>Ga0207868_1000009_pt1 | contig 373827 bp, 299 predicted proteins | sample Passage237B_FD_187370 | JGI IMG/M metagenome (GOLD analysis project Ga0207868, IMG submission 187370) | Cellulose adapted compost microbial communities from Newby Island Compost Facility, Milpitas, CA, USA - Passage2 37B (SPAdes) (version 3) ...
TGGGGTGAAATTCGGGGAGGGGGCTCAGCGGGGCAATGGCTCGATCTTCGAGCGAACTGGGGCCCAACGGGTCGCTGGGCAGAGCGAAAGGAGGGCGCGCTCTTCGTGAGAGTGGGCGCGGGGGACGGGATGCGGGTTGGCGCGGAGATTGCGAAGGGAGAGAGTGAACCCGATTCGTGCGGCGGGAGATCGCCGCGGGGCCGGGGGACCTCAGGAGACGCGCCATGTTGATACAGCTCTCATCTTCGCCTCGTGAGTCCACGCCGAAGGATCTCGTTGACCTTCTCCTGGAGTGTCATGGCCGCATTCGGCAATTTGTGCGTCTGGCGCGCGAGGCGGGCACGAACTTCGAAGCTCCTCATGAGCAAATCGCGAGGGCGTGCGCCGATGTGGAGCGATATTTCGCTGAGGCGCTCCCGCTCCATGTGGCTGACGAAGAGCTCAGTATCGAGCCGCGCCTGCGGGGGCTTTCTCCGGAGGTCGATCGAGCGCTCGATTGGATGCACGTCGAACACCGTTCTCATGAGTTGCCTCTTGCGCTGCTTCTTGGCGCGGCGGCCGAAGTGCAAAATGATCCGAAAGACCGGCGGGCGCGTGCAGCCCTTGCTCAAAGCGCATGCGAGCTCGACGCCGCCTTCGAAAAGCACCTCGCCGAGGAAGAAAACGTCATCTTCCCGGCGATTCGAGCGCTACTCTCCCCTGAAACCCAGGAGACTCTGCGTGATGAGCTCCGCGAAAGACGGGGCGAGGCGATGCGCGCTCGCTCGAAGGAAAGGAAGAACGTTCCATGATGCATCCCCCCGAAACCGCCGAAGACGGCGTCACCTTCGACCTCGAAAAAGTGATCGCTGAGCTGCGCGGCGAAGAGCGCTACAAGCGCGATGGACACGTTGCTCGAACGCTCGTTCGGACGCCCGACCTGCGCCTCGTGGTGATGGTTCTTCGCGCGGGCGCTTCGATCGCCGAACATCGCGCGAGCGTGACGACGTCGGTGCATGTGGTTCAAGGCCAAATTCGTATGAATTTGCCCGACGGGCCTGTGGAGCTCACCGAAGGGCGCCTGCTGATTCTGGCGGCTGACTTGCCGCACGATGTGCACGCTGACTTGGATAGCGCGTTCTTGCTCACCCTCGGCTGGAATGGGGCGGAGAAGTGAGCGGGCAGTGAGCGACTCGTAAGTGGAGAGTGCGCGGGCGCGTGGATGGTCATGGGAGGTTGAGAGCAGGTCCGCTCGCGTGTAGTCTGCGACAGCGAGAGGGAGCCCGGATGGGCAAAGGAAGGGAGGAGGCCCGATTGGGAGGCGAGCAGCATCAGCACAGCCTTGCGGAGGCGCGCGACGTGAAGGCGTGGAGGATGAGGCCAGAGGTCTTTCAGGCTGTGGCGCGCGGCGCGGTTGTCACGGCGCTGCTCGGAGTTTCGATCCTCGTCGGTTCGCGCAGCCTGGCCCACTTCGACGCGGCGCTCGTCGCGTACACATTCTCCATTCTGTTTGCGACCTTTGGGCTCACCTATCGCTACAGCATGTGGCTCTCGAGGCCACCGACGGCGCTCTACTGGCGACGCGGCTGGCAAGCCTTCTTCAAGAAGGGCTGGCGCCTGCGCAACGCTCTTTTCTGGGTTCGGCGTATCGGCGAAGATGTCCTGGCCAATCGCTTCATCATCAAGCGGGATCGTTTGCGCGGCCTGACTCACCTCCTCATCATGTGGGGTTGCATCTTGGCGGTGGCGATCACGTTCCCGCTCGTGTTCGGTTGGCTTCATTTTCGGCCCGTGCCCGGCGACTTGAGCCTCTACGAGGCGATGGTCTTCGGTTTTCCGGCCTTCCGCTTCCCGCACGACTCAGCCGTCGCCTTCTTCCTCTTTCACGGCCTGGTCTGGGCTTCGTTTCTTGTGCTCGGAGGGGTCGCGCTCGCCGTGCGACGTCGGATGCGCGACGAGGGGGCGGCCGCGGTCCAGCGGTTTGCGGAGGACTTTATGCCCCTGCTGCTCCTCTTCGCGGTCAGCCTGACCGGGCTGATGCTCACGGCGAGCTACACGTGGATGAAAGGATACGGCTTCACGTTCATCGCGATCCTGCACGCCATCACCGTCATCGCGACCTTCCTCTGGCTCCCCTTTGGCAAGTTCTTCCACATCTTTCAGCGCCCCGCGCAGCTCGGAGTTGGCTTCTACAAGGACGTGGGCCGCTCGGAGGCGCTCGCTCGCTGTCGGCGTTGTGGCCACGAGTTCACCTCTCAGATGCACGCGGAAGATCTGATCGAGGTCGAGCGGGCCCTCGGCTATCGCTACGAGATCCCAGGGAGCCCGGCCGAGCACTACCAGTGGATCTGTCCCCCGTGTCGGCGAGCTTCTTTCGCCCTCGCACAGTCGCTGCTCTGGCGGGGGACGCGGGGAGGCGAGCGTTTGGCCGAACCGGCGGCGATCGCGATGCCCGTGCACGTAAACAGCTGCCTAGGTGAGGGGCCCTTGGGCTCCGAAGATCAGGAGAACTTTCATCCATGAAACAGCCCACCCATGCTCCTGGTCTCCCCGTGCCGGGGCTCGACGTCGAGACGATCCGAGAGTTCGGCCCCCACCGCGCCTACGCGAGCGAGCTCCGCGTCGATACCGGGAGCGAGCCGGAGAACCACGTCAAGACGCACTGCTGTTTCTGTGGCCAACAGTGTGGGCTGAAGCTCAAGGTGCGGGACAATACCGTCGTCGGAGTCGAGCCTTGGTACGAGTTCCCCTTCAATCGCGGCATGCTCTGTCCGAAGGGCGTCAAACGTTACCTCCAACAAGCGCACCCCGATCGCCTCGTCTCCGCCTACGAGCGCGCGGACACGAGCTCCGGTTTCCGCAAGCTCGGCTACGAAGAAGCGGTCGCTCGCGTCGCGAGGGCCATCGAGCGGATCCAGAGTGAACACGGTCGCGACGCGTTTGCTGTTCTCTCGGGCGCCAGCCTGACGACGGAGAAGACCTACCTGATGGGCAAGTTCGCGCACATGTGCCTGCGCACCGCGAACATCGATTATAACGGGCGGCTTTGCATGGTGAGCGCCGCGGCCGGCAATAAAAAGGCCTTCGGCATCGATCGGGCCGCGAATCCTTGGAGCGACATTCTCGGCGCAGAGGTGGTGCTCGTGGCGGGGGCGAACGTCGCCGAGTGCGCTCCGATCACCACAAACTACATCTGGCAAGCGCGCGAGCAGGGAGCCAAGGTCATCGTCGTCGACCCGCGCATCACGCCGCTCGCCCGGACCTGTGACCTCTTCCTGCCGGTCAAGCCGGGGCGCGACACAGCTTTGTTCAACGGCATCCTGCACTTGATGATCGAGAACGACTGGCTCGATCACGACTTCATCGAGAGCTCTACGGTCGGCTTCGACAAGGTCGCCGCTGAGGTCAAAGCCTGGACCCCACGGCGTACGGCGCAGGTGACGGGAATCGCCGAGAAGAGCATTCGTCAGGCGGCCGAATGGTGGGGGCAAGCGAAGACGAGCTTTCTGATGCACGCCCGCGGCATCGAACATCACAGCCACGGGGTCCAAAACGTCCTCAGCACCATCAACGTCGTCCTCGCCTCGGGGCGCATCGGCCGAAAGGGCTGCGGATACGCGACGATCACCGGACAAGCGAACGGCCAGGGCGGCCGCGAACACGGCCAGAAATGTGACCAGCTCCCGGGCGGCCGTGACCTCGGGAACCCGGAGCACCGAGCTTATGTGGCGGGGGTCTGGGGCATGAGTCCGGACGACTTGCCTCAGCCGGGAGTCGACGCCTACGAAATCATGCGCAAGGCGCACTCCGGGGAGATCAAGGGACTTCTCTCGATCTGTTTTAACCCTGTTGTCTCCTTGCCAGATAACAATTTCGTCCGCGAGGCGCTCTCTCGGCTCGACTTCTTCGTGGCGATCGATTTCTTCATGAGCGAGACAGCTCGCTACGCTGACGTCGTCTTGCCGGGCTCTCTTCAGGAAGAAGACGAGGGCACCGTCACGCAGGTCGAAGGGCGCATCATCCGTATTCAAAAGGCCGTCACACCACCTGGAGACGCGCGCGCCGATTGGAAGATCATCCAAGACATCGCCCAGGCGCTCGGTCGACCTCAGGGCTTCGCCTTCGAGAGCGCTCGGCAGATCTTCGACGAGCTGCGCGTAGCTTCGCGAGGCGGAGTCTCTGACTATTCAGGGGTGACCTACGAGCGAATCGAGGAAAATTTCGGCGTCTTTTGGCCCTGTCCGGACCAGACGCCCGAGGGCGTCCCGCCTCCTGCACCCGAGGGGACTGTGCGTCTCTTCGAGCCGGGCTCCTGGAACCCCGTCGCGAAGGGAAACGGCCCCTTCTATTTCCCCGACGGCCGAGCCCGCTTCCTGGTCACCCCCTACCAACCGCCCGCGGAGGACATCGACGCCGACTACCCGATCATCCTCACGACGGGCCGCGTGGTGAGTCATTTCCTCTCGGGCAATCAGACTCGGCGCATCGGGCCCCTCGTCGATCACGCGCCGGAGCCGAAGTGTGAGTTACACCCCCGTCTCGCGAACAAACTCGGGATTGTCGAGGGAGACTGGGTCACTGTGGAGAGTCGTCGCGGCACCTGCACCATCAAGGCGACGGTTGTCAGCACCATTCGCCCCGACACCGTCTTCGTCCCCTACCACTGGGGCGGGCGCAAGAGCGCGAACCAACTCACCATCTCCGCACAAGACCCGATCTCGAAGATCCCTGAATACAAGGTCTGCGCGGTCCGCGTCCGGAAAGCCGAGACAGCGCCGAAATACGCGAGCGCGCTCGAAGCGCAGCAGTGAAAGGAAGAACGCGATGCCGGTCCCTGAAAAGAACGAATTTTTCGTCGATCCCGGGCGGTGTATCGGCTGCCAATCCTGCGTCCAGGCGTGCACCGAGTGTGACACCCACAAGGGCCAGTCGATGATCCAGCTCGACTTCATCGACCGCTCCGCTTCGACCCAGACTGTGCCGATCGTCTGCATGCACTGCGACTCGCCCACCTGCGCTGAGGTGTGCCCCGCCGATGCCATCAAGCGCACCGAGGACGGCATCGTGCAAACGGCGAGAAAGCCCCGCTGCATCGCCTGCAATAACTGTGTTCTCGCCTGTCCCTTCGGAGTGCCGAAGATGAACACGGGCATGAACCTGATGATGAAGTGTGACATGTGTTACGACCGAACCTCGATCGGGCTCAAGCCGATGTGCGCTTCGGTCTGTCCGAGTCAGGCCCTCGCCTTTGGGACGCGGGAAGAGATGGCCCGGCTGCGCCCGAACGCGCAGCCCCTGAACACCTTCCGCTTCGGTAATCAGCTCATTCGAACCAAGGTGAACGTGATGGCCCCGAGGACGAGCTCGGAGGACCATGTCGACGTCACCGCGGCCATGTACGAGCCAGCTATCGGGCACGATGTGCTCGACGATGTATTCGCGGAGGAGCAGCCATGAGCCAAGACGAGTCACGATCGGCCGTCATCGGGACCCTCAGCGTCCCTCCTGACAGGAGCGCCCCGGAAGACCAGCCCCGCTGGCGCCGCGACTTTCCGATCGACTGGCCGGAGGATGACTATGTTGCGCGGCGCGACCTCGTGAAGTTCATCGTGCTGACGAGCGGAGCGTTCGTCGTCGGTCAGGTCTGGATTGCGCTCAAGGGGCTGTTCGGTCAGCGCACCACCGCCTTCGAGCCGCTGCCGATCGCTTCGATCGAGGAGGTCGAAATCGGTCAGGCGAAGACCTTCGAGTACCCGGAGGGCAGCACGCCGCGCCTGCTCGTTCGCACGGGAGACAAGAGCTTCGTCGCCTACGACCAACAATGCACACACCTGCAATGTCCGGTTGTACCGGCGGTCGCCGAGGGCAAGCTGCACTGCCCCTGTCATAACGGCTGGTTCGATTTGGCGACGGGGCGCCCCCTGGCGGGCCCGCCGCGGCGCGCTCTGCCTCGGGTTTCGCTTCAAGTGGTCGATGAAACCGTCTACGCGACGGGGGTGGAGGCCTCGGGCTCATGACGCGCACCCGGTTCGCGCGCTCGCAGCGCATGACGATCGTGAACGGCGCGCTCATTTTCGCGGTCCTTCTCGTCATCTTACAGCTCTGGCTCCTGACCGCGACGGTGAACGCGTTTCTCGGCGGGGATACCGCGACGACGATCCCGGCCGCCCTCACGAGTCTGGGCTGTCTCGGCGTGAATCTCTGGCTTCTTCGGTATCTATATCGCCTCGATTGAGCGAGGATAGTGCGCTTGAACTCGGACATCGATGGGCCCCGCTGGCGGCGAGAAATCAGAGATCTGTTCCCCGGCTACTTCGCCTTTGTCATGGGCACGGCGATCGTCTCGATCGCGGCGCACACTCAGGGCATGGTGGCGCTGGCCCGAGTCCTGCTCGGCATCAATATTGTCGGCTACGCTTGTCTGAGCCTTCTGCTTGTGACGAGGCTCGTGCTCTTTCCTCGCCGCGTCTTTCAGGACCTCTGTGACCACGAGCGGGGCCCGGGTTTCTTCACGACCGTCGCGGGGACCTGTGTGCTCGGGACCCAGCTCCGCATCGTGGCTTCGAATCCGGGCGCGGCATTTGTCTTTTGGTGCGTCGGTATCGCGCTCTGGACCGTCGTCATGTACGGGTTTTTCGCGGCTGTGGTGGTCCGGGAGAATAAGCCCTCCCTCGAGGCAGGCATCAACGGCGCTTGGCTCATCGCCATCGTCGCTACGCAGTCGGTCTCCGTGCTCGGGACCCTCCTTTCGCCAGGGCTCACGAGCGGCCGAGAAATCGCGCTCTTCTTCACGCTCTGCATGTACCTGCTCGGAGCGATGCTCTACCTGATCATCATGACGCTCATCTTCTACCGATTCACCTTCGTAGAGATGCCGATCGGGCGGCTCACGCCGCCCTACTGGATCAACATGGGCTCGGTGGCGATCACGACGCTCGCTGGTTCGACCTTGCTCCTCGCCGGGGACAGCTGGCCTCTGCTGCGCGAGCTTCGCCCGTTTTTGCTTGGCTTCACGCTCTTCTTCTGGACCACGGCGACCTGGTGGATCCCTCTCCTGATTTTGCTCGGAATTTGGCGCCACGTGCTCAAACGGTTTCCGTTCAAGTATGACCCCCAGTACTGGGGCATGGTGTTCCCCCTGGGGATGTACACTGTCTCGACGGTGCGCCTGGCGAGCGCGAGCGGGCTCGAGTTCTTGAACGTGATCCCGCGCTACTTCGTCTACCTCGCCCTTGTCGCCTGGACCGCGACCTTCCTCGGCATGATGAAGACCCTAGCCAGCACCTTCACTGGCTCGCTCCCCAGACGCGTGCACTCGCAATTGCGGTGAACCTTCGAGGGGCGAAGACGCGGCTCCTCGGTCCGAGCGCCGCTCGGAGGGCGAAGGAGCGCCCCAGGTCCTTCCGCCGCAGGGCGTGGGCTCATAGGAGCCGGGGCGTGCAGACAAAGGCTCGTTTGGGCCTCGTCTGTTGTGATGGACCGGGGCCCTCAAAAAGGACCCCAGGGGGCCGTTGAGGTCCTCACTGACTGCACATCGGCAGCTGGATCATGCCCAGGCTCGGGTAGGGGACCGCCGTGCCGTTTTGGACGGGGTTCGGCGCCTGACCGTTCGGGGAAGTGAACTTGTCGAGCATGACCTGACCGTGGATGTCGGTGATGCGCACGGTCCAGGGCGGCGGCGGGACATTTCCGGAGCTTCCGGGGATTTGGTCATCCTTGCCGAAGATCCAAGCGCCCCAATAAGGCTTGCGCTTGCCTTCGAGCCACTGATCGCCGTCCTTGAGCTCGACGCGCGCCGCGGGCCACTTCAGGCCTGCGATCGAGAGCGCGCCCCAGAACGTCGTGGTGTCCCAGTGCCAGAAGTACTCGGGAGCAGCGTTGTCGCACTCGACGACCTTCCAGGAGATCCCCGGGTTGTCGCCGCCGACGGCGTTCGCTGCCGCCACGGAGAGATCGATGTGTCCGGAGACGCAAGAGGGGTTCCCCTGAGCGCCTTGGCGGTTCGGGCACTCGTCGACGATCTGGATTTTGACGCGGTCGTTGATGAGCACGCAGGCGCCGCAGAGAGCGGCGTTTTGACCGAAGTCGGCGCTATTCAAGGCGCCGAACAGAGTACCTCCGCCGGGGGCGCCGACGACCTTGTCTTGGCTCGCGGCCGAGCCTTGGTCATGGCCCTTGCTGATCACGGGGAAGCCGCAGCCGAGAGCTTCGTAGCCGCCGCTTGTGTCACGGTCGGAGCTCGCCTGGCTGATCCAATAGCGGGTGCTGCCGCCGTTACGGTTCCTGAGCACGTCCTGCTTGCAGGCGAGGGGGCCCTCGAGGATGCCCGTTTCGACGCAGGTGCTCAGTAAGCACTCACAACGGGGATCTTGAGAGCACTCGCTACAATACTCCGTAGTCGGCTCGCAGCGGGAGTCGCCCGGGTAGTTCGCGCAGTCGGGCATGCCCTCTTCCGCGTAGAACTCGATGCTGTCGATCCAGACGTCGTAGCTTCCGCCCGTCTTCATCTGCAGCGCGATGGCCTTCAGCGTCGCGGGATCGAAGTTGATCTTCGTGCCGAAGCCCTCTTGGAGCAGGGTATCGAAGGGGATCTTGACCTGTTTCCACTCGCCGCTCAGCGAGAGGCGCACGCCGTGGGAGTCGTAACAGTTGTTTTGGCAGGTTCCGCCTTGGTCCGTCGGCAGCGTGCCAGCCGTGACGAGGTTCAGGCGCGGGCTTCCCGAGCCCTTCACCCAGACCCGCACGCCGTCCCACTTCGAAGCGTTCACGGTCTGAGCGAAGTCGAGCTGGACCGTCGCGCCCCATTCGGCGTTGTTCGGGACCTGAGCTGTCGTGTGGAGCGCGTAGGAGCTCCCGTTCGCGCCGGGGCCTTCGATGCCTGCGTTGCGTCCGAAGCCGCCTGTGGGTGATTGCTGAGTAGCGCCGTCGTTCGAAGCGTACCAGGTTCCGCCCTGGGTCCCCGAGATGCCCGCCTCCGACTCCATGTCGTCGATCAGCTCGGAGTTCATCGTGTTCGGGTCGCCGACCAGACAGATGCTCGGAGGACCTCCGCCCGCTCCGTCGCCGCCTGATCCGAAGCCACCCCCGCCAGCATTTCCGCTTCCGCCGGCGTTCTGAAGACCGCCGCCGACATTCCCGGTGCCGCCTGCATTGCCGACCGGACCACCACCCGAGCCAATGCCACCATTGCCCATCGAGCCTGTTCCGAGCTGTCCGTCCCCACCGGTTCCGCCGCCCGCTCCGAAGGGCGGAGTCGTGTCTTGGTCGTTGGCGCAGCCGATGAGCGCCGAGGGAACAAGTAAAGCGGAGAGAAGGAGGGGCGCTGACCAGGCAGGAAGGTGAGACATAAGACCGTTTCCGAGACCGAGGAGCGACCGCACGAGTCGGCCGTACATCGTCAGTGGTCGTAGGTTTAGTGTGGGATGGCAGCGCCGCCAACCCACCCCCCATCATTTCAGGGATTTAGGCCAGTGTGGGCATCATGTTTCAATGATTCTGCGAAAAAACTAGGGTGATCACTTCTCGAAATGAGACGAGCATCTTCTAGATCCCTACTCCTTCACTCTCGGTCCATAGTGGCCGATCTTGTTCTGGTGGAGACGAGAGGGGCGTGGGGTCGAGCGCGCCGTGAGCTCATGGGGCTCGGGTTGTGCGCACTTGTGTATAGCTGCGCCTCGGGGACGAGTGACGTGGCGGATTCATCGAGCTCAGCAGGGCGCTCGTCGTCGGGCGGACGCAGTTCGACCGGTGGACGTTCGGGTGCAGGAGGGCAGGGGGCGCTCGCAGGCAGCTCAGGCGAGGACGGCAGCGGCGGCGAGCAGAGCGAGCCGAACTACGGACGCTTCGGCGAACCCGAGCACGTCTTCACGTTGCCCGGAGGACAAACCATCTATTACCCGGATCTTGTCGGATCCTTCCCTGAGGTCGACTTCGAGACCCTCGATCGTCTCTATATTCCCGCCGGCGAGTATCGGACCATCATGCTCGGTTCGCTCCCAGAGCGCTCCCCTGAGCGACCTCTGGTCATCACGAACCAGGGCGGCCAGGTCAAAGTCGGAGGTCAGGCGGCGAACTATGTGATGTCGATGAGCGGGGGGAAAAACTGGATCCTCACGGGGCGCTACGATCCGGTGAGTCAGACCGGCGACGCGGGCTTTCGAGGTCACGTCGAGGGCGGCTACGCTCATAGCCAGGATACTTACGGCATCGTCATCGACGATGCTTTCAGCAAAGAGGGCTTGAGCGGCCTCGCCATCGGGGGCAAGGCGAGCGACTTTGAGCTCGATTGTTTCGAGGTGCGGCGCGTCGAGTTCGCGGGCATCATCGCCAAGACAGACGGCGACGGCTCTGCCCTGATGCGCAACGTCAAAGTCCACGACCTCTACGTCCACGACACCGGCTCGGAAGGCATCTACTTCGGCAGCACCCAGGCCCAGCCTCAGCACGCCTTCGAGAACCTCAAGATCTACGACAACCGCTTCCTCCGTACGGGCACCGAAGCTCTGCAGATCGGACAACAAGGACACGGACTCGACGTGCACCACAACGTGCTCGGCCCCGCGGCCATTCGCTGGCGCTCCGCGTTCCAGAAATACCAAGACGGCAACGTCCAATATGGGCAGCGCTACGGGAGCGGCTCGTTCCACCACAATATCGTCATCGGCACCGGCGATCTCTTCGTCGAGTTCTTCCCGACGCTCGTCGATGGCGATCCGCGCCAGGCGAGCGACAAGGTGTCCTTCACGAACAACTACTTCTCCGATTCCTCCCTCGGCGGCGTTTACACTCACGCGATCGACACCGGCGTCACGATTGAGTTCTCGAAAAATGTCTTCCGCGGCTTCCGCTTCAACTACGACAGCGTCTATCCGGACACGAAGGCGCCTGTGCAGGTTTTCGGCGTCGGCTCAAACTCCCCGAATCCCCACCTTTTCCTGGACAACCAGTTTGAGGCGGACTTCCCCTTTCTCCTCTATAGCTTTCCGAGCGTCACCGCTGAGAACAACGAGCAGGTGGAGGTTCCGCCGGTGCGCTTCCGAAAGTTCATGGGGCCCGAGATCGAACAAGACGTGCGGCGGCTCGAATGGTGGACAAGCGCGGCGACCCTCAGCCCCGATGGGCGCGCCGTGACCTATCCGAAAGGTGCGTTCGTGATGCACCAGGGAGTTCTCTATCGGGCCCTGAAAGAAAATGCGGGACTCCCTCCGGACGAGGCTCCCGACGTTTGGGAGCCTCTGCCCGATCCTGCCGACGACGTGCGCCTCGCGGAGGACTCACCGCAGCGAGGACTCGGTGTGCGCTGGCCACCGGCCACGAACTAGATCACAGAAATGCGCTCTAGGAGGGCGCCTGTTCGGCCTTTGTTAAGTGTCCGACTCGAGCGCGATCGGGAGCACCGTGGCGCGCGCGAGGTGACTCAACTCTCCGCTCATCGATCCGCCGTCGCGCCGCTGGAGCACGATGCGCTCGACGACTCCGTTCGGAAGGGTTCGGACTTGGTACGCGGAGATGACAATACCGAGTGTGAAGAGGGCCCGGTGCAGTCGGGAGATGATCGGGGCGCGGCCCTTTCGCCCGACCTCGATTGAGGTCAGCTCCGGACCGTTTTCGAAGAATTGAACACTGATGTCAGAATTTACCTTATTTGTATCTTCTTCCATGGTGTTGAACTCCGACGCCGCCTGAGGTGATCACTGCGGCTTCCCTTGTCAACCGCCCGGGCGCGAAGTTCTTCCCGGGGGGATGGGGCTCAAAACGAAATTCAGATGTTTCCCCTCTGCTCCGGCTTTCGCTCTCCGCCCGGACTGGCAAAAATGGCGCGATGGCGAAAACGACGGCGAAGGCGGTGAAGACGACGAATGCGGTCAAGACGAATGCGCCGCTGTCCAACGGGAAAGAGGGCAGCAGCAGCGAGGGACTCGTAGCAGTTCTGGAGAAGCGCTTTCGACAGCACCCGGAGCGGCACCCGGGCGTCGCATGGGAAGATGTGGTCAGGAAGTTGAAGCCGAAGCTCTTGAAGACCCTCGACGCGATGGAGGCGAGCGGCGGTGAACCCGACGTCGTCCTTCTTTGCGAAGATGAGCTTGCCTTTGTCGATTGCTCAGCGGAGAGCCCGACCGGACGACGCAGTCTGTGTTTCGATCGAGCCGCCTGGGAAAAGCGGAAGGAAGCGCGCCCCTCGGGCAACGCCCTCGACCTCGTGAAGGAGTGGGGCGCGGAGCTCCTCGACGAAGCCGACTATCGAGCGCTCCAGAGTTACGGCGCTTTCGATACGAAGACGTCGAGCTGGATCGTGACACCACCAGCCATTCGATCGAAAGGGGGAGCGCTCTTCGGTGACCGCCGCTACGATCACGTCTTTGTGTATCATAACGGTGCCGAGTCCTATTACGCAGCGCGGGGCTTCCGGGTGAAGGTGAGGATTGAGTAAGGGGGGAGCGGGCGCCCTCCTGCGGGCAGGGCGCGCGGAGTGGACACCGGCGGGCAGCCGTTGAGGATGGGGGAGCTTAGGGGCTCGCTCGGCTCGCTCGGCTCGCTCGGGTCGGTGGGCTCGGAGGGCTTGGTGGGCTCGGAGGGCTTGGTGGGCTTGGTGGGCTTGGTGGGCTTGGTGGGCTTGGTGGGCTTGGTGGGCTCGGTGGGCTCGGAGGGCTCGGAGGGCTCGGAGGGCTCGGAGGGCTCGGAGGGCTCGGAGGGCTCGGGGCGCTCGGACGTGGGGCCGGTGGGCGCAAAGGCTGAGCGATTTGAGGGGTGAGCGACTTCTCGTCGAACCTCGCGGACCCTCGATTCTTAAGATATGACTATGTGATGCCTCTTCCGAAACGAGAGAGGACTTGTTCCCTTTCGCGAGGCGCAACTAGGATGGCCGGCCGATGCCGTCGCCTCGTCTTCCCTCGCTCCCTCGTCACACTCTCCTCACTCTCTGTTTGGGCCTCGGGTGCGCGCTGACTCAGGCGTCCTGTGGCCAGGCTGAGGGAAATGAGGGAGGCGGAGACTCGTCAGGGAGCGGTGGCGCTGGCGATCCCGAAGCAAGCGGAGGCGCAGGGACTGCCAGTGGAGGCGGCGGGGATCCCGGGGGGAGCGGCGGAGGGAGCCAAGGGCCTGCGAGCGGGGGCGCGTCGTCGGTTCCTCCTCCGGGCGACGACCGAACGCTCGACGAGCTGACGCAGGAGGAGGCGGCGGCGCTCTGCCTTTCGGACGTGACGGAAGAGATGCTCTATCAGCGCTGCGATGCTCGAGCGATGCTCACGGCACGGGAAGGCGCCGAGGTGGACTATGCTGCGGAGTGTGAGCGACTGCGGGGCGCGTGCATCGCGTCTCGCGACAATGGAACGATCGATCTCGAGTGCCAGGCCTTCGGCCTGCTCACCACTGTGCGCTGCGCGGCTACAGTCGGTGAATACAAGTCCTGCGTCGCTGCGGTCCCGGTTCCAGAGACGGTGCCCGGATGTTCTATGGCCTACTCGGAAGCTCAGGCTTACACCGTCAGTCCCCCGCCGGACATCACCGGCATCCCCGCCTGCGACGCTCTGCGGGCGTGTTATCAGATGTAAGAACAATCGCGCGAGCCAAGGAGGCGCGGCTTTGTGGGCCCGCGCGCGGTTCTCCTTACTTCTCTTCTCCTCACGAGCAGTTGTGGTCCAAAGCGAGGAGCCTGAGCTGGACTGCTCCGCGACCTATTCCTTGCCGAGTGAAGTGCGCTGTCAGCAGCAAACAGGTGCCCGGGAGATAGCCTCAGGAGGCGCTCGCCCATGGGGCGAGCGCCTTCGAGCGCAGAGCGAGTTCATTGGGGCGAGAGGAGCGCCATCGTCAGCTCACTTTGTGGTGAGTGGGTCGTGAGGAGCAAGATCTGGTCGCGGTAGGGGAAAGCTCGGAGGTGTCGCACGGGGAGTGGGAGCTGAAAGGGGAGCTTTGACCAGGTTTTCTTCGCGGGATCGAAGACCTCGACCTCGTCGCTTTCGGTGAGAGCGTCGCCTCGCTTCACCGAACCGCCGAGGAGATAGAGCTTTCCGCCGGCAGGGATCAGATCGCCGGAGAGACGAGCGGCCGGACAGGGCATACTCTCGAACGTCTCCGTCTGGAGGTCGAAGATCTGGCAATCAGGCGCGAGCTCGAAGTTCTCCTTCATGCCCCCGACCATGTAGTACTTGTCGGCGATCTGCGCGCCAGCGAAGGCGCGCCGCGGACCGGGCAATGTCACCTCCAAGGTCTCGAAGGTCGCGCTCGAGGGAGCGCGGCGCCAGATCGAGCGATCGTGCTCGAAAGCGTTCTTGCGACTCGGGTCGTAGTTCAGGCCGCCGAGCACGAACAAACCGCGTTCGTTCTGAGCTACGCCGAACTGGGTCCGCCCGCGCGGGAACGCGCCATCCTCTGACCACCGGCCCTCTTCTGCGTAGAAGCGAAACACCTCGGGGTGGGAGACGGCCTGGCTCTCCGGGCTCGTGAGGGGTTCGTGTCCGAAGCCCCCGAGCGCAAGCCCGCCTCCTTCTGTCGCGATCGTCTGCATGCTCTGGCGGCGGTAGGGAAAAGGCGCGGCTTCCGTAAAGGTCAGCGTAGCGAGATCGAAGGACCAACCTTCACTCGTGAAGTGTTCGCGCTCGAAGTCGTGTTGTTCCAGGCTTCGGTTCCCGCCGAAGAGATAAACTTCCTCGCCGCTCACGAAGTATCCTTGGCGGTTCTTCGCGCTCATCGGTGACTCGACGGTGAGCTGACCGTAGGAGAGGCCGCTGAGCGGAATCTTCTCGATGACCCGTGTCCGGCCGCGGGTGTGCATGCCGCCGATCCCTCCCAGGGCGACGAGCTCTCCGCCCTGGGGAACGAGCTGGTGGAAGAATCGACCGTAGGCGAGCGTACGTACTCGGATCCACTCTTTGTCTCCCGGACGATAGGAATAAAGGATTCCTTCACGGCCGGAGGCGTACACGCGATCACCGAGGCTAGAGGCGGCGATTCCGAAGGCGTCGCCAGGAAAGTCCGGGGCGCTGGACCATTGTCCCGAGCGCGCATCGTAAACGTCCGTCTTGGCGGTCGGTCGCCCCTCTTCGGACATACCGCCGACGACCACGAGGTTCTGTCCTACTCCTGCGACGGCGAGGGCGCGCCTTTGGAAAGGAGCCGGGAGCGCCTTCCAGGTCGGCGTCTTTGAGGAGAGGTCAAGCAGCGCGAGCTCGGAAGTGAAGACGCCGCTGTCCGGGCGACCCGAGAGGCTCCAACCACCCGTGACGTACACGGTACTGCCAATGAGGGCGGCGGCGTGGGACGAACGAGGCGCGGGAAGGTCTGGCAGCTCGCGCCAAGTCTTTTTGTCCAGGTCGAGACAGAGGGCCCGGGCCCTCGACTTCATGATCGTCGCCTCTGACGCTGCGTTCTCCGCGTGGCTCCCCCCGAAAGTGCAGAGCTCACGACCAAAAAGGACGCTCGCGAGGCCCTGGAGGCCCTCGGGCAGCTCCGCGATTTTCTGCCAGCCCGCCTCGCCGCTGCGATACTCGAGGACCGCCTTCGACTGTCCTTCGCGAGAGTAGGCGTGGGGAGTTCCCGAGTAGCCGCCGACCACGTAGAGCGCGTCACTCGCGGCGGCGGCGCCGAAGCTCGTCACCGCGACGGGCAAGGGAGGCAAGAGCGCCCCCGACGTGCGCACTTTGTCAGCGACGAGCACTCGGGGTTCAGACTTTGCGCTTTCGTCGTGAACGACCGAAGTCTGCTCCGGCTCCGAGGCAGCCTTCGGGGCGGGGCTCGAGGCAGGAGGGGGCGTTTGTGCCGAACACGCAGCGAGCAGCAATGCGGCGTAGCCGAGGAGCGGAGAGGAGAGGGAGGGGAAGCGTTTCATCAGATTTCCTTGGGGCATGAGGATCAGTTCTCGACCGAGACAGGGAGGAAGGAGATTTCGAAGACGCCGCTCGCGTAGCGCCAAATGCGGAGCTTTCCATAGGTTCCGGTGGCGGTGCGGATGACGAACGTTTGCGCCTTGGGGGTGAGCGCGCCGAGGCCTTGGTAGTCGTACCAGTCTTGGAGCACGGAGTTCTTGGTTCCTTCGACGGAACCGGGAGCTCCGTCCGCGGGAAGAACCTCGTCGGCTACAAAACCATCGGGACTCACGCTCATGAGTTCTTCGTAAGGAAGACCGGAGTCGTCGAGCTTGGCTCCTCCTTGGCCAGGCCCGCTTGTCCCGCTGTTCGTGAAGAGGTTGTAGCGGAGGAAAGCAAGATCCCAGGCGAGGCTTGCGCTCTCTGCGTCCGGTGGGAGCACGCCGTGCTCGAGGGACACGTAGGTCATGAGCTCGTAGCTCGTTGCGTCGACCGAGTATCGAACCAGGTCGCCGGGCTCGTCGCCAGGCCGTTCGTCGTCCGGCGGCTCTTCGTCGATCGGCTCCTCAGCGGGTGGCTCTTCGTCGGGCGGCTGCTCTTCGGCCGGAGGCTCATCGTCCGGCGTATTCCCTTCCGGCGCGTCGCCTTCCGGCGGTCCTTCCTCGTCGTCAGGCGATTCGTCCGCCGGCTCGTCGGGACTGTCGAGGCGAGCCCAGCGAAATGTCACGATCCCCGACGTGCCCACGTCGTCGTAGTAATCTTCGAGGGTAAGCTTGAAGTAGCGGCGCTCCGTCGAGCGAACAATGTAGACGTAGCCGCGCGAGGTCAGCGTGTGGTGAGCGAGAGCGTAGTCGTACCAGTCGTCGAGCCCGTCGTTGAAGACGCTGTCGAACACGTCCCCCTCGTCCTCGCCGTCCTCAGTGTCGACGCGAAACTGGGCGCCCTCCGGAACAGCGACGACCTCTTCGAACTGGGCGTCGGTAAGTTTCAGCGAGCGGACGCCTCCTTTTCCCGTCACCCCTCCGTTTGACAGCACGTAGAACCGACGAAACTGAAGGTCCCAGGCGGAGTCATCCGCGCTGCCTGTGTCGAGATCGAGCCGTTGCCAGGCCTCCGTATCGGTGGCGTCGACGCGGGTCCGGACGGATCCGTCCTCAAGCACTTCGTGCTCGAAGTTGCCGCTTTTTCTTGGGAGCGCGGGGCCTTGAACCGGGCCACCGTTCGCCCCGCCGCCCGCGCTTTCGGTTCCGTTGTTGGTGGCGACGAGCCGTTCGGCGCAGCTCGCGGACAGCATGGAGAAGAGGAGAGGGGCAAGGAGAGAGCGCATGGGAGGTTCCTTGGGAAGGGGTCAGTAGCTGCCTCGGAGGCCGACGTAGAACTGGCGGGGCAAAAGGGCGGCGTATGCGTCTCCCGCCTCGGCGACGTTGTTCACACCGGCGAACAGCTCAAACTCGTCGCTGAACGCGCGGCTCATGCGGAGATCAATCTGGAGCAATGGCTCTGCGGTGATGGTGTGAGTGCTTCCGTCCGCGAGCTCTTCGTAAAACTTCCGCTCGAGGGACAAGGTGGCGCGCCCGCTCAGGTCGAGCTCGATGCCAGGGACAACGACGGACGAGCGGGCGAAGAAGCGATGGAGAGGGCGACCTGTGAGAGGACGCTCGAGCTCGCTATTCCAGGTCTCGGTCAACGTGTAGCCGACGCTGCTACGAAAGAACGAGCTCGGAGCCCAATTCACTTGGGACTCGATGCCCTGGGTGCGCGCGTTTGCGGCGTTTTGGTAGGAGAAGAGCGTCCCCGAGTCCGAGGACGTCCCCGCCAGCTCGGTTGTGATCATATCGGAGAGGTCGTTTCGGAAGAGGGTCACCGAAGCGAGCCAGTCGCGGTGCGGTCGGTATTCCATTCCGAGATCGACGCTGTGGGAGGATTCCGCGCGAAGGTCTGGATTCCCGGAGACGACGTAGCCCACAGCTGCGTTCTCGAAGCGAAGCAAGAGCTCCTGGAACGAAGGGGCGCGAAAACCTCGCCCATAGCCGGCACGCACGGTGAGAAAGTCCCAGGGGTCCCACTTGAACGCGAGCTTGGGGGAGAGCTGGGAGCCGAACTGCGAATCGATGTCGGCGCGAGCGCCGAGCACGACGGCGATGAGCTCTCGGTCTTCGGCGTACAAAGCGACGCGATGCTCCGCAAAGGCAGAGTAGCGGGTGCGCGTGCCGCGGCTGCGGAGACGCTGGGAATCGAGGATTTGCCCAAGAATTTCGCCGCCGACTGTGGTGCGGTGGCTCCGGTCCCAGGTCGAGCTGACGACCGTGTGCAGGAGGCCCTGGTGTTCGCGGTTGTCTTGATAACTGTCGAGGGCGACGCTCCCTCTTTGATCGGTGAGGTACTGTTCCCGAAACTGGGAGTACGAAGCACCGCTCTGCAGGCTGAGCGTCTGAGAGCGCTTGTCGTAGGAGGCCCTGAGCGTCGCCTGCTCTTGGAGCTGGGTTCGATCGAAGATGGCGCGCCCCGCTCCTTCGTCGACACCGTCGAGTCGGGTGCGCGAATAGTCGGCGCTCAGTCGGACGCGTCCTTGGTTCACGCGGCCCACCGTGAGTGTTGCGCCGGCGGTGTCGAGGCGGAGCCCGCTTCCCGTGGTCGCGGTCGAGTCTGGATCGCGCCGAAAGGGGGCGCGGCGCTGGTGCCCCGCGCTGAGCGAAATGCCGAGAGCTTCCGCCGGGCGTCCGGAAACGCGGCCGGAGAAAGCGAGCGCATCCTGGGTGAAAATCCGCCCTTCCGCCTCGGCTTCGAGCTCGTGGTGACTCTCGCGAGTGATGAGATTGACCACACCTCCGATCGCGTCAGACCCATAAAGAGCTGATGACGGGCCGCGTACGATCTCGACGCGCTCCACCGCCTCCAAGGAATAGCGACCGAGATCGACAGCCCCGCCGACTCGTCCAGGGACTCTCTGGCCATCGACGAGGATCAGCGTGTATTCAGGATCGAGACCGCGAAACCAGAGCTCACTGCCGCGGAAGGTGCGCTCGATCTGGAGCCCGGGTTGCGCCTCGAGAACACCATCGAGGGTGGTCGCGCCGGTTTGGCGCATCTCGGCGCTCCCGATGACCTGTGTCGCCATGACGCTCGACTTGCGCGATTCGTGAGTCCGGGATCCGGTGACCACGACGTCGACCGCGGGAGGTTCTGAGGCGCTCGCGTCGCCCTCTGCTGGGAGAGACGGAGCGTCAAGGGGAACGCTGGGAGAGGGCGCGTCGTCCGCGCCTTCTGACGAGGAGCCGTCTCGTCCGGCAGAAGCCTCCATGGTCGCTTCTGGCCCGGCCGCCGCCGGAGCAGATCCTGCGTACAGCAGGAGCGAGTTCGCGAGGACAAGGGGCAAGCTGCGCATGGGATGAGGCCCCGCTGAAATACCTAGGGTGATTCTAATTGCAATAGGTAATGAAAGGCATTATCAAAAAAGAGCAAACGGCAACGACAACGAGCACAAACCTTGCGAAGGAAAATCATGAAAACACTTGCACTTTCCAACCGTCACCTCGCGCTGATGACGAGCGTTCTCTCGTTGATAATGACAGGCGCTTGCGATAATGCTGGGGCCGATGCTGGAGGGGACGACACGAGTGAAGCCTCTGGCGGAAACGTGGGTGCGGGCGGTGGGCGCAAAAACGGCAGCGGAGCGGGGGGAACCGCGCGAGGCACGGGAGGCAAGTCCGGCCGGGGCACGGGGGGCGAGGGAATGGGAGGTGAGCTGGACCCGGGATCCGGGGGCGTCCTGAGCGGCGGGGGGAGCAGCGGTGGGTCCAAGGGAGAGACGCCCGCCGGGGGAAGTGGGGGTCTCGGGGGAGCGGCCCCGTCCGGTGGGGCTGCGGCGAGTGGAGGGGAAGGATCCGGTGGCGCGCCTGCCATCACGAACCACACATGCACCGCCAAGGTCGCAGCGACTTCTGCTTTCGCCATCCCGTGCCCGGTCGCGGGATCAGTGCGCCACGTCCGAATCGAAGGACTTGTCGCGAGCTCATTCCACGGCTCGAGTCAGCTCCTATTCGGTTTCTCCTCGGCGCCGGAGAGCTCGCAGCCCGCCACCGACGAAGGACAACTTCGTGTGCTGTTTTATGGCGGAGGTCCCGGCGGAAGCCCGAACCCGCAGCTCGTTGTCTACGCCGGCGATGAAGAGAGCACTCTGTCCTCGGCAGCGGACTTCTTACACCAAAGTTCCGCGGTTTGCCTCGATCTCCATCCAGGCTCCGAGACCCTTCCGCCTCATGTTGTGCTCTGGCGGGACGGCGAGAAGGGAGCAGACTGCGGAGATTGGGACACATTGACGCTTGAGAGTGCCTGGGCCCGGGAGGTCTATTGGGGAGGAGCAGAGGTGTCCTCGATCTTGGACTCTCAGGTCTTCTTTCGGCAGCCGGGCGGCGACGCCACGGTCACGGTGTTCGATGCGAGCGCCCTCGACTTGAGCGCCTTCTTGCCCCTTGAATGCTCCCAAGAGGTCACAATCAGCGGGTCGTTCGTCGACGTCGCCTGCGCCTTTGAAGGACCAGTTCGTCACGTCAAGATCGAGGATCTCCTGTCACCGATGCACGGCACGACGCAGCTGGTCTTCGGGTTCGCCGAAGCACCGACGGTGGCCTCCCCAGCCGTCGCTGCCGGCCAGTTCCGCGCACTCTTCTACGGCGGTCAGACGGATCCGGCGACCGCTTCCATCTCGGCGAACTACGCGGGGAACGCTGTGACGTACGCGGAAGGCGCTTCATCGATCCGGAGCGGGACGACTGCCTGTTTCGATCTGCACGATGGCGACGCGACTCGCGCTCCATCTTTCGTTCTTTGGCTCACCGGGGTGAACGGCGCAGACTGTAACGATCCGGAGGCGCTCACTCTCGACACAGCTTTCGCGAAGGAGACGACATTCTCGGGAAGCACAGGAGCGGTTGAGCTGAGCGCACCTATCTTCTTCCGAAAGACGGCCACCGAGAACACAACTGTGACCTTGCGAGGCGCACCCATGGTTTCGCCTGAGGCATTTCTTCCCGAAGAGCCTTGAGGATCAGCTAATCCAGCTCGACGACCGCGCCGCGCTTTGGGATCTCGACGTGACATCGGCGCGTTTGGAGCGCCTCTTTCAGGGGAACTTGTTGATCGGGTTCCCCGTGGACGAGGAAGATCTTCTTCGGCAGCGCCGCGCGCGCGTAGGCAATCAGATCGTTACGGTCGGCGTGGGCGCTGAAAGCGCTGAGGACTTCGACCTGAGCGCGGAGCTCCCGCTCGACGCCCCAGATTTTCACCCGTTGGCGCCGTTCGACCAGGCGGCGCCCGAGCGTGTGCTCGGCCATGAAGCCGACGATCAGGATGGTGTTGCGCTCGTCTTCGACGTGGTTTCGAAGGTGGTGAAGGACGCGGCCCGCCTCCGCCATGCCGGAAGCAGCGATGATGATGGCGGGGCCCTCCTGGCGATTGATCTCCATCGATTCCGCGGCCGTCCTCGTGTAGCGAACGCCCTCGAAGGAGAAGACATCCCCGTGTTCGTCGAAGAAGCTTCGCGTCTCTTCGTCGAAACACTCGGGGTGCATGCGAAACACCTCGGTCACGTCAATGGCGAGGGGGGAGTCGATGTAGATGGGGAGCTCGGGGATCCGCCCGGCGCGCAAGAGGTCGTGGAGCACGAACAAGAGCTCCTGCGTGCGGCCGACGGCAAAGGCAGGCACGATGATCTTGCCGCCGCGAGCGACTGTCGCGCGGATGACGCGTTCGACCTCAGTCTGCATGCTTTCAATCGGGCCGTGGACGCGGTCTCCGTAGGTGCTCTCGAGGACGAGAGCATCGACAGGATGAGGAGGAGTTTCGGGGTCGCGCAATATAGGCAAACCCTTGCGTCCGAGGTCCCCGGAGATGAGGATGCGTTTGGTTTTTCCGTGCTCGTGCACGTCGAGCACCACCTGGGCCGAGCCGAGGATGTGCCCGGCGTTCAGGAGCTGCGCTGTGACTCCGGGCAGAGGCTCGAAGGGGCGGCGGTAGGACAGCGCGACGAAGCGATCGAGCGCGTGAAGCACATCGACCTCATCATAGGTCGGCGTGATCGGGACCCAGTCGGGATCGCGGCCGTACTTTCGGTTCAGGTAAGCGGCGTCGGCCGCTTGGATGCGCGCGGAGTCGCGCAGCATGTACGAGCAGAGGTTCGCTGTCGCCAGCGTCGTGTAGATAGACCCCTGAAAGCCGGATTTGACCAGCGTCGGCATGCTGCCGGAGTGGTCGATGTGGCTGTGGGTGAGGATCGCAGCATCAGCCTCGTTCGCCGCGCGGGGGAGCTGTGCGTTGCGCAGTCGGGACTCTTGGCGGCGGCCTTGGAACATGCCGCAATCGACGATGATGCTGCCGCTCTCGACCTCGACGAGGAGGAGGGAGCCGGTGACTTCTTCCGCCGCACCGAGGAAACGAAGCCGCATCAGGAGCTCCTAATCTGCGCGACGATGCTCTCGAGCGTCGCCAGGCCGAACATGATCTTCTTCACGAAGGAGGGATTGTGCGGAACGACGGCGAAGCGCGGGTGGCGAGACCAAATCTTGCGCAGCCGTCGATCGAGCTCGAGGGCTTTTGCGTTGGATTCGATGCGCGTCGGGTTCCCGCCTTCGATGGAGATCCCTCCCACGGCCGCGCTTTCGAAAAAGATCACAGCGTCGTAGCGAGCAAGCTCGGCCTCTTCGGTGCTCTGGACCGCGTCGTAAAAGGAAGTTTCCGCGTCGGGCCAATAGGCGGCACCGTCGACCGTTCCGCGATCACAGAGCAGGACTCGGTCGGGGTAGAGGGCGGACTGGACGTCTTCGAGGTTCTTCTGAACATGAAAGATCGCGCGCTGCGCCGAGCGACGCGCGTGGATCTCGTCCGAGCGAGGGAAGCCTCCAGAAAAGAGAAGGGTGGCCGCTTCGGGAACTATGACGACCTTTTCTCCGATTTCGCGGCGGAAGAGATCGGCGGCTGTCGTCTTGCCGCCTCCAGGACCGCCGGTGAGAACAATGCGGCAGCGACCATTTTCGTGATTCTGAGCCTTTGGCATGACAAGAAGTGAAATCTTGTCAGGTTCCTTGCGAAAGCGCCACAAGCTCACTCTTCGAACTGGATTCGTTCGAGGGGGACTTTCTGGATCTGGTCGCTCCCCGTCAGGTAGGCCGTGGCGTTCGTGAGCGTTGTGCCTGCGATGCGCTCGAGAGCTTCTTTGGTGAAGAAGCCTTGATGACCGGTGACGAGCACGTTGGGGAAGGTCAGGAGGCGCGCAAAGACGTCGTCTTGGATGACGGTACTCGAGAGATCTTCGAAGAAGAGGTCCGCTTCTTCTTCGTACACGTCGAGGCCGAGCGCACCGATTTGGCCGCTCTTCAGTCCCGCGATGACCGCGGGTGTATCGACGAGGGCGCCGCGGCTCGTGTTGATAAGCATCACGCCGGGCTTCATGCGCGCGATGCTCTCGGCGTCGATCATGTGCCTTGTTTGGGGCGTGAGGGGAACGTGGAGGGCGATGATGTCGGTGCGAGAGAGGACGGCGTCGAGATCTGCGTACTCGACGCCCGCCGCCTGGAGCGCGGGGTTCGGATAAAGATCGTAGGCGAGCACCCGGCAGCCGAAACCGAGCGCGATCTGACAGAAAGCGGCTCCGATTTGGCCCGTGCCGACGACGCCCATCGTCTTTTGGTAGATGTCGAAGCCGAGCAGCCCTTCGAGCGCGAAGTTCCCCTCGCGCACCCGCGCATAGGCGCGATGGAACTTGCGATTCAGGGTCAAGATCATGCCCATCGCGTGCTCGGCCACCGCGTGCGGCGAATAGGCGGGGACGTGCGCGACGGTGAGCCCCCGGCGGGCCGCTGCGCGCAGATCGACATGGTTATAGCCGGCGGAGCGCAGGGTCAAAAGGCGCACTCCTGCGTCGGCGAGCAGGTCGATGACGGGCTCGGAGAGGTCATCGTTCACGAAGGGACAGATCGCGTCGAACCCTCGAGCGAGCGCAGCGGTGGCCGGGGTCAAGCGGGACTCGAAGAAGGTGAGCTCGTGGCAGTGCTCGCGGTTGGCCTGTTCGAGCGCGTGGCGATCGTAAGGTTTGGTGCTGAAAACAGCGATCTTCACGTGCGATGCTCCTCTCCGACTGGAGCGCTGATGGCGCCCCGTGACACCGGCGGAGTATGTTCAGGGGCAGACTGAAGCGCAAGCGGCGAGGGGATGATGTTGGCTGGCGAAAGACGACGGGTGGTAAGAGAGAGGATTCGTTTCCGGTGAGTGACATCAAGATGAACCCGACCGCTGATAAGCACGTCTCGGTGGGCGCGGACCTTTCGGGACTCTCCGAGAGCGAAGCTGAGCTTCGGCTCCGCACGGACGGCCCGAACGCGCTTGCGATGGACGAGCCTCGCGGATGGTTTGCGATTGTCCTCGAGGTGCTGCGGGAGCCGATGTTCTTGATGCTGCTCGCGGCAGGTTCTCTCTACCTGATGATGGGCGAAACCCGGGACGCCTTGATGCTGCTCTTTTTCGTCTTGGTCATCATGGCCATCACGATCTTCCAAGAGCGTCGCACCGAGCGAGCCATTGAGGCGCTCCGAGAACTTTCTGGCCCTCAGGCCCTTGTCATTCGAGAGGGGGAGGCGCGGCGCATCGCGGGAACCGAGGTGGTGCGCGGCGATCTTGTGGTCTTGTCCGAAGGAGACCGTGTGCCAGCGGACGGCGTGATGCGCCGGAGTGAACATCTCGTCGTCGACGAATCGCTGCTGACGGGAGAGTCGGTTCCCGTGCGCAAACAGGCGAGCGCGACACGAAAGGACCTCGAAAAGCCAGGGGGCGATGACCTCTCGTCGGTCTTCTCCGGAACGCTCGTGACCGGGGGCCAGGGGATTGCGGAGGTGGTCGCCGTCGGGACTCGCTCAGCCCTCGGCAATATCGGCGACGTGCTGCGGCAGGTGAAGCCCGAAGCGACCCAGCTCCAAAAAGAGACCCGTCGCCTGGTGCGGATCTTTGCGATCGCGGGTGCTGTCGCTTGTGCTCTTGTCGTAGTCACCTACGCGCTCACCCGCGGCGGGGGCGCTCATGAATGGAAGCAAGGGCTGCTCGGGGGCATCGCGCTCGCCATGGCCATCCTGCCGGAGGAGTTTCCCGTTGTTCTGACCGTTTTTCTCGCCTTCGGCGCCTATCGCATCTCGAAGAGCCAGGTGCTCACGCGGCGTACGGCTGCGATCGAGACGCTGGGGGCAGCGAATGTGCTCTGCGTCGATAAAACGGGGACCCTGACGGAGAACCGGATGACCGTCAGGAAGGTGGTCACGGGCGGAGTCGTCACGTCGCTCGGGGAGGGAGACGCGCTCAGCGAAGAGGCCCAGATTGTCCTCGAGTCGGCCTTCTTCGCGAGCCGCCGCGAGCCTTTCGATCCGATGGAGAAGGCGATCCAGTTGGCGGCGCTCCCGGCTCTCGCTCCGACAGGAAAGCTCGAGTGGCCCCTTTATCGAGAGTACCCGCTCACTCGCGAGCTGCTCGCCGTGACCCAGGTCTATCAGACCACGGTGAGTGATGAGCTCTTCATCGCGACGAAGGGCGCTCCCGAGGCGATCTTAGAGCTCTGTGGCGTCGCGGGCGCCAAAAGACAAGAGCTGATTCACGCTACGGAAGAGCTTGCGGAGAGGGGGCTGCGGGTGCTCGGTGTGGCCCGGGGGCGGACGCGTCCGGATGCGCTCGGCGAGAGCCAGCGAGACCTTCCTCTCGAGTTCCTCGGGCTCTTGGCGCTCGAAGATCCGTTGCGTGAGGGCGTACGCGATGCGGTCCAGGAGTGCGCCGCCGCGGGCCTTCGGGTCGTCATGATCACCGGCGACTACCCCAAAACGGCGCGCACCGTCGCGGAGCGCGCGGGCATCGGGCCCATCGAACGGATCATGACGGGCGCAGAGATCGATCGCATGAGCGATGAGGCGTTCGTTCGAGAGGTGCGCTCGGTGCGGGTCTTCGCTCGGGTTGTTCCGGAACAGAAGCTGCGCATCGTGAACGCTCTCAAGGCTGCTGGAGAGATTGTCGCGATGACGGGCGACGGAGTGAACGATGCCCCGGCGCTCAAGAGCGCCCACATCGGTATCGCCATGGGCCAGCGGGGTACCGATGTCGCTCGGGAAGCGGCCTCCCTCGTCCTTCTGACCGACGACTTCGCGTCGATCGCTCACGCGATTCGGCTCGGTCGTCGCATTTACGACAACATCAAGAAGGCCATCGCGTTCATCTTGGCCGTGCACGTGCCGATCATTGGCCTCTCGATGCTGCCTGTGTTCATTCCGAGCTGGCCTCTGCTCCTTTTCCCGGCCCACATCGTGTTCCTCGAGCTCATCATCGATCCGACCTGCTCCCTCGTGTTTGAGGCGGAGCCCGAAGAGGGGGACGTAATGAGGCGTCCACCCCGGCGTCGCGATGAACATCTCTTCGGCTGGGACACCGTTGCGATTTCGGTGCTTCAGGGGGTCGGTGTCTTGGCTGCGAGCCTTCTCGTCCTCTGGCTCGCGCTCGAGCGGTATCCGGTGGATGCGGCGCGGGGCCTCTCGTTTGCGACCTTGGTGCTCGGATCGCTCGCGCTCATCTTCATCAACCGTTCTTGGACGAGCTCGGCCTGGTCGAGTCTCAAGGCACGGAACCCGGCGCTGCGCTGGGTCATGATCGCGAGTCTGACTCTGCTCGGGATCGTGCTCCTCGTGCCGGCGGCCCGAAGCCTGTTTCACTTCGCTCCCTTCGCGTTCGGAGATTTCCTCGCGGCGACCCTGGCCGCCTTTTTGAGCGTCGGCTGGTTCGAGCTAATCAAGGCCGTTCGACGCGGACGCGCGCACAGCAGAGCAGGCTGACCCGAGCGTGGCGCGCGGGCTCAGAGGTCGGTGGATCAGCGCGTCTTGATGGTCACAGGCTCGGGCTTGAGCAGCGCCTTCTTGAGCTCTGCCAAAAGGAAGACGGCGAAGCCGATGGCCGTCATGATGGCCCACCACCAGGGCTCGATCGGAGCGGTGTGGAAGAGGCTGTTCATGAGCGGGATGTAGGTCATGCCGAGCTGGAGCAGGAACATGGCGATGGCTCCGAGCCACACGCTCTTGTTCGTGAAGAAGCCGATCGTGTTCGAAGTGAAGGTCAAACTGCGGCAAGCGAAGAGGTAGCCGACTTCGACCACCACGATCGTGTTCAAGGCGATGGTGCGGCTCGCCTCCACCGAAGCACCTGTGGACTTGGCCCACCAAAAGCAGCCAAAAGCTGCGCCTCCGACCGCGAGGGAGACGAGCGCTGTGCGGACGGCGAGCGCGCCGTCCAAGATGGGCGCGTGGGCGGGCCGGGGCGCGCGCTGCATGAGCCCAGGTTCGCGCGGCTCGAAGATCAAGGCCGTTCCGAGTAGTGCTGTGGCGAGGTTGACCCAGAGCAGCTGCACCGGGAGCACCGGCAATGTCGTCCCGAACACCACCGCCGCGAGGAGCACAAGCCCCTCGCCGCCGTTCGTCGGCAAGGTCCAGGCGATGAACTTCACGAGATTGTCGTAGATGCCGCGGCCTTCTTCGACTGCCGCGGCAATGGTCGCGAAGTTATCGTCGGTCAGGATCATCGAGGAGGCGGAGCGCGCGACATCGGTTCCGTTTTTGCCCATGGCGACGCCGATGTCCGCCTGTTTGAGAGCGGGCGCGTCGTTCACGCCGTCACCGGTCATGGCGACGACGTGGCCCCGGGACTGAAGCGCGCGGACCAAGGAGAGCTTCTGTTCCGGAGCGACGCGCGCGAACACCGAGGCGCTATTGGCGACTTCGGCGAGTTCTTCTTCGCTCCGCGTCGCGAGCTCAGCGCCGGTGAGGGCGCGGAGGCGACCGTCTTCGGTGCGCTCACCTTCAAGCCCGAGTTCCATGGCGATGGCGGCGGCCGTGATGGCATGGTCGCCGGTGATCATCTTGACCATGATGCCTGCTTGGAGACAGGCAAGGACTGCGCGCTTCGCCTCTTCGCGGGGCGGATCGATCATGCCCACGAGGCCGAGGAAGGTCAGATCGCGCACGTCGTCGTGGCTGAGGGTCGTCCTATCCGCCGGCATCGTGCGCCGCGCCATCGCGAGGACACGTAGCCCTCGGCTCGCCATGTCATGAACGTCGCGCTGCACCGCGGCCACGTCCAAGGGCTCGGAAGCGCCGCCGGCGGAGAGACGGTCGACACATCGGCCGAGCAGGGTGTCCGTCGAACCTTTCACATAGAGGACGGCGTCCCCAGGAGTCTGATGGAGCGAGCCCATGTACATGTGAGCGGACTCGAAGGGCAGCGCGTCCCGGCGGGGCCGGTCCGCGAGTTTTTGGGCGCCGAGGCCGGCTTTTCCGGCGGCCACTGTGAGCGCGGCCTCCGTCGGATCTCCTTCGACCTTGTGGCCTTCGTCGGTTTCGACGAGACGTGTGTCGTTACAGAGGGCGCCGCAGGTGAGCGCCTCGAAGAGCGCTGCCGAGACGTCCGGGGTGACCTTGCTCTGATCTTCGCGGAGGAGCTCACCTTTCGCCGAAAAACCAACACCTGTGAGATGGAACGTCTCACCGCCTGCGGTGATGGTCGTGACGGTCATCTGGTTCTCGGTCAAAGTGCCCGTCTTGTCGGAGCAGATGACCGTCGTGCTCCCGAGGGTTTCGACCGCGGGCAGCCTTCGGATGAGCGCGCCCCGCTTCGCCATGGAAGAGACGCCGACCGCGAGCACGATCGTGACCGCGGCGGGAAGTCCTTCCGGAATGGCCCCAACGGCGAGAGCGATCGCCGTGTTGAAGGTCTCGACGGGCGAGATGCCTCGCAGCCATTGAACGATGAGGAGCGCTCCCGCGAGCCCGAGGATGACCCAGACCAGGAGGCGAGAGAGCTGCGCGATGCGGCGGGTGAGGGGGGTCTCGAGGGCCTTGGTTGAGGCCATGAGGTCGGCGATCCTGCCCATCTCCGTCGTGTCACCGACCGCGACGACGACGCCTCGGGCCACCCCGTAGGTCACGGAAGAGCCTGCAAAAGCCATGTTCTCCCGATCGCCGATGCCCGTGTCCGCGGGCAGAACTGCTTCGTTCTTCGCCGACGGCACCGACTCTCCGGTGAGGCCTGCTTCTTCGACCTTCAGATCGCGGACCTCGAGCAGCCTGAGATCGGCAGGCACCGTGTCTCCCGACTGCAGAGCGACGATATCTCCCACGACGAGCCGTTCGCTCGGGATGCGCTGGAGCTGGTCGTCCCGAAGGACCGTCGCCTCTGTCAGGATCGCCTTCGACAAGGCAGCGATGGATTGTTCGGCGCGGTACTCCTGGAAGAAGCCGATGAGGCCGTTCAAAAGGACCACCGCGAAAATGACGCCGGCGTCGACGTAATCTCCCAAGAAGACCGAGAGTCCAGCCGCGCCGAGCAGCACGACGACGAGCGGTTCAATGAACTGTTCGAGGAGCTTTCGAACCCAGGAGACGCCGCGTCCTTCGGAGAGGGCGTTTGGCCCGTCTCGCTCCAGGCGCTTTTCGGCCTCAGAAGAGGAGAGACCGCTCGCCGACGACTGGACGGTGTCGAGGGTCTTTTCGGCGCTGAGGGAGTGCCAAGGAGTTTGTGTCGTCGACATGGATTCGGGCACTTGGGGAGACCTCCCCAAGCGAGGGTTCTGGGAGCGCATCTCAAAAATGAAGCGGGCGCAATAAGCACAGGGCACCTCCCCATAAACGGGGCAGAACGTGCCCCCGAGGGCTCAGAGCGTCCTTCTTGGTGCTGCCCCCGGGCGCTTTAGGCGCGCAGCTTGAACTCGGCGAGGGGGAAGGTGACGCCGTTGACGAGGAGCTCGACGCGGTGGAGGCCCGGGTAGTGTTTCCTCGTGGTCATTTGCGAAAGAGCGATTCGGCCGCTCAGAGTCGCGCTGGATCCGGCCGCGAGCGTGAGTCGCTTCAGCTTGAAGACCTTGGGGCTGGTTGCGCCGCTCGCCTTCACGAAATGTACGGCGTAGTCGACGGCGAGCTCCTGACTCTGGCGAGCTGAACTCTTGAGCTCGAAGGAGAAGCGAACCGTCTCGCCGATGCGCGCAGTTTTTGCGGAGAGCTCGACAGCGCGGACCTCGAGCTTCGGCCTGGCTCCGACGCCGAGCAGCTCAAGGGCGCCGCGGTGACCTTTTTTGACCAGAGAGCGGAGCGCATGTCGAACGAGCGCTTGGGTTTCGACAGAGGCCCCTTGGAGCCATCTCTCGCAGGTCTGGAGGGTGAGCTCAGGGTAGTCCTTGCTGAGGTCGTTCAGGTGATTGGCGACGCTGCGCCGGACGAGGGACGCGGGATCGCTCTTCAGCGGCTCGAGCAAGGCGAGCACTCGCTCGGGGTTTTCCGTCAGCCAGCGAACGCGCGCGCCCCAGGGCAAGCGGAGCCGCGTGCCTTCGGAGACCAGGCGCCGCACATGGGGATTCTTATCCTTGGCCCAAATCTTGAGTTTACGCAGCGTCCGCTCCGGATCTTCCTCGATGTACGGGCGGATGCTGAATTCGGCGGTAAAGCGACGGGTGAGCTCGTGTTGCGCCTCGAGAGAGAGGTCAAAGTGCTCGAGGCCGTATTCGGCCACGAACATCGTGTGGGGCAGGTAGAAGAAAGGACCCATGCCGCCGCCGAGGAGCTCGTCTTGGCCGTGTTCGGGGCCTAAGGAGCGGAGCAGGATAGCGAGAGCGGTCGGGTAGTCCTCGGGAAGGTGGTCCCGGAGGGCGCGGCAGATGTGCCTTGCGCGGTCCATGAGCTCGAGTTCTTCGAGCCCGCGGGTCGCCTGGCGAACGAACTTGGAAGTTGGGAAGGAAGGCTCGGCTCGCTCGAGGTCCGAGGCCAAGCGCCGCACCAGAGCGGGTGAGAAGAAGTGTTTGAGTTGCTCGGCCATCGTGTCCCGAACGTTCAGAGGGGAGGAGAGCTCCATATGAGGCGGCAGGGCCTGCGGCAAGGCCAGACAATGACCGAGCTAGAGAGCCCGGAGAGCGGGGTCATCCAGCCTAAGAAACGGGCATTTTTCTGCGTTCGCTCGCTCCCGGAAAATGTGATTTCATGCGCGGCATGCCTGAGTCTTTGCCCCACAGAATGCTCGTCGTTCACAATGATCCCGGAACGGGCGGTGAACTTCGGACGATCGAGGCGCGGGACTTTCAGCGCTACGCCTTCGGAAGCCTCCTGACGTACGCCTGCGAGGTCTACGAGCGGGTCTTCCAGCAGCGCATCATCCGCACAAGCACTCTCCGTCTTCCGGGAGAGGTCCCTGTCTACGAGCGGGCGCAGCTCAGCGAAGTTTCAGTCGGCGAGCATTTCGATTCCGTGATCTGCCATTTGAACCTCGATCACGGCGGAGTCGTCACCGAGGAATTCCTCGCGGAGCTGCGTGAGCGTTTCCTGAAGCCCGATGGTGTGCTCCTGAACCCGGTTCGGGATATCTCGAAGAAGGAGGTGGCCCGGACATCGAGTGTCCCCCTCGAGACGGAGTCGGCGCCCTGTGTCGTCAAAAAGGACGACAACTACAATCATCCGGAAACCGTCCTTCGCCTTGAGACACAGGACGAACTCGACGCCTGGCGTGGTCGCACGAGCGAGGAGGACCGGAAGGGCCTCGTGATGCACAAGCTGCTCCGCTACTTTGGGAGCGACAGCTCAGGCATGCATCAGCTCGAGCGCTGGATCGTCGTGTTCGACGATTTGACGGTCAATCACCGCGCATCGAACGAATTTTTCATCAAGAGCGCGACCTCGCTCTCCTACTACGTGCGCGACGAGCGCCGAATGTCTGGCGATCTGAAGCGTCTCTCGGAGACCGGCTACGAGTGGAAGGGGCGCTCGATCGACTGCGCTTACGATAGTGACGGCGAAGCCTGGGATGCACGCCGAGCGACGCTCGAAGAGTGCCGCTCCGCCTTCGGCTTCCACTACGCGGAGCTTGACGTCATCCGCCCCGCGAAGAACGAGTTCGTGGTCATCGACGTGAATCAGACTCCGGGACCTTCCTATAAAAATGTCTTTTTCCGGGAGCTCGCCGCGAGGCAACTCGCCGTCGGACTCGGCATCGATCTCGGGAGTCTGCCCGCGCTCGCCAAGGAGGCTCACGACGTGTTCCTGCTCGCGGAGACGAGTAAACAAGCGGGCGAGCTCGAACCTGCGCATGCAGCCTATAAGAAGCGCGCGGCCATGGAAGGGGGCGACGCCGAAGAGCGCTTCGTTGCGCAGCTCGAGGCAGGTCGGCTCGCCATGCGCCTCGAGTCTCCGGAACCGGTGGTCCTGAGCGAGTTGCTCTCCGCTTTCATGCTGCGCCCGTCCCGAGCGGAACCGCTCTACGAGCTGACCTGCTACTTCCGGAAGCGGAAGAACTACGCGATGGCGGCCCTGTTTGCGAAGGCTGGTGTGGAGACCAAACGACCGCAAAATGATCATCTGGCGGTGCTCGAGAGCATTTACAGCTGGCGTCTGCTCGATGAGCTCGGGGTGGCGACGTCCTGGATCGGCGATCGGGTGACGGCGCGCGAGGCCTGGCAGGAGGTGCTCCGGCGAGCCGAGAGCGGGCTCGATGTCTCCGACGCTGACGTGCAGCGCGTCCGGGACAATCTCGCTCTTGTGAGCAAGTGAGGCGCGAGGGGAGGCAGCCGCGTTCTCACTTCGAGTGAAAGAGCGACAGCGATCGGCGGTGAGTTCAGGTGAAGGCTCGGCCGGACTCAGCTCGGTGTGATGGGCCGGGGCCCCTTCCCTCCGAGGGCCCCGGGCTCGCGCGTCGAGGAGCAAGGCTCAAGGGGCGGCGTAAAGTCTGAGTTCGTGGATCGAATAGTAGGAGCCAGGGACTCCTTCGAGCACTGAGAGGCGAAGGCGATCGGCGGTGACGGGTTTCGGCAGGACGATCCGGAACACGAAGGTCTTCGGCTTGAAGATCTGAGCTTCGTAGTAGCGGAGCTCCGGCTGCTCGGCGATGACGCCGTGGTCTTCGTCGCCGTGGAAGGCCGTGAGCTGGAAAGACACGGGAACGTCGGTGACCCTGGCGGGCGCTTCGATCTCGAGGGCCACGATAGGTTCCGGGCGGTCGAGCTGGACCTCGAAGTACTGGCCTCTTTCCTGGTAGCGGCGGCCTGTCCAATAGGTTTCCATGCGGCCGTCGAGCGCTTGTGCTGCTGCCTCAGGACGAAGGTTTGCCGTAGCCTTGAGACGGGTTTGGTCAATGAGGCGAACGCCGGAGGGGAGCTCGGGCATCGGCAACAAGTCGAGCACCTTCTGGTCCCGTTCGAGCAGCGTGAAGACGCTATGGGAGCCGTGTTCGAAGGCGAGTTGATACCGGTCAGGTCGAGCGAGCAGCTCTTGTTTGAGGTTCTCCTGACCCCGCCTGAGGTCTTCGCCGAAGATCACGAGGCGCTTCGTCCCGATGGCGAGCAGAGTGCGCCGGGCGCTCTCGCTCGGGAGACGATCGAGCGAGCGGCGGGCGAGCTCGGTGACGGGTGGCTGCCAGCTGGACTGTCCGTTGACGAAGCGGTGTTTGTGATAGAGGGCGAGGTAGTTATGGAGCGCCATGCCGGCGTCGCTCTGGAATACTCTCCGGCCCGTGTCCTGAGGAGCAAAGGCGATCAAATCGTCCTTCGGGAGAGTCGCGACGAAGTCGAGAGCGGGCGGAGAGCCTTCCGCGGCCCAGACGCGCTCGACAGGATGCGGGAAAGAGCGAAGTTCGTAGCCAACTCCGAGGAGCAGGATCGCTGTGACGACGCGCTGCGCCCCGGGCCCCCGCAGGCGGGAGAGGAGCCAGGCGCCGCCCATGCCGGCGAGCACGCAGAGTACGAAGGTCGTCATGATGGCCTGGCGACCGACCTTGCGAATTCCGTTGAAGCCGGGGAAGTAGGTATGGAAATAGTAGTAGAGGCCGCGGACCGGAGCTCCATTCCAGTCGAAGGGGTGGAGCCCGAGGAACATGGTGAGCCCGATCAGGAAGACGGCCAGATAGAGGCCGCGGCGGCCGCGGAAGGGATGGGGCAAATTGCGGCGTGCGATGACCACTGCCGCGGCGATGAAGGTGATGACCCCCGGCAGCATGCTGTGGTTCGCGAGGGTGACGGCCACGGTCGCGACGAGCGTGAGAACCCAGGCCAAAAGCCCTGAGCGGAGGCGCTCCTTCGGGAGCTTTCCCAGGCCCACAAACAGGGGAACGAAGAGGGCAGAGAGGACGAGCGCTGTCGCGGTGAACCCAGGGAAGGCGATCTCGTCGTGGGGACCGTCGGCCAGATGGTGCATCGCGGTGAGCGTGCGATTCGTCGGGTGAACGTTCGCGAAGAAGCTCAGCTTACCGTCGTTGGCCGAAGCGTAGGCGATGCTCCGCTCGAGCGCGAAGGAATGTCGTTCGGCGAAGTAGGGATAGACGATGAGCAGCCCGAGCGTGCCCGTGGTGACCGCGCCCGCTCCGAACCAGAGGTAGAAGGGGCGCCCGGGACGATGCCGGAAGAGAAGGAGCGCTCCCGCCACAGCGAGCAGCGGGATCAGAAACATCGTGTAATAGAGACAGGTCCCGATCTGGAGCAGGATACACACCCAGAAAGCTAGGGCGTCCCTCGGTCGCTGCTTCTCAATCGCTCGATGCAAGAAGTAGAAGATCGCCGGGATCCACTGGACCGCGCTCAGCTGAATGCGCCCGAGCTCAAAGAAGACGTAGGGGCTGAAGGCGTACATCACGCCCGACAGGAGCCCCGCGGCGCCGCTTCCTGTCAGGTGTCGCACGAGCAGGTACATGAAGTACACGGCGAGCGCGAGAGAGCAGAGCAGCGTCAAGTTGTAGGCCCAGATGGGCTTGCTTGTGAGCAGGTAAAAGGGCGCAAAAAGGAGCGAGAGCCCGAAGTGGTTCTCGTTGAAGACGATGGACCGGGGCAGGGGCGCGAAGTAGTAATCGTCGTAGAAGCCAAGGGGACCAATCCCGAGCGCTGCGTCGATCCGGCTGCCCATGATCATCGCGTTTGTGTAGGCGTCCCAGTAATAGATGGCCCGGAGCACGACGACGCCCGCGTCCTTGGCGAGAGGCCAAGTCATCAGGAGCGTGATGAACGTCGCAGCGCAGAGAACCGCGAGATGACGGGACAGGGGAGTCCGCGCGCCGAAGGACGGAAGAAACCGAAGGCTCTTCATGTTCGTAACGCCCCGCACCCTACACGAAGAAACGAGAATGTCCCCGGGCTTTCCCCGGGTTTTTGGGGACAAAGCGGCCTTTTGTTACGCGGAGAGCGGGGCGCCCGGGGCCTAGCTTCGTCGTGCGAAGAGGATCGCCGAGGGTGCGGTCGAACAAGGTTCAATGGCTCAGTGGGACGACGCGCTCGGATCGCCGCGGAGCCCGAGCCGAGTTGCCATGTGGTGAAGGTTGCCGCGGGCCATGCCCAGGGCGCGCGCAGCCGCGGCCCAGTTCCCGCCACTCTCTTCGACGGCGCGCAGGATCAAGAGGCGCTTGGTCTCGTCGACGGCCTCCGCCAAGGTCATCGTTCCTAACGGAATGCTCAGTGGCTCGGGCAGAGGTCCGTCGGTTCGCTGGGGCGGCTCCGAAGGGGAAGAAAGATCGAAGTGCTCAGGGCCCATCAGGATCGGAGCCCCCCGCTTCACCTTGGACCCGGCGCGGAGCACCGCTCGACCGAGGACATGGTCGAGCTCGCGCACGTTTCCGGGCCAGTCCGCCTCCATGAGGGCGAGGCGCGCTCGCTCGTTGAGCCGAACAGGACCGAGCCCGAGGCGTCGCCGATAGGAGTCGAGGAAATACCCGGCCAGAAGCGGGATATCGGAGCGACGCTCGCGGAGCGCGGGGACGTGGATCGGATACATATTCAGGCGGTGGAGCAGATCGGCGCGGAAGCGCCCCGCGCGCACCTCGGCGGTGAGGTCACGGTTGGTGGCTGTGAGGACCCGCACATCGACTCGGATCACTTTGTCCGAGCCGACGCGCTGAATCTCGCCCTCCTGCAGGACTCGCAGCAACTTGGGCTGGACCGAGAGGGGGAGCTCTCCGATCTCGTCCAGGAACAACGTGCCGCCATGAGCGATCTCAAACTTCCCGGCGCGATCGTTCACGGCGCCTGTGAAGGCGCCGCGCAGATGACCAAAGAGCTCGCTTTCGACGATGGTCTCCGGGAGCGCGGCGCAGTTGACGCGGATGAGAGGGGCGTCGGCGCGCCGACCGCGCTGATGGATGGCGCGCGCGACGAGCTCCTTACCGACCCCCGTCTCACCGGTGATGAGCGTCGGAAAATCAGTCGGGGCGACGAGATCGATCTCTTCGAGCACCCGCTTCATGGGCTCGCTGGTGCCGATGATTTGGCTGCCACCGCTCGAGGCGTGGGCTTCTCGCTGAACCGTGCGCGCGACCTGCTCGTGGTGACGGGAGGCAGCTTCGAGGGCGTCGATCAGGCGCATCGTGCGGAGGGTGGCGCCGGCGAGAGCACCGAGCATGCGAAGGGAACCTTCATCGAGCCCATCGAACGCCCCCGGATCGAGGGAGTCCGCGGTGAGCACACCGATGACCTTTTGGTTCTCGATGAGCGGGCAAGCGAGACAGGCGTGAACGTCGCAGGTCGCGTTTGGATTGCTGAGCAAGAGGCCGTCGTAAGGATCGGGCAGAGGGCTGTCCGCGGAGAAGAGCACCGGGACACCCCGAGCCACAACGACGTCAAACCTCGGATGCTCCGAGCGGGGGAAGCGGCGTCCGAGGACCTCGGGGACGAGTCCGTGGGTCGCAAGAGGGACGAGCTCATCGCCGACCAGCTCGAGCACCGCAGCAGCGTCGCAGGGGATCGCCCTCCGGACAGCGTCGAGCAGTCGTGCCAGTCGGTCCTCGCTGGCGAGGGCTTGGCTCAGGTCGAGGGCGATGGAGAGGAGCGGCGCATCCATGGGTCTTGGGGTGGGGATGGGATCCGGGGGGACGGCTTTTGGGGGCGCTCAGCGCCTTTTTTGTGGAGGCCGGTGTCCTATAGAAACGGGCGTCCTGCGGAGGAGGGCGGTCCTGTGAAAACGGGTTATGTAGAGGATAACACGTTATCGGAATCGCAACTAGTGCGGTTATGGTCAGCATAACCTTGGCGCCGCGAAGAGCTGAAAATCGTTCAAGGAATCCCTGGCACGCCGCCTGCTCTCAGGGAGAGGCAAGGACCCTCTGAAAGAGGAGATGCCGAAAAGGAGATGACCATGATCAGCACCGAACAAACCCTGGGCGACGTCGCCGCTACCCACCCCGCCTCCACTCGCGTTTTCCTCCGCTATCGCCTCGACTTCTGCTGCGGTGGTCGACAGAAGCTCGAGGAAGCCTGCCGGAAGGCAGGGCTGAACCCCGAATATGTCATCGCGGAGATTTTCGCTGAGGAGGCTCCGAGTGTTCCGGTGCGCTGGGACCAAAGGCCGCTCCCCGAGCTCATCGACTACATTGTCTTTCACTACCACGACGCTCACCGCTCCACTCTGCCGGCCCTCATCGACGCGGCTGCGCGCGTCGAGCGAGTGCACGGCAATAAAGAGAGCTGCCCCCATGGACTCGCCGATCAGCTGGCGGTGCTCGATCGGGAGCTTCGTCACCACATGGCCAAAGAGGAACAGATCCTTTTTCCTGCCATCGTGAGCCGAGGTCCCACGTCCAGCATGCACATGCCCGTGCGTGTGCTCATGCAGGAGCATGACGATCACGGCGAGACCCTGAAGGCGCTGCGCGAGCTGTGTACGGATTATCGTCCCCCGCGGGAGGCTTGTGCGACTTGGCGCGCCCTCTACGGCAGCCTACAAAAGCTCGAGTCCGAGCTCATGGAGCACATCCACCTCGAAAACAACATCCTCTTTCCTCGCGCGCTCGGCTCCTGAAAGCATCCGAGCTCGAGACCCGCCCCAGGTGAGCCATGCACACACTCTATCTGCTCTCCGTTTGGCTTCACATCCTCGCTGCTACGATCTGGATCGGAGGAATGTTCTTCCTGGTGCTCGTGGTCGTGCCTTGGATGCGCGCGGGAGGAAGGGCGAGCGGAGCCACGTTCCTTCGGGAGACGGGCCTCCGCTTTCGACGGGTCGGCTGGTGGTGTTTTGGGATCCTCGTCGTTACCGGGACGTTCAACCTCTGGATGCGCGGGGTGCGCCTCGCTGATTTCGTGAGCATCAAGTGGCTGACGTCACCCTTTGGCCACCTGGTCCTCTTGAAGTTGTCGGTCTTTTTGCTGGTGCTCCTCGTGAGCATCTTGCACGACTTCATCCTGGGCCCCCGCGCCACCGATCAGATCGCGCGAGATCCGAGCTCTCCCGAAGCCGCTCTCGCGCGCAAGCGCGCCTCTTTGCTGGGCCGGATCAACGTGGTATTTGCGCTGATCCTGGTGGCTCTGGGAGTCGCGATTGTGCGCGGTATGCCATAAGGACGGCGGCGAGCCGGAGCGCACTCAGTGGGCCGCTTGAGAGCCGCTTGAGAGCCGCTCGAGGACCGCTCGAGAGAGTCGCTCGGGTCGATCAGGGTGAGACCGAACGGTCCTGGGTGATGCGTCCTGCGTCCAAGGTGACGAGGCGAGAGGCGAGGCGCGCGACGTCGGCTGCGTCATGGGTGACGAGGATCGCGGGCAGTTGACTCGCCGCGAGCAGCTCGCGGAGCATCGCGCCGAGCTCAACGCGGAGCTCGTGGTGGAGCGCGGAGAAGGGTTCGTCGAGCAGGACCAGGCGCGGCTCGGACGCGAGGGCGCGCGCGATGGCGACCCGTTGCGCTTCGCCGCCGGAGAGCGCGGTGGCGCGGCGATGGGCGAGGTGAAGTGCGCTGGTCCGTTCGAGCCAAGACAAGGCGACCTCTTTGCGCTCGCTCTTCTTTCTTCGAGGCACCCCGTAGGCCACGTTTTCCCAAACGGAGAGGTGGGGAAAGAGGGCCAAAGACTGGAAAACGAGCGCCACGCGGCGCTCCTCGGGAGGACGGAAGATGGACGCTTCGCTGTCGAAGAGGACCTCTCCGCTGAGGGCGATCCTGCCGTGAGCGGGCCTGAGGAGGCCGGCGAGGCAGGTGAGCAGGGTCGTCTTTCCTGCTCCCGAAGGACCCATGAGCGCGGTGATGCCGCCGTCTCCTTCGAACAGGACATCGAGGCGTGGTCGTCCGGCCTCGGGGCCTTCGACGAAGAGCCGAGCTGACAGACGAGGCTCAGAAGGCATGGGGTTTCCTCTGGGCGAGCTTGGTCCCGGCGTAGAGAGCCGCGACGGCGAAGGCGGACAAGACCGTGACCAGACCCGCCGCCTCTGCTTCGCGATTGGCTTGGACAGCGTCGTAGATGGCGAGGGAGGCGGTCTGAGTGAGACCGGGGATGTTCCCCGCGATCATCAGGGTGACCCCGAAATCGCCGAGAGAGCGCGCGAACCCGAGGGTCACGCCCGCGACAATGCCGCTCCGGCTCAAAGGAAGCACGATCGTGACAAAGACGCGGAAGGGAGGGGCGCCGAGGGTAGCCGCGGCCGCGGTGAGACGGGGATCGACCTCCTCCATAGCGGCTCGGGTGGTCTTCACGACGAAGGGGAGCGCGGCCAAAAAGCCCGCGATGACCGCGGCTCTCGGCGTGAAGACGAGAGGCTCCGAGAAAACGGACTCGTAGGCGCGACCCAGGATGCTGGTTCGGCCGAGCGCTGTGAGAAGATAATAACCGAGCACCGTCGGCGGGAGCACCATGGGCGCGGTGAGCAAGGTCTCGAGGAGATCGCGTCCAGGGAAACGTGAGCGCACCATGAGCCCGGCGAGCGCCACTCCGACGATGGTCGCGAGGACAGTCGCCGCTGAGGTCACCTGGAGCGAGAGGAGCAGCGGATCCCAGGTCATGGCGAGCTCGGGGTCCTCTTCTCTGGGGGAAGGAGGCCGAACTCCCGCAAGGCCGCGCGTCCCCGCGCGGAGTCCACGAAGCGCGCGAAGGCGAGGCCCCCGTCGCGATTTTTGCCGCGGCTACAGACCACAAGCGCCTGCTCGAAGGAGGGGAACAGCTCCTCGGGTACTTCGAGCCAAGGATTGTCTCGGTCCGTTGCGACGTGGCTGAGGGCGATGATGGCGGCGTCGACGTTCCCGCTTTCTGCGAGCTGAAAGGCCTGGCGGACATTCTCTCCAAAGACGAGCTTTGGGCGGAGCTCTTCATAGAGGCCGAGGCGTTCGAGGGCCTGTCGAGCGGCGCGCCCGTAGGGGGCGTGGTCAGGGTTTGCGATGGCGATTTTTCGGTAACGCGCGTCGGTCAGATCGCGGAGAGCTCGAGGGGGCGCAGCCGTGCCTGCTCGGGTCCAAAGAGCGAGACGGCCTTCTGCGTAGTTGACCTGGGTCGCCGCGTCACAAGCGCCGGCCTGGACAACGTCTCGGACGAAAGAGACGTGCGCCGCAGCGAAGACGTCAAAGGGAGCGCCCGCCTGCAGCTGCCGCGCGAGCACGCCCGTCGAAGCAAAGCTGAAGGTGACGCTCTGGCCTGTCTCGGCTCGAAAGTCGCGTCCGAGCTGCTCGAAGGCAAAGCTCAAGTCGGAGGCGGCGGCGACTCGAACGGGTTCGATCGAGCTCGAACGCGGAGAGAGGTCACAGGCGCTGACCCAAAGCAGCGATCCGAGCGCGCATGCGACGGCGCTCGCCGCAGACTCTTGGACGCTCAGAAAGGGGGCCACCTTGCCCCCACACTACTCGAGTGAGGCCCTCACAAGCCACAGCGTGCCACGAGGGACGGTGGCAGAGCTGATTCGTAGCGGGCGTCCGTCAACGAAACCAGGAAACATTCGAGCGCGAGCAGGTTCTCCGCCCGGGACAGATCTTCGCTGCCGCGGCTCAGCTCGGCCGTACTCAAGTTTTCATCCACTTCAGGTTCGGCCCAACTCTCGCCGGTCTCCGGGTTCTGTGACGCGTCGGATTCTCCTCGCGCCCGCTTCTTTGCATGTTCGTAGAAAAGGATGACGGTCGAGAGATTCTGGAAGACGCCGTTATGCATATAGGGTCCGGTGAGCGCGACGTTGCGCAGGGTTCCCACGCGGAATTTGCCGTTCTGGGTCGGATCATCGAGCACCCCGCCGAGGCCTAGGTCGGTCTTTGCGCCGTTGAGGCGCCTGAGGGTCTGATTCTCCGGCAGGCCCAGATTGTGGTACTCGTAGCTCGAGAAAAGTTCCCGCGTCCGATCGGGTCCGTCGCTCTTGTGCATCAGGTGGCACGCGGAACAGCTCGTCGCCTCGGTGGAGAAGAACAGCTCCCTGCCGCGGGCCGCGGGGGAGCCTTCAGGGTATTCGTAGTGCGCGGGATCGCTCTTTGGCAGGAGCGACCGGTCGTATCGGGAATCGAAGGGCGAGAACGCTTCCGTTCGCTCGAAAGCCGCGATGGCATCCGACATCGCCGCGTAGGCCACCTTTGCGTCGTCGAAGACTCCCTCGCCGTAGAGCGCGCGAAACATCGAAGGATACTCTGCGTCCTCGAGGAGCCTCGCCACGACCGCTTCTTCGCTCGGCATGCCCATTTCGACCGGATTCAGCGGCGGACCTCCCGCCTGCTCCGCAAGATCTCGAGCTCGTCCATCGAGGAACACTCCTCCGAGGTAGCCTTCATACAGGGAAATCTCAGGGTCGGTGTGGAACCTCGCGCGGGATCCTCGGGAGAGCGGAGGAATGAAGGCCGCGTACATGGCGCTCGGCGCGTTTCGATCCCCGAGGGACTGGCCGTCATCGCCGATGGACGCCGCGGCGATTCCCCCTTCGAGAGGCCTTGGGTCGGTGAAGACGGCTTCGGGCGCGTGGCAGGTGGCGCAAGATTGGGTGCGCTCTTTCGACAGATTCGGATCGTGAAAGAGGAGCTCTCCGAGCTCGGCCTTGCTTGGTGGCGCGCCTCCGTTCGCTCCCTCGCAGCCGAGCTGAGCCGCGGCGATGAGAGCGGTGAACCAGGGAAGAGCTGCTCGCGCTGCTGTGCGCCCAAGGAGGGTGGGTTCTCTCATTTTGATAAGGGCTGAGGATTTCAAGCGGATGGTTGGTTCGGAGCGAGGCACATGGGTGTGTCGCAAGAGCCGTACCACGGTGATATCCCCGGGAGCTTGAGTGTTGCCTCGACGGAGAATCGTGACGAAATCGTGAGTGAGGCGGAGTTTGGCCTACTCGGATCGGTGCGCGTCTGGCGGGGGCACCTGGAGAACGGAGGGCCTTTTCGGCGCAGAAATGGCGTCTAGCTCGGGAGCCCCCGCAAAGGTTGCATGACATGGAGCGGCGGGCGGATCACGGAGACATGAGTCTTCGGAAACTCACCGCCTCTTTCGCTTGCCTGCGTCGCGCACGGGGACTGACGAATGCAATCAGGGCAGGGAGTTCAAGTGCATAGGGCGACAAAGGGCATCTTGACGCGTTCGAGACGTCCCTCTAACAGACGAGGGTTGTCACGCTCGCTATCGACGTTCCTTCGAGTCCTCCGCCCAGGTGAGCTGATTTCGGTGGCGATTTTTGCCCTGGCCTGTCAGGCGGATTACCACTGTGATGAAGATGGACGCTGCGACTGCCACGGGCGTCGCGACTGCGTCATCTCTTGCCCCTACGACCGTTGTGACGTGAGCTGTTCACATACGAGCCAGTCATGCGGGGTCGTATGTGGGGATGACTGCGAGTTCGATTGTCACGACTCGAACCACTGTTCGAGCTTTAGTCGCGACAAGAGCCAAATCACCTGCCACCACCTGCCCTCGTGCGCTTCGGAATGTGGCGAAGAGTGTGACTTCGAATGCCGAGACGTGAGCGACTGTTTCGCCCGCGCCGGCGACCGGAGCAAGCTCGCCTGTGACCACGTGGCGCTCTGCGAGATCGAATGCGAGGGGGAGTGTGAGGTGTCCTGCTCGGACGTGAGCCGCTGTTATGTTTCTTGTGACGGTCCCTGTGAAGTCGAGCTCACCTGCAACGCGGTCGGCGACTGTCGCCTGACCTGCGAAGGGGGGCAGGCGCAGCGGGATCTTGGCTCCGGGACCTATCGATGCGGAGAGAAATGATGGGCAGAAGAGCTATTTCGGTCCTGTCCCTGGCCCTTTTGAGCTCCCTCTGGGCAGAGGGGGCGTCGGCCGAGTCGATCATCCAGCGCGACGGCGACCACCCGAAGTATTCCCTCGAGCTCGAACCCCATTTGGCCTTGGGGTTCCCGATGCCCGGCTATTTGGGCGGGTCGAGCTTGGGCGCTGGCGTCCGCTTCAGCATCCCCGTAGCCGAGCGGGGGCTGATCGATGGCGTGAACGATTCGGCGGCCATCGGCTTCGGCATCGACCTGATGCGCTACTCGGGTGGGGGCGCCTTCGCTGGTGACTGCGAAGAGTACCGAGGTGCTGGCCGCGAGCGGATCTGCGTGCGGGTCCGAGGAGCGCCCGGGCCTGCGTTCCAGGTGCTCGTTCCAGTTGTTTTCCAGTGGAACTTCTTCTTCGATCCTGCCTGGAGCGCCTTCGTGGAGCCCGGCATCGGAATCTATTACCAACATCACGAGTTTGACGGCTCGGGGACCGCGGGAGCTTTTCCTGTCATTCAGCTGGGCGGCCGCTACCACTTTTCTCAGTCCACGGCGCTCACCTTCCGGATCGGCTATCCCTACTTCTCCCTCGGAGTCTCGTTCGGGCTCTAAGGGCGAGATCACGTGCCGAGAGCGCAGGGTGCGGCCAGGCAACGCAAACTGGGGCACAGCCCGAAACGGACGAAATGCGCAAAGATGCCCCAGGTGGGCGATACAGCGCGGAGCCCGAGGGCCAGTGACTCGTGGCTGCCGCGTCGAGAGGCGTTTTTTCGTGAGGATTGGGTTTTCGCTCGAGGCCGCGCGAGCTGAGGGTGGATTCGGCCTGAGATTTGCAGCACTCAGGGCGTGACCACCGCAGAAGAGACTTCCGCCCAGCTCAATCCGCACCTGCCTCCGCTCGCAGACCTGGGGACGATGTCCCTTCGGGAGCGGGAGGAGGCCCTCGAGGCGTGGGTCTCGTGGTTAAATGCGAACCCCCACCTTGTCTCTGAGGACTTCGAGAGCGAGCTCGACCGGGCGCTGCACAAGCTGGATGACGACACGGTGCGCGAGACGCTCCGCCGAGACCTTCACAAGCGCTTCTCCCAGTGGCTCGAGACGGCGGGACGGCCTGGGGCTGGTCGTGGGCCCGACGAGGCGCTCGAAGATGTTTGACCCTCGCGAGGGCTTTTCCGTTACGGTCAAGGGATGAGCTACCCCCCTTTCCCTCAGCCCTTTGAGGTCAGTTGGCAAAGGCTCGATGGCCTTGGGCGCGAGCAGGCGCGTCTCGAGAAGTTTGACTCCGGGTATGGGCTGAGCGGATTTCTCGAGCTCGAAGAGGACGGCGTTGTGAGTCGCTTTCGCTACTCGATCGAGTGCGATGAGCGGTTCTGTACTCGCGTTGTCCGCGTGGAGGGGGAACAGGACGATAAGCCATTTTTCCTCGGGCTCGAAGCGGACGGGCTCGGGCATTTCGGCCGCAAGGGCATCGCCGCGCCAGAGTTCGACGGCGTCTTCGACATCGATCTCGGCTTTACGCCCTTCACGAATACTTTGGCGATTCGTCGACTCAATCTCGATGTGGGCCAGAAGGCGGAGCTGCGCTCGGCGTGGCTTCGTTATCCCGAGCTCCACCTCGAGGCCCTCGAACAAAGCTATGAGCGCGAAGGGTCTCACCTCTATCTCTATCAAGCGCGCATCGATGGCGAGCCCTTCTCAGCGCATCTTGAAACAGACGATTTCGGAGTGGTTCTTTATTATGAGGGACTCTGGGAGGCGCACACTGGGCGCTGATCGGTCGCTCAGCGGCGCGCCTTCGGGCGCATTTGCTCCGAAAATTTCAGATCTCCCTTGAGGAAGAGGCAGCTCTCGAGAATGCTCGGGCGCGGGCCTCTTCGACCCGATACGACCAGACCCATGCAGCGATCCAATCTCCTCTTCGCCTCGCTTCTTCTTTTCTCCTGCGCCGGCGCTCCCAAAGAAGCCGCCCGCCCCGAGTCCTCTTCGAGCTCGGCCGAGACGCAAGCGAAGCCGAAGAAGGAGCCGCTGCGGCTCGGAGCCAAAGAAGCCTTCTCCTTCACCGGGCTCGTTCAGCGTGCGGAAGAGCTCGCCCGGCAGCCCTACGTTGCGCCTCCCCAGGCTCCGGCCGAGATCCTCGAACAGATCGACTACGACGCGCACGGCAAGCTCAAGTACAAGACCGACTACGCTCTCTTCGCGGACGGGCCGGGACAGTATCCCGTCACCTTCTTCCATTTGGGAACGTTCTTCCGGATCCCTGTCAGGATGCACGTGGTGAGCCTCTCGGAGGGACGCTCGGTCGCGCGCGAGATTGAGTACGACGAGTCGTATTTCGAGATGCCCGAGGATAGTCCGGCTCGGAAGCTCCCGCCGGGCAGCGGCTTTGCTGGCTTCCGCTTCCAGGAATCACGTCTCGGCGACCAAGAGAAGCTCCCCTGGCAGAAGAACGACTGGGTGGCCTTTCTGGGCGCGACCTATTTTCGCGCGATCGGCGAGCTTTACCAATATGGCCTCTCCGCGCGGGCGATCGCGGTCGACGTGGCTGTCGACCAACCTGAAGAGTTCCCGACGTTCACTCACATCTACCTCGAAGAACCCAAGAGTGAAAAGGATCCCGTCGTGGTCTACGGCTTGTTCGATGGGCCGAGTGTCGTCGGGGTGACTCGGTTTGTGATGCAGCGAGGAGCGGGGGTGACGATGGACGTCTCGCAGACGCTTTTCTTGCGCTCCGACGTGAAGAGACTTGGCGTCGCTCCGCTCACGTCCATGTATTGGTTCTCGGAAAAATCGAAGGACGGCGAGGTGCCCGATTGGCGTCCCGAGGTACACGACTCCGACGGTCTCGCGCTCTGGACAGGGAAGGGCGAACACATCTGGCGACCGCTCAACAACGTGCGAGCGACGAGTGTTTCGGCTTTCGTCGACGAAAATCCCCGCGGGTTCGGCCTTTCGCAGCGCGACCGCGTCTTCGACCATTACCTCGACGGGGTGCGCTACGAGCGGCGCCCGAGCCTCTGGGTAGAACCCCTCGGAAGCTGGGGGAGAGGCGCCGTCGAGCTCGTTGAGATCCCGACGGATGATGAGATTCACGACAACATCGTCGCCATGTGGGTGCCTGAGGCGCCAGCTCGCGCCGGCGAGCGTTATCAGCTCGACTATCGTCTGCACTGGCTCGCGGATGAGCCCTACCCGAGTCCCCTCGCGCGTGTGGTGGCGACCAGGATCGGCCGAGGCGGACAACCCGGCCAGCCCCGTCCGAGCGGCGTTCGGAAGTTTGTCGTGGAGTTTTTGGGCGGGCCTCTCGAGAAGCTGCCCTACGGAGTGCTCCCCGAGCCTGTGCTTTGGGCCTCGCGCGGGAATTTTTCCTATGTGTTCACCGAAGCAGTCCCGAGCGACATTCCGGGCCACTGGCGCGCGCAGTTCGACCTGACCGTGGAGGGCTCGGAGCCCGTAGAGATGCGCGCGTTTTTGAAGCGTGGCGACGAGACTCTCTCGGAGACCTGGCTCTACCAATGGCATCCGCGCTGAGCGGGGAAAGTTCTCTCGCATCTCGAGACGAGAAAGGGCCCGCCCCGGAACACTTAGCTCGTTTTGGGGGATGAGCTCCGCAGCTCTCCTTTGGTCAAAGGTTCTTTGGTCAATGAGTCCTGTGTGAGAACTTGTCGCGCTTTTCTGCTTTCTTGAACATTGACCGCGATGTCTTGGCGCGTCAGACCAAGGAGGGCGCTCGCTGGAGCTCGAGCGTCCTCACCTCGCATCCCTGCTCGAGCGAAATAAGCGTCCACGGCGGCCCCTGAGTAGAAAGAGAGAGCCATGAAGCAATGTGATCTGTGCGGGAACAAGTACGACAAGACCTTTGAGGTCGTTATGGGAGGGGGGACCTTCACGTTCGACTGCTTTGAGTGCGCGATCCATAAGCTGGCCCCGACCTGCGGCCACTGCGGCTGTCGGATCATCGGCCATGGCGTCGAGGCCCAGGGCCAGTTCTTCTGTTGCGCGAACTGTGCGAATCGGGCGGGGCTCGGCGGCCCGGTCGATCGGGTGGACTGAGCTTTTCCGAGCCGGCGACTCTCGGGGCTCGGGGGCGTTGGGCCTTTGCCGAAGGGGGTGTATCGTCTCGGCCATGCTCAAGCGGACTCTCACCTGGGCCCTCGCAGGCGCAGCCGTTGGCTTCATCATCTGGTCTCTCATTGGTCAGAGCATGGTCTCGGCCCTGTTCAGCTCCCTTGGAGGAACCTTCAGTTGCCAGGCAGACGTCGAGGCGGCGCTGAGCAAGTTTGTCCGGATGCAGTTCTATTGTGCGCTCGGCGGCGGAGTCCTCGCTCCTCTCGGTGCCTGGCTCCTCAGTCGTCCGAAGGCCGAGAAGGCCGAAGCACCGGGCCCCGGTCCCGGCACCCCTGGGTGACCCGATGGATCCCGCCCTTTTGGCTATCTTTGGAGTCGGGCTTTTTCTTGGCCTGCTCCCGGGCGTTTACGTCTGGTTCCGAAGCTTCCATGAGCGTCGCCGACTGGAGGCCGAGCTCAAGAAGCTCAGGTCCCACGTCGACGCTCACATTGAGCTCGCCCACGAGGGAACGATCCAAAGGAAGGCCGAGATCGAGCGGCTCGAAAAGATGAACGAGAACCTGCGGGTGACCCTGAAGGCTTGGCAACTCAAGCCCGATCGACGGGAGCTTCGGCAGCTCCATGTTTACGACCACGCGATCCGTGAGATCCTGCGGAGTACGCCCGGCTTTGCTCCTCACTGGGAGGCGGCGCTTTCCCGTGCGGAGGCCGTGGTCGCGGACGAGGATCGAGGTCTTTTGGCGTTCTCCCGTCGATTCTTCCTGCGCGGACGGACCGGCACGGACGATCCGCAGGAGCCGTAACGGCGAGCGCGTTGGCGGGGTTATTGCTTAGGCGTCCCCTGGCTCCCAGCGCCGCCGGCAAGAATGCCCATTCATGCGCCCCTGTTCTTTCTTTTTGTACCTTTTCGCCTCAGCGCTCCTGATCACTCAGCGCGCATTTGCCTCAACGGGAGAGCTTCCTTCGGAGGAGGTCTTGCCTCGACCGGTTGCCGATCCAGAGGACCCATCGGAGGGAGCGCCCCGAGATTCGGCGGGGAGCGGCGACAGCTCCGAAGACCTGGAGAAAGGCGAGGGGGACAAGAGCTCCGCGGAAGGAGAGAAGCCTGAGGGCGAGTCCGCAGACGAAGGCAGCCGAGGAGAAGCCGAGGGCTCTTCGCAGGGCAAGACCGGGAAGAAGGAAGTCAAAAATCAGTGGGCCGGCGTACCTATTGTCGGTGGCAACAGCGACTTCGGTTGGGGCGGAGGGGCGCTCGTTTCGGTCACGCGCCCGAATCCCAAGAACGACCACTCGAACCAATGGAGCGCCGAGCTCGCCGCGGTCGCGATGTTCAACACCGAGAGCTTCGAGCCCCGCTTCCAGGACTACTACCTGAAGGCGGTTTTCGATGATGTGTTAGGGAGCGGGCTCCGACTCACGCTTCGCCCCTCGTTCACTCAGGTTGTTGGTGTGAACTACTACGGCCTTGGCAATGCGGCTACGCGGGGAGGACCGGGTCTGCCGAACCCCGATGGCGACGGGAGGCGCTACTACGACTATACCCATGCGGACGGCACGCTGCGCGTCTTTTTGTCCCACGACTTTTCTCATCAGATCCGCCTGAGCGCGGGCATGATCTGGAGCTACGTTTGGATGGACGTGCCCGACAATTCTCGGCTCGCCGAAGACGCGCGCTCGGGCTCCGCAGAGGTCCGAGACATGCTCACGGGCATCAATGACCACGCCTTCGGCGCCTATGTTTATACGCTCGAGTTCGACACCCGCGACAACGAAGTCGAACCTCGGCACGGCTTCTATCAAACGAACTCACTCACCTTTGCGCCAGGCGGCTATTCCCCCTTCACGGATACCTGGGGCCGGGGCTACTTCGCGCTGCGGGGCTATCACGCCCTCAGCGACCGAGTGGTGATCGCCGGACGGGTGATGCTCGATGTGCTCGTGGGGACGCCGCCCGTCTATGAACTCTCGCGCTTCGACAACTATTCGAACGCCTTTGGCGGCGAGAAAGGCGTGCGCGGCATCGAGGCGCAGCGCTACTACGGCAAGGTGAAGTTCATCGCGAACGTCGAGAATCGGATCAAACTCTTCGAGTTCGACCTGATCGGTCATCAGACCCTGAGCCTCGTACAGTTCTTCGACTTCGGGCGTCTTTGGGCCGACTTCGGCGCGAGCAATGAGCTCGACGGCACCGGGTTCGGCATGAAGTATTCGATCGGCGGAGGGCTTCGTCTGCTGTTCGAGGATTCGTTCGTGGTGGCCCTCGACGCGGGCTGGTCTCCGGACGCGGAGCCTGTGGGCGTCTACTTGACGTCAGGGCACGCCTTCTGAGGAGAGGGGATGATAGTAGTGCCCCGGGCGCCACTCGGGGCGCGCGGGGCAGAAAGAAGGGCCGAATCGGGACGAACGCCCGGTGCAGCGCGCGTCCCCGCCTGGCTCATTTTACGGAGCCGGGCGCCCCAGCTCGTTCATGAGCCAGGTCATGGCGGAGCGAGAACGACCGTCGCGGACGAGGCCGCTGTTCGGCGCCTGGTTCCAGGTGCGCCCGTAGATCCAGCCCCAGATCGTGACGCCCGGGACGAAGTCCGTCTCCATGAAGAACGGCATGTAGCGCTGGTAGAGGGTCAGCTGCTGCTGATCGTCGGTGGTGCTGAGATCAAGTTCGGTAATATAGACGGGGAGGCCCGTGTCATTGTGGAGCTTGTTGAGCAAACGCTCGACGGTTTGGAACGTGACGCTGCCGTGGTCGAGGTCGTGGGACTGAGCACCCAGGGCATCGATCGGACCGCCGTTCTGCAGGACGGTCTTGGTGATGTCGATGAAGTGCTGGTTGTCGTTCGGCCACTCGATATTGTTGTAGTCGTTGAAGATCAGGATCGCGTTCGGGCAGGCTTCGCGGGCCCACTTGAAGGCGTTGGTGATCCATTGCCAGTTTCCGTTCGTGCCGCCGCCAATGTTGTTCGCGTAGCTCGGCGTAGTGTGGGGCGGCGGCTCGTTGACGACGTCGATGAGCTTGGTGTTCGGGTAGCGCTGACAGAACGCCCGCATCCATTCTTTGACGTGGTTCTCGGAGATCTGGCCGCTCGGCTGCTGAGAACCCCAAACGAACGCGTGCTGCTTGAAGATGATGCCCTTCTTCTCGGTGTAGTCGTAGATGGCATCGAGGGTCGCCCAGTTCGGGTTGTTTGAGATGTTGCCCTGGACCGAGCCCCACTTACCGGCGTTCTCGGGCGTAATTTGGTCCCAATAGTCGGAGAAGATCAGGCCGTTATAGTCGATCGAGTTTCCGGTCGTGATGTTGCCGACGAACTTGCCGTGCTCGCCGCCGCCTGTGCCCGGGTTCGAGCCACCTGCCGCGGGAGGTGCGCCGCCTGTGTCGCTGCCGCCTGCGCCCGGGGAGGCTCCGCCGGAACCTCCTCCTGGGCCTTCACGGGTGAACGTGAGCGCATCGATATCGACGTCGCGGTTCGAGCCGACCGTGAGTCGGATGACCTGCAACCCCTGGGAGAGCTCGACGCTCGCTTCCACAGTGTCCATCTCCCCCCAGTCGGAGACGACGGGCGCTTCGAGGGTGGTCAGAGCCTGACCACAGACGGACAGTTCGAGGGTTCGGCCTGCCTGTACGGCACCGGCGCGCAGCGTGACGGTGTACCTTCCCGCTTCCTGCACGTTGACCGTGTATTCGAGCCACTCGCCTGGAGTCATCCAGCCCACCGCGTGGCCATCGGGGAAGGCTTTGATGTCGACATCGACGTCCATCCGATACTCGCCACCCTCATTGCCAGGGGTGTCGTCTTGGTATCCGTCAACGTCAAAATTTTCTGCTTCAATGGTTCCCGGAATCACTGCCGGCGTGCCTTGGTAGGCTGAGCTCGCGTCGGCACAGCCTTGGGCGCCGCCGGTGGACGTGTCGTTCCCTCCGCCGCCGGATGCAGATCCTCCCGACGTTAGGCCTCCACCGCTCCCACCACCGATCGACGAGGTGCCTCCGGAAGAGACGGTCCCGCCGCCGCTCTGGGCCCCGCCCGTTTGCACGGAGGAGCCGTCCCCGGGGTCGAAAGTGTTGCTCGAGGAGCAGGCTGCCAAAAAAAGACTGCCGAGCAGTGCACCTGCCCGCGCAGATTTTGCCGAGAATGTTGTCATAGGGGCCCAGTTCTTACGCGTCGCGCGCGAGGGCCGGGCCCCGCAATGGCGACGCTTCCTCAACGAACTATTTCAGGCACCGATCGAGCCGCAGGGCTTCGATGGGGCGGGAAAGACCGAACCAGCGCCAAAAAAAGGCTTCTGCGTCCGGCTTGTACAAATTGTTAGCGCTCGCGATCTTCTCAAGGGAGGGGAAGTTTGGAGCCCCTGCGCCTTTCAAAATTACGCTGTGGATATCCAGATCTTCGCGCTCCCGGGAGGGCGCGGGCCCGGCGATGGCTCCGGAAGGACGGGGAGGAGGCACCGGCGACGTAGAGGGACCGGGGGGGCAGGGGCGGCCGGAGTCATGAAACTCTCACAATGGATCTTGGCGTAACTGGGCCGAGCCCGTTCAGCGCCCGACCGTCGCTCGTTTGACCCACGGACGGAAAGGCACTGTCATCGGCCCTGTGGTAGCGCCCTCTGCGCGTCTCGAAGATCTCCTCGCTCTCGTGGGAAGAGCGCGAGTGCTGATGGACATCGGGACCGATCACGCGCTCGTTCCGAGCTTTGCGGCGCTCAGGGGCACTTGTGAGCGCGCTGTTGGCGTGGATTTGCGCCCGGAGCCGCTCCGGCGGGCTCGGCAGACGCTCCGCACCTTGGGCGTCGAAGGTCAGGTTGAGCTCGTTTTGGGCGATGGACTCGGAGCCGTGAAGGAGCCCGAAAAAACCACCGTCGTCATCGCGGGGCTCAGCGGGAAGACGATGCTCAGCTGGTGTGAAAAGGAGCTTGAGACGGTCAGACGCCTCGACAAGCTCGTCGTGCAGCCGAACGGACACTTGTCGGCCTTGCGCGCCTGGGCCTACGAAAGCGGCCTCTGGCTCCTCGACGAGAGGATCTGTCAGGAGAGGGATAGGTTCTTTGTGAGCTGCGCCTTTGCTTCCCGGCAAGGAGGCGATCCTGCTTACGAAAATCTGCCCGTGTCGATGCAGGCGGGTTTCGAGTTAGGACCGTGGCTCGTCCGGCGCGGCGACCCTCTCGCCTCACAGTGCTACCTGAGAGAGCGCCGGCGGCTCGCCGGCCTCGTGGGGCTCGGCCTCGCCGAACATCGGGAGCTTTTCGCGATCTACGACGGGATCTGTTCGGCTTGAGCTTCCAGCGTCGAACGCCGGAAGCTCGAGGGCGCGCGCTTCAGTAGACGTCGACCCGGTAACGTCCGTTCTTCTCGAGATCTTTCCAGAAAGCCTCGGCCTGCTCCTCACTGAAGCCGCCGTGGTTCTGAGCGATGCGGACGAGGGTGCGCTGGACGTCAGCGGCCATCTTCTGTTTGTCGCCGCAGACGTAGAGGATCGCGCCCCCCAAAATCCAGCTCCAAACCTCCGCGCCTTGTTCCTCGAGCAGGTGCTGCACGTAACGCTTGTGGGCCTGGTCGCGGGACCAAGCGCAATCCAGCTTGGTGAGGACGCCCGCCTGGAGCGCTTGTTTCCATTCCTCCCCATAGAGGAAATCGGTGGCCTCGTGTTGGTGGCCGAAGAAGAGCCAGCTCCTTCCGGTGCCCGGCTCGAGGGCGCGCTCGGCCAAGAATCCGCGGTAGGGTGCGACGCCGGTTCCGGGGCCGATCCAGATCACGTCGGTGTCCCGCGGAGCGTTGCGGAAATGGGTTCCTTTGACCTTATGTACGGCGACGCGCTCCCCGTCTTGCACTCGATCACACAGGTAGCCGCTCGCGAGACCCACGCGTTGATACCCGTCGTGGGTGTAGCGGGGCGTCTCGACGGTGAGATGAACCACACGGGGATTTTGGCGAGGCGTGGACGCAACCGAATACAGGCGCGCGGCGACCGGCAAGAGCGCTTCGAGGACCTCCTCGATATCGAGGGGCAAGAAGCCTTCGTGTTCGGACAAAGCTTCGAGCACGAAACGCTCATGGCGGTAGCGGTTCACGTCGGCGCCGGGAGCCGAGAGGGGGCCACGTCCCCGAGCCAACAGGGCGGCGAAGTCGCCGGTGAGGCGCTGGAGGTCACGGGTCTCGAGGACCTTCGCGAGGGTGGTCTGGGTATCGCCAAAGAGGACCTTCGTGTCCCCGTCGAGGCCGGTGGCGGCGAGGAAGCGCGCGACGTCCGCGCTCGAGTTCACCGGGTGCACCGCGACGCAATCACCGGTTTCGTAGTCAAAAGAAGGGTCTTCGACCTCGAACTCGTAGTGCCAGGTCTCTTTGGCGGAGCCGCTGCCGTTCAGTCGCCGGCGCGACAGAACGCGGGCCGGAACCGGCTTTGGACCGGAGGGAGGAGCGACGCGCGGCAGCTTCGGCTCTTCTTTGGCGCTCGTGCCGCCCCCGAAGAGGCTCTTGAGCCAACCGAAGGCGCCTTTGCGCTTCTGGGGAGGGACGTAGCCCGAAAATTCCTTTCCGTGTTGCTCGAGCCACGAGAAGAGGTTCCCCTGAAAAATCGGGAAGTTCTCCTCATAGTCGACGTCACAGACCGTGAGCTCGATGACGCGCTCCGCCCCACACTCCTCGAGGACGCGGTCATAATCGCGGCCACACTGAGCGAAGTTCTGGTAGGTGGAATCGCCGAGGGCGCATACCCCGTAGCGCAGGCCCGTCAGATTGGGATGTCCTTGGATGTGCCGCAGCATCTTCTCGGCGTTCATGGGCGGATCGCCGCTGCCGAAGGTCGAGACGATGACGAGCAGAAGGCGAACGCTCGGCAGTTCCGCGGGAGGGAACGCTGAGAGTTCCCCGACGGTCGCGTGGTAGCCGGCGTGATGGAGCGCGGAGGCGAGGCGCTTCGCGGCGGTCTCAGAGTTGCCTGTTTCGGTACCGAAGAGAATTGTGATGTTGGACAAAACGTCGATCCCCTATGAACGGTGGGTCCAGGGCGCCCGCGAGATTCGCCGCGAGACGCCGGGGGGGCAAGGGCTTTTTTCGCCAGAGGGCCCGAGGCGCTCGATCTTTATCGCCCGAGTCCGGAGATTGGGCTCTCCGACTGGGGCTTTGTTCGCCTCGACTGTGGCGAGCTGCCACGCGCGCGCCGCCTTCCGAGCGAGCTGCGTAAGGGCTCTCGCGCCTTAGAGTTGCGCTCGCGCGAGAATCTATGGCTGGCACGTCGGGTGCAATGCGTTCCTTTTGAAACCGGCGCGGACGGGCTTGGCATTTCTTGCGCGCTACCGCCGCCGAGAGGAGAGGACCATGAGCGACGCTTCGACTTCTATCCGCGACGAGGAACCCGTTTCTGAGCGCCGACCCCTCGAGGCGCAGAAGCGCAACGGGCCATTTTTTGTCGTCGCCAATGTTGCGTCGGGCAGCGGCGGTGAAGCCCGGCTCGAGGAGCTGCGGGACCACTTTCGGCGTTCCGGAGCTGTCGTCCGCTGGGTTCCGGCGTCGAGGGACCGAGACCTCGAGCAGCCGCTGCTCTGGGCCGCAAAAGCGGCGCGGGAGGCGGGTGGAACCCTTGTCGTGGTGGGAGGGGATGGGTCGATCAACTCGGCGCTGCCTTTGGCTTTGGAGAGCGGGGTACCCCTCGGGATCATCCCAGCGGGAACCTTCAACTACGTGGCGCGGGACTTCGAGATCCCTCTCGAGCTTGGAGAGGCAGTCGACACGCTCGTGCACGGAAGCCCGATCTCGGTCCGAGTCGGGCAGGTGAACGGTCACCCCTTCCTCGTGAATGCGAGCCTCGGCCTTTATCCGCGCCTCCTCGAGGATCGTGAGAAGGCGAAACGACGCTACGGGAGGAACCGCGCGTTGGCCCTGGCCATCTCGGCCGCTTCTCTTCTCTCCCGTCGGACGACCACGTTCTCTCTCGACATCCAGCGCGCCTCCGAAGAGGGCCAGACGCTCGGCGCGCCCCACCGCATGGACATCGCGACCCTCTTTATCGGCCGCTCGAGCCTTCAGCTCCGCCGTGTCGGCATCGAGGAAGCGGAGGCTCCGGGGGAGCTCACCGCCGTCGCGCTCCGTCGCCCCTCAGCCCTCCGGCTCTTGGGCCTCGGGATACGCGCGACGTTCGGAGCGCTCGGCGACGCTCCGGACATCCTCTCGTTCCCCTTTGAGAAGCTCGTCGTGGACGAAAATGGGCGCCATCGCGACTCTGTGAAGGTCGCTCTCGATGGTGAAGTGCTGCGACTCGCCTGCCCTTTGATCTTCGAGGTGGCTCCGGAGCCGTTGCGCCTGATTGTCCCTGACAAGGATGCGCCTGGTCGCAATCGGTCCTGAGCGCGCCCCGTCATGCCCTCGACCTTCGTCGGCCCAGAGACTTGGGTCCATTTGAGCGATCTGCATTTTGGGACCGAAACACGAGCGGTCTGTGATGCGCTCGCCGAGCTGGTCGCCGCGCGCCGTCCGTCAGGCGTCATCGTCTCCGGTGACGTCACTCAGCGGGCGAAGCGGGGCGAGTTTCGCAAGGCATCGGAGTTCTTGCGTCGAATCGCAGGCGAGGCGCGCCTCCTCGTCGTGCCGGGGAACCATGACTTGCCCCTCTTCCGGGTGCTCGAACGAGCCTTTTTCCCCTATCGGAACTTCGAAGCGAGCTTTTCTCCGGTCCGCTCGGTCGAGCTCGCCTCAGAAGGCATCTTCCGCTTCCTGCTCGTCAACACCACACGGCCCCGTCGCCACAAGCTCGGCACCTTGAACCCCGAGCAGGTGGAGGAGGTGGAGCGAACGCTCCGACAATGTCCCGAAGGGGCAATTCGCGTCGTTGTTTTACATCACCCGCTGCCCGCCTTCAGCGACACGGGCGCCGAGCTTTCGGGAGACTTTGCGGATGGGGCGCAGGCGCGAGCAGTCGTGCAGCGCTGGACGCGGGCGGGGCTCGATCTCGTGCTCTGCGGGCACACGCACCGCCCGCGGGTTTTGCGACTGACTCCTCCGGCTGAGCTGCGAGGGGCGAGCGCTCCCGAATCGGCGCAGCTATCGCGTACCCCCTGGCTTCTTCAAGCAGGAACGGGCCTTTCCCAGCGTCTCCGTAACGAGTCAAACTCCGTATTTCTTCTCACAGGGAGGGCCCCCGAGGGACTCGCCGTTCGGCCGACCATCTTGCTGGAGCGCCTCGACTACTCTGAGAGCTCCGAGCGCTTCGAGAAGATGTCCGAGGTGCTCTTGAATTGACTTGAATTGAAGAGCGAAGGGAGGCGCGAGTGAGTGGCATGCTCGTTGCTCCTGCCGCGCTTCATGACTCGAACCAGCGGGGCCCGTCTCGAGGATCTCCAGCGAGCCGCTGCAGAGAGCCCCGAGGTCATCTCCTTCGCAGGGGGATTGCCCGATCCGCGGCTCTTTCCCAAACACGAGCTCTCGGAAGCCTTCTACTCTGCGCTCCACGCTTCTCAGTCGCTCCAATACGGCTGGCCCGAAGGGGAACCGGAGCTCAGGGAGTGGGTTGCGGCGCGGCTCCGAAGGCGCGGAGCGGACGTCGAGGCCCAGCACGTTCTCATCACGAGCGGTGCTCAACAAGCGATCTCCGTTGCCGCTCGCTCGTTCCTTTCCGCGGGGGATCGCATCGGGCTCAGAGACCCGACCTATCCGGGGGCCCTCGATATCTTCCGAGGCCTCGAGCTTGAGCTCGTCTCGAGCACGAGCCCCGCTCGCGCCTACTACGCTCAACCGGCGAGCGAGAATCCGAACGGGAATCCTCTCCGCGAGTTCGAGCGCCGTGCGCTGCTCGAGGCCGCGCAAGGGGCCAGCGCCATCATCATTGAGGACGACGCCTACGCGGAGACCATCTTTGATGGTCGCCCCGCTCGTCCGCTGCTCGCCGAGGATCCAGAAAGGGTTCTTCATATCGGAACTCTCTCGAAGATCCTGTGTCCGGGGCTCCGAATTGGTTGGCTTGTGACGCGCCACCCGAAGTTTTCGGAGCTCGTTTCCGAGAAACAGCAAACGGACTTGCAGGCAGCGCCGCTCACGCAGCGTATCGTCATCGAATATCTTCGGGGTGGTCACCTCGATCAGCACCTCACGCGGATTCGATGCGACTACGCGCGCAAGGCGCGGACACTTCGAAAAGCGATCGCCCGTCACCTGCCTGAGTTCTCGGTCCAAGAGCCTGAGGGAGGCTTCTCTCTTTGGCTCGAGGACCGACCGGGCGACCCTCGGGTGAGTGACCTCGAGTGGCTCAGCGCGGCGGTCCAGCGCGGAGTGAGTTTCGACCCGGGCCGGAGCTTTCGAGTCTGGCCCTCCGAGCGCCTAGCATTGCGCCTTTGTTATAGCAGCGTGGCAGAGGACGCGATCGAACGAGGAGTGCGTCGGCTCGAGGAAGCCCTCCGCGCGCTCTCGCCCGATAAGAGGCCGGGCGCGTGAGCTTTAGGAGCGCGGTCGTACGCTCTGGAGAAGCTCGACGAAGTTCTTCTCCTCCGACGTGACCGTGTCCTTCGGGCCCGTCATCTTGAAGAAGTAGGCGCCGCTCGGCGTTTCAACGACGGCGGCGTAGAGCCCGTAGTTTTCCTTCGGTGTGGTCGGACCGCCGGGCATTCCGGAGGAGAAGGTTCCGGAGCGAACGCGGACCGTCGTCACTCGGAAGCCTTGGACCGTGAGCTGGTCACGCTCGGCGTCCTCAGGTGTGATGCCTTGAAACTGAGCGATCCAACGGGAGATATTCGCGTCGACTCCGCCGCCGCTCGAGGGGCCAAAATAGAAGACGGTGATCTCCGCTTCTCCTGCGGAGCCTGTCGCTCGATAAGTCGCTGCGCGGACGGCGCTCTTCGGGCCGTCGAGCCAGCTCGAGGGCTTCGTCCAGGAAATTTCAGGTGCAGGGAATGAACCGGGAGCTGTCTGGGCGGACTTCGGAGCGGCGGGACTTTCTTCTTTGTTCTCGCGCTCTGCACCTTCTCGCGGAGTCGGCTCTGGCGAGGCTCGCTTACATCCGGCGAGTCCGCCCACCGCGAGCAATCCGGCCAAGAGGACGAGTGGGGCGTAGCGTCGGCGTCCGAGGGGAAGGGCGCATTCCGTCATGACCCGGAGATATAGAGGAGCAGGTTCCTTCGAGCGAGGGGAATTCTTCCGCTCACGTTTTTCGTCAGGATTTGCTCGGAGCCCGCGCGCGCTTCTCAAGGCGCTCGGGAGGGGAAAAGGTTGTGAGTTCTTTGAGGGCACATTCTCGCGAACTGTGCCTCACTCCGCTCCTGGGGCGAGGACGCCGCTCAGAGCCCGAGAGGCGCTGATTTCCGGCGCTCATGACCCCTCGCGAGAGTCCAGCACGTCTGGGGGACGGGCGTCGACCGTGGGCTCGGCAGTTCTTCCTGGTTGAAAAAATACTCTCCGGGCGGCATCCCGCCGGGCGCCTTTGGAAAATCGCGACAGAGACCTCGCGTTTTCTGCTTTCCGCTCTGTGGAAGCGGCCTTCTGCCTTGCGTCCGCCCCTCGGGTATGAAAAGCGGACGCCCATGAAGAAGATCTTTGGCTGGTTCGTGGGCTTAACTTCGGTTTTAGCCGTCGGGTGGGGGTGCAGCAGCGCAACGACGGGAGGGCCGGACGGTGGCTCAGACGGATCGAGCCAGTGCGCTATCGGTCAGACGCTCTGTGCGACAGGCTGTACGGTCCTCGCCAGTGACCCGATGAACTGCGGGACATGTGGGAACGTCTGCCAAGGAGCGACTCCTTATTGTTCCAACAGTGTGTGTTCGATGACTGCCGGCGGCGGTAGCCCCGGCGTGGGCGGCGCGGGCAATCCCGGCCCTGGTGCGGGTGGAACCGCTACCGGCGTCGGTGGAGACGCAGGCCCTGGCGCGGGTGGTGCCATCGGCGGTGACACTGGTGGGAGCGGCCCCGGTGTAGGTGGTAGCGCTCCCGGTGCGGGGGGAAGCGGTGATGGTGGTGGCAATAGCGATCCCGGTTCGGATCCGCCTGGCTATTGGCGTTACGGCGACTGGCACGGCTGCGCTTGGACCGGCGTGGGCAAGGATGGCCAGACCTCCATCGCTCCTCAGGACTTCGTCTCAAAGCCTCCCGCTGACGCCTATTGTGTCAAAGGTGTCGTCGGCGCAGAGCCGATGTATCAGAGCGTTGCGCTCCTCGGCTTCAACGTGAACGAGCCGAACACGGCGAGCTGCGCGTACAAGCCGGTCGATCCGAGCTCCGATGGGCCTCCTTCGGTGGTCCCGACCGCTACGGGCATCGCTGTGGACTTCGTGAAGCAAGGCGCCGACACGGGCTTCACCTTGCGCATTCAGCTCCAAGGTCCGAACGGACACAAGGAAGGCGCCGCGGGTGAGGCGGATCGCTGGTGCGCTACCATCGACGAGGTCCAAGGAAAGGTCTTCGTTCCCTACAGCTCCTTTACCCCGAAATGCTGGGAAACGTCCGCCGCGGCGAAAGGAACTCCCTACGCGAACCAGCCGATCTCGGCTGTCGTGTTCCTCGTCCCCGGCTCGCCGGACGACACCCCCTATGACTTCTGCGTGAACGGTTTCGCCTACGGCTCGAGCGCGGCAGATGCTCCTGACGGGCCGGTGCAAGTCGGCGATCAGAAGGGCACCGTCGGTGGTTCGGGCAGTGACGACCTCGACTTCGATCGCAAGAAGGTCTTGGTCAACGGTCACAACTACATCATCCAGAACAACAACTGGGGGAACCCCTCCGGCTCCGACTGCATCCTGAATTACGTGAACAACAGCTTCTCGGTGACTCAGTGCACCGGAACTGGTGCGAGCGCGCCTGCGGCCTTCCCGTCGATCTATATCGGCAACAACGGCAACACGGCGAACGGGGTCTACAGCACCAAATCGACCGACAACATGCCGATCCAGATCTCCCAGATCCAGAGCATCGAGTCGACGCTGCGCTACAGCGGACAGTCGGGCGGTCAATATAACGCTTGTTACGACATCTGGTTCGCCAACTCGCCCCCGAACCAGGAATACCAGGACGGCATCGACGGCTTCGTGATGATCTGGCTCCGCGATCCTTCGGAGAAGCAGGCCATCGGTTCGCAGATGGGCACCGCCGATATCGCCGGGATGACCTGGAATATTTGGGTCGGACCGCGAGGACCCAGCCCTGGCGGGGTGTACAACAGTGCGCCTGTCGTCTCTTTCGTGAACCCACAGGAAGACAACGACAGCCGAGCTCAGAACTTCGTCAACAAGAACATCCTCGAGTTCATTACCGCGGCTTCCTCGTACGGCATCAGCTCGAACATGTACCTGACGGACATCTTCGGCGGCTTCGAGATCTGGAGCGGTGGCGCCGGGCTCAAGGTCGACGAGTTCAAGGCGATCGTGAACAAGAAGTAGTCGCTGAGCGCGACTCGGAAAGGAGGACGGGAGGCCCAGTCGGCCTCCCGTTTTCTTTTCTGGCGGCGAAAATCGACGAGAACTCTCAGCAATCGCGCCGCGGGTCGCAGAGTGTGCGAGCTTTGTGAGGGAGGCGGGCGCGGTTTTCGAGCGCTTCGGATACCATGAGCCCATGCAGCGAAGGCGCGGAGAGAGACTCTGGGGCGGGCGGGCGACAAGAGGCACCATCGGAGTCCTCGGGGCTATTGCGCTACTGGGAATGGGGTTTTCGTGTTCCCCTGCCGCCGACCCTTCAGGCGAGGGCGGAGCGGGCGGCGGCCTGGAGACGGGCGGAGCTGCGCCGGGCCCGGGGGGCGGGGGAGCTTCGACGTCCGGCGGGAGTGGCGCGGGAGCTGAGCCGGCTACGGGTGCGACGGGCGGGACGCTGACGGGAGGCGCAGACCCAGGAGAGAGCTCCGGCGGAGCGCAGAGCGGCGCTGGTGGCGCGCCATCGCCTCGGGATTGCGAAAACGATTCCCCGGCGCTCGCGGTGAAGTTGCTCGAGACAAGGCGGGTGAGCGAGCTCGGCACGCTCTTCTCGAATCAGGAGGACTCGGTCGGCCCTCGAAGCTGGCAGGCGCGTTACGGCAAGGCGCCCGAGATCGTGCCGGTCGCCGATGGGGATGGGTTTGCGGTGCTGCTCCAGAATCAGAGCTCGGGCGCCGCGGCGCACGTCGTGCACCTCGCGCCATCGGACGGAGAGTACGCGGTCGATGCAGTGTACGAGGTCGAGAGCCTGGGGCGGATCATGGGACTCGCTCTCGACGAGAAAGGAAACTACTTCGTCGCGACGGGAGTCGATGAGGATGATGAGGTGGATGCGACGTATCCGCCGAACGATATCCCTCGTCCCGATGTCGTCCGCCTCGTGAAGTTTGACCGCTCAGGGTGTGTGCTCGGCGAGACGGACGTCGACATGGCTCGTCGAGAAGCCGACCCGGAGGCCGAAATCATCGTGAACCCGATGGTGGCCGGGAGTTCACGGCTCGCTTACGGCGCGGGACACCTGCTCCTCGTTCACAGCCACAACACGGAGCCGGACGAAAATATCGGAGGAACAAGGCATCAGAAGGCGATCGCCACTCATATCAACGCGGAGACGGGAGCCGTCACGCGCGCCAGCACCATGTGGGTGAGCCATAGCTTCGATCAGCGGGCGCTCTTCGACGGCACTGGCTTCGTCGAGCTTCACCTCGGCGACGCCTACCCCCGAACCATCACGGTGGGCCGCTACCCAGCGACTGGACGCGGGGTCACCCGAGACCTCTTCCACATCAAGGGACCTGAGGGCGACAATAACACCTTCACGAGACTCGGCGGTATCGCTCAGGTGGGGCATCCTGAGTTCGACTATCTGGTCTTATTCGCGACGGAGCGCAGCCGGGGATTCGAAGGAGACGGGGAAATTCGGGGGAACGCGGGATCTGGCCCTCGTGCGCTGGCTGACCGATCTGGGGGAAAATCGGCACGTGGAACGGCCGCGCATCGTAGCTGCCGGAGGTGGCGCGATCGCGCTTTGGGAAGAGTGGACCATGAGCGGCATGATGAGCCGCTTTGAAGGGGTCTATGCTCTGAGTCTCGGAGCGGACGGTGAGGTCATCGAGGGGCCCGAGGCGCTCCCGGGCGCGAAGCACATCTCTCGAGGCGACGACGCGATTTCCGTCGGCGGGCGCGCTCTCTACGTGAGCGGGAGCGCGGAGGGCCTGGTCCTAAACTTTGTCGCGCCGGACCTCAGCTTCGAGCAGCTGACGATTCCTTGAAGAAGCTCGCGCGGCCCGGGCGCGGCTGTCCCGGCCGCGCTCGTTGCCTGGGGCTTGTTACTTCTCTACGAAGGCGCGCTCGATCGTGTATTGGCCTGGCGCGTGACTTGAGCCCTCGGTGAACTGACGGGCTTCGAGCAGCGCGACGAGATCCGAGAGCATGGAGGGGCTCCCACAGATCATGACCCGATCGCGCTCCGGATGGAGCTCAGGGAGCCCAATTTTGCGAGCCATGCTCCCATCATTGATGGCATCGGTGATGCGCCCGCGGTTCTCAAACTCTTCGCGGGTCACGAGCGGGTAGTAGATGAGCTGATTCTGCACGTACTCGCCCAGGTACTCGTGCTCCGGAAGCTCCTTTTGGATGTAGTCGGAGTAGCCAAGGTCCTTCTTGTAGCGGACGCCGTGGACCAAGATGACCTTCTCGTATCGCTCGTAGGTCTCCGGGTCGCGGATGATGCTCATGAAGGGCGCAAGGCCGGTCCCGGTCGCGAGGAGGTACAGGTTCTTTCCTGGCAGAAGAGTGCTGAGGATCAGGGTGCCGGTGGGCTTCTTGCTGATCAGGATCGAGTCGCCGGGCGTCAGGTGCTGCAGGCGGGAGGTGAGGGGACCGTCGGGGACCTTGATGCTGTAGAACTCGAGGTGCTCCTCGTGATTGGGGCTGACGATGCTGTAGGCGCGCAGGAGCGGGCGTCCCTCCACCTCGAGCCCGAGCATCACGAAATGCCCGTTCTGGAAGCGCATGGTGGCTCCGCGGGTGGTGGTGAAGCTGAAAACGTTGTCGCTCCAGTGCCGGACGCTGAGCACGGTCTCTCGGTACAGGTGGTTCACGGGACTTTTCTTAGCCCAAGACCTTATTTCGGTGTAACGAAATATTCCGTAAAGTATAATCGGTTCTACCGATATGAGGTTCACCTTGCGACAACTCGAGGTCTTTTTGGCGGTGGCCCGCTTCGAGAGTGTCACCCGCGCGGCCCAGGACCTTCACATGTCCCAGTCGGCGGTGAGCGAGGCCCTCGCAGATCTCGAGGGACAGTTTGGGATTCGGCTCTTCGATCGCATCGGCAAACGCCTCGAGCTGAGCGAATTTGGGCGCTCCGTGCGCGCGCGAGGTGAGGCCCTCGAGGAACAAGCGCGGGCCTTCGAGCAGGCCCTTTCGCGCGAAGGGGACGGCGGGCTGCTGCGGATCGGTGCGACGCTGACGATCGGGGACTATTGGATTGTACCTCTCGTCGCCCGCTTCGTTCGCGAGCGGCCCGGGGCGCGCGCGACGCTCCACGTCGCCAACACCGAAGAGATCGCGCGCAAGGTGAAGAACTTTGAGCTCGACGTGGGGCTTGTCGAAGGCGAACTCATCGATCCTGAGCTCGAGCTCACGCCCTTCCGTGATGATGAGCTTGTTGTCTTTTGCTCCCCGTCGCACCCGCTCGCGAAGAAAAAAGTCTTGAGCGATCGGGATCTGCTCTCGGCTCAATGGATCCTGCGCGAGCGAGGCTCGGGCACACGACAGATCTTTGAGCGGGCCATGGGCGGTCTCTTGGCGGAGCTCAACGTCGAGCTTGAACTCCAGCACACTGAGGCCATCAAGAGCGCGGTGCAGGCGGGACTCGGTCTCGGCTGCATTTCACGGATCGCTCTCGAACAGGAGTTTATCCACGGCACTCTCGTGCCCTGTCATGTCCCCGGACGCAACTTTCGGCGTCTCTTCTACTTTGTGCTTCATAAGCAGAAGTACCGAAGCTCAGCCTTGAGCGGGTGGCTCTCGCTTTGTACACAAGAGGTGAGAGGGCTTGGGCGCTCGGCACGCGACGTGCAAAGGCGAAAACATGCGAACAAGGAGATCATGGCGCCGGGCGGGCGCTTCAAAGCTTGAGAGCGCGAGCGTCTTCGGACTCTGTTTCGCCCTAGTCCTTGTGGGCTGTCAGCCTCGCTCGGAAGCTCCTCCCGGCAAGGGGGCGAAGGGGGTCAGCGCCGCTTCCACTGACAGAGAGGGAGCCGATGGTTCTCATGCGCGCGCGCCTGAGCCCGAGGTGCCTCGCGAGGAGACGGAGCCGGTGCGCGTCGGGCGGCTCGGCGATCTCGAGCCTGCCGTATTCGTTGTTCGCGGCGCGAAGGCAGGCGGACGGCTCGTGTTCTTGCATGGGATGTGCGGTCACGGACTCGGCTACGCTCAGTCGTTTCAGCATGCCGCCGCGAAAAAAGGGACCTTGCTCGCGCCCCAAGCCGACGTTCCTTGTGGGGCGTTCGGGGCCAAGTGGTCGATGGACGTAAAAGCCTTGGACCAGCGCATTGTGGCCGCCTTCGAGAGACTCGGAGACTCGGGTCCGATCGAGGACATCTGCGTGATCGGCATGTCGCAGGGGGCGACACGGGCAGCGGCGCTCGCGCGAAATTACCCTGAGAGATATACGCGCCTTGTCTCGATGGGGGCGCCCACGGAGGTCAAGGTGGCAGGCCTCGAGCGCCTGCGCGCGGCGGTGATGATGGTCGGCTCCAGAGAGCGCAAAGATCTCATGCTCGGAAGTGAACGGGCGCTCAAGAGGGCGGGGGTGCCGACCACGTCGATCATCATCCCGGACGCCGACCATGCCGCCATGGGACCCCACCCGGAGCAGACGATGGATACCGTGCTCGATTGGCTCTGGGAAAATGCGCGACCCGGGAAATGAGCGAGCTGCCTCTGGTCGCGCCGCGCTCCTCGGGACAAGATGCGCACAATGTTGATCCTTGCCGTCAATAGCGGCTCTTCGTCGATCAAATGTGCGGTCGTCGATCCGGACTCGGGAGAGACGCGCTGGAGTGCGTTCGTCGAGAATCTTGGCACCCGTGGGCCTCACCACCTTGTCGAACGGGATCAGGCCGGCAAACGTTCCAGGGAAATGGGGGCGTCGGACCACCAAGGCGCTTTCGAGAGTGTGATCTGCGCCCTGAACGCCCAGCCCGAAATGGCTCGAGAGCTTGTCGGCGTCGGCCACCGTGTTGTCCACGGTGGCGAGTCCTTTCACAGCTCGGCCCTGATCGATGCTGAGGTCGAACAAGCGATCGAGCGCGCCGCGGCGCTCGCGCCCCTGCACAACCCCGGTCATCTGCTCGGGATTCGGGCCGCGCGACATGCCTTGCCTGAGTTGCCCCACGTGGCCGTCTTCGACACTGCCTTTCACCAGACTTTGCCCGAGTTCGCCTTCCGTTATGCGGTGCCCGAAGCTTGGTACAAAGAATACGGGATCCGGCGCTACGGATTCCACGGCACCTCTCATCGCTACGTGGCGCATCGCGCCTCCGAGCTCCTCGGAAGAGAGCCCGCCGATCTGAACCTCATCACGGCCCACCTCGGCAACGGCTGCAGCTTGGCGGCGATCCAAGGAGGGCGCTCTATCGACACGACCATGGGTTTCACGCCCCTCGATGGTCTCGTTATGGGAACCCGCTCCGGTGACCTGGACCCCGCGATCGTCTTTCATCTCATGGAGCGGGGCGGGCTTTCGGCGCAGGAGATCGAGACCGCGCTCATTCACAAGTCGGGGCTCTTCGGCCTCTCGGGGCTCACGAGCGACGTGCGAATTCTCAGCGCTCGATCGGAAGAGGGCCACTCGGGGGCGAAACTCGCGCTCGAGGTCTTCTGTCACCGTCTCGCAAAGCACATCGGCGCGCTCGCCACGAGCTTTGGCCGCCTGGACGGCCTCGTGTTTACAGCTGGAATCGGGGAGAACTCAGCTCTCGTTCGACGTATGGCCTGCGCTCGACTGGGGAGCCTCGGGATTGTCCTCGACGACGAGAAGAACGGGAGGAACGAGACCCGTATCGACGCGCCCGAGAGCAAGAGCGCGGTGCTGGTGGTTCCGACCAACGAAGAACTGATGATTGCGCGCGACACGCGCGAGCTGGCTCTCGGGCTTCGCCCGTGAGCCCTCGCTAGGAGAAAACTGACATGGCTCACCCTTTGCTCATGGTTCCCGCGAGTCATCGCGTCGGCCTGACCTCTCTCTCCCTCGGGCTGGTGCGGTGTTTGGATCGAAACGGCGTCAAAGTCGGCTTCTACAAGCCGATCGCTCAGCTGCGCCGGGGCCCGCGGCTCTCGGCCGAAGACAATGTCGAGCGCTCGACCGCCTTGATCCGCTCGATGACGGAGCTTCATCCGCCCGAACCCTTGTCGATGGAGGAGGCGGAGCGTCTCTTCGGATCCAATCACGATGAGCTCGAGCAGCATATCGTCTCGACGTATGAGCACCTCGCGCCGCACTTCGACGCGATCGTCATCGAAGGACTGGTTCCCACGGATCAACAGCCCTTTGCGATACGGGTGAATCAGATGATCGCCAAGGCGCTTGATGCCGAGGTGGTCTTGATTGTCGACGCCTCCCAGAAAAGTGAAGCGGACATCGAGGAGGACGTGCGGGTCGCCGCGACCGCGTACAGGTCTCGGGTGTGCGGCGCGATCTTGAACCGGGTGCGAGGCCAGAAGGTCTCCACTCCGCCCTCGCTGTCGGCGGTCATGGCTCGTGCGGGCTCAGCCAACCAGCACCATCGCTTTGCGGCGGAGCTGAGCGCAGTGGAGAGAGCGGGGGTGCGCCCCTTGGGAGCGGTACCCCAGGTCGAAGACTTGGGGGCGCTTCGGATGTCGGATGTCAGCAGCCAGCTGGGCGCCACGGCGATCGCGGCTGGGAAGCCGGAAGAGCGTCGCGTTCGAGATATTCAGGTGTGCGCAATGCGGGTCGAACACGCCCAGCGCGCCTTCCGCACCCACGGGTGTTTGCTGGTCGTCCCCTCGGACCGCGCGGACATCTTGATCGCCGCGGCCCTCGCCACACTGGGTGGGACCGAACTGGCGGGGATCCTTTTGTCTGGGGAAATGCCTCCGGACCCGGGGATTCTCGAGCTCTGCGCGCCGGCCTTTGCCGAGGGTCTTCCTCTCCTTCAGGTCCCCGATAACACCTACGAAGTGGTGCGCCTGCTCGGCCAGCTCAACGACGAGATCCCTGTCAGCGATCGAGAGCGCGCGTCCTTGGTGATGAACACGGTGGCCAATCACATCGAGACCTCCTGGGTCTCCGAGCTTGGACGCACGAAATACGCTGCGCGCATGAGCCCGGCGGCTTTTCGTCACCGCCTCATCGAGCAGGCGCGGCAGGCCGATGCGCTCATCGTGCTTCCGGAGGGACTCGATCCGCGCATTTTAGGAGCAGCGCAGGTTTGCACCAATATGGGCATCGCCCGACCCATCTTGCTCGGTAACCCCGGCGAGGTCAGGGCGGCCGCACGGGGAGCCTGCGTGGAGCTCTCGGACTCGATTCCGATCATCGATCCTCTGCACCCGCCGGAGAGCTACATCGATCGCTTGATCGAGCTAAGAAAGCACAAGGGGCTCGATACGCGCGAAAAGGCGATCGACGCGCTCTCGGACGTGAATCACTACGGGGTCATGATGGTCAAAATGGGCGAGGCGGACGGCCTCGTTTCCGGCGCTGTCCACTCGACGGCGCAGACCATTCGCCCCGCGCTCAGCATCATCCGCACCAGGCCTGGGGTGAAGCTCGTGAGCAGCGTGTTTTTCATGTGTATGCCGGACCAAGTCCTTGTCTTCGGGGACTGCGCGGTGAATCCGAGCCCGGACGCCGAGCAGCTGGCGGACATCGCGATCCAGAGCGCCGAGAGCGCGCGGGCCTTCGGTATCGAGCCTAGGGTAGCCATGATCAGCTACTCCACCGGGCTATCTGGCTCTGGTTTAGAGGTTGAGAAAGTGCGGCAGGCGACGGAGATCGCCCAGGCGCTCCGTCCCGATCTGCTGATCGACGGTCCACTCCAATACGACGCGGCGGTCAACGCAGAAGTGGCCCGGACCAAGGCCCCGAAGAGCCCCGTTGCTGGTCGCGCCACCGTCTTCGTGTTTCCGGATCTGAACACTGGCAACACAACCTACAAGGCTGTTCAGCGCAGCGCACAGGTCCTCTCGGTGGGCCCGATGCTCCAGGGGCTCGCCGCTCCCGTGAACGACTTGAGTCGAGGAGCAACCGTCGACGACATTGTCTATACGATCGCGCTCACGGGCGTACAGGTCGCCGCCGGGCGAAAATGAGAGTTGTGGCGCACCGGTCCCCGTGGGCGGGTGTGTGCAACGGGCGCCGTAAATCGGGCGCGAAACTTCGCTAAGTCCGCCGCGAGAGCGCTCGGCCTGCTTCGTTGAAACGCCGATCGTGCTATTGTCGGCACCAATGGCTCAGCGCCCCAAGGCGACTCTGCGGCAAGAGTTCCGCAAACACATCGCTTGTGCGCTTGGGGTCGGTCTTGGTAGCGTTTTCCTTTCCGGATGTCTGACGCCCGACTTCAAGCTCGACCCAGAGAGCTCTTGTTCGAGCAAGACCATCGACGGCGATGAGACGGATGTCGATTGCGGAGGCAGCTGTAAGCCCTGCAAGGTCGGACGGAACTGCCGCGCAGACATCGATTGTGAGAACGAGAGTTGCGTCGGGGGAAAGTGCGCTGACCCGAGCTGTCTCGATGACAAATTAAATCAGGACGAAACAGACATCGACTGTGGCGGCGTGTGCGGCGCTACCTGTCGTATCGACGATCGCTGCCAGGAGAACGAGGACTGTGCGAGCGGCGCCTGCCGAGGCGGGCGATGTGTCGAAGCGAGCTGTAGCGACGGCGTGAAGAACAACGCCGAGACCGACGTCGATTGCGGCGGGAGCCTTTGCCGCGGCACCTGTGAAGTCGGCCAGCTTTGCAACACGAATGCCGATTGTTTGCAGCCCAAAGCGGGGACGGACATGGGCACGGCGCAGTGTCTCGAGAGCGACGAAGACGGCGAGAAACGCTGCGTTCTCGTGTGTCCGGTGCGGCGGGGAGACTGCGACGGTCTCGCCGAGAACGGCTGCGAGACGAACACGGACACGAGCCAGAATCACTGCGGAGCGTGTGGTCAAGCTTGTGACCCGGCGAACGCAGCTCTCGCTCACTGCGAGGCGGGCCTCTGCCAGATCGACGAATGTCAGGATGGCTTCGATGACTGCGACCCCGACGTTCCCGGTTGTGAGACGGACCTTCGAAACGATCCGGATCACTGCGGAAGTTGCGAGATCGACTGCTCCGATCGCAACGGTCAAGACACCTGCGAAGACGGCGTCTGCGGCATCATCTGTGATGAGGGCTACGAGGACTGCGACGCGAAGGAAAATCCCGGAAAGAACGGCTGCGAAACCAACATCCGCACCAACGTGAACAACTGCAACGGTTGCGGCAACGTCTGCCCCGGAGAGCCGGAGGAAGGGATCTTCCCCGTCTGTTCAAAGGGCACGTGTGACACCGTGGATTGCAGCATGTACGCGGGACTTGCTGCCTGCGACGGGGACGGAGTCTGTGATGATTCCCTCGTCAGTCCCGAGCATTGTGGCGGCTGCGGCCTCGAGTGCATCGTAGAAAACGGGACACCAGGATGCTCCTTCGAAGCGGGCGTCTACGAGTGCACGGTGAAGGAGTGCGACGAAAACTACGCGGACTGCGACGGCGCTCCTGTGGATTGTGAAGTCGACACTCGGACGAACACTCGCCATTGCGGCGGATGCGCGGGGGACGGCGGGGTCGATTGCACCACCTTGGTGGAAGATCCTTCGAAGCACGTCGCGTCCGTCGCGTGCCAGAAGTCCGCCTGCACGATCACCGCTTGCGCCCCGGGCTGGGCGGATTGTGATGCGAAGGCGGACAACGGCTGCGAGGCGAGCTTGTCCTCGGGCGGGCGCTGCGGCGGCTGCCTTGCGACGGACAAGAATGCTGGAGCCGGGAAGGACTGCCGGGTGGCCTTGCCCGACGCGCCGGACGTCGCGTGCAATGAAGGAACCTGCGAAGCGGTGTGTGACGCGGGGCTTTGTGCGACGGCGACCGGCGTCTGCGAGATCCAGCTCGGGACGGCAGAGGCCTGTCGCGCCTGCGGTGAGGTCTGCCAAGCCCCAGAAGGGACTTATCCTGCCTGCAGCAGCGCAAACGGATGCCAGATCATCTACCCGGTCGAAGTGGTCCAGGATAAGTCCGCGTACAATACCTCGGCGACGGACGCTCCCGATCTCACACTCAGCTTCGAGCTCGGTTCAGGTCCAGGACGAGGGCTCGTCATCCTCGGAAATAGCGCTGGTTCTTCGACCCTTTTCTACGGTTCGACGGAGATCACTCCCTTCGCCAAAGAGGCCATTCCGGACCACTCCGGATTCGTCATGATTGCGTTCTTGAACGAAGCGGCCCTGGGCGCTCCTGGTCAGAAGACGGTGACCATGAAGTCGGCCTGGGGAGGCAAGGCGCTCACGATCCTTGAGCTCAACAACGTTGCTCAAGGATCTGCACGCGCCACGACCGTCACATACGGTGTGAACTGTAGAGCGATCATTACCGGCGCACCCGCGGTCTCGACTCGGGGCAGTCTGGTCGCCGCTGCTCTCCACGTCCAGTTCGACGGCGCTGTGTCAGGGAGCCCGCTCGGAGGGATCAAGGAGAGCATGGGTCAATATGCTCCGGAGCAACTGAATGCTCTGCATGGTTACCGGGCTCAGGTGGACTCAACGGCTACCGTCGGCTGGAACGTGAGCGCCACCTGCTGGAGGTACCGGCTGCTCGCCGCGAGCTTCAACCCGAGAGTCCAGTAAACCAGAGCCTCCGCCAGCCGGCGCTCAGGTGTCGAGCAGAACCTTGAGCATTCGCGAGGTCAATAGCCCACTCGGATCCGTGTGAGCGCGAAGTCGCGCCACGGCCTCAGAGAACCCGCGATGCATCCGCCTGAGAGTGGCGCCCTCCGCATGGATCTGCTTGCAGAGCGAGACTCTCGCTCCTGGGCTGAACTCGGCTGAGCGCGTCGTGACCTCACGCATGAACTCTCGCACCCGTTTTTCGGAGGTGGCGCCTCGCTGGACCGCGAAACTGGCCGTCAAGGTCCCGATCGGCTCCTCCGTCCGTCCCATGCTGTGACAGGGCCAGCGACATGGGCCTAAGAGCACGATGTCCTGTTGCTCGACGATCTTCTCGAGCCCCGGATAACGCTCGAGCACAGAAAAGTACCCTTCCACGAAAGCTCGAAGCTCCGCACGCGGGAAGAACCACGACATGTGGCAGATCGGCATGCGGTTGCGCGCTCCGAAGACCTGGAGGAGGGCCTTGTCGAAGCCGCCTCGGGTCATGCGACGGTGGGCTTCGTCGTAGCTGCGCTGGAAGAAGAGGAAGCCGTAGAGCGGAGCGAAGCGTCCCGCGCCCATGGGATAGGCTCCGGTCAAGATCCGCTCAGCGAGGCGAGGGAACCTGTGGACGAGCGACTGGGTGATCGATTGAAAGGCCAGATCTTCCCCGGTGAGCAGGGCTTGTGGGACCCGTGGACGGTCGCCGGCGGGCAGCAGCTCATCGCCGAGCACGATCGAGTGCCCGCGCACACCGTAGATGACCGCTCCAGCTCCCTCGGAGAAGCGCGGGTCGTCCCGGGTCCTTTCCAGCGCATCCAAGCAGCCGCTCGCGGGTCCCGCATAGACGGACTGCACCATGACCCAACGGTTTGGGTCATAGGGACGCAGGCGGATTTCGATGTCAGTGGTGACGCCGAGCGCTCCGAAGCTGCCGGGAACGTGCTCGAAGAGCTCTCGCTCGAGGCCCGATGAAGCCTCTGAACAGAAGAGCGTTTGGCCCCTCGGGGTGAGGAGCGTGAAGGCGCGGACCGCGTCTGCGAAGTAGCCGGCGGAGTTGTGCGTGCAAGCGGCGAGCGCTCCGGCCAGCGTGATGGTGTCCGTGGTGGGGGGGCAGGAGACGCGATAGGACGGAAACATCTCGTGCAGATCGCGGAACGTGGTCCCGCCGCCTGCACGGATCCAAACGCTGCCGTCTGGCTCCTGTTCAATGATCTGGGCGCCGCGGTCGAGGGAAGAGACGTCGAGCACCTTGCCTCCGTGGGGCGGGAGATACTGCTCTCCGAAGGAACGTTGTGCGCCAGCCAGGGTTAGCTTTTGGCCCTCACTCTGGGCGCGAGAGAAGGCAGCGAGGACTTCCTCCTTCGTCTTTGCGGACCAGACCTCGGCGGTCGCCTCGTAGAGACCTCCGATCACCTCAAGCCGTGTGGGGAGCACCATGACGCTCGCTCTATAGCGACTTCTTGGCCCCCGCGGCACCCTGTACGCTCGCGCTTGTTATTGTCGAGCACTGAGAGCAACGGTAGGACATCGGTATGCTGAGTCATAGGGCGTTACACCGGCTTGCACCGGCTCTCTTCACGTCCCAGCGCGGATTGCCCGACGTGATCCCGGGGCCCCCACCGGCGCGTTTTCTCTCGACCGGAGGCGCGATGTTGCCTTGGGGCGCGGACTCGCTCGGTCACGCTTCGAAGCTCTTTCAACAGTATGGGCGCGTGGTGGCGCTCGTGCGCGGCGGCGGTATGCGTCATATCTCGACGGATCCGGCCTGTCCGGGTACGGTTCTCGCTTACGGCGCCGAAGCCGTCGAACGGGCGACCTCCGACCATGAGTTATTCGTGAAAATGACTTTGGTCGGTGCGCTGCACCCTGGACCAGACCCCAAGCCACGGAAGAAGCCGCTTTTGAGCTTTGGGGCGGGACTTTTCGCGGTGAATGGCGAACAGCACAAGCGCCACAGGCGACTACTCGCTCCCGCCTTCACGAGAAAGCGCCTAGCGGGATATGCGGAGCAAATGATTCGTCTGACCGATGAAGCCCTCCGAACATGGAACGTCGGCGAAACGCGGTCTCTCGACGCCGAGATGCGCACGCTGACGTCCCGCATCGTTGCAAGAACCCTGCTCGGGGAGTCCGAGATCCAGGACTCGCGGAGCACCCCCGCGTCCTGGCACTTGGCCCGGGCGATTCGCCTCCTCGGGACGCCGCTGACCCGGCTCCTTCCCTTTGACCTCTTGGGGCTCCCGTACCAGAAGTACCTCGACGCGACGGCGGCCCTCGAGGAGGAGATGCTGAGGATCCTTGAGGCGCGGAAGACCGAAACACGCGACGGGCAACGAGGGGACATGCTCGAATCTCTCTTGCTGGCCCACGACGACGAGACGAACACACAGCTCACCGATCACGAGATCCTGGGCCACGTGAGCGTCTTTTTCGCTGCGGGACACGAGACGAGCGCGAACGCCCTCGCCTGGACTTTGTTCCTGCTCGCGATGTTCCCGGAGGTGAGCGCGAAGGTGAGCGAAGAGGTGGACCAGGTGCTCGGCGGAGCTGAGCCTACGGTCGAGGCCCTCGATCGTCTCGTGTATCTCGGGTGGGTGATCAAAGAGAGTCTCCGACTCTTTACGCCGGCCCCCTGGAACGGACGGGTGCTCGCCGAAGATACGGAGTTTCTCGGCTATCCACTCCCGAAAGGAGCGGAGCTCCTCGTGAGCTTGTACCAGACGCACCGAGTCCCCGAGGTGTTCCCGGAGCCGCTCCGCTTTTTCCCGGAGCGCTGGGAGAATCTCAAGCCGAGCGTCTACGAGTACAACCCCTTCAGCGCTGGTCCCCGCATTTGTATCGGCGCGGCCTTCGCGACCATGGAGATCAAGATCGTGCTTGCCATGATTTATCAGCGTTATCGACTCGCCCTCGTACCTCAGCGGATCGATCGATTCGCTGAGCTCGTGCTTTCGCCGACATCCCTGCGCATGCGGATCGAGCCCAAAGACGGCCGCTTTGCCGACTCTCGCGCGAAGATTCGGGGCAACCTCGGCGACATGGTTGAGCTCCCTGTCTGAGGACTTTGGAGCTCCCTGAAGGTTACTTCCAGATTTCGTCGATTTCAGCTGGCGAACAACCGAAGCTGAAGAAGATGCGCGCGCGACCGTCCGCTTTCACGTCGTCGCAGGTCTTCTGACAGAGCGTGATGGTCGCTTCCTCATCGTCCGCGCCGGTCGCGACCTGCCAGCCGTCGACGCAGTCTCCTTCGGCGTCCTGCTGGATCAGGCTGCTCGAGCCGTCGCCCCATTCGACGATGATCTGGGTCAGGTCCGTGGAGATGACGTTGCCCGGAGGGGGCTCGGGCAAGGCGAAGGTGCAGCGATCGATGATCTGACCGCGAATGGATTGAAGGGCGGAGTTGAGCGCGAAAGAGAAGTCCGTCTCGCGCGTCATGTCGAAGTGGCAGTAGTTGGGCCCTTCGATGGTGCAGCCGGGAGACGCGGTCTCGCCAGCGATCGCGGCTTCGCTCAGCCAGGGGCGCTTATCCGTTTCGGATTCGACGCTCTTCTCGCTCCCCGGAGCCCCTATCAAAAATGTACGGATGCCCTTCTGCGCAGCTTCGCGGATTGAAGCGATGATCGGATCCGTGTCGCCGTCATAAGACCCGGCTCCGTCCCAGAGGCCTCCCTTGAGCTCTTCTTCTCCCGGCCACGTGCAGCCGAGGTTGATGGTGGGGGCGCCATCAGTGATGAGCAGGATGAAGCGGTTCGGGCTCTCGTAGGGTTCAAGGAGCTCTTCGAGGGCATATTTGTACGCGTCGTGGGTCGCCGTATAGCTCTCGATGGACGCGCTATTGAGCCCTTCCTCAAAGGCTTGCCTTTGGGGTGAGCCTTCTTTGCCGAGCGGTTGGATCGGAATCCGCTCGTCGATCTTGATGCAAGCGGAGACGTCGCCCGGGGTGTGCCCGTTCGAGGTCACGTTCTTGTTCGGATAGAAGAGGACTCCGAGATTCGTGGAGGCAGGGAGCGCATCCACCGCGTTCTTGAGCGCCTCCCTCGTGATCTCCCATTTGCTGCGCTGGTCATCGCCGGGGGGCGAGTCGGTCATCGAGCCGCTCGTATCGACCACGAGCTGGAGGGTGGCGGGGATGGGCTCGCCTTCCCGCGACCAGCCGGTGCACTCTGCCTCGAGGATGCCCTTGACCTGGTCAGGAGTAAGCGCTTCCCTCCCGCCATTTTTCGGTGTGATCGGCGCGGCCCCACCCGAGCCAGGTGAGCCAACGACCAAGGATTCGTCGGGCTCGTTGCCCGGCTCGACTGTTCCCACGGGACGCGACGCCTGCTGGTCGTTGCCGCAGTTGGTGAGCACCATGATACTGGCGATCGCCAAGCCCAGGCCGAGCGAGCGGGCGACGGTCTGTAGATTTCGGCTCGGATGGATGGATCGTTGTGTCATCACGCGTGCTTCCCCCGAGCTGTGCTGCACAGCTCGACGCAGGCGGAGTAGGCCACACTGGTTCGTGAGCGCAAGCTCTCTGAACCGTTCGATTCTTGTCCGACTGGATTATTTGACGTCAGGGCCGAGCATCCGCTTGGGATCTACGAGCTCATCGAACTCCGCCGCGGGTACAAACCCGAGCTCAAGTGCAGCCGCTCGCAGTGTAATGCCTGTTTCGTGAGCGTGTTTTGCGATGGCCGCGGCGCGATCGTAGCCGAGCTTCGGGGCGAGGGCTGTCACCAGCATCAGGCTTTGCTCGACGAGCTCCGCGATGCGCGCGCGGTCGGGCACGATGTCGACGACGCAGTAGAGCCGGAAGCTGTGGAGGCTACCAGTGAGGAGCTCGATGCTCGACAGGACATTGTGGATGATGACTGGTTTGTAGACGTTGAGCTGGAAGTTTCCTTGAGACGCTGCGAAGGTCACCGCGGCGTCATTTCCGAACACTTGCGCGCAGACCATCGTGAGCGCCTCACACTGCGTCGGGTTTACCTTGCCCGGCATGATCGAGGAGCCGGGCTCGTTTGCGGGCAATACGACTTCCCCAAGGCCTGAGCGCGGGCCTGAGGCCAACCAGCGGAGGTCGTTGGCGATCTTGGTCAGCGCTACGGCCAGCGTCTTGAGCGCGCCATGGAGGGCGACGAGGGGCTCATGCGACGCGAGGGCCTCAAACTTGTCTTCGGCGGGCCGAAAGGGGAGGCCCGTGAAGGCTGCGATCTTTTCGCAGGCGAGCTCGGAGAAGCGGGGATGGGTACCGAGGCCAGTGCCGACGGCGGTCCCTCCCAGGGCAAGCTCGTAGACTTCGGGGAGCGCGCTCTCGACGCGAAGTCGCGCGTGGCGGACCTGACTCTCCATGGCGCCGAATTCATCGCCGAGCCTGAGAGGGGTTGCGTCCTGGAGGTGGGTGCGGCCGATCTTGATGATGTCGTGGAAGCTCTCCGCCTTATCGCGAAGAGCTTCTTCGAGCCCGCGGACCTCGGGCAGAAGTCGCGCGTGGACCTCCCTCGCGGCGGCGATGTGCATCGCCGTGGGGAAGACGTCGTTCGATGATTGACCGCGGTTGACGTGGTCGTTCGGGTGAATGGGAGATTTGCTCCCGAGAACGCCGCCCGCGAGCTCAATTGCGCGGTTCGAGATGACCTCGTTGGCGTTCATATTCGTCTGTGTGCCGCTGCCCGTTTGCCAGACGCGGAGCGGGAAGTGATCGTCGAGCTCCCCGCGCTCGACCTCTTCCGCCGCCTTTACGATGAAATCGGTGAAATCTTTTGGAAGGACCCCGAGTTCAGCGTTGGTGAGGGCGGCCGCTTTTTTGACGAGCCCGAGCGCGGCGATCATGCTGCGAGGGAAACGCTCACTGCCGATCGCGAAGTGCAGGAGCGAGCGGTGGGTCTGTGCGCCGTAATATCGGTCTGAAGGGACTTCGACCGCGCCCAGGGTGTCGGTTTCCGTGCGAACAGCGCTCATAGAACTCTCTTTTATGACGCTCTGGAACCCGTTGCCACGAGCATTTCGACACCCCTCACCCGCCAGGTGACCGGAAGGTCAGTCGAACAACAGCGCAATCAGCCAAGCCAGAAGGACCAGGGGCAAAAGAAGAGACAAGAGGAAGAGAAGAGCCGCTCCGAAGACGACGAAGTAGTCGGAGGGCTGGGCCTTTTGAGGCTCGGCCTCCCGCGCTCTGAGGAGCGCGAGGTTCCGGAGGTGGGCCCGGAAGAAGAAATCGCCAATTGCGCCGGCTACGGGGATCGCGCCGATCAAAGCGTCGATCGTCAGGTTCAGGAGCATACGAGCCATCACGATCGGCGGGGCGCCGATACGGCGCGCGACCAAGAGACCGTAGAGGCCAAAGAGCGAGCCGAGAACGTCGCCGAAGCCTGGAATCAGGAGGCCGAGGGCCGGATCGAGAAACTTCTCGTCCATGAGCCGGCTCCAGCGCTCGAGGCGTTCGAGCTCGGCACGGGTATCGTACTGAGTGTAAGTAACAGGTTCTCGCTGCATCAGATTTGAGCGATCTTCTCGGCGACCTCGTCGAGCTGACGCGGGGAGGTGAATCCGATGGTGAAGGCATCGAGGGCTCCAAGGCGCACGGCGTGTTCGATCGCCTGATCGATGCGGTTGACTGCATCTCCTTGACCGAGGATCTTCATTCCGATCACGCCCTTTCCGGCGGCCTTCATGTGCTCGAGGATGGGAATGACCGTCGCAGGGTCGGCGTCCATGTGCAGCCCGAAGGGATTGATGCGCGCGAGATCGACGTCGACCCACTCGGTCTCCGCCGCGAGCTTGAGGGCGCTCAGCGTGTGACAAGAAACGCCGTGAGCCCGAATGACACCGCGGCGTTTCGCTTCGGCGAGGTACTCCATGGCGCCCTCGCACTCGGTGGTCCAGGTGGCGCTCTGTTTGTTGTGGAGCAGGACGATGTCGATGTAGTCGGTGCCGAGTTCTTTCAGGAAGCGATTCAAATCCGCCTCCATTTCGTCCCAGGTCTGGGCGTGGGATTTGGTCATGACGACCACCTTCTGCCGACCGATGTCGCGGGCGGCGGCGCCGACCTGCTGGTGAGCCCCGTATTGGTCAGCGGTCTCGAAGAAGGTGATCCCGCGATCGTAGCTCTCAACGAGCATGCGCGGGAAAGCTGTGCCCAGGCGAGTTTGATCGGAGGCGCCATTCGAGCCGTGCGTTCCGCTGCCCATCGCAAGTCGTGAGATTTGAATGCCCGTTGAACCGAGCAGCACTTGGTCGGAGGCCGCCCGCCCGAGGCGCCCGTCGATGAAACCACCCGCACCCGGCGCGCCGCCGCTCTCTAAGGCTCCGCCGGCTCCGGGTGCACCACCGCTGCCCGGTGCGCCTCCGCTGCCCGGTGCACCACCGCTCCACGGATATCCACCACTGCCCGGTGCGCCCCCGCTCCCCGGCCACTTCGCGGTGGGCTCTTCGCTCACACATGAGATCCCTGAGAGCCCGACGGTCATTCCGGCGAGCCATTCGCGCCGGCCGATGAAACGTCCCGAGTGGCCTCTCTTCTTTGGTCCAAAGCTCATGGTCTTCGCCTCTCTCCTCTCTCGTCATCATGCCCCGAGGCGCGATGATGGCCAAGGCGGGACAGCACACGAAAGGACAATTCTTTCGCTGGGTGAGCGGAATGTTGTCCGTTCGCTCTCCGCTCTTAGAAAGGATGCGAAGAGGGCGGGTGGTCCGGCAGAAAGAGACTGCGCGCAAACAGCACGAACGTGCGCGGTCCGACCACGTAGTGGCTCTGCTCATAGGGCGGAGCGATCAAGAGCGGGCGAATATCGTCTGGAGAGGGCAAGGAGGTGTCGATGCACAACCGGAAGGGCTGGGCGGGGACCCGGGGTAGCTCGAAATTCAGCGGTTCCCAATAGGAATTCAGGGCGCAGTAGAGGTGATACCGCCCGAGGGCACCGGTGAGCTCGAAGGCGATAGAATGGGAGTCGTCGCTCCAATCCGGCTCGCCCAGCTTCACGCCGTGCCAGTGAATGGAGGTCTCTTCAATGAGGTCGCAGAGATGTGGTCCGGGAGTAAAGGCCTCGGCGTGAGGCGCAGAGCGCATCTGACAGAGCATGCTCACGAACCGGTGGAGCCCCTTGTTCTTTTCTACCAGAGTCCAGTCGAACCAGCTCAGCTCATTGTCCTGGCAATAGGCGTTGTTATTGCCGCGCTGGGTCCGGCGGACCTCGTCGCCCATGAGGATCATGGGGATCCCTGAGGAGATCATCGTCAACAACGCGAGGTTCTTGAGCTGTCTTTCCCGGAGTTGATTGATCTCAGGATCGTCCGTTTCGCCTTCGACTCCGCAGTTCCAGCTCAGATTCTCGTCGGTGCCGTCACGGCTGTTTTCGAGGTTCGCCTCGTTGTGCTTGACGTTGTAGCTGACGAGATCATTGGCCGTGAAGCCGTCGTGGCAGGTGACGAAGTTGATACTTTGTTCGGCGTCTCGCTCTTCCGAAACGAAGATGTCGGGACTGCCCATGATGCGCGCGGCGACGGCCGGCACACTTTTATTGTCCCCTCGCACGAAGCGGCGCACGTCGTCGCGAAATTTTCCGTTCCATTCGAGCCAGGCATCTCCGACGAAGCTACCAAGCTGGTACAGGCCCGCCGCATCCCAGGCCTCGGCGATCAGCTTGGTCCCGGAGAGGAGCGGGTCGGACTCGATGTCCCAGATCACCGCAGGATGAGGCACTGGGTGCCCGCTCATGTCTCTGGACAGCACCGAGGCTAAGTCGAAGCGAAAGCCGTCGACGTGCATCTCTGACACCCAGTAGCGGAGGCTGTCTTGGATCATGCGGCGCACGATCGAGTGATTCGAGTTGAGAGTGTTGCCGCAGCCGGTAAAGTCCTTGTAGCGCCGCGGTTCGTTCTCTTCGAGGATGTAGTAGGTGTTGTTCGCGAGGCCGCGGTATGAAAGCGTGGGTCCGCCTTCACCGCCCTCGGTCGTGTGATTGAAAACGACGTCGACAATGACTTCGATGCCCGCGCGGTGCAGGGCTTTCACCATGTCGCGGAACTCGTCCAGCGCGCCCAAGGGATCTTTCCGCGAGCTATAGGGGAGGTGAGGTGCGAAGAAGGAGACGGGCTGATAGCCCCAGTAGTTCGTGAGACCGGGAGGGGCGTCGGTGGGATCGAACTGGAAGACCGGGAGCAGTTCGACCGCGGTGATGCCGAGCTCCTTGAGGTAGGGGATCTTCTCGATCAGTCCCGCGTAGGTCCCGCGCCGCTCGGGGGCGACGCCGGAGCTCTCATGTTGCGTGAAGCCCCGCACGTGCATCTCGTAGATGACGGTGCGGACCGAAGGGGTACAGAGGGGCATGTCCCCCTCCCAATCATAGCAGCGCGGGTCGACCACCATGCTCTTCATGGCCTCACGGACGTTCGAGCCCGGGCGCGACGCCGCTTCGCGGCTGTAGGCACTCGGGGTGAGGACCAAGAGGCCGTAGGGGTCGACGAGGACCTTCTCCGGGTCAAAGCGCAGCCCTCGGTGGGGAAGAAACGGACCATGGGCGCGGTACCCATAGATTTGACCTGCGCCGATGCCCTCCACGAAGGCGTGGTAGTAGTGGTACGAGCGGTGCCCGTCGGGCCGGAGCGGGATAACCTGGGACGGCTCCGCGTCATCCACGGAGTCGAAGAGCACGAGCTCGATGAGCGTGGCGTCGCGTGAGTAAACGCTGAAATTGACGCCGCCGGGCATGACCGTGGCGCCGAGGGGAGCGCTCGAGCCCTTGGTGACGCGTCGCTGTCTCATGATCAGATTTCGCCGAGCGTCACGAGAGCCTCGGCGTGGGCCCTGATGAGCTCGCAGGTAGCGATATCCGTGTCGAAGACAGAATACCAGCCCTGAGGTTCGTGCGGCGGGTCTCCAAGATACGCCGTATCGTCGGGGCTGGGGCGAAAATCGGCGCGGAGCGCGCGCCCCTCGCCGCCATAGGCCCAGAAGTTCGTTCCAGAAAGGGGCCCCCCGCCGAGAGCGCTCTCCAGAGCGGCTTCATAGATCAGCCCGTAGAAGCGGTCCCGGAACGAGGTCGAGCTCAGAGGGTCATAGCTGACTCCGTCGCGGGGAAATCCGAACTCTTCGATCACAAGCGGGCGCCCGAGCTCCCGGGCGAGGGCGAGGTGGTCATCGATGTACTCTCGAGCGCGCTCCTCGGCGCGCGCGAAAGTGCTAGGGATACTCCTCGTCTCGATCCAGCCCCAGTTTTGCGGCCAGATGTGGGCCGTCAGGTAGTCGATCTCGGGGACGTCATGGGCTCGTTTGAGATCGTCTCGCCTGTAGGAGCAGCCGGCGAGTCCTTCGCTGCCCGTGGAGATGAGATGGTGAGGGGCGAGGGAGCGAATGAGGCGGGCCGTGTTGGCGAGAAACTGGCAATAGGCGTCGATGCGCCTGTCGATGACCTCGACGGCTGCCCCGGGGCGAGGTTCATTGGCGATTTGCCAGGCGAAGATGGTCGGATCTTCGGAGTAGGGAAGGCCCGTGACAGCATTCGTGCGACCGACGATCCTGCGCACCGCTTCCTGATAGGCGGCGATGGCTGGGGGAGATACGTAGAAGTCAGCGGCAAAGTCGGCAAACTTCGACCAAGGGTCATCGGAGTCGTCGATGTCGACGAAGTGGCCACCGTTTGTCCAGGCCAGATAGGTCATGAGCCCTCCGGACCACTCCCAGAAGTTCGAGAGATAAAGGACGGCGCGCTGGCCCCTTTTTTTCATCTCGGCGAGCGCAAAATCGAGCCCTTCGAGGCAGCGCTCGTTCCAGGCTCCGCTCTTGTCGTGAAAGGCGGGACGGACCGCGCTCCGGAGCGGAGAGTCTTCACTCGCGGCGAGGATGCGCAAGTTGGTCACGCCGAGGGAGGAGAGGCGGTCCAGTTCGCGGACGAGACGTGCTCGATCGCCGAGCGGCGCTTCGGCTCCTAGATAGGCCGCGTACCAGAGGTTCGCTCCGACGAAGCGGTGGGGCCGGCCCGCGATGGAGAAACAGCCATCTTTGACCGAGACGAACTCGGTCTGTGGAGGGGAAGGAGGCGCGGGCGGGATCACGGGGCGGCCGGTGCGGCCTCGGGACGGGGACCCTCTTTCTTGGCGTCGGGAGCGCCGGAGTCGGCCGGGGCAGAGCCCGGGGATGCTTCGACTGGGGCTGCTGCCGGCGCGCCGCTGATTGCTCTCCAGGCGATCGTCTCGCCTTGGCGAGCATAGTCGATGGCTTCACCGAGAATGCGAGCCGCTTCCTGAGGCGCGTGGAAGCCCATGCTGTTTTCGGCGGCGATGAAGTCGAGACGCCACTGAGCTTTGCGCTGCATGGCGAGCGCGCCTTCGAGCCCCTCTTCGCTCACGCCGCGCTTTCTGGCCTCAAGGATGGCGTCGATGAGCTGCACAATGGCGGCGCCGCCTCTCTGGAGCAGGTCGTAGTTCTTCGACTGGATGCTGTCGACGCGGGCCAGGAGCTCGGATTCGCTCGCGCGGTGGCAGGTTTGGCAGGCTCGATTGACGTTCAAGAGCGGGCTTCGAACCCAGTGGTCACTGATCTTGGCAGCGCCTTCCCGGATGTAGGGCATGTGACAATCGGCGCAGGAGACGCCGCTTCGAGCGTGAATGCCTTGATTCCAGAGCTCGAACTCGGGGTGCTGCGCCTTGAGGATTGGAGCCCCGGTCTCCGCGTGGGCGTAGTCGACGAACTTCGAGCCGTCCACGAACTTCGCCTCATCCCAGAACTCTTCGATCTGCTCGACCTTCAGGCCTTTGCCCCAGGGGAATGTGAGGGGCATTTTCGACGAGCAGTAATATTCGACGTGGCACTGACCGCACACGAAGGAGCGCATCTCGTTCCTGGTCGCCTCGGCGTTCGGGTTGTAGGTCCCCTTTTTCCCGTTTTGGCGCCAGATCTCGATGCTGGGGATCGCCGGCAGTGGGACGTCGCTGTCTGCGAGCGCGGCGATTCCCGCCAAAAATCCGGGGCGAGTCACGCGCAAAGTCATCGTCTCAGGGTCGTGGCAATCGACGCAGCTGACCGGATGGGCGTGGCCTGAGTCCTTCAGCTTCTTGTGAAGGTCCTGATAGCTGTACTGGTAGGTCTTCTCGAAACCAGCCACGGCGTCTCCGTCGCCGAGCTCTCGGTAGAGCGGCATGATCGAGGCGTGGCAGTGGAGACAGGACCCTGATTGAGGTTTGGTGAGGCGTTCGGTCTGCTCCTGATCGTCGAGCATGTACGCATGACCGCGGCGGTCGCGGTAGTCGATCGAGAAAGCGTAGCCGAGGAACATCCTCTTGAGCCACGGATCGCGTTCAATCTTCTCCTCCGGGAGCGCTTCGCTGCCTGCATGACCGCCGAAGCGCGTCTGGGTCTTGAGGGCGGTCTTCTTGTAGCTGTCGTATTGGGCCGGCCAGTTTCTGCCCCATTTTTCAGGATCCGTATCGTTTTCCCCGACTTCGACGACGCGCACGAAGGCCACCTTCTGCTCTGCCTTTCGCTCGGAAATGTTCACGAGCAGCGCCGCAAGGCCCGCCGACACTGCGGCCACACCTCCCATGATGACGCCGAAGCCGAGCCGCGATTGATACCAAGGTGTCTTGTCTTCTTTGGTCATGGTTCACTTGCCCGAGTTGAGCTCTGCAGATCGCAGAGGGCCGCCGAGTCCGAGGCGCTGTCCGTGGCCAGCCGTCGCATGGCACTTCACGCAAGGGGTGGACTCATCATGAGACATCATCGTGATGTTGTGCGTGAGCTCGCCGTGACAGCGGATGCAGTTTTCTTGCAGGATCTTTCGACCCGCCTTGCCGATCTCGATCGGCTCGCGGAAGGTCTGGGTCGTGAAGAGCTTGCCGTGTCGATAGCCGTTCTCGGCCTTCGTGTAATACTTGTAGAAGAAGCTCTCAGGCAGGTGACAGTCGACACAGACCGCGACCGCGTGGTGACTTGCTTTCTGCCAGGCGTCGAACTGAGGCTGCATGATGTGACAGTTCACACAGGCCTCCGGGTCGCGACTCAAATAGGAGAGCCCTTCAGCGTAGCGCAGGGTATAGCCCCCGAGGCCCCCGAGGATCCCGAGCGCTGCGGCAAAGCTCACAGGCAGCCAAAGCCGGCGCACACTGTGAGGAGACTCTCCACTTTCCTCCGCCATGACCCGTTTCGACCGAGCACGGTAGACGTACAGATCTCGCCTGACAACGGGGCAGGCCCCAGAAATCGCCTGCCGCTCGATGGACGAAAAGTTTGCGAGAGCGGACGAGCGGGCCGGTGAAAGTCCTTCTGGAGCGCGGGCCGATGCCTCATTTGCGTTTGGGTGCGTGGCCGGCGAAACTCACAATTCGTGATCTCAGTCCGGCTCAAACTTGTCGCCCTTGTCCTCGGTTCGGTCCTGCCTGCCGTCGTGGGGGCGGTGCTCAGCGAGAGGGCTTCGGAGCGCGAACTGTTGCAGCAGGTCGAGCGAAGGGTGGACGGTGCGAACCGGCGCTTCGAAGCGGCCATCGAAGAGAATCAAAAGAACTCGCGCTTGGCTCTGAGCTTTGCGGCGCAAAGTCCCTGGTTCCAGAAGGCGCTTGAGGGCGGTGACCAGGAGCGGGTGGCGCGATTCGTGAACCAGCTCGCGAGCGTCTACAAGTACCGAATCATCGTGGCGGCCGATCACACCGGACGCATCTTGGCGGCGGGGAACGCGGAGCGTGGCCCCGCGAGCCTCGACCGGACGGCGAGTGAGGCCTTCGGAGATCTTCTCGAGGGAAAGCCCCTCGAAGGCTTGATTGGGGTTCAGCTCAAAGATGGCCTGACGTACTCGCTGGTCGCGGCGACTCCCATCTTCAACGAGGAGAAAAAGCAGGTCGGGGCGCTGGCGCTCCTCTCGCCGATGACCGCTCGTTACCTCGAGTATCTCGAGAAGACCCTGAACGCGGATCTGGCCCTCAGCGTGAACGACCGCCTCGTAGCGGCGACGGCGGGGCATACGGCGCCGGAGCTCCGCAGCGACTCAGAGACCTCTCACATCATTGAACAAGGAAAAAAGCTCTACGCGGTCAAGACCTTTCATCCCGAGGACCTGCAGCGAGAGGGACTGCACGTCGAGCTGACCGCCTCGCGGGACGTGACGGAGCTCCACGCCACCGCGCAGGCGAATCTCCGAAAGCACCTCCTCATCCTGGGAGGGTTCACGCTGGTCGTCCTAGCGATCGCTCTGCGCTTCGCGGCCCGCCTGGCCCAGAGCGTCAAAGGCATCACGACCGCGGCTGCGCAGGTAAAAACGGGCAATTACATGACGGCCCCCCTCCTCAAGACCGGGGATGAGCTGGAGCTGCTCACCAGCCACTTCAACGACATGGTGGAAGGCCTCAAGGAACGCGATCGGCTCAAGGAGACCTTTGGTCGCTACGTGACGCGTCAGGTCGCCGATCATCTCATGAAAGGTCACCAGGATCTCGGTGGCGAACTGGTCCCGGTGACTGTGCTCTTCTCGGACATCCGCTCGTTCACCTCGATCAGCGAGCGGATGGATCCGCGCGCACTGCTCGATTTCTTGAACGAGTATTTCGCCGGCATGGTGGAGAGCGTCCTGTCGCACCAGGGTGTGGTCGACAAGTTCATCGGCGACGCCATCATGGCGGTGTTCGGTGCGCCGGTGCCGGAGCCGGAGGATCCGCTCCGCGCGGTCAAAGCGGCCCTCGAGATGAGAGCGCGCCTCGAGCGCATCAATGAAGGATTTCGGGCCCGCGGGCTTCCCGAGATCAAGACGGGAATTGGCCTCCACTCAGGGCAAGTCGTCGCGGGCAATATGGGCCATTCCGAGCGCATGGAGTACACGGTGATCGGAGATCCCGTGAACCTCGCGTCACGCCTAGAAGGAATGACGAAGGAGCTCGGCTGCGACGTCCTGCTCTCCGAGGATCTCTACCTTCTCGTGAAGGACGAGGTCGAGGCGGAGCCTCTCAAGAAGATTCGCGTCAAAGGTCGCGATCAAGAGGTCATGGTGTACCGCTTGGTCGGGTTAAGGGAGAAACAGAACGCCGCCGAGTGAACTCTCGAGACCGCGCGAGAGGTTAGCGCGGCCTTTGGTCGAGTTTCGTCGTGTCTTGTCCCTCGGGGATCACGGATTCGGTGCGAACGGACATGGGCCCGAAGCTGAGCTGCCAGGGAGAAGGCAACTTCGTGCCCGGACGCATCGTCTGGACCTCCTTCAGCATGCCGTCACCGATATGGTAGACCCAAGCGTGGAGGGAAGGCCCTTCGCCCCTGTCCCAGGCCCTTTGGATCACGGCGGTCTTGGCGAGGTTCATGAGCTGCGCCTGAGCGTTCAGCTCAACGAGTCGATCTTCGCGCACCGTGCTCCCCGGGAGGGCTTCGATCTCTTCGAAGTGTTCGGCGTAGATGTCTTTGATGTTCCTGAGCCACATGTTCAAGACACCGAAGTCGTTGTCCGTCATCGCCGCTCGCACGCCGCCGCATCCTTGGTGTCCACACACGATGACGTGCTGAACCTTGAGCACTTCAATGGCGTACACGAGCACACTGAGCAGGTTCAGATCCGTGTGAACGACAACGTTCGCGATATTGCGATGGACGAAGATCTCGCCGGGAGCCGCGCCCGTGATCGTCTCAGCGGGGACGCGGCTGTCGGAACAGCCGATCCAGAGAAACCTCGGGGCCTGGCTTTGGGCCAAGCGGTTGAAGAAATCGGGCTCGCGGAGGGCGTGGAGCTGCGCCCAAGCGCGATTCTGGAGGAGCAGGCGTTCCGCTTCGGTGCTCGGTGTAGTCATGTGTCAGCAGAGCGCGCGTGCGCTCTTCGGTCTCTGACCACGGGCGCCCGAGGTTGTCGAGGGCTGTTCGGACGCCCGGCCGTCGATCTCGAATCGAGAAAGGGCGGGCGCCGCCGCGAAATACTTTTCTCTCTGGCCTCGTTCACTCAGGCTTGAGCTCACTGCCGCCGGAGAGGTCCTTCTCAATGGTCTTGGGCTTTCCGCGATAAGTGACGGAGCCGCCTCCTGAAACATGCGCACGGAGCGACGAGGTAGCGTGCACTTTTGCGTCGGAGCCGCCGCTCAAGTCGAGTGTGACGGACTTGGCTTGAAGCTCGAGGGCCTCCAGGCGTCCTCCCCCCGAGACCTCGGCCTCCAGCTCACTTGTTTGACCAGTGAGGCGAACCTCCCCGCCGCCGGTCGAGTCGATGAGCACGGTCTCGACGTCAAGGTCGGAGAGACGGGCGCTTCCGCCCCCGGATTGGTCGAGGAAGACCGAGGTTGCTCTGAGGTCTTCTGCGACGAGCTTTCCGCCGCCGGAGATGTCAAACGAAAAATCATCACCTTTGAAGGTGTCTTTGAGGATAAGGTGGCCGCCGCCCGAGCTCGAGAACTGAGTAGCGATGGGCAACGAGGCTTCCACGACGATGGGCTGAGTGGGCCGGTAGCCGCTGAGGCTGTCGGGGAATCCAATCTCCAGGGTTCCCTGGGACTCGCGAACGACGAGCTCCTCGAGCAGGTTGTCGTCGCCGGTGATGCGAAGGGACCGCTTTTTGCCCTGGGTGATCGTGGCATGCAGTCCCGAATGGACTTTGAGCTCTTGAATATCGCCCTGGAGTTCGGGGTCGATGGTCTCAATGTGGCCGGAACCCTCGATCGCGCAGCCGCAGAGGAGCGCCAAGGAAAGGAAGGTAGGAGCGAGGGTCTTGAAGGAATGAAGGGCAAGCATCGGAGGTGTCTCAAACGGTGGGGGACTTCAGGCGGAAAGGGTGCTGGCTATTCGGAGGACGGGGCACCGAGCGCTTCGAGCAGCGCTCGGGCTTCCGCTTGTCGATAGGAGCCGTAAGTGCCGCGGGCAAAGGGCGCGAGAGAGCGCCGGGCGCGGTCGACGAGTCCGAGCTCGAGCTCACAAAGAGCGGTGTTGTAGCTGGCCTCGAGGCGGAGCGCTCCGCTCGGGTATTGTCGGAGGTAGGCCGCGTAGCCTTCGAGCGCCGCCCCGCAATCTCGCGAGCGGAACTGAGCGTCGTGAGCCTTTCGGTAGACGTCGAGGCCGAGGGATTCAGCGGGACGCGGCGTTTCGGCCGCTCCGGCGCCTTGAGGACCTTGGGGGGCGGGGAGCACGGGGGCGTTCTGTGAGCGGGTCTCATGTGCCCTGTCGAGCGCGGCTGTCGCCTTCGGCTGGGGGCGGCTGGGCGGGATTTCGCGCGGCTCGCTTCTGGGTGCATCGCTCGGCGCGGGCGCGGCGGGGGCGGCTCCTGGGGCCTTGGGGATTTCTTCCCGAAGGGTCTGTGGCTCTTTTGGCTCGGAGTCAGGCCTCGGCTCGGATCGGGGGCGAGCAGGCGCCACTGTCGTCGAGGCCCCGGAGCTCTCCTGGCTCGGCGCGTGGGACGTGAACCACTCGGGGAGGGAAGCGAGGGCAGAAACGAGGGAACCGCCCGACGCCGCGAGAGCGGTGGAGCCGATGCCGAGAGCGAAGAGCGGTGTCCACAGGATCCAGCGTCGCTTCTTTTTCTGCTGCTCGGCAGCCAGCCGCGCCATGATGCGCGCCCGCGTCGCGTCCGGGGCGGGGTGCGCTCCGTCGTGTTCGCCCGCGAGCGCACTCGAGAGTTTGGTGAGCACGTCGTGAGTCACGGGAGGCCCTCCTGTTCGAGGTAGGCTCGCAGGCGTTTCTTCGCGTGGAGCAGACGGGTCCGAACGGTTCCTTCCGGGACTCCGACGAGGACAGCGATTTCGCGTGACGTATGCTGCTCCACCTCGGAGAGCACAAAGGCCACACGATGGTCAAAGGAGAGCTGATCGAGGGCTTGGGTCAAGATCTTCGCGAGCCTTTGCCGCTCCGATTGGACATCGGGGCGCTCTGCTTCGGGGCGCTCGGACATGCCGGCGGCAGCGGAGCGCTCGTGGAGCGAGCGTCTCCTCTGTGCAGCTCGGACATGGTGCCGCGAGAGTTGCGCGGTGACCCCGATCAAGAACGAGCGAAAACTCGACTCCCCGCGGTAGCTGCCGGCGATGCGGGGCAAGCGAACGAACACCTCCTGGACGAGGTCCTCCGCCTCGGTCGCGTCCCCGAGGAGTCTCTGGGCAAAGCGACGGACGGCCTCGTGGTGACGATCGTACAGCTCTCCGACCGCGCTCAGCTGACCCGAGAGCAAACGGGCGATGACGCTCTCCTCGCCGGCCGGCGATTTGACGCTCATCGGCGAGGCATCCATGGTCATCGTGGGCAAAGAGGACATCTCGAAGACCAAGTGCCCGCTGGGGCCAGAAGTGTTCATTCGAAAAAACATCTTTTCAAGCTCCGGGCCCCCCGCAGGAAGGGTTCTCGCCGCTTCCCGGGGGACGAGCCGATGAAGAGCGGTCAAAAGAGCTCGATTCCAGCGTGGAAGGTCGGGGCGACCGAGATCGGGCTATCATCGTTCGGTACGACGAGGCGTGGACCACCGCCGATGAAAAAGGAGACCGTGTCGGCGGCCTTGAACGAGGCCGTCACCCGCCCCGAGGTGGCCCCGTGGCTGTTTGAGGCGCCCCGGGGGGAGAACTCGACCTGATGATAACCGTCCACCTCGACGGCAAAGCGGGGTCCGAGATCGAACCGGTAGCCTGCGCCAAAACCTGGCGCGAACACGACGTCATTCGACCGGCAAGGAGGCTCGGTCCCACAGCCGGTCGCTTCCGCGCCGAGTCCCAAGCCGACCAAGGAGTAGAAGTTGCGGATCCGGTACTTCACTCCAACATGGCCCATGGGTCCCGCGATGCGGGCGGGCGCATTCAGCTCGGGGTTCACTGACGCCCAAGCGAGCGCTGAAGCGCGCACGTTGGGACCAAAGTTCAAGAGCCCGAGGGCGGCTCCGCTCAGATCTCCTGAGACGTTCACGAGCCCGATCTGCGCGCCGCGCATCTTGCCCGCCTGCACGTTCACGAGGCCGATCTGGGCCCCGTGCAGGTTTCCGCCGATGTTTACGAGGCCGATCATCGCTCCTTCGGACATCGGAGCTGGGCCCTCGCTTATCTTTTCGGCCTTTGCCTTCCCCGCGGAGTTGACGAGGCTCACAGTGAGCCCACGGAATGTCTCTTTGTGCCGAACGTAGAACCCTGTGACCGTGAGTCCCTCGGAGCTCGTGACGAGCCCGTAGAACCCGTTCACATTCAGGCCCCGAAACGGTCCCGAGTGGCTCCCCACCCCCGCAACAGCGAGGCCGCGCCCGCCGTCATGGAGCTTCTGCACGCCCCCTTGGACCGCGAGTCCGCTGAGTGCGCCGATCTCGCTGTAGAACGCGCCGACGTCGAAATGGGCCTCGTGTTCTTTGAGGAAGGGGTCGCTCGAGACGGGCGAGAAAAGCGTGAGGCTGATGGGCATCTGGCCCCGGCGCTTCGGGGGGAGTTCTTTCTCTTTGGGCGTGGGAGAGTCGGGCTCCGTGGGAGGCGTGACCTCTGGCGGCGCTGGCTCTACGTTCATTTCTGTTTCCTTCGGGCCAGCCCGGAGCCGCGCGAGGAGCGCGCTGGCTTCGTCACGGACGAGATTGCCCGAGAGGAGTTGAATCAGCTCGAGCTGCGCCGCCTCGGACTCCGGGAGTTGGACCTCTCGGGAAACAGCCCGGGTCGCCGGGTCTCCGTAGGAGGCGAAGAGGGTCGTCCCCTCGACGCGCAGGACTAGGCGCTCCCCTGCGTCAGAAGCGCGCACGCTGACTCCGAGCTCTCGCTCGAGGGCCTCGAGCACGTCCGTTTCTTGGAGTCCGGAGTCGCCAAGAGAGAGTTCCACCGAAAGCGCTCCTTCGGCGCTCGGGCGCTCCGCTGCGAGGGCTGCTGGGCTGGATTCGGCGGGCGTCTGAGGGGGCGCCTCTGCCAGGGCCGAGGGGACCCAGGCAGAGGCAGCAAGGAAGACAAGGCTCGATCGAAGGGAAAGCGAAGTTTTCTTCATTCTGTCCGGGTGTGCCCGCCCGGACAGAAACCGTTCAACGGTCTCTGCTTTTTCGCTCGGACTCGTCCCTAGAGGCGCGCCCCCGCGGTGGCGAAGACGCTCGCTTTGACACATTCCGCGGGCTCGACGTCGTAGTCGTAGTCCAGCTCGGACGCGGGGAAAACCTTGGTGGTTTCCCAGCTGTCAGCGTTTGCGAGCGTGTCGGACTCCGTATTCCAGGTGATCCCGGGGCCGACGAAATTGTCCCTCAGGTCCCAGTAGCCGGGCTCATCGCTGTAGCGGGAGGTGACAGGGTTCTTGGCGTCCTCGAAGTAGTTGGCTTCGATGAGCGCCACCCCGCCCATTCTCACGTTGATGCCACTGCTCGAGATCTTGCCGTAGTAGTTGTTGAAGAGGTGCGTGTAGCCGTAACGCTGCAGCGGGGTGCGCGAGACGACATTTTCGTACCGGTTGTGGTGGAAGGTGATGTAGCGCTCTGTGTCGTCGGAGTCGCTCGAGCCGATGAGTCCGGTTTTCTGATGATCGTGGAGATAGTTGTACGAGATAGTGATGCGCCGGGCGCCCTTCTTGATGTCGATGAGTCCATCAAACTCGGTGTCGCCGGCGCCGGGGCAGTCGTCTTTGGTCGAGCTAAAGAACTCGTTGTGATCGATCCAGACGTTCTCGACGTCGCCGCTCGTCCCGTTCCCCTCGAGAGTGATGGCATCCGAGTCGCCGCCGCCCGGAAGAAGCCCAAACACCATGTTCTGAATGATCACGTTCTTCGCACGATTGACCTTGATTCCGAAGTTGTTCGACGAGCCGGAGAGCCCGCGGAAGGTCACGTTCTCCATCTCTTTGATCTGGAGGATCTGTGAGTCTTTATTGTGTTGGGCGCAGACGTCGGTGATGGTCGAAAAGTCAAACTTGCCGCCATAGTGAACGACTAAAGACGATCGCGTGCCTTTCTTGAAGTCGCTCCGGTAAGCTGCGAGAGCGGCTTCAGCTTCGGCGAAGCTCCGCGCTACGATCGGCTCCGTGTTGCCGCCGCCTGTAGTGGCGCGTCCGTATCCGATGGGACGGGAGGCGGGCACATGGGGGGCACAACCGGGCGGTGCCCCTCCCGAGGCTCCTCCGCTGGGTGACCCACCACTCGAAGAACCACCTGTGTCTCCTGCGTCTCCCCCCGCGCTCTCTCCGCCGCTCGCGCTCGGGCTCCCTCCGCTGCTTTCAGCGCCGCCGTTTGCACCCGCTCCACCGCTCCCGAGGGGCGAGCCACCGCTCGCAGCTCCGCCATCTTCGCTTGATTTTCCACCGGTTTCGGGGGCGTCGCCGCCGGAGGCTTTGCTGCCTCCGCTCCCCTCGCCAGTCGTGGCTCCGCCGCTCCCCCGATCGCCATCGTCAGGTTCTTCGCCGGAAGGAGCCGCTCCACAGGCGCTCCCGACGAGGAGAAGCGCGAGCCACGATGCCCTAGTCATTCGGTTCACGGCCGTCCATGTCGCGAGCCGGGCGGATCGATCTCTTTCCGAACGCCGTCGGACGTTTTTCAGGTCGTTCGGCGGCGATCCTCGAGCGGTTCGAGGCTTCTCCTTTCCGAGTGCGCGTTGCGCAGGAGAGCGAACTGTGCGACGCCGAAGGCGGGCTCAGTGTGGGGTCCGAAAACCAAGGGTTTTCGCGAGCCGCGAGCGGCCGCGAGCTATTGATGAGGAGGTGCGCGCGATGAAGCGAACTGCAGACGCGATTTGGAACCGTGGGCTCAAGGAGGGAAGTGGCACGTTCAACGTCGGGAGTGGAGCCCTTCAGGACCAGAAATACAGCTTCAAGACTCGCTTTGAGAGCGACCCCGGGACCAACCCGGAGGAGCTGATCGCTGCGGCTCACGCGAGCTGTTTCAGCATGGCCGTGGCGGCGCAGCTCGGAGAACGCGGGATCACCCCGAAGGCTGTCGCCACGCGCGCTTCCATCACCTTCGAGGACCTCACGCTCAAGAAGAGCCTCCTCGAAACCACGGTGACGGCGCCGGGCGCAGACCGTGGCAAGGTCGAAGAGGCAGCCCAGGCAGCGAAGGCCGGGTGCCCGATCTCGAAGGTGCTGAACCTCGAGATCGAGCTCCAACTCACGATCGAAAACTGACGGGGGCGAAGAGCCGGGGCGGCTCAGCCGCCCCGGCTCTTCGCCCACTCGTCGACGCGCTTCTTGCTCTCTTCGGACGAGCTGGCGACGACGCGAATCATCACGGACAGCGGACTCCGATCGACGCTCGTCTGTTCAAAGTTGGACCTGGCGAAGGCGGAGCGCGTTCCCGATCACCGAGACGGAGCTCAGGGACATCGCCACGCTCGCCACCATCGGACTCAAGAGCATTCCAAAGAGCGGGTAGAATAGGCCTGCTGCCAGCGGGACCCCGAGCGCATTGTAGAAGAAAGCAAAGAAGAGATTCTGCTTGATGTTCTTCATCACTTGGGAGGCGAGGTGTCGCGCGCGCAGGATGCCTCGGAGCTCTCCGCCGACGAGGGTGATCCCGGCGCTTTGCATCGCCACGTCCGTCCCCGTTCCCATCGCGATGCCTACGTGGGCGCTGGCGAGGGCGGGCGCGTCGTTGGTGCCGTCGCCGGCCATCGCGACGATCCGCCCTTGTTTCTTGAGCTCGAGGATGACTTCATTTTTCTGCGCGGGAAGCACCCCCGCATGGATGATCTCGATACCGAGGTCCGTGCCGATCGCGCGGGCTGTTTCGAGCGTATCGCCGGTGAGCATGACGATGGACAGGCCGCTTTCGCGCAGTGCGTCGAGGGTGCGGAGGGCGTCGGGCTTGATCGGATCGGCAACGCCGAGAATTCCGAGGAGCTCCCCGTCGGCCGCGACAAAAAGGACAGTCTGCCCCTCTTCGCGCAATGCCGTCGCGCGCTCAGCGAAGGCTCCAAGCTGAACGCCTTGTTCTTCGAGGAGCCTTTGGTTTCCGAGCAGGATGCGTTTGCCTTGAACTTCCCCTGTGAGCCCCTTGCCGAGCTCCGAGTGGAAGTGCGTCGGATCTGCTGGGGTGATACCTCGCTCTTCGGCTCCTTTGAGGATGGCCGCGGCGAGCGGATGTTCGCTGTGCTTTTCGAGAGCCGCGGCGAGTTCGAGCAAAGTCGTCTCGCTCGTTCCTTCTCGCGGCAGGATGCGCATCAGCCTGGGTTTGCCCACGGTTAAAGTGCCCGTCTTGTCGAGCACGAGGGTGTCGACGCGGGAGAGGAGCTCGAGGGCTTCGGCGCTCTTGACGAGAACTCCGGCTTGGGCGCCGCGGCCCGTACCCACAAGGATCGACATCGGCGTCGCGAGGCCGAGCGCACAGGGACACGCGATGATCAGGACCGCCACGGCGTTGATGACGGCGTGAGCGAGCCGCGGCTCGGGGCCAAGAAGTCCCCAGGAAATTGCGCTCAGCGCCGCGACGATCAGGACGGTCGGCACGAACCAGGCTGAGACTGTGTCCGCGAGCCTCTGGATGGGAGCGCGGGTGCGTTGAGCTTCGCTGACGAGCGTAACAATCTGGGATAGGAGTGTGTCTTTTCCCACGCGCTCCGCGCGAAACACAAAGGTCCCAGGTCCATTGAAGGTGCCCGCTCGCACCATAGAACCGACGCCTTTTTCCACGGGGACGGGTTCGCCGGTGAGGGAGGACTCGTTGACGGAGCTCGACCCTTCCGTGACGGTGCCGTCGACAGCGATCTTTTCACTCGGTCGGACGCGCACGCGATCGCCGACCTGGATCAGCTCGATGGGAACGTCGCGCTCTGTCCCGTCGGCATCGACGATGCGCGCTTGCTTCGGACTGAGCTCGAGGAGCGCACGGATGGCGCTGGCCGTGCTCTGGCGCGCCCGGAGCTCGAGGACCTGCCCGAGCAGCACGAGGCTCGTGATCATGGCGGCCGCTTCGAAGTAGACCGGCGGACCATGCTCTCCTGCCGCGCCATGGGGGACGAGATGGGGCGCGAGGGTGACGACCACGCTGAAACCGAACGCGGCGAGGACACCGAGCGCGATCAGCGTGAACATGTTCAAATGCCCGAGGACGATCGAGCGATAGCCGCGGAAGAGCAGAGGCCATCCGCAATAAAAGACCACGGGTGCGGAGAGGAGCAGCTGTACCCAAGCGCCCGTCTCGGCAGAGAGCACGCCTCCGAGCGGTCGCCCCGGGATCATGTCCGACATGGCGAGCGCGAAAGTCGGGACCGTGAAGACAAGGCTGAGCCAGAAGCGCCGGCTCATGTCCGTGAGCTCTGGATTCTCCTCGGGCTCAGCGGTCACCGTGCGAGGCTCGAGGGCCATGCCGCATTTCGGGCAGCTGCCTGGCGTGTCCGAGATGACCTCAGGATGCATCGGGCAGGTGTACTCGATCCGGGTCTGCTGGTGGGGCAGCTCCGGCTCGAGGGCCATGCCGCATTTCGGACAGCTCCCGGGACTCGAGGCGCGCACCTCCGGATCCATCGGGCAAATGTAGCTCTGGGCTCGCGCGGAAGCGGAGGGGGCGGCATGAGCGTGTTGTGATTCTGCGCCGGCGCGAGCGGCACGCTGCGCGAGGTACTCCTCGGGAGCGCTCTGGAATTTGTCGCGGCAGCGAGGATTGCAGAAGGAGTAGGTGACGCCTTTGTACTCCCAGGAGCCGCCCTTGGGATGGGTCGGGTCGACCTTCATGCCGCAGACAGGATCGATGGCGCGGGCGGGGGCGCCACTGGGGGCCGGCGTGCCTTCTGCTGCGGCGTGGTGGGCGCAAGAGGACTTCTGCGGATCGGCGGGGGACGACATGGGAGCTCCTTCAGGGGCAAGTTCTCGCACGCTCGAGGGCGCGTCTCGCGTTCATTCGCGAGGACGCCGGTTCGCTCCTCTTCTAACAGGAGAACGAGCTTTCTCCGAAGGGCCAGAGGGCTGGAAAACGCTCCGCTTTGCACTCTGACTCGAGACGCTGGTGCAGGTTTTTCGCCCCCGAGCGCGCCGTATCAGGACGGGCGATATTCTAAGGTGCGCAGCCGGTCGGCTGTACCAAAGAGAACAAAGGCGGCGAAGGGCGGAGCGAGGCAGGCGACAAGGATGATCAGGAGCTCGATGGGGCTGCGCGGCGCTCGGAGGTTCCATAGGGCGGCCTCGAGCGGCGTCAGGAGAGCATCGAGGCTCACCGCATAGGCGAGCGCTCTTGCGAGCCGGAGTCGGGGTGCTCGAGCGAGGCGGAACAGCGCTACGAGGATCAGAGTATCAAAAGCCACCCAAGCCCATTTGACCGAGACGTGTCCATGGAACCACGTCTCAGCAGAAGCGCTCGCGAGCAGCAGGGTCCAAGGCACGAGCAGGAGCGCGAGCGCTCTCAACATGAGTGGATGGCCGCGGCTGAGCAGTCGGGCGAAAAAGCTCAGGAAGCTCCCCGCCGCGAAGGCTCGGAGCGCGTCGATGACGGAGACGACGGGACCTTGGCTTCGGGGAAAAGCGAGGTAGAGGGGCGCCCAATGATCGGGGCGCAGCTTGGCCTTGAAGTAAGCGAGGCCCTCGAAATCGTAGAGCCAGCGGAGGCGCTGACGGGCGAGAGCGAGGGGCTTGGGCACGGGGCCGACAAGAGGCGCGAGGCCGAGCGTGACCCAGGCGAGCTCATGCTGTCGGGCCCAGCTGAAGATGGTGTCGATGAGGAGCTCAATGGTTCCGTTCGGCGCATCGACGTCGCGGATCAGGTGCTCAACGAAGAGCCCTTTCCGCCCGGGCACGGGAATCGCGGCTCCCATCCCGACGATCCGCTCCGCGCGAAAGGCCACGAAGTGGACTGCTTCGGGAGACTCAAGAAGGTCGTCCACGGCCACCAAAAAGCCCATCTTGGGCATGGAACGCGTCGCAAGCCAGCGCTCGACCAAGGTTCGGATTTGGCTCGAATAGGGGGCGAGGTCCGTCTCCTGCGCGATCGTGACTCCTTTGGCCCGTGCTCTCCTCAGCTGCTCACGGAGGCTTCGGTGGGCCTTGAGGGTGAGAGGCCAGGTGCTCGGGTCCCAGATGGGCTGTTTTCCGATCGGAAAGGAGCTGAGGAGCTCCGCATTCTCTTCGAGCAGGCGTGGCTCGACCGCGAAGAAGACGACTCGCCGTCCCGCGCTGCGGGCTGCGCTCACAAACGCCTCCGTCGTTTGTTGGAGGGCGTCTGGCGAGCAAATCGGCGCCCCCGCGGCCACCCAGGCGCGACCGGTATCGAAGTAGGCCACGTAGCCGCCGCTGTGGAAGAAATAGGAAAACCCCTCCCGCAACGTCTGAAATGAGGTCGCGTTCCAGCCATGCTTTCGCGCGAGTGCAAGCGCATGCTCGCGCGCAGACGAGGTGAGGGAAGGGGAGATCATCACGGGAGGCGCGCGGCAAATGCCGCCGCCTCCTCAAGAGTAGGTCCAGTCCGCGGGAGGAGGGAGCGAGAACGCGCCGGTCCGAAAACGCAGCTCACTGACCAGCTCATTGTGTTCGAACTGGATCTCCTGCTCGGTCCTGAGACCGAGTCGTCGAAACAAGGGAAGCACGGGGCACCAGCCCTGCACACAGTGTTGTACGTAGAAGAGCTGGGCGAGCGTGGGGATGATCAACCAGGGCAGCGCTACGAAATACCCGAGCAAGATCCCAACGAGTGTGAGGACAGAGAAAGAGGTCGAGAGCGCCCGCTCCACGTCCCACTCCCTATCGAGCTCTAGGAGGCGCCCAGGGATCGCCGCCGGGCGAGCGCAGTGCCAGGCGATGCTTTCGAGGGTCCGTCGTCGGATCCATTCGTTCACCATCGGCTCCGTGTTCGCCTGGACACGGGTCGCGGTGGGTGCAAACGCAAATAGGCTCACTTTGGTCATGGCTTCTGCCCTTCGACTTGTTCGAGTGGCTTGGGAAAGTGGCGGAGGCGCTCATTGAGCCACTCCGCCCCTTCCGAAAGCTTCGAAACCTGTGTGGTCTCCGTGTTTGTCGATCCCGAGCGAAACTGTTTTTCCTCCGATCAAGAGAGCAACGCGGCTATCTTTCGGCCCCTGGAAAATCCTCCCGCTGAAATCGACGAGGTCACTTTCGACCGTATCGAGCATAACGTCGAGAGCCTTCTGCTTCTTTCGGAGCTTGGCGATGACTTTGAGGTTTCTCAGTTTCACTATATCGGCAACGATCGACGGGATCTTTCCGTCCGCGGCGAAACCGCGAATGACGGGCTCGGCGTCTCGTGCAGAAATGGAGAGGTCTCCGCTCACGAAGTCCGCCGGGAGGCCCCCGAAACGCACCCGATCGCTGTGGAGATTGAGCCAATAACCCTCCACCTGCTCCGAGCCGACCTGGAACCTTCCGCCGCGGAGCGTGCTCTTCAGGCCAGCAATTTCCGCACGATCCCGCGGCAGGTCGACCGTCAGATTGAAATCCAGCTGCCCGTTCAGCCGAGCACGCATCTTTTGAACGTCCATGGTGACCCCCTCCCATTTCGCGCTCACTGGACCCCGCATCCGTTTTTGCTCATCGAGTGTGAGCGTGAGACTGCCGGTGGCGCGTCCTTCGATGGTTTTTACGGACTGCGTCGCGGAAGCGAGCCGCCCGAGATCGTCGATGTCGACTGTGACGATTTGAGGCCATTCAATGCGAGCAGCCTCGAGCTCCGCGCGTCCCAAGCGCGCTGAGTCCAGTATACCAGTTTCTTTTCGACCGTGCACTTGAACCGTAAAAGGGTTCTCTCCCGGTACAGAGAAGGAGACGTAGGTGGACTCGGAAGTCGACTGGACGTGGGGGCGGGGCTTGGCTTCTTGTTCAGGCTCGTCCCCCATATCGATGAGGAGCTTCCAGTCCATATGGATCCCGTAGCCGTACCCCTTCAAACCAAGCTCAGAAGTCTCGTAAGAGACGCGGGTATCCTGCGCCAGAACTCCGCGATTCATCCGAGCCTGAAAAGACAGCGGTCCCGCACCCCCATGCACCGCGGGATGACCGGGGATGTACGCGCTCAAGTGAGAAAGATCATCAATGTCGGCGCGCAGACGCATCGCTCCTTCCACGAACTCGAAGAAGCTCGTGTCCGCGTGACCTCGCGGGTCCAGCTCGGGAATTTCGACCTCGATCTGACCTTGAAAGTTCTTGGAGATGATCTGGTCTGCCCCGAAACGCAGGTCGCCGGGGCCGAGGTCTTGCACCGAGGTGTCCACCCGCATCATCTCCGGACTCCGCTCGAATCCTCCTTTCAGGTGCCCAGGGCCTAGATAGCGGTACTCAAAGAACCAGAGCTCCCGCACTTCGGCGTCGATGCCTTCGATCCGGACGCTCCAGCTCGGGTCTCGCTCTTCCGTTTGTTCAGCCTTTTGTTTCGATTTTGTGGGGTCTCCCGGCAGATCAGGAAGGGGAGGAAAGGCGCGCGTGCGCGGCGAGTCGACCTCGGGATCGTCGACCTGAACTCGCATGTGATAGATGACATTGTTCGCCTCGAGAGAGGCGACCTCAAATCTCCGGCGAAATAGGGGGAGGAGCCGGACCTGAGCGGTGACATTGTCCGCGCTTAGAATGAACTGCGTGTCGCCGTTCATGAAGACTTTCACCTTCCCAAGGTGCATATCTCCCGGGAGTAGGCTCCAGGCGGGGGCCTCGATTTCTACCCTAAGGTCTTCGGAGGCGACGAGCTTCTCGATGAGCCCCGTGGCGAGCGCGAGCGTGACCGTGAGCGGGTAAATCATGTAGAGCGCGATCGCGATCAGCGCGCGGCGGGACCATTTTCGAATCGCGGAGCGCTGGAGCGCAGTTCTGGGCCAAAGTCGCGGCACTTTCATGCGGCGACCTCTCTGCAGGTTCCAGACCAACCCGCGGGCCAGGATGTCGAGCGGAAAAGCCGCCGGTCTTCCCCCAAAACACGAGTTTTTGTCGCCTGGCGGGCGGGGCGAACGGCGACAGGTGCCGCGAGAACGAGGCAATTTGCCCGGGTTCACTCGCGCTGTGCGGTCGGCCGGCGCCCAGAGGAGTCACAGGCTCGGCGGAGCGCACTACCTTCGGGAAGGCAGCGCGTCGAGCACCGAGATTTGCACATCACACAAGTCAGCATCGCTCACCGGCCTGCGCCCGTAGGGCTCGAGCTCGAAGCGATCATGGGCGTGGCCTGACACCGTCCGGATTTCACAAGAGATGATCCTGAAATTCCGCGCGTTCAGGACGCTGCTGATGGCGTGCAGGAGCCCGGGTGCGTCGGGGGCTTCTACGATGAGTGAATAATGTCCGTCGGCGGTGAGTTTGCGCTCGAAATAGACTCGCGTGGGCGGTTCAGCGTCGGGGTGCGGGCCGCTCGGGACGGTGCGGCGATAGCTCGTGTCCTCGAGGATGAGTTCATTGAGAGAACTGAGAAAGCTCCCGAGCTCAGCCTCGTCAAGTTCAGCGAGTCGGTTGCCTCGGCCAGCTAGCCCCCGGAGCTCCAGGAAATCGACAGCTTCAGAGCGTCCTTTACCGATCTCTCGACAGAACACCCGGGCGCTCTCGATCGCGAGATCGTGGACAAGGAGCGCGTCGGTGATGAGCGCGAGGAGGCCGGGGCGGTCGTCGGCTACGACGCATAAGATCGGCCCTCGGGGAGAAGACCAAAACTCGGCATGGACGAGGCGATCCCCTCGGCGCGCAGCGATCGCTGCATGGTCTGCTATTTCCTTGGGGCCGTAGAGGCGGGCATAAGAAGCGGGCATGAACTCTAAGAAGCGCTGCGCGAGCACAGCCGAAGCCTAGCCGGCGCGGACCGGCCGGCTTATTTCTGGTTCGTTTCCGGAAAGAGCCGCAGCCAGGGAGGGTGAGGTGGTTCGAAGAACTTGGCTCGCGTGCATTCGGCAACGCGGCTTCCTGACGGCGCGGTCAGTGAAGATGAGCCGGAGCGGTTGAGCCTGTCGCGCTGAGCGGAAGGGCTTCCAGGATCTCTCGGTCAAGCGTCTGAAGACGTGCTCGGCAAGAGGATAAAATTCACGGGGGCATTCGGAAAATTCGAATCGAGACGGATGCGCTGTCGACGCTCTTGGTTTGAATCCAGCTGTGTCGCGAAATTCTCCGCTCCTCGAGCTTCTCTCACGGAGAAGTAACAAAAACCGTGGCACTCCAGCGCTCGCTCGTGGATAACCGCTGGGAGGTTTCTATGATGTATCGCATTTCGAGCGCTCTCGCCTTGGCGGGCATTTCGATTCTCGGGTTCGTCGCCTGTTCGGATCCGGCCACGGGCGGAGGAGATGGTGGTGGCGTTGGCGGGGCGGGTGAGCCCGGAGCTGGTGGTGGTGTGAGCTCTGGAGGAGGTCCTGCCCAAGGAACGGGGGGCGGCGCGCCCGGTGCGGGAGGTACGATTTCGGGTGCGGGTGGGTCCGAGACTTCGGGAACGGGCGGCGAGGCAAGCCAAGGGAGCGGCGGGGAGAGCCCGAGCGGAGGGGCACAAGGTGCAGGCGGAGCTGACGGTGCTGGTGGCTCGGACGCTGGAACGGGCGGCTCCGATGGCACGGGCGGCGCGCCCCCCATCGTAGAGGTTTCCTATGTGACCTCGGGCCCCGGTGAATACTGGAAGGTGGGAACGCTGGAGGAAGCCAGCGGCGCCGCTCAAATCACCGTGAACGACGGTCAGGTGCTCGGCCCCTGGAGCGGGTTTGGCGGAACGTTCAACGAAAAGGGCTGGGACGCGATGAAGGCCTTGAGTCAGGCTGATCGAGACCGCGCGATCAGTTTGCTCTTCGATCGTGAAAATGGCGCAGCGTTTACCCACGGGCGCATTCCGATCGGTTCGAGCGACTACGGTTTGAGCCGGTACAGCTTGAACGAGACGGCTGGCGACTTTGAGATGAAGAACTTCAGCATCGCTCGCGATAAGCAGGATCTCATCCCGTATATCAAGGCGGCGCTTGCGGTGCGTCCCGACTTGCACTTCTGGGCCAGCCCCTGGTCCCCGCCGACCTGGATGAAGACGAACAACGCGTTCGATCGCGGCAACATGAAGGAAGATGCCCAGACCTTGGACGCCCACGCGCTCTACCTCGCGCGCTTCGTCGAGGAGTACGAGAAGGAGGGCATCATCGTCGAGGCGGTCCATCCGCAGAACGAGCCCGGTTACCTCCAGGACTATCCATCCTGCGGTTGGAGCGCGAACTTGATGACCAAGTACATTCGCGACCACCTCGGGCCGCTCTTCAAGCAGCGCCTCCCGAACACTCAGGTTTGGCTCGGGACCATGTCGAATCCGACCTCGAAGACCATTGTCGACACGGTCATGCAGAGCGAAGCCGCGCAGTTCGTCTCGGGTATCGGCGTGCAGTGGAACCAGGACCAGTACGTTGCTGGTTATATCTCCGCCTACAAGAAGCCGGTGATGCAGACCGAGCACCGCTGCGGAAACTTCCCGAACGGTAACAACACCACGCGCGCGCCGAACGACGACGCGTACGCACGAGAGAGCTGGGGTTATATCCGCGACTACATCAAGTACGGCGTGAGCTACTACATGGCGTGGAACATGGTGCTCGACACCGGCGGCCGGAACCTCGACACGGTCCGGCCCTGGGCGCAAAACGCGCTCCTCGCCGTTGACGTTCAGCAAAAGACGCTGCTTGTGACGCCGACCTATTACGTCTTCCGTCACCTGTCGCAGTACGTCGATCCGGGCGCGTCGCGGGTCCAGGTCCAGGGCGGGGACTCGCTCGCTTGGAAGAACCCCGACGGAGACATCGTGCTGGTCACCTACAACAACGGAAATAACGCGACCCAACAGATCGTCTCGATCGCTGGCAAGACCTACCGCATCTCTGTCCCCGGGCGCGGCTGGGCGACCGTGAACATCCAAGCGGGATAACGCAGCAGAAAAAGGGAGCGCGTTCTGCACGAGCCGCTCCCACGGATGCTTCTCCTCGAGGAGCTAGGGAGGAAGCAAAGGAAGGTGGCCCAGAAGAGCGAAGCTCAATCGCTCTCTGGGTCGCTGACTATTTGCCAACGGTTGCGGCGGGTGACGAGGGATTTTCGTCTCCAGAAGGGGGAGAACAATCGCGAGGTGCTGCTCACCATACCGCTCGGCCAATGGACGTCGGTGCGTACGGGCAGGCTCCCGCGCTCCAGAGTCATCAGATAGGTCTCGGGAGAGAGCGCTCCACGAAAGCACTCGAGGGCTTCGCTCGGCTCCTCGAAATGGCCGTACCAGGGGCCGACCTTGACGAGCCATCGCCCTTCGCTGAACGCGAGGGAGACGTCGAAGCCACTTTCGGACGCGCGCTCGACCAAGACTGCCTGGGCATCGACTTGAGCTTTGGCGTCCCCGGGGACGACAGCGAGCGCTTCCTGGATCACCTGGTGGAGGCGAGGCAGATCCGAGGAATTGTCTTCCACTCACTCGACCATAGCATCCCCAGGCCGATTCCGGGAGCAGCGACGATGAAAGGAGCGGCCCGAGGTCTCCCTGAAGCGCCGGGGCCTCCTTGAGGACCGCGGGAGGCATTCGGAAGCCGGGCTCCGCTCCTATTCGGTATCGCTCTCAGGGAGCCCGAGCGCCCAGAAGATGCCACCGCGCAGATGCTCGAGGAAAAGCGGCTCTTCGAAGCTCTCTTCGGTGTGCCCGAGCGCCGTGTAAAAAACGCGACTGCTCCCGATCTCGCGCGTCCAAGCGATCGGGTGGTCCTCACCCATGGTTCCGCCAGTGTAACTGTCTTCGTCAACTGTGAGCAGGATGTTGGCGATAGGGCGCGGACTATGATCGAAGTCGTACCACTCGTCCCGGCGCTGCCAGGTCTTGGGCAATGGGCGCGTCGCCGGGTGACTCGCTTGCGCTTCGTTTCTGAGCTCCGCCTGTTGAATGGCTGGATGGCTCTTGAAATGAGCTCCGAGCAGCGAACGGTAAAAAGGCCAGTCGGGCTCCGTATCCGCCGCAGCGTGGATTCCGATGAAAGCTCCGCCGCGTTCGATGAACCTTTCGAACGCGGCCTGCTCGGCGTCATTGAGGACATCGCCGGTCGTGCTCAGAAACACAACTCCCGCGAGCGAGCGCAGAGCTTCGTCCGTGAAGAGATCGGTGTGTTCGGTGGCCGTGACCGAGATCCCTCCCTCTTCGCAGAGCGCCGAGACAGCCGCGATCCCCTTGCCGATCGAGGCGTGTCGATATCCGGCGGTCTTCGAGAAGATCAGGAGCCCCGGAGCGCGACTCGGCGCTCCGCCGCTTGCTGGGCTCAGCGTCTCGACGCTCCTTTCTGGTGAGCACGCGAGCGAAAGCCCGAGCGCGAGAGGCCCGGCGAAGCGGCAGGGAGACGGGGGACGTTGCATCCGCCGGGGTCGACCTAACGGCCGCGGGCCTCGAGCTTCTCGACCAGCTTGATGTACGCGGCCTGGGCGGCTTCGGGAGAAAGCCCCTTCTTCTTTTCCCATGCGTCGAACTTTGCGCGTCCCTTGAGATCGAAGACGCCGGGCTTGGATCCGCTCACGTCTCCCACGGTCGCCTGCTTGAAGAGGGCATAGAGCTCAAGGAGCTCAGCGGGGCCCGGAGTGAACGGGAGAGCCTTCACGCGCGCTTGCGCGGATTCGAATTCGGGAGAGGTCGCCATATCTCAGCATGACATGGCAGGGGACTGCGTCGCAAAGCCGCGTCGGCGCAAGGCTCCGCTGAACCGGGCTCAGAAGGTGATCTTGACGCTCGAGGCTGAGCGCTGGGCCGGACCGTGGTAAACGATCTCGATGTTATTTCCGTCAGGATCGAGGAGGAACGCTGCGTAATAGCCGGGGTGATAGGGGCGAAGGCCGGGCTCGCCGTGATCGCGCCCGCCCGCCGCGAGCCCCGCGTGATAGGCCCTTTCAACGGTGGCGCGATCTGGAGCCTGGAAAGCGAAATGGGCGCGGCCGGTGAGCTCGCCAAGAGCGGCGGGACTGTCGACAGAAGAGACGACGAGCTCGTCCGCCCAGAAAAACCCAGGTCCTTCCCCGCCGATCGGAACACCGAGTACGTCGAAGAGCGCGCGGTAGAAACGCTTGCTCTGTTCGAGGTCCCTCACGACGAGCTGGAGATGATCGATGAGTCGGCCCCTGTGGAGTTCATTCGTTTCCATGGGTCAGAGGTTAATGCCCAAAGCTCGAAGGGGCGAGAGTCAGAAGCAAAGGCCAGGCGCTTGGGACTGCTCGAGATCGAAGGTAGGCTCAGAGCCCCCGATGGAACTCTACGGCTCCTATACATCCCCTTACGTTCGTCAGTGTCGCGTGGTGGTTACTGACACGGGCGTGCCCTGCAAGCTCGTCGAAACCGATGTCGCGAGCTCAGCGGGGAAGACCCCGACCATGCGTATCCCCTTCCTTCGGGACGGGGACTTGCAGTTGAACGACAGCGCGAGCATTTGCCGCTATCTGCGGGAGCGTGTGGGGCAGACCTTTCTCCCGACGGTGCGGGACCAGGAGCTCTTTTCTCTTGCGGGAACGGTGCTCGACTCCGCGATCAACATTTTCCTCTTCGAGAGGAACGATGGGCTCCTCCCGAGTCAGAGTAAGTACCTCAAAAAGCAGGCTGCGCGCGTGGACGCGGGACTTCGCGCGCTCAACGAACAGAAACTTCCCTTTGCGGGCCCTTTGAGCGACGCGGAGATCCGGATCGCTTGTCTGCTCGGATGGGGACGTTTTCGCAAGAGATTCTCAATCGAAGGGCTCGATAACCTGGCGCGCTTTCTGGAAGGCGCGGACGCCTGGCCGCCCTTTGCGGAGACGGAGCCGCCCGAGGGGGCGCCGCCGCCAGTGTGAGTTCACGATGAGTGACCCTTCAGCGGCGAGCTGAGCTCGCGAGCTCTTCAAGCTCAGCAAGGTAAACCTCGGCCTCCGGAGTTCCCTCGACGGGGGCCCAAGGCGCAAATGCCTTATCTGCCTCTTTGGTGTAAGGGCCGCTCTTCACCTCGTAGATGACAGTGTCCGGTTCGAGAGCAACGATGGTGTGGTAGCGCCCGGGCACGAGATCGACTCCAAAGTGCGCGCCTCCGGGCGCGAGGACGGCGGACTGGTCCACTCTACCGTCGTCCTCGAAGCCGACGAAAAGGAGCTTGCCTCGAAGGACGATCCAAGCCTCTGACTTCGGAGGAGAGAGGTGTCTGTGAGGATGGACGTAGCTCCCGGGCTGAATCGCATTGAGCATGCGATGGAGCGGATCGTCCAAAGTGCGATGAAAGGGCAAGATGATGCGCTTGCGGGGGGAGGTTCGACTCGCTGCGAGGGCTCGCTCGAGATCATCCGGGCCGAAGAGGGCCAATGGGCCCGTGGGAGGGTCCAGAGCCAATCGGAAGCTTTCCATCTCTGACCCGGTAGGGACTCGGTGCGGGAGCGTCAAGGCGCACTCCCGCTTCGGAAGGAGGCTTCGCCCCTTCTGAATCAGGGGAGGGGTTCCCTACATTCTAACACACCCCCCCCTGCGCTCGCGCGATCCCTCAATGCTCGTGCAGGAAAGCTGAGGGAATGCTAAGCTTTTGGGAGCGTCTGCCGTTCCTGCTTAAGGCGGCGTCTCTCAGGCGGCGCTCCTCTATTTCGCCTCCAAGATGCTCTCGTCCCCGTCTCAGCCTCCCCGGATCGTTGTAGGGCTTTTGACCCCACACACCGGCGGCTTCTACTACGGGACCGTCATGAACGGCATTTTGAAGGCTGTTCGTAAGAATAACGCCGTCGCGATCGCCTTCGAGACGTCCCGCCTGCGGCTGCTCCGAGGCGCTGAAATTTTGTCGAGCGCCCGCGTGGACGGGTGGCTCGCGATCAACGAGTTCTCCGATTCGCCGCTTCTCGCGGAGCTTCGAGCGCGGGGGGCCATGATCGTCCATGTGCACTCCCGCCCCGAAGACGAGTCGGGCGCGACGGTTCTACCTGACAACGAAGGGGGCTGTCGGGCAGTCACCGCACACCTGATCTGGCACGGTCACAGGCGTCTCGCGTTCGCGGGAAACCTGATCCACATCGACGTCGCCGAACGTTACGGAGGATACCGAGCGGCTCTTGCGGCCGAGGGCATTCCTCTCGAGTCGCCCCTGGTCTTCGACACGGTCCATCACAAGGAGGCCGATGGGCGTGCGGTGGCAAACCAGCTCATCGAGATGCGGCGCGCTTTCGAGCATGGCCGTGCCCCGGGGCCGCCGGTGACTGCGCTGGTTGCCGCTACCGACCGCCTCGCTATGGGCGCGATCACGACCTTCACCGAAGCCGGCTACCGGGTGCCCGAGGACTTTGCGGTGGTCGGATTCGACGATTTCGATGCCGCCCAGTTCGTGGACCCCCCGCTCACTACAGTTCGCCAGAGCTTCGGCGAAGTGGCCTCCTGCGCCGTGACGGAGCTCCTCTCCGCGGTGCGCGACGGGCGTGCGCCGCGAGCGCTCTTGCGGGTTCCGACGCAGCCTGTGGTTCGACGATCCTGCGGCTGTCTCTTGTCACGCAGTGTGCCGCCGAGCCTCTCAGGGCTTCAAACAGAGCGGATCGAGGGGCTCACGCGAGAGCTCTTGGCCCAAGCCGGGCGCAATCGACTGGGCTCGATTTCGATCGACGAGTGGCCCGATGCGAGAAAGATCGCCGAGGTGGTGGAGCTGGCGGCCCGGGGCGAAGCGGGCAATGAAGTCGTGCGGGCCGATTGGTGGCGAGGGTTCCTCGCGTTCAAGCGGGACGCTGAGAGCGCCGTGCGCGTGATGGAGCTGCTCGAAGCGAGTCTGCGCGCCTGGAGCGGCGACACCGATGGCCAGAAGTCCTTCGCGATCCTCCGAGATCTGCGCGTCTCGCTCATGCACGAGTGGCAGCGGGCGGAGCGGAAGATGGTCTCTCACTATGAATCGGTGACCGAGGCTGCCTACCGACTCGCCAACGCGATTTCTCATTCGAAGGCCGATCCTTCGCAGGATCTGAGCTGGATCCGCTGGGGAAATGCACAACACGCTTGTTGTGCCCTCTGGCCCGAGCGCTCTTCGACCATGGATCCGCGCCGGAGCCTCCAGCCGGAGTCCGGGGTCTCGCTGCTCGGCGGAGCCAATCGCCTGCGAGTGACGGGCGAATACACAGCATCTCTCGGGGCGCTGCCCACCTCCCGCTCCGGCACCATCTCCGCGTCTCACTTCCCCCCGACCCAAATCATCGAGACGGCGGAGCGGGAAGGGGCCATCGTGAGCGTAGCGAGCATCCCCCGGGGCCGGGGCGGCGAATTCGGGCTCCTGGCGGTCGTAGCCCCGCTCGCCTTCGAACATCTCGAATACGTCGGGACGCCCGGGGACTGGGCTGTGCAGCTCGGGGCTGCTCTGGACCGGGCTCAGGCGGAGCGAGAGCTGCGGGCGAGCGCTGAGCTCGACTCGCTGACGGGCCTGTCGAACCGCGCCACTCTGCTCGCGCGCATCAACGCGCTCCGTCTCGCAAAGGACTCGCCGCTCTTCGCTCTTCTGTTTATTGACCTCGACGACTTCAAGAAGGTCAATGACAGCTTAGGCCACGACGCTGGAGACCAGCTCTTGATCCAGATCGCTGCCCGCTTGACCGATCAGCTCACCGGGCCTCGCGATCCGCTGGGTCAGAACGTGGTGGGTCGAGTTGGTGGAGATGAGTTTGTCGTCGTTCTGACTGGGATCGAGGGAGAAGCCGACACTGTTGAGATTGTGCGCGCTCTGCAGGATCGACTCCGTGAGCCCTACTCGCTGCTCGGACGTACCGTTTTTGTTTCGGCGAGCATTGGCGTGAACTTTGGACGAGGAACGGAGGCTGACGCTCAAGAGCTCCTGCGCGACGCCGATACAGCAATGTACCGCGCCAAGATGCAGGGACGGGCGCGGCACGAGATCTTTCATCGCGGCATGCACGCGCAGGCCGTCGAGAAGCTCCACCTCGACGCTCGACTGCGCCTCGCCATTGAGCAGAACGAACTTGAGCTCTGGTATCAGCCGATCATCAACCTCGCGACGGGGCGCGACGTCGGCGCAGAAGCGCTCATTCGCTGGCGTAATCCGGAGCAAGGACTCTTATCGCCTGCGCGCTTCCTCGCGGTCGCCGAAGACGTCGGGCTCGCGATTCCGATCAGCGAGTGGGTCATTCGTCGTGCTGTCGAGGAGCTCGCGCTCATTGAGCGGAGCTTCGGCCCCGGACTCTACGTGAACGTGAACGTGCCCGCCGCCCACATCAAGCAGGCGGACTTTGTCGAGTTCATCGAGAAGACCCTCTCCGGTGCCAAGGTGAGCGGTCGCTCGTTCGGAATTGAGCTCGTGGAGAGCGCGTTGCTCGATGAGCCTGCCAAATGTGCCCTAGCGCTCACGCGTCTCCGCTCGCTCGGGGTTCGCATCGCGATCGACGATTTTGGGACCGGCTACTCGAGCCTCGCGTACCTCCGAGATTTCCCGGTGAGCACTCTGAAGATCGATCGATCGTTTGTGACGAACGTACCGGGCGACGCGCGCGATAACGGCATCGCCCGCGCCATCGTGGCGATGGGGCAGGAGCTTGGTCTCGGGATCGTCGCAGAGGGGATCGAGACCGCTGACCAGATGCAGTTCTTGAAGCAGTCGGGCTGCGACTATGGCCAGGGCTATCTCATGTCGATGCCCCTTGAGTTCCCGGCGTACCTTGCGCGCCTGTCCTCCCTTCGATCTTTTGCGCCGCCTCCGAGCGTGCGGCGCATCGAACAAGGCTCGGAACATCCACGGACGGCGGCGCGCTAACGCTTTTTCGGGGGCGGCTCCCTTTTCCCGAGGGGCGCAGACCGGCTCAGGCGCGTCCCAGAGGGCGAGCGACCCGGCCAAGAGGGCGAGCGACTCGGCCAAGAGGGCGAGCGACTCAGGGGGCGGGACGGGGAGAAGCCGTAACGTCAGCAGCGCGGGCCGCACTGGGCCTGGGCCGGGTCCAGAGGGGATTGTGGGGGACCTGGTGCGGCAGACTCGTGCGCTCCCGGATCGCTACGCCGACAGGCTGGACCAGGAGGAAGAATGCGAAGAGGCCGAGAGCACCGAGCTTGCTTTCGAGGCCAAAAGGGACCCCTTGGAAGCAGAGGGCGGTCAGGGCGGCGAATACCGCCCAGATGCTGACAATCCCCGCGGTGATCAGCCGGATCTGGCGGGCGGCCCACGCACGGGGATCGAAGGCTGCGATGATGAGATGGGAAGTGCCGGCGGGATCGAGGCTGGTGGTTGCCGGGGTCACCGTCCCATTGGAAGCGCTACCGACGACGTACACCGGCGCGGTCGCATCGAGGTCGATGGAGACCGCTCGCTCGACGCCCTTGGCGCGCTCGGCCGCGGGAGCGAGCTCGTCGAAGGTTCGCTGATCGGGGCAGGCGAGGGCGCGCGTGAGGGAAGTTTCGTCGGGCCAAACCCAGGGCTCGGCTCCCGCCTCGAGCGAGAGCTCAGCGGCGCTGCCCTCGGGATAAATGCGGACGCCCTCGGGCACCTGGGCCACCGGGTCGCGTCCGTGGAAGAAGATCTTCCCGTTGCCTCGGCTGTGGGCCACAAGCACAAGGTCGACGCGTGGCGTGCCCTGCTCGCCGCGGAGAGCGCCGCGGGTGAGCCGCCCGCTGCCGGAGCGCGTTTCCCGGCGAAATCGCGAGAGGACTCGAGCCCATCCTCCGAGGTCGGCCGTAATGAGGACGGTGTTGACGGCGACGATGCTGAGGCCAAAAAGCCCCATGAATTCTTGCGACAGGATCATGGTTAGACCGGTTCGGCCCGACCTGCTTCGAGGGCCGCATCGAGGGATGCGAGCTCTCGGCGCTCAGCGCGGGAAGGCAGCAAATCTTGCGCGAGTCCACCCTCGCGAGCGCGTCCATCCACGGGGGCAGGACGTCGAAAGGAGAGAAGGTAGGTCCGGACCAGGTACCCGACCATGCTGCGCTCGTCGAGCCTCGGATCGATCCGCGGCAGAACCTCCCGCCGGTGGGCCTCGTCGAGCTCCGACCAGTGCAGACCCGCACGATTGTGGTGGATCGTGTGATAGCCGTTGTTGCACATGATCCAATTGAACGCGCGCCCGACAAAATTGCGCGAATGGTTCCATTCGCTCGAGGTGTCGGCGGCGTCATGTTGGATCAGGTTGATGCGCAAAATGCAGCGGGCGCCGTAGAGCTGGGGAATGACCACGAAAAATAGGGTGGTCCAGAAGTCGACGAAGAAGAGCAGCGCTGTCAGCCCAAAGGCGAAGGCGAGCTCCGAGCGGTACTGCGTCTCAAACCCTGGCTGTTTCGTGTACTGCGCCCAACGGGAAACCCCGTTGAAGGTGCGCGGGCCCGCCACGTTCGGAAAATGAATGAGATTCAGGAGGTTCCAGCGGAAGCCGACGACCTTCGGTTCGGCCCAGTCTGGTTTCCCGTCATCCTCGAAATGGTGGTGCACAAGGTTGTGCGCAGGGATGTTCGCAGAGGCCGGGTAGAGGTTCCCAAAAGAAAGGATGCGCCTCCACCACAGGTTCAGGGCCTTACTGTGAAAAATGCCCCGGTGCAGATGGTTGTGAATGACGACGGCGTTGAGGAAGCTCAGCCCGCAGGCGAGCACAAAAAAGACGGGATTTCGGCACTCAGGCACGAAAAACATCAACGAAAGTACAACCCAGTACAGCGCCACGATACCGATCTGTCGCCATTCCGTTGGATGACGGACCAGCCAGGTTTCGGTGGTTGGCGCTGACTCCATGAGCAGCTCTCCCTGACCCATGTGACCCATGGGCCGTCGCCTAGCATTCCTCTCATGGCACGTCGAGTCTGCCTTTTCAGACAACGTGCCGTGGGGGGCGAGAGTCCTCGCCAGGCCCCCTTTTTCCTTGTATCCATCCGGCAAAGGTCAAATGGCTGGAATCGAGCTTACCCCCGTCAATGTCTTCACCCGCTCTCCCATGAGCCAGTTCACGAGGAGCCGATGGTTTTATCCTGTCTACGACGGCGTCTGGTTCGTCGGCCTCGGTGCTCTTTGGATCGCCCTCGAAGTCAGTGGCTTTCGGGGCCTGGTCCCCGAATGGGAAGACCTGAGCCTCGTTCACTTGGCGCTCTTCCCCCTGGTTCTCTACGGGCTGATCCTCTGCAACGTCTTCGCTCACAACGTCTCGCATCGAAACTTCCCGCGACCTATCAACCGTTTGGTCGGGGAGATCGTCGGAGCGTTCGTCCTCACGCGCTACGCGTCCTGGGAGATCATCCATCTCCGGCACCATAAGTACTCTGACGATCCCGAGAAAGATCCTCACGACTGCCGCCCCGGCTTCTGGCTGAACTTCCTGCCGCATTTCGTGACCAACGTAGAGCGGCAGCTCCAGCAGTCTTTTTATGAGATCCACGGAGGCCGCACCCCCGAGAACGTGCGCTTTCAGCGGGCCCGATCCGTATTCAGCTTCCTGACGGGCGTCCTGCTCATCATGACCTTCTACAAGGTCCTCGGCGCCCCCTTCTTCCTAGCGGTGTTCTTGCCCGCCGAAATCCTCACGATCATCCACCTCGCGCACTTCAACTGGGCAACCCACAACGGCGCGAGCCCCGATGGTGACTACCACCCGATCAACATCGACAGCGGGCTCTTCTGGCTCGGCAATCGCATCTTCTTCGGTATCTACTACCACCAGAATCACCACCATACGGTGACAGCGTTCAACCCGATGCATCTCCAGATCGCAGAGACGCGCCTTGTTAGCGAGGGGGGAGCCCTCTCCCCGATCGCCACGTTGAGCGAGCAGCGTCAGAGTTAGCCCACTTATGAGCGCCCGGCTTCTCGATTCCCTTACGGGCGAGAGGCCGGCGGGCTCTCCGTCTCCGCGGGCACAGGGGGGGATGTGCCCGCGCGCGCCGAGGAGGGAGCTGTGCCTCCGCCGAGCGTTTCCAGGTGAGCCCGGGTGGCCGCGGCGAGCTCACGCACCGCCGAGAGTCGAGCGCTGAGCCGACTCGCGGTTTCCTCGGCGGCGAGTTTGTCCTTGCGTTCCTGCTCGAGGGCCGCCTTGGTTCTGTCGAGCTCTCGCGCGAGTTCATCGCGACGGTCCCGGAGCGCGGCGACGGCAGCGGCGAGCTCTTCCTGTTCATGACGCGCTTTGCGCAGCTCTTCGAGGTCTCGGCGTTGCTTCGTCTGCTGTTCGGCGAGGCGGGTGTCGAGGAGCGTGAGCTCACCCTCCACCCGCGCGAGCCTTTGCGCGAGCTCGTCGCGGGTCATCTTGCTGTTCTGGTAGCGGCTCTCGAGTCCCTCGACCTGCGCCTGGAGCTTTCGCCGGAGCGCTTCTTCGGCCGCGAGAGAAGCATGGATGTTGCGGGCTCGCTCCTGGGCCGAGAGCGCGCGATCGCGCTGCTCGCGCGCTTCCGTTCGGCCGAGGGCAGCTTCGCGGGACAGCACGTAAATGACCGAACCGAAGAAGGTGATCGTCGCCAGCGCTGTCGGGACGAACCAGCGGAGCGTGGCGAGCCGACGCCTCCTCTTCTCATCACGGAGCGTGAGGATCTTGAGCTCCTGGCGGAACTCCTCGGCCGTGGGGCGCTGATCGGGAGACAAATGGAGCCAGCGCTCGAAGGACGGACGCAGGTCTTTCAGGTCCTCACGGAAAGGGGGATGAGGGCTGCTCTTGGCTCGGAACGAAACAAAGGCGTCGACAGCTCCCGCTGCCACGAAATCACGCGGGGTAGGATCGAGAGCGTCCCGCAATGTCAGAGCCAGGGCGAAGACGTCAGCTTTGGGCCCGACCGCCGGGGGGTCTGGCATGCCGCTGAAACGGGCGGCGACCTCCGGAGCGAAGTAAGCGGGCGTGCCGGCGAGCACGAGCTCGACATCTTTGGCGGCGACGCCGAGATCGAGGAGCACAGGGAGGACCTGGGCGCCGTCCCTCGAGCCGATGTTCGCCAAGAAGACGTTCTCGGGCTTGATGTCCTGATGGCGCACTCCGACGCGGTGCATGGTGGCGAGGGCTTCGGCGAGCGGCTCGAAGATGTCGCGCGCTTCCTGTCGCGACAGGGGGCCTCGCTGGAGGCGCTGCGTCAGTGTTTCGCCTCGATAAAGTGGCATCACGAACCACAAATGGCCGTTGTGCCACCCGTGGTCCTTGAGCTGCACCACGGACGGGTGGAATACGCTGGCGATGAGCTGAAGCTCGCGCATCGCGACGCGGATCGCTTGGGGATCGCTGGCCGCACGCCTGAGGATCTTGAGCGCGACGACGTGGTCGGTGACCTCGCGATCGCGCGCCCGGTAGACGTCAGCGAAGGCGCCGCGCCCGAGCGGAGCTTCGATTTCATAGCGGTCGTGCACCACGGCACCGACGTTCAAGACCGGCTCGCGTCGTGGGCGGAGAGGGCCGCCGGCTCGCCTCGGATCCAGCGCAAACGCGACCAAGAGCAGCCTCTGACGAGCGCTCGGATCCTGGGCCCTCTGCGCGAGGACCGAGTCGACCTTGGAGAGGGCCTCGGCCAAGAGCTCTTCTGCCTTGGACTCTTCGATCCCGAGCACCACGGCTCCTTCCTCGGGAGAGAGACCTCGGCTCGTGCAGAGCTCGAGGACGTCCGCTTCTTCCGGCGAGAGGGCCTTTCGTAGGCGCAAGACGTCGTCGGCGAGGGGCTGCTCAGCCGGTACCCACCACTTGAAGGAGTCGGGCGCAATACGCCCGGGCTTTTCCTCGGCCAGGAGCGCCTGGGCCGAGCGGTAAAGAATCACCCGGGCGCGCCTTTGAACGGCCTTGGGTTCGGGGCTTTCCCCTTCGCTCACCTCCTTGGCGAAGGTGGCCGTATGCTCTGCTTCCAGCCGCTCGACGATGCTTGCTGCGCGATCGGCTCCAGCACGGATGGCGACGAACTGGTAGAGGCCGGCGAGGTGATGCCTGACGGCTCCGTCGGCGATCACACTGGCGACAGTGCCGCTCGCCAGCTGACTCTCAAAGAGCCATCGGGCAGCGCGATCGAGCGAGCGCTCGGGCCCTTGATGGAGTCCGTCGAGCAGCGCGATGGAGCGTGCGGAGCTGGAGGCGCGGGTGGATTCCATGGAGGGGAGAACCTCGTAGAAGGACGCTAGCACACAAATTTCTGGCTGAGACGCCCGTTCTCCCCAGGTTTTCCCCCGCGTTTTTCTGTGCGATGAGAGCGAAATGGGACACCCGGGGTGTGGCAAAATGCCTCTTTTGTGGCGCTTTTTCTCGCAAATGTACCGGTTTTTCTTGTCCTTTTTGTACTTTTGGGGGGAGCGCGAGCCGAGCAGGCGCGCTATCAGAGTGCCAAGGAAAATTTTTGGGCTGTCATGAGACGGACCCTCTCGGAGTCAAAAGTGGCAGGGCAAGAATTTGTGAGCGATTTGGAAGAAGGGGTGTCGGACCCTTCGCGAGCATCGGGGACGAAGTCTGACCTTGGGGTCGGGAGCGTTCGTCTCCGCACCGGTTCTGGTTTCTCCCAAAGCAGTCGCGTTCGACTGAGGGCTTCGGACCCGAAGGAGCGCGCTGCGCGCCGCGCCTTTGAGTATCTGAAGGTCGTCGGCCTGCCGGATTCGGAAGAGGTGTGGGAGCTGTCGCTGGGACTGGCGCACGAAAGCGGTGAGAGCGCCGACGAGCTTGCGGCAGTGGCGGTACGCCGTGCGCAGGCGAAGGTGGCCGAATGGCGCGCCGCGGTCTTTGAAGGCGAGGCGAGCCCTGATCCGCTCTGGCTCAGGGCGTTCCTCGAGGCAAAGCCCGAAGCGTTCTTCATCAGCACGGAAGAAGCTCGGAAACTTGCGAAGTCTTTCGGGGATCCGATGACGGGCGCTCCGCCGCGGGCGAACCGCTTTCGGCCGCAGAGCCTCGAGAAGATGCGGTTTCCGCGCTGGCTCGTGGGCCTTTTGCCTGCGCTCGCTCTGGCAGGGGCGGCGACCTATGTGATGGCGGGGAAAATCGGGACCGAGGCTCCGACGCCGCTGCGTCTGGTATTTCTGGGGCTGTTCTTCCCGCTTCTCTCTTTCGTGCTGATGGGGCTGTCGACCTCTTTATGGGGACTTTTCGCTTCCGCGCCCAAGCGGCTTTCGAACGTGCCCCCCGAGCTGCATCCCGAGGTCGGGGACCTGCGCACCGCGGTCATCATTCCGATTTATCACGAGAGCGCTGAGCATGTGTTCGCTGCGGTTCTTGCGATGCGCGAATCGCTCCTCGGCTGTCAGCGGCTCGGACAGTACGAGATCTTTGTCTTGAGTGACTCTCGGGATCCGCTGATCGCGGCGGACGAAGAGCGCGCTTTCCGTCGGGTAGCGGCGATCGGTGATGACAAGATCCCTGTCTATTACCGCCGCCGAAGCAAGAACACCCGCCAGAAAGCGGGGAACCTCGAGGAGTTCTTCGAGCGCTTCGGACACCGCTACCGCTACGCGGTTGTGCTCGACGCCGACAGCGTGATGGTCGGCCCGACCATCGTGGAGCTGGTGCGACGCATGGAGGCGGCGCCCGAGACAGCGCTCATGCAAGCCCCGATCGAGCCGATGGGGGGAGAGACCGTGCTCGCACGGAGCGTGCAATGGGCGTCGAGCGTGAGTGGACCGCTGTTGATGCGCGGGCTCTCCGCATGGGCTGGTGCCAGCTTCAACTACTATGGGCATAACGCGATCCTCCGGGTCCGTCCTTTCCTCGAATGCTGTGCGCTCCCCGCCCTTGCGGGGGAGCCGCCCCTCGGCGGGCACATCCTGAGCCACGATTTCGTGGAAGCCGCGTTGCTCCGGCGGAAGGGCTACGCTGTGCGCGCGGCGCCCGATCTCGGAGGGAGCTACGAGGGCTTGCCGCCGACGCTTCAGGAGTTCGTGGCGCGAGACCGCCGCTGGTGTCAGGGCAACCTGCAACATCTGCGCATCGCCGTTTCCGCTGGGCTCGCTCCGATGAGCCGCGTGCACATGGTGCTCGGAGCTTTCGCTTATTTGGCGGGGCCCGCCTGGCTTCTCTTCTTGGCGACCGGCCTCTCGCTTTCGATCACTGGAGCCATGCCCCTTGAGGTGATCCTTGAGTCCTGGCTTCTGACGAGCGCTCTGCTGCTTGGACCGCGGGTGCTCGGGATGATGCGTGTTCTTGCGAACAAAGAAGCGCGACGGGCTCATGGGGGCGCCTTGCGTCTCTTGGTCAGCGGGCTTGTTGAGCTCCTGTTCTCCGCCGCGCTGGCGCCGCTCATGATGCTCCACCACACCTCGATCGTGCTTTCGATCCTGCTCGGGCGAAGTGTTCGCTGGGGCGGGCAATCGCGGCGCGCCCGGGCTGGATTGTCTGCCGCGGTACGTTCTGAGTGGGCTGCGACTTTGCTCGGGGTGACGCTCGGCGCGGCGCTGATCGCTTTCGCGCAGACCATGGCCCTTTGGCTTGCGCCGGTTTGGGTGCCGCTCGCTTTGAGCATTCCGATCGCCGCGCTCGCCTCGAGCGCTCGCGTGGGCACCTTGCTCCGCCGCGCTGGAATCCTTGCGGTGCCAAGCGAGACGCATCCTGATCCTGTCGCGGAGCGCGTCGAGCACTTGCGCGCCGTCACGGTCAGCGACTCAGCGGGACGGTTCCGTGACCTGATTCTCGACCCGGTCCTCGTCGCGGCACATCTGTCGCGGCAGGGAGCCTCCCTCGAGGGAAACACTGAGCTCTCTCAGGAGGAACTAGAGCTCTGCCGTCGGGCGCTGCGTGTAGGTCCGGCCAGCCTCGAACAGTCGGAGCTGGAGCGTCTGCTCGAGAGCCCCGCTTGCGTCCGCTACTTGCACGCAGAGGCTTGGTGCGCGTGGCCCGTTGAGTCCTGGGAGGTGAGCCGGGAGAGGCCCCAGCTCCCGCCCGCCCTTCCGGTGGCGAGCTGAGTATGAGGCAGCCGGAGCCTTTGAGCCTCCGCGCTGCGCTTGTTTCCTGAATGGATATGTTCGCAAGAGCGATCCGTGAGCTCAAGGGGAAAGGGGGTGGCCAGCAGGGCTCGGCGCACCGAGCTAGGCGTGCAGAGCTGAGCGCGGAGAGCTAGGCGTGCAGAGGTAAGCGCGGAGAGCCAGGCGCCCATGGAATCGGTTCCTCATTGAGGCGCCGCTGCGACAGGGGATGCGGGCGGACGTCGAGGCTGGGTTTTCCCGAGGCCCGTCGAAGGGGGCATGACTCCTTGGGGCTTTGTCCTTGCGGACCTTCCGGGATTGCGGGAAACCCCGAAAACCAAAAACCATGGCAAACGCAGCGCCTCTTTTCATTGGCCTCGACGTCGGAACCCAGAGCACCAAAGGACTCCTTCTCGACACGAGCAAATCGGGACCCGATGCGATCTTGGGTCGCGCCAGTGTTCCTTACGACTTGATTCCCGGCTTGCCCCCGGGGGCTGCCGAGCAACATCCGCACACCTGGCGTGACGCGGTGCGCGCCGTGATCCGTGAGCTCTTGGCTCTGGCTCCTCGCGAGCGCATCGGAGGCATTGGCGTCTCGGGTCAACAGCACGGTCTTGTTGTGCTCGATGAGAAGGACGAGGTGATTCGCCCGGCGAAGCTCTGGTGCGATACGACGACCGCTACCGAAGCCGAAGAGATCAGCCACAAGGGGCGATTTGTTGTCCCGACGGGCTACACGCTGCCGAAGCTGCTCTGGCTCAAGCGGAACGAGCCGGACAACTTCGCGCGCGTTCGGAGCGTTCTTTTGCCCCACGATTACATCAACTTCCTGCTCACCGGTGAGAAGTTCATGGAGGCGGGAGACGCCTCCGGTTCCGGCGCCTTTGACCCGGTCCGGCGCACCTACGACGAGGAAATCCTCGCATGGCTCGACCCGAAGGCCCGTTCGATGTTCCCGCGTCTGATCGCGGCGGACCAGCCGGGGGGCCGGGTGAGCAAGGCGGCGGCCGAGTTCTTCGGGCTTCCCGAGGGCATCGTGGTCGCGCCCGGCGGCGGGGATAACATGATGAGCGCGATCGGTAGCGGCGCGACCGAGAAGGGCGTCACGGTGATCAGCCTCGGCACCTCCGGGACCGTCTTTGCTTATTCGGAGACGCCCGTTGTCGACCCCTCAGGGCTCATCGCCGGCTTCTGTGACTCGACAGGCGCTTGGATGCCCCTGCTCTGCACGATGAACGTGACGGGTGTGACCGAAGAGGTGCGCACCGCCTTTGGTCTCAGCCACGAAGAGATCACTCGGCGCGCTGAGGCGATCCCGGCGGGATCCGGCGGGATCCTGTTCCTTCCCTATCTTCAGGGGGAGCGTGTCCCGAACTTGCCCCAGGCCACCGGTGCGGTCCTAGGCCTGCGTCTCGGCTCGTTTGATGCGGGGCGCCTCTATCGCGCAGCGATCGAGGGGACGACCTTAGGCCTCGTCTCAGGTGTCGAGCGCATGAAGAAGCTCGGCCTCGTCGTCGAGGCTGTTCGCGTCGTGGGAGGTGGTTCGAAGAACCCGCTCTGGCGCCAGATTCTCGCTGACGCGCTCGGCGTGAAGGTGACGGGACTCGTGGAGCCGGAGTCGGCTGCGCTCGGCGGCGCGATCCAGGCAGCTTGGGTGACGGGGCGTGCTTCGGGGAACCCCGAGACGATCAACGCCGTGGCGAGCCGTTATGTGGTGGTGACGGACGGGGTGACGACACCGAATGCCGACAACACTGCCGCCTATCAGGCGGTGCTCAAGGATTTCCAGAAGCAAACGGAGCTCTTGTTCGGGGCGTCCTGATGGCTGAAGTCGCCGTTGAACCTTTTGGGACGCTCGAAGGGCGCACCATCCAGCTGACACGTCTCCGGACCTCGAGCGGGTTTTCGCTCGAAGTGATCGACTACGGGGCGACCGTGCGGAGCCTCGTGGTGCGCGCAGGAGACATCCAGCGGGACATCGTGCTCGGCCTCGATGATCTCGACGCCTATCTGAAGAACACGGTGTTCCTTGGCGGGATCGTGGGGCGCTTTGCGAACCGCGTGGGAAATTCCTCCTTCGAGCTCGACGGAAGGACCTACAAACTTTTCCCGAGCGATCCTCCTCACCACCTCCACGGTGGGAAGAGAGGCTGGGACAAGGTGGTCTGGAGTTCGGAGGCGCACGCGACCGACACCGAAGCCACTGTTGTCCTCCGCTATCGTTCTGCGGACCAAGAAGAAGGGTATCCGGGCAACGTCTCGGCGGAGGTCATCTACGGGCTCACCGAGGCCGGCGAGTTCACGGTCACGATGCGAGCGACCACCGATCGTAAGACGTACGTGAGCATGGCCCAGCACAACTATTATAACCTGAAGGGGCCGGGCGCCGGCTCGACCCTCGATCATGAGATCACACTCTTCGCCGACGAATATACGCCGCCGTCAGCGTCGGGAGTTCCCGATGGACGGATCGCGAGTGTAGCTTTGGGCCCTCTCGACTTCCGGCAAAGGCGCGTCCACGGAAGTCGCCTCTCGGAGCTCGGGGGTGAAAAGCCCGGCTACGACCACAACTTCGTCGTGCGTGGAGCTCCCTCGGAGCTGCGCAAGGTGGCGGAGGTGCGGGAGCCTGCGTCGGGTCTCACGATGCTGCTCGAAGCGAACCAGCCGGGGGTGCAGTTCTACTCGGGCCAGTTCTTGGACGGCTCGCTGCGCGGCAAAGGGGGAGTGCTCGGACCGCACTCAGGGCTTTGCCTCGAGACGCAGGCGTTCCCCAATGCTGTGAACGTTCCGGCTTGGGCCGGTCAGGCCCTGCTCGAGCCGGGCCAGACTTACGAGCACCGCATGGTGCATCGTTTCTTTGTGAGCTGACTTCGCTCCCCGCGGGGAGGCCTCGCAGGGCGGGAGCGAGGTGCGCCCGCCGTCATTTTCAAGGGGCGGCGCCGGCCATGTTGATGGAGCCGGCCATACCGCCCGTCGGCTCCGCACCGCCTGTCCCGCCGGTTCCTCCGTCACCGTTCGTACCGCCGGTGCCGCTTGTGCCGCCGGTGGACGTCAGATCATCGCACTTGCCGTGGAAGGTCCAAGCTGAGCCGTCCTCCGGGTATTGTGTGATGCAATTGTCGACGTGGCTGTCGATGCACTCGAAGAGCGAGTCGACGCCGATCTCGAGGTTTTGACAGGTGGCTTGCTTCTTGGAGCACTGGTGGACCACCAGGTCGCCGGTCTTTTGGTTGCTCGAACTGCGCCACGCGGACATCGAAGGCTTCCCCTCGCACTCCCCCGTAAACGCGCCGCCGGAACTGGCGCCGCCTGAATTCGACTGTCCGCCGCTGCTTGCACCGCCCGTCGTCCCAGCGCCGCCGGCGCCCGCGTCGTTGCCGCCTGAACTCGAGGCGCCGCCCGAAGCTCCAGCACCCGAGCCTCCCGCGCCGGAGCCAATAGCTCCCGCACCCCCACTTCCGAGGGCGCCACCAGATGCCCCGCTTCCCCCGCTCCCCGTGGAGCCGCCCCCTGACTTCCCCCCGGAGCCCGACTTACCTCCGGAACCGGGTTTTCCTCCGGTCCCGTCGTCGTCCTCAAAGGGCTCAACGGACGCGCAGGCTAAGGGGAGAAAGACCAAGCACCAAGAAAAGCGGCGATCGAATCGCATTACATAAGTACGATACCTGCGGACGCGGGAAATCGCCAAGGGGGCCCGGAGATAGGGAAATTCGGGGCCGCTGGCTCGGAGAAAAACTCGAAGAATCTCGCTGAGAGAGCCTCTTGGGCCCGGTCACTCTCGTCGTAACATTCTAGGCGTGCTTCGTGTGTTTGACCTTGCCAGCCTAGAGCGCAGCGTCCGACGGGATCGGGCGCTCGGGGCGGCGCTTGCGCTCGTAGCGGGGGCGACCAACGCCGGAGGGTTCATCGCTGTCGGCCAGTACACCTCCCACATGACCGGCATCGTCTCGGCCCTCGCGGAGGATCTCGCCTTCGCTCGGACGCGACTTGCCCTCGCTGCGCTCGGATCTGTTGCCGCGTTTGTTTGTGGCGCGATGACGACCGCCCTCGCCGTGAACTGGGCCCGGCGCCGCGAGATGCAGAGCCGCTACGCGCTCCCGCTGCTCATCGAGGCAGTGATGCTCTTGGCCTTCGGGCTCTTGGGAAAAATGTTAGCGATGTATACGGTCCTGGTTGCGCCTCTGACAGTGCTCACGCTCTGTTTCCTGATGGGGCTGCAGAACGCCGTCATCACGAAGGTCTCGGGAGCTGTGATCCGCACGACCCACGTGACGGGGCTGCTCACCGACATCGGCATCGAGCTCGGCCGCATGGCTTATCTGAACCGAGCTCCGCTCGGTGAACCTGTCCGCGGCAATCGAGAGCGGCTGTTCGTTCATTTGACCTTGCTCGGCGCCTTCGCCTTGGGCGGGGTCCTTGGGTCCTTCGGTTTCCGCGCCTTCGGCTACTTTGCGACGCTGCCTCTCGCCGGGTTGCTTGTGCTTCTCGGAACGAAGCCGCTGCTTCTGGATCTGCGTCACGCAGCAGCTTGAGGGGGAGCCTAAGGGCGCTACCGAGGGGGCAGGGGCGCGCTCTCCGCGCCTCCACGGAGCTCGAGGAGCGCTGCGATGACCCCGTTGGTCCAGCCGAACCCGTCCTGCAGTGGGTATTCGCCTCCTCCTCCGCTGCCCATCTCAGAGACTACGTCGTATTTTTCCACGAGCTTCCCGCTGTCCAGGTACTTTTTCCTGCTGAGGGCGAGGAAGCGGCCCTCGAGCTCCTCCGCGAGAGGCATAAACCCGTAGCGGCGGAGGCCCTGAGTCGCCATCCAGACGAGGGGCGCCCAGCCGTTGGGCGCGTCCCATTGCTCTCCGGTGGTCTTGAGGGTGGTCAAGAGCCCGTGAGGGGCCAAGAGGCGCCGTTCGATGGTCTCCGCGACGCGGTCGGCCTCTTGGGGATCGGCGAGGCCCACGAACAGTGGGACGACCGTCGCCGCCGTCAGCAATGGGGTTTTCTGGTTTTTCTTCCAATCGTAGTCGGTGAAAGCCCCGAGCTCCTCGTCATAGAGGTGCCTTTGAACCGCGGCCTTCCGCGCTTGTGCCAGCCTCATGAAGCGCTTTGCCTTGTCCGGATCGATTCCCGCGAACCTCCGCGCAAGGGTCAGCTCTGCGCCGTAAAGGAGAGCGTTCAGATCGACGGGCACGCGCTCCACGGTCACGATGGACGCGAGATCCCCCGAGGGTCCGAACCAGCGGGAACTAAAGTCCCAGCCGCTCTCCGCGGCCGCGCGGAGGTTTCGATAAACCTCGCTCGCAAGGCGTCCCGACTTGCGCGCCGTCTCGACGTCCTCGCGGTAGGACTCGTCTCGCGGCGTGTCCCGGTCATCCCAATAGCGATTCAGGAGCTCACCGCTGACAAGGCGCACCACGCGGCCCTCGGCGGAGCCAGCCGGGACGTTCTCCGCCCCCGCCATCCAAAAAGCATGCTCTCGCTCAAGAACCGGCAAGAACTCGTCCCAAACTCTGTGGCCGTCGCGCTTCGCGATGAGCTCCATCATCGCAAACAGAAAGGGTGGCTGGGATCGGCTCAGGTAATAGGTGCGATTGCCGTTCGGGATCCGACCGTAACGCTCCACCAGGTGCATGAAGTTCTTGCACAGCGAGCGCACTTCCCCGTGACGGCCGTCGGCCTCGAGACCGAGCATCGTGAAGTAGGAGTCCCAGTAATAAAGTTCATCAAAGCGGCCGCCGGGCACGACGTAAGAAAAGGGCAGGGGGAGCCTGCTCGAGAACCCCCTCTGAGTATCCGGGGCGCGCGTCAGAATGGGCCAAAGGGAGCGGATGTGATCGCGGAGAGGGGTGCCGACGGCGGTCTGAAAATCGCTCTCGGGCCGCTGCGGGAGCTCGAATTCTTCTTGAACGAAGCGGCGCAGGTCAAAGCTCTTGTGACTTCGCTCGACCTGATAGCGGTCCATGATGTCCGCGGGAGAGCGCCGCGCGATGGCGTCGACAAAGGTCTTGCTGTCCGGAAACAGCTGCCGCGTCTGGACCTCGATAAAAAGCTCACCGTAGAGCTCGGAAGGGCTCCTCGTGTCCTCCGCGGCGGGGGCCGCCGGGCTGTCGTGACGCCTATCGCTATCGCTGCCCTGGGGACCAGCCTGGAGGCGCTCGGGCGCTCGACAGCCGAGCGCGAGAAAGAGGAGCGTAAGCGCGATCCTCCGCGTCATGGGCAGACCCTAAGGGGGGCCTTTGGTCCCCGTCAAATTTGAGCTTTCGGCTTCGCGACGATAGACGAATCCGACGACGAGAACTGGTGCGAGCCGCCGATGGCCAAAGAAAATATCCCTACCACACCTGCGCTCCTGGCTCTTCGCGCCGCGAAGGTCGACTTTGAGATCCATACTTATCCCTATGTCGACAAAGGCGGCACCAAAGCGAGCTCGCTCGCGCTCGGGGTCGACGAGCACATGGTGGTGAAGACCATCGTCCTCGAGACCGGCGAAAAGAAGCCGCTCATCTGTCTCATGCATGGAGACAGGCAGATCTCGACCAAGAAACTCGCGCGAGTGCTCGGCGTAAAGACGGTGAGCCCCTGTGATCCGGCGGTTGCTGAGCGCCACACTGGTTACCAAGTCGGCGGGACGTCGCCCTTCGGAACGCGAAAGGCGCTCCCTGTCTATTTCGAGAAGAGCCTCCTCGACCTCGACGCCATCTATATCAACGGTGGCGCGCGCGGGGTTCTCGTCCGTATTGCCCCCGAGGTTCTCGAGCGGCTCCTCCGCGCGACCCCTGTGGAGGTCGCGACGGAGTAGCGAGCTAGGTGTTGCGCTTTTTCAGGCAGCCTTCCACTTGATGTTGCAGCCGATGCTCGGTTTTTGATTCGGATCGGGCTCGTTGCCGAGGAGGAGCGCGTCCACCGCCGCGCGCAGATCGCGCCCGGTGATGGGTACGCCATTGCCCGGCCGGCTATCGTCGAATTGTCCGCGGTAGGCGAGCTTCCCGTCCCGATCGAAGACGAAGAAGTCCGGCGTGCAGGCGGCGTCGAAGGCGCGGGCGACATCCTGCGTCTCGTCGTAGAGATAGGGGAACGGATACCCGACCTCGCGAGCGTGGCGCTCCATCTCGAGCGGTCCGTCCATCGGATGAGAGGCGACGTCGTTCGAGCTGATCGCGACCATGGCGACGCCCTTTTCCTCACAGAACCGTCCGAACGCCACCAGGTCCTGGTTCAGGTGGCGGACGAAGGGGCAGTGATTGCAGATGAAGGCGATGACCGAAATCTTTCCGGCGAGCTCGGCGGAGTCGAAAACCTTGTCCGTCTTGACGTCGACGAGCTGAAAAGCGGGAAGCGGACTTCCGAGCGCGCGCATCGTGGAGGGAGTTTGTGCCATGACGGAAAGGTTCCTCAGTAGGGGCAGCTCGTCAATCCACCAGAGCGCATCTGAAAGTTGAGCTCTGAGCAAAACACACGAGGGCCTTTGGGGCAGGCCCCCGTGAAGGGCGGCTTCACATTGCCTCGGCGCTGTCACGGGGGGCGAGGGGAGCGAAGCCGTCGTCGCTCTTGGGACGCGGGCTTTAGTAGCTCGAGCTTCCTCCCATGCCTTCGCCGTACTCGCTTTCGCGGAGATATTCGATTTCCTCACGGAGCTCGTCCGGACGAGTCGAGTAGAAATCGGCGAGAGAGTCGCAGACGTCTTCGTCGGCTGGACGCTTGAGGTTCGTATCCTCGAGAGTGTCGCAGCGCTCTTCGATGATGGCTTCGACGACATTGAGCTCCTCGAACTCGTCAATCATCTCTTCGCAGGTGTCGAGGGCGAGCTCGCGGCACTCGGGGTCCAGCGCGCAGAGAACGGCAGGGTTTTCGTCATAGTAGCCGTCGTAGGGGGTGTTCGGATACCAAGGATGTCCGCCGCTGATGTCGGTGCTGTAGGGCAGGTAGAAGATCTTCCCGTCGTTCCGGAGGGCGATCACCACGTTGTTCGAGTTGTGAATCCAATCGTCCCCGGTTCCCGTGAGCGCTGACAGGCATTGGTTCCGGTGGAGCATTGACCAATCGATCACGTCGGCGGTCGCTGCCATGAAGCCTGCCCCGCGAGGGGCGTCGTTCACCTTGTTCACGATAGCCTTGAGGACGCTGTCCTCGCAGTCTTTCCCTTTGGACCACTCACACTCGAGGTTTGACCAACCAGCGAACGGATTGCCTTCTCCTTCCCAAGCGCTCGTGACGTCGGGCAGCTCCTGGGAGAAGAAGGCCTTCTTGTATGGCTGCACCATGACGTGTGCGGCGAAGACGCCCGGTTCAAACTCGTAGTCCCAGACGTTGCTCTGGGTCTTGACGAAGCGAGTGCGCGGCGCCGGATATCCCATGGCTCGCCAGATCGCGAGAGCCGTCGCTTCGCGGACGATGGTGGAGTCCGCCTGGCCATTGTTCATGCGGATGGTCTTGTCGCCGCTCTTGAACTTCTGATCGATGAACTCGCCGACGTCGAGCTTGAAGTTCGGGATCTCGTTCCAGGGGCGCCAGCTACTTTGCCCGGGCAAATCGAGCTCGACCTTCCCCGTGTCGGCGCAGGCGCCGCCGCCCGCAGGGATCACGCGTACGTTGAAGGCCGATGGCGGGCAACTCTCGGAGCTCCCGCTGAGCTCATAGACCGGGCCCCCGCCGCCGTGGTCACACCGCTCCTCGTCGCTGAGGACGCGGGCCGCTGGCGTCACTTCGAAGTAAAAGGAGTGACCGTCCTCGCCAAAGAGGTTGATATCGAGTTCTTCGATGGACACCGGCGCTTCACACTCCGGGAGGTGTGAGGGGTAGCGCTCCGGTAAGGCGCCGGTGCCGCCGGTCCCGTCGCCATCTTTGCCGTCTTTGCCGTCCTTCCCATCCTTGCCATCTTTCCCGCTCGGGCCGTCTTTTCCATCTCTGCCGTCCTTGCCGTCACGGCCTGGAGCGCCGTCGTTGGAGGCGCCACCATACTGTTGATAGATCGTGTCGCCTTCATTGGTGGTGCATCCGGGGAGCGCCGCGAGCAGGGCAAAGGGCAAGGTCGACAGGAGTGAGCGAGAGATGAAATGGGTCATGGCAGCGCTCCGGTAAGCAGACGCCATGCCATCCGTGGTGATCCGTTCGCACATCTCACAGGAGAGTCACCGTTGAGATGGGTCGCTCAGAAAATGCGCACAAAGTTCGCAGCCCTTTGTTGGAACCTCACGCGGACGGGGGAGGGCAATCGAGTTGTCTAAGACAACCCTGTCCGACGTGCGCCAAGCTGTGCCAGTGGTTGGATTTCGAAGCTTCGGGTGGCTGTTTGAACGCGGGGATTGCGACAGGTTGTGTGGCTCCTGGAAGCGTGGAAAAGGAGAGCTGTGGCTGAACTGTTTCAGTTCTCCGTAACTTCCTTCGTGGCGTTGTTCTTCGTGGTCGACCCTTTTGCCGCGGTGCCGCTTTTGCTCTCGATGACGCGCGGCGATTCGCGGGAGCGCCGAGCCCTCACGGCGCGGCGCGCTGCGATCACGGTCGGGGTCGTGCTGCTTGGTTTCGCCGCCGTCGGTAGCCTCATCTTTCGCATCTTCGGGATCGACATGGCTTCTTTTCGGGTGGCTGGTGGGATCCTCCTTTTTCTGATGGCCCTCGACATGATGCGAGCGAGCACCTCGCGCACGCGCACGAGCGAAGAGGAGGTCAAGGAAGGCGTCGACATGGCTGAAGTGGGCATTGTCCCGCTCGGGGTGCCGATGCTGGCGGGACCCGGTGCGATGTCGACCGTGACCGTCCTCGTCCAATCAGCCAAGGGGTCGCACACGAAGCTTGCGGTGGTCGCGTGCGCGGTCCTCTTGACCTCCGTCTTGACCTACTTCGTGCTGCGAGCTGCCGAACCCCTCGGAAGACTGCTCAAGACGACGGGCCTTTCGATCTTGAGCCGGGTGATGGGGCTCATCTTGGCGGCTGTTGCGGTTCAGATCGTCATGACAGGCATCCATGAGGCGTTCCCGAACCTCAAATAGTGTTTTGGGCCCCGGCGAGTCACATCAGATTGAGCTCACCCGAGCCTTTGTCTCGGTCAGACTGGTCCGAGGCGCGCCCTCGGGGGCGATAGGGAGCGTGATGACAAACCGAGCGCCGGGGCTGTAGCTCTGATCGAGCACAATGTCCCCGTCCGACGCCTGCACGATGCGCCGCGCGATCGGCAGACCGAGACCGGTTCCCGGCCGACCTTTCCCTTGGTCGGCGGCCGCGCGATAAAAAGGTTCGAAAATGCCAGAGATGTCCTGGGGAGCGACGCCAGGGCCCCGGTCTTCCACGCTGATCTGGAGGTTCTCACCTCGCTTTTGTACGTCGATGCGGACCGTTCCTCCCGGGGGACTATGCTCAATTGCGTTGTCGACCAGGTTGCGGAGGGCACGGGCGAGATCGCCTTCGGCGCCACGGACCTTGACTCCCATAAGGTCGGGAGGAACCTGAGCTTCGACGATCACCTGGCCCAGCTCGGCGAGTCCGCGGGCGGCGTGGATCGCGCGACTCACTAGCACCTGAGTGTCGACTGTGCGCTCTGTGGCGGGCGCTTCGGCGCGTGCGAGCGCGAGGAGGTCCTCAGCGAGGCCGATCAGCGATTCGACGTCTTCGGTGATGCGCGCGATCGTCGTGCGGTACTCCTCGGACGTACGGGGTCGTCGGAGCGCGAGCTGGAGCTCGCCGCGCAAGCTGGTGAGTGGAGAACGCAGCTCGTGGGCCGCGTGGGACACAAAGACTCGTTGGATGTCGATGAGCTGACCGAGCTGTTCGATCATGGCGTCGAGGTCTCGCGCCAAAGCGGCCGTCTCTTCGCTTCCCTGGGCCGACGCGCCCACCCGGGCTCGCAGGTCTCCTGTCGCGACCTCTCGCGCGACGCTCGCGATCCTGTGCACGTCCCGCGCCAGGCGTCCCCCGAGCCAGCGTGAAAAGAGCCAGGTGATGAGCACCGCGGCGAAGAAGAGCAGCGCAAAGGTGCGCCGGAGAAACTCGGCGTCCTTGTCGATGGATCGGCTGGGCACGGCGTAGACGAGGGTCTCGGCGCGCTTCGGCAAACGCACGGCGACAGCGCGGAGCGCCACATCCCCAATCGTCATGTTGAAGGTCTCACCTTCCTCCGGCACAGGCAGGACGAGATCGAACGCCGCGGGGGAGGGGACAGCGTCGCCGAGGTTTCTGGTCGAGGCGATGACCTCGCCTTGCTCCGAGTAGATGGCGACGTAATAAGGGTATTGTTTGAGGCTCTCGGGAACGCTCGCGGTTCCGTCGATGACTCGAACACCTCCGCCGAGGCTTTGCTCGGCGAGCCCCCGCGCCTGGACGAGCAGGGCCAAGTCGAGCTCCCGCCGCTCATCAAAATCCACGGAAAAATAGGCGGTGACGAAGCTCGCGAGCAGGACGACGGCGCTGACGCCGGTCACCACGAGGCTGAGACGGCTACTGAGCTTCATGGCTCACCTGAGGCGACAGCCGGTAGCCGACACCTCGCACCGTTTCGAGCATCGTCGCCTTCGGGCCGAGCTTCTCTCGGAGGTTTCTGATGTGCACGTCAATGACGTTAGAGCCGGGATCAAAATTCGCTTCCCAGATCTTGGAGAGCAGCTCGCTGCGCGGAACGATGCGTCCTGCCTCGCGCATCAGATAAAAGAGGAGCGAGAACTCACGGGGGGTCAAATCGAGGGGGTGGCCCTCGAGGCGCGCTGAGCGCTGGGATCTGTCGAGGACGAGGGGGCCGATGCGCAGTACGTTCTCTGATCCTCTGCGCCGCGTGCAAGCGCGGATGCGCGCGAGCAGTTCGCTCAAGTCGAAGGGCTTTGCGAGGTAGTCGTCCGCGCCCGCGTCGAGCCCAAGGACTTTCTCTTGGGTTTCTCCTCGCGCTGTCAAAAGCAGGATGGGCGTGGTGCAGCCGGCGCTCCGCAGCACGCGGCAGACGTGGATTCCGTCGAACTGAGGGAGCATCCAGTCGAGAACGATGGTGTCGTAGGCGATGGCTTGCGCCTGCTCGATCGCCGTCGCTCCGTCGGTGACCTGATCGACCTGGTAACCCTCTTCGGACAGCGCCCGGGTGAGGAAGCTGGCGAGCTTGGCGTTGTCTTCGACGACCAAGATCTTCATAGGCCCACTCTACAGCGCCTCTTGAAAAATGAGAGTGCGCTCCGACTGGAAAGGCTCCTGAAAAAACTCCCGTTGGGAGTGGACAAAAGGCGTCCGCGACAAGACGGAGCCCGCCCGTCAGCGCGCGGAGTAGGGGAGGCGGGGGCCGGATGCCTTTCGATGAAGAAAACTTCATGTGCTCTTCATGCAAGGGCACGAGGGGGCAGCTAGTCCTTCAGGATGACCCTGAAGGCACATCTTTGGCTAGCGCTCTCGCTCGCCTTCGCCGCCTTCACCGCTCAGGCCGAGCCGGCCGGAAGGAACAGCGAAAGAGGCGGGGAGGGAGTTGTCCTCTCGGCCGCGCCGGAGCTCGATCTGGGGGCGCTCGAACGGTGGGTCCAAGAGCACGCCCCGGAGATCGAAGCGCGCACTCTCGACGTGAGCCTGGCAAGCGCGGAGGTCGACAAGAGCGGACGGTTGCCGAACCCGGAGCTCGAGCTCGAGTGGGGCACGATCCCTTTTGGGACGTCGAATCCTCCGGACCTCGAGGAGCCCTACGCGAACATTCCCTACTACGCCGTGAGCATCTCCTACACGCCGCCCATCGGGAAGCGGAAGGCGCGCATGAAACACGCTGAGGCGCGTCGCATCGCGTCGAGTCGAACCCTGAAGGCGGAAGTGCGTGAAAGAGCTCTCGACGTAGCGGAGCTGCTGGGGGAGCTGGCGACGACAGAGCTCCGTCTCACGGGGCTCGGGGAGCTTTGGAGCGCGGGCAAGGAGCTCGTTGAGGTGGCGAGGGTGCAAGTCAAAGCTCAGTCTTTGCCGGGGATTGAGCTCGACAGGCTGGAGCTCGATCTCGCGCGCCTCGAGCAACAGCTTTTGGCCGCTCGGGCGGCGAAGTCCGCGCTCCTCTCCGAATGTGCGGCGATTGTGGGAGTGCGCTGCGAGGCGTTTCGAGATGAAAACGCCGCACGGGCGTTCCTCAGTCGTTGGATCTCGAGCTCGCCTCTAGGGAGTGAGCCTGACGAACGCCCTGACCTTGCAGCGCTTGGCGCTGAGCTCAATGCGGCCCACGCAGAGTCTGAGTGGGCTCGGGCCCTCAAGATCCCCGATCCAACCATCCGCTTCGGCTACGTCCACGACCGCTTCCTCGTCTCCGGCAACCAGCAGAACAGCTTCAACCTGAGCGTCAGTTTCCCTCTGATGATTTCGGATTCTGGCCAAGCGGAGAGGAAGGCGGCTCTTGCTCGCGCTTCTCATCTCCGCGCGGAGCTCGGCAAGCGCCGAGCGCGAGCCGAGGCGCGGGCGCCCCGCCTGCGAGAGACACTGATTCGAGAGAAAGCTCGCCAAGAGAAACTCCACAAGGAGATCCTACCCAAGGCGCGCGCCGTGCTCAGCGAGCTGTCTTCCGCTGCGGACAGGCGGCTCGTGCCCATGACCGACGTCATTTTGGCGCGCCGCGCCGTGAGCGAATCATTGTTCGATGAGGTGGAGAGCCTCGGCGTCGCCTACGGAGCGGCCCTCGAGCTGATCCGAGAGCTCGGCAAGCCGAAGTCCCTTTAGAGAAGATCCGATCAAAGAGATGCAACCGTCCCGATTGTTCCCTGTGATGCCCGCGTGGGCCTCTTGCTTCTTGGCGCTCTGCGCCTTGGGTTGTCAGGAGCCGTCTGGAAAGAGTGAGGCGGTCGCGCCTCAAATCGCCTCCGAAGAAACAGTGCGCTTGAGCTCGGCTCAGCTCGATGGACCCGTGAAGTTTCAGGTGGCCCCGGTCACCGTCCAGTCCGCGCTCCCTCTGCCGCCGGTGACCGGACGCGTGACCACCGTTGCGACCCTCACCTCGCCGACGTTTGCGCCGCTTTCTGGCCGTGTCGCGAGTGTGGCTGTGCGACTTGGCTCCAAGGTGGAGAAGGGGGAGTGCCTGGTCGAGATCCGCGCCGCGGAGCTCTCAACGCTCCGGCGCGACGTCGAGTCGGCGCGCCTCGCCGTGCAGACGAAACAAGCGCTCGTCGAGCGTCTCGAGCAACTCGTGGCCTCGCGCATCGCGGCCGAGAGCGATCTGCTCGTGGCCCGGAGCGAGCTCAAGGAAGCTCGCCTGGCGGCTACCACGGCGGCCGAGCGGCTTGCGGCGCTGGCCCTCGAGCCCTCAGGGCAAACGACCTACTGGCTGAAGGCCGCGCGGGCAGGGACGGTGGTCGCGCTCAGCGCGGTCCCGGGGCAGCACGTCGCGCCCGAAGATGCGGCGCCTCTCGTGGTGATCGCCGATCTGGACCAGGTGCTCGTGGAGGCGGACGTGGCGCCGCGAGACGCAGGCGAGATCGTGATCGGTCAAACGGCCCAGATTCTTGGGACCAGCGGCGCGAGCGTGAAGGTGGAAGGGCGCGTCGAGAGCGTCTCGGAGGTGGTGGATCCGGTTCGGCAGGTCGTGCCTGTCCGCATCGCCGTGCAGAACGAGGCGCGCGTGCTGCGTCCGAATGCCTTTGTCAACGTCGTATTCGAGGGAACGCGGAACCGTGAGGTGGTCATCGTGCCGAGCGCTGCGGTGGTGAGCGACGGGGCGCGTGCAGTGGTGTTCGTCGAGCGAGAGCCGGGAGTGTTCGAGAGACGGACTGTGGAGCTGGGGCGGAGGACGCGGGATGCCGTCGAGGTGATCTCGGGGCTCTTGCCGGTCGAGCGCGTGGTGACGAGCGGCGCGCTCCTGCTCCTCAACGCCCTCGACATGAATCACTGAGAGCCCCCGGGATGCTCGAACGCCTCGTTTCCTTCTCGCTCAATCACCGCGGCGCGATCTTGCTGGTCGCGTTCGTGACGCTTGTCTTTGGTGTCTTTTCCCTCTCGAAGCTGACCATCGAGGCCTTTCCGGATCCGACGGACACTCAGGTCAACATCATCACCCGCTTCCAGGGACAGCCTGCTGAAGAGGTGGAGCGCCAGGTTTCGATTCCGCTCGAACGCGCGGTGAACGGCATGCCGGGACTCGTGCGGGTTCGATCGGTGAACCTGTTCGGGTTGTCCTATGTCACGCTCACCTTTGCAGATGACATTGATGCGCTCTTCGCCCGGGCGCAGACCCTCGAGCGTCTCCGCACAGCGGAGCTTCCGGCGAGCGTGCTTCCAGAGCTCGGCAGCTTCTCGACGCCGATCGGTGAAATCTACCGGTATACCTTGCGAGCGCCGGACAGCGATCCGCTCAAGCTTCGCACCATCCAGGACTGGGAGGTGCGGCCCAGACTCATGCGGGTCCCGGGGGTCGCGGAGGTGGTCAGTTTCGGAGGCCTCGTCAAAGAGATCCAAATCCACCCCGACCCCAAGGCGCTCGCCGCGATCGGCCTGACCATGAGTGAGTTGGTCGATGCGCTCGAGGGTGCCTCGGAGAATGCCTCGGGGGGCATCGTGGAGCGAGGGGCCGAGGCGCTCATCGTCCGGAGCGAGGGCCTGTTCCGCGACGTGGAAGACATCGCGCGGGTGGTGGTGGCCTCTCGAGGAGGGACACCGATTCCGCTCTCGGAAGTGGCCAGCGTTCGGGAAGGCTGGACGCCTCGTCAGGGTGTTGTCGGACGCGGGGACGATCCGGATGTCGTCGAAGGCATCGTGCTGATGCGCCGGGGGGAGAATCCAAGCGAGGTGCTGGCCCGGCTCCGCGAGAAGGTGGACGAGATCAACAGCGGGGTGCTCGAAGGAGGCGCGAAGATTTGGCCCTTTTACGACCGGACGGAGCTCGTCGGTGAGACGCTCACGACGGTCGCGCGCAACTTGATCGAAGGGGCGATCTTAGTCTTCTTGGTCCTGCTTGTGGTCCTCTTGGACTTTCGCGCAGCCCTCATCGTCTGCGCGATTATCCCGCTCTCCCTTTGTTCGGCGTTCATTTATCTCCGCGCGCGGGGCATGGGCGCGAACCTGATTTCGATGGGCGCGGTGGACTTCGGGATCATCGTCGACGGAGCCGTGGTGATCGTCGAGGCCATCGTTCACCGCCTTTCGGGGGCCCCTCTAAGTCCCGCGGAGACCCCTGCGGAGCGGATTCGCCGCGCGATCCGGACCGTGGCCCGCCCGACCGTGTTCGCCTTGATGATCATCATCGCGGCTTATTTGCCGATTTTTTTGCTGGAGCGTGTCGAAGGCAGAATGTTCGCGCCGCTCGCCCACACGGTCGTCGCCGCGCTCATGGGCAGCCTCGTCTTCTCGGTGACGCTCGTCCCTGTGCTCGCCGCTTTCGCCTATCGAAGGCCCACCCAGCATCGTGACTCTCCTGTGCTCCGCGCGGCGAGCCGCCTGTACGCGCCGACCTTGCGCTTTGCGCTCGGGCGCCCGACGCTTGTCCTTTCGCTCGCCATTATGCTTCTGGTGGGCAGTGGGATGATCTTGGAGCGTCGAGGGAGCGAGTTCCTTCCTGAGCTCAACGAAGGCGCTCTCTACGTGTCGTTCACGCTGCCTTCGAATATTTCGATCAGCGAAGGGAGGCGTCTCGCGCCGCGTCTCGCCGCCATCATCGACGAGTTCCCGGAGGTCGAAGCGCGCATGAGCCAGCTCGGCCGTCCGGAAGATGGAACGGACCCGAAGCTCTCGAACAACCTCGAGATGTTCATCAAATTGAAGCCCGCTTCTGAGTGGGGCCCGGAGGTGCCGAACCTGAGCGCGCTCATCACGAAGATGTCGGAGGCGCTGTCGATTGTCCCCGGCCTCGACATCAACTTCTCCCAGCCGATCCGGGACAACGTGAGCGAGAACATCTCGGGCCAATCGGGGCAGGTGGCCCTCAAGATCTACGGGCACGACATGGCCGAGCTCCAGGCCGCGGCCGTCCGCGCCAAAGCTGCGCTCGAAGGGGTCATGGGCATCGCCGATCTCGGGATCGTCAAGAGCGGAAGTGTTCCTCAGCTCCGCTTCAGCCCGAGCCGAGAAGCGATGGGCCGCTTTGGGCTCAGCATGGACGCGGTGCAGGAGTTCCTCGCGACCGCGCTCGGGGGGAAGGCGGTGGGCGAGCTCTGGGAAGGGGAGCGCTCCTTTGACGTTGTGGTGCGCTTCCCTGAATCAGAGCGGGACTCGATGGAGGCCATCGAGCGGCTGCGGGTCCCCACCTCTTCGGGAGACTTGATTCCGCTGAGCTCGCTCGGTGACCTTTCGGTCGGTTACGGACGCTCCTCGATTCAGCGGGAAAATGGCCAAAGGTACGTCGGCGTCCGCATGAATGTGCGGGGGCGTGACCTTGGGTCATTTGTCGACGAGGCAAGAGCAGTTGTCGATGAGCGAGTCATGCTTGGTCCGGGGATGAGCCTCGAGTGGGGCGGGGAATTCGAGTCGAAGGAGCGAGCTATGCAGCGGCTCTTACTTGTGCTCCCTGTCGCGCTGCTCTTGACCTTGGGACTCCTTTTTCACACGTTTGGCTCATTGGCCTTGGCGCTCTTGGTGCTGGGGAGCATCCCATTTGCCCTGGTAGGAGGTGCGCTAGGGCTCTGGGCCTTGGAAATGCCGATCTCGATCGCCGCGGCGGTCGGGTTCATCGCTCTGATCGGTCAAGCGGCCCTCAATGGGGTACTTGTGGTGTCAGCCATTGAGGAGCGGCGTTCGCTCGGAGCTTCCCTCGAAGACGCCGTCTATGCCGGCTCCCTTGAGCGGTTGCGTGCCGTGCTCATGACGGCGGCCCTGGCGGCCCTCGGTCTCCTGCCTGCGGCGCTGTCCCGGGCGATGGGCGCGGAGACGCAGAGGCCGATCGCTGTCGTGATTGTTGGGGGGACCGTCTCCGCTGCGCTCCTCTCCCTCATCGTCTTACCTGTCCTCTATCGTGTGAGCGCACAGCTTTTCCCTCGCCTTTTCCCGAACAGAACAGCTTCCATGCTTGGACCCACGACATCATAGAGACCCCGCGAAGGCCCCCCGAGAGAGGGAATCCCATCACGCTCACGAGCTTCAGTCGTTGTGAGACGAGGCGTGGCTTGTGTTGACGTGCCCTCTCTGCAATGATGAGCCTCATATGGTGGGAAATCAGAACTTAGGTGGACTTATCGCTGATTGGGGAAAAGCAGCAGGGCGCGGGACGGCGCTCACACTGGGACTCACATGGGCCCTTTTGGTCTCTTCGGTGACTGCGCACGCACAAGAGGCGTCTCGGCCTCAGGCCTCGTTTGACACGCAAGGTCAAGCCCCCGCTCCAGCACCAACATCAGCGACGGCCCCAGCGCCGGCCCCCGCTCCAGCTCCAGCACCAACATCAGCGACGGCCCCAGCGCCGGCCCCCGCTCAAGGACCGGCCCCAGCGGGAGCACCGGCCCCCGAGCAGAGCGCAGTCCAGCCGGCAGCGGAGCCGGCGCCTGCCGCGACAACGCCTCCTCCAGCAGAGGAGCCGCCGCCTGCGTCTCCCTCCGTGCCCCCTCCGCCTCCGCCGTCGGGACCTGTCGGCGAACTCGCCAAAAACAGCGTGTTTGCGGAGCTACTGGGACCCGGTGTCGCCTACTCGCTGAACTATGAGAGGATCGTGGGCAACGCAGTCGGGCTTCGCGTAGGATTGAGCGGCTGGGGCGGAACGAATCAGACAAACTCGTCGATGGTGGTGACGGTTCCCGTGATGATTTCGTTCCTCGGGATTCGGGACACCAAGAATGTTTTCGAGGTGGGCGGCGGCGGCGTGTTCCTTTACAGCGGGACCCAAGACAATAGCGTGAACGTCGTCTCCTTCTCCGGTACGGGAGGGATCGCCGCGCTCTACGGTGGCTACCGGCTACATCCCGTGGACAAGGTTGGTTTCCAGTTCCGCGTGGGCTTCGGAGTTCAGGCGATGTTCATCAACAACCAATCCATCATCTACCCCTGGCCCTACTTGAGCTTCGGCGCCGGGTTCTAGGTGCTGATGACGGTCCGGCTCTTCTCTTGCTTCGGCAAGAGGGGGCCGGATCCGGAGTCGTCCCACGGAGCAGCCGCCGACGAACCGCACCGCTGCAGCAAAAAATACCATTCGAACTAAAAGGACAGCGGCTCGACCGTCGCTTTTCCGCGGTTTCGAAATGAAGTCCGCCGCCGATTGCATCTTACGATGTGCAACGGATGACCTCGCTTTCTCCCCGGATTTTCCGCGGCCTCACGCTGACGTTCCTCGCCTATGGGTTTCAGGTCGCTTGTTCTCCGAGCGCCTCGGACACCGGCGAGTCCTCCGGGGGCTCGCCGAGCTCGGGAGCGGGAGGGACTGCGGCGAGCAGTGATAACGGCGGTGCCTCGGGAGGGGCACTGCCCGGGGCCGGCGCGGCGCCTGCTGTGGGAGGAGCCACGCCGAGCGGGGGAGGGCCTGGAGTCGGGGGCGCCTCAGGCGGCGGTACTCCTGGTGGAGGATCGGGCGGCCTAACCGCCGCGGGCGGAAGCGCAGGTGGAATCGGCACGGGAGGTTCAGGTCCCCTCGGGCCTGAGGACCCGAAAGGCTTCGCGCAAGTCGAGCGCTTGGATCGCGGCGTCGTCGCCGTCCCGACCCCAGGCGGCGGGAACCTCGTGACCTGGCGCCTCTTTGGATACGAACCTCGTGACCTGCCCTTCGTCGTTTATCGCGATGGCCAAAAGGTGACCTCCGAACCCATCACCGACAGCACGAACTTCGTCGACCGGAGCGGCGGGATGGGCTCGAAATATTCGGTGGCTGCGGTCTACGGCGGGGTCGAAGACACCCCGAGCGAACCTGCCCCGGTTTGGACCTCCGGATACCGAGAGATCCCGACGCCGCCTCCGCCGGGCGGAAGCAACGCGGACGGCTCCTATACCTACACGAGCGGCGACGGAAGTGCGGGGGATCTGGATGGTGATGGGCGGTATGAGCTCATTGTGAAGTGGGATCCCTCGAACGCTCAAGACAACTCGAAAGCCGGCCGAACCGGCAACGTCTACATCGACGCTTATACGCTCGACGGCGAGCGCCTTTGGCGCATCGACCTCGGCGTGAACATCCGCGCAGGCGCCCACTATACACAGTTTGTCGTCTATGACTTCGACGGTGATGGCCGGGCCGAGGTAGCGATGCGCACCGCGCCGGGAACCAAAGACGGGACCGGAAAATTCTTGAGCACCGGCCCTGCGGCGAACGACGATGATAGCGCTGACTATCGGAACGCGAGCGGATACATCCTCACGGGCCCCGAGTACCTTACGGTTTTCGAAGGGCTCACAGGCAAAGAGCTCGCGACGGTTCCCTTCCAGGTCGCCCGCGGCAATGTCAGCGATTGGGGGGACAACTACGGCAACCGTGTCGATCGTTTCCTCGCCAGCGTGGCCTTCGTCCACCCCTCGGGTCGACCGAGCATCATCATGGGCCGAGGCATGTACACCCGGACGACCTTCAGCTCCTGGTACTTCGATGGCTCAAAGCTCGAGCTCGAATGGATCAGCGACAATCCGTCGGACGGGCCTTACGCGGGTAAGGGCGCCCATAGCATCAGCATCGCAAATGTTGATGACGATCCGATGCAGGAGATTGTGAACGGCGGCGCGACCTTCGACCACGACGGCAAGCCCATCTGCGCCGTTCCCTTCTACGCCCACGGCGACGCACTCCACGTCACGGATCTGATCCCTTCGCGTCCAGGGCTCGAGGTGTTTATGCCTTATGAGGCCGACAAGGTTCCCGCCTACTCGATGCGCGACGCGCGCACCTGCGAGATCCTTTGGAAAGGTCCCGATACCCCGTCCGGCGGCGAAGGTCCTGGACGCGGAGTTGCTGCAGACGTCGATCCCCGCTCTCCGGGAGCCGAGGCCTGGGTCAGCGGGAGCAGCATGATGCGCGGTGACACCGGCGCAAACATTGGACAGAAGCCCCGCTTCGACAACTTCCTCGTGTGGTGGGACGGGGACCTGTCACGAGAGATCCTCGACTCGAACACTGTGCGTCAGGTGGATCCGGAGGGCGGCGAGCTGACGGCCCAGGGGTGCTCCTCGAACAACGGTACGAAATCGACTCCGACGTTGAGCGCCGACCTGATCGGGGACTTCCGGGAAGAGATCGTGTTTCGCTGCGGCAATACGATCCGCATCTACTCAACGCCGGAGCCCACGAGCCACCGCATCTACACGCTGATGCACGATCCCCAGTATCGCGCGGCCATCTCCTGGCAGAACACCGCGTACAATCAGCCTCCGCACCCGAGCTTCCATATCGGTGAGGGCATGGCTGAGCCCCCGGTTCCGGACATTCGGCTTCCCTGAAGGAGTCCCCTCCGCCGAAGGCCGTGGTAGACCCGATGGGTCCTCATGTTCGTGCGCACTTTTCCGACCGGACCCCTCGGCTGCAACTGCTCGATCGTCGGTGATCTCGAATCCAAACAGGCGATCGTCATCGATCCCGGGGGAGACTTGCCCCTCATCGAGCGGGAGCTCGAGGCGGCCGAACTCCAGGTTGTCGCCATCGTTCACACGCACACGCACATCGACCATGTGGGCGCGACGGCGCCGCTCCAGCGCAAGTCCGGGGCGGAGGCGATGATCCACGAAGCTGATCGCTTCCTCTACGACATGCTTCCGGTGCAGGCGGCGCTCCTCCGTATCGACTTGCCTGAAAAGTGCGAGATGGTTGGGAAGCTGAACGACGGCTTCAGCATCTCGCTGGGCGGCTTCGAGCTCGGTGTGCTTCATACTCCGGGCCACACGCCGGGGAGCGTCTGTTTCCATTGTCGGGCGGGTTCCGACTCCATCGTGTTCTCCGGCGATACGCTGTTTCAACGCAGCATTGGCAGGACCGATCTTTGGGGGGGCGATAGCGCGCTCATCCTGCGCTCGATCCGCGAGCGCCTGCTCACCCTCGACGATGACGTGCCCGTCATTCCGGGGCACGGCGGCGCGACCTCGATCGGTGCTGAACGAGCCCACAATCCTTTCCTGCGTCGATGAGCGACGCTCTGCTCGCGAGAGCTCTGCGGCTGCGCCTCCGCGACGACCGGCGGGCGCCATCAGGTTGTGACCGAAGTGTGACGGGCGCCCTCGGTTCGCGCGCGTCATGCTGAGTTATGGTCGACGAATCTTTCGAGAGACTCGAGAGCAAGCTTCGACGTTTGCTTCCGAGTGAAGTGTTTCAACCCGCCGAGAGCCGCCTTTTGTGGCTCCCGTTCCATTACTCCGTCATTGCGCTCGGTGTCCTTGCGATTGTCTGGACCGACGCGCTCTGGGTGAAGTTCCTCATCTCGTTTTTCCTCGGGCTCTCCTTCGCGGGCCTCGCCTTTGTAGGACACGAAGCGCTCCACGGCGCGCTCACCAAACGGCGGCACTTGCGACGCATCGCCGGGGTGCTTGGCTTTCTCCCCTTCAGCCTGCCTCCGCGGCTCTGGATCGCTTGGCACAACCGCGTCCATCACGGAAACGCCAACATCGCCGGCCTTGACCCGGATGCGCTCGCGACCCTGGAGGAATACCAAGGAAGCAAAAAAGCCCGCGCTATCACGAACGTTCAGGCGAAAACCCGCGGGATCGTGACGCTTCTAATCGGGTTCACGGTCCAAAGTCTCCAGGTCCTCCTGAGCTCGGTGCGTTATGGCCTCTTGGACGCGAGGGGGCGTCGATTGGCCCTACTCGAGACCCTCGCCATGTTTGGATTCTGGGTTGGACTCGGCGCGCTGATTGGCTTTGGCAATTGGCTGTTCGCGTTCGTGGTTCCGCTCCTCATCGGCAACGGGATCGTGATGATGCACATCGTGACCAATCACGGCTTGTCCCGCCTCGTCGATCACAACGACACTCTCGCCTCGTCTCTCTCGGTGACGGTGCCTCGCTTCTTCAGCTTCTACACGCTCGACTTTGGCTACCACACCGAGCACCACCTGCTCCCCGGGGTCAGTCTGCGGCACGGACCAGCGATTCGCGAAAAAATCCTCGAGCTCGCTCCCGACCGCTACCAGAGCCTTCCCCTGAGCCACGCGCTCCTCCGCTTCTTCGAGCAACTCCGGGTCTACCGTGACCCCAAAACCCTGCTCGATCCGACCACCGGAAGAACGCGGAAAGCCCTCGGCGGACGTCGGGAAGGCCCGGCGCCTCCTTCCTCGAAGTCGCGCCCGAGGAGAGCTCCCGCTCCCCGGATCCGACCGGCGCTTCACCCGGTCCGCGGCTGAACTCCGGCGACCTTTTGGGGCTGTGCGCGCTACCTTGCGCGAGGGTCCTGAAGCGGGGATCGTTGCCCCCTGAACATGACCGAAGCGTTTCGAGTGTGCAGCACCTGCCGGACTCCCATCGCCTACGGAGCGAAGTACTTTCGCTGCAGCGTCTCTACCTGCAATCAGAAGCGGACGGCTCTCTACTTCTGTTCGGTGCCTTGCTGGGACGCGCACGTGCCCGACGCTCGTCATCGAGATGCTTGGGCGGAGGAGGTGGTCGCGCCGAGCGGTCCTTCGCCGGAGACTCCCGCTGTGAGAAAGATCGTAGGAGCGAAGCCCGCGGAGACTGCAGCTGCGGCCCCTTCGGCCGAAGACGACGCAGACATTCTCGTCGTGGTGAGCAGGTTCAAGAAATATGTGGCCGACCGCAGCGGCATGAACACTTCTGCAGGAGTGATGCCCCTCCTCTCGAAACACCTGCGCGCGCTTGCGGATCGGGCGATCCGGGAAGCGGAAGCGAATGGCCGAAAGACGGTGCTCGATCGAGATGTCGAAGAGGCTGTGCGTCGGTTCGGGCGCGCGCCCTGAGCCGCAGTCAGAAAAGAGAGAGCTGACGGCGCCGGTCGCGAGGCCGCTCAAAGGTCCCTGTTCGGGGCTCAGGGAACTCTTCGAAGCCGAGGCGCTCCTTTGTCTTGTCGAAGACAGTCGCGAGCGCGCGCGCGTAGGTCCCCTCGGCGCGAAAGCGGGAGAAAAAGCGCGGATCGTTCATCTTCCCGCTGCGCATCTCCCCGACGCGCCGGAGAATTTTCTCTGCTCGCTCGGGAAAATCGCGGAGAAGTCTCTCGACGAACACGTCGCGGCTCGCTCCCGGCAGACGCAGAGGAATGCTCAAAGCTGAGCGCGCGCCCGCAGCTCGGGCCGCTTCCAGGATCGGGATGATGTCGACGTCCGAAAGGCCGGGGATGAGCGGCGCGATGTGGACCATGACCGGGATGCCGCGCTCGGAGAGGCGTCGAATCGCCTCGATGCGCCTTTGGGGCGAGGGAGCATAGGGCTCGACCTTCCGCGCCGCGTTCGCGTCCCAGAAGGTCACACTGACGGACACCCCCACAAAAGCGACCTCGTTTAGCTTCTCGAGAAGATCGATGTCCCGCTCGATGAGGGCGGACTTGGTGATGATGTGGACGGGGTTTTTGTACTCGAGGCAGACCTCGAGGCAGCTGCGCGTGAGGCCCAGCTTTGCTTCGAGGGGCTGGTAGGCGTCGGTATTTCCGCTCAGGACGAGGAGCTCCCCGGGCCAGCTCTTCTTCTCGAAGGTTTCTCGGAGGAGCTCCGCCGCGCGCGGCTTGTAAAAGAGCACTCGCTCGAAATCGGTCCCTGCGCCATAGCCGAGGTACTCGTGGGATGGTCGCGCGTAACAATAGGAGCAGCCGTGCAGGCAGCCGCGGTACGCGTTGAGGCTGAAGCGGAAGGGGAGATCGGGACTTCGATTCTCGCTGACGATACTGCGGCTCACGTCCTCGATGAGCTGGACCTCTTGGTCAGGCGTCTCTCCCTCGTCGTAGTCGACCGAGAAGCGCTCGAAGCGGCTCGTCGGGTTCGCCAAGGGGAGGGGCCTCGCCATGCCGCGAGTTTAGCTACGCGGATGTTCAGTGACAATTCAGCTTCTTGACCCGTGGGAGGAAGTAGGTTCGGGTGTACGGGGGACGGCGCTTTGTTCTAGAAAACCGCGAGTTTCCCCGGTCCCCCGAAAAGGAGTTCCCCCTGCAGTCTGTCGAAAAGCCCGCTACCCCCCCGCCTGAAGCTTGGGCCGGTCTCGTTCAAGTCGCCGACCTGGTCAAGCGCCCTCTGGAGCGCTTCCTGGCCATCCAGGCCGCGAGCGGCATCTTACTCCTCGTTTGTGCCGCGCTTGCCATCACCGCAGCAAACTCTGCGTGGGCTGATGGTTATGAGCACTTTTGGAGCACGACCCTGGGGATCAAGGTGGGCTCCTTCGTTTTCGAGCGCTCCCTCGAGTGGATCGTCAACGATGGCTTGATGGTGATCTTCTTCTTCGTGGTGGGACTCGAGATCCGCCGCGAGATTGCTTATGGGGAACTCTCCGAGTGGCGCCGCGCGCTCCTCCCGCTGGCTGGAGCTCTCGGCGGCATGGTGGCCCCTGCCCTTCTTTACCTAGCATTCGCTGGAGAGCCTTCGACGCGGGCGGGGTGGGGTGTGCCGATGGCGACGGATATCGCCTTTGCCGTCGGCGTCTTGGCCTTGCTCGGCGACCGGGTGCCGCCAGCGCTGCGCGTCCTGCTCTTGGCCCTCGCTGTGATCGACGATCTCGGAGCGATCTGTGTGATCGCTTTCTTCTACTCGAGCGGCATCGAGGCCTATGGCCTCTTGGTCGCGGCACTCGGCTCCTTCGTGATCCTCTTCATGCAGAGGCTCGCTATCCGCCAGAAGCTCGCCTACGTCCCTCCTGGACTCGTGGCCTGGGCTGGCATCTACGCGGCCGGGGTGCACCCGACGATCGCGGGGGTGATTGTTGGCTTACTCACGCCGGTCCGGGCGTGGCTCGGGCCCGAAGGGTTCCAAGGACGAGTCAGTCGCGAGCTCAGTCGCCTCGAGGAGGCGGGAGTGAAAGATCCAGACCCGGAGGTCCTGCACGCAACGCTGCGGGGCGTCGAATTTGCCGGGCGCGAAGCCGTCTCGCCCGCCGAAGCCCTCATCGAACGGCTCCATCCCTGGGTTGCTTTCGGCGTCATGCCGATCTTCGCTCTGGCGAACGCGGGTGTGAGCCTTTCGGTGGAGAGCCTGGACGCGTCGGCGTGGAAGGTGATCACCGGGACGGGCGCGGGCCTCTTCCTCGGTAAGCCGATCGGCATTTTCCTTACCTGCTGGCTGCTCCTGAAGCTCAAGATTTCGACGCTCCCGCTCGGTCTGGGGCTCCGTCACCTCGTCATCCTCGGAACGGTGGCGGGCGTGGGGTTCACGATGGCGCTCTTCGTCGCGCAGCTCGCTTTCTCAGATCCTACGCTGCTCGGCGCCGCCAAGCTGGGCATCTTAGGGGCGAGCTTGGTGAGCGGAATCGTGGGACTCATTTTAGGACGACTCTTGCCCGTCGCGCCTCGGGTTCCCGGCCAAGCCCGCACTGTCGACGAAGCGGAGCGCTCCACGGAAGCCTGACCCCATGTCGCCGCCGCCGCGGCTGTCAAAACGGGACTCACGGAGTGCTCCTTGAGCTCAAGGCGCGACGATCGGGAAGAAGACACGTCGGTCAGCTGTCGATAAAGTGGCACCCCGTGAGCGGGGCCGAGCCGTCGCTTGCTTTCGGCTCCAGAGGGCCTAAATCAAAGGGAAAGGAGCGGAAACAATGAACATTGACATTGGAATCGAGGCGGGTAAGCGGGAAGAAATTGCGGCTGGGCTCTCCAGGGTACTTGCGGATACCTATACCCTCTACCTCAAGACTCACAATTACCACTGGAACGTGACGGGCCCGATGTTCCAGACGCTGCATCTCATGTTCGAGACGCAATACAACGAGCTCGCTTTGGCGGTAGACCTAGTGGCGGAACGTATCCGCGCTCTTGGCTTCCCCGCTCCTGGGACCTACGCGGACTTCAGCCGTCTCTCGGCGATCCCCGAAGAGCCCGGTGTCCCGAAGGCGGAGGAAATGGTCGCGAAGCTCGTCGCCGGGCACGAGACCGTCGCGCGTACGGCGCGTCAGGTCTTCAAGCTCGCTGAATCCGTGAGCGATCAGCCGACCTGCGATCTCTTGACCCAGCGCATGCAGACCCACGAGAAAACCGCCTGGATGCTGCGGAGCCTGCTCGAGAAATAAGGGCGAAAAGCCCGGCTGCCGCCTCAGGGGAGGACGAAAAAGGTTATGGATCTCTCATCATTTCCCATCACGAAAAAGTGGCCTCCGTCCTTCCCTGACCGGCTCCAGCTCTATTCCTTCCCGACCCCGAACGGCGTGAAGGCCTCGATCTTCCTCGAGGAGGTCGGGCTGCCCTACGAGGCACACCGGGTCGACTTCGGTTCTCAAGAGCAGAAGAGCGAGGAGTTTCTCTCCTTGAACCCGAACGGCCGGATTCCCGCGATCCTCGACCCGAACGGTCCTGGCGGGAAACCGATCGCCCTCTTCGAGTCCGGGGCGATCCTTCTCTACCTCGCCGAGAAAACTGGCCAGCTCCTGCCTCGGGAAAAGTACTACGAAGGTCTCGAGTGGCTCATGTTCCAGATGGCCGGAATTGGCCCGATGTTTGGACAGCTCGGGTTCTTCTACAAGTTCGCGGGGCGTGAGATCGAAGACAAACGACCTCTCGACCGTTACGCGGCCGAATCGCGCCGTTTGATCTCGGTCCTGAACGGACACCTCCGGGGCCGAAAGTACATGCTGGGAGATGAGTTCTCCCTCGTCGACATCGCGATCTTCCCTTGGGTGAGGGGACTGCTCTCCTTCTATCAGGCCGGGGATCTCGTCGGCTTTTCGGACTTCCCTGAGGTCGAGCGAGTGCTCGAGTCCTTCTTGGCGCGTCCGGCGGTGCAGCGCGGTCTGCTCATTCCTGAGTGAGGGAGGCTGTCCGCCCTAGGGCTCGCCCGAGTTTTTGTCCCCGAGTGACCCCTAGAAAGATCTGAGCCCCGGGGCCACCAGAGCGGCGGAGGCCGGGGCTCTTCTCGTCTGGCGCCAAGAGCTCGGTCAGGAGGCCTGCGCTTGGAAGGTGTGCGGGACGTCGGCGACGGGCAGGTGCTCGTTGAGCTCACCGAACTCAACAGTGCCACTCGCGACGTCATACATCGCGCAGACAATCGCGATCTTTCCTTGGTCCATGAGCTCCTTGAGCTTCGGACTCTTGGTGACGAGATTGTCCATCGTGCGGTTGACGTTGCGACGGGCGACCTGATCGACGAACTGAGCCCGATCCTCGCCTTGAATCTGGAGAGCGAGGTCGTCATCGATCGACTTTTGGATCTCGTCGACGAGGACGTCGATGTGCTTGCAGCCGAGCTTGGTTCCGACGCTGGTCGTCTCTCCGAGATCTTCGACGGCAGCCGTGACAGCGCCACAGCGCGTATGGCCCATGATCACGACGAGCTTCGCGCCAGCAGCGGCGCAAGCATACTCGACGCTGCCCATGACCTTCTCGCGAGCGACGTTGCCCGCGACGCGGACGCTGAAGATGTCGCCGATACTGGCGTCAAACAGGATCTCCGCCGGCGCGCGGCTGTCGATACAACCGACGACCACGGCGAGCGGTGACTGAGCGGCCGCGGTACCGGCGATCTGACGCGCAGCGTCGTGGCGGAAGTTCTCACCGCGCAGGAAGCGCTCGTTGCCTTGCTTGAGGAGCTCGAGCACCTGGGCGGGGTTCATCGTGCGCTGCACACCGCGGGTGACGTGCTCCTGGAACAGGATGACGTCGGCCAAATCGGAGCGATACCGCTCGAGTCCAACCATACTGACCTTGAGGTCGTGGGCGGGGGCGTGATGGTGCACGAAGTCCGAGAGGTAAGTCAGGATGTCGGGATCGATGTAGTCGGCCGACCGGGCGTCGAGGAGCACGTGGCTGCCGCGCGGGACCTCATCGAGGGCGCGTTCCAGGACGGAGCGTCCGAGGAAGCTGACTTGCTCGACGAACTCGATGCGCACAAGCTCGTAACCTGCGCGCTTCTCCACGAGTCTACGTACGGGACGGCGGGAGTTGCTGTAGAGAATGAAGGTGATCGAGATAACGAGGCCGATCACGATGCCCTTGAGCATGTCCGTGAGAACGATCGCGGCGACGGTCGCGAGGAAGGGCAAGAGCTGAGCCTTTCCGCCACGGGCCATGCTGACGAAGAGGCTCGGGCTGGCGAGTTTGAAGCCTGTGACCACCAGGATGGCTGCGAGAGCCGAGAGCGGGATGGTGTTCAAAAGCGTGGGCAAGAAGAGCACGCAGAGCAGGAGGAGGATGCCGTGAATGATGGCGCTCATCTTCGTCTCTGCGCCTGCGCCTACGTTGACGCTTCCGCGGACGACGACGCTCGTTACGGGCAGGCCACCGAGCAGGCCCGAGGTCATATTCCCGATGCCTTGAGCCACGAGCTCACGGCTGGCCGGTGAACGGCGCTGTTTCGGATCGAGGGCATCGACAGCTTCGAGATTCAAGAGGGTCTCGAGGGAAGCGACGATGGCGAGCGTCACCGCGGCCATGTAGGTTGCTCCGTTGGCGAGGGCGCTGAAGTCAGGGGTCGTCAGGAGCTCAAAGAACGCGGACTTGTCCTCGAGGACGGGCACCTGGACCAGGTGGCTGGTGGCGAGCTCAAAGGGCCCTCCGAGGGACGAAAGCGCCTTGGTGAGAAGGACACCAATGGCGACGACCGCGAGCGGAGCCGGGATCTTCGTTCGCTTGAGCAGGGCTACCTTGTCCCAGACAAGCAAGAGTCCGATCGAGACGAGGCCGATGATGAGCGCGGTGTATTGAACGTCGAAGAATGACGCGAGCACCTCGGTGAAGGTGTTCTCGCGATCCGCCTGTTCGAAGGCCATGTCCCCGATCGGGTCCGGATCGTGACCGATCACGTGGGGAACCTGCTTGAGGATCAGGATGACGCCGATGGCAGCGAGCAGACCTTTGACGACCGCGGACGGGAAGAAGTGCGCAATGAACCCGGCGCGCACCAGACCGAGCACGAGCTGGAAGACTCCTGCGATCACGGTGGCGGCGAGGAAGGCGCGGAACGAGCCGAGGGTGGCGATCTGGGTCGCGACGATAGCGGTCAGACCGGCAGCAGGGCCGCTGACGCTCGTATGGGATCCGCTGAGCGCGCCGACGACCACACCGCCGACGATGCCCGCGAGCAGGCCGGAGAAGAGGGGGGCCCCGGATGCCAATGCGATGCCGAGGCACAAGGGGAGCGCAACCAGGAAGGTCACGCTTCCAGCGGGGAAGTCTTTCGAAAGGGTCTTGAACATCGGGTAGATTCTCGGTTCAGAAGGGTCGGTGGACGACTGCCTGTGAGCGAAGGGAGAGCGTGAGGTCGACCAGAATGCGATGGGAGCTCTCTCTGGATCGCGAACTGGTCCGCGAGGTCTTCGTGATACGAATCTCGTCGCGCTCATCGCTGTGCACGTCGCGCATCACCAATGCTCAGGATATCCCCACAGATCCAAGGTCGCGCAAGGAGGAAGCAACACAACGTGAACGATTCTCGCTGCGGGATCGAAATGTGTTCCTGATTGGTGACTCTCAAATAGCTCAGTTGTCGGAATCTCCAGACGCCGCATCAGGTGCTGTGCGGAATTTCCGACACGTGCCTAGGGCGACCGTCGGTCGCTCGGGTCGGCGGGGGCTGCCGGCGGCGCTAGCCAGCAAGTCCCTGAGAATCCGGAGCTTTTCGGCGCGATCCTGCGCGCATTGTCGTAGTGGAGCGCGTTCTGGCCCGGGGGTCTGCGCCTCCCGAAACGTTGGAGAGGCGGGCGCGCGCCTCATGTTTCGTGATTTCGAGACCGCATTTCGAGACCGCACCTGAGCGCGATCTAGCTCCACTCCGGCTCGGGCTTGTTTTCAGTGGGACTGCTTTGCCCGGAGAGACCTCCGAAGACGGCCCGATCCCAAAAACCACTTGTGATGCAATAGTGGCTTCGGTGGGCGCCCGTGTGGTGGCATGCGTGCTGCTCGGGGGAGAGCAAGATACCTATGCGCTGCGCCCTGCGCACCCAGACTGGAACGACTCGTTGATGAGCCCAGACGTGAATCTGGCCAGTGAGCACAACCCAAAACGAAAGGCTCACTAGGAAAAACGCGACTCCGACATGGAGCCCGGTCACCGAGACTGGCGCGGAAGCGTCACCAACGACGAGCGCTCCTGCCAGGAAAGGAATCGTCCCGATGGCGTGGGATCCTATGCGTTCGCAGAGTCCGTGGCTCAGGATCGCGTCGGGGAAGCTGTGGTGCTCGCGGAAGGGAGCAATGAAGCCGGGACCTAAGATCGGCCAAGCCGAATGCCCGATGCGGTCGCCGGCGAAATGAATGAGGCCACTCAGCAGGTCGGAGAGGAGCCAAGCTAAGAAGAAGCTGAGCGCCCCGAGGGTGAGCGTTTCCTCGATCGGAAGCGCGCTCGATAGAATCACGGTGCGCATCACTGCCCATGACAAGAGGAGAGTGAACGCAAGCACGCCCAGGGTCTCAAGAGCCCGCACCCAGGACGCCTGAACCGCGGCTCGTTCCTCTTCGTGACACAATGCTCCTTGTTTCTCGCGGCCCGGCGATGGACGCTCGCTCTGATGTTCCAAGAGTTCTACGGGAGCTTCTTTCAGCACCCCGTGATGCTGTGGGCGATCCCGCTTCTTTACGTCGGGCTCCGTTTTCGCGCGCTGTCCGGGCTCGAGCGACCGAGTTTCCTCGCGCCTTACTTGAAGCTGGTGACGGTCGGAACCCTGCTCGACGCGACCCTCACGACCGAAAGCCTCATCGAATGGGCTTCCGTCTCCCCCGGGCTTGCCCAAGCGATCGCCATCGTTTTTGTCATCTTGGGTGACTTTCGCGTTCTCTATCTTGTTCTTCGCCTGCACGGTTCTCCCTATCAGACAGGGATCGCGGCTCTCGCGATGAGTCTAGTCGTACCACTCCTTCAAGGTCTCCTCACGCAGATTTTCCCGGAGTGGTTCGCAAACGTGCGTCACACGTTTTTGGTCTATGAGCTCTTGTTCATCGCGCTCCTCGTCGCGCTCCTCTTGCGACAGAGAAAGCTGGAAAATGAACCGGGCGTCCAGCTCGCGCGCGATGTGCTTGTGTATGCGCTCACTTACTACTGCCTATGGGCCACTGCCGATATCATCATTGTCGCCGGCTTCGACGTCGGCTACCTGATCCGCGTCATCCCTAACGTGCTTTACTACGGTGTGTTCGTCGTGTTCGTCGACTATCGGGCCTCTGTCCGTCCCCTGGGGACGCGGAGTCTAAAGGCGACGCTTGTCGTTTCCTTGATTGCTCTTCTGGGGCTCCCCTTGGGATGTTCTCGCGCCGATGGCAGCCCGGCTCCCTGTGGGGAGACGCGGCCCGTCAGCACAGAGGCGCCGCGAGTTGCCCCAGAGAGCGCGCGCATCAGACTCGGAGACCCAAAGAGCGAGGGCCGTGAGGTGACCCTCGCTGAGGTGGAGAAGGCGCTCGGCGCCGGCAAGAAAGTCGAGACGTTCGATCCATATTACTCGGCTCACAAATCCTTCTGGGGATGGCCCGCGTCGGAGCTTTTGGCTTGGGCATTTCCCGGGCAGGGCGAAGGAGGCGAAGTGGAGCTCCGAGCGGTGGACGGATACGAAGTGCGGCTTTCTCTGAGCCAGCTCGCGCGCGATCGAGCTTTTTTCGTCTACGCGGACGCGGAGCTTCCCTCCTGGGCTCCGATTGGGCCGCGGGCCGCTGACCCGGGGCCCCTCTACCTCGTCTGGCCCGGTGAAAAGCACACGGACCTCACGACGCACCCGCGCCCCTACAGCGTCGTCGCGCTCAGAAAGGTGAGCGAAGAAAAAGTGCGCTTCGGGCCTCCCGAAGGGTTCGCTGAAGGGACGCCTGAGCGGCGGGGGGAGGAGCTCTTTGAAAGTCGCTGCATTCGCTGCCACGCCATGAACCAAGTGGGCGGGAAGGTCGGGCCCGATCTCAACGTTCCGCGGAATATCCTCGAGTACCGCGCCGAGGCCGATGTCGTCGCCTACATCCGCGATCCCGGGGCTTTCCGCTACGGGACCATGCCCTCTCACCCGGATCTTTCGGAGGAAGCTCTCTCCGCGCTCACTCAATTTTTGCGTGCGATGCAGAAGTTCAAACACGAACCCGGGTCGAAAGGAGCCCATTGATCTTGGTTGCAAGGAGCTCAAAGCATCAGTTTCAAGCGGCCTGTGCGGCTCTGCCTTCGGCCCTCGAAGGACTCCGGCTCGGCGAAAGCGTCGCTCTTGAGCCGATAGTGCGCGCGCTCGCGCGCGGCGCCGCGGTCGATGTTGCGGGAGTGGGGGGCTCGGAGGGGCCCGCGCGGTTTCTGACCGCCGTTCTCGCTGAGCTTTGTGTGCCATCGACGTATCGCCCCGTCACGCATTTCCTCGAGCGGAGAGAAGCGACAAGCCGAGTGCTCGTTGTCTTTTCCCAAGGGCTCTCGCCCAACGCGCGCCTGATGCTCTCCCGCGCGAGCGAATACGCGTGCGCGCTTCTGGTCACGAGTGCCTCTTCGGTAGAAGGGGAAGAGGGGACAGAGCTCCGGACAAAAGGCGTCACGCTCTTGCCGCTCGAAGTGCCCCTTGAACCTCGTGCGCTCGTGCGCTTGACCGGACCGACTCTGTTCCGGGCGCTCGCATACCTTCTGGGACTTGAGGTCGGAAGGCGAATGGGGCGGCCCGAGCCATCCTTTGCCGTGAGCCCGAAGGAGCTCGCTCGCGCCTATCAAGCGAGTCAAGCTCAGGGGCGCGAGCTTTCGCACCTTTTGCCGCAAAGTGGTCTCGAAGGCATCATCGTAGGGGAGCCGATTGTCGACCTTGTGCAAGTCGAAGCGGCCAAATGGCGAGAAGCGCTCTGGTGCGCTCCCCCGCCGGTCTTCGACGCTCTCGGCTTCGCTCATGGGCCGCTTCAGACCCTCGAGAAGGGAGAAGCGCCTCTGCTCGTGGTGCATGGCGCGGGGGAGCGCGGACTCTCGCTGTTCGCGCGCGTGCGAGCGTGCCTGGAGCGCGCCGGTCGGCGCTCGGTGAGTGTCCCGTTGGCTCTCCCGGCCCCGCTCTCGGCCCTCGAGGTGGACGCAGTGATCAATGAGATTTTGCTGGAGCGCATGCCGGAATGCCCCGAAGAGTGGCCGGGACAGGGCTGGGACGGACCGCTTTACGGGCTCGGCGATCCCGAGGACTGCTCAGCGCTCGCGTGAGCTGACCGCGTCGTCCTGCCTCGAGAGCTGGAGCAAGAAGCTCGCAATGTGCTCTTGAATGGCGGGCTCAGCGAGCACGCGCCCGTGGCCGAGGCCTTCGGTTTCGACGTATTGGCTGCTTGGGATACGCCTTGAGAGGTCGCGGCTCACTTCGACCGGAATGTGACGATCTCTTCGATCGTGGATGAGGAGGGCTCGCTCGGCAGCCAAGAGGGCGGGCTCGACGCGGCTCCCCTTCGGCTCCACCTTGGCCCTCTGGATGACGTCTTCGAGGAGGCGCGCTCTGACGACGTCGCTAAAGCCGACCTTCCGCTGGAAGTTGTCGAGAGCGAAGTCGAGGGAGGGCATCGGCGCAACGAGCACGAGGGCGCGCGGACGGACGCGCTCGGCTGCCAGGGCGCAGGCGAGGCCGCCTAACGAATGACCGACGAGGGCGATGGCGGGACCGTATCGCTCGGAGAGGAGCTCGATGAACCGAGCGAACTCGAGGGCGTGGGTCGACCGCCCGGAGGCTGAGCCGTGAGCAGGGGCGTCAAAGACAGCAACGCGGAAACCTCGCTCGGCGATGGTGCGCCCGAGCTCGAGAAGCTGGGCTCCTGAGCCGGCCCAGCCATGACAGAGGATCACCAGGGGACCTTGGCCAAAGACGTGGGCGACGGCGCGCCTGCCATCCAGAGTGAGCGTCTCGAGGGGACCATGGTCAGCCTCAAGCCCAGGGATCTTTGTCCAGGGGACGAGGAACCTGTCGGCCAAGAAGCGGGCGCTGAGCCTGGGAAACGCGTCGAAGAGCGCCGCGACGAGGCGAGCCGGCTGAAGCCAGGGGCGCGCGACGACATCATGAGCAGGGGAAGACATGCGAGAGAACTCCTGGGCTTGTGACATGGTGAGAGAAAAGAGAGCGGAGGGCTGCTCGCGCTCGAACGCGTCCGTCTGGCCGTCGCGAGAGGCGACTGGCGAGGTGGTATTTGAGGAGGATGCCGTGAAACTCGAAGGCGAGCTGGGCTGGGTCGGCGTCACAGCCGAGCTGACCTTCTCTCTGGGCGAGGGTCATCGCCAGGGTGATCATGGCGTCGGCCTTGCCGAACCAGTCGGCGATCGCGTCGCGCACGGGGCCCTCGCGATCGTCGAAATCGATTGCAGCGGAGAGGAAGACACAGCCGCGTCGCTCGTGCCCATCGATCCAATCGAGCCAGTTCTCAAAGAGCGCGACAAGGCGCGGCAGACCGCGCGGGTGCGACAGGGCGGGCCGAAATACTTGCTGCTCGAACTGTCCTGCGGCGTACTCGAGGACGGCGAGCTGGAGCTTTTCCTTGGAGCCGAAGTGGGCGAAGAGGCCGCTCTTCGACAGCCCGAGATCTGCGGCGAGCTCCCCGATCGTGAGGCTCGGCAGGCCGGATGCGCCGGCCCAGGCAAAGGCTCGCTCGAGGACCTTCTGGCGCGTGAGCTCGCCTTTGCTGCGCGCGCGCTTCGCTTGGGTCAGCTCTGCCGATTCCACGCTTCTAAAAATAGAACGACCGTTCGTGCTTTTCAACAGGCAGAGAAATCTCAAGGAAATTCAAACGCTTATTGGAAGCGCGCGGGTGCTCGGGCGCTCACCGGGGATCGACTGCTCGGCTGCGGGACACGAGCTGGGGCGTCTTCTTGGAGCTCTTTAGACCATCGCGAAATCGCTCAATGACGGCTCGCTCTTCGCGGCGGAGCCCATAGAGGTCGAAGACGAGCGCATCGAGGGCCTGCCACGCGCTCGAAGAGAGCTCTCCTTGACCGCTCATATCTTCAGTGAACCGCGTGAGCTCGGAGGCGCGTGTGCCGAGACCCTGGGGCGGCGCTGGGATACTCCTCAGATGAGAGATTTTGACCTGGGGCAGGATCGGCTGTCGCGCCTCTCGGTAGCGTTGATAATGAATCCAACGAACGAAGCTCGAGTTGAGCAGGGCCACGAGCGCAGAAGCCGGCCACTCAGGGAGCTCGAAGCCGGCGAGCAGCGAGTTGCGGAAGGGAAGCCCGTCGGAGAGCGTCGCGATCGGAAAGCGCGCCGTTTGACGGATCAGGATGCGGACTTCTTGGAACTCGACTCTGGGGCGTAGGCGGCCCTCGAGGACGCTCGGATCGGCGAAGAGGCGCGGCGGGCCGAGCCAGAATTCGCGGATGTCGCTCCCCTCCCTGAGGGGCACGGTGAAGCGTCCTTTAGGGGCGTTGGCCTTCAGGAAATGCTCGCGCAACGCTCGATCGGACTGGAGGCCTCGCTCTCCGAACAGCGCCTTGGGCAGGGGCTCGAGCGCACACGCCTTTTCGAGCAGAGCTCGCTCGACGGGTCCGAGCTCTGGGCGCGCCACGGGCCAAGGGGCTCCGGCGTCCTCGCCGCGACCGCCCAAGGTGCGCACGGAGACGAGAGCCATGCAGGGCTGCGTTACGCCGGGGAACTTGCCTTCCCCAAAATCGAGTAGCTCTCCCTCGAAGGCATTATAGCGATCGTGAGCGCGGCGGGTGGGCAGATAGCCTGCGAGCTCGGACACGGAGGTCGGCAGGACGAGGCCGAGGCGTCCGCCCGGGCGAAGCATGGGCGGTAACGTCCCGGCGAATACGCCGTGAGTGGTGGGGTAGCCGGCGAAAGCTTCGCTCCAGCGTTCGTAGTGGGCGCGGAGGGGCGGCGCGAGGCGCTGTGCCGCGCGACCGGCGTGGGCGATCCAAGGAGGATTGCCGATGATGGCGTCGAATCCGCCGCGCGCCATGACGTCGGGGAACTCCGCGTGCCAGTCGAAGTAGGCGAGGGACTTGTCATGGCCGCTCGGGGGCGGGAGCAAGACCGAGTTGCCGACCTGGATGCGGAGAGCTCCGAGGGGCGGCGCGTTCTTCGCTCGAGCGATCTCGAGCCAGAGGCCGAGCCGACAAATCTCCCGGGCGAGGGGATCGAGATCGATGCCGAAGATGCAGGAGCTGAGGACGCGCGCGAGGCGCTCGGGCATGTCTTCGGGGCCGCTTGAAGGTAAACGCGCTGCGATGCGCTCGGCGGCGGCGGCGAGAAAATCGCCGGAACCACAAGAAGGGTCGAGGATCTTTAGGCTGAGGAGATCGGGATGCGGCTCTTTCAGCTTTTCTTCGATGAGCGGCTCGAGGGCGCGATCGAGGACCTCGGAGATGAGGGGCAAAGGTGTGTAATAACTTCCGAGCTTGCGCCGGGAGTGCTCGCCCGCCGAAGGGCGGAGCGTCAATTGGTTGCCCTCGAGCCGAGCTTCGAGCTCCAGGAGCCCTTCGTAGAGCCCGCCCAACAGAGCGCGCGGCGGTCGGAGCGGGTCAACAGTGAGCTCTTGGAAAAACAGGAGGAGCGCGCGGAGCGTCGGGCCTGACTGCCTGGGCAGCTTCCCATCCTCTCCGAGGAGGTGCTGCATGAGGCTGCCGTCGTAGAGGCCTCCTTGGGCCGCGACGCCGGCCTCAGGATCCCCCGCGCGGGCGCTCCTCAAGGCGCATTCGACGCCTTTCAGCAGTGGAGCGTCGTCGCGATTCGTCGCGTCCGCTTGAGTGAGGAGAGGGATGAGCTCGCGACGCACGAGGGTCCCGAGGGGAGCGCCCGCGTTTTGAGCGGCGAGGAGCAATCCGAGCAAGGCGTAAGAGAAGGCACAGAGCTCTCGGGCCAGCTCTTCCGGCGGGAGCGAGCGGAGAGTTTTGCTCTCTGTGCTCTTGAGGAGAGAGGTGCCGAGGGCTCCCAGGAGCTCTCCGAGAGCGTCGCGCGCGAGCGTCCCGTCGCGACTCGGGCCGCGGTCGGCAGCGGAAGTCCGATCGATCGGGAGAGATGGGGGACGAGGCACGATCGCGGGAGGGCATGAGGCTAATGGACCCATGGGATGGACTCAACCTAGGTCCGTAACCATCCCGAAACGTGCGTCTGGTTAGAAGCAAGTCGAGCTTCGATGCGCCCTGCTCTTGGTTGGACCCTTCGCGACTGGACCGTCGCCTACCGCAGCGGGCGGATGAGCGAAGCCTCCGTCATCGACTTCATCGACACCTTCGACAAGACAGATCCTGCTTGGATCAGTCTCGCCTCTCGCGCCTCCTTGGAGGAGGAAATGCGCTCGCTCCGCGAGCGTCTGGAGGCGGCGGGTGGAGATTACGAAAAACTGCCGCTCTATGGGGTGCCCGTCGCGGTCAAAGACAACATCGACGCCTTCGGTTTCCCGACCACCAACGCCTGTCCCGCGTTCTCGCGGGTTCCGAGCGCAGACGCTGAAGTGGTGCGTCTGCTCAAGGAAGCGGGCGCGCTCATCGTCGGCAAGACCAACTTGGACCAATTTGCGACGGGCTTAGTCGGAACACGCTCGCCCTACGGGGCCGTCCCGAACGCCTTCGATGAGGCCTATATCGGCGGAGGCTCGAGCTCGGGTTCGGCCTCGGTGGTCGCGCGCGGCTTGGTCCCGATCGCGCTCGGCACGGACACTGCGGGTTCGGGGCGAGTGCCGGCGGCGCTCCAGAACATTGTCGGGCTGAAGCCGAGCAGGGGGCGGCTCAGCACTCGGGGCGTTGTCCCCGCTTGCCGGACTCTCGACTGTGTCTCTGTGTTTTCGCTCGTCAGTGAGGACGCCTGGTTCGTCCTCGACCTCCTTGCGAAATACGATGCCGAGGATCCTTACGCACGCGAGAGCCCAAGGGGGAGGCCGCCCGCCGTCTCGCCGGGGCGAGCGCGGATTGGAGTTCCCGCCGCGCCGCGTTTTTTCGGCGACGATCTGGCCGAGCGCGCGTTCGAACATGCAGTGCGCGCTGCTGAAGGTCTGGGGGCCGAGATCGTGCCCACGGACATGAGTGCGTTCCATGAGCTCGCGGAGCTCCTCTACGCACAGAGCTGGGTCGCGGAGCGGGCTCTCTCGGTGGGTGAGCTCTTGAAGACGCCGGAGCTGCTCGATCCCGTCGTCGGCCCCATCATTCAAAGGGGCACTGAGTTCACCGCCCAGGATGCTTATCGCGCTGAGTACCGCCGGGCAGAGCTCGCTCGCGCCATCGACTTGGTCATGGCGCATCTCGACGCGCTGATGGTGCCCACTGTGCCGACCATCTTCAAACGGGACGAAATTGCTCAGGACCCGGTTCGACTGAACGGAGTCCTCGGGACCTATACCAACTTCACGAACCTCGCCGATTTGGCGGGGATCGCCGTGCCGGCTCCTTTTCGAACCGATGGATTGCCCTTTGGCGTGACGTTCCTCTGCCCAGCCTTCGAGGAGGAGCGCCTCCAGGAACTCGCGGGCGCGTTCCACCGCTGTGCTGGGGTGCCGCTCGGAGCGACGTCCCGGCCCATGCCGCTCGGGCAGCCTGTGAGCGCGGCTCGACCGCTTCAGGGCATTGGGCTCGTGGTGGTTGGAGCTCACATGCGGAGCATGCCGCTCAATCACGAGCTCCGAGAGCTCGGCGCGGAGTTCGTTTGCGAAGCGCGCACGGCCGGAGAATATCGGCTGTTTGCGCTGAGGGGCACGAAGCCCGAAAAGCCGGGCCTCTGTCGAACGCCGGGGCAAAAGGGCCCCGGCATCGAAGTGGAGCTGTGGGACGTCCCGCACGATAGCTTCGGCCCTCTCCTTGAGAAGGTCAGCTCACCTCTCGGTCTCGGTAGCGTCCAGCTCGAAGATGGAAGCTGGCAAAAAGGCTTTATCTGTGAGCCCTACGGCATCGGTGACGCCGTCGACATCAGCTCCTTTGGCGGGTTTCGCGCTTACGTGGCGAGTCAGAAAGAAGCCCGCGCCATGAAACATCCCGAAACATAAGGGAGACATGGGCGACGTAGGAGCATGGTGAACTCACTGTCAGTGAGGCAAAGGTAAGCCTCCGCTGCATTGAGGGAAAAGAGGGCGCGAGTGGAGAAGGTGACCGAGATTCAACGCCACCGGGAGGGTCGAGAGGTGGGACGGCCGAGGAAATTGCGCCCTTCGGAGAATCATCTCTACTTCGACGCGGTGGTCCGGCACGGCTCGATCCGGCGAGCGGCCGACGCGCTCCACATCGCCTCCTCCGCGCTCAATCGGCGCATCCTGGACCTCGAGCATGAGGTCGGCACCGCTCTCTTTGAGCGTTTGCCTCGAGGGATGCGGCTGACGACGGCTGGCGAAATTTTGCTCGGATTTGTCCGTAAGTCCATGAAAGAGCTGCGCCGTGCGGAGCTCGAAATTGAGCAGCTGCGCGGGGAGGTGCGCGGCGTTGTCAGGATCGCTGTCGCAGAGTCGGTGACTCCGAGCTTCTTGCCGGAGGCGATTTCTTCCTACCAAGCGACTCACTCCGGCGTCGGGTTTCACGTCGAGGTCGATGGTCCGGACGCGCTCGTTGATGCGCTGACCAAGGACAGTGTTGACCTGATTTTGACCCACGAGGCGCCGAGTATGCCGAGTGTGACTGTGCTCGCGGAGGTGCGGCACGAGCTGTGCGCGCTGGTGGCTCCGGATCATCCTCTCGCGCGCTTCGAGCGCGTAGCGCTCTCGGATTGTGTTGAATATCCCTTGGCGATCCCTGATCAGAGCCTCGCGGCAAGGGCGCTCATTGAGCTTGTTGCGGAGGAGACGGCCTTGACTTTGCGCCCCGCGCTCGAGTCAGATTCCATCGAAACGCTGAAGTCCTATGCGCGCCTCGGACGCGCGGTGTGTCTGAGTTTTCGCGTCGGTCCCGACGATGAGTCGCCGGGGCTCGTGATGATTCCGCTGAGCGATCCCCCCTGTTCGGAGGCCTCTTTGTATCTAGCGGCGAGGCGAGGTCGCGTGCTCCCGGTGCCTGCGGCGAGCTTCGTTGAGGTGCTATTGCCCTTGTTCGCGAGACACCCTTCGAACGCGCGTTCCGTTGTGGCTTGAGTTCAAGCGTGGGACCGATGCGATGCGAGGGAGAGACGCGTGGCAGTGAGGGGAGGGTATGTTTTCCTGTCGGAGGGAGCCCCGGGACCATCCTCAACGGAGCAGCGCTCTGCTCGCGATTTGGTGCTGGTAATGTGTGAGCGAATTGTGGATAAGGGGAGCAGAGAGTGAGCGGTGAACGTTCCCTGGTTTGGCTGTGTTTTTGGGTAAAGGTATGACAGGAAACACAATCGACAGCGTCCCGTATCGGTGGCCTTACAATGGCGACCTGCGCCGGGAGAACACCGCCCTCATCATCATCGACATGCAGTTCGATTTTTGCGGGGAAGGCGGATACGTCGATCTCATGGGCTACGACATCTCCCTGACCCGCGCCTGTATTGAGCCGATCGGTCGCCTCTTGCACGCGATGCGCGCCCTCGGGTTCCCGATCTTCCACACCCGCGAAGGACACCGACCGGACCTCGGCGACCTTCCTGCGAATAAACGCTGGCGCTCTCGCCAGATTGGCGCTGGGATCGGTGACGAGGGCCCTTCGGGCAAGGTGCTCGTTCGCGGCGAAAAGGGCTGGAGCATCATCCCGGAGCTCGCGCCGATCGAGGGTGAGTACATCATCGACAAACCCGGAAAGGGGTCCTTCTACGCGACGGACCTCGAAATGCTGCTTCGCCTCCGCCGCATCGACAACCTGATCCTGACGGGGATCACGACGGACGTGTGCGTGCATACGACGATGCGCGAGGCCAACGATCGTGGTTTTGAGTGCGTGATCGTCTCGGACTGTTGCGCGGCGACGGATCCGAACAACCACAAGGCCGCTCTTGAAATGGTGAAGATGCAGGGAGGGGTCTTCGGTGCAGTGGCGAGCTCGGATGCCCTCCTGGCAGAGCTCTCGAAGATGGAGGGGCGCGGGTGATCGAGCAACGGCTGGTGCTCCGCGACCTGCTTGACGGCCCTCTGCCGGCCGAGCTCGGTACCTTCGTGCCGCTCTGGCCGGGCGTCGAGATCTTGCCCCTCTACGGCATTGGGGACAACGGGAAACCGGTCGACCCGACGCGTCCGTCCGCAGCTTTCTTGCGCTACGCGCCTGGAGCGAGTGTCCCAGAGCATCGCCATCCCGGCTACGAACACATCTTCGTTCTCCGCGGATCGCAGTCCGATCGTCATGGGAAGTACCCGGCGGGGACCTGCGTGATGAGCCCGCCTGGCACGACCCACGCTGTCTCGAGCGAAGAGGGCTGCCTTGTGCTCGCTGTTTGGAACCAATCAGTGGAGGTCTTGTGAGGTCGAAGCAAGTGACCGTAGACGCGGAGCCGAGCCCGCTCTCCTTCGACACAGCCACGACGGCCGCGATCTTCATCGATATGCAGCGCGATTTCCTCGAGCCGGGGGGCTTCGGGGAGGCGCTGGGCAACGACGTTTCTCATCTGCGCGCGGCCATCGAGCCCTGTCAGCGGCTCCTCTCTGGCCTCAGGGAGCGGGGAATCTTTGTCCTGCATACGCGCGAAGGTCACCGGCCCGACCTCTCGGACGCGCCGAGCGCGAAGGTGCTCCGCGGCGCGCCGAAGGCGCGCATCGGCGATGTGGGCCCGATGGGTCGAATCTTGATTCGCGGTGAACCAGGCCACGACCTGATCCCCGAGCTTGCGCCGAGGCCTTCAGAACCTGTGATCGACAAACCCGGCAAGGGTGCTTTTTATGCGACGGACCTCGGTCCGATCCTCGCTCATCGCGGCATCAAGACGCTCATCGTCTGCGGTGTGACCACGGAGGTGTGTGTGCACACCACGGTGCGCGAAGCCAATGACCGAGGATTTGTGTGCGTCGTGCCGAGCGACTGTACGGCTTCTTATTTTCCGGAGTTCAAAGAAGTCGCGCTCCGAATGGTGAGCGCGCAGGGGGGGATCTTCGGCTGGGTGAGTGACTCGGCGCGCATCCTGCGCGCCCTCGAGGTGTGAACAAGGAACAACAGGGGACGTTAGAGCGATGACGAAAGCGAATGGACCTAAATTCTGGACGCCCGGGGACTACAATGCATTCTTTGGTTTCGGGACGAACATCCTCGTCAACCTCTTGGTTCTGACGGGCCTCTTGCGGTTTGTCCTCGGCATGCCGGACGAGCTCGTGTTTTCTCGAGTTCTTCCCGCGGCTGGCTTCATGCTCCTGTTGAGCACCTGTTATTACGCCTGGCTCGCGTACAAACTCGCCAAGGAGACAGGGCGCTCCGACGTGTGTGCGCTGCCTTCCGGGATCAGCGTTCCTCACATGTTCGTCGTGGTCTTCGTGATCATGATGCCGATCAAGGCAAAAACAGGGGATCCGATGAAGGCCTGGGAGGCGGGGCTCGCCTGGGTCTTCATTCAGGGCTGTCTCCTTTCGATCGGCGGATTCATCGCGCCCTTGATCCGAAAAGTGACGCCCCGCGCGGCCCTGCTCGGTACCCTGGCGGGCGTTTCCGTCGCGTTCATCTCAGTGCGCCCTGCGCTCGAGATGTATATGAATCCGCTCATCGGTGTGACCTGCTTCGCGATTATCCTCGCGAGCTGGTTCGGGAACGTCCGATACTTCCGCGGTATCCCGGCGGGCCTCGTGGCTATCTTCGTGGGCAGCGTGATCGCCTGGGGCTCGACGCTCTTTGGCTACAGCCTCGGGGGGATGTCACTCGCTTCTCTCGCCGAATCGGTCGCTGGCTTCGGTTTCAGTCTCCCGATCCCCGCGCTCAACCACACGTTCGCCGGCTTCGAGTTCCTCGGCATGATCCTCGTCACCGCGATCCCCTTCGGCATCTATGACCTGGTCGAGGCCATGGACAACGTCGAAAGCGCCTCGGCGGCCGGCGATAATTTCCCCACGACGCGCGTCCTGACCGCCGATGGCATCATCAGCCTCATCGGCTGCACGATGGGCAATCCCTTCATCCTCGCCGTCTACATCGGTCATCCGGGATGGAAGGCTATGGGCGGGCGCATCGGCTACTCAGCGGTGACGGGTATTGTGATCGCGACGCTCGCTTTCACGGGAATTCTGCCAGTGCTCGTCGCGCTCATCCCCGTCGTCGCTATCTCGCCCATCTTGCTCTACATCGGCATGTTGATCGGCGCTCAAGCGTTCCAAGAGACACCCCGGCGCCACGCTCCCGCCATCGTGCTCGCCCTCGTTCCTCACTTGGCAGCTTGGGGCAAGATGCTGATCGACGGCGCGCTCGGCGCTGCTGGAACCAACGCCGCGGCCGTTGGGTTCGACAAGCTGGCCCAGGTCGGCGTGCTCTACGAAGGCCTCACCATCCTCGGGGGCGGCTCGATCCTCGGTGGTCTCGTGCTCGGCGCGATCGGAGCCTTCATCGTCGACCGCAAGTTCGAGAAAGCGGCGCTGTTCTCGGTGGCTGGTGCGGCCCTGACCTTCCTCGGTTTCATGCACGGTGAGGCGATTGGGTTCGCGGTGTCTCCGCTCGTTGCGACCTCGTACTTGATGGTTTCAGTGCTCCTCTATGGGTGCGCGAAGTTCGGGGCAGTCGAGGGGAAGCCGACGGAAGCTGAAGAAGAGGGAGAGCTGCTCCACGGTCACGCCGAAGCACCGGCCGCAGCAGAGTAAGAGGGAGCAAAGGAGAAGAAAGATCATGCTCGAATATTCGAGAAGTCCCTTGCAAGAGGAAAGCCCATGAGTAAAGCCCGTAGTCTATTACCCATCACGTTCAGTAAACCCAAATACATCACAGTCCTGTCCTCCCTCCTCGCTCTGACCGCTGCTTCGGCGGCCCAGGCGCAGGAGGCAGAGGCGCAGCCAGAGGCTGCTCCGGCAGAAGCCGCGCCGGAAGCAGAGCCTGAACCGGCGGAAGCTCCGGTAGAGGCCACTGTCACCATGACGGCGGCGCCGGTGGAAGAACCGGCCGCTCCTGCCGAGGAGCCCTCTGTCGAAGAGGAGATCGAGAAAGTCGAGGAGCCTGCTCCCTTTTCTCCTCACCTCACCGTCGGCGCTGGCATGAGGACGGGCCTGAGTCTCGATCCGAGCTCTGGCACGCTCAGCTTGAACGACGGCTTGGTCGACCAGCTCCAGGTCCGTCCCTTCATCGGTGGTAGCCTCACTCCGCACGTCGGATTCTGGCTCCAGTTCGAGATTGGTGCGGGGTCGAATCCCTCTGGTCTGCCGTCGTTCGCAATCTTGGATGCAATTGCGCAGATCAAGTTCGTCGACGAGTTCCAGCTCTGGGTCGGGCAGCATATCCCCGCTCAGGATCGGAACAACATGAACGGTCCATTCTTCGGAAACACCTGGAACTTTGCCGTGGCGGCTGGTGGTTATCCGTTTGATATGGGCGCACGCGATCGCGGGTTTACGTTCTGGGGCCTCGTGGCGGGGGGCCGCTTTAAGTATCACCTGTCCGTTGTGGACCTTCAGCCCACTCAGAGCATCGAGCACGCTCGCCTGGCGGGGCGTATCAACTTCCACTTCTGGGAGCCTGAGAACTTTTACTACAGCTCAGGAACCTACTTCGGCACTCAGGATATCCTGACGATCGGCGCAGCATTCCAGACCCAGAAGGGCGAGGACGGTGTGTCCGACGACGATCTGCTCGGGTTCTCGATCGACGGTATGATCGAGAAGAACCTCGGCGGAGCCGGAACGTGGACGGCGGAAGCCAGCTACTTCAACTTCGACAACACCGGGGCCAACTACGTCGGCAACCAGGGAACTCTCGACAGCGGCTACGGTGTCTGGGGACCCTATCCCGGCGAAGGTTTCCTCGGTGTGGTCTCGTGGCTGACCCCCGAGAAGATCGGCGTCGGAAAGCTGCAGCCAAACGTTCGAGTCCAATACGGCGACTACGCGGACGTGACGTCCATCGTGTTCGACGCTGGGCTCGCTTACGTGGTGGACGGCTTCAACCACAAGTATCACCTCAACTATCGGCACACCGAAGCGGGGCCGAATGGTGGGGACAAAACGGGATCCGATGCGATTCAGGTCGGCTTCCAGTACATGATGGCAAACTGAACCAAGGGGCAAAAATTTGAAGCCGGTACCGGGCACCGGCGGGAAACGGTTGGATCCAAAAGATCCAACCGTTTCTTTTTTGTGAGGTATGGAGGCGATCTCGGGGAGCGCCCTCTACAAGGCAAGAGCGCTCCACCGGGCGCGGCGGGCGCTCACTGCGGCGGGTTTCGCTCGCATTGCAGCCTCGAGAGGGCCGAGAGACGACGTGGTCTTCGGAGGGCTCACCCCTCGCCCGCGGGCGGGCCTAAGTGGGACCCGAGAGGCAGTTTCTGGGAGTCGGATGCCGTCAAGCCGCCGTTGTCGTGTGTCCCTCGGGCGGCCGCCCTTCATTTTGGGCTGCTGCGGCGGCGGCGCGGGTCGTCGGACTGCCCGCGAAGGCGATCCTCAGAATTCCCGGCAACACGATTAGGGAGAGGAAGGTTCCGAAGAACATGCCGACCACGACGGCCGTCGCGAGAGGACGCTGCACCTCCGCGCCTGCACCCGTGGCCGTGGCCATCGGTAAGAAGCCGAGCGCCGCGACCACAGCTGTCGTGAGCACCGCGCGTAAGGAGTGCGTCGCGCCACTCTGAACGGCGTCGTCAAGGGAGAGGCCCTCCTGGAGGCGGGCGCGAATCTCATTGGCCACCACGACGCCGTTCAAGACGCCGATGCCGCCCAGGGCGATAAAGCCGACGGCCGCCGGAAGACTGAACGAAAGCCCGCGCATGAGAAGCCCCAGCATCCCGCCCGTCAGCGCCAAGGGCACGAGCGCGAAGACCGCGAGCGCTAGCCGGATGTCTGCGAACATCCAGAGCAGCATGCCAAAAATGACGGCGAGAGCGGCTGGGACGACGAGGGCGAGCCGCGCCTGGGCTCGCTCGAAGTTCTCGAACTGCCCGCCCCATTTGACCGCGAAGTCGCTCGGGAACTGGATCTTTTCGTTCACCTTCTGCCGAGCTTCCGTGACCCAGCTCACGAGATCGCGACCACGCAGGTTCACGTCGACGCGCACCGCGCGCTTTCGATCTTCCCGCCGGATCGCCGTCGGTCCGTCGCCTTCGCTCAGCGTGACCACTTCTCGCAAGGGGATCGAGATTCCGGTCGCCGTTTCGATGAAGAGATCCCCGATAGCGGCTGCAGTCGGCGTCGCGGGAGGCTGGAGCACGCGCAGATCGAAGCGGCGCTCTTGCTCGTAGATGTCGCCGGCGGGGATACCCTCACGAGCCGCGGCGAGCACGTGGAACGCATCTTCAAGGCGGACGCCATAGCGGGCCATGCGCGCGCGGTCGACGACCGCATTGATCATCGAAGCGCCCAAGATGCGTTCAACTCGGACGTCACCGGTACCGGGAACTGTCTTGACGATCTCACCGACCTTGTTCGAGTACTTCGTGAGGTCGTCGAGGTTCGAGCCGAAGAGCTGGATCTGGACGTCCGCGCGGGAGCCGCTGATCATCTCGTTTGTCCGATCTTCGATCGGCTGGGAGACGGAGACGAAAGTTCCCGGCACCTCGGACTCGATGGCGGTCTTGAAGGCGGTCGAGAGGTCGTCGAAGTCATGGGCCGTGGTCCACTCTTTGAGCGGCTTGAGGTTGACCATGATGTCGGTGTTGTCGTTGCCGACCGGATCCGTGGCCACCTCAGCGCGGCCTGTTTGGGCCAGACTGCGCTCGACCTCGGGGAATCGAGCCAAGACCTCGCCGGCCTTGAGGTCAAGCCGCTTGGCCTCCTCCAGGGAGATGCTCGGGGAGCGTCGGATTGTGACAACTGCGTCGCCTTCGAAAATGCGGGGGACGAACTCGGCTCCGGTCTGCATAAAGAGCCAGCCGGTGATACCGAGCAGGACCGTTGAAGCGGCCCAAAGCGGGATGCGCTTTTGCACGAACCAGGGGAGCAGGCTGGCGTATTGGTTCGTAAGCCAGGTGATCCAGCGAGGATCGTGCCCCTTTTGCGGGGGAACAAACGTCACGAGCACCGCCGGGAAAAAGACGATGGCGTAGACGAGGGCACCGAAGAGTGCGCAGGCCATCGTGATCGCCATGGGCCGGAACATCTTGCCTTCGACCCCCTCGAGGGAAACGAGCGGAAGGTACACGAGCATGATGATGGCGACGGCGAATGCGACGGGGCGCGCCACCATACTTGCCACCTTGGCGTACTGTTCGCTGCGCGCTTCCCCAGCGAGCACCTTGCCCGCGGTTTTCGCGATGACGGCTTCGGCGATGACGATGGGTCCGTCGACCAAGAAACCAAAGTCGATGGCCCCGAGAGACATCAGGTCGCCGGTGACTCCGAAGAGATGCATGCCAAACAAGGCGATCGCCATGGAGGCGGGGACGCCGATGACCACGGCCATGCCCGCACGGAAGCTACCGAGAAAGAGCGTGAGGACGATCGCGACGACGAGAACGCCCTCGATCAGGTTCTTCATCACCGTGCTCAGGGTCGCGCCGACGAAGTCCGAGCGGTCGTAGATGGTCTCGATGCGGACGCCGGCAGGGAGCTCCGTCTGGATCTGGGCAACACGGTTGACCACCGCGGCGGTGACGTCCTTACTGTTCGCGCCGAGGATCATCATGACGATGCCGGTGACGGCTTCGTCTTTTCCATCGAGGGTGATCGCCCCGTAGGGGAGCGCAGGTCCGACTTTGACTTCGGCGATGTGTCGCACGAGGACGGGCGTTCCTTCGCGGTTCGTGCGCAGCACGACCTCACCGATCTCATTGAGGTTCTCGAGCAGGCCTTGGCCGCGGACCGTGTAGGACTCCTGGAGGCGCTCGACGTAGCCGCCACCGACGTTCACGTTCGCGGTCTTGAGCGCCTGGACGACGTCATCCAGCGTGAGATCCGCCGTCTTGAGCCGAGTCGGATCGACGACAACCTGGAACTGCTTCAGATCGCCGCCCATCGTGTTCACCTCAACGACGCCGGGCACGTTGCGGAGCTTCGGGACGATCTCCCAGTCGAGCAGCGTTCGGAGCTGCATCGGGCTGTGGTGATCGGAGCGCACCACGAACTGATAGATTTCTCCCAGGCCGGTGCTGACCGGTGCCAGCTCCGGCTCACTCGTGCCCGGTGGCAGCGTGACGCCGCGCAAGCGCTCGAGGACAAGCTGACGACCGAACCAGACGTCCATATCGTCTTGGAAGACGACGGTGACGACGCTGAGACCCGAGCGCGATACGCTGCGGAGCTCGACGCCTTTCGGGATACCGTTTAAGGCATTTTCGATCGGCGTCGTGACGGCGCGCTCCATCTCGAGAGGTGTCAGGCCTGCCGAGGTGGTCAGGACCGAGACCTGGATGGTCGAGACGTCCGGCATGGCGTCGATGGGGAGTCGCCGGGCGGCCCAAATGCCGCAGAGGAGCAAGACGACGAGCCCCGCGAGGGTGAGCCGGCGGTTACGAATCGATGCGATGACGATGGAACTGAGCACTCAGAGAACTTTCGTGGATCGAGCCAGTGGGACGGGCTGTGCGCTCGGGCGTGCGCTTAACGGAAGAGCTCACTCTTCAGCTCGAACACGCCGCGCACCACGACGCGGTCTCCGACCTGAACGCCGCTCAAGACCTGTTTCATGTCTCCGTTCGTGTCACCGAGGGTGACTTGGGTCGGTCTCACTGCGAGCTCGCCGTCGAGAACGAAGACCGTGGGATTGCCGTCGACGAATGTGACAGCCGCCGCGGGAACGAGGGTCGATTTGACGTCGTCGGCGTGGGCCGCCTGGATCTTGGCGTCGACGGCCTGGCCGGGGCGCAGGTGCCCCTCGGTGTTGTCGACTTCGATGCGGACGGCAGCGCTGCGGGTGGCCGGATCGATGACAGCTCCGACCTGTGCGACGCGCCCTTGAATGGGGTGGCCGGAACGAGCCAGGGCGCGCACGGTCACCTGATCACCGACCCGAATCGCCGCGAGGCTCCGCTCGAACACATCGAGCTCCACCCAGAGGTGGGTCAAGTCCGCGATCAAGAAGGCAACGTGGTCGCCGTCAACGAGCTCCCCCTTGGTGACGTGGCGCTCGACGATGGTCCCGGTGAGGGGAGCGATCAGATAGTGGACCCCAAGGGCCCGCGCGTCTGCGTTGCCTCCGGCGAGAGCTTTGACCTTCTGGGTCGCGGCGTGGAGCATGGAGCGGTAACTCTCCTCTTCGGTAGCTGCCTCTTCGGCCTCACGAATCGTGGAAAGGTTGCGCTCGACGAGGCTCCGTTCGCGGGCAGCGTCTCGTCGCGCCGTCTCCGCCTGAGCGCTCAGCATCGTGACCTGCGCCTGGGCTTCGCCGAGCTCCGGACTGTCGATCTCCGCCAGGATGGTGCCTTTCTCGACCACCTCACCCTCGTAGTGGCGCACGTCGCGGATCAGTCCGCGCAGGCGTGTACCGACGCGAGCCACGTAGCGAGGATCGAACGTCACCATACCGACCGCCGAGACGATGGGCGCCAGGGGCGCCTCGCCGACGACGTCGGAGGTAAGACCAATGCGCTCGGCGAAGGTCTTCGAGAAGACAATGCGACCCTCTTCCACGCGAGGAACGTCACTCGTCAAAGCGGCGGTGACTTCCTTTTCGGAAGCCGCGACCATTGCGATGGCGAAGATGAGCACGGCGCCGAGGGAAAGGGCGCCGATCCACTTGATACGGCGACTCATGACTTGTTTTTCCTGAGGAGCGGGAGGGGTGTCGAGACTTTGGGCTTGAGGGTCTGTCATGGTTCGATTCCGCGGATCAGGACGATGCGGCTAAGGGCGTTCCACATGCGGCTGAGAATGTCGAGGCGTCGCAAGCGAAGAGCGGCGTAGTCGCGACGACTAATCAGCACCGGAAGAATGTCGCTTTTCCCAGCCCGCTGGATTTCCTCCGCGGCCTGGACTGCGTCTCGCGCGGCGGGGAGCGCGTCACGATCGATGACGACGAGGGCATCCTCGAGCTGTTCGAGCTCGAGGATTGCGCCTTCGAGCGCCGCTTCTAGGGCTTGTTTCTCAATGGTGGCGACGGCCTCTGCTTGTTCGGCGTTCGCTTCCGCGAGGGCGCGCTCGCCTTGGTTGCGACGGAAGAGTGGGAGGGCGAAAGCGAGGCCTCCTCCGAGCCGCATCTCTCCGAAATCGCCTCGTCCGAGCCGGAAAATCAGTCCAAACGGCATCTTGCCTTCGGCCCGGGCGCGCTCAGAGGCGCGCCGATAGTACTCGGCCTCGGCCTGAGACTGTTTCACCGTTGGGAGCTCGGTGCCCCCGGTCGGCGGCGGGGGACGGCGCCAGGGAGGTTCTGGCGAGACGTCGGGGTGAGTTTCGAAGCTCTTCTTGGTGAGGCGGGTGAGCGCAGCCAGGCTTGTCCTCAGGTCCGCCTGTGCTTCCGCCAAAAGGACGCGGTTGCGCGCGAGCTCGACCATAGCGACGCGGGAGTCGCGCACGGTGGCGTCGCCTGCCTCGGCCCGAGCCTGGTAGATCTCTGCTTCGTCGCTTGCGATTTGGATCGTGTCGCGGAGCACGTCGATGCGCGCGTGCGAGACGACGATGTTGCCGTAAGTCGTCACCGCGCCCGCCAGGGCGCTGGCTTTTTGGGAGCCGAGGGTTGCCTGCGCGAGGCCGGTATAAGCCTCAGACTCGCGGATCCGCTTGCTCCGCTGTCCCCAGATTTCCCAGGGCACCGTCATGGTGCCGTCGATGAACACGTCGCGGGTGACGTTCGAGCCGTCGACGTTCCCGCTCTCACCGAAGACCTGAAAATCAGGATTGCCGATCGGGGGCAGCTTGGCGCCGACCATGGTCGCTCGGCTCGCGTTCACGAAGGCTTTCCCTCGCTGAATTTCCGGAGCGTTGTCTGCGACGACCGCGAGCACCCGCTCAAGATCGGGCAGCTTCTCACCCCGGGCGCGTCGGCTGGGGTCCGTGTCTTCGGCGAAGGCGGGGGCGACGAGCAGCGGCGTCATACCGGTGGAGAGGACCACGGCCCGCAAGAATTTGCGTAGAGAAGAGGTTCCGCCAAAGGGGCTCAAACCGTCTGAAATCAGCAACACGTGCTCACCATACCGCTCGAACGCCGTCTGGGAAGATGGAAATGAAATGCCAAAGGTGTCGATTGAGCGTGGGCGCCGGCTTCGGACGCGACATTCTGTGACGATTGACTACGCATCGGTGACGATTGTGTGACAGACGAAACTCCAGCCTCGCACCCGGCCCTCTGAAGCTTCTTCATTTCAAAGGCGACTCTCACCGAACAGACGGGGCTGTCCGGTGGACTCGACCACGCTGAGCCACAGGTCTTCGCCGGGCAGGACGTGCTTCTGGCTGCGCGTCGCGAGCGGCATCGGGACATGCACGAAACGCCCGTGCCAGCGCCCGATGAGCATCTCGGTATTCCCTGCCATGGCCGCGTGGACTGCGTTCCGCGCCATATTCCAGCAGTAAACGCTATCGGAAGGGGAGGCGGGTACGCTCCGGATCTGGTAGCTCGGGTCGATGTACTTGAGTGTTGTCTCGCGACCGCTCTGTCGGAAGTGACGAGCGAATTCGTCCCTCAATAGCACCCCAATGTCTTTGAGCTTGACGTTGCCGCTCTTGTCCCTTGCGTCGTCCCCGGGCTGAAACAGGTCCTGCCCTGCGCCTTCCGCGACGACGATCACTGCATGGCCCTGGCGGTCCAAGACGCGTTCCAGATAGGTGAGCACCCCGCGCGGACCGTCCAAAACCAATGGAGCTTCCGGGATCAACACGAGATCGACGTCGGTCGACGCGAGGGCCGCGTGGCACGCCACAAACCCGCTATGACGTCCCATGAGCTTCACGAGACCGATCCCGTCCCGGGCGCAGAGGGCTTCGACCTTGGCGCTTCGGATCACCTCTACGGATGCGGAATAGGCGCTCTCGAAGCCGAAACTTCGGTCGATGAAGTGAATGTCGTTGTCGATGGTCTTCGGAATGCCGACGACGGCGATCTTCGAGCCGCGCCGCTTGCACTCTTCGACGATGCTCATCGCGCCCCGAATGGTGCCGTCGCCGCCGATCACGAACAGCACGTCGATGCCGTAAGCCTCGAGGGTGTCGACCATGACCGCTGGATCTTGATTGCCCCGGGAGGAACCCAGCAGGGTCCCCCCCTGGTGATGGATGGCGTCGACGACCTCGGGTGTGAGTGGGATGGGAGGGCGACCGCTCGGGACCAGCCCCTCGTAGCCGTAGCGGAAGCCGTGGATCTTCTTCACGCCGTAACCAAACCAGAGCTCGAAGACGATGCCTCGGATGACGTTGTTCAGGCCCGGGCAGAGTCCCCCACAGGTCACGATACCCGCGCGCGTCGTGCGAGGATCGAAGAAGATCTGATTTCTAGGGCCGGCGAGCTCGAAGGCGGGGAGCCGATTGACGTCCCCGTGATAGGAGCTCAGGTCCGAGAGGCAGTCATTGACGAGAACCTTGTCGGCGGCGCCTACGAAGAGCATGGCCCGGTCGCCGAGGTGCGCTGCGACGGGAGAGGGGTAACGGCATGCACCGAGATCTTGGATCGCAACGTCGGCGCGTGTGATGCGCCCGGTCATGCCGAGGGGAGCGTCGACATCGACCGATCGTTCGGAAGGAGGCGCGGCGGGAGACGCTGGTTCTGCACCCACACCTCTGTTCTGCTCGCCCCGAGTTTCCGGCAGGCTTCCGCTCGGCGTCGACTCGAATCGCGGGGGAGGCGAAAGGGGACGCCCCGGGCGCCTCGTACTTGCGCTCAGTCCGTCGGCCGGGCCGGGAAATTCCAGAAGTTACCGGTCAGCATGAGCAGGGACATCACGGTCCAGGAGTGGTTGTAGTAGCGGCTCCGGGCCAAAAGATCGCCCTTTCGGATCCGCCGATAACAAGCGTCGACGAAATCCTGATAGGCCGGGTCATGGCTCGCGGCGACCGCAGCGGGACCGACGAAGACCGCTGAACCGGGGTTCGGGCGCTTCGCGTTGGGATCCGGCGCGGGCGTGCCGTCGAGCTCGTAACCGTCGACGATCTGCTCTGCGCCGACGCTCGCGTAGAAGCGGCTGATGCGTTTGAGGTAACGGAGAGCGCGCTCGTCGCCGTTTTCGATGTAGTCCTGGGCGATGCGGAAAGGGGTGCGCGCCGAGTCGTATTGGTGATTCATCATGGCGCCCGGGAAGGCCTCGACGGGTTTCCCGTCCCAGTCGCACCACGCTGGAACTAAACCGTTCTTCTCTTCCTCGGACCCCATCTGGCAGCGTTCGAGGATCTCGTAGCCGCGGTCGATGACCTGCTCCCAGCCGCGGACGTTGCCCGAGACTTCACCGAAGAGGCGATACTGGTGCGGCGCGAAATAGGACGGGTTGAACACGTTCTTCCCGCGCCAGTCGTCTCCGGGCAGGAACATGAAAGGGTACTGGTCGTGATCGACCTCGAACTCCCAGAGACGCGCGATCTGCTGCCGGGCGAGGGTCAGGTAGGATCCGGTGAGACAGCCCCGGCCGCCCCACGCGCGGTCCGCCATGATCAGGGCGAAGGCGATGTCTTCATCAGAGTCAGAGGCGCCGCCCACCCCGAGGCGCTTTTCACCGTCCGGCGAGATGTACCAATCCATCAAGCCGTTTTCGTTCAGGAAGCACTGAGAGTATTGGAACAGGTCGTCGAAGAGCGCCTGTTCGTCCATATAGACGGCGATGATCATGCCGTAGGCGATGCCCTCGGAGACCGTTGAGTGGGCGACTCCATCGGGCGTGTCTGGACGGCGTGCGCGAATGAATCCCCGGGCCCCATCGCGGGTCAGGATCTCACTCCGGTAGCGCGAAAACGCCGCTCGCACGTCGGCGATGTCGGCATCTTTCGGGGTAATGGCTCGGGGTCTTTGGCGGATCGATTGGAGAGGGAAACGGCTCACTTATTCCTCGCACTCGAGCCGCCGAAACGACTGCCCGAGATAGTTCGGGTCACAGTTTCGAAGGACCAAAGATCCATCCCAGGCGCTCAGGCATTGGGTAGGAGCGTTTTGGGGCGACAGTTTGAAGCTACCGTCTGGATTGTCCGTGACCACAAAAAGTTGATTCTGGAAGCGATGGGGATCGTATAGGTCGATCGGGGTCCAGGGCACAACTGCCGCATACTGTACGTCGAGATTCAAGTCGACGGAGTAGTTGCGCACCTCAAGGACGCCCTCGCTGAGCTCGGTGAGGATCCAAAGCTGTCTCGGGGCCGAGCTGCATTCGGTGAGCGAAATGGTATAGGAAGGTTCGCCGAGCAGGGTCTGGTAGGTTCCGCGGCTCACACAGAGGCCATTGTCGATGACCTGGAGACGCTCGACCTTGGTATCGGTGCCCGGGATGATGCACTGCTCCATCGGCTCGGTCGGGGCGCCGCCATCACCTGAGCCTACCGCACCGGAGCCGGAGCCTTCCCCGCCCATTCCGCCGCTCGGCGCGGGCGTGACTCCGCCGCTGCCGCAGCTATCCCCGCAGGGTTCTCCTCCCGATCCCGGTTGTCCTCCAGTCGGCACTGTGACTGGAGGGGGCGTGTCGAAGAAGCGGAACGGGGTTTCGCCGCAGGCAAAGATCGTTAGCGCCGCTGGAATAAAAGCGACGATTCTGACTTGGCGCGGCATTTGCGGTTACTATAGCTGCAATTGAGAACGTTCCCACTGCTTGACCGCACGGCCGCGATCGCGCTTGATGAAGGTGACGCCCCCGTCTTCGATTGTGAGGAAATATCCGTGCGCGATCTCTCGACCCCAAATCCCCGACCGGCTCACCTGAGGCCCGTGCCCCCGCCGCAGAGCGTCGGGGACTCGGCTGATGCGCGCCTTTTTTCGATGATCCAGGAGGGGGGAACAGCCTGGCAGCGGCTCGCGTACGATCAGTATTTCCCCTTGGTCAAAGGGCTCATCATTCGCTCTTTGGGGCCGATGGCGGACGCCGAGGACCTGATCGCGGACGTCTTTGTCGGTTTTTTTGAAAGCGCGTCGAATATCCGTAGTCCGACCCGTGTCCGCAGTTACGTCGTTTCGATCACAATGAACGTTGTGCGGCGTGAGCTCCGGCGGAGGCGCCGTCGACGCTTCTTTTCGCTCGTGGAGGAGGAAAAGCGCGCCGTCGATCGGGTTCCGAGCACCGACGACCCGAAGGCCAAAGTTGCCCTCTTGCACCTGAGCCGCATCCTGTCCACGCTGAATCCAGATGATCACCTTGTCTTTGCCCTCCATGTCCTCGAGGACATGAACCTCGAAGACGTGGCTCAGGCTCTCGATATGTCCCTGTCTACCGTCAAACGTCGCCTCAGGCGCGCGAATGAGCGACTCCTGCGGCGGGTTTCTCAGAACCCTCTTCTCTCGGACTACGTCCGCGATAAAGGGGAACGGGACGAAGCGTTGTCCGCGGAAGATGGCCCCTTGAAGGAGGTCCTGTGATGTCCTCCGAGAAGAAGGGCACAGCTCGTTCCCTCGGCGAAGCGGAACTCGGTCGGGGATTCCGCTCTCTCATGGATGACTACCTCACGTCCGGTGAGCGTGTTGATAAAGAAAGGGTCTTCTCCCAGATCGTGCAGCGTCGCACGGGCCTCAGGGCTGTGGAGAATTCTCCGTCTCGAGTCCCGCGTTGGGTGAGGTGGGCTGCGCCCGCGGCCGTGGCCGCGGCGGCCGCGTTTGCTTTCGCGTTCTATGGGCTCGGCTCGGACCCTCGTGATTTGACCTACGTTGTGACCGCTCACAGTGGAGCCCAGGTCGATGACCAGGGGTCTCACCGCTGGTCGACGGAAGATGAGCCGCTCTTGGTCACCTTCTCGGATAAGAGCACCGTCCTGCTCGCGCCGAAGACGAGCGTCAATCTGGAGGTGGTCGAGTCTGGAAAAGTCCGGTTCGGCCTAGAGCGAGGGCGCATTCATGCGCACATCGCGCACCACGAAGACACCGACTACCGCTTCCGAGCCGGGGAATATGAAGTCTTTGTGACAGGTACGGAGTTCGATTTGAGCTTCGAGCCGAGTCAGGGCAGTGGTCTGCTCGACATGCAGGAGGGTTCTGTCGAGGTCAGTGGACCGAAGGGACGGCTCGGCCGTGTCCTCGGTGGCGAAAAGCTGGCTCTTGTCGGAACCCCCGCGAAGGCCGAAGAGCCTGCTCTGCCGCCTCATGAACCGGTGAAAGCTCCTGCCGCCGAAGCTGGGGCGCGGGACGACGCGACAGCGAGCGGCGCGGGTGACGCGAGCTCAGCGAAGGTCTCCTCTGCTCATCGTTCGGTAGCACCGAGTTATCGGTCTCTCGCAAAGCAGGCCCGCTTCGCGGAGATCGTCAAGGACGCCGAGAGTCGTGGTCTCAAGGTCGTGCTCGCCACGAAGTCGCCGGAGGAGCTCGCTGAATTGGCGCACGCGGCGCGTTACGTCGGCCGGGGAGATATGGCGACGCGCGTGCTCAAGTCTCTCGTTCAATCTCATCCCACGAGCGCAGCCGCCCAGAGCGCCCACTTCTTCTTGGGGCGGATCGCGGAAGCGAACGGCGAATCCCAGAAAGCAGCGCGCGAATATGACATCTATGTCAAATCTCGCCCCGGCGGGAGCTACGTCGCGGAGGCTCTGGGGCGACGCATGGCCCTTGCTCAGAAGAGCGGTGACCTTTCACTGGCGACGTCTTTGGCTCGCCAGTACCTGAAGCGGTTCCCGAGTGGTCCTTACCGAGCCGCTGCTCTGTCTCTGACGGAACAGGCCGAGGGCTCGCGCTCCCTCCACCGCTAGGGCGCGTCTTTTGAGATGCGCCTATTGAACTTGACTGGCCGACGCGAAAGGCCCTGGAGCCGGTTTCGAGGGGCGACCCGGACTTGTGCGATGGGCCTTTCGAGTGCGCTCATGCTTTGGGGCGCCGAGACACGAGCAGAGGCGGATCAGGCGATCGTTTGTTTGATCGCGCCAGGGGCGCACGGACCCGCCCTTCTCCAAGAATCGAGCCTTCGCGTGCGAGCCGAGCTCAGGACGGCGGGCTTCGAGGTGGTCGGGGGCGACGAAGGGGAAGGCGAAGGCGGCGAGACGCGCGAGTGTCCCGTTGGTTCGGCGACCATTAGCCTTGAGGTCACGGGCAACGTGCTCACGATCTGGGCGCAGGTGAGCGAGGCTCATCTTCCGCTGAGTCAAGCTGTTGATCTGACGAACCAGTCGGACGCGCGCGCGGAGGTGATCGCAATTCGCGCAGTGGACGGCCTGCGCGCAGCGGTGCTCGAGGCCATCGTGGCGAACCAAGGGGTGGTGTCGCGCCCCCTCGCCGAGTTTGCGAGCGCGCGGCCGATGAGCCCGGCGCCAGAGAAGCCTGAACCTGCTCCTACTGAGCTGAAACGAGCTCCTGTGCTCGAGGCGGAGCGCGCCGAGCCCTATCGCGGGCGCTCGCGCGCGTCTCGCCGCCCCGCTGCTCGACAAGGAGGTTTGGCCACGGTGATCGGCTTCGGGCCCGAGCTGACGGGAGGGGAGCAGGGTGTTGGTTTGAGCTTCGGAGCCTCTCTCGACTTTTGGTGGAAGTTTGTGGGCGTTGGGCTTGTGGCTGACGTCGCGCTGTTGGGGCCAGTCTGGGAGACCCCAACTTCTCGCGTCTCCATCCACGAGTATGGGTTTGGGGTGCGAGGACAAGCAGCGCTCTGCGGGCGGCCCTTCGCTTGCCAGCTGGGTCTCGGCGGCTCGATGCGCACTGTTGCGCTCGACGCGATTCAGACGATGGATGGCGCCGAGCTCCTCGAGCGCGGGGCCCATGTTTCGCCGGTCTTCGATCTGGGTGCAGGGGTCGGATATTGGTTCGCGGATTCGGTGGGAGTGTTTGCGGCGGGGTGGCTTCATCTCTACGGAGACGCCCCACGACTCATCGTGGGCGCTGACGAAAGCCTATGGGGCCGTCCCAGTTACACTCTCAGTGTCGGGCCCTGGTTCCGTTTATGAGGATCTTGAGGCAAATCTGAGAAGTCGGAGGAAGCGCTTTGCTTTTGACTGTGGTCAGCGCTAGCGCGCTGAGCTAGGCTCGTGGCCCTCAGAGAAGCCGGAGGCGGTTTCGGCGCGCTTGATTGACTTGGAGACGATGAACAATGGCTAAACTATTTCGGTTGGTTCCGGTGACGGTGGCTTCGGCCGCTCTGATGGCGTTTGCTTGTAGCAGCGGGAGCTCGGACGGGACGGCTGGTTCGGGTGGGGCGCCTGCTGGCGGTGCAGATGGTTCTGGCGGCGCAGCGGCGGGTGGCACGGTGGCGGCTGGTGGCGCAGACGCGGCTGGTGGCACGGTGGCTGCGGGCGGCGCAGATGCTGCGGGCGGCGCAGATGCTGCGGGCGGAACCGATTCCGGTGCTGGTGGCAGCGCGCCTGCTTGCGCCGAGGAATGGGGCACGACCGGCGAGATGGCTGGCATCGACGGTTTCGGGAACATCTACCAGTACTTCGACGAGTGCTACTCGTCCATTTCGACGACCGCTACTGATGGGAAGATCTGTACCAAGGGTGCTGCGGCCGAGGTCGTGGACATGAAGTACTCTGAAATTTGGGGCGCCGGCGTCGGCCTCCAGGTCGAAGCTGACGCGGCTGTCGACTTGAGCGCGTACACGGGCTTCAAGTTCACGATCGACACGCCTCCGGGCGCTCTGCGCATCGGCGTGCTCGTGAAGGGCGTCGGCGACGCTTTCTTCACCGAGATCGTTGCGGCCGGCGAGAACACGGTTCTCTTTGCTGATCTCGAGCAGGGTTCCTGGGTCGAACCGCCCGCAGAGCTCGATCTCACCCAGATCACCGACATCCAGTTCCAGATCCCCGCAAACGCGAGCGCTGAGGAGCCCTTCGAGTTCTGCCTCAGCGGGATCGAGCTGATCGGTGGTGGCGATCCCGGTGGCACCGGCGGAGCGTCGGGAACGGGCGGCGAAGGCAGCGGCACCGGCGGCGAAGGCACCGGCGGTGAAGGCACCGGTGGCGACATGGGCAGCGGCGGCGCGGCTACCGGCGGCGAAGCTCCGAACTGATCCTGACGCGGTGAAAGGGAGAGGGCCTGCTCTTCAGCGGGCCCTTTTTCTTTTGTCAGGGGGCGCGGGCTCAAATCGCGACCGTGGCTCTTTGATAGGACGGACGAGACGCTGCTCACCAGCGCTCAATCGTCCAGCCGCGGCTGCGCGCCAGGCGCGCGAGGCGACGGTCGGGATTGATGACGACCCGCTCCGCTACAGCTTCGAGCAGCGGCAGGTCCGTGATGCTGTCGGAATAGAAACAGGCGTCGGCGAGAGAAAGGTCGTAGCTCCTGAGCAGGCGCTCGACCCGTTCGACTTTGCCGGGACCGTAGCAGAGAGGCTTCACGTAGCGACCTGTGAGACATCCCTGATCATCAAGCTCGAGCTCTGTCGAAATGACGAAATCGAGGCCGAGCTTCCTCTTCAGAGGCTCACTGGCGTAGAGCGTGGAGGCTGTGACGATCCCAGTCAGGTCGCCGCGCGCCTTGTGCCTCTCGACGGCCCTTTGTCCTGCTTCCGACACGAAGATCTCGACGGACGACCTAAACCATTCGTCGCAGCGATCCCGGAGCTCTTGTTCTCGGGTCCCCGCGTAACCTCGGATGACACGTTCGGCGACGCGGGGCGCGTCGAGCCAGCCGACGGCATACTGGAGCAGCCATCCGCTGAGTTTGAGCTGATCCCAGGTCGTCGCTTCGCCCCGCGCCCGTTGCCATTGGATGTAGAGCTCGGCGGAGTTTCGCGAAATGAGCGTCTTGTCCATGTCGAAAAGCGCGACCTTCCGGAGAGCCATCTGTCCCCATCGGAGCCCGAGTGACGCGCTCTGGCAAGGGTCTGAGCGCGAGTGACGAGGCGCCTCTGCGCGTTTTCGCTGGCTCACTCGGTGCGGAGCGCGTCAGCCGGGTCGAGCCCGGCTGCACGCCGCGCCGGAAGGAGGCCGAAGGCGACCCCTACCACCATGCTCACGCCGGTTGCGATGAACACTGACGATTCCGAGAGCTCAAGGGGCCAGCCGAAATAGGCTTCGAGAGGAGGCAGCAGCAGGAGCGCTGAAATGACCCCAAGCAGGCCGCCCGCGAGGGACAAGAGGACCGCTTCGATCAAGAACTGGAGCATGATGTCGAGAGGATGCGCGCCGATCGCGAGCCGCGCGCCGATTTCCCGGGTGCGCTCCTTGACGCCAACGAGCATCACGTTCATCACGCCGATGCCCCCGATCACCAGGCTGATGCAGCCGATCGCAAGCAAGAGCGTTCGCATGACTGTGACGACTCCTTTTTGCGCTTGGGCGATGCGCGCCGAGTCGCGGATGGAAAAATCGTCAGCGTCCTCGGGTTGAAGACCGTGATTTTGACGCAAGAGGCGCGTCATCTTGCGCTGTACGCCAAGAGAGTCAGCTTCGGGCGTGAGCTTGACCAAGATTTGCTGGTATTCGCCGCGCTTTCCGCTCCCGAGGGAGCCTTGGGCCGCCTTGATGGGCACCAGAGCGATGTTGTCTTGGTCGCTGCCGAAGGCCGTCTCGCCTTTGGCTGCGAGGATCCCGACGACGGTGAAGGTACTCCCGCTGATACGGACGGCCTCTCCGATGGGCGGGGTAGGGCTATCGGGGAACAGATTCTTTACGAGCGTGGGCCCGAGGAGCGCAACGCGGGCCCCGGTCGACTCCTGGGCTGGCGTCCACGCGGCGCCAGCTTTGACGGCATAGTCGCGCACGACGAAGTACTCGGAGGTGGTGCCGAGGGCTTGCGCGGTAGTGTTCTGTTTGCCGGAGGCGAAACGTCCGGAAACGGTCTGAGCTGGTGCGGCGGCGACCACTTCTTTTACGTCGCGTCGGAGCGCCAAAAGGTCCTGATCGGTGAGCCGACCTTGGCTCGTCATGGTTCCGCTCGCGAGCGTCTCCCGCGGCACGATCGTAAGAAGGTTCTCGCCGAGGCTCTTCATCCGGATCTGGATCGAGCGGTCCGCGCCTTCGCCGAGGGCGACCACGACAGTGACTGCCAGGACCCCGATCCAAATCCCGCTCGCGGTGAGACCCGCCCGGAGCGGGTTTCGGAGCATCGAGAAAAGCGCGATCTCGGCGGCGGTCTTCAGGCGTCTCAAGAGCATCCTAGGTCAGCCTTTCCGGAGCGCGTCGACGGGATCGAGCCGCGCGGCTCGCCTGGCGGGGAGGATACCGAAGAGCAAACCGGCTCCGGTACTGGTGGCGACGGCAGCGATGACTGCGTTTATGTCGATAGACATCGCCCAGCCGAGCGTGCTTCGCATCACGATGGTCACGACGACTGCTAAGAGGATGCCGAGCGCGCCGCCCGTCAGCGTGAGCAGCAGCGCCTCGAACAGGAATTGCAGGAGGATGTCTCCCTCTCGGGCTCCAATCGAGAGACGGATCCCGATCTCTCGTGTTCGTTCGGCGACGCTGATCAGCATGATGTTCATGACGCCGACGCCGCCGGTGAAGAGCGCGACGAGAGCCACCGAGAGCAGGAGCGTCGTGACGAGATCGAGGATCTCTTCTTGGTTCTTGCGGAAGGCTTCCTGGGTCCGGATGGCGAAATCATCGAAATCGCCGGGTCGAAGTCGGTGCCGTTCGCGCAGAATAGCCCGGATCTGTGCCTCGGCCTGGGCCGTGTGAGCCGGGGAACGAGCGCTCGCCACGAGGATTTGCACTCTTCGACCGCTCGTGACTGAGACGCGAGCGCGATAGCTCTCGATCGGCAGCATGATGCGATCGTCTTGGTCCTCGAAGGAGGAGCGGCCCTTCTCCGCGAGGAGGCCGATGATCTGGTAGGTGTGCTGACCGATGCGCACCGTTTGGCCGACGGGATCGTGAGCCCCGAACAGCTCGAGCCGTGTCGTCTGCCCGATGACCGCGACCTTGGCCTTGTTTCGGAATTCCTCAGGCGTAAAGGAGCGGCCGGAGCGAATGGAGAAACCGCGGACGTCGAAATGGCTCTCATCGATGCCCATCACCACGGTGCGGTAACTGTCGTAGGCGGAGTGCACTCGAGTTCGGATGCTGCTCCAGGCGGTGATGGCCTGGACCGAGGGGGCGCTCAGGCGAATTGCGTCACGATCGTCTTCGGTGAGTGCATTCGAGGCGACACGGGCGCCACTGTGGCTGCGCGATTCGGGGAACACGAAGATCACCGCGCTGCCCATGTTGTCGATCTCGGCCAAGATGCGCTCGCGTGCGCCGCTACCGAGCGCGACCACGACGACGACGGCGGACGTTCCGATCAGGATGCCGAGCACGGTCAACCAGGTGCGGGTGCGGGCAGCCAGGAGCGCCCGGAGCGCGAGCCGGAGCGCTGTGATCACGATTCCTCTGCGCGCTCCTTGAGCTTCTTGAGCACCTCACTCGCTCGTACAGGCGAGGCATTCTTCTGGTCGAGCACGATGCGTCCGTCGCGCACTGTGACGACGCGGTCGGCGCAGGCGGCCACCTCGGGTTCATGGGTGACGAGGACCACGGTACGCCCCGATTCGCTGACGAGCTCTTGAAGCAGCGCGAGAACCTCGTAGGTCGTGAGGGTGTCGAGGTTGCCCGTGGGTTCGTCCGCGAGCAGTAGCGGCGGATCAGTGACCAGCGCCCTTGCGATCGCGACGCGCTGCTGTTGACCGCCGGAGAGCTCGGCGGGCGTGTGGTGGATCCGTTCAGCCAGGCCAACCCGCACCAAAGCTCGGAGGGCTTTTTCGTGGCGCTCTTTGCGGGAGAGACCACGATAGACGAGCGGCAGCTCGGTGTTCTCGAGGGCGCTCGTGCGGGGCAGCAGGTTGAAGCCTTGGAAGATGAACCCGAGCAAGCGATTGCGAATGATCGCGCGCTCGTCGCCGGTTCGTTGGCCGACCTCGACGTCGAGGAGCTTGTAGGTGCCGCGAGTCGGACGGTCCAAACAGCCCAAGATGTTCATGAGCGTGCTCTTGCCGGACCCAGACGGGCCGACCACGGCCAAGAACTCGCCCTGTTCGATGTCGAGATCGAGGGTGCGCAGGGCGTGCACGACCGAGCCACCCACTAGATAGTCTCGTCCTACCCCGCGAAGCTCAGCTAATCGAGACATCACTTCCTCAGAACAGGCGGAAACCGCGCTTCTGTTCGGTGGGCTTCTCGTCCACGACGACCAAACTACCTGCCTCGAGCGGACTGAGGACAGTTGCGTACACGCCGTCCGAGAGGCCGATCTTGAGCGTGAGCGGTTCGATGGTCTGGGCTGCGCCTGCGCCCTTCAAGAGGTAGACGCGCCCTTCATCCGGTCCCAGAGGGGCGAGAGGAACGGGGGCGGGAGCGGCCGGAGCAGCCCCTTTATCGGCAGGACCGGTCCGGAGCGGCTCAAAACGGAGCGCCGCGGTGGGCACCGCGACGACCTGGCGAGCGCTCGCCGTCTCGATCGTGACGTTTGCTGTCATGCCGGGGCGGAGCTTGAGCTCCGGGTTATCCACAACCACAACCGCTGAGTAGGTCACGACGCCTTCGACCGTGTTGGGGCTGAGGCGAATCTGAGTCAGCTTTCCTTGAAAGCGGTCGGTGGGGAATGCATCAACAACGATGCTCGCCTGCATGCCCTCTTTGACTTTCCCGACGTCCGCCTCATCGATCTCTGCGAGCACTCGCATTTGTTCGAGGTCGCGGGCGATGACGAAGAGGACCGGCGTATTGAAGGAGGCGGCCACGGTCTGACCGGGCTCGACCTGCCGATCGATGACGACGCCATCGATCGCCGTCACGATCTTCGTGTATTTGAGCGTGGTTCCCGCGCTCTGCACCATGGCGCGCACCTGGCCGACGTTGGCTTCGGCGCTCGCGACCTCCGCCTTCGCCATGTCGAGGTCCGCTTGGGCTTGATCGAGCTCAGCCGGACTTGCGAGACCTTCCGGGACGAGGGTCTTGATGCGCTGGAGGCGGATGCTCGCGGCATCACGGGCGGTCTTGGCTCGTTCGAGGGCCGCCTGACGTGCGGCGAGCTCCGCTTGGGATTGGACCAGCTGGGCGGCGGGGATCTGGGGATCGATCTCAGCCAAGAGGTCGCCTTCTTTCACCACGTCGTTGAAGTCGACGTAGACCTTGGCGATTCGACCGGAGACCTGGGTGCCGACCTCGAGCTTCGTGAGCGGCTCCACGACACCGGTGGCCTGGACCTTCTCGACGATGTCACGGACTTCAACCGGGGCTCCAGTGAATCGAGGTTCCGGCGGAGGCTGGTTCCGTCTCTGGTACTCGCGGAAGCCGACATAACCAGCGACGAGGACGCCGATGGTGATGCCGATGCGGACCCAACGCTTTCTCTGCGTCTTTTTCAGCTCGGCTTGAAGAGATCGGACGATCCGATCGACTTCGGTATCTTCCAGGCTAGGAGCGGGCGTTGGAGGGGCGGAGGCGTTCTGCATGCGCTGACTCGGAGCAGACATTAGATCGGATCAAGGGGGGAGGCACAAGGGCAGCGGGGAGCTGAGTTATGTGTGATAGATATGTGAGCGCGGGCCGGCCGAACGAGGCAGGAGCTGTGTTTTTGTAACAACGGAATTCGGTGGGGCTGTGGGCCGCCCGTCCTCGGGGGGCACCGTTGAGCCTTTTGGACCTCGCCCACGGGTTTTTTCCTCGGTTTTTGCTATGGACTTATATTCCTTGGATATTTCTTGACTGAGCCCCGCGGGCGGCTCGCTTTGGGACCTTCGATCCATGAATCAACCGCTGACCTGCTTATTCTTATCCCTTCTTCTCTGCGGCTGCGCGGGCGTGACGGAAGACTCGGCCGATGACGGCTTTTCCGAGGACGATGATGCGGGCGGAGGGACGGGCGGTGGCGGGGGAAGCGCCTCGGGCGGTCGAGGATTTGGCGTGGGGGGCCGGGCTGGGCCGGGGGCCGGCGGACGGATCGGGGGCAGTGGTGGAGGAGCGCCTGGCTCGGGAGGCGCAGCACCGGGCGGTTCAGGTGGTCAAGGTTCGGGGCCGAAGCAGAAGAAGTTCGTCGGCAACATCACCACGGACAACCGTATGGACTATGCGGGGAAGAAGTTCGCGACGTACTGGGATCAGGTGACGCCTGAGAACGCGGGCAAATGGGGCTCGGTACAGCCGAACGTCGGAAGTCAGCCCAATTGGTCGACCCTCGACGGCATCTACGACTACGCGCAGCAGAACGGGCTCATCTTCAAACAACACGTGTTCATCTGGGGCAACCAGCAGCCAAGCGGCGTGCCCAGTGAGTCTGACGTCCGCGCTTGGATCAGTGGTTTCTGCTCGAGGTACAAGAACACCAAGGTCATCGACGTGGTGAACGAGCCTCCGCCCCACACGACCCCGAACTATACTCAGAACATCAGCGCGGGAGCGTCCGGCTCCTGGCCATGGATCGTGAATGCCTTCAAATGGGCCCGGGAGTCCTGCGGCGACGCGATCCTGCTTCTGAACGACTACAACAACATCGAGTGGGACGATGAGGTTGATCACTTCATCTCGATCGTCAAAGACATCAAGGCCAATGGCGCGCCGATCGACGCCGTCGGCGCTCAGGCGCACGACTGCGATCATCCGCAGATGACGACGGCGCGGGTCCAGGCCAACCTGCGCAAGCTCCATGAAGAAACGGGCCTCCCTGTTCACATCACTGAGTACGATGTGAGCTTCTCCAGCGATGCGGAGCAGCTCAGGTACTACCAAGAGCAGTTCCCCTTCTTCTACGAAACGGACTGGATCGAGGGGATCACGATCTGGGGCTGGGTGCGGGGGCGCACCTGGAGCCAGGCCCCCGACAGTGGCCTGATCGACGAAAATTCGGGCGCTCCGCGTCCCGCGATGACCTGGCTCATGGACTACCTCGGGCGCCCGTCGCCCTGAGCGATTCGCCTCGTGAGGCGATCTTGTGGGAGCACGAACGCGACAGCGTGAGTGCCTGCTTTGGCCTTTCACACCCATCTTGGGGGCCCCCGCCTCCGTTGAAGGGTCCAGCTTTCGCGAGGGATGTGGCCGAGCGCGCGCTCAAGGGGCGGCCAAGGAGAGGCGCCGGACCGCGAGCTTCTCGGGGCCCACGTCGCTGACCCATGCGATCTCGGTGGCGCGAGCGACGATGAACGGAATGGGCCCGTCTTGGGCTGTGGCCAGCGGGATCGGCGGGGCCTCATCTAGGGGCACCCGCTGCACGCCGGTCACGCTTGCGCAGAACAAATCGACGGCAGCTGCGAGCGGCGAACAGATGAAATCACGGACCAGGACGCGGTCTGCGCTGAAGTCGAAAGCGAGCTCATGCACTCCTCCTTCGAGACCTTCATAGTAGTAGAGAGCGCGCTCGGATCCGGTCAGCATCGCGGGGGGCCGCGATCTGCGAGGTTCGGTCCAAACGACGGCAGATTTGTCGAGGGAGGCCCGCCCGATACGCCAGGCACCTTCTCTGGATTGCTCGACAAAAAACGCGTGATCGCCTTCGATGTGAAGCGCGCTGATGGTGCCAGGTGAGCGGTAGACGAGGTGAGGCGCCGTGCGTCCGAGCGCAAAGAGCGCCTGTCCTGCCTCGGCCTCGGGTTCTACCCAAGCGAGTTCGGTGCCTTTGAGGCTCATGAGCGAAGGATCGGCTTTCGTCGGAGCGAGGCGCTTATCGGCTCTCTTGGGCATCAAGGCCTGACTCCAAAAAGCTCCATCCCGATGGAAAACGATGCGTCCGCGGTCGAATCGCGCGAGGTGTCCGAACGCTGCCGCTCGGCTCTCCACTTTTCCTTGAGCATCCAAGATATGCACACCTAAAGGGGTGGTGAGCACGAGCTTCTCGCCGTCGAAGGCGAGACGAGCTGAGTAAGCGGACTCGGGCAGGACCAAGAGGGGCGCCGGGTTTTGGGCCGGCGGGTTTTGGGGCGGCGCGGGGGCAGGAGGGCTCTTCGGGGGGGCAGGAGGGTCGACTCTTATCGCTTGCGTTTGGGGGCGCGCGTCGGAAGGCTCCTGCTTTTTTTCACAAGCGACGAGAGCCAGGCCGAGCGTCCAAGGAAGCAAAACACGCCCAGAAAAGCTCGGGCGAGTCATGGGTCCCTTGAGGTTTGAAGTTTTGGACATGGAGTCAAAGGCGCCCTAGGGCGCGGGGGGGATAGGCAGGCGCTCCGCCTCCGGTAGCATGACACTTCGCGCATGGAATCGGGAGGAGGGGAAGAGGCGCGGAGAGCCAGGGAGCACTATGTGCTTTCGCGCCAGCTCGACGCGAATTTCAAGAATCTCTTGATTGTGCTCGTGGCGTCCCCGCTGGCGGGGGGGCTCGCAGCTTGGCCTCTCGCCGGCCATGTGTCGTCCCGGCTGCTCTACGGGTGGATCTTGGAGCTCTCGATCGCGAGCATTCTCGCGCTCTGGCTCCGCGCGATGTACATGCGGCGAAATCACGAGGGGCCGCTCGAACTTTGGAGCCGTGTGCGCGTGCTGAGCGCCGCCCTGCTCGGCTTTGCTTGGGGCGCATACCCGGCGTTTGCGTTTTGGATCCCCGAGCGTCCCGACCTGGAGCTTCAGATGCTCATCATCGTGAACCTCACGAGCGTCGGCGCCCTGGCGAGTTCGGGCGTCTATTTTCCGGCTTTCGCTGCCTACACGATCACCTGCAACTTGCCGAGTGTCGTGCGGCTGCTGTTTGTGGGTGGCCCTCTTTTGCTCCCGCTCGCGGCGGAGATTTGCGTCTTGGTGACCGTATTGATTGTCGGAGGGAGCTTCGCTCATCAGCGGGACCGAAAGCAGCTGCTCTTGATGCGGGACAACGAGCTGCTCGTGAAGAGCCTGCGCCGGGCGGAAGAAGGACTTATCCGCGCCAATCGGCTCCTGAACGAGCGAGTGGAGTCCCGGACCCGTGAGCTCGCTCAGGCCCTGGAGGAAAAACATCGCTCGGAGCTTTCCCTTCTGCGTTCGCAGAAAATGGAAGCGATCGGTCGCCTGGCGGGGGGTGTGGCTCATGACTTCAACAACGTCCTCACTGGCATCATGGGCAGCGCGAGCATCCTGGCTGCTTCCCTTCCCGAGTCCCTGAATGACGAGCGAGCCGAGATTGAGGAGATCGTGAAGGGGGCCGAACGGGCGGCGCGACTCACGGCGCAGCTCCTGTCGCTCGCTCGCGGAGGCTTCTGCCGTCCTGTCCGACTCGATGTTGGGCAACATCTCAGACAGCTCGCGCATCTGCTGAAGAGAGCAGTCGGGGAGAACTACAGGCTCGAAATCGTCACCCCCGAGGAAGTGTGTGTGGTTTGGATCGATCCCGGGCAGTTTGATCAAGTGGTGATGAATCTGGTGCTCAACGCAAAAGACGCATCTCCTCCGGGGGCGCGGATCTTGGTCAGCTTGGAGATGGTGCAGGCGCATTTGAGCCCCCAAAAGGGCCGCCCGACGGCCCGGCTTCGCGTCCAAGATGAAGGTTCGGGCATTCCTGCCGAGATCAAGGAGCGCATCTTTGAGCCGTTTTTTACGACAAAGGGCGATCGCGGGTCCGGGCTCGGCCTCACAACCTGTTTCGGTATCGTGGAGCGAGCCGAGGGCCACATTTCCCTCGAGTCCGAGCCAGGGCGAGGTAGCGCATTTTCGGTGTTCCTGCCGCTGCTCGACGAAGAGCCGAGCACCGAAGCCTCGCACATTCGAGAGGCGCCCCTCGTATGGGAGCTGGATACGGTCCTCGTCGTCGAGGACCAAGAAGCTGTCTTGCGCGTTGTGAGCAAGGCCCTCGAGCGGGGAGGAGCTAAGGTGATTCTAGCGCGCACCGCGGAAGAGGCCCTCGCCCAATTCGACAGTGGGCTCACGAACCTCGACCTTGTCGTCTCGGATGTCCTGCTCCCGCGTCAGAGCGGCCCGGACCTGATCCGGAGCTTGCGGGCGCGGGGCTACTCGGGGCCCTGCCTCTTGATGTCCGGGTATATCGAGGAGGACATGATCGAGGACCGGAGTACCGGAGCTCGCTTCCCGGTTCTGCCGAAGCCCTTCACTTCCCTCGAACTGAACCGCGCCATCGCCAGGGCTGTCGCGACCCGCTCCTCGGGCACCAAGACGGCGTCTTAGTGCGGCTCGAGAAAAGGAGAGAGCGCGGCCTAGGAGCCGAGCACACAGGATTCGAGCACGGCCATGCGCACAGCTACGCCTGCCTCGACCTGGTTCAGGATTACCGACTGGGTCCCATCGGCGACGTCTTCGTGGATCTCGACGCCGCGATTGAGGGGCCCGGGGTGGAGCACGGGGGCTCCCGGTCGCGCGAGACGGAGCCTGCGCTCGTTCAGACCCCAAATCCTTGAGTACTCGCGGGTCGAGGGGAACAGCGCTCCTCCGAGGCGCTCCATCTGGATTCGGAGCATCATGATGGCGTCGACGCCTTCCAGAGCCGGCTCGATTCGATCGTAGACCTCGAGCCCGAGAGCCTCGGCGCTCCGAGGGAGCATCGTGCGGGGCCCGGACAGTCGAACCTTGGCCCCGAGCAGCGGCAACAGCAGCGCGTTCGAGCGGGCGACTCGGCTGTGCAAGATATCACCGCAGATCGCGATCGTCTTCCCTTCGAGGGTTCCCAGGGCGCGCGTCAGGGTGAGGGCGTCGAGCAGAGCTTGGGTCGGGTGCTCGTGCATGCCGTCGCCGGCGTTAACGATGGCCGCGCGGCTCCGGGGCGCGACGACGTGGGGTGCGCCCGACGCCGAGTGGCGCAAGACGATCGCGTGAGCATGCATCGCGTTCAGGGTCGCGAAGGTATCGAAAAGTGTCTCGCCCTTCTTGGTGCTTGAAGAGGAACCCGCGAGGTTCACGACGTCGGCTCCGAGCCGTTTGCCCGCGAGCTCGAAGCTTGTGCGGGTTCGGGTCGAGTTCTCGAAGAAGACGTTGAGGACGGTCTTGCCCTTGAGGGGGCGATCCTTCGAGTCGAGCCCGGCCCGCTCGTCGAGAAATGTCTGGGCACGCGCGAGAAGCGAAAGCGCCTCTTCGCGGGTCATTCCTTCGATTCCAAGCAAATGGCGCGGAGAGCTCATGCGGACTTGGGCCGTCCTGCTACCACGGGTGGGCGGGGGGCGGGAGGATTTTTCTGGGAGGAAGGAAGCTCGCCCAAGACAGGGCAATCAGTTCAGGTCTTTGCGGTCGCCTTTGCCGCCCTCGATGACCCGGAATCCTCCGGCTCGACCGCGGGGACGCTTGGCGCCGCCGGCGCGCATCTCTCGCGCTGCGTCGGCTTCCAGTCGCGCGAGGCGGTACTTGAGATACCAGCGGCGGATGGGCGAGGGGGTGCTTCCACCGAGCAAGTACCCGTAACCCATCCCAGCGAAGAGCGCGATGTGCCCGGAGGGCGGCGTGGCCCCCGCGATCAGGATCATCAGGCTCATGCCCACAACGAAGAGAATGAGACCGCGGCTCGTGACCGGAAAAATGAAGAACAGATTGACGGTGCGCCCCCGGTACGTCGACGCCCAGGCGATCGCGACGCCTTCAACGACGGGCATCGCGCCGTAATAATCAGGGGGCACGATGCGCACGCTCATGTCTGGGCCGAGCAGCGCGGCGCAAAGGAACTGGGTCGCGTAGGAAAGAGTCCCCGTGAGGAACAAGAAGCGAGCAAAACGCGCGCTCCCCCACTGTTCTTCGAGGGACGGCGCCAAGAAATACAGGCCGAGCAGGGCCGAGAAGATGTGCCCGATGGTGCCGGTCGGCACGTGGAGCAACGGAGCGGTCACAAGGCGCCAGACTTGGCCCCCCACAATCGCCTGCGTGTTGCCCGTGAGGAGCAGGAAGAGACCTGTGCCGCTGTCGGTCCAGTTCACGAGCAGGGCGAACAGGAGCCAGATCGACAGGAGCCCGAGGAGGACGATCCGGAGTACCTTGCCTGGGCGCGGCAGCGCGATAGGGCCAGGCGAGAAATCTCCGTAGCGAGCCACGTATTCTGTGGTTCTAGGGCCGGTTCCGTCGCCAAGCAATCTCCGAGCGGCCGAGATCGGGAGCAGGGGTCGTGAAAGCGCGCCGCGACCCCGAAAGATTTCAGCGGAGTGGTTGCAGCGGTTCGCAGGTGGCTCGGGCGATCACGCCGCTCCGAGCTGTCACGCGGCAAGTCGTCGACCACCTCGGCTCCTCCTCGTCCGCCTTGAACGCTACGAGGTCGTAGGTGTAGCTCTCTCCGTCGCGGAGCCCGGTGATGGTCAGAGATTCCGAGCAGGCAAAGCTCGACCCGGAGTCTGGCTCCGTCCCGCTGCTCCCCCCGGCCCCGCCGAGGCCGCCCTCGGGGAGCTCGCCGTCCTCTCCGAGCACGACAAATCGACTCACTTGCCCCTCGTCGTCTCCACACTCGAGCCTTCCGAGCGAGCGCGCGAGGGAGAGTTGAACGCCGGTTTCACCGGGAGCCGTTCCGCGCGTGAGTGGGAGGCAGCCTCTCACGTAGGTGCGCGCCTGCGTATAGGCGTAGACCCCAATGGAGATTTCACCGGCGCCCCCTTCACCCTGATTGTCTGCGCCGCCGAGGCCTTCGCCGGGCGGGAGGTCGGTCCCATAACAGGTGGTCGTCCAGGTCGGCTCGACCTCGGCACCACTGTCGTCGACCGTCGCGTTCGTTTCAGCGTCGACATCGAGATCCGAGCGCGGATAAAGAGAGATGTCGGCGATGTAGCGGTGGCCTGGGGTGACGGACTCGAAATAAGCGCCGCGCTTACAGGAGACGAGCCCGGAGCGAACGCGGGGAGACTCCTCATCGAGACCGTCCGTCACGTCGATGAGCTCGGCGCGGAAGATTTTCGGGGCGCCCTCATCGTCGGAACAGGGCAGCGTCCCGAGAAAATGCTCGGGCATGACGACGACTGCCGTCGTGATCACAGTGCCCACCGGAGGCGTGGGCGACTGGTTGCAGGCGAGGAGAGCGCTCGTGACTCCCAGCGCGAGGGTTCGAATCTTGGCGGCGCGAGCGCGATTCATTCGGCGGGCACTTAGCAGGGGGGGCCCTTTGAACCAAGCCCCGAGCGGCCACTGACGGAAAACGAGAGGCTTCGGCGATGGGTGAAGCGGATCAGTTCTCCGGGATATAGCTGCGCCCGTCGGTCTTGGGTTCGATCGCGACCAACTGATCGGAGCGCAGGACGAAAAGCGTCACTATAGATTCAGCGACCAGGTCCGGTTCGGGGTGAGGACCCTGGCAGACCCGGCGACCATTGAGGGCGGGCCGAGTGATCTCTACCGCGGGCTCTCCGCCCTTCCTGCCGTAACGGAGAGAGAGCGGGTGCCGGAAGGTGGACTCACAGACGACGCGGGCGCCGCTTCGGAGTTCGACGTCCTCAGCGATGGTGAGCTCCTCTTCGGCGTCGCGCTTCGTGAGATGAATGCGGCTGGTGACGCTGCCTCGGATCACGCTGATCGGCGAAGGCGGAGAGAGCAGAGCTTTGATGGGCTGCACTGAGGTCCAGTTCGCACCAATGCGGAGGATCTCATCAGCTGGAGTTTCCACTTGGGGCGGAGCAGCTACCTGACCGTTGCCCCCTCCGCACCCGAGAGCGAAAAGGACGCCGATCGCGCTCAGCTTTTGCCGCCACCCATCGACTCTTCTACTTCGTTCACGTAGTCGCATGTCACATAGTTCCATGGTTTTTGGGCGAGCTCGCAGACGTTGCGAGCGCTCTTGGCTCCCTCGATCGGAGAAATATCGGCTTCGTCGAGTCCCTCACAGTCCCTCGGAAGCATCTTCGGATCTTCCTCCGCGCAGCGTCCAGCTTCGGTGATCATGGTCACACAGGCCTTTTGTTCGCTGGCCGTCGGCGCCTTGGGTCCGGCGACCCCGTGAAGACAGGAGTCGCGCACGAACCGCTTGCAGGCTGTCACGTCTTCGACGATTCCGCAGTGAGCGAGCGCGTCACAGCGGGCGCGCTCGATCTCTCGACATTCACCGACGGCGACCGCTCCCGTGTTGCATGCGCCCGTCGACGCGAGCATCAAGAGCGAGAGGCTCGCGCCCCCTCGAACCCAGTTCGGCCCAAGTCCTGCTCTGTCCTTCGCTACCGTCATCTGCTTGCCCCGGTTAACACGCCGCGCCGGAACTGGACGAGTTTTTCATGGCCCGGAGCTGCGCGGAGCCTCTTGCCTCCCGGGGGCAGAGGGGGTCTGCTCGCCCCGTGTCGAGGCCCTTTTCTGGGATGGTACTGGCAGCGGGATTCGGGACGCGCCTTCGCCCGCTCACCGACGAGGTCCCGAAGCCTCTTTTGCCTGTCGGGGCGCAGCCCCTTTTGGTCTCGACGCTCGAGCAGCTCGGCCGAGCCGGCGCCGAGAGTCTCTCGATCAATGCTCACTATCTCGGGTCAAAAATAGACAGTCATATCCAGTCTTTACCGTTCAAGGTTCAGGTGTTTTCTGAAGAAAAAATCCTGGGCACGGCAGGTGGGATCCGGGGGGCACTGGATTCATTTCGGGCTCCCAACGTCATCGTCGTGAACGGGGATATGTACGGGCCGCTTCCCCTCGATCGTCTCCTTGAAGACCAGAGCGATGCCGAGATCGTCCTGCTCGTGCGCGCGCGGACGCGGGGGGAGGGGACCGTGGGACTCGATGCGAAGGGCCGGGTGATCCGTCTGCGCGGTGAGGTGTTCGGTTCTGAGCAGATGGGCGGTGACTACCTCGGTGTCGCGCGTCTCACGCGATCCATTGTGGCGACGTTCCCGGGTGAAGGGTGTTTGGTCGGAGACGTGCTCCTTCCGGCGCTGCGTCGTGGAGCGAAGCTTTCGAGTGCAGCTCTCGCCGACCAAGGGCTCACCGACATCGGCGATCTCAAGGGGTACTTCGAGGCGAACCTGCGCTGGCTCGAGGAGACGGGTCGGACCTCCTACGTCGCGCCCTCTGTCTCCTTGCCCAGAGCGATCCACCTCGAGCAAACGATCTTGGGCGATGAGGTCGAGGTCCGGGGCAACGGCGAGCTGCGGCGGGTGATCGCCCTGCCGGGAGCGAAGCTTGCGGCCCCGCTCACGGACGCCATCGTGACTCCCCGGGGGCGCATCGTTCGGCGCCCGGAGTCGGCCCGATGATGAAATGGTTGTCTCTTCCGCCACGGCGCGCAGCGCTGGCTCTCTGCGCGCTGCCGGGGGCCTATTGGCTGCGGGACGGAAGGCGCGCCTTCGCCTCGGCTCTGCCCCGGGTGGAAGTGCGCTGGGTCGATCCGGAGCCTTCGTGGGTGGGCGAGGGACAGCCTGGTGCCCTTTCCTTCCCGCGCTGGGTGGGCGTTCTGCCCTATGAAGCATTCCGGGGCATCGAGGGGCGCGCGGAGCTCGAGCGGGATCGACGCCCGGCCGTGATCGGGCGCGAATGCCGCTGGCTTCGGTACGGCGCTGCGCTCGTCTTCGAAGAGGGGCGGGTGGCAGTGGTGGGGGAGACAGAGGCGGACGTCCTCGAGCTCGAGCGAGCGATCGCCTCCGCGCCATCTGAGCCCGAGGAGGCAGTCTTATCTTGGCTCGAGCCACCCGAGCCTGACGAGGTGCACGCGGCTCGCATCGTCCGCGCCCTGTCCGCCATCGAGCGCGGGGATCTCTACCAGGTCAACCTCGCCCGGCGGCTCCGCCTGCGCGCTGGGGGCCATCCGATCGCGCTCTTGGCCCGTTTAGGCCCTCCTGAAGGCGCCGAAGATCTCGGCGGCGCTCGTTTTGGCTTTGCCCTCGACCTCGGGGACTTCAAATGTGTGAGCTTGTCCCCCGAGCTCTGCCTCGATGTGACGCCTTTAGGTCTCGTCTCCACCTCACCCATCAAGGGCACGCGCCCGCGAGCTTCGGACCCCGATGAGGATCGGGCCCTCGCGCGGGAGCTCGACGATAATGAAAAGGAGCGCGCGGAGCTCACCATGGTCATCGACCTGGAACGCAACGATTTGGCGCGCGTTGCGCAGGTCGGGAGCGTACGCGTCACCGAGCCCCCGCGGGTCATCACCCACCCGACGGTGCACCACCGGGAAGCCACCGTGTCCGCACAGCTCCGCCCCGGAGTGACGAGAAAGGAGCTCCTTGAAGTCATGCTGCCGAGCGGGAGCGTCACTGGCGCACCTAAGAGAGCAGCCATGGCGATGATCCGAGAGCTCGAGGGTCAAAGGCGAGGGCTCTACACGGGGGCGGTGGGGTACTTGGGCCAGGACGGGGGCCTGCGCCTTTCGATGGCGATCCGGATGCTCGCGATCCAGCAAGACATCGCCGAGTACCTGGTCGGAGGGGGGATCGTGGCCGACAGCGACCCGGTCCGGGAAACCGAAGAAACTCGTTGGAAAGCCGAGCAATTGCGGCGGCTGGTGCAGGGGCGGTTCGCCTGACGAGGGCGGCGCCCCGCTCGGACCCGCGGGGACGGAGGAAGGCTCCGGGCGCGAGAAAGCTTGGCCAAGCTGGCCCGTAAGCGCTAATCGATCGAGAGCATGGAGCGTGCCCCGGTGAATCTCAGGAACTTGGAACGGATCCAGGAAGGCGGGACCAGCGCGAAGACCCGCGCCTGGACGATCGGCTTGGCTGTGCTCGGTTCGGCTGCGGTCGCCTCAGCCACCATGGCGATGAGCGGTCCTGCAAAGCCCCCGGCGCCGGCGAAGAGCGATGAAGCGCTCGCGCTGCTCGTGAAGACCGCCAAGTCCGGAGCTCCCCCGGCGGGTCCGGAGGTCACCGTCAAAGACTTGAGTTATCCGAAACTCTTGAGCGACGCACCGCGCACCACGACAGCGCTCGTCGCTGTGAAAGATGAACGCGGAGAGCTCATCCCGCTTGAGCCGACTCTGGAGAGCGACGCTCCGCCTCCTCCGCCAGCTCTCGACAGGCTTCCTGTTGTTCCCCTGCCAGCAGGAACACTCTTGAATCAGACCACGGTCACCGCTGAGCCGAAGGACGAACTGCTCGCGATTGCGGTTCGGCAGGCGGAGGTTCCCGAGGGCGAGATCGCTCCGATGGGTTCCGAGACCGAGAAGGGTTTCGCTCTCCAGCTCGCATCGTTCAAAAATCAGGACGACGCGGACAAATTGGTCAGCGAGCTGCGCAAGCGCGGCCATACTGCCTATCGACAAGCGGCGAACGTTCCCGACCGCGGCCTTTGGCATCGGGTGCGCATCGGACCCTTCAAGAGCAAGTACGCAGCCGAGCTCTATAAGACCAAGCTGAACGACAAGGAGCGCATTTCAGCCCTGCTCATCGATCCTGAGAAAGCGGAGCGGGCCGAGCGAGTGCGCACCGAGCGCCTCGCTGAGCGCATCCGTAAGTTCGGGACAGAGTGAACCTGTGACGGCGATCGACGTCTCCGCGCTCGGACCGGGCGCACAAAGGGTACTTTCCGCGGAGGCGCCCCCTCCGATGAAGATGCTCGCCGCGCGCGGCATCGTACCGGGAGCCGCGCCTCCTGACCTCCTCGCGATCCTCGTCGTGCTCAGCGAAGGGGACAGTGACGTGGCCCGCACGGCCCAGGGCACGCTGCGCGCGCTGCCGAAACCGCTGCTCGAAGGGGCCCTCTCTGGTGAGCTGCAGGCGGGTGTGCTGTTCGAGCTCGCAGCGATCTTCGCGACGGACACCGAGGTCTTGCCTCGGCTGCTCCGCATGAAGGCGCTCGACAGTCCTACGCTGCTTCGGCTCTGTCAAAGCGCCAGCGAAGCTTCGGGCGAAATCATCGCCACGAACGAAGCGCTCATACTTCGTTACCCCGAAGCGATCGAGGTTCTCTACATGAACCCGCGAGTGCGCATGTCGACCTCGGATCGTTTGATCGATCTTGCCGTGAGAAACGGCATCGAGCTCGAGTTTCCCGCATTCAAACTCGCCGCCCAAGCCATCAAGAATCAGCTCATCCCTGAGCCGACCGAAGAGCCCACCTTCGACGACGAGCTTTATAAGACCGCGAGCCAGCTGTCCCACGAGCTCTCCCTCGCCGAAGAAGAGGACGTGTGTGACGAGGATGAGGAAGGGAAACTCGAGCTCAAGAAGAAGTTTGTTCCGCTGTTCGCCCAGATCCAGGACATGACAGTCACCCAGAAGATCCGGAGCGCGATGCTCGGGAACTCTACGATGCGCATGATCCTGGTCAGGGATACGAATCGCCTTGTCGCCGAAGCTGTCGCGAGGAGCCCTCGGCTTACGGAGAACGAAGTCGTGCGCATCACAGCGAGTCGCTCCGTCTCCGACGACGTGCTGCGCATCATCGCCAATAGCCGGGAGCACACGCGGAGCTACCAAGTGAAGCTGAACTTGGTGTGCAACCCGCGCACGCCCTTCAGCTTTGCCTCGCGCCTTGTCCCTCACATTCGATCCAACGATCTGCGCGCCATCGGACGCAGCAAGAACGTTCCCGGCGCGGTGAGTCGACTCGCCGTGCAGCAGCTCTCCCGTCAAAAGTAAGGGAGCTTGCTCCCGATCCGGCTCAAAGCAATTTTGGCACTCTCAAGCCCACTTTTTCGAAGAAACGTGGGTTGCTCGGTGGTCTAACTGTCTTTTTTCCAGCGCATCCCATTTTTCGCCGATGGCTTAGACGTGATCGTGAGCGCCATTGGAGAAGATCGACAGCGGTCGCTTCTTTTCTCCCCGGCCTAGCCCTTGACAGGGCCCGACCTGGCTAGAACGCTAGGGCAAAAGTGGCGAAGCAGCAGCTCCTCTTGGTCGACTCGGATCCGGCCAGCGTTCGTGTTCTCGAAGTGAGCCTCAAGAAGGCTGGCTTCAGCGTCACTACGGCCACGGACGGGCTCGATGCCCTTTCGAAGGTCGAACATTTCGTGCCGGACCTGATTTTGACCGATACGCGCTTGCCTCGGCTCGACGGCTATGAGCTCGTACGTCGACTCAAGAAGCGTCCCGAGTTCGCGATGGCGCCGATCGTGTTCCTCACGAGCCAGAAGAGCATCGAGGACAAGATTCGCGGCCTCGAGCTCGGCGTTGAGGATTATCTCACGAAGCCGATCTTCGTGCGCGAGCTGATCGCCCGGGTTCATCTCCTGCTTGCGCGCCGCGCGCACCAGAGGATGGCGCAGACCGCCGGGAGCCCAAAGACACACCTCTCCGGTGACCTTTCGGACATGGGGGTTGTGGACCTGCTCCAGACCTTCGAGCTCGGACGAAAGACAGGCATCGTTCATCTCGTCTCCGATCGTCAGGAAGAAGCTTTCATCTACTTCCGCGACGGTCAGGTCATCGACGCCGAGCACGGCCGTCTCGCGGGAGAAGAGGCGGTTTACCGCTGCATGATCTGGACACGTGGCGCTTTTGAGGTCGATTTCGTGCCCCTCGACCGCCCCGAGACGATCCACACGACGACCCAGGGCTTGCTCATGGAGGGCATGCGCCGGGTGGATGAGTGGGGAAGGCTCCTCGAGCAGCTTCCGCCCCTCGGGACCGTTTTCCAGGTGAACCACGAGGCGCTCGCTGAGCGGCTCGGTGAGATCCCTGATGAGTTGAATGGTATCTTGCGACTCTTCGACGGCTCGCGCACGTTGATGGACGTCGTCGACGACAGTCCTTTTGAGGATCTCTCGACGCTCTCGACGATCAGCAAGCTCTACTTCGAAGACTTGCTCCAGGTCCTCGAGTCTGCAGCTGTCTCTTCGGTCCAGGACGAAGCCATGGTTCCGGCGCGCGAGAGCGACAGCAAGATCGCGATTTCAAAGCCCGGCTCCCTCGAGTCGATCCGTGCCCTTTCCGGTGGAAGGAGCTGGCGACCTTCGGTGGCACCGAGTGAGAATTTCGGCCTTCCCGAGAGCGCGTTGCCCCCCGTGGAGGCGCCGGCCCCCGTTTTTGCGGCCGAGGACAGCCTCTCGGAGGGGCTCCGCGAAGTTTCTCAAAGCCTCCCGCCCGAGGCTCCGGTGTCCCGGGTGCCCCCCTCGCAGCGGAGCTCGTTCCGGCCTTTGGCGCCCGATTCGTTCATTCCTCCCCCGCGGGAGAGCGCAGCATCGGCGCCGGCGCGAGGGTCTTCTCTTCCGGCCCCCGAACCGCGACCCGTGGAGCCGCCTCCAGCCGATCCGTCTTTGGTTGCATCGGAAGGTACGCCTCCCGAGTCACGAGAGCCCGAGTCAGGAGAGACAGACCGCCTGACCCCTGCTTCGGCCCGAGCTTTCGAGGAAGAAGAGGGGTCGCCGCCCGCGCGCGCCGTCCAGCCGTCTCCGCGAACGGACAAGACTCTGCTCGGAATCGGACTTGGCTCTCGCGAACCCGCGCTGCCGGAGACGAAGAGCAAGCCACAGGAAGGCAAGACGCGCCTCGGCATCGGGCGCATTGAACCTCAGCCCTCCCAGTTCCAAGCGCCGCCGCCCGTGATTTTAGGCGGTGCTCTCGCGGAATCTCCTGCGGAAAAGTCCCCCGATCCCGGGCCGGCCTCGACCGAGGAGGACGACCGTCCGAGCGCAGAGATCCTGCGCTTGCCGCGTTCGGACTCGGACCCCACCTCGGACTTTCACGAATCGGAACCTGAAGAAGCGAACGCTTTCTTCCGCGTGGGCGACGAGCAGATGAGCGTGGCGCCTCCTCCCGAAGAGATGGACGGCGCCCTTGACTCCGAGCCGCTCGAGCCTGTGATCGGCGGTCTGTCGCGGCGTCCGGCGTCCCCGAGGAACCGGCGCATCGTCGTCGGAGTGCTGGCCGTTATGGTGAGCATTTTGTTAGTGGGCCTGCTCACCTCCAAGAAGGAACCGGAGCCGGAGCCCGGGTCTACGGAGCGGAGGGCCGAAGTTCCCGCGGCGACCGAACGAGCCCCCGAGGCCGCGCCCGATGAGCCTCTCGCTACCACTTCGGAGTACGAAGTTTCCCCCGCTCGGGGGGCAGCGCCTCGAGGAGCGGCCTCCGAAGGCGGACCGCTTTCGAGCGAGCCCCTTTCGAGTGAACCCTCCTCCCTTCGCTCCGGTCCTCGCGGGGCCGCAGCGCGCAGGACGCGCGCCGTGGAGCAGGCCAAGGCCACCAAGAAGCCCTCCGACAAACCGCCTGCAGCAGGCTTCCCGGTAGCGGAGTAAGCTCCTCGGGAGGCGTCGATCGTTGTGCGCCCGAAAGCGGGGCGCTTGCCGACGTTAACGGGCTCGCTCACCGCTGAAGAAGCGGCGCAGGAGCTCGGCGCATTGCTCGGGAATTTCCGTGTGGGGCGCGTGTCCGGCGTCGAGGATTTCGAAACCCGTACCCGGGATCTCGCGGGCCAGCATTCTACCGAGTGTGAGCGGGATGAGACGATCTTCTCGCCCCCAGAGCAGCAGTGTCGGACAGCGGAGGCGCCGGCAGTCGGCGATGATGGAACGGGTGTCGACCGAGTTGCGGAGGAGCGCGAGCAGAGCGGCGCGTGAGGCGGGGCTCGACACGCCGAGGAAGTTTGCGGAGATGTCCTCGGGGCTCGCATCTTTATGGATGCGCGCTTTGTACTGGTGGGAGAAGAGCCTCTGGCTCATGAGCTGACCGAGCGCGAGCTCTCCGACGACCGGCGCGAGCAGGAGGCGCAATAAGCCTGGGAATGCACCTTCGGGCCCGAGGGGGCTCGCGAGCGCGATGGTGCGGACGAGCTCAGGACGCCGGGCCCCGAGGTGAATCGCGGCGGCTCCGCCGAGGCCGTGGCCGAAGATGTGAGCACGAGCGAGCCCGAGGCCCCCCATGAGATCCGTCAGGGACTCAGCGACGCGCGCGGGTGAATAGTCGTACTTTGTAGGAGGCGGTTTCTCGCTCTCGCCGAGTCCGGGTAGATCGACGGCGATGAAGCGGAAGTGCTGACCTAAGAGACGCCCGATCGGAGCCAAGGAGGAGCGGGGAGCAAGGACTCCGGGCAAAGCCACGACGGCGGGCCGCGCCTCACCGTCCCTACAGCTCCACTCTGTCGTGCGAAGACGGATGGATCCAGCGAGGACATCAGAATGGCTCTCGAAGGTCGGCGCCGCAGGGTCGCTCATCGTGCCGGGCCGACCATAGCAGTTTTTGCGGGTAGGGCGATGTCGGGCAGCCCCCTGAGGCCAGCAGCCAGGAGCGGGGACCACGAAGGGCGACCCCCGCGCGGCGGGGCCTCGGGCGAAAACTTCATGGACGGCGGACCGTCTCCATGGACGATAGGATGATGGACGGTCAGCCGTCTCCATGGACGACGCATCAATGGATGGTGGACCGTCTCCATGGATGACGCGCTAGTGTGACAAAAAATATCCGACCTGGGATCTCGCGAGCGATCGGGCTGCTTCGTTCAGATCGTGCGCAAATCTTTGCTCGAGAAGTTCTTGGTTCTCCTCCACTCAGTAGAATATATTCGAAGTCGTTGGGAACGGGCCCGCCCCGAGGTGCTCCGAGCCCAAGATGCAGGTTGGGTTGCATCTTTGGACTCATCGGCTTTCGGGCGGGTCACTCGTCCCCTCACGCGCGAAAGGTCGAAAGCGGGAACCTGGTCCTCGCCCCTCGTGCGCCTTCGCCTCGACCTTCGGGGTGCGATTTTCTTTTTCTCTCTATCTCCTCGAGCCGACTCTGTGAAAAACGCTACCCCGCCCGCTGCCTCGAACCAGGGACTCTCTTTGGGAGATGTCCTTGAGACTGTTCGCGAGCGTGGCCTCGAGGTGAGCGAGGCGACTTTTCGCAAGTATGTGCAGCTTGGACTTCTGCCGCGCAGCGTCCGAGTTGGAACCAAAGGCAAGCATCGCGGATCGCTTGGGCTCTATCCCCCGAGCACTGTTGAGCGCATCGTGCTCATCAAGCGTCTTTTGGCTGAAAACTTCACGATCGAAGAGATCAAAAATGAGTTCTTGTTCTTGCGCAATGAACTCGACGAGATCGAGGCCCGGCTCGACAAGATCTTCAGTGAGCTCGGGAACTTCGTTCGCGAGCGCTATGGAACGAATCACATCCTGGGTTTGGACTTGGGACGCGCCCAAAGTGACGCAGAGTCACTGATCGTGCGCCTTGAGAAGCTCAGGGACGGAATTGTGGCAGCGAAGAACCGCCGGACGCCGATGCCGGCGCGGGTCGTGGGCTATTGAGGAAAGGGAACGAAGAAGTGGCTGATAATACGGCGAAAGTGGAGAAGGCAGAGGGCCATGATGCGATCACCCGCGAACAGAAGCGCTCCAGGCGCAAGCGTGTCGTCCGGGCTCGAACCATCAGCGTCAAACGTCTCACACAGAAGGAGCTCGCTGCCGGTCGTCTCTTGTTCCCAGAGAAGGACTACTGGAAGCCGCGCACCCGCGAAGCGTGCGCCCAGATCGAGCGTCCCTGCCCCTACGTCTCCTGCAAGCATCATTTGTTCATCGACGTGTCGCCGCGCACCGGAGCCATCAAGCTGAACTTCCCGGATCTCGAGGTTTGGGAGCTGAAGGAGTCTTGTGCTCTCGACGTGGCGGACCGCGGCGGGACCACCCTCGAGGACGTCGGAGCCATCATGAACCTGACCCGGGAGCGCATCCGTCAGGTCGAGGTGAAGGCGCTCGCGAAACTCGAAGCCTTGCGCGAAATGGAATCTCTCCGCGAGTACGTGGAAGAAGGGCCCATCGGCAAGCGCCGTCTGCCCAAACTCGAGGGCCGCTCTCATCTCTCTCTCGTCCAAGACGGCGATGGCGACGCTGGCGACGAAGAATGAGCGCCCCGGGGCGCGTGCCCCCGAGCTCCTCTTCGCCTCCCTTCGCCCGCTCGAGCTTTTGACGCGCTCCGCGCGTGAAGTCCTCGCCTTCGCCTTCGCCCGGGGGACGAGTGAAGCCGATCTCCTCGGCAGCTTCGCGCGCCGCAGCCTCGAGTCGACCATCGACTCGAAGTCGATCGAACAAGATCTGTTCATCGACGAGCTGCTCAAAGATGGATTTCCTATTTTGGTGGGTGAGCGAAGTTACGCTCCCTTCCGCCCCGCGTTGAAGCGGATCCTCTTGCACCCGCCGAGCAGTCTCGCTGACGTCGAGTTTCGACAAGCCATCGTCTGGGAGCTGTCGAACAACGCGACCCTCAAGGAACAGACAGAGACAGCTTACGAGGTGCTCCGAGAGCTCGTCCGAGCGCTGTTTGAAAGTCCGAATTTTTCAAGCAAAGGCGCGACCCTCCGACGTCGCCTGAACATTCTGACCTCCTTTCTGGCCGCGGTGCGCGCGCTCGCTGCCATCGAGGGCGCAACTTCCGGCCTCTCACGGGTGGGTGAGTTTGCTCGCAGCGCCCTCGAGTCCAGCGCCTTCGAGCGGGTTCGGGAGCTCCTCGCTTTTGACGAGAGCAAGACCGTGATCGAGGCGCGCCTCAAGGTGGGCGCGGACGGGACTCTGCGCCATGTCGAGATGGTCCGGTCGGTGGAGCTTGCTCTGCCGGGCACGCCTCGAGGCCCCATTGGTAGGTTTTTTCGCGCGCTCTGGGGGATGATCCAGGGTCATCGCTTCTCTGAGGAGGAGGTTCTGAGTCAGCTCGTCGAAGGTGCTTTTTCCGCCGTTGAGGCGGATATCGCCACGCTCATCGATGTCTACCTGAGTCTCGAGTTCTATCTTGGTTCGCTCGGCTTTCGGGCGCGTGCAGAGCGAGCAGGGCTCCCGACCAGTCTGGCCCGTTTTTCCTCGGAGCGCTCTTACGAGTCCCTCTGGAATCCGTGGCTCCTCGGGGCAGCTCGAACTGTGACGCCCACCAGCATGAGTTTCAGAGGGACGAGCGGCACAACCATCCTGACCGGGCCCAACTCGGGAGGAAAGACGCGCCTCCTGCAGTCGATCGCCATCACCCAGCTGCTTGGGCAAAGCGGCTTGTTCGTTCCAGCCGCGCGCGCGGAGCTGACCTTGGCTCCCCAGATGTATTTCTCGCTGATCGAGAGGCCGAGCGCCGAAGGAGACGAAGGGAGGCTCGGCACGGAGCTCCGCCGCGTTCGCCAGGTGTTCGAGAGATGTGGTCCGGGGTCGCTGGTCATCATGGACGAGCTCTGTTCTGGAACGAACCCCTCGGAAGGCGAGGAGATCTTCGTGATGGTGCTCGAGCTGTTCGAAGAACTGCGACCTGTGGTCTTCGTCTCGACGCACTTCCTCGACTTTGCGTCGCGGCTCGAGGCCGCGCGGGGGAGCGCTCTCGACTTCTATCAAGTGGAGCTCGGGAGCGATGGTTTGCCGACATTTCGCTTCATCCGCGGTGTTGCTACGACGAGTCTCGCGAGTCGGACGGCGGAGCGCCTCGGAGTGACTCGTGAGGAACTCCGTCGCCTTTCCGCGGAGCGTCGACTGAAGGGCGAGCACCCCGAGCCCGACTGAGGCCTGCACCGTGAGCGCACCCCCGTGAGCGCACCCCTGAGCGCACCCCTGGGCGCCCCCTTTGAGCGCCCCCTTTGAGCGCACCCCTGAGCCTGGGCGTCGCGGAAGCGCTGTCCCCCCTCTTTGCTAAATGCATGTTTGAAGAGCCGACGGGCGCTGTCGCTGAACCACCTTCCATGGGTGAGTGGAAAGGGAGCGGTGTGATTTCGTTCGCCTCAAGGCGAAAGCTGCCTGATCTCGCCGATTTTATGTTGCTTTGGCTCGACCGCTGTCGATCTTGAACTACGATAAAAGGACGAGCTCTTTCGGAGCGCTCGGGGGTTTCAACACTTGGGGTTACATGGTGAAGGAACGGAGCGCATCGAGGTGAAGGCGGACCAGGCGCCATCGACAACCATCTTCATCATCGATGATGACGCGGTGAGTTCGGGGCGTCTCCGGGCACACTTTTCGGCCGCCCTTCCCCATGTGGACCTTGCCGTTTGGCCGTCGCTTGCGGCAGCAGCCGAGGGGCTTGGTCAAAAACAGCCCGAATGCATCGTCGTTGCGGAGCACCTCTTGGACGGGTCGGGACGCTCGCTTCTCGAGCTCTTGACCGCCGCGAGCGACAAGGCGCCTCCGCTCATTGTCGCGACGGCAGAGAGCGAGCGTCGCTGGGCCATTCGTTCTCTGAGCTCTATCGCGTGGGAATACGATGCTGTGAGCGGCCGCGCGGATTCGACCCCGGCGCGCGACTTGACGCGGATGGTGGGCGAGGTCCTCGAGCGACGAGGTCGACGTCGCGATGAGGTCCGGCGCGCCTATGCTGAGCGTCTAGGAACCCTACGCCGCATGTTTGGGAGGGCGGCCCACGAGATCAACAACCCCGCCGCGATCATTCGGCTCGCCTTGTCGGCTGTCCGGGAAGCCGTCGAGCCTCATCGGGCTGACGGCGAGCAGGAGCTCAGCCGCACGCTGTCAGCCGACGAAGTCACGAGGCTGCACGAGCTCGTCCAGTCAGCGGAGGACGCCCTCGGGCGCATTACGGCGGGCCTTCGGGAGCTCGAGAGCCGAGCGGGGCTCGCCTTGGGACATCAGAGCTCGGTGACCATGAATGAGGTCGCGCGCGCGGTCGAGGCGCGGGTCCTCGAAGAAGCGCGCACCTCCGAGGTAGAGATCCTGTTCGAATACGGCGCTGAGGAGAGCTTTTTCGGCGATCGCGACCAGCTCGGGAACCTGATCCAAGACTTACTCGACAACGCCATCGAGGCGGCCGGAGAAAACGGACGAGTCCGCGTGATCACCGGCGTCGAGGGCGGACAGGCGCTCTTGACCGTGGAGGATAGCGGGGAAGGGGTCGATTCCGAGCTCGTCGAGGACATCTTCGAGCCTCTTTTCTCCACGCGCTTCGATCGGGGGGCGCTCGGGATGGGTCTGTCGCGCGTTTGGGGTATCGTCGAGCGGCACGGAGGGACCATCACCGTCGAACGGAGCCCGCTCGGGGGAGCGAAGTTTGTGGTTTTATTGCCCCTCGACCAAGGCGCAGAGCCGCTCAGTGTCGTCTCGTCTCAGCTGGTCCCCTCTTCGCGCACCGAGCGTGAGGAGCGCATCCTGATCGTCGACGACGAACCCCAAATCCTCGCTTCGTACAGCCGTGTCCTTCGGCAGCGTTACGAGGTGGACGTCGCTCCCTCGAGCCAGGCCGCATTGAAGCTGATCAGAGAGCGCTCTTACGCGCTGATTTTATGCGACGTGATCATGCCCGGGGAAGACGGCGTTCGCTTCGCCGAGAGGCTTCTCTCCGATCACCCGGAGCAAGCGAACGTCCTCCTCTTCTGCACAGGGGGAGTGCTCGAAGCGCCCCAAGAACGCTTCCTCACGATGTGGGAAAACGGATTTTTGAAGAAGCCGATGTCCGCGGACGAGCTGTTGAACTCGGTTTCCGTGTTCATCGAGTCGAAGTCTGATCTGCCGCTTGAGCTCGAGCTCCCCGCGAGCTGAGACGGAACTCGTCTAACGCCGCCCAGGCCGGGGAACCTTTGGACTCTTCGGGGTCGACTCGTCGCCTTCTGGAAGCAGCTCACCGACTTTCTCGCGGTCGGAGGCGGTCATCTTGTCGAGCTGATCCACAGCGCGCCGAAGTGCATTGGCACCGAAGCGGGCGTGCACCTGGTCCATGACCGCGCCGAGGGAAGGACGGCCAGGCGGCTCCTCAGTCGCCACCGGGAACAAGGAGAGCTGCGGCTTTTCGGCTTCGGTCTCCGCCCGGCGGAGTGCGCTCAAAGTGACCCCGAGCAGACGCACCGGTGACTCGAGCTCGATGCTTTGGAGGAGGCTCTCCGCTGCCTTTCGGATGGTCATGGCGTCGTCGGTAGGTCGATCGAGGCGCTTCTGGCGTGTGAGCCCTTCAAAGATCTCGAAAGCGGCGGTTCGTTTGCCCGAGCGCTTTTTCTCGAATTTGATCTTCAGCGTCACCGTTTGGCCAAGGTATCCGGCCCGTCGCGCGCGGCTGGCCACGGTCTCAGAATGCTCCACGATGGCCTCGACGAGCTTCAAGCGCTGCGCGACGGGGCCCGGGAACGTCGACTCTTCGCCGATCGACTTGGGCGCGCGCTCGGTCTCCACCGGCCGCTCATCGTGGCCCATGGCGCGGGCCTGGATCGCCTCGGCGTGCCTGCCGAAGACCTTGCGGACTGTTTCGACGGGAGCGTCTCGAAGCGCGCCGAGGGTTTCGATGCCGAGGGCAAGCAAGCGCTCCTCCGCCTTGGGTCCAATGCCCCAGAGTTTCCGGATGGGCATTTTCGCGAGCAGTGCGGTCGCCTCTTCCTCTGTGATTTGGTAAAGGCCGTCCGGTTTGCCTAAGCCGCAGGCGATCTTGGCGAGGAGTTTGTTCGGGCCGAGTCCGACGGAGACGGCGAGGTCTGTTTCCTCTCGCACGCGGGCCTTGAGGCGCCTTGCGAGCGCTTCGGGGCCTTCGAAGAGGTGGGCGGAGTGGGTGATGTCGAGGAAGGCCTCGTCGAGGGCCAAAGGTTCGATGAGGTCAGTGAACTCCTCGAAGACGCCCCGGATCTGTCGGCTGACGGCCGCGTATTTCGGCATGTTGCCGTGGAGGTAAACGCCCTGGGGGCACAACTTGCGCGCTTGCCAGGTGGGCATGGCGGAGTGGACCCCGAACTTGCGCGCCTCGTAGGAGGCCGCTGCGACGACGCCTCGGCTGCCGGTGCCTCCGACGATGACGGGTTTGCCTCGCAGGGACGGATCGTCGCGCTGCTCGACGGAGGCGAAAAACGCATCCATGTCGGCGTGCAGAATCGAACGCGTCGAGCGAGTCACCTCAGAAGCGAGCGTACCGAGCGCCCACGGGCTCGACAAACGTCAGTCTTCGGGGCGCAGCTCCGCGAGCACGCGGAGCGCATTTTCCCCCAGGATGCCGACGATTGTGCGCTCGTCAAAGCGCCGGTCGAGCATCGCTTGGACCAGACGGGGGAGCTCGAGGCAGGTCGGCATGTCGCGGGGCGGGCAGATGAGCCCATCGAAATCGCTCCCGAGGGCTACGTGCTCAGGTCCGACAACGCGCACCGCGTGTTCGATGTGGTCGACGAGGCTCTTGATGGTCCCCGAAAGCAGACCGTCTCCGAGGTAGAGTGAGTGGAAGATGATGCCGACCACGCCGCCGCGGTCCGCGATGGCCCGGAGCGCTCGGTCGTCGATGTTTCGCCACATGGCGTGAGCCCCGCTGACCCCTGTGTGGGAGACGATGGGGACGGCGCCCGGAGGGAGGACATCGAGGGCGGCCCAGAAGGCTCGCGGGTGAATGTGCGCGAGGTCGATGAAAATGCGCCGTTCGGCGAGGCGCTCAATGAGCTCTCGGCCGCGGCGGGTCAGCGCCTCTCCGCTCTGGGTGACGAAGGAGGAGCTCGAGGCTCCGTAGGCGTTCCTGGTGAGATGGACGAGCCCGACCGAGACCAGATCGCCTCCGAGCTCGTCGAACAAGTGTTCGTCGCTCCCGAGCGCCCCGGCCCCCTGCACTGCGAGAAACGCGGCGTGGAGCCCCGCCTCTTGGCAAGCGCGATAGCCGCGCGCGCCCCGCACGAAGCGCGCTCGGTTTCCACGCTCCAGCTCCGAGCGGAGCTCAGCGAACTGCCTGCGAAACGCGTCGGCGCCGAGCTCGATGGGCCGGAGCGGATTCGCTGTGAGGCTGTAGAAGGCGCCGCGTAAACCTACCTCGAGGATGCGCGGCAGGTCTGCCTGTCCGAAAAGGAGCGCGCGCCGGAGCCCGATCTCGTGGCGCTTGCGCAAGTCGTAGCCGAGGGCTCGGCGAAAGCTCGGGCTCTCCATGTGCAGGTCGACCGTGGGCGAGGCCAAAAAAAGGTCGGCCGCGCCGAGGGAGATCCCACAGGCAGCGGCCGTATCCGAAGGAGTGCGTCGAGTCGCTCGCTCGACGTCGTCTCCGCGTGCGCTCTTCATGAAAAGGCTTGTTAGAGCCCCTGGGGCACCTGGTCGAGGTTGACCTCGCCGAGGGCGTAACGAATGAGCGCGCTCCGGTTGGCCTTGGTCATGCCCTTGGCCTTCAGGGACTCGACCATGTTGTCCAGATGGTCCAGGTCTTTGGTGTACATGGAGATGCAGATCACCTTGTAGTGAGCCGGCTTCTCCGATCGTTTCGCCTCGAGGGCCTCCGCAAGGAACGGAGATTCTTGGTCGCGTGCGTCATGGGTCCTGGGCGCCGCTGTCGCCCCGAAGTCGGAATGGTCGTTCATCGTGCCTCCTCATGCGGCGCAATCGCCGCGCACTCATCGCAATGCACGAAAGCGGAGCAGGCGGCCAAGTTTCGGTAAGTATTTCGTGTGCCTCGGGGCGCAAATTGCGGCCGAGGAGCTAGAAGGCACGCGCAGAGGGCTTCCTCCGACCCGAGAGGGCTCGAGCTCTCGGGTCTGCCTCAGCGCCCAGAGAGCTCGCCGTTTTGAGAGGGTCTCCGTCAGTGGCGGAAGTGGCGGGCGCCGGTGAAGACCATGGAGACGCCGAGGCGGTTCGCGGCGTCGATGACCTCTGGGTCCTTCTTGCTTCCGCCAGGCTGAGCGAAGGCTACGACACCGGCCTCTGCGGCGAGCTCGACCCCGTCCGGGAAGGGGAAGAAGGCGTCAGAGGCGAGGACTGCCCCCCGGGCGAGGGGACCGGCCTGCTCGCAGGCGATGCGCACAGCATTGACCCGCGCCGTTTGGCCGCCGCCGATGCCGACCGTCGCGAGGACTCCGGGAGCGACCTCCCGGGCGAGGACGATGGCGTTCGAGCGCACGTGTTTTGCGACGCCCCAGGCAAACTCGAGAGCGTTGCGTTCGACCTCGGAAGGCTTCTTTTCGGTCACGACGGGGGCCTGAAGGACCTCGCCGGTGCCGGTGCTGTCCCGCTCCTGGACGACGTAGCCGCCGCCGATCCCTTTGGCGACGAGCTCGTGATGATCCGAGCCGAGCCAGGCGCTTGTCGCGAGCAGGCGCAGGTTCGGTTTCTTCCGGAGCAGCGCCAAAGCGCTCTCTTCGAAGCGCGGAGCGATCACGCACTCGAGGAACGTCTCACTGAGCACAAGGGCGGTCTCTTCGTCGACGGGACGGTTCAGGGCGACGATGCCTCCGAAGGCGCTCACCGCGTCCGCGTCGCGGGCGGCCCGGTAAGCATCGACCAGCTTCGGCGCAGTGGCTGCACCCGAGGGGCAGGCGTGTTTGATCACGACGGCAGCGGGACCGGTGAACTCTCGAACCGCTTCGAGCGCGGCGCTCGCGTCGACGAGGTTATTGTAGGAGAGCTCCTTCTGGCCCGTGCCGAGGCTTTCGGCGAGCGCCAGGCTGCCGGCGGGAGCGTCGCGCGTGACGTAAAATGCGCCTTTTTGATGGGGATTTTCGCCGTAACGGAGCGGGTAGCCCTTCACGAGAGCGAGAGTCAGGTTCTTCGGGAAGCCGTCGGGCTCCTCAAGAGCGGTCATCCATCCGCTGATGGCGGCGTCGTAAGCCGCGGTGAGGGCGAAGGCCTTCCCGGCGAGCTTGCGGCGCAGTTCCTTCGAGACCTCGCCGGTCTTCTCGATCTCGGCCAGCACGATGCCGTAGTCGTCGGGATCGGTGACGATGGCGACGCGCTCGTGATTCTTGGCGGCGCTGCGCACCATGCTGGGGCCGCCGATGTCGATGTTCTCAATGAGCTCCTCGAAGGTCGCGCCGGGCTTCTTCAGAGTCTGCTCAAAGGGGTAAAGATTGACGACGACGAGGTCGATGAACTCGGCTCCGATGCGCGTGAGGTCCGCTTCGTCGTGATTCTCTCGGGCCAAGATGCCGCCGTGGACCTTCGGGTGCAGCGTCTTGACGCGGCCGTCCATGACCTCAGGTGAGCCGGTGTACTCATCCACCGGGACCACCTCAATGCCCGCTTGGACGAGGGTCTTGTAGGTGCCTCCTGTGGACAGGAGCACGGTGCCGCGATCGGCGAGCGCGCGAGCGAAGCTGACGAGGCCAGTCTTATCGGATACGGAGAGAAGCGCGCGACGGATCGGCATGGGGACTTTCGGTTATCGTCCGCCGGGCTCTCCGTCAACGGGATCTTTACGCGCTTGCCGGCTCCGCAAAGTCGTCGGCGCGTCCTCCACGATCCAGCCAAAATGTACGGAGGTCCGCGGGAAGGGGGGCGACGAAATGATGGATCTGTCCGGTGAAACAGTGGCGCACAGTGTGGCTCCGAGCGTGGAGCGCGTGGCGGGGGAGCTCGAGGACCCGCAGATCTTCCTCGGTGAGCTGACCATCTGCGGCGCGGGCGAGTAGGCCTTCGTCGGGGCCGTAGAGCTTGTCACCGACAAGAGGTGCTCCGAGGTGCGCGAGGTGGACCCGGATTTGGTGCTGACGGCCGGTGTGGAGTCCGCACTCGACCAGCGCGTAGCCGTGAGCCGTTGCGCGGACTTTGACGGTGGTGCGCGCGCTTTGGCCGCGGCCGCGCTCGGTGACGCGGACCTTGACGCGCAGAGGGCTCGGGTCGTCCTCGAGGGGCAAGTCACAGAGACCTTCACTCGGCACGCCGTGGGTGATGGCGAGGTAGGTCTTGTCGGCGCGCTCGGGGGGGAGACCGAGGTCGGCCGCTCGGGCTGCGGCGAGACTTCGCTCCTCGAGCTGGATCTTGAAGGCGCGATCGGCTTCGGTCGATTTTCCGAGCAGGAGTACGCCGCTCGTCTCGCGGTCAAGGCGGTGGATCAGGCTCAGCGTTTGATGGGGGCGCTCCCGCTCGAGCGTCCGGATCACCGTGTGTTTATGGTGCCGCGCGGTCGGGTGCACGGTCATGAGCGGAGGTTTGTTCACGACCAAGAGGTGGTCGTCCTCGTAGATGTGACCGATCGGCTCCCGGGGCGGTTCTTCGTCGAGGGGCGGACGCCACAGATAGATCTTCTGCTCAGCTTTCAGGCGCTCGGAAGACCTGAGTTTCCGCCCATCCTCGCTGAAGGCGCTCGCCTTGATGATCGCCTGCGCCCGGGAGCGGCTCGTCGCTCGCAACTCGAGCGGAAGGAAACGGTCCAGACGCATCCCTTCGCATTCCGGCGGAACGCGCAGGACGCGTAAGATCGCATCTTCGTCCACTTCCGGCGGACGCCGGGTCACAAGGAAATATTGTCCTTCTTGATCTCGGTGCCGACCCCTTGATCGGTGAAGATTTCGAGCAGGAGCGCGTGGCGGGTGCGGCCGTCCACGATGTGGACCTTTTTGACGCCGCGCTCGACGGCGTCGAGCGCGCAGCGCACCTTCGGGATCATGCCGCCGCTGATGACGCCGCTCTGGATCAGCGACTGGGCCGCTTCGCTCGTCAGCTCACTGATGAGCTCCCCGTTTTGGTCTTTGACGCCGGCCACGTCCGTCATCAGCATCAGCTTCTCCGCGGAGAGCGCCGCCGCGATGCGACCGGCCGCGGTATCGGCATTGATGTTGAGCGCTTCGCCGCTTGCGCTCTGGCCGATCGGTGCGACGACGGGCACGTAACCTCCGCGCAAGAGATCGCCGAGCAGATTCGGGCTGACGCTTTCGATATCGCCGACGCGCCCGAGGTCGACCGTGACCTGTCGGCCCTCCTTGTCGAGTTTCTGCTCGGGGCCACGCCGGCGCGCTCGGATGAAGCGATCATCTTTCCCGCTGAGACCAACGGCGCGCACCCCTTCGTCCGCAATGAGACCAACGATCTCCGAGTTGACCTTACCCCCGAGGACCATCTCGACGACATCCATCGTCGCATCGTCAGTGACGCGCAGGCCGCTCTGGAACGTCGGCACGATGCCCATCTGCGCGAGCGTCTCGTTGATCTGAGGACCGCCGCCATGCACCACAACCACCTGAATCCCGACGTAGCGAAGCAGCGCGACGTCGCGCGCAAAGGAGCGCTTCAAGGTCTCGTCGACCATGGCGTGCCCGCCGTATTTCACGACGAACACCCGACCGTGGAAGCGCTGAATGTAGGGGAGCGCTTCGTGGAGAGTGGCGGCTTTCTGAATCAGGGCATCCATGGCAAGGCCTCGGGGAGGGAACGCGGCCGGCTCATAGCAGGCGCATTCGGGCCCGACGAGAGGGGGAGGGCGTCTACCCTGGCAGGCGGCCCGACGGAGGCCTTTTGACGGGGAGTCGGCCGTGCTAGGGGCGAAATTCATGAATTTGCTCCTGGTCGGTCTCGAGCTCAGCCCCATCTCCGTGCGTTCGGGCGCGGCGGAATCGCTGCTCGCCCTCTCGAAGTCGCTCCGGCTCCTGGATCACGAGGTCACCATCGTGATCCCCTACTTCGAGTCGGTCTCGAGCTCAGGGCTGCTGGCCGCGCGGCGCATTTCCCCGCTCCCCTGCAAGGCGGGGTCGGCGCGGGTCTACGAATCGACCCTGCCGAGCGGCGCGAAGCTCGTGCTGCTGGAGGTCGGAGGAGAGCCCTACGCGCAGGATGCCTTCACCCGGGAGGGCTCCGAGCGCACGACTCTTGAGTTCGCCGAGGCGGTCGTCCGGTTGGTCCTCGAGCGTTTGAATCAAGGCCAGGGCCCCGACCTCGTCCATGCCATCGGAGACCGAGCGGGCCTCGTGCTGCCGCTGCTTCGTTTCGAGGATGCGGCGATCGGTCGAGCGGTCTCTCTCCTATTGCCTTACGAGCCTGGCGAGCTGTCTGCGGAGCTTCTCGCTGAGTGGAAACTCGAAGCAGAGCCCCAGAAGGACTCCCGCTCGCGGCTCGCCTGTGTGCTAGGCGCCGCAGAAACTGTCATTTGTCCTTCACGCTTCGTACGCGACGCATTCCTGGGTCCCTTGGGTCCTCGCTCGAGTGTGCTCAGGCTCGAGGAGCGCGGGCTGGTGCACATCGTGCCGGAAGGACTCGACGTCGGCGTGTACAACCCGGCGAGCGATCCGGCGCTTCCCTTCCGCTACACACCTCACGACCGAAGCGGCAAGGCTCGCTCGCGCTCGAAGTACATCCAGGAACATCGCCTGACTCAAGGGGCGGAATCGCCGCTCGTCGCTGTCGACCTTGTGCGAGCGAGCAGCAGCGATGTGAAGCGCGCGCTCGATGAGGTGCCCGGTTTGGTGCGCCAGGGAGTGCTCGCGGTCCTCTGCGTGCGGCGGGAGCACCAGGCAGAGGCGACGGAAGCTGCCTCGGCGTTTGCGGATCGAGTTGCGGTCGAGGTGGAGCCGGGGCCTGCGCGGGCGCGTTGGGCCCTTGGTGCTGCGGATTTCTGGCTGCCGCTCGGGGGCGATGACGGCTCGGGCCGTCGGCTCCTCGAGGCCGCCCGCTACGGGGCCGTTCCGCTGGTCGAGAGCGCTGGGCCATTGGCTGAGCGCGCTGTTCCCGTCGACGCCGAGCTCTACTCTGGCACCGCGCTCGTCTACGATCCGAGCGAGAGTCTCACTGAAGCCGCGGGGCGCGCGATCGCGGCTTACCGCCGGCCTGCCTTCTCGAGCTGGGTGGGACGCGTCATGGCGCAAGATTTCGCCTGGGATCGGGCAGCCCGCCGGCACCTGCAGCTCTATCGTCAGATGCTCCGTGGCGGAGCATCGAGTCGCTCCGAGCTCGGGGCCGCTGAAGCCAGCGCTCTCTGATAGACAAGGTCGACCGCGATCTTCCCCGCGAGTGTGAGGAAAAACAAGAGCGGTGCGGCCTCCGTCTTGTTCTCGAGCGCCCAGAGTCCGGCCGCGTACGTCGTGAGCGAGAGGGTCGCCCCGAGGCAGGTGAGGCCGAGGGTGACGCCGAAGAGCGAAAGAGGGCGGGCTTTGAGCGCGCCGAGCGCTGAGGCCAGAGGGGCGAAGAGTGAGGCGGTCGGGCTGCTCAGAGAATGGAGCGCGGTCAACGTTTCGAACGCGTGAGCGAATGAGCGGCCGATGAGCAGGGCGACAAGTCCTAGGGCGACCGCGTTACCCGGTTCGTGATACGCGTCGCTCTTTCGGGCGAGCGCGAGGGCTCCGAGGAAAAGGAGGCTACCGAACGTCACGCGGAGCGGAAAGGTGAGGAGCAGCGCCCTGCCGATGCGGCGAAAAGCGATCCCTTCAAAGCCGAGCGCGGCCCAGGTCGTGACGAGCCGGACGAGCCAAAGGACGACCGAGAGCCCCAAAAAGGCGACCAAGAACGAACTCAAAGCACCCTTCCACTCCTCGAAGCTGAGGCGCGCGGCATCGAGCAAGAGCAGCATCCCTCCCGAAAGAAGCTCGCTGTCGTCGATCCGCAGACGGAGAACCGGTCGTGCGACCTGTGCCGTGGCGAGCTCGGAGGCAGCCTTGAGGAACAAGGCGGCGCACAAGATAAACGCAGCGTCTCGGACGAGGCCTCTCATGCCGCTCTGCCTCATCCGAAGAGTCCCGAGAGCAGCAGCACGACCAGCGTTCCTAGCAGGCTTTGTGTGCCTGACTGGCGCAGGGCATGGCTCGGCCGATATTGGTTGTTGGTGCGGTTGGGATCGATGAAGAGGGACCCTTCCGGATCCAGAGCGAGCTCGACCAAGGGCGAGTGATGATCGAAGGTCAGCTCGGTGCTACCGCGGAGCGAAACGATCTGATCTCTACCGTCGGCGAAGCGCGCCCGAGCCTGGATGGGCAGGGAGAGCGAACCCTCGAGCTCGACCCGAGCTCGGGTCTTGTAGCCGGATTCTGTCTGGTCGGAGGTGACGTTCGCAAGGCGATACCCAGCGGAGGCGCCTTCGAGGAGTGCGCGGAGATGGTCGACGGCTTCGGGGGAGAGACGCCCGGAAAGTGCCGCAAAAAAATCGGCTGTCGTCGGGTGTCCAAAGCGGTGCGCTTCGCTGTAGTCGCGGAGAGCAAGGTCAAACAGCTCGGGGCCATAAACCCGTCGGATCGTCTCGAGGGCGAGAACGGCGCGCGCGTAGATGGTCCGAGCGAGCTCTTCGAAGCTGCCGTATTCGGGGGCGGACAAGAGCGCGTTCGGCTTTTTCCCCCCGATACCCAAAAACCGCCACACGGCGGGCTCCGAGAGCTCGAGCACCGGGGAGCTCAACAGGCTACCGCTACCAAAAGTGCGCTCGAGGTAGCGGTATTCCGCGAGCGTCGCGAGGGACTCATCGAGCCAGGGTTCGCGGTACTCGTTGGATCCGAGCATGCCTTGAAACCACTGGTGGGAGAGCTCGTGAGCTGTGACGAGTTCGAGAGCGTGGGCCCCGAGCGCGATGGGCCAACCGAGGTCGCCGGTTGTGATGAATTGAGGATATTCCATGCCGCCGGCGGGAGCCGCGAATCGAGGCGGATGGACCACCGTGAGGGAAGGGTGGGGATAGGACCCGTAACGGGCACCGTTGTCGGAGAGGACCGCCGCGACCGTCGCGAAATAGCGGGGGAAAAGCCGTCTTTCACTTTCCGGCAGGAGGATCTTGACCTGGACATGGTCGACGGTCCGCTCTTCACTGACGAACCCAGGCCAGGCGGTGAAGGCGAAATCGTGCACCCGCGTTGCCCTGCTCAGATATACCTCGCGCCCGCCGCTCGCTTTCTGCCGGGTGAGTGATCCTGTGCTGCCGATCCGGTAGCTCTCTGGGACATTCAGCTCGATCTGATAAGATCCAAAGTTGGCGGCGAACTCGGCGAGCGGGTGATAGCTGAAATGGTCAAACGCGCCTGAGGGCGAGAGCCGGGCCAGCTTGGGGTAGAACGCAGAGACGAGGTGAAAGTCGCCGGCGTACCCGCTGCGTTCGACGATCTCCGGCAAGCGCGTCTCGAACTCAACGTCGAGCGTCATGCTCTGCCCGGGCGCAAGCGGGAGGGGCAGGGGCACCATGATGTCCGTGCGATCCTGGGGGTCTCCGGGCGAGTGAGGCGCAGCATTTTCCCAGAGGTTTTCCGGGCCATTTTCTCGCCAGACGAGCGAGTGGATCTCTGTCCTGCCCGGGCGTCCGAGGCTTCGGGCGCTGCGACTTCCAGTCGCGCCTGTGGGCAGAGGCCGGAGGAAAACCGTGCGCTCGTGCTCGAAGGCGTTCATGTAGAGATGGAACCAGAGCTCTTTGAGCTCGCGCTGGGTCGTGTTCCGAAAGGAGATCGCCGCCTGGCCCCTGACCGCGTGCTCCTTCTCGTCGAGACGGAGCTCCATCGTGTAATCGACCGTTGGCCACGCGCCGAGCGTCGCTGCGAGCAAGGGAGCACTCAGCCAGCTCACATCTGCTCCGCCCACGTCATGGGTTATCCGATCGTGATGACTTTTCGATCCAGAAGCTCACAGAGGATACGCATCGAATCGAGCCGACTCATGCCCGACACGTCGAGAATTTCCTCGAGCGTAGAGAGGCCGTCGACCATTGAAAGCAAAAACCCGGCTCGGTGGTCGAGGGAGAGCCAGCGGAGCTGTTCGGGAGACATGATGATGCGGGGAGGCTCGTCCAGGTTACTGAGACGGCTTCCGTACATGTCGAAAAGGACATCACGACATTTCTCCGCGAGGCTGGCCGCTTCTTTCTGATCCGGACTCTTGCTCAGGATCCCCTCGGCGATGGCCAGGGCGCCGGAGAAATCCCCCATCGCGAAACGATCGCGCATTTCGAGCAGTGCTTCTCCATCTTCCGGTGGAGCGCTCGCGTAGCTCGGGAACTCGTAGCTCACCGCAGCGTGAGAGCGCGGCGTGATGGAGCGTGGGGGGCGCAAAGTTGCATCCAGCGCTGGCCCGTTCCAGGCTGCTGGGGAGGAGGGGGGCGGGAAGGACGCGGGCCTATCGCGAACGACGGGGCCGGAGGACGCCGGATCTTTCGGCATGCTCGGTGGAGCCGTGGGCATGGCGCTCGGGTGCAGCAAGGTGAAATCAGAGCCAGGTCCCTGGCTCAGTTCGCGCTGCAGGTCCCGCTCAAAGTCAGGATCAGGAGCTCGCGGGGGAGCGGGCGCGAGAGCTTCCGCTTCGCGGTCGAGGATCGCCGGTGGAATGCCCTCAAGACCTGCGTTTTCGCCTCCGAAGCCGTCGCCGAGGTCAATCGCAGCAGCCATGAGACGCCTTGCGAATTCGTCCCCCGGGACCTCGGGGATGGCCGTGACTCGATCGGCTGTATCCTCCCCACCAGCGGGCTGGGAGGAACGAACGATGACGTGGGTCGAGGTAGGGTAAACGACGGTCGGAGGCTCCTCGCCCCACTTGTAGTCGATATCGTCCAGATCCTCCGGAGGGAGGGCAGGGCGGGGAGGTCGAGAGCCCGGCGAGTTCATCTCCAATCAGCCCGATTTTTGATTTAGGTCCCGCCTACGACTCCTCGGAACATTCGCTCGGTGCGCTCGAGGCGCTGCACCTGCTCGAGGATGGCCTCGGCGTCTCGCGACTGTACAGCGGCGCGGGCGGCATCGAGCGCTCTTCGGCCCTTTTCCACGGCGTCACGTCCGAAATCTGCACCACCGACGGAGCGTTCGACCTCGGCCATCATGCCGTCGATGCTCGCAATGAGCGTCTCGGCTCGCTGCTTGGCGGATTCGTAGGCGTCGTCCGCCTTTCGCTCGAGCATGAACTCGCTGGCGTCGCTGGCCATTCGCCGCACTTCGTCGGGTGTGAGGCCGCTCGAGGCGGTGACCTGGATCGACTGGGCTTGGCCCGTTTCGAGATCACGTGCATCGACGCTCACAATGCCATCTGTGTTGATCTCGAAGGTCACCTCGATCTCGACCTGGCCTTTGGCGGCGCGCCGGAGGCCGGTCAAGATGAACTCACCGAGGAGCTCGTTGTCCTCGGCGTTCTTGCTGTCGCCTTGCATGACGATGATCTTCACGGCCGTCTGGTTGTCGCGGCTGGTCGTGAAGGTCTTGCTCATGCTGGTCGGCACGGTCGTGTTCATCGGAATCAGCTCCTCGAAATGGCTGCCGAAGGTCATGATTCCGAGCGCATGCGGCGTGACATCGAGCAAGAGCATCTCGCGCTTGTCTTCGATGAGGGCGGCGCCCTGGATGGCCGCGCCCATCGCGACCACCTCGTCCGGGTGGACGCTGCGATTCGGGGCTCGACGGAAGAAGTCTTGGACAGCGCGCTGAATGGCGGGCATGCGCGTCATGCCTCCCACGAGGATGACGTCCTCGATCTCTTCAATCCCGAGCTGAGCGTCTTCGAGGGCTTGTTTTGAGATCTCAATGCAGCGCTCAATCAAGTCTTCCGTGAGCTCTTCGAGCTTGGCTCGTGTGAGGCTGGCTTGGAGATGGAGAGCTTCGTTGCTCGCGGCGCTGATGATGAAGGGTAGATTGATCTCCGCCTCATGGACGGCCGAGAGCTCACACTTCGCCTTCTCCGCGGCGTCCCGGAGACGCTGCAGGGCCATGCGGTCTTCTCGGAGGTCGATACCGTGTTCGGCGCGGAAGCCATCGACGAGCCAGTCGATGATGCGCGCGTCGAAATCTTCGCCGCCGAGGAAGGTGTCGCCCGTCGTCGCGATCACCTTAAAAACACCTTGGCCGCCGATCTCGAGGATCGAGATGTCGAAGGTGCCTCCGCCGAGATCGAAGACCGCGACGGTGGCGTCGACGTTCTTGCCAAAGCCATAAGCGAGCGCGGCCGCCGTGGGCTCGTTGATGATGCGGATGACGTCGAGCCCCGCGATCGCGCCGGCGTCTTTGGTGGCTTGGCGCTGGTTGTCGTTGAAGTAGGCGGGGACCGTGATGACCGCCTTGGTCACGGGCTCCGAGAGGTACTCCTCCGCGACCATCTTCATCTCCTGGAGAATCATCGAGCTGATCTCCGGGATGCTGTAGGTCTTGTTTCGGAGCTCGATGCGCACATCGTCGTGAGGACCTTCGACGATGTTGTAGCTGGTGGTCATCAGCGCGTTTTTCACCTGGGGCGAGTCCCACTTGCGGCCGATGAGGCGCTTGGCCGCGTACACGGTGTTCTCCGCGTTGGTGATGGCCTGTCGTTTCGCGATGTGTCCGACGAGGCGCTTTCCGGCCTCGGTGACCGCGACGATGCTGGGTGTCGTCTTATAGCCACCGCGGTTGGGGACGACGGTCGGGGTCTGCTGCTCCAAAATGGCAACGCATGAGTTCGTGGTTCCCAGGTCGATGCCAATGACGCGCTCCATGTGATCCTTTTCTGCCTCCGCTGACTCTCGCTGGGAGCGTAGCATACCGGCGTTCCTTCAGTTTACGCCACAGCGCGACTGAAAATTGAGGGAGGCGAAAGTGCGCCCATTTCATGGCTTTCTCGAGCTTCGGGGGCTCTTTCGGGCGGGGTGCCCAGGCGCGACCCCGCTCACCATATGCTGGTCCCCCGTCCAGGTACTGGCGGGATCGGGAAGCACTTAACGAAGCTGTTTTTGAAGCGCTCGGGCCACTTCGTTGTCAGGCTCAAGCTCGAGGGCGCGCTGCACTTCACCCTGAGCGCTCGAGCGCATGCCGAGCTTTTCGTAGGCGCGCGCCAGGTCGAGGCGATATTCGACCTTCTTGCCGTTCGCGGCGACGGCTCGCCGCGCGAGCTCGGCGACCTTCTTGAGAGAGGCACCTTCCTTGGCCGCGCAGATTGCAGCTTCGTGGTAGTAACGGGCAGCGTCGGCGAGGAGTCCTGCGCTTTCCTTCCCGCGGGCGGCGCGTTCGTAAGAGCGGGCGGCGCGTTCGTAATAGCCGTCTCGCTGCTCGTATTGCGCCTGTTGTACGAACTTGTCGGCAAGCTCGCGATCGGCCTCGATCGAGGCTTGGGTGAGGGCGTCTCGGATCGCAACGTCGTCCGGCGCGAGCGAGGCCGCGATGCGGAGTGCGTTGACGTAGGAGGGGTAGTCCTTGCTCTCGCGGGCCGAGTTGGCCATTGAGACGTAATAGGCCGCCGCGCTTGCCTGGCTCTCGGCGCGAGCGTCGAAGCGATCTTTGAGCTCTCGAGCGACGCGCTCCCGGGTCGTCTCCGGATCGCTCGGCGGAAGTGACGACGGGTTCTCTGAGCGGCCCTCTCCGCTGCGAAACCCGAGTTTACGCGCAAGCAGCCTGCGCCCTGTAATCGGATCGGCGCTGATGCGCTCAGAGTTCACCTCGGAGGCGTGGGAAGGCGAGGGGATCGTCGGAACAGAGCCCGCGAGCTCAGCTGGCTCAAAGGCCGGAGCAGCGGGCGCTCTCGGAATCGACGGATTGTCGGAGGAGTCCGCGTCGCCGCTCCTCGGGGGTGCACCGGTCGGGGGCAACGAATCCCGGACCCCGTGGGTCTCCCGGCGGCTCGCGAGATACTGGTCGTACTCGGCGCGGGTCTTGGCGCGGCTGAGCGTGTCCTGCGCTTTGGTCAGGGCGCTCGAAATTCTCTCGAGCTTCGAGCGGAAGATCCCGAGATTTTTTCCATAGAAGCGATCGGTGTGAAACTGTTGGATGAGTGTGAAGTAGGCGCGCTTGATCGCGGCTTTCTCGGCGTCCTCTGGCACACCTAAGAGTTCATAGTGTGTGGCCCGGGGGAGGAGTGCTTCCAGCTCCAAGATCTTCTCTTTGGTCGCTCGGTCGAGATCCGCCGGCTCATCGAGCAAGCTCACATCGTAAGCGGGAGCCCGGGGCTTGAGGTCGAGGATCGAATCTCGGGAGGCCGACGCAGGGTTCGCCGGCGGCGAGCTGGCCGATGAATGGGGCGGCGGCGCGCTGATAGAAGGGCTCGGATAGGGCGAGGCTCTTGGCGGACTCGGGGGAGCAGGGCTGGGGGGCGGTGGAGCGATAGCCGGCGGAGAACGGTACCCTTCGTGACGGAAGCTGACCGCTCCGAGGGACTCGAGCCGATCGAGGATCTCTTCGACGTCGCCTTCGCCGAGTCCAGTAGTGATGGCGATCTGGCTGACGCCAGCGAGTCCATCCAAGCGGCTCAGGACGAAGGCTTCCTTGGGACCGATGGGCAGGGTCCTCCAATCGAGGCCTGGCCTGGGTGTCGGGCGGCGGGGAGACTCATCCATTTGACGTCGTACAAGGATCAATCAACCGGCAGCGGGCGGCAAATGCAACAGTTTCGCGTCATGCTGCCGGAAATGCGGGCTCCCCAAGAGCCCGCCTGCCTTGATGTCTTCGCGCGCCGGGCCCGAAAATGCCTCGTCGGGCCTTCCCGCCAGCGTCCGAGCCTGCCATGAGATGGTCCGCATCATGCTCTCGGGCTCCCTTTTTGACAGACCCCGCGCGGTGACGCGCCTCCTCCTTGCACTTTGCATCGCGGACTTCGTCCTCATGTCCGTCGTCGACCGGAGGATACCTTTCGTGCTGTTCGGGGGGAGCGGCACGTTTGGCCCCCCCACGATCCGCTCGCTCGTCTTAGCGGGGGGCATTTTCAGTACACTTGTTGACCAGGAGCCCTATCGTCTCCTGTCCGCGGTCTACGTACACCTGGGCCTCGACCATCTCGCGCTGAACATGGCGGCGCTTGTCTCGCTCGGCCGCAGCATCGAAGATCGCATTGGTGGCGCTCGTCTCCTGCTCCTCTTTGTAGTGACAGGCATCCTCGGCTTTGCCGTGAGCCGCTTTTATTATGGCCAGGTGAGCCCCCCCACGGCAGGGGCGAGCGGGGCGCTGTTCGGCTTTGTCGGACACGATATCGGGGTCCTCCTCTCGCGCCGCGATCCTCGCGCGAAGGAGCTCATCCTCCAGCAGCTGGCCTACGCCGTGGGGTTTGCGCTTCTGTTCAGCGTGAACAACGCGGCCCACGCGGGCGGGTTCCTGGCGGGGATCGTGCTCGGATACCTTTTCGAGATCGAGCGACATCGACTCCGCCACGAGCCTCTGTTTCGTTCGGCGGCGCTCTTGTGCATTGCTCTTTCGATCTTGAGCGTCGTGCTTTCCGTCCGGTCCGTACTGAGCCTGAGCGCGTGAAGTCTCTCTGAGAGCTGGCCGGTCGACCCAGAGCTACTCGGGGGCGGTTGCCCGAAACGCTCCGCGCAGGAGCGTGCCGTCCTTCTCGACGGAGCCGATGTAGTTGCCCTGAAGCTCAAGGAGCGCTCCGCTCGGCGCGCTCTTCACCGTTCCACCGATCGCGATCTTCAGTGTCATGCGGGCACTGTCCGCCTCCGCCGTCTTGTCCCAGAGGTGTTCGAGGCCCTCTTCGCACAGAGAGAGCGCGCAGGCCTCATCGCAGCCGGGGTAGAGTTCACTCTTCGCGAAACGAGAGGCGAGGCCGTCGCACGACAGCTTTTCCGAAAGGCGCCCGCGGCGGGTTGATGGATCTCTCGAACTGAGGGCCCTCGTGATGCCGGAGAGCCAGCGGACGGGCGCAAAGGTGATCTCACCGCTCAGAGCGAAGGAGTCTCCCGCGTCTGTTGTCATCGTCCATGGCGCGTCTGTTTCGAAGCCGGCTGCCTCTGCAAGGACGTTAGCCGCCGCGACGACGTTGAACTTCGCTGGCTCAGCGTGAGGCTCGAGGGTTCCGACGAGAGGAGGCCCTCCTTCAATGCTGAGGGCGGCTTGTGCGTATTCGTCTTCGAAGACGGCGTGGAGCCAGCCTTCGGCTCCGAGGAACTCGGCTACCGTGGCTTCGATGCGCTCCCGGTGTTCTGCCATCTTCCTGCGTTCTCTGGACGGAAGAACCCCGAGCATGGCCTCCACGAGGAGCGAGCTTTCGTCCTGGTCAGGCCCCATCGCTTCCAGTCGCTGTGCCACGAGCTGGCGGAGCCGGGCGATGAAGAGATGGTCCACTTCAGCAAAGGTCAAGACCGCGCCGAGCGCGCTGGAGGGAACGACCGGGAGGTCGGTGACGTTCACAGAAATCGGCCGCACGGTGTCGGCGACGAGCGTTGTTACGTCCAGGCACCCGGCGGCCAGATTGCCGGAGCGCACCACGATTGCGTATGCGGGGCCGACGGGGAGCGGACCCAGCGAGAGAGGGCTTGAACCGCGAGCGCTCGTCGGTCCTTTCGGGTAGTCGGGAATGAGGTTGGCGCAGAGAAGGTCGGGCCAGGCGGAAGCGACCCAGTCTTTGGGGTCACGGGTGCCGGTGTAAGCCGGCGTCACCAAAAGTGTCGCGAAACCCTGCCCTGAGACGGACACGGACCTCTCGGCAGTGGGTCCGTTTTTGATGGCAGCGCGGACGGTCAAGGCCCCCGGCGACTTGGGGGCCGTCAGGCTGACGTAAGCGGTGCCCTGCGCATCGGTTCGAGCCGACTCCGCTGACAGAAACGCCTCATTTTTTGCGTCACCGATGATGCCGAAAAGGACCCTGACCGAGCGCGCCGGTTTCACTTGGACGGCCAGAACGGCGGTGGCTCCCGGCTCGAGCTGCAGGGGCGTCTGGGGGAGGAACGTGAGGGTTTCCTCTTGGGGAACCTGGGTCCCGTCGTCGTCCGAGGCCCCTGGGACCTCGTCATAACCACAGGCAGCGCCCAAAACAGCGAGGCAGAGCAGGAGGAGCGCGGGGCGCGTCATGGAGCCTTTCTGAGGCTAGCAGCCCGGGCGGGGCTTGACGACCCGACCTGGCCCTCAATTCGGCGGCTGAGGGCGCCCGGGGAGGCAGCGGTTTCGGAATTCGCTTCCCCGGGGGTAGCCTGTCCCTTCGGGAGATGACTCTTCGCCCCAGCGAACCGCGGGTCCTCGTCGTCGACGATGAGCCCACCCTGCGCCAAACCCTAACGATTCTTTTGCGCCGAGCGGGCTTTGAACCGACCGTTTGCGCTGGATATTTCGAGGCGCTGGGCGCGATCCGCGACGCTCCGCGGCCCTATCCCGTTGTCCTTACGGACCTGGCCATGCCCGGGGGATCGGGCCTCGACGTATTGGCCGCTGCGAAGGCGCGGAGCCCGCACACTCAGGTCGTTTTCATGACGGCCCACTCTTCCGTCGAGAGCGCTGTCGATGCGATGCGGGGTGGTGCCTATGATTTCGTGAAGAAGCCCTTCGACACGGGTGAGCTCGTGGTCGTGCTCACCAAGGCGCTCGAGAAGTTCGCGCTCACGACCGAGAACGCAGCGCTCCGGGCGCGCGTGCAGCACGACGAGGCTGCGCCGATCTTGGGGCGGAGCCCGGTCATGCGAAAGGTGATGGATCTGGTGCAGCGTGTGGCCCGCTCGCGTACCAGCGTCCTCATCACGGGCGAGAGCGGTACCGGCAAAGAACGCATCGCCCAGGCCGTCCATCGCGCCTCCGATCGAGCCGACCGGCCGTTCCTCGTCATCAACTGTGGAGCGCTTCCGGAAAACTTGATGGAAAGTGAGCTTTTTGGTCACGAGAAGGGCGCGTTCACGGGAGCTTCGGAGCGGACCTTGGGGCTCTTTCGCGAAGCGGAGGGGGGGACCGTCTTCCTCGACGAGATCGGCGAGCTCCCGCTCCCTCTGCAGGTGAAGCTCCTGCGCGTACTCCAAGAAAGAAAGGTGCGTCCTGTCGGGTCGGCGAAGGAGGTTCCGGTGGATGTGCGGGTCATCGCCGCTACCAATCGACCCATTGAAGCCGACGTTGAGGCTGAGAAGTTCCGGAGCGATCTTTATTATCGCATCAATGTCGTGCGCATTGAACTCCCCCCGCTGCGCGAGCGGAGAGAGGACATCTTCGACTTGGTGGATTCGTTTCGAGAGAGGTTTGCGCTCGAGCTCGGCAAGGACGTGCGCGGCGTCACGCCGGACGCTCTGCGGGCCCTCTTGGCCTATGATTTTCCAGGAAACGTGCGCGAGCTCGAGAACATGATGGAGCGCGCGGTGACCCTGGCGGGCAGTACACAGCTCGGCCTGGGCGATTTCCCCGAGACGATCGGCGGCTGGGCGAGCGCGCCCGGGCCGGCCCTTTTGGAACTTCCCGAAGGCGGTTGCGACTTGGACGCAGTCCTCATGGAGGTCGAGCGGCGCCTCTTGACCGAGGCTCTCGAGCGCGCGGGTGGGATTCGCACCCACGCCGCGAAGCTACTCGGGGTCAGCTTTCGCTCGTTCCGCTATCGACTATCGAAACATTCTCTCGATCCCGACGGCGGTTCCCTGGAGGAAGGCGACGCAGATGACGAGGCCTGAGCTCGCCCCCAGTGCGAGGCCGGGAGCTAGGGCTCCCGCTCATAGAGCGGCCGTGCTATTTTCCTAGGGTGAATCTTTGCAGGTCCCATACGCGGCTCTCTCTGCCCAGCCGTAGCGGCGTGGGCGGAGCATGTCGGAACCGAGGATTCACGCTCACGGAGCTGATGGTCGTGATCGTGCTCATCAGCGTCCTCGCTGCCCTCGCATATCCGTCGCTCCGCAAGCGCATTGAAGAAGCGCACGGACGAGAAGGAGTCGGCCAGATGCGCGCCATCGCTGGAGCCCAGGAGCGGTTTCGCTCCGAGCACATGATGTACCTGGACGTTTCGCCGAATAATACCCTTTACCCGAACCCGTCGCCGAACACGACCCGCTACCATTTCCGTCAGCCCGCCCACGCCGACTACGCGCGCTGGGAAGTGCTCGCGCCGGAGATCAAAGTGCCAACGCCCTATTCGTTCCTTTCCCGTGCGGGGCTGGCCGGGGCCACTTTGCCGACCAACCCGATGGGGCTCGCGTGGCCGACCACGCTGCCAGGTGGCCCCTGGTATTATGTCTACGGCGTCGGCGATATCGACGGTGACGGAGTTCAGCAGAAGATGCTCGTTTCGAGCTTCGAACCTCAAGTGGTGCTCACGGGAGCCGGGGAGTGATGACGATGAAAGCGAGAGGAAAAGCTCAGAAGATCTCGGCAAGTCGCGCCCGCGGTTTCACTTTGGTGGAGCTCATGGCTGTTGTGGTCATCACAGGGATCTTGGCGTCTCTCGCGATGGTGGGTTACCGCCGCTACGTCGACAGCGCGAAGACAGGCGAGGCGCGCGAGGTGATTGGCTCGATCAAAGCCGGGCAGGAATCCTATTTCGACGAGACGATGCGTTTTCTGAACGTGTCGACCAACATCAACACCTATTACCCCAACGCTTCGCCCACCGGCTTCATCAAGACGAGCTGGGTGAGCGATTCCGATGCATATAAGAATTTCGGGCGTATTGGGGTGAACGTTACCTCGCCCGTCTACTTCGGGTACGCCTCGATCGCCTCGCTGGGTGGGGATGAGCCCTCAGCGGGAGATGGCGTAACCAATTGGAGTCCGCCCACGACGGCTCAGCCTTACTACATTGTCAAAGCGGTCTGTGACATCAACCCAGGGGGAGAGAAGACCGTCTTCGTGAGCTCGAGTTTTCAGTCGGATATTTACGGCGAGAACGTCGGCGAGTAGCAATCTAGTCGTGGCCTGGTCACCGATACAGCTCGCTCTCGGATTCTCCCTTGGTTCGAGCGTTGTAGTCGTCGCCGTTCCCGCATTTCTTCGCGACTTTCACGCGTCGCGGCTCGCCGAGCCCCTGGAGGGCCTCGCGGAGATCTCCGGACGCGCGAGCGCGCTGGGAGCCGGCTTGCCTGTAGAGCGGGCCTTCCCCCCGAGCGCGCCGCTCACCCCTCTGCGCGTTCCGGGGGCGACTCCGCTGCTCGACCCGCCGGGCACTTGGGACCATCCGACCTGGCGTCTGCTCGACTTCCGAAAAGAGCGAGCGCACTTTTTCTCCTTCCAGTTCGACAGCCAGTGCAGCCCGGAGCGGGCGACGTTCGTCGCGAGCGCCTTTGGGGACCAAGACGCTGATGGGCTCTATTCGGAGTTCTCTGTGACCGGCGAGATGGTCGGTTCTGGACTGCCCGTTGTTTATCCCATCGAAATCTATCGTGAGGTGGAATGAAGAGCGGCCGGGCGCGAGGGATCTGGCTTTCCCTGCTTTGCCTCGCGCTCGGGGCGGCGGCCTTTTCGACGGCGCGGGGGGCGCTTCGGGACCCCTACGCAGCCCTGGGTGAGGCGGAAGATCTCACGGCGCTCCCCGATCCTGAGAAGCTCAAGGTGTTCTCGCTCGGCTACGAGGCGGCTGTTGCAGACTACTTGTTTGCTAACACGCTCGTTCGTGCGGGGCGCGCCTTTGCCCAGAAGCGGCACTTCGAGCATCTCGATCGTTACCTGCGCGCGATCATCTACCTCGATCCCTATTATCGCGACGTTTACGTCTTCGCCGATTCGCTGCTCACCCTGAGCACCGTGAAGTCTCCACCCGAGAACTTTCGCCACGCCCGCGACATTCTCGAAGTTGGCCTCGCACACTTCCCAAGTGATGCGGAGCTGTGGCTCTCTACGGCCCAGTTCGTCCTTTACCTCGCGCCTCCCTGGCTCGGGGAGGGCGAAGATCCCGACGAATGGCGCTCCAAAGGGGCAGAGATCATGCAGCGCGCCTGCGAGCTCAGTGCGGACGAGCCTCCCGCGGGGTGCATCTCCTCGCTGCGTCGACTGAGTGAAGCCGGTCAGACTGAAGCGGCTATCGCGTCCATCGAGCGCATGCTCGTGCTCGCCGAGGACCCGGCGTTTCGCGCGGCGCTGTCGGCGAAACTTGCGGAACTCGTGAGCGAAGCCAGAGCGCGGACCTTCGGGGACCGCACCGCGGCCCTCGCTCGCCGGCACCTGTTTGATCTTCCGCTCGCCTCCCGCGCCGAATACCAGATCATGGGTCCAGCATTTTCGGGTATCGATTGCTTGATCGGCAGCGCACCCGAGGAGTCCTGCGCTACGTCATTTCGGGCCGAGAGCGCGAAGGACAGGCGCGGTTCGGCTGAGTGACCGGCGGAGAAGAGCCCACGGCTGCCCCGAGCGCGGCTGTGGCCCTCTCGAGGAGGGCCCCAGCCAGCAAACGAGGGAATCGAGGGGACCTCTGCGGGCGCTCGGGGCGACAGGGCGCGCTTAGAAGCGCACCACTGCGACCGCGGTTTGTCCGGGGGCAACGGTCACGGTCTGCGTCTTGCGGCCGTGCTGCGGGTGCACGAACACGACAGTGTGAGTGCCAGCTTTGACCTTCACGCCCATCTTGGGGGTGCTCCCGAGGGGCTTACCATCGAGGATGACGCTCGAGATGGGGATGGAGTTGATGTTGAGGGTGCCTTGACCGCTCGGAGCTGCGCTGCTGCTCGAAGACGAGGACGCTGCGCTCGAGCTGCTCGTCGTGGAGCGAGTCGAGGACGAGGATGAAGAAGAACTGCGCTCCTCGCTTGGCTCCAGGGAGACGACGATCGTCTGCTCGGGCGAATCCGCCGTCAGCTCGACGCGCTTTTCGAAATCGGCATAACCGCTCTTCTTGGCCACGATGCGGTAGTCGCCGTCCGCCGGGATTTCGATGCTTCTCGGCAGGTCCACCTTGTGGAGCTTCACCGGCTTCTTTCCGGAGCCGAGGAGCAGGATCTCGGCTCCGTCGGTGTTTTGTCCGAGTTCGACGCGGAGCTGGCCTTTCTCGAGCTTGAACGACGGATCAAGCCTTAGGACTTCATTCGAAGAGATCGAGACAGTCTTCTTGTAGGGAGCGAAATAGGGGCTCCCGCTGATTTCGATCTCGTGGGACCCAGGTGAGAGATCCGTGAGCTCCTGAGGAAGCGGACCGATCTCCTTGCCATCGACGAACAGCTTCATGCCGGACGGTCCAGAGGGGACGTTGAGACCGGTTCCGGAGCTGCCGGGGATGAGCTCGAGGTTGACGGGCGTTTCTTCGCCCTTTTCGACCTTAACCAACATCGGGGCCATCTCAGCGAAGCCAGGCGCGGTCGCGCGTACGGAGTGCGTCTTGGCAGCCAGACCGTCGATCACGCAGGGCGACTGAGAGCACTTGGGCTCGTCGTTCACCAAAATGCTCACATTGTCGATGGCCTTGCCGCCGGGGCCGCCGACGGACACCACGATCGTGCCGGTTCCCCCCGAAAAGGCGAAGAACGCGCCGACGGTGAGGAGGACGAGCGCCCCGGCCCCGATCCATTTGCCCGTGTTGCTCGAGCTTTGGGGCGGGGGAACCGGATAGGACGGGACGCGGGAAGGCGAGTAGGTCGCCTCAGCGGGCGGAGCGGAGCTGCGCGCGACAGCGGGCGCGCCAAAGTTCGGAGGCGGGCTCGAACCGAAAGCGGAAGGAGCAGCGGGTGCGCTCGGGAAGCTCGGCGGTTGCGAGGAGGAGTATTGGATCCCGCCTTGCGGCGAGGGAGGACTTCCGCTGCCGACGACAATCGGCGGGGGCCCTGAGAGGACCGGTGGAGGTCCGGCCGGAGGCGCCGCGGGCGGCGGAGCTACGGCTCGCGAAGCGGAGAGACTCGGCGCGGCGCCGGGTGCGCTCGCCGTCGGTGGGGGAGGCGGCGGGACCTTCGACGGAGCGCTGGCGCCGAGCAGCGCGCGCGCAGCGGACTCCCCTGCCGTGCGATCAAAGACGGTCGTCTTCTCGTCCTCGTCGTCCCAATCGTCGGTGGGAGAGTCCGCCGTGAGAGCGGGCGTGACGAGCGGGCTGGGAGGAGGAGGAGCGGCCACCGGGGGCGCCGCCGGTGGGGGCACGGGGGCCGGAGCTCCCGTGAGCGTGCGAGGAGGCGCGGGCGGAGGGGCCTTGGAAATCGTCGGCGGCGGGGGCGGAGCCTTCGAGACTGCCGTCGGTGGCGGAGGAGGAGCTGCGGCCGCTGAGGGGGGCGCAGGGGGAGCCACAACCGCAGGCGCGGTAGGTGCGCTCACGGGCGGCGCAGGCGGTGGCGTGGGCCGAGAGAGCTGCGGGGCCGACGCGGCCGCGGGGGGGGCGGGCGGCGGAGGCGGCGGCACCTTCGAAACGCTCGGCGCCGGAGGCGGCGGGGGCGGCGCTTGGGAGGTGATCAGGGACGGGGGAGCAGGATTCGGGACTGCCGGCGGCACCGGCGGCGGCAAAGAGCTTGCCTTCGACGGCGGGGGTGGCGGGGGCACCTTGCTCTTGGAAGGAGGACCTGGAGGCGCCGCAAGACCGAGGAGAGTTTTCCCTCCACCTACGGTTGGCTTGGGCTGCTTTGCGCCGAGGCCTTCGAACACATCTAGGTCTGAACCGCCCTGATCACTCATTGGAAGAAATTCTCCGTCTTTTCCCGGCCTCGCTGCACCTCGCGCTCCTTTTGCTTCTCATCGCATTGATGAGCATTCCGTCGATGCGCGGATTTCGGTCCGAGTAGACTAGCCACATTGTACGGCGGATGGCGAGGGGATTAACCCGCACTGGAACGGGAATTTGACCACATCGCATCAAATGCTCCGTCTTTCTCGAAAAGTTTTCGTGTTGCAGAAATTCTGGCCCGAGATTCCGCTGTTTTTGGATCGGTGCTAGGCTGACGCGTGGCTTCGAGTCGGCGAGCTTTTGTCGCGATCGTTTTGGGTGGACTTTTCGCATGTTCCTGTCTTTCGCCGACGCTCCCGCTGCCTCCTCCGGTTCGCCCGATCGTTTCACCGCCCGATCGCGAGGGATATAGCACCGTGCGGGGCCGAGTCCCCGGCGGGACCACGGCTATCGTGGAGAATCTGTCGACGGGAGACCTGATCGGCAAGTCGACGGAAGAGACCGGGAAGTTCGAGATCCGCATCGGGGCGAGCTCTTACGACCGCCTCAACCTCTACTATTTCGACGGACTCGAGAGGAGCCAGTCGATCGTGGTGCTGGTGCCCGCGGACGGCTCAGGGGAGGGCGGCGCTGGCGGCGCCCCATAGGTGAGCTCTTTTGACGCCCTTTGGGGGGCGCTTTCGAAGCCTCCTCCGCGGGCAAGCTCGAGCTATCGAGCGCGCTCGGCGTGATCCGCGGACGGGTGCGCTCGGGGCATCGCTCAGAGCGTCCTCAGGACGCGGCGAGCGCTCGGGGCATCGCTCAGAGCGTCCTCAGGACGCGGCGAGCGCTCGGGGCATCGCTCAGAGCGTCCTCAGGACGCGGCGACCGTCCGAGGCTTTGATGACGAGCGCGGGGGCTCGCAGTGAGGGCTCCCTGGCCGCTCCTTCGATCACCTCGCCGTCTTCGTCGAGGACGCCGAGCAGGTCGTAGTCCGTGGCCTTTTCGATGCGGGCTTTGACGATCGTGCCCGGCCTGGGATCTCCCAGGGAGAGGAAGACGACGCCGTCGATCTCTGGCGCTTGGCCTCCGTGGCGTCCGACGAGCACGAGCTCGCTCTCTTCGCTCGGTCCTTCCACGAGCACTTCGAGCTCGCGTCCGACCAGCGCTCGATTCTTCTTGCGGCTGATCTCGCGCTGCAGGGCCATCAGCTTTCGATGCCGCTGGTAGGACTCGATAGGGCGGACCTTGTCTGCGAAGTTCCTGGCCTCACAGTCCTCTTCGTCCGAATAACGAAACACTCCCACGCGGTCGAACTCTGCGAAGCGAACGAAGTCGCACAGCTCCGCGAACTCTTGCTCCGTCTCGCCCGGATGGCCCACGATGAAGGCGGTACGGAAGGTCAGGTCCCGAACCCTCGCCCTGAGCTTTTCGACGAGCGAGTAGAGGCGCTTTCCGCCGTGACCCCGCTTCATGCGGCGGAGCATGCCGTCTGCGGCGTGCTGCAGCGGCATGTCGACGTAAGGCAAAACCACCGGGTGTGAGTCGAGGAGCTCGATGAGGCCGTCGGTGATTGTCTCGGGATAGAGGTAGAAGATACGGAGCCAGTGCAGCCCGCGCACCTCGGCGACCCTTTGGACGAGCTTCTCCAGGGAGGTGCCGTCTCCGAGGTCGCGCCCGTAGGCGATCGTATCCTGGGAGATCAGGTTGACCTCCAGCACGCCCATCGAGACGAGCCGCTCAACTTCGCGGACGATGTCGTCGATGGTGCGGCTCCGCTGCTTGCCGCGCATCTTCGGGATCACACAGAAGGAGCAGCTGCGATTGCAGCCTTCGGCGATTTTGACGTAGGCGCTGGCGCCCCGGGTCGAGAGCATCCGCGGATCTTCAGCGGACACGACCCAATCTTTCGGCTGGCCGACGAGCATGCGCGTCCGCTCACCGTCGAGCACGGCCGAGAGCTTCGGCATGTCGCTCGAGCCCAGAAAGTGGTCCACTTCAGGGAGCGATTCGGAGAGCTCGCCGGGGTAGCGCTGCGAAAGGCAACCTGAGACGACGAGCTTCTTGCAGCGACCGGACTTCTTGAGCTCGGCCATTTCGAGGATCGTCTCGATGGACTCTTTCTTCGCCGACTCAATGAAGCCACAAGTGTTGACGACGATGACCTCCGCGTCGCTCGCCTCGTCGACGTGGCGATAGCCCTTCTGGAGCGCGCCACCGAGCATCACCTCGCTATCGACTCGGTTCTTGGGACAACCGAGGGAAACGAAGTGGACCGTGCGCGGGGTGCTCTCGCCCCCGCTGCCGGCATCGCTCACGATTGACTCATCCATTGGGTAAACTGCTCGAAGAGCGGGAACGCGTCGTGGGGGCCTGCGCCCGCCTCAGGATGGTACTGGACGGAGAAGGCACGCGCCTCCTCAGCGAGGAGCCCTTCGCTCGAGCCGTCGTTCAAGTGCACGTGGCTCGTCGTCGCGCGACCCTTCAGCGACTCGACGTCAACCACAAACCCATGATTTTGCAGTGTGATCTGGACGCGTCCGGTCGCTAGATGCAAGACGGGCTGGTTCAAGCCGCGATGGCCGAACTTGAGTTTGCTTGTGGTGCCGCCGAGAGCGCGGGCGAGCAGCTGGTGCCCGAGGCAAATCCCGAACATGGGCTTCTTGCCGAGGAGGCCTTCGATGGTCTTGACCACGTGGGGCAGCGCCGCCGGATCTCCGGGGCCGCTCGAGAGGAAGATACCGTCCGGGTTGGTGGCGAGGATTTCACTCTCGCTCGCGTTTGCGGGCAGGCAGGTGAGCTCACAACCGGCGCTCACCAAACAGCGCAGAATGTTTCGCTTGGCTCCGAAGTCGAGCACTGTGACTTTGAACGGTCCGGCGGCCGGCACGAGAGGCCTCCCCATGACTTCGGGACTGAAAACTCCGAGGTTCTCAGTGAAGCGATAGGCCTGCTTCGGGGTGACCTGGCTGACCAGGTCGAGCCCCTCCATGCTCGGAGCTGAGCGGGCTCGAGCGACGAGATCGTCGGGGTTCCCCGTGCCGATGCAGCCATTTTGGCTACCTTTGTCGCGCAGGTGACGGGTCAGGCGGCGCGTGTCGATGCCGCCGATCGCGACGATCCCGTTTTCCCTGAGATACTCGGACAGCGTTTTTTCGCTGCGGTAGTTCGAAGGAAGCGGGGAGGGATCGCGAACGATGAATCCGCTCACCTGCGGGCGTCCGGACGTGCTCTCCGGATCGTCGCCGTTGATGCCGGTGTTGCCGATGTGGGGAGCCGTCATCGTCACCAGCTGACCGGTGAAAGAGGGATCGGTGAGGACCTCTTGGTATCCGCTCATGCCGGTCGTGAATACGACCTCACCGGTAGCTACTGCCTCGGCGCCGAAATGGAACCCGGGAAAAATGGAACCGTCGGCGAGGGCGAGGTATGCGCGATTCAATGCTTTTCTCCTGTGCGATCGTAGACAATCGAGCCCCGCGCCATCGTCAGTAGCGGTCGCGCGGTGAGCTCTCGGGTGAGGAATGGGGAGTTCCTGCTCTTCGAAAACAATTCGATCTCTGCGGGGATGTAGCGAGCTCCGGGATCGATGAGCGTCAGCTCGGCGAGGGCCCCTTCGCGAATGGTGGGGGGGCGAAGACCAGCAATCCGAGCGGGAGCCTGACTCATGGCGTCGATGAGGCGGCTCAGCGTGAGGCCATCTTTGCCCACCAGGTCGAAGAGGAGGCCAAAACAGAGCTCGAGGCCCATCATGCCGGGGCTCGCCTCGGAGAACTCGAGGTCCTTTTCGAGCCTGGAATGGGGCGCGTGGTCGGTGGCGATGGCATCGATCACGCCTTCGGCGAGGGCGCGCCGGAGGGCTGCGATGTCCTCCGCTTCGCGGAGCGGAGGGTTGACGCGACAGCCGGTGTCGTAGCCGAGCACAGCTTCGTCGGTCAAAAGGAGGTGGTGCGGGGTGACCTCGGCGGTGACCTTGAGGCCCCGAGACTTTGCCTCGGAAATGATGCGGGCGGAGCCGAGCGTCGAGATGTGTGCGGCGTGATATTTGGCGCCGACGTACTCGGCGAGAAGAACGTCGCGCGCGATGATGATGTCTTCGGCGACCCGCGGCCAACCGCGCAGACCGAGCATCGCGCTCACCTTCCCTTCATGCATCGAGGCGCCGAGCGTGAGGTCATGATCCTCGGCGTGCTGGACCACGGGCATGTCGAAGTTGCGCGCGTACTCCAGAGCCCGGCGCATGACCGCGGCGTTCATCACGCACACCCCGTCATCGCTCACTGCCACCGCTCCGGCGTCCCTGAGATCGGCGAACTCGGTGAGCTCCTCGCCGCGCATGCCCTTGGTCACAGCTCCAATCGGGTGCAGTGAGGGCCCGCCGTGCGCTCGGGCCTTACTCACCATCATCTCGGTGATGGCGCGGGTGTCGTTGACGGGTTTGGTGTTGGCCATCACGCAGACGTGCGCGTAGCCACCGGCCGCAGCCGCGTTCAGGCCTGAGCTAATGTCCTCCTTGTACTCTTGGCCGGGCTCCCGAAGGTGAGCGTGAAGGTCCACGAACGCCGGGACGAGTAGGAGTCCTCCGCCAGGGATGACGCGGGCTTGGGTCTGATCGAGCCCAGCTGCCGCGTCGCGGCCCACTCTCGTGATCGTGCCTTTTTCGATGACGACGTCGACGACTTCGTCGAGGTGGTAGCTCGGATCGATCGCTCGGACCCCGAGAAAGATCACGAGCGTCTCTGGCTCGCTCCCGGGGGTCATGATTGCCTTGGGCATCGGGGTGCGGGCTCATAGCACCAGCGCTCGACCTCGTCAGCGTCTTCACGGTCCGGATGTTGTCGTACGAAGACGCAAAGTGATCCTTGCGCAGAGCTGAGGCGCGGTGTACTGAGCGTCCCCCGAAGCCGACAAGGCCGCGCGAAGATGGCGGAATGGCAGACGCGCTGGTTTCAGGTACCAGTGCCCGCAAGGGCGTGGAGGTTCAAGTCCTCTTCTTCGCACGAAACGCCGCCTGAGGGCCCCTCCAGAGGGCGCCCTCAGGCGAGCCTGTTTGAGGCTCACGGAAGGAGCATGCCGTCGAGTCGCCGGAACGACTGGAGGGCACGGCTGTGTTCGCCGGTCCGGTTCATCCTCTCCTGCGCTGACCAATGGGGCTCGTCGCTCACTCCTCCGAGCAGATCCCCGTTCGGCCGGGTCAATTCGGACCCCAGAGGCGCCAACTTCAGGACAACTCGGTGATTTCCTGACGCTCCCTCACATCTTGGGTCTGTACAGGTGGCACGCGTTGTGCTTATTGGGGCAGGCGACACCCGTTAAAGAACATTGGGTTGTTCCGAGGACACTAAAAATGAAAAAAGCTCTCACACTCATTTCGGTACTCTCCCTCTCGACGGCGCTCTCGATCAGCGCCTGTTCGAGCAGTGACGAAGACAGCGACGGCGTTGCCGGCGACACCAGCACCGGCGGCAAGACCAGCACCGGCGGCAAGACCAGCACCGGTGGCAAGACCAGCACCGGCGGCAAGACCAGCACCGGCGGCAGCGCTGGCGACAGCGGCACCACCGGCGGCAGCGCTGGTGACGTCAGCGTCGCTGGCCAGGGCGGCGCGGAATAATTCCGCCCGTCTGGGAAAGAACGGGGGCCCATTCGAGGCTCCCGTTCTTATTTCCACCTGTGTGGATTCCTGTGTCGTTGTGATATTCGGCTGGAGCCTATGACATGAATGTCATGCTCCTACCCGGGCGGTCGTCGCCTTCATGTTACGACAAAGTTGCACAGTTGCCCCGCACAGCAATATTTCCTTCGGATCGCGACTCGTCACTACCTGTGACATCTGTGTCGTGCGAAGTAAACGTAGCACCTTGTCACCTAGGTGCGTCCCCTGTCCGACCTTCGCCTTTTTCTAAGTGCATACGGCCCTGAACGGGCGATGAGCGGTTGCGCGGAGTGACGATAGAGTCGCGTCTTTTTGAGGCGCCTCCAAAATTCCCCTTGTTTCGTCGACGCCCGGGGGCGCCAGACGGAGGTGCGACTTTTCGATCCTACTCCCGTCGGGAAAGCCCCGGTGCGAAGCAGGCTGCGCTGATTTTTTTAAAAAAACCGGCGACCAGCAGAGCCCCATTCTGATTTTCCGCTGACGCGTGTGTCGGCAGCTTTTCCTTCTGAGCTGCTCACATCCGACGGGGAAAAGGTTAGGGTCGCGGCCCGTGGGAGTTTCCGTGCGATTTGCGTTAGGTACGCTCGAGGTCCGGGGGCTTTCGCCGGAGCAGGCGGAAGGGCTCTCCTGGGACGATCGAGCCCTCTGCCATCGCGTCTCTGCTCATGAGTACGCTCCGCTTTTGAGGAGGCTGCACAAGGCGGGCATTCCCTTCGACGATCAGGCTCGCAGCTATGACTCACTTGCCCTGGTTCCGAGGGAACAGAGGCAGCCTCGCCCCTTTCAGACGGAAAGTATCGCCGCCTGGACGGGCCAAAAGAGCCGAGGAGTAGTGGTTCTTCCGACAGGGGCCGGCAAGAGTCACGTGGCCCTATTGGCTATGCTCGAAAAGGGCCGCTCCACCTTGGTGATCGCCCCGACCCTCGATCTGGTCCGGCAATGGCACGAGACCCTGACCCGATTTTTCGCAATCGAGGTGGGAATCCTTGGGGGCGGAGAACACGAGGTGCGCCCTGTGACGGTGAGCACCTACGACTCGGCCCATCTACATATGGAGCGCTACGGGAACCGCTTCGGATTAGTAGTATTCGATGAGTGCCACCACCTGCCCGGTGATACCTATAGCGAGGCGGCTCGCATGTGCATTGCGCCATTTCGGCTGGGCCTGACGGCGACCCCGGAGCGCTCGGATGGACGGGAGAGCTTGCTCGACGAGCTGGTCGGACCGGTCGTCTACCGAAAGAACATCACGGACATGGCGGGCACCTACCTCGCCGAGTACGAGACGCGGCGCATCGTCGTCGAATTGTCCCCGGAAGAACGCGAGGAATACGAACAGGCCCGGGATCTCTATCTCAATTTCGTCCGGTCCCAAGGCATCGCGCTCAGCTCTCCCCGCGGCTTCCAGGAGTTTGTGGGGCGCTCGACCCGGACCGAGGCTGGTCGGCGGGCTTACGCTGGCTACCGCCGACAAAGGAGCCTCGCCTTTGCACCGGCTGCGAAACTCGAGAAGCTCGAGGAGCTCCTCACGCGCCACGCGGCGGATCGTTCGATCATCTTCACGGAGGACAATCGAACTGCCTACGAAATTAGCCGCCGCTTCTTGGTCCCCATCATCACCCATCAGACGAAGGTGAAAGAACGCACGGATATCCTGAGCGGGCTGGCGGAGGGGCGCTACCAAGCGATCGTGACTTCAAAGGTGCTCAATGAAGGCGTCGACGTGCCTTCGGCGAGCGTGGCGATCGTCGTGAGCGGAAACAGCTCGGTTCTCGAGCACGTGCAGCGTCTCGGGCGAATCTTGCGCCAGGTCGGAGACAAACGAGCGACGTTATATGAGCTGGTCTCGGGGAACACGAGCGAAGCAAAGACGAGCGACCGGCGCCGGGAGCACGCGGCGTATCGGGCGCGGCGCTGGAGGAGCCCATGAGCGCGCTTTTGTCTCCGGATCTGATCGCGACGCGCCGCCGAGGAGACGAGCTCAAGTTGGCTCCGCTCTCGGCAGCCGATCGCGAGAGAGCGATCGAGATCGCTCAGGAGATCCTTTATGCGCTCGGCGGTCTGCTCGGGAGTACCGAGGAGGAAGTCGAACTTTGTCTCGGGGGGATCGAGTGCACGACTCGGGAGAAAAAGCTCAAGACAGCACTCGAAAGGCTGGCGCTTTCGAACTCGACTTTTGAAGCGCCGACTGAGCTCGCGCCGGTGGAGCTGCGGCGTATGGTCTTCGAAGAGGCCGCTCGGGCTCGAGCGGAAATGCGGGAGAAGTTCGATCGCAAACTCGTCCTCTCTCAGGTCGGCGAGCGTGTGGGGGCCACACGGGAAGAGCTCGAACGAGCGCTGTTTTCGGACTTGAAGGGCGCAGCGGAGCTTCGTGCGGCGCCCGCGCTCTCCGCCGAAGCGCTCGTCGCCATGTACGAAGAGGCCCAGCTTCTTGGTGTGTTCCTCCGGGCAGTGAGGGTCCGCGCGCGGCTTCGGCTCGAGAATCCCGCGGAGGTGAGGACTCTCTTTTGGAAGCTGAAGTTTCGCGAGCTTCTGTTTCGGCTCGAAGAGCGAGGGCCCGGCGAATACGAGCTGCAGCTGGAGGGACCGAGCTCTCTTCTCGTCTCATCGACGCGCTACGGCTTGCGTTTTTCTCAGGTGATCGGGGCGGTCATTCGCGCGGGGGCCACAAGCCTCGAGGCGGACGTCCTGTGGGGCAAATCAAAGCGTCCGCTCACATTCCGTCACGCTCCACGTCCGATCCGCGAGGGAGCGTACGACGCCGAAGACGATCTCCGCCCCGAACTCTCTGCACTTCTCGAGAGCCCCCTATTTGAGGAAAAAGGCATTTGGGTGGCCCGCGCCTCGAGCCTGCTACATGTCCCAGGGCTTGGAGTGGTCGTTCCTGATCTGGAGTTTCGGAGCGCGGGGAGCGCGCCAGTCTTCTTTGAGCTTCTCGGGGAGACGAGTCGCGAGGCGGCGTTCAAGAGAGCCGATTGGGCGCGACAGAACCCTTCGTCGCGCGTGATCTTCGCGGCGTCGAGTCGCTTGCGGGTGAGCCCGGAGATCTTTGAAGGAGTCCAGGGGAGCCGACTGCTGGTTTACCCGGGAAGCCTCACGCCGAAGAAGGTGCTCGTCGCGCTCCAAGACCTCTTGTGACAGAGGCTGGAGAAGTGGGCCGCCGCTGCGCCGTGGGAGCGCTTCCTCGATTTGTGGTAGCGGGGGCGAAATTATGCCGTGTTATCGCAGAAATTTTTAGAACTTGAGCGATGGCTGCGGTTTTTCGGGGTGCGCGCCATGTGGTGAGGCTACAATTCGACGCGCACCCTTCGCTTGAACGATTGCCTCTGCCCATGATTTACCGCCGCCTTAGCTTTGTCTCCGCCCTCACTCTCGCCGCTTGCAGTAGCTCGTCTGGGGGCTTTGATGCGAACAATGACAAGGTAGCTGACGGCCTCGGGTCGTTGGTCGATAGTGACGGGGACGGCTTCGCGGACAGCATCGACATCGACGGTGATGGTCTTCCCGACGGGCTTGGGATCGACACGAACGGTGATGGGATGGTCGACGGGCTCTTGCTCGATACCGACTGTGACGGGATCTACGAGAGCGTCTCGAAGAACAAGGACAAGACCCCCGAATATATGATTCAACCTCCCGGTCCGACGCCAGGCTGCGGGCCGACGGGGTCCGGCGGCTCGGCTCCCGGAAGCGGGGGAGGCGGCAATCCGCAGGTGGGCGGTTCGCCGTCGGTTGGCGGCTCAGGTCCGTCCGTCGGTGGGGCTCCGTCCGCGGGGGGAACACCTGCGGCCGGCGGCATGCCCGCAGCCGGTGGCGCTCAGACTGGGTCGGGAGGCGCTGCTTTCGTCGAAGGAGGGCTCGGCGCGAGCCCGAGCTACATCGGATCGGGGAAGACCACGGACCGCTACGCCGAGGAAGAGGTCTACCGAAACGGTACCCCCTATCGCTTCATCGCCAATGGCTGGGGGACGAACTGGGGGAGCCACTCGATTTCCTGGCGCGGCACCTCGTTCATCGTCGAGTCACTGACCGGAAGCCAAGGATCCGATTACTCCCCGGCTGGCTATCCGACGATGTTCTGCGGCCTGTATTCGGAGAAGCAAGTCGACGGCTGCGGCCTTCCCGCCAGCATTTCGAGTCTGCAAACCATTAAGACGGGATGGGCTTGGAGCGGGCCGTCGAGCGGCCAGTACAACGCCGCCTGGGACATTTGGATCGGCGATGGTGGCCAGCTCAAGTCCTACCTGATGGTTTGGCTGCGCGATCCACCCGGACAGCAGCCCGCCGGTGCCGCTGCGGCGGCGAACGTCCAAGTGCCGAATGTTCCGGGAACTTGGAGCGTTTGGACGGGGAACGTGAACGGTCGCCCCATCGTGAACTACGTCAAACCCGAGGGCCAGGACCTCTCGGAGCTCGAGTTCGATGTCATGGACTTCTACGAGCATGCCAAGAGCCGGAATTACAACCTGCCTGGCGGCCAGATCATGGCTGTTGCAATTGGGTTTGAAGTTTGGAATGGACCCGTCTCGAATATTGAGACGAAGGATTTTTACGTCCACGTCAACAAGTAAGATCTCGCGACGGGGGGGTACGCCAGCGCGAACCCGCTTCTGCACTTCCGCGTTGCTCGCAACTATAAAACCGCTAATCTTTCCAAAGACAGAAAGGACTTCCTAACGGAAGTAACCCAAAATACCATGAGCAAACTCTCCTATTCCTTAGTATCTGCAGTTGCGCTGGGGGCGCTCCTGATGGCCTGTGGCGAATCGAGCAGCAACGCTCCGATCGTGCCGTCGGGCGGCTCGGCGAATCCGGGTGCTGGCGGCGCGGATCCTGGCGCGGGCGGTGCGCAGCCTGGCGCAGGCGGCGACGCAGTTCCGGGCGCCGGTGGTGACGCGGTTCCGGGCGCCGGTGGTGATGAGGCCGGCACCGGTGGCGACGCTCCGGTTGTGGAAGGTGTGCCCCTCGCGTTCACCGATGGTTGGATCGAGGCTGACGCGAACACGCTCGGCGTTCAGGGCGCTGTGTTCGCATACGCGGATCCGCACACGGAGACCGGCGACGGAGTGGGCCCTGCCATGGTGACCACGATCGAGGGTCCGACCGCTTGTATCAGCGGTGAGGCGTTCAAGGTCGACACCAAGTGCGACACGACCATGCTGACGCCCCCTGCCATGGATTGCTACGGAGAGTACTGGGGCGCGGCCATCGGCTTCAACCTCAACCAGCCGAAGGTCCCCGATCCCGACAATCCGGAAGAGGAAATCGGCGGCGATCCGGAGCCCTTCGACCTGAGCGGCAAGGTGAGCGCCTTCTCCTTCAAGATCACCGGCGCTACGATCCCGACGTCGCTCCGCTTCTCGGTGGATTCTGGCGAAGGTGACGCTGTGACCCAGTACTGCACCACGAGCATGACGAAGATCGTTCCCGATGCGAACGGCGTCGTGACCGTGAAGCTCGATGACCTGCGCTCTGAGTGCTGGCTCGGGACCGCGTTCTCCGATCCTCAGAACCGCGCCGACCTCACGAAGATCGTGAAGATCGCCTGGGGCGTCGTGACGAACGACAAGTCTGCTGTGCCCTTCGACTTCTGCGTCAGCGAAGTGATCGCTGTCCCGTAAGGAGCGAGCGCGACAGACCAAGAAAGGCCCGGGGCGTGACGCCTCGGGCCTTCTTTTGTTTTTGAAGTGAGCGACTGCCTTCGGGGGTTTTGAAGCCAGCGACTGTCTTCTTTTGTTTTGAGGCTCGAGACTGTCCTCGGGGAGCAGCGTGGACCCGGAGCCAGCCAAGTCCGGACCGCGACAGCGCGCGAATCTTCAGAGCCGAGGGGAGCCCGCGGCGCTCAGCTCTGCCGGAGCATCTGTACGACCCAGTTCACGTGACGGTTCGGCGCCGTCGACTGGCTGTGGGTCTTGAGCATATCCGACTCGAGGATCTTGATGTGGTCGGCGATGTTCGTCTGGAAGGGGACGCCTTCCTGAACCTTGCCGGAGGGCAACAGGGCATTGCCTTCGATCTCGAGCTTCTGGAGCGTAGCGATCGAGGCGAGGCGCAAGAGCTCATAAGCGGACTCTTCATGACCGGGCTTGGGCTTCACGGCGACGATCAGCTTCGCGAAGGTCGGGTCCTTGTTGAGGAGGCGGTCGCCTTCCTCGAACCCTGAGTCGAGGCGGACAGTGATCTCGTCGATGCCTTGAACTCCTTCGCCCTCGAGGGCGCGCTTGACCTCTTCTGCGGAGTGGAGCCGGATCTTCGTGAATTCCCCGGCGTTCGGCACGAAGAGGCCCTTTTGACCGTCGCGGGAGTCTTTGACGTCGGACTTCCAGCTCTCGGCGTTGATGCGGAACTCGCGGGCGACGTGGGTCGCAATGATGTCGTCTTGAGCGAAGGGGATGGCCTCTCCTCGCGCGACCAGGAGCTGAAGCTCCACGAGGTTGAGAGGCACAAGGCCGCTCCTTGTGCGGATGCGATGGGCCGCTTCGGTGACCGGGTGCTCGACCTGAATGCGCGTGTTCATCTCGAGCAGGTAATAATGCCCGCTCTTGTACATGAGCTCGACGGTGCAAGCGCCCACGTACCCGACGTGATCGGCGACCTGAACTGCGACGCGTGTGATGGCTTTTGTGAGCTCAGGATGATGGCGAAGCAGGGCAGGCGGAGCCTCCTCTTGGATCTTCTGGCTCGCGCGCTGCTCGGTGCAGTCGCGCATGCCGAAATGGCGCGTGTTGCCGAAGCGATCGCGCACGATCTGAACCTCGAGGTGAACAGTTTCGGGGATGTTCTGTTCGAACATCACACCCGGATCCCAGCCGTTGGCGCGGATTTCAGCGAGCACCTTGCGCACCGCGGTCTCCACGAGGTCCGGCGAAGGGATCACCATCTGGCCGCGTCCGCCGCCGCCGTTGGCGGCTTTGAGGCGGCCCGGGAAGGAGAACTTCTTCGCCTTGTGGCCCTCGGCGATGCGTGCCACGATCGCTTCCGGATCGCCCTCGTCCATGACGATCCCCGGCACGACGGCGGTTTTCTCGATCGATTCAGCGATCAAACGGAACTTCCGCTTGTCGCCGGCCTGCTCGACTACGTCTTGCATCGGTCCGACGAACACGATGCCGCTCTTGCGGAAGTGCTCGATGGCGGCGGTATTTTCCGCGAGCGGGCCGTACCCCGGGTAGAGCGCGGAGCGGGCGAGCTCGGCCTCCGCATCTCCTACGAAGCGTTCGGCATAAGCCTCGAGGACCCGCTGAGCGATCTGTTCGTAGCTCGCGTAACTCTCGCGGAAGGAGCCGAGGAGGGGGATGCCAAAACCTCCGTGCGCTTCGGCGAGCCGAACCTGGAGACAGCCCTCGTCGTCCGTCTTGCTAAAGAGGACCACGGGGCAAATCCCCAGCCGAATCGCCTCACGGGTCGCTCGCACGCCCATTTCACCCTTATCAGCGACGATGAGGTACTTGAGGTCTCCAGCGCCGACGGTCGTCGCGGGAAAACGAGTCAGCTCGAAGGTAGCGAGATAGAGCAAATCCGCGGCTCGGGGTGAGCTTATGAGCAGGGGGAGAGCTTCGCGCTCGAGGCGCGCACGCAGAGCGGCGCGGGCATCGGCATGATCTTCGAGCAGGATCAGCAGATCGATGCCCTTACCCTCGGTCAAGCTCAGGTCTTCGAGCTTCTCGGCGAGGGTGAGCAGGGGGGCACTCGAAAGGGCGGCGAGCGCGGACGGCTGGGACTTGAGCGCGGTGCGGCGCGTCTGCAGGAACTGGTCGAGGTTCAGGACCAGCTGAGGAGCGGCCGGATCAGCCTTCTCGAGTCCGGGGCGCCAGGAGTAATAACGAAGCCAGGTCGCCCCGTTGGGCAAGAAGTAGCGCAGAGCGCACAGGCGCTGTCCGTGGGCCCCGAGGGGAACCGAGCCCAGCTCCACGAGCCGCGCGCCATCCACGCCAGCCAGGACCATGAGCGCTTCCTTAGCGCCAATGTAGCGGCGGCCTGGGCCGACCAATTTGCGCATCGCGTCGGTGAGGGCGGGTGTTTGTTGGTCGCGTTGCTGGGCGAGGGGGATCATTTTTCGAAGGGGGACCCTACACGAAACCGCGGCCCTTTGAAGGCAGCCGCACAGGGGTGAGGGCGCCCTTTTCTCGCGACAATTCGTTTTTTTCGGGGGTGGCGCTTCGCCTGAGATGTGTCATGGCCACGCTCAGGAAACGAGCCCGCGAGGCGCGGAGGTCGACCACGGGGCGGGGGTAGTTTCGCCCGAGCTGGACGCCCGCAGCCTCGAGTACGGAGCGGGGGGCTTCGAAGGGGGCGTGGATGTAGCGGGCCGGCAGCCGAGCGAGTTCGGGCACATAGCGGCGGACGTACTCCCCCTCTGGATCGAACTTCTTGCCTTGGGTCACGGGATTGAACACTCGAAAGTAGGGGGCTGCGTCAACCCCCGAACCTGCGCTCCACTGCCAGCCCATGTTATTTGCGGCGTAGTCGCCTTCTGTGAGATGTTTGAGATAGTGGCGCTCGCCACGGCGGGGGTCGGTGAGCAGGTTCTTCGTGAGGAAACTCGCGCTGATCATGCGGGCGCGATTCGGGATGAAGCCTTCGATGAGGAGCTGCCGCTGCGCCGCATCGACAACCGGGTAACCAGTGGTTCCGTTTTGCCACGAGAGCCATAGGCGCTCATCGTCCTCGTAGGGAAAACTTCGAAAGTCCTGCCGAAAGGGCACCTTGAGCAGTTCGGGGCGATGCCAGAGCGTTACGAGCGCGAACTCCCGCCAGAAGAGCTCTGCCTCGAAGCGAGCCCTTGATGAGCTCTCAGGACGTCGCGCGAGGGATCGCCAAACTGTCCTCACCGAGACGGTTCCAAATTTCAAATCGACCGAGAGTCGGCTTGTGCCGGGGACGCTGAGCAGGTCCCTCGCTGTCTCGTACCCGTTCAAACCGGTCTCGACGAAGGTCCGTAAGCGCTCTCGCCCTGCGCGTTCTCCTCCGCGAAGCAACCGCGGGTTTCTCTCGAGGCCGAGGTCTTTGAGCGTCGGGATCGGGGCGCGGAGGGGGCCAATAGGGCTAGGGTCAAGGGAGGAGGCGAGTGAAGCCGGGCGACGCAGCGGGGCGGCCACCGCGAGCTTCTGACGCGCTGCGCGGTAGAACGGGGTGAAGACGGAATAAGGAGTCCCGCCTCCGGTCATGACGGCGGAAGGAGGCAGCAAGGTCTCGCCTTCATAGAGCTCGAAGGGGACATCGAGGCGCAAGCTCACGACTCGATCGCAGAGCCGGGTGAACGGTTCGCTCATGCGGTGCGCCACCACACGCCCCACTCGGAGACGACGAGCGACTTCGGGAATGACGTCGACGCTTCTTCCCGTGATTGTGACGAGCTCCCCCCCGAGCTGGGTGAAGTTTTTCTGAAGAGCATCGAGAGACTCGAGGAGAAACTGCATCCGGTTCGGGAGCTCGCGAGCCCTCTCGGGCGCGAAGAAGAAAGGATCGAGCACGAAGACCGCCACGAAGGGGCCTTCTTTGACGGCGTCATAGAGAGGCGCGTGATCTGCGATGCGCAGGTCTTTGCCTCGGAACCAAATGAGTCGGCTTCCCTTCATGATGGGCTCGTCCCCGGGAGGGGGGGCGCGGGCGGGGCGAGGCGTGGGGACGTGGGGCAAGGTGAGAGTGAGGCGCTTCCGGAAGCATTCATTGTATTTCATGAAGCCTCAAGGAGACAGGGAGGGTCCGTCTGCGCTGCTCGACTTTTCCTTCGTCGAATCCTTAGGCTGAAAGTCTGGCCAGGGGCGGCTTCCTGTGAGAACCTAAGAGTGTATGGCCGAACGAAGAGCCCACGTGCGGGTCCGTCCCGCTGCCGACTACGATGTCCGCGTTGAACTCCGGGAGGGCATGTTCTCAGTTCGGCTCTCGGTCACCGACTTGAGCGTGGGGGGCATGGGTCTTGTTGTCGACGAGATGTTCGCGGACAAAAAGTCTGGGGCGATCTTGACGTTTTCGATCGCGCTCCCTGAGGGTGAGCCCTTTGAGGCAAAAGGCGAGGTCCGCTACACGAGTCAGGTCGTGGGAGGAAAATGCGGTGTCGCTTGGGTGGGGCTCGCGGATGAAGAGCAGGCGCGCATCTCCCGGGCGGTCGCCGAGCTCCTCGAGAGGGGCCACAGCGCGTAGACCTCTCGCATCGAAGAGGGGCGCCGCCCGAAGGGCGGCGCCTTAGTCGACGATCTCGAAAGGAGACTCGGTGAAGCCTCGGCTGCTTGGGTCCCAGATGAACAGTTTGTGGGCCGTGACCTCACCTTTGTCGACGGCCGTGACGAGATAAGCGAGGGCATAGGAGGGCTCTCCGCCGTCCATCGTCATGCTGCGTGCGTCCTCTTCGGAGAAGTAAGCGCCGCAGTCGAGATGGGAGTGGAAGAAGACCTTCACGGCGCGGCCCTGTTCGCCGCTCTGGCGGAGGGCCTTCTCGAACTTCATGCCGTTGATCTTGAAGTACTCGCGACCGGTGCGAGGGTGACCTTCTGGGTCGATCGCGTGGTACTTGTTGGCCAGGTTCTCGAGCTCGACCGCCCGATCGCCGAGCAGGGCGTCGGTGAGCGGGCCTTCAATGTAGCCGCAGGCCTCTTCGTCCCGCGCGTAGGCGGCGCGTCCTGCGCGCTCGACCTCTTCGATCACGCCGCGGGTGAGCCGCAAATTTCCATAGATCCAAGGGGTCTCGCTCGACGTTACCACGTGTATTTTTTCTCCCATTTCATTGGCTGGAAATAGCGCTCGCCCCGGTCGCAAGCGACCGTCACGACGCACCCGCCGCCCTGTTCCTTGTGGGCCCGCTCCGCGAGCTTTACGGCCGCGGCGATGTTCGCGCCAGCGCTGTGGCCGACGTAGAGCCCCTCGAGCTCGGCGACTTTCTCGGACATGTCCCAGCCCTCGTCGGTCGTGATCGGCAGGATCTCGTCGGGGAGGTGGGGATCGTAGATGCCCGGCACGATGCTCGATGCCATGTGTTTGAGGCCCTCGAGCGCGTGGTGAGCTTCGGCGGGCTCAGCGGCCACACAATAGATCTCGCGCGAATGTTCGCGCAGGCGCCTCGTCGTGCCCATAGCGGTTCCGCTCGTGCCGAGGGCCGCGACAAAATGGGTGATTTTGTCGCCGACGGCGTCGAGGATCTCTTGGCCGGTGCCGAGATAGTGGGCGAGGGGATTCGAGGGGTTCGAGTATTGGTCCGGGTAGAAGTACTTGTCCGGTTCTTTCTCAACGATCTCCCGCACGAGCCGGATGGCGCCGTCGGAGCCCTCCATCGGTGAGCTGAAGATGAGCTCAGTGCCGTAGGCGCGGGTGATGTCCTTGCGCGCCTGGGAGACGTTTTTCGGCATGACGAGCTGAACCCGGTACCCGAGCGCGGCTCCGATCATCGAATAGGCCACGCCCGTATTTCCGCTCGTCGAGTCGATCAGGATCTTGTCGCGGGTGAAGCGGCCGTCCGCGATAGCGTCCATGACCATGCGGAGCGCAGGCCGATCTTTGATCGAGCCTCCCGGATTCATGAACTCGAGTTTGACGTAGACCTCGACGCTCGGGACGTGAGCGGCGACGTGTTTGAGCTTGAGGAGCGGCGTGTTGCCGACCAGATCAATGATGGAATCGAGGCGCCGGGAGCGAATGAAACGCGGCGTCATGCAGGATCACTTTCCCTATCTGTGCGGGCGTGGAGCGCGGCGTGGATGGCGTCGAGGGCGAGCAGCGCGCCTTGGGCGACCTGGTCCGCGCTGTCGGAATGGAGGCGCGGAAACCAGGCGGGGCGCTCCTTTGCGCCGACTCCGGTCGCCACATCGAGACCGGCTCCGTGTGCGTAAGCGGACGCGACCTCGCGCGCCAAAGGTGGAAGTTCGCCCGGGAGCACAAGCGAGCTCGCCTCGAGGGCTGCCTGCCCGCTCGGGCCAATCTCTCGCAGGATGATCTGCCGGGCGAACCGCGTCATGACTCAAGCACCGCCAGCGATGGCAGGCACGACGCTGATTTCGTCCCCGTCCTTCAGCTCCGTCTGAAGTCCGTCGAGGAAGCGGATGTCCTCTTCGCCGACGTAGAGGTTCACGAAGCGGCGAACGTTGCCCTTCTCGTCGACAAGGCGCTCCTTGAGGCCAGGGTAGAGCGCCTCCAGGTTTTCGATGAGAGCTTGTACGGTGCTTCCGTCGGCGCTCACCGTTTCGGCACCGCCGGTGAAGGTCCGGAGGGGAGTGGGGATGCGTACTTGAACTGCCATGGGGCTTCCTTTTTCTGAGATGTGGTTATTCGGACGAGTGACCGGGGCCAGAAGGCGAGCGCCGACGCCCGGATTCAAGGACAGGGAGGGGTAGTGAGATAGCGGTTTCTCGACAAGGCCTCGGGCTTTGCGGCGTCGGAATCGCAGCCGCAGCCGGCGCGCGGATGGAAGCGCGCGGCGCGATACTTTCGGTGCCAGCCGTCGACGCTCAGGACCTGTCCCGCGCGGGACCAATCAGAGGCGAGAGCAGAGAGCGCGAGGTCCGCCATGAGCGCGCCGACCAGGCCCACTAGAGGTCCGACGACACCCGCCGTACTGCAGGCCGGGGCTTGGTCATCGGGGAGCAGGTCCTCGAAGATGCACCGGTAACAAGGCTTACCTTGGGGACGAACCAAAAGAGCGGTGCCGTGCCAGCGGATGCCGGCGCCGTGTACGACCGGAAGCCCGGCGAGGAGCGCCGCATCGGAGGTGAGAAATTTGGTAGCGAAATTGTCGGAGCCCTCGACGATGATGTCGACGCCCTTGAGCAAGGAGAGGGCATTTTCCGGGAGGAACCGCGTCTTTTCCTTCTGGATGGTCGTCTGAGAGGCCAGCCTCTCGGCAGCGACGTCGATCTTATCGCGCCCGACGTCTCGATCCCGGTAGAGGATTTGGCGATGGAGATTCTCGACGCTGACCTCATCGTCGTCCACGAGCACGAGGCGTCCGATCTTCGCTCGAGCAAGCGCGAGCGCGGCAGGGCAGCCGAGGCCGCCGAGTCCCACGATCAAGGCCGTCTTGCTCGAGAGGTCGGTCACGAGTCCTGCTCCTCGAAGTACTGATCGAGGCTAAAATACCGCTCCCCCGTGTCGCAGAGCATGGTCACGACCTGCCCACTGGGGCCGAGTTCCCGAGCGACATCGAGGGCGATCTTGACGTTCGCTCCGGAGCTCGGTCCGACCAAGACTCCTTCGCGGCGCCCGATCGTCTTCTTGAACGCGAAGGCATCTCGATCGAGGACGGTGCGCACCTCGTCGACCACGAGCGGGTCATAGTTCTTCGGTACGAAGCCGGCGGCGATGCCCTGGATTTTCGAGGGGCCCCGCTCTCCGCGGCTGATGGTCGCTGAGGATTCAGGTTCGACGGCGATGATCTTGCAGGAGGGGAAGAGCTCCTTGAGACGCCGGCCGACGCCGCTGACGGTCCCGCCGGTTCCGACAGCGGCGACGAAGGCATCGACCCGGGGATTGTCGGTCGCCTCGAGGGCGCGGACGATTTCCTCGGCCGTCACGCGGTAATGCACCCTGGGGTTTGCGGGGTTCTCGAACTGGCGCGGCAGGAAAGAATCAGGGGTCTCGCGGCCGAGCTCCTCCGCCTTCTTGACGGCTCCTTCCATCTGCTGTTCGGCGGGGGTCAGCACGAGCTCAGCGCCGAACGCTTTGAGGAGCTGGCGTCGCTCGAGGCTCATGCTCTCGGGCATGGTGAGAACACACCTGTACCCGCGGCGCTTGCAGACGACCGCGAGACCGATGCCGGTGTTTCCGCTGGTCGGTTCGATGACGACACCACCGGGCCGCAGCTTCCCCGTGCGCTCGGCTTCTTCGATCATCTCGAGGGCGATTCGATCCTTGATGGAGCTGCCCGGCGTGAAGTGCTCGAGCTTGCCGAAGATCTTCGCGCGCCCCTTAGGATCGGGGTCGATCCGCGTGAGCTCAAGCATCGGTGTATCGTGGATGAGCTCGAGGATGTCCTCGTAGATGAGGTTCTTGGGATGGACCGGGGGGACGGCGGCGGTGCTCACGGGGGCCTCGGGTGAACTCAGATGAAATAGACGGACGCGGTCGGCTCGTTGCGCCGGACGCCCAGGAACTCAGCCTTACGGCAGACGTCGCTGAGCGTCACCTCGTTCAAACAAGAAGTCACTCGAGCTGAGAGCTCCTTGAGCACGTGGTTGGTGACCCGCTGGCCGTCGAGGGCCGGCTCACCTTTTCGGCGTCCCGGCCCCTCCAGCGCGGTCTTGGGGCTCTCGTCGTCTCCGAGAGACACACCTCCTTCGATGACCTCGACGACGTCTCCCAGGCGAATCTCCGACGGCTCCCGGGCCAGCATGTACCCGCCCTGGGGCCCGCGCTTGGACGCGACGATGCCCGCGCGCTTGAGGTCCTGGAAGATTTGTTCGAGAAATCGCGGCGGAATGGCCTGACGCTCGGCGATGTCTTTGACCTGCGTCGGTTGGCCGTCGTTGTAGAAGGCGATATCGAAGAGCGCCCGAAACGCGTATCGACCCTTACTGGACAGCTTCACGTGTCATTTGATAAATTGTTGCATCGGGATTGTCAAGAATAGCCCGAGGCGGAAAAAGAGCCATTTCCGAGACTTGAGGCGCCGCCCGGGACCCGGAATCCTGACGCAATGGGGGCCCCCTTTCTCGAGCCCCCGTGTACTTTGGACCGGTTCGGCTACGGTGCCCTCTATGGCTGACTCCATCTACGACATCCCGGTGCAGACCCTGTCCGGTCGTGAGACCACCCTGCGTGAGTTCGAGGGTCGGGTCCTGCTCATCGTCAACACCGCGAGCGAATGCGGATTTACGCCGCAGTACGCGGGCCTCGAGGAGCTCTACAAGAAATACGAGCCGAAGGGCCTCACGGTCCTCGGCTTCCCCTGCAACCAATTCGGGGGCCAGGAGCCGGGCTCCGCCGAGCAGATCCAGTCCTTCTGCGAGAAGAACTACGGCGTGACCTTCCCGATGTTCGCGAAGATCGACGTGAATGGCGATGGCGCGCACCCGCTCTACCGCTACCTCAAGTCCCACGCCAAGGGCATCTTCGGCACGGAGGCGATCAAATGGAACTTCACAAAGTTCCTGGTGGACCGGAAAGGCGAAGTTGTTTCGCGCCATGCGCCGAACGACACGCCGGCGTCGCTCGCGAGCGCGATCGAAGCGCTTCTGTGAGGTTCAGAGGAGTTTCGGCCTGAGTTGACGCAAGGTCCCGCGGGGACCTTGTCGGAATACCGAAAGCGAGAACAGCGCGAGGAGGATCGACAGGGAGGCTCGAGCCAAGAGGCTGTGTTCATGCTCGTGGGGGGCCGCGACATCTGGGCTCGACAGAGCTCCGAGCGCGAAGTTCGTGACAACTCCCCCGAGCACGGCGAGGGCGAAGATGAGAGCGCCGAGCAGGAGGGTGACCTTGCGTCCGAAGAGACGGTCGAAGGTCGAGAAGGTTGTCATGTTGGTGGCGGCGCCGGTGAGCAAGAAGGCGAGGGCAGCCCCGGGGCTGATGGCGTGAGCGATAGCGACCGCAGCGATCGGTGTCGCTCCTGAAGCGCACATATAGAGGGGGAGACCGATCAGCGCGAAGAGGGGAACCTGAAGCCAAGGGGAGAGGCTCGAGAGCGCGGTGGTCGCGAGGAGCGGCTCGAAGAGGCCTCCGAGGAGCAAGCCGAAGGCGATCCAGGGCATCGTGTGATCGAAGAGCTCGACGAAGCCGAATTCGAGGGAGCTCCAGAGATTGGGCCGGGCTTGAGGTTCGGGCAGCTGAGCCTGGGGGGGACCCTGAGACTTCATCCAGAAGGAAAGGACGAGGCCGGTGCCCAAGGCGATCGCAAGAGAGAGTCCCAGACGTGTGAGCGTGAGCGGGCCGCCCAAGAGCGGCAGCGAAATCAGGATGGCGTCGAGACCAAGCTCTGGGGTCGCGATCAAGAACGCAACGCTCGCCGCGGGGGGCACGCCCCGGCGCACGAGGGAGGTGAACACGGACAGGATGCTGCAGGAGCAGATCGGCAGCGGCAGGCCGTAAGCGACCCCCCGGGCGGCCTGCGTCAGAGGATTCGGAGAAGAGAGGGCGCTGACGCGTCGCGCCGAGAGTGCCCAGACCACAAGGGCGGCGCACAGATATCCGAGAAGCAGCGCGGGGGCGCTCTCGAGGGCCAGATCGACGACGGCGCCAAAGAACTCGCCCTCGTGATGTTCCGGACCGTGCTCGCCGACAAATGTGGCGACCACGAGGAGCAGGCCGAAAATGCCTCCGACAAAGCCAGCTCGGGCCCTCCGTGGGGAGCTCGAGAGAGAACGCAGCAGCGTGGCGACGGTGCTGGAGGAAGGGACGCGGCTAGGGCCTTCGGACGAGGGGGCGCGCTCGTATTCCCCGTCCGGTCCCGGGCTGCCGTGGGCGTGCCCATGAGCATATGCGGGGCCCGGGACGGGGCTCGGTGGGGAGTGGCCGTGTGCGTGGGAATGCCCGTGTGCGTGGGAATGCCCGTGTGCGTGGGAATGGCCGTGTCCATGGTGCATCGCCTCATGGGTCGAGCTTTCCCGGGGTTCCTCGTGCCCGCTCAGGACGTGGAGCAAAGATCCGGCCGCCATGGCCTGCAGCCACGCGCTCTGCTGCACGCTCATGGCCATGGCCGCGGCTTCTCCGGCGAAAAAGCCGACGACCATCCCGAGCCCGATCACGAGCACCGAGAGCCAACCGGCCCTCGAGCGGGGGGCGAGAGAATAAGCCGCGAGACCCACCGGCAATTGGTGAGCGACGATGGCGAGACCGAGGGCCTCCACGCTATGAGCATCCGCCGTGGCGAGCGCGGCCGACTCCACCATCGTGTGGAGGGTCAAGAAGATCACGAGGATGCGATCGGAGAATTGGCCGAGGTCGCCGAGCTTGTGCAGCCACATCGGGAGCGCAAAGCCGGCGGCGAGAAAAAGCGCAGCGAGCAGACCCCCATCCGTGAGCGCATTGGGAGCGAGCTCGAGCAAAGCGAGTCCCCCGATGGCCACGACCGTGAAGCCGTCCATGGCCGAATGGAGCGTTCGGGAGCGCTCTGTCCATTTGTGAGCGAAGGGCCCGAGGAGCAGCCCAAACAGGGCGAGAGCCAGGAGGAGCGCGGAGAGAGTCAAGGTGACCTCGGCTCGAAGAGCGAGAGCCAAGCAGGGGTCGGAGCCAGGAGTTTTCTTTGCTTGAGGTCCCAGAGCGCGAGGACAAACTCCGCGTCGCAGGCGACGAGGCCCTCTGCGTTTTTCATCACCTGGCGGAGCCGTCCGATCTTCCCCCGATACTCGATAAGGCTCGTTTCGATCGTGGCCTGCTCGCGATTTTTGAGCTCGCGGCGATAGCGCACGTGCGCTTCGAGGATGACGGGGCCCGTGCCTGAGGCTTGGATCTCACGAAGTCCAAACCCACCGGCCGTGAGGAGCTCCCAACGCGCTTCTTCGAAGAGCCGGAGGTACGTCGCATTGTTCACGTGTCCGAACGTGTCGAGGTGGCTCTCGACGATGGTGACGGGGTGGACGTGGAGGACGGGAGGGTTCATGCGGCGGGGGCGGTCTTCTACTTTCCGAGGAGCTGAAACGCACCCGGGAGGAGCTCGGAAATCGAGTGCTGAGAGGCGGAGCGCCCCGCGGTGTCGGCCAAGAGGACCAGCACGTCGTGGCCATCCGCCTGGGCGAACTCGGAGATGAACTGGCGGCAGCGTCCGCAGGGGGTGATGAGGGGCCCTTCAGCGTCCTTCGGGCCGCCCACGATCGCGATCGCGCGCACCTTCCTGTCCCCCGCGGAGCTCGCTGCCGTGAGGCTCGCGACCTCCGCGCAGATGGAGAGACCGTAGGAGGCGTTCTCGACATTGCTGCCGGTGTAGATGGCGCCGCTCTCCGTGCGCAGGGCCGCGCCCACCCAGAAGTTCGAATAGGGCGCGTAGGCGTGGGCCCGGACCCCGAGGGCGCGCTGGATGAGCTCCCGGTGTTCCGGGGGCAGGGAGTCGACGGGGACGATCATGGCGCCTGGGCCCTGCTCCTTACCGAGTCTCGAGAGCTCGGCAAGGGGTGGACCCAGGATCTCGCCTCAAGAGGCGCGTTTCCGATCGGCGGAGCCCCTTGGGGAGAGGGCCCGAGCCGGAGCTCATTGGGGCGACTTGGGCGTCAGGAAGGAGGGGCGGAGCCTGAGGACCACCGCGGGCAAAAACGCGATGGTCGCGGCACTACAGGTGACCATCGTGAGGGCTACCAAGACGCCGAGCAGGACGTGGACCTTGAAGAAGGAGAGGGTCAAACACAGGTAACCGCCGGCGACCGCGGAGGCGACGTAGGCGATGGCCTTGCCGGAGGTGGTCAAGGCGCGTGCCGTCGCCTCGCGGAGGTCCGAGGTGGTGCGGAGCTGCTCTCGGACGCGGAAAATGAAGTAGATGGCGTAGTCGGCGCCAATGCCCACGGCCATGGCCGAGATGGCCGCGGTGCCCATGGTCAGGGAAATCCCGAGCCAGCCCATGACGCCGAGGTTCACGAGCGCCGAGATGGCGAGGGGCAGAAGGACCAAGAACCCGCCCACCAAAGATCGCAGGGCGATGCTCGTGATCACGAAGACCAGGACCGAGATCTGGATCAGGTTGTTGATTTTCCCGGTGACCATCGTCTCGTTCAACGCCACAGCGTTCGTCACGCCGCCGCCGACTGCGACCGTGACGGGTTGGCCCTGGAAGAGGCGCTGCGCTTCCGCGTCCACGGCGGAGACGAGTTTCTTGATCTCCTTGTGATCGTCGGTCCGGAGATAGATCGTGATGACAGCTTGCTGAAAGCGCTCGTCGACGAGTCGCTTCAGATCGTCGGCGTCGCCGCTCATCGAGTAGAGCAAGAAGAACTGTGCGGCGGCTTCGGGGCTGTCGGGGAGGACCTCCGCCTTGGGATCGTTGTCGTTGATGACGCGGTTCATCACCTTGAGCACGTCGACGACCGAGACGACTTTGCCCACGGGGACGGGAAGTTTACTGGCGAAGGCGCCGAGCTCGTCCATGCGCTTCAGCACCTCAGGGTTCTTGATGACGCCGGGCTCTTTGCCTTCGACAAGGACCTGAACGACGCGCGTTCCTGCGGTGCGTTCGTCTGCGAGCCGGAAGCCTTCCATGGGGCCCTTGAGGAGCCCGGACAAGACGGGCAGGTCGCTCTGAGCATCGAAGAACTGGGCTCCGAGCGTGTTGCGGGTTTCGAGCCGGAACACGCCGATCGCCGAGAGCGCGATGAGCGCGAGCGAGATCCAGAGGTAGGGGGCCTCTTTGCCGGCCCGCACCACATCCGCGATGTGCTCGATGATGGGGTCGAAGACCTCCTTCTTCTGCTCCCGCTCCGTCTGGTACGCCGTCGGCGCGGGGAGCAGGACGCGGATCGCGGGGATGAAGGTGAGCTCGATGATGAGCGCTGCCATGATCCCGAAGGAGGTGCAGAGCCCGAAGTTTTTCATCGAGGGCACGTTCATCGCGAGCAATGAGAGGAAGCTGAGCGAGGCGATGGTCCCCGCCGCGAGCATCACCGAGCCCATCTTGGTGGTCGCCTCGACGACCGCCTCACGGTTCACCTCCGCCGGAGATTTTTCGGGGAACTCTGCTCGAATACGCCCGAACTCTTCATAGAAGCGCTTGAGGATCTGGACCGAGTGGCCAGCTCCGATCGCGAGCAAGAGGATGGGCGTCATCATATTCCACGGGTCCATCGGGACTCCGATGAGCCCGATGAGCCCGAGGGCCCAGACCACGCCCATGAGCGCAGTCACGAGGGGAATGAACATTCCCTGAAGAGTCCGGAATGCGCGATAGTGGAGGTAGCCGATCATCGCGAGGGTCAGCAGGAAGAGTCCAGCGATGCGTCGCGTGTATTGGCTGAGCCAGTAGACGACCGTCGGGGCGCCGGCTGCCTCGATGACGAGGTCGGGGGTGCGTTCCTTCTTTAAGATCTCTTCGAGCTTCGGGAAGAAGGCCTTGGCGCCGCCCGCTTTCTCGAAGTCGTCGAAGTCGAGCATGACCGTGGTGGCGCGTCCGTCGTCGCTGACGAGCAGGCTCGTGATGGCGCGGTTCTGCTTCACTCGGTCCTGGAACTCCGCGATGGCCTCGGGGGTCTTGGGGACCTCTGGGGCGAGCTGCTTCACCTCAATGGCGAGGTCCGAGGCCTGGATGTCTTTCACCTGGCTCGACATGAGGGAAAGGACGCTTGTCTTCTTCACCCCAGGCAGCGCCTCGACCTCCTCGGTGACGCGCTTCACCTTCTCCAGGATTTCCGGCGTGTAGACCGTGCCCTGTTTCGGGTAGAAGCCGACGACCGTCAGGTACTTTCCGCCGAAAAGGCTCTCGAGCCGCTTGCCGATTTGGACGAGGGGGTGCCCTTGGGGGATCTGCTTGTCGACGTCGAGCTCAATGCGCAGGCGCCCCAGCGAGGCCCCCAGACCCAGGCTGACGAGCAGCACCAGCGCGATGATGAGTTTTGGGTAACCTACGACGAAGCCTACGTAACGACGGATCATGGGAAAAAGGGGTGACGGGCCTTCTGGCCCGTCCGCGCCAGCTGGGGTCCGTATCATCGGCACTGCAGCGCCGATAGCCGCGGTTCGAACGGACTGAAGCGGAAGCGGTTCGCCGTTATAGTGTCGCTAGAATGCCAGGGCAGGCACTCGAAATTCTATCGAATGTACTTGGCAGGTCCCCGTCTCGGTGATACTGACCCGTTGGTCACTGACCGCTGGGTCACTTAACGAAAAATCTGCGCAGAATGAGGGGGCTCTCGGAACCCTCGGCTCGCGCGGTTGTCCCACACCGAACTCTCTCGCCATGTCGCGCAAAGCCGACCCGACCATCCGGGGCAGACTCCTTGCTGCCGCGCGCGCTGAGTTTTCGGCGCACGGCCTCGATGGCGCGCGCATGGGCAATATCACGGCCCGGGCGGGGGTTTCGAAGGGGACCTTCTATCTCCATTTCCGCTCGAAAGAAGACGCCTTCGAGGAGGTGGCCAACGAGTTCTTCTCAGCGTTTTTCGGCCACCTCGATGGGATCGAGGCGCTCCTCACCTCCGAGCGTGAGCCCACCGAGGTCCTCAGTGAGCTGCACCGTCGGGATCTGGCGATGCTGGAGTTCCTTTGGACCGAGCGCGACTTCGGTCGACTCCTCTTCGAGGGGGCGAGGAGCCCCAGGCAGCGGCACCTCATCGAGGCTTTTGCGGCGCGGATCCAGGAACGGGTCGAACAATTCCTCGCCATCGACCAAGCGCGCGGCCGCCTCCTGCCAGGAATTGACATCAGGACGCTGGCACAGTTCATCGCCGGCGGCTTCGACCGTTATGCCCGTGTACTCCTCTCAAGTCCGAACAAGCCGGACATCGAGCGCGACCTGCACGCGTTCCACGAGTTCATCTGTCGGGGCTGCACGACCCCCGAATGTCAGCAAATGCTCGGAATCGGAACCGAGCCCGCCTCCTCATCATAATGCACTCACGGCAGTCCCTTGAGCCCCCGTTTGTCGTCCTTCCTTGAGCGCCCAGCCAAAAGTCACCTCCATGGCCAAGAAAAAGAACTCCACCGAACCCTCGATCCATCCAGCCGCCGTGGAGACACCCCCGTCGGGTCCAACTCCCCAGAAAGGGGGACGCCTGGGGCTGATCTTGGTCCTTTTGTCGATCGCCTCCGTCTCAGCCTGGACCTTTGCCCGCGTCTCGACGACCGTCGCTGAAAAGCAGGAGATCGCGTCCAAGCGCAAACAGGCACCGGTGTCCCTCGAGGAGGTCTTCGAGGTGAACGTCGTTCGTCCCGAGCGGGCCGAGTGGCTCCCGGTTGTGCCCTTTGAAGGCACCATCGACGCGAACCAACGCTCCGAGCTCGGCTTCAAGGTGGGCGGAAAACTCGCCAGGGTCTTCGTGCGTCTCGGGGATCGCGTCAAGACGGGCCAGCTCCTCGGACAGCTCGACGCTCAAGAAGCTGCTGCCCAGAAACAAGCAGCGGCCGCGCAGCTCGATGCGGCTCGCGCCCAGCTCGCTCTCACCCGGGACCAAGAAGACCGCACGGGCAAGCTGGTGCAGAGCGGCGCGCTCGCTTCGGCGCAAGGAGTTCAAGCGGAGCAGGCTCGGGCTCTCGCCGAGGCTCAGGCCGCGGCGGCCAGCGCGAACCTGGGTCTTGCACAAACGGCGCTCGCGAACCACACGCTCGTGGCGCCTTTCTCTGGGATCGTGACCCGTGCCCCCTCGACCCAGGGCTCTGTTGTGGCGCCCGGGCAGGCGCTGTTTGAAATCGTCGATAACTCCCGGCTGCTCCTGCGCGGGACCATCAATGAAGCCGATGTCGGTTACTTTGCGCCGGGCGCTCCGGTGCTCATCGACGGCAAGAAGGTGGGCTCTGTGCGCGTGGTGGTCGGCGTTCTGGATCGTGTGACGCGCCGCGTTCCCGTCGAAGCCGAGCTCGATCCGAGCGAAGACCTTCGCGTCGGAAGCTTCGTTCGTGCGACCATCGCCGGGACCGACAAGATCTCGGTCTTCCGTCTGCCGGGGACGGCTTTGCGTCCCGGAAGTCAGGGGACGGTGATGGTGGTCGAAGGAGATCGGCTGCGTGAAGTCGAGGTGCACTTCTCGGTCGAGCCGGAGACAGGTGAGCTTCTTGTGCGGAGCGGCCTCCGGGGCGACGAACAGATTGTCAAAGCTCCGCGTCCCGAAGCGGCGACCGGCGATCGCGTGAAGGTGGTCGAAGCGGGCCCGGCGGCGGCTACTGACAGCGCAAAAGAGCCGGCTGCGCTGAAAGCCGACGCTTCTCCCTCGGTTCCTCTCCCGGCCCCGACTGTCGAAGGAAAGAACTGAGATGACGCTCTCCTCCGTCGCCATCCGCCGTCCCGTTTTCACGGTGATGGTGGCCCTGTGCATCATGGTCTTGGGCCTGGTGGGCTATTCACGCCTCGGCTCGGACCTGTTCCCGGACGTCTCGTTCCCGGTCGTCGCGGTGTCCGTTCCTTATCCCGGAGCGAGCCCCGCCGAGGTCGAGAGTCAGCTCGCGAAACCCATCGAAGACGCGATCGTGGGTGTGAACGGGCTCGACCGAATCCGATCCTTCTCCCGCGAAGGTCTCCAGACGACGCTCGTTCTCTTCACGCTCGATACGGACGTCGTGCAGGCGGCGACCGAGGTGCGCGAGCGCGTCTCCCAGGCGCGCGCCAAGTTCCCCGACGACGCCAAGGAGCCAATCATCGCGCGCTTCGACGTCTCCGCGGCCCCGATCATGACGTACGTCGTGCGCGGTCAGGGCTCACTCTCCCTCCTGCGCAAGTACGCCGACGACAAGATCCGGCCGGAGCTCGAGCAGGTCGCCGGCGTCGCCAAGGTCCAGATCACCGGCGGCGCCAAGGAAGAGATCCAAGTTGAGCTCAAGCGAGAGCGCCTCGAGGCCCTCGGCCTCACCCCGGGCCAGATCGTCGGGCGCATCCGCGCTGAGAACTTGAACGTGCCGGCGGGGCACTTCTGGGAAGGTTCGCGGGAGATCACCGTGCGCACCACGGGAGACTTCCAGAGTATTGAGGACCTCCGGAACATCATCGTGGCCAATGCCCAAGACGGCTCAGCGGTCCGTCTCCGCGACGTCGCCCAGGTTCAGGACGGGTTCGCTGAAATCCGCACGCGCGCCTTCTTGAACGGCGCGGAAGCTGTGACTTTTGACGTCCTCAAGCAGTCCGGCCAAAACACCGTCGAGGTCGCTCACAGAGCCAAAGCTGCGGTCGAGAAGATGCGGGAGAAGTTCCCGCCCGGCATGGACGTCGAGCTCATCATCGACCAGGCGGAGCTCATCGAGGAAAACGTAGCCCAGGTCCAGCACGACATCGTGTTCGGTGGTCTCATGGCCATCTTGGTCATCCTGGTGTTCATGATGGACCTTCGCTCAACCATCATCAGCGCCATCGCCCTGCCGACGAGCGTGGTGGGCACGTTCTTCGCGATGTATCTGCTCGGCTACACGCTGAACATGATGTCGCTGCTCGGGCTGAGCCTTTCGATCGGGCTCTTGATCGATGACGCGATCGTCGTGCGCGAAAACATCTTCCGCCACCTGCACATGGGCAAATCGCCGATGCAGGCGGCCCTCGATGGAACGCGCGAAGTGACTTTGGCCGTTATGGCGACTACGGCGACCATCGTCGCGGTCTTCCTTCCCGTCGCGTTCGTGGAGGGTGTTGTCGGTCAGTTCTTCCGGCAGTTCGGCGTGACCATCAGCGTCGCTGTCTGCATCTCGACCTTCGTCGCCTTCACGCTCGATCCGATGCTGTCGTCCCGCTTCTCCGGGGACCCGAACGCGCCGGATCGCTTCGCGTTCATCAAGGCGCCCTTCCGCTGGTTCTTCGGAGAGCTCGACGCGACTTACGGGCGAGTTCTCGCTTGGTCCGTTCGGCACAAGATCGTGGTGCTCGTGATCGCTTTCGGCAGCCTGTTCAGCATCGGGAGCATCATGGAGCTCATGGGCTCGGAGTTCGTGAATGCCGAGGACCGAGCCCAGTTCGTCGTGGAGATTGAGCTCGCCGCGGGCACCTCCCTCGAGGAGACGGCGCGAGCGGTCAAGCCGGTCGAGAAGAAGCTCCTCGAACATCCGGAGATCCTCACGCTCTTCACCAAGATGGGTCCCGATGAGGAGGTCAACAAGGTTCAGATCCGCATTCTGACCACCAAAAAACAGGTCCGAACCGACACCCTAGAAGACATCAAACAATACGCCCGCGAAGCGACGAGCGTGCTCAAGGGCGCGAAGGTCGCGGTGACCGATCCTCCGTTCATCGAAGGTGCGGGCACCGAGGCGCCGATCATGATCAACATTCGCGGCGACGAGTATCCCGACATCGAACGGGTCGCCTATGAAGTGGAGCGGATCCTGAAGAAGACCCCTGGCGTCTCCGACGTCCAGGTGCGGTACTCTCCGGGGCGCCCGGAGCTCGTCTTGAACGTCGATCGTCAGGCAGCGGCGGATCGGGGCCTCGGCGTCGCGGACGTTGCAGTCGGTCTGCGCGCGGCCATGGCGGGAGCTGAGGCGGGTTATTTCCGGAGGAACGGCGACGAGGTGCCGATCCTGGTGCGTCTCGACAAGGAAGATCGAATGGACGCCCGTTCTCTTGAGATGGTGAGCGTGCTGGGCAAAAATGGACCCGTCAAAGTCGGCGACATCGCCCGCTTTGAACGAGCTTCAGGTCCCCAGGTCATCGAGCGTGAGAACCGCCAGCGCCAGATCGTGATCTGGGGCACGCCGGTTGGTCGGCCACTCGGCGACGTAGCCGCCGATTTTCAGCCGGAGATCGCCAAGATCGAGCTCGCGCCCGGTATGAGCATTTACTACGACGGTGAGCTTCGCCTGATGGACGAGACGAACACGAACATGGCGCTCGCGCTTCTGCTCGGCGTCGTCTTCATCTACCTCGTCTTGGCCTCGCAGTTCGAGAGTTTCATCCACCCGGTCACGATCATGGTGACCTTGCCGCTCGCGCTCGTGGGCGGTGTGCTCGGCCTCTTCTTGACTGGTCGCACCATGGCCATGGGCGCTATGATCGGCATCATTCTGCTCATGGGTCTCGTGACGAAGAACGCGATTCTCTTGATCGATCGGGCCATCGAGCGGGTGAGGGAACATGGGGAGACTCCGCTGCAAGCGATTCTTGAGGCGGGCCCCGAACGTCTGCGTCCGATCCTCATGACGAGCGCCGCCATGGTGCTCGGCATGTGGCCGACCGCGGTCTCTAACGCCGACGGAAGCGAGTTCCGCTCGCCGATGGCGATTGCGGTGATCGCGGGTGTGATCAGTTCGACGTTCTTGAGCTTGATCGTGGCTCCCGTGGTTTATCTGTTGTTTGAGGGCGCCAAAGACCGCTTTGCGCGCTTGTTCCGCGTAAAAAGAGCTCCCTTACCCGCCCCTGCGGAGTGAACGAAAGGTCATCGAAGATGAGAATGCGTGCCCCGAGATTCCTCGGCCTGGTCCTTTTGTCCCCGCTCAGCGCGCTTTCGGCGCCCGCGGAGACGCCGAATCCCGCGCCGGAGGAGAGCCGCGACGAAGGAGCGGAAACCCCTCAAGGCTCGAATGCTGAGAGCGCCGCGAAGCCGGAAGCAGAGCTCGCGCCGCGCGCGAGCCTCGAAGAAGAACTCGGTGCTCTTCTTCAGCCCGGTGGACTTACTTCAAAGCGGGTGGCGGAGCGCACCGTCGACACGAGCGCCCGCGTGGAAGCCAAGAGGCGCGCAGAGGCATCTGCCGCCGCGAGCGCCAGCCAGGTCGCTCAGCGTTTTTTCCCGAGACTCGAGCTCTCGGCCCGCTACACCCGTCTCTCCGAAGTCACGATGCCAGCCTTCGGTACCTCTGAAGGAGTTTCCCAGGTATTCGTCCAGGGCGAGAGCTCGACGGCCACACCGGTCGGTCCTTCTGATCAGCTCATGAAGGTGACGCCGCCGCCCTTTGCGTTCCCGGTGCTCCTGAACAACTTTGAGCTGAAGGCGACCTTGAGCGTCCCGCTGTCGGATTATCTGCTCCGGATGTCGACGGCGATCGGCGCGGCGAATGAGGCGCTTTACGGGGCTGAGTGGAACCGGAAGGCCGAGGCGCTCTTGGTCCAAACGGACGCCAAGATCGCCTATTATGAGTGGGTCAAGGCGCTCGGCGCTCGTTACATCGCCCAAAAGAGCGTGAGCCAGGTCCAGGCGGCTCTGCGCGATGTTCAGCAGTCCTTCGAAATTGGGACAGCTTCGAAGGCCGACGTGCTCCGGACCGAGGCTCAATACAACCAGGCGAAGCTCCTCTTGTCGCGGGCGGAGCGCGGGGTCCACGTCGCCACCGAGGCGATCCGTACGCTCCAGCACGATCCCCCGGGCGCGCAATATTCGGTCGGCGAAAACATCCTCGAGGACGTCATCGTCGACGCGCCCGCGACGCTCGAAGCCGCCTACCAGGAGGCGCGAGAAAAGCGCCTCGAACTCCGCGCGCTCAAGGCAGTCGAGAGCTCTTACAGGAAGCAGGCCGAAGCCGCGCGAAAGGACAACTATCCGCGCCTCGACGCTGTAGGCAACGCCATCTACGCCAATCCTAACCAGCGCATCATTCCGAACCTCGGCACTTGGGACGGGACCTGGGACGCGAGTTTGGTCCTGAGTTGGACGCCGACGGCGATCCCCGGTGTGCAGAGCGGCGCTCGTGCCCTCGACGCCAAAGCTGCGGAGTATGCGGCGCAAAGGCAGGCCATGGAGGATGGCCTGCGCATGGAGGTCGCTCAGGCCCTGAGCGCTCTTGAGGAGGCCCAAAGCGCCGTCATCACCGCCCGCGAGGTGCTCAGGGCGTCCGAAGAAGGGGAGCGGGTGAGTCGGGAGCTGTTCCGGGTCGGCCGGGCGACGGCCCTCGAGCTCTCTGATGCGCAGACGAACCTGACCCGGGCGCGCCTCGAGCTCTTTTTCTCGCACGTCGAGGTGCGCATTGCGCGAGAAAGACTCATGCACGCCCTGGGTCGGGACGTAACGGAATAAACTATGCCTGCCCCTCAGACGACGCCCGATGCGGCGTTCGGCTCGGCTGTCGAGTCCTGGTCAAGAAAGGCCTTCTGCACTTTCGCTATCGGGGCGAATGCCGCCGCCTTCGCGCTCGGTGGGTGGGTGCATCCGTGGTTCTACGCGCTCTACGCGCTGTTCGTACCGCTCACGATCATCGGCACTTACGACGCCCTTCAGAAACGGCACACGATCCTGCGGAACTTCCCGCTGCTCGGGCACATCCGCTACTTCCTCGAGTCCCTCCGCCCGGAAATCCGCCAGTATTTCATCGAGTCTGACTCAGAAGATCTGCCCTTTAGTCGAGAGAAGAGGAGCCTTGTCTTTCAGAGGGCGAAGGGCCAGCTCGACACGCGTCCCTTCGGAACCCTGCGCGATGTGAACGCTATCGGTTACGAATGGGTGAACCATTCACTTTCCCCGGTGACTCCCTCGCCGGAGGCCGCTCGCCTCTTGATCGGCGGGCCCCGTTGTAAAAAGCCCTACTCGAGCTCGCTCTTGAACGTCTCGGCGATGAGCTTCGGGGCGCTGTCGAAGAACGCGATTTTGGCCCTGAACATGGGCGCGAAGCGCGGCAACTTCGCGCACAACACGGGGGAAGGCGGCATCAGTCCCTATCACCTCGAGCCGGGCGGAGATCTGATCTGGCAGATCGGCACAGGCTATTTTGGATGTCGCCGCGGAGACGGCGGATTCGACGAGGGCCTGTTCCGCGAAAAGTGCGCCCAACACTCAGCGATCAAGATGATCGAGCTCAAGCTGAGCCAAGGCGCTAAGCCTGCCCACGGCGGTATCCTGCCCGCAGCTAAAATCACCCCGGAAATCGCCGCGATTCGTCACGTTCCTCTCGGCGAGGACGTGAACTCTCCTCCGGCCCACAGCGCGTTCCAGGGGCCCACTGGTCTGCTCCTGTTCGTGCAGAAGCTCCGGGAGCTGTCCGGAGGGCTGCCGGTGGGCTTCAAGCTGTGTGTGGGGCGGCCGCGGGAGTGGTTCTCGATCGTGAAGGCGATGCTCGAGACGGGGATCCTCCCGGATTTCATCACCGTTGACGGCGGGGAGGGCGGGACGGGCGCCGCTCCGCTCGAGTTCCTCAACTCCATCGGCATGCCCCTCGCCGATGGCCTCTCCCTTGTGCATGGCTCCCTGGAAGGCGCGAACCTCCGCTCTCAGATCCGCATCATCGCAACGGGCAAAGTGACCTCAGGCTTCGATATTCTCCGGCACATCGCGCTCGGCGCCGACGGCTGCAACGCAGCGCGCGCCATGATGTTCGCGCTCGGATGTATCCAGGCCCTCAAGTGCAACACCAACAAGTGCCCGACCGGCGTTGCGACCACCGATCCGAAGCTCGTCGCGGGGCTCGTCGTCGAACCAAAGAGCGAGCGCGTTTACAGCTACCACAAGCGCACCATCCACAGCTTCCTCGAGATGCTGGGCGCAGCTGGCCTCGGGCACCCCGACGCGCTTTCGGCAGACCACGTCATGCGGCGCATCGCGACAGGCAAGATCAAGCGCCTGGCGGAGCTCTATCCCCAGTTCCGGCGCGGGGGGCTGCTCGAAGGGGACTGCCCGGAGTGCTACCGGGACGAGTGGCTCAGCGCGAGCTCAGCGTCCTTCTAACAGAGCACCTCTGAGGGGCGAGGCCCTCCGCGCGACACTCCGCGCAGCCTGGCTCTCACGCTCCGCGCAGCCTGGCTCTCACGCTCCGCGCAGCCTGGCTCTCACGCTCCGCGCAGGCTGGCTCTCACACTCCGCGCAGCCTGGCTCTCACACTCCGCGTAGGCTGGCTCTCACGCTCCGCGCAGCCTGGCTCTCACGCTCCGCGCAGCCTGGCTCTCACGCTCCGCGCAGCCTGGCTCTCACACTCCGCAGAGCACCTGGTCGCGCCGAGCTGAGCTCACTGCGCGTCGATTCTCGGGTGCTCGCACCGCGCGCTGTTTCAGCTCGCTTGGGTGAGGGCAGGCTCAGAAACCACGGGACCGTTCACGACAGCAGCGCTCGTGGGTTCGGCGCCGCTCTCTTGCGGCATCGGGGTCGCCTTGGCTGCGTCGCCTCCGCCGAGGTCGACGCTCCCGACCTGGCCTTCTTCGGCGGCGCCGACCGCCGCGTCTGGCCTCACGATCTCACGCTCGAAGGACTCCGGGGGCTCATCGGCCGCGGGCGGCTCCGAGAAGGAGACAAGCGGATCGGCGAGCATCAACCTCAGGGTGGAGAGCTTTACGGCCACAGGGACTCCGGGTCCGTCGAGGGCGGAGGCGAGCTGTTGGGCTCGGTCCTTCGGTTCGAGCTTGGCCGCGAGCTCCTTCAGATCCGGGGAAGGGGGGAAGGAAGGGCGCCGCGCCGCCGGACTCAGCTCCAGTTTCACCGCCGGACTGTTCGGAGACGCCGCTTTGTCTTGCACAGGGCTCGCCACGCGCGAACGCACGTCGGCTGTGACGGCGGGCGAGTGGGAGAGAGGACCAATGTGCATGAGGTTTCCTCGAACCAAAAAGAAATTGAGCCAGGCGCTCCCGCCCCGAAATGCGGGAGGGAACCGGTCTACTCGAGGGGAACGGCAGGCGGGGGACTCCCTTGAGGAGATTTTCTAGGAGGAGCCGCCTCCAGACGAGACATCGCCCATGGCGTGATTGCCCGCGGCGAAAATGTCCGTGGGATCCACGGCCTGTTTGATGGCGCGCTGGAGGGCGAGAGCGCCGGGAGAATAGACGCGCGGCAGGAACTGCTGGCGAATTTTGCCGATGCCGTGGTGGTGGGACAAAGACCCACCGGCCGCCAGGATTTCGTCGCGAGCGGCGTACTCGAGGAGCTCGTAGGCGTGCACGGGATCATCGACGCCTTCCGTGTAAAACCCGAGGTAGAAGTAGATGCAGACCCCGGTGTGATAGAGCTGGGTGACGCGGCCCGTGAAGAAGGGCTTTCCGGGCAGGCCGAGAGCTGCGTGTTCGCGTTCGATGCGAGCCTTGACTCGATAGTAGAGGTCGAGAGCGTGACTCCAAGGAACGCTCGTCTCGAAGCTCTCAGCGATGGCCTTGAGCGTGAAGGTCAAGTCGCGGATGTAGGCGATACCGAAGGTGAGCTGATAGCCGCGCTCCCCGTTCGAGGGACCCGCGTCGAGGGCGCCGTGTTTTTGGCCGAGCCGCTTGGTGGTGCGCATCTCGGCCTCGACCTCCGCGCTTGTGCCCTCGTAGACGAGCGTCACGACACACATTTTCTCCGGATCGAAGCCTTTGATCTTGGTGACGAGCAGCTTTTCGGCGGCGCTCTTGGCGCGGTGCAAGAGCCCGGTCGTCTTGGGCTTGAGGGCGAGCCCGAACTGGAACTGGGTGTTGTCCATGAGCCGCACGCTGGCAGGGAGGCGGCCCGTGTGCGTCAGCTCTCGTAAGAAATGGAAACCTGCATCGAAGGAGGGAAAGATCAAGGATCCGTACTCCCGGCGCTCGGGCATCCTGTGGACCTTGATGGTCGCTTGGGTGATGATGCCGAGATTTCCTTCACTGCCGAGGAGGCAGCGGAGAGGAGGAACTCCGAGGCTCTCACGGGGAGCTGACTCAGGGCGGCTGATCTCACCGCTCGTCGTCACAGCTCGCACGTCGAGGACCAAGTCCTCGATATTGCCGTAGCGATTCTTCTTCATACCGCTCGCGTTGGTCGCGATCCAACCCCCGAGCGTTGAAAACTCGAGGCTGTCCGGCTCATGCCCCATCGTGAGCCCATGGGCTGCGAGGTGAGCTTCGAGGTCGCGGCCCCGGATCCCCGCTTCGAATACCGCGATGCCGTCCTCGACGGAGAGCTTCAAGCAGCGACTGAGGCGCCGCAAGTCGACGGAAATCACCGTGCGCTGCTCCTCCGGTCGCACCTTGAGCGCCCAGGTCACGTTGGTGCCTCCGCCGTAGGGCACCAGCACGGCGTTCAGCTTCTGTGCAACAGGAACCAGCGCGGCCACCTCATCGTGGTCCTTGGGGAACACGACGACATCCGGCACGCGAGGGATTTCCCCGTAACGGATCGCCCATATTTCGCTCGCCGTATGGCCATGCCCATGACGAAGGCGTAGCCTATCCTCGGTGCTCACGTGCTCTGCTCCGAGGAGCGTGGAGAGCTCCGTGAGCAGTTCTGCGGGCGCGCGGGAGGCGGGGATGTTCGGCGGATAGTGCGGCGGGTTTTGGTTCCGACCGCTCAGTTTCACGGCGAGCTTCTTCGAGAACCACGGCAAGAGACTCGGCAGGCGGAGGCCCGAGAGCGGGTAGCGATTGCCGGTGAGGACGACGCTGTCATCCTCCTGCACCTCGAAACGCGTGTCCTGAAAGCCCCAGGCGTCGAGTGCCTCGTCATCGTGGATCATGGGGCGCGCTTATAGCGCAGGGTGGCCGAGTTCCACATCTCCTCTGGACGGCGCGCAGTCGGAACAAAAAGCGCGGAAAATAGTAGGCAACGGGCGATCCCGGCGGCGCGTCCCCCCATGTCAGCAGAGGGGGCGCGAGGGCGTCTGTCCGCGTCCCTGGAGGCGTCCGGTTCGAGGGGACCTCCTCCTCTTTTTTGCGTCCGGCTCTGAGCTCTCGAAGAGGCAGTGTGAGCTTTTGAGGAGCGAAGGCGCGTCGCGCGAGCGGCACGTTCGATGTCCTCGGCGCGGGAGGGCGCCCTCCGTGGACGTTCTCAGGGGAAGCGGGCGTCTTTCTCGCCGCCCGGATGGAACGCCTGGATCAGGTGTTCGACGAGCGCGGTGACGGCGGGCGGCCGCAGGGCGCGGGAGGGGTACACGACCCAAATCGCGCTCGGCGACGAGGCTCGACCGGGCAGGATCTCGACGAGTTTTCCCTGGGCGATGAGGTGACCGACCAAATGGGCAGCGACCATGCCGATGCCGAGACCCCTCTCGACGGCCTGAATGGCGGTCGCCATGTTGTTGACGGCGAGTCGCCCGGACACCGTGATCCTCTCGGGCCCGTTTGGACCTTCGAAAGTCCAGGAAGCTCCTGCGATAGAAGTGCCGACGATGACGCAGTCGTGGCGCGACAGCTCCGAGATGGTCTCGGGGGTGCCTTGGGCCTCGAGGTAGCTCGGGGCCGCCACGCATTTCATGCCAGTTGGGATGAGTTTGTGGGCGATGAGGCTCGAGTCGGCGAGCGTGCCGGCGCGGATGGCGAGGTCGAAGCCCTCGGCGATCAGATCGACGCGACGATGGGACTTATCGAGCTCGAGAGTGACGTCAGGATATTTCTCGAGGAAATCGAAGAAGGCCTCTTCCAAGAACGGTTCGCTGAAGGTGCTGACGCGGACGCGCCCCCGCGGCACCCCTTGTACGTTGCGGAGCAGGATCTCGGCGGTCTCGATCTCGCGCAGGGCGTGGCTGATGCGCTCAAAATAGATGCGCCCTGCTTCGGTGAGGTGGATCTTGCGGGTCGTCCTTTGCAGGAGCCTCACTCCGAGAGATTCCTCGAGGCGTGCGAGCCTGCGACTGACCGTTGATGGAGGAACGGCGAGCTCCTTAGCGGCGCGGGTGAAGCCGTTCTGTTCGACCACTCGGGCGAACACCTCGAGGTCGTTCAAATCGCGCAAGGAGGACAGGCCGGGCAGGGGAAGGTGCTTCTCGTCGTCCATGGTCCGCTCCGCTCGACCCCAGACTAATGCGAGTTTTGCAATAAAAGAACGAAAAAATCCCCGATTGTAGGCGAAGAAACAAAGTGACCGGTGGTCACTTATCTGGGTGCGAAGGAGAATGCCGCGAAATTTGCGCACTTTCCTGGGGCGACAAAGGCCACCGAGCCAGCGGACAGCTCCCCGGGGCCGTGATATAGGCCCGACCCTGATGCTTCGTTACAGAGCCGATATTCGAACGCTCCTCTGGATGCTGGTCTTCGCGCCGGGCCTCGTCGCGCTCCAATACGCGCGCCCCGACCTTCTGCCCTATCTGTCGTGGCTCTCCTTCTACTTCGCGATCTCTGCGTCGACGATTGCCCACAATCATCAGCACTGTCCGACCTTCGAGAACAAGACGCTCAATACGCTGTTCTCGTACTGGATCTCGATCATCTACGGATTCCCGACCTTCGCCTGGATCCCGACCCACAACCTCAACCATCACAAGTACGTGAACAAGCCCGGTGACGCCACGATCACCTGGCGCTTCACCAACAGCCACAACTACCTCGTGGCGGCGAGCTACTTCTTCGTTTCGTCCTACTACCAGAGCGGGCCGATCAAAGAGTTTTTGGCTCAAACCAAGGAGAAGAACCCGGAGCGCTACTGGGTCTATGTCTCCCAGTACGTGGTGGTCATTGGAGCCCACCTGGGCCTGGCAGCCCTCGCTGTGTCCCTCCATGGGGTAGGACTTGGACTCACTGTCTACGCGTTCACGCTCCTCTTCCCCGCGATCGTTTCGCTCTGGACGGTCATGACGTTCAACTACGATCAGCACGTCCACACCGATCCTTGGTCCCGTTACAATCACTCACGGAACTTCGTGAGCCCGGTCTTGAACTTCCTCCTGTTCAATAACGGCTACCACACGGTCCACCATGAGAACGCTGCTCGTCACTGGAGTCTGGCCAAGGAGGAGCATGAGAAGATCAAGCACCTCATCGATCCGAGCCTGAACCAAAAGAGCATGTGGCTCTACTGGTTCAAGCAGTACGTGCTCGCTCCCTTCTTCCCGAGCCTTGGCACGAAGCAGATCGGCCGGGCTCCCTGGGATACCGGTGAAGGGAAGCTGGATCTGACGACCGCTCCGGTCGGTTTCGGCGACACCGGGACCAACGTCGCGCGCGTCTAAGACAGCCCCAGGTCCGGGTGTTCCGAGAACCTCTGCGACTGGCGCTCCTCGGGGCGGCTCGGGTGACCCCCAAGGTCGCCTTGACCCGCCCCGATTTGATCGATGTGCGGGGAGTCGCCGCGCGGAACCCGGCTCGCGCTCGCGCCTTCGCTGAGCTCCACGGCCTCCGGGGATGTTATGCTTCCTACGAAGCGGCGCTCGAAGATCCCGAGGTCGAGGCTGTCTACATCGCGTCTCCTTGTCGAGATCACGTGCCCTGGACCTTGGCTGCGCTCGAGGCCGGGAAACACGTCCTCGCTGAGAAGCCCTTCGCGCTCTCGAGTCGTGACGCAGAACGAGCCGTCACTCGGGCCCAGGAGCTCGGCCTCTTGCTCGTCGAGGCACACCACTCCGTCTACCACCCGCTCACTGCTCGTTTCGTGGAGGCGGTCCGAAAGGCTGGGCGTATCGAGAGCGTCGAAGCTGTGTTCGACGCGCCGATCCGACAGGAGTCAGACATTCGACTCGACCCGAGGCTCGGGGCCGGGGTGCTCCTCGACTTTGGAGGTTACCCCTTCTGTTGGCTCGAGTGGGTTCGAGGCGCTCAAGGAGGAGACGCGCCGCGCTGGGGCCTCTCGGTGACAAGCGCTGAGGCTGTCTGTCGTCCGGCCGAGATCGACAGGACCATGGACGTTCAGGTCCTGTGTCAGAGTGCCGCCGGATCGTTTTCCGCACGCTTTCGGACGAGCATGGAGCCTGAGTGCTCCTTTCAGGCTCGCATCATTGTGCGGACCGAGCGAGGACCGATCCTTTTCGAGAACCCGCTTTCGCTCGAAGGCTCGTTTCTAGAGGTGCCGGGAGAGCCCAAGGTGTGGGGGGCCGGACCGACGACGTACATGGGTCAGCTGGAGGCGCTGTATCGAGCGATCCGGGACCGCGCGCCGATCGCTCATTCGGGGGCCGACATCGTCGCCCTCGCGGAGCTCGTCGACGCTGGCTATCGCGCGGCGGGCCTTGTCGCGCGAGCTGAGCTCGCGGCGAGCAGCTAGCGGCTGAGCCCGACCCGGCGGCGTGCGGTTAGACAGTGAGTGCTGCCGCGGGTGAAGTCGCGACAGGTCTGAGGCCGAACCTCATAGATCGCGCATGAAAAGGGCTCGTCCGAAGGTATGAAGAAGGGAGGCGAGACCTGTTCACTCTCCCCCTGGGGGCCCGCGATGGCGGGCCTGTGGCGGGGGAGGGGCTGGCCGCCCCGAAGGGCGGCACAGCGGTGTTCGTCGCGCCGGATGTCGTAACGTCGACCGCGCCGCACGAGCCAATCCGGAGCCAGGAGGACGGCGGGATCTTTGGCGCTCACATCGACCGCGCCGTAAGCCTCCCGACAGCAGGCGCCGCAGGCTTGGCAGTCGAAGGTGGTCTCAAAACGCTCACAGGCTGGATCGTCCGCCTGCACCCGAGCGCCTTTCGCCTGCACGCAACGCAGATGCCCCTTGGGGTCGCCTTTCTGCCAGGCGCAATCGCCGCAGCGATAGGCGCCTTCCGCGTCCGGTGAGCGTAAAGGGATCCCTGTTCGGTGCAGCCCCCGCGGCTCCCGGGCGCGCGCGAGCAGGTCCGTGGCAGGGCCGGTCGAACGAAAGCGGCGGAGGCTGTGGACGATATCCGCTGTAGCGCCGAGAGCCTCGGCTAAGGTCGGGTCCCAAGGGCGTTCGAGACGACGGGCATAACCGGCGCGGGCGCGCACGATACAGGAGCGCTCGTCGACGCTCCGCTCAAAGAAAGGATCGGGAGGCAGGGCATCGTAAAACTCCCGATAGACCGTGGTGGGCGCGAAAACGTCTCGGAGGCCAAGCGGCTCGAGGAGCGCGGCTTGCACGCGAAGGGTCGCGTGCTCGAGCTCGACGTCGCGGTCGACCTCGTTGTCGAGGCCCCAATCGACCCAGTCCAGCGACTCGGGTCCGCAGACGAGCCAATGGCAGATCTCATGGAGCACCATCTGGGCAATGCAGTCGTCCGGGTCGAGGGAGGCGCCATCTCCGAGCAAGAGATCTCCTTGGCCCGTGCTCGACGCATAAGTGTCCCCACTGCGCTGGACGCGCAGTCCGAGGCGACTGGCGCACTCGAGCCAGATCGCGTCCAAAGGATCTTCGTAGCGGGTGGAGCGGCTCATCGGTCGGTTTCGGCGTACCCATAGATGGCCCGAGCCCGAGGGTCCATTGTCGAGATGCCAGGTTGTCGCCCCCGAGCCGACGGGCTAGCTTTCTGGTCCCTTCGGCCTGGGCTGGCGGAGGACACGTGCGGCTCGTCTCGTCTTTACCCGGAAAAATGACCTCTCCTCGCCTCCACCTCCGACGTTCTCCTGGACGGGCTGTGGCCTTCTTGATGCTCGGCTGCTCCGCGCTTGGCTGCGCTTCGCAAAAGCAGAAGCCGATCGTGCCGGAAGGCATGCAAGAGCGCTCCAAGGAGCGGTACGGCGAACAGGAAATGATGATGAACTCGCTGAACCAGACTCCCGCGGAACAGGCGAGTACTCTCCATCATCGTGATACGGCGCCGCCGCCCGCGGATCGGGGCCAAGATCGCGACGGCCGCGACTCCGGCAAGTGAATGTTCTCCGGTCGAGCGCTCCGGTTCTTCGCGCCCATGGAAGGGATCACGAGCCCTCCGGTGCGTGAGCTGTTCGCTGCGCGCGGCGGCGTGGACGTCGTGTGCACTGAGTTCGTCCGCGTGACCTCTGATCCTCTCAGCCCCAAGGTGCTGGCTCGCCATATGGGGCAGGCTCCGCCGGCGAAATTGAGCGTTCAGGTCATGGGGAATGACCTGACCCAAATGGGGGATGCGGCGCGCCTGGTGACGAAGGCAGGAGCGGACATCGTCGACCTGAACTTGGGGTGTCCGGCGCCGAAGGCCGTCCGCAAAGGCGTGGGTTCAGCGATGCTCAAGAGCCCGACCCTCTGCGAAAAGGTCATTTCGGTCATGAGGGAAGCGACGCACCTGCCCCTGTCGGCGAAGATGCGCGCTGGTTACGATGACTCGAGCCAGGTGCTCGAGATTGCCTCCGCCCTCGCCGAAGCGGGCATCGACTTTCTCACGATCCACCCACGGCGTCGCGTCGATTTCTACGGTGGAGTCGCTGACTGGCGCATCATCCGCCTGCTTGTGAGTCGCCTCCCGATTCCTGTCATTGGCAATGGGGACATTTGGTACGCGGATGACGCTCTGCGGATCCGTCGCGAGACAGGGTGCGCGGGGGTGATGCTCGGTCGGGGCGCGTTGCGCAATCCCTTCATCTTCCGTCAGATCGAGGCTCTCGAGCGCGGAGAGCCCTGCCCAGAGGTCGACGGGGCCATGCTCTACGCTCACCTTGTGGATCTCGCGGAGCTGTTCCGAGAGCGGTTGCCTGAGTCTGCGAAGACGGGACTATTGAAAGAACAGGTCAGGTACGTAGGCCGCGCGGTCCGGGACGGGGGAAGCTTCATGAAGGCGGCCTTCTTGACGCAAAGCTCAGGGGCTTTGCTCGAGGTCGCGCGCGAGCGGCTTGTCGATCTCCCCGCCGAGGCCTTGGATCTCGGCATTTCGGGCCCGCGCCTCGAGCGGTCCGGCTCCGCCATAGCGGTGGAGGGCGCGCGCCCCTCGCGGGAAGCTTGCGCGGACGAGTCGTTCTCTGCTGTATAGGGAGCCGGTGCTTCGACCCTCCGCTTGGCTGCCTCCTTTTGCCCGACCAAGTGTCGGGTTCGGACGTTGGGTCGGACGCGGAGTACTTCTGGTCTGCCTGCTCTCGAGCGGGCGGGCCCGGGCCCAGTCGAATTATGACGCCGCCGTTCTCGGCGGGCGGGCCGCCATGATGGGCGGGGCGTCCACGGCGCGCGGCTCGGACGGCGCGGTGCTCTTCACGAACCCGGCGGGCATCACGCGCATCCCCGGAGAATCGTTCTCTTTCGGAACGGTAGCGGCTGCCTTTTCTCAGCGTTTCGTGAACGACATCACCGACCCGCGTCACAGGTTCGGTTTTGAGGGTCCTGGGACGACCGAGCTCGACTTTCGCATTCTCCCGAACACCTTCTGTCTTTTTCTGGACGGAGCGCCACGGGATCGAAACAGCCAGCGGAGCCGCCACAAGTACGGGATCTGCGTCGCAGACGTGGAGCAGGAGAGCTTCGCTTCGAACGAAAATCGTTTGAGTGAGCTGGGGGCGCTCTCGATCTCGTCCCGCTATCAATTCCGCCGCACGACAGGCATCGCGAGCTGGGGGCTTGAGCTGTTTCGCGGCACGAGCATTGGCGTGAGCGCCCGCCTCGAGAACACGGGTCTCGACGACACGACCACAGAGTCGGTCTTCCATAGCGATTCGAGCCAAGTCTTCGGGCACTCGAGGCGCGGTCTCAGCTGGGATTCGAGCGTGACGATCGGCCTGACTCACCTGGTGTCCAAACATGTGACCCTGGGAGCGTCACTCACGACTCCGGCCCAGCACATCCTCGGCTTCTACAAGGGATCGAACTCGGTGCTCACGGGCGGGGGGAGCGAGCTCAGGTTGACCCAGGACGACGGCGACTTCAGCTACACGACGCCTGCTGCGCTTCGGCTCGGGGTTGCCTTCGCTTGGCCGAGCTTCAATCTCGAGTTCGACGCGAACATTTACGCTGCGGACAGCGCGATCGGGCGCGCTCGTTTTACCCGGACGAGCCTGCTCGCGGGGGATGTGAACATCGGCCGAGCGGAGATCGTGGAGCCTGCGCGTCCTCTCACGAACATCTCCGTCGGCATTGAGCGCTTCGTGCAGCGGGACTTCTCTGTCCTGGCCGGCTTTCAGACCGACTTCACGGGGCTCGCCCCCCGCACAGACGGACTCGCTCGCCAGGCCCTATTCAGGCAGGAGCGAGACTCCTTTTCCTTAGCCATCGGCGTTTCCTCCTACGGCTCTCAGGGGAGCATTCTGCTCGGTCTTCGGGGGACCTATTCCTACGGGACCGCCCTCGTCCCTGATCCCGGAGCCTCGGAGGGGGCCTTCGTCGCCTTGCCTCAGAGCCGCTACACGGTCGCGTTGATCCTGGCCGGTCAGCTCAGCTTCGAGGGGGTTCGGGACACGGCCCTTCGGGCTGCCTCGCCGCTCTTGCCAAGCTCGAAGGGAGTGCACGAGCGATGATGAAGGACTCGTCTCGTCTTCTCCCGTTCTTGAGGTCCTCGGCGCTCGGCGTGCTGCCGCTGCTCCTGGCCGCGCCCACGGTGGCCGAAGAGCCTTCCGAGCAGCCCGCCCAGCTCGAGGCGCCGGCGGAGCCAGCCCACGCAGATCTGCCGCTCGCGAGCATGCGCTCTCCGCTCTCCCGCAGCTATGCGGATGAAATCGAGGAACGGGCGACCCTTTGCTCGACCGTTTGCTCACCGAGCGAGGCTTGCATCGACGGACGTTGCGTCGAGGCTTGTGATCCGGATTGTCGCGAAGGAACCATCTGCACCGAGTTCGGAACCTGTGTTCCGTTGCCCCAGCCCCTCAGGCCTCGCTGGACCGAGGCGGAGGTTCACGAACGTTTGGGTGGGCGTTCCGTGGACCGGACGAGCGTGATCTTTGTCGACCCGGTGGGCGTCGCGTTTCAAGGGGTCCAGATCGGATACGAGTGGGGAGCCGTAAGCTCGTTCATCGTGAGCGCTCGCCTCATGAACACCGGCTTCATGAGCTATTCCAACGAACCACTCACCGAATTTGAACACTTCGAGTACGGCTACGGGCTCTCGTTCATGCGCCGCTACTATGAGGGGACCTACGGGAACCTGCGCGGCTTCTATTATGGTTTTGGCGCGGAAGCGCAGGCCATCGCCATCGGGCTGCCCTATGACGCCCTCCGGGGCACCATCAAGGTCGCCCTCATGGGTCATTTGGGATATCGCTGGGCCTGGGAGGGCTTCACCTTTGGTTTCGGGCCGGTGCTTGGGATGCGCGTCCCCGTGTACTCGACCTATATCTCAAAAGGAGACGGCGCTTGTGACCGGGTGAGCTGCCCGCTCGACTCGGCGGTGCGCTTTGAGGGTCAGCTCAGCGTGGAGCTTGGGATTTTTCCTTAGAATCCGCGTCGGTTTTCCTGGTAGGCGCCTCTGACTATCATCCGGCCCGTTCGCTCTCGTCTGAGCCCCTGCTCGACTCGTAAACGATCCGGAAACGAAGCCGTCCCCGCGCTTGGTCATCCTCAGAAGGACCCTCGAAGCGAGCTCGGTTTGCTGCTACGAGCGCTGGCGCCTGTCGAGAGACGGTCATACCTTTCACCCCCCAAACTTCGAGTGAGTGATTCCATGTCTAAAATCAAGTTGAAGCCCGGCGTTATCACCGGCAGCGCCCTGAAAGAGTTGTACGCAGAGATGAAGAGCGCAGAGGCTGCGCTCCCTGCGGTCAACGTGATCGGTTCCCATTCGACCAACGCCGCTCTCCAGGCTGCCAAAGAGGCAGGTTGCCCGATCATCGTTCAGGTCTCGAACGGCGGTGCACACTTCTACGCCGGCAAGGGTCTCTCGAACGCCGGTGAAAAGGCTGCGGTTGTTGGTGCCATCGCTGCTGCGCACCACGTACGCACTCTCGCCAAGGCTTACGGCGTCGCCGTGATCCTCCACACCGACCACGCTGCGAAGAAGCTCCTGCCCTGGATCGACGGCATGCTCGATGCCGGCGAGGAGTACTTCAAGACCCACGGCGAGCCGCTCTTCAGCTCGCACATGCTCGACCTCTCCGAGGAGCCCCTCGAGGAGAACCTCGACATCTGTGCGAAGTACCTGGCGCGCATGAACAAGATCAACATGGGCCTCGAGATCGAGCTCGGCGTCACGGGTGGCGAGGAAGACGGCGTCGACAACAGCGACATCGACAACTCCAAGCTCTACACGCAGCCCGCAGACGTCCTTCTTGCGTACGACAAGCTGAACTCGCTCGGCCACTTCTCCTGCGCTGCTTCCTTCGGCAACACGCACGGCGTCTACAAGCCCGGCAACGTGAAGCTCACGCCGAAGATCCTCAAGAACAGCCAGGAAGAGGTCCAGGCTCAGCGCAAGACCGGTCCGAAGCCCCTCGACTTCGTCTTCCACGGCGGAAGCGGCTCGAGCCCCGAGGAGATCAAAGAGGCGGTCTCCTACGGCGTTGTCAAAATGAACATCGACACGGACACCCAGTGGGCGTTCACCCAGCCGATCAAGAAGTACATGGACGAAAAGGACGCGTACCTCCACGGTCAGCTCGGCAACCCCGAAGGCCCCGACAAGCCGAACAAGAAGCAGATCGACCCCCGCGGTTGGCTCTACTTGGGCGAGAAGCAGATGACCGCTCGCCTCGTGCAGGCCTTCGGCGACCTCGGCGCCCTCGGCAAGTTCGAGATCGTCGGCTGAGAAGTCACAGCGGGCTCCTCGGGAGCCTCGAAGACGGCGGGTCTGGTGGGAAAAATCCACCGGCCCGCCGTTTTGTTTGTCATTTTGGCAGAGCGTGGACCGAGTTCAGACACATTCTGCCACCTTGGCGGAAGCTCCAGCGGAGCGCTCACCGATCTCTCGAAAGAATTAAAGATTCAAAGGGATTGACCGCTGGCACGGCTCTCGCTTTAAGCCCTGTGCAAGAGCGTCTGCCTCGTGTCCTTCGAAATCCTATTCAAGCGCTACTTTGGCGTCGTCGTGGCGTTCTGCGTCGCGGTGGCGGCCTATTTGCAGGCCGCGGGGATCAGCTATCTGCTGTCGGCGGCGCTCGCTCCCGACTCACCTCCGGCGCTGCCTGCTCTGCCGCCGGTACCTGATGTCGTTCTGACGAAATTTACCGCAGGCCCTATCATCGATCGCAACCCTTTCGATTCGATCACGGGCCCTCTTCACGAGAAACCCGAAGAGAAGAAGGCGGAAGAGGAAGAGAAGAAGGTGCTCGAGGTGACCGATCCGCTCAGCGTCGCGGCGTGCGCCGGAGTCCAGGTCTTCATCGTCACCGAGTCCACCGATCCGCTCTGGTCCTTCGCGGCGATCCAGGGCCCTGGCGAGACCGGTCCTTCCCTCCGACGTGTGGGGGACACAGTGGGCCCCGGCAAGGTCGCCTATATTGGCTACAATCCTCGGACGCTGCACCCGACGGTCTGGATCGAAGGAGACACGCTCTGCCAGTCCAGCATGTTTGGCGACCCGGAGCCTCCTCCGCCCCCTCCTACCGCAGCGGCCCCGGCTGAGCCGGCTCCTGCCCCTGAAGGGGAAGCCGGTCGAGGGGTCGATCCCGAGCTCAAGTCGAAGATCAAGCGCATCAGCGAAACGGAGCTCGAGGTCGATCGAAGCGCCGTCGACAAGATCCTCGAGAATCAAGCCGAGCTCATGAAGTCGGCGCGGATCGTGCCAGAGCAAAAGGACGGGAAGGTCGTGGGCATTCGGCTGTTCGGCGTGAGGCCCGATACGTTGCTCGGGCAGCTTGGTCTGGCCAACGGGGACCGGCTGGAAAGCATCAACGGCTTTGACATGGGCAGCCCTGAAAAGGCCCTCGAGGCGTACGCCCGCCTTCGGACCGCGGAGAGTCTCACCGTCAAGGTGAACCGTCGGGGCAAGCCCACCACCATCAACATCAAGATCAACTAGCAAGAGTGAGTAATCTGTGAGCAAGACGTCGTTTCACGAGAAGACGGACCGCGTGGGGGATCGAACGGACCTTTGTCTGGTGCGTCGCGGCAGTGGGCTCGGGCTCGGGGCGCTGCTCGCTCTGCTGGTCCTGCCCGGGGCGGCGCTCGCCCAGGCCAATCGGACGGCTCCCGTCGCGGATCCTCCGCCTCCGGGAGACGCTGGAGCTTTGCCGAGCACGATGGACAAGATCGCCGCCGCGACGGACATCGACTACCGGCCGAAGCCCGGGGGCCACAGGGTCAAATTCAACCTCCAGGACGCCGACCTCGCGGAGCTGGTGAACCACATCAGCGGCATGACCGGCCGCCGCTTCATCTACGGCGCCAAGGTCCGCAGCATCAAAGCTACGGTGGTCTCTCCGGAGCCCGTCACCCTCGATGAGGCCTACCAGGCGTTCCTCTCGATCCTCGAGGTCAACGGCATGACCGTGGTGCCCCAAGGGCGCTTCTTGAAGATCGTCGACAGCGCCGGCGTCGCGACCCAGACCACGCCTGTCTTCGACCGGGGCGCTCCGGTGCCCGCGACGGACACCTTCGTCACGCGCCTTTACCGCACGCGCTTTGTCAGCCCCGACGAAGCCGCGCCGATCCTGCTCAAGTTCAAGAGCAAGGATGGTGACGTCTCGACCTATCAGGCGGGCAACCTGATCATCCTCACCGACACCGGCAGCAACATCAACCGCATGGTGCGGATCCTTGAGGAGATCGACGTGGGGGGCGCTGGTCAACAGATGTGGATCGAGCCGATCAACCACGGCAACGCGACCGAGCTCGCGACCCGCATCAACGATCTGTTCGAGGTGGGTCAAGGTACCAAGAGCGGCATCTCGCGTGTCGTAGCCGATGAGCCCACCAATTCGCTCATCGTTGTCGGCAACGAGGAGTCCTATTCGAAGCTGCTCCAGGTTCTCAAGAAGCTTGACACGAGGCCCGGTGAGGCCGGCCGCGTGCACGTTCTCCCGCTGCAGCACGCCGTCTCAAACGAGCTCTCGAAGACCCTGCAGCAGATGCTGACCGGACAGAAGTCCGGCGGAAAGAACGCTCAAGACGCGGGGAATGCCGGGGGCATGTTTGAAGGCGATGTGAGCGTCACGTCCGATGAGGCGACGAACTCCTTAGTCATCACCTCGTCGCCTCGTGATTTTGCTCAGCTTCGCATCGTCGTCGACAAACTCGACCAGGCTCGCCGTCAGGTCTTCCTCGAAGCTGTCATCATGGACGTGAACGTCCTCGATTCGAACGAGCTCGGCTTCTCCTGGCACGGTGGCGCTTCGACGCCGAGCCCTGTCGGAACCGGCAACGTCATCTCGATGGGCGGGTTCAATGGCGGAAAATCGATCTTGTTCCCCGGTGACCCGACGGCGTTGCAAGGGTTCGCTGCAGGTATTCGTGGCCAGGAACTCGAGGAGACGGCGGGGTTGACCCCGACCGGTATCGGTATTCCGGCCTTCGGTGTGGTGGTGAACGCCCTGGCCCGGAGCGGTCGCGGCAACGTGCTTTCGACACCGCACATCATCGCGACGGACAACGTGTCCGCGGAGATTCGGGTCGGCGAGAACATCCCTCTGCAAACGAACCTGGCGGGCGGCTTCGGCAATCCTGCGGCGATGAGCGGCAACCAGAGCGCCGCGATGATGGGCCTCGGCGCCATGGGCGGCTTCGGCTTCAACGCCCAGCGCCAGGACGTTGGTACGAAGATCAAGGTCACTCCCCACATCAACGACTCCGATCACGTTCGGCTTGAGATTCAGCAGGAGAGCAGCGCTGCGGGAGCGCCGGTGGGTGCCCTCGGCGCGATCCCGATCACCAAACGTACGGCGGAGACGACGCTCGTCGTCAAAGATCAGCAGACAGTGGTGATCGGTGGCCTCATGCAGGAGACCGAGACTCGCTCGAAGGACAAAGTTCCGATCCTCGGTGATATCCCGGTGCTCGGCGTGCTGTTCTCCACGACCAAGAAGGAGAAGAAGAAGACAAACCTGCTTCTGATCCTGACGCCGCACGTGATCCGCGAGCAGTCCGACCTCCGGCGCATCTTTGAACGCAAGATGCAGGAACGTCAGGACTTCATCGACCGCTACTTCTTGTTCTCGACCGACAACTGGTCGCCGCCCTCCGACTACACGCGCCAGAACGGGCTCGTCGAGGAAATCCGCCAGGCCTATTTCAAGCTCGATGATGAGGTGCGCCGCGAGCGCGAGCTCGCGCCCCGCGAGTACCACGACCATGAGCCCTCAGCGCCTCTCGAGCCCCCGGCGGGCGTGAAAGATGGAGGTAAGGGCGGTGGAGCGCGGCGCTCTTCCGGCGGCAAGCGTTCCGAGCTGATCGTTCCCGAGCAAGAGCAGCGCATCCCCGAAAATCCCCTGAACATCGCCCCGCTGCCGCGGGTCGCGCAGACGGACCGAACATGAACGATCGGTTGACCTCCCCCGAGACCGGTGTGGGCGCGATCCTCGCGCGGCACGGGGTCTTGAGTCCTGCGCAGCTGGGCGAGCTCCGCGAGCTACTCAAGGAGCGAAAGGGAGCGTCTGTCCTTGAGCTGGTCGTCTCGAACAAATGGGCGACGGAGGAGGCGGTCGCGAGGGCCCTGGCCGTCGATTGCGGCTTTGAGTTCGTGGGCAACATCGATCCGGCCCAAGTGTCTCTCGAGGCCGCGACCAAGCTGCCGATCAGCTACGCCAAGGCGCACAAAGTCCTCCTCATTGCGAGCGGCGAAGAGGAAGCGACGATCGTCTGCGGCGACCCGCTGGACGTCGCGGCCCTCGACCATGTGCGGGCGCTCTTAGGGGTCTCGGTGAGGGTCCTCGTGGCCCCCGCTGGGGTCGTCGTTGACGCCATCAATCGTGTCTACGAGCGCCAAGACACGATGGGAGAACTGAAGAGCGAAGAGGCGGGCGAGGACGAGGATGAAGGCGATCTCCTCGACTCGGACGACGACGCGCCCATCATTCGCTGGGTCAATGGTCTCTTCTCCCAAGCCGTCAAAGAGCGGGCCAGCGATATTCACATCGAGCCCGAGGAAAAAGAGGTCATCGTGCGCTATCGCGTCGACGGTGAGCTCTACATCGCGCGCCGCGCGAGTCGCCAGTTCATGAGCTCGGTGATCGCTCGCGTGAAGATCATGGCGGGCCTGAACATCGCCGAAAAACGTCTGCCTCAAGACGGGCGCATTTCGCTCAAGATCGCCGGCCGTGCTCTCGATGTCCGTGTGTCGACGGTCCCGACCAGTCGCGACCATGAGCGCATCGTGATGCGTCTGCTTCAGAAGTCGAACACCCTGCTCGATTTGAGCGATCTCGGCTTTGGGCCGCGCGAATACGCGCTCATGGATAGCCTGATTCGTCGCCCCGACGGCATCATCTTGGTGACGGGGCCGACGGGGAGCGGAAAGTCGACGACGCTTTATGGCTGCCTGAACCGGATCAACCAGCCGAACATCAATATTCTGACCGCGGAAGATCCGGTGGAGTACGAAATCGGCGGAATTCACCAGGTTCCGGTGAACGCCAAGATCGGGCTGACCTTTGCGAGCGCGCTCCGCGCCTTCTTGCGCCAAGACCCGGACGTCATCATGGTCGGCGAAATTCGCGACAAGGAAACGGCGGAGATCGCGATGCACGCGTCGATGACGGGCCACCTCGTGATGTCGACCTTGCACACGAATGACTCGGCCGGCGCCGTCACCCGTCTCGTCGAGATGGACATCGAGCCGTTCTTGGTGCGCTCGACCGTGATCGGGATTTTGGCTCAGCGCCTCGTGCGCGTCCTCTGCCCGCACTGTCGCGAGCCCTATGAGGCGACGGAGCATGAGCTGCGTCAGCTGGCGATCGATGAGAGGCGAAGCGCCATGCGTGCGGCGCGCAAGCTGAGCGCCCGTTATGCGTTGCCTGGTGTCGACTATCAGCCGGTCGGTTGGTTCGGCCCCGGTATGCCGACATTCTATCGCCCGAAGGGCTGCGAGCACTGCGACAACAAGGGATTCGTAGGGCGCCGCGGAATTTATGAGCTCATGGTGATGGATGACGCCGTTGGTGCGCTCATTCTTCAGAATGCGGACGCCATGACCATCAAGCGCGCCGCTCTCGAGGGGGGAATGGACACCATGCGAGACGATGGTGCCCGCAAGGTCTTGCGCGGCATGACAACAGTGGAGGAGGTCATCGCGGCGACCCAAGAGGACGTGTTCGTGGAGTGACACGCGCCGGGTGGGAATGAATCATGGCGGTCTTTGAGTACCAAGGAATCGACGCAGCGACCGGAAAGCAGGTCAAGGGAGTTCGGGACGCCGAAAACCCTCGTGCGCTCCGCAACATCCTCCGCAGAGACGGAATTTTGCTCACCCAAGCCCGGGCGGGCAAAGAGGCGCAAGCGGGCGCGAAGCGCGACATCGATCTCCTCGCTGTCTTCAAGCAGCCGCGCTCAAGCGACGTTGCCGTGATGACGAGGCAGCTGGCGACCTTGGTGCGCGCCGGCATTCCTCTCGTTGAGTCGATCAGCGCGCTGACCGAACAGGTCGAGAAGCAGGCCTTGGTCCATGTCTTGTCGTCGGTCCGCGACAACCTCCGCACCGGTACAGCCTTCGCGAAGTGCCTCAGCGAGCATCCAAAGGTCTTCCCGCCTCTCTACGTGAACATGGTCGCGGCCGGAGAAGCCTCGGGAACGCTCGAGGCCGTTCTCGAGCGGTTGGCGGACTTCATGGAGGGCCAGTCGAGGCTGAAGGGGAAGGTCATGGGCGCGCTCGCTTACCCAGTGGCTCTGGGCGGCGTGGGTGTGCTGCTCGTGGGCTTCCTGATGGTGAGCGTGGTGCCCCGACTCACGACTATCTTTGACAACCTGGGCCAGGCCCTGCCTTGGTACACCCAGCTGCTCATCTTCCTGTCGAACACAGTGAGCGGCTATTGGTGGCTGATTATTCTGGTGATGGGCGGGATCTCCTACGCGTTCATGCGCTGGAAGAAGACCCCCAAGGGCCATCTGCGCTGGGACATCATGCGCCTGTCATTCCCGCTGTTCGGCCGGTTGAACCTGCTGGTGGCGCTGGCTCGTTTCACGCGTACCCTCGCGACGCTGCTCTCGAGCGGTGTTCAACTTTTGCCCGCGATGGAGATCGGGAAAAACGTGCTCGAGAATGTGAAACTCGAGCAAGTGATCAAGGAAGCGATCGGTTCGATCCGCGAAGGAGAGAGTATTGCCGAGCCGCTCAAGCGAAGCGGCGCGTTCCCCCCCATGGTGACGCACATGATCGCGGTCGGTGAGCGTTCGGGCGAGCTCGAGGCAATGCTTGAAAACGTGAGCCGCGCCTACGAAGCGGACGTGGAGACCAGGATCGGCGCGCTGACCAGCGTGCTCGAGCCGATGATGATCCTTTTGATGGGTGGCGCAGTCGGGTTCATCGTGTTCGCGATCATGATGCCGCTCTTGCAGATGAACGACATGGTCCAGTGAGGACCGGCGCGAGTGATGGCCATTTCGAAGCGTGATAGTCCGAGAAGAATTTTCTTCCCTTGGGAAACCGAAGGGGGAATTCGCCGCTTCTTGCGTCTTGCGCAGGTGGGGCCGGGCCTCTTGGCGCTCGCTTTGTTCGGCTTCGTCTGGGTCGCGGCTGCTCGGGAGCGACATGCTGCCGGCGAGAGACAAACGGTGCTCGTTCTCGGGGAAGTGAAACGGGCTGTCGTCCGTTATGTTGTAGAGCACGAAGGGCGCTGCCCGGAGTCGCTCGACTTGCTGAAGCCCTATTTGAAGGAGACACCCCGAGACGGTTGGGGGCGTCCGATTCGAATCGTTTGCAAGCCGACCGTCTCGGACGCCGACTATATCATCATGAGCGACGGTCCCGATGGGCTGCCGGGAGGGCTCGATCGGATTGAATACTGAGCTGGGCGCTCGGGCCCTTGGGCACGAGAGTCATCGCTAAGAAAGGAATGGAGATGAAAGACGAGAGACTGAATCGATGGCTCCAGAGGGCCAAGAAGCGGGCCGAAGCGCGCGGGATGACCCTGATCGAGATCATGATCGTGGTCGCCATCATCGCGATGATCACCGGTGCTGTGGCGGTCGTGGCCGTGCCGAAAATGAAAGAGGCGCAGATCAAGACGGCCCAAACTGCGGCGCGTACCGTGCGTAACGCTGTTCAGCAGTGGCAGCTTTCGAACAACGACTACGGCACCTGCCCGACGGTGAGCGAGCTGGTTCAGGACAAGCAGCTCGACTCAGGCCAGGCAACCACGGATCCTTGGGGCGAAGATTTCACCATCACCTGTGATGGAGATGATGTGATCGTTCGCTCGAACGGGCCGGACAAGAAGCCCGGCACTCCCGACGACGTCGTGATCCCCCAGGGAGCGGCGAGCGAGGGCAATTAGTCCGCGTTTGGCGGGAGAATGCTCATGGCAGCGCGTCGCCTGACGTCCCAAGTTCAATTGGGCGCGATCCGTCGCCGGGGCATGACCCTCGTCGAAATCCTGATCGTCATGGTCGTCATCGCCCTATTGACGGGCACGATGCTCTACGGTTCAGGATACTTTGGCGGCATGCAGCAACGCATGGCGGCGTCGTTGATCGTCTCCGCCGTGCGCAAGGGCTTGAGTGTGGCGAACGCCACGGGCAAGCCGACGCGCCTCGCGATCGACTTCGGATCCTCTCGGATCCAGCTCGAGCAGTCCGCGTCGGTCCTCGTTATTCCGAAGAGCAAAGCTCTGACGGAGGAGGAAGAGAAGCAGTACGCGGAAGAGGTCGCCAAGAAGGCGATCGTTGAGAGCGAGCAGCTGGTGGGTGGCCTCCGCAAGCATCGGCCGAGTTTTCTTCCGACCGACGCCCTCGGCCGAGACGGCGATCTCCCGGGGCGCTCGCTCGGTACGAGGGTCGCGGTGCGCCTGGTGCAGACCGAGCACGATGACGAGCCGATCCTCGAAGGGGTCGGCTACCTCTATTTCTGGCCGGGCGGCGTCACAGAGCGGGCGGTGGTGCAGCTCGGGGAGGGGGACAGTGAGGGGCTCTCGGTGGTCGTGAGTCCGCTCACCGGGCGGGCTCGCATCGAGCGCGGACGGGTCCCGTTCCCCGAGGGCAAGTTTGGCGAAGATTTCTCGGAGCGGGAGGAATGACGCGGCGCGGGTTCACTTTGCTCGAAGTGATGGTCGCGGTGACCATTCTCGGCCTAGGGCTCACTCTCATCCTGAGCTCACAGGCGGGGATGTTCGCCAGCACCAAGCGCATCGAAGCCGAGACCTATGCGGTCAATTTGCTCCGCTGCAAGATGGGCGAGCTTGAGATTTACCTCGAGAAGAACGGGTATCCGCTCATCGATCAGAACGACTCAGGGGATTGTTGCGAAGACGAAGATATCCCCGGCTACACCTGCGATTGGAAAATTGAGACGGTCGAGCTCCCGCCGGCGGATGCTTTCCTCAATCCCGAAGGGGAGGAGGAGGGACAAGACGGGACGGGCACGGGCGGGTCGACCTCGCGCCTCAGCTCCGATGCCGCCAAGTTCACTTCGCAGCCCGTAGGAGCGCAGGGGCTCATCGGCGCCATCGCTCAGGGCGCCGAGACGCTGCCAGAAGGGGGAGGCCCAGAGGCCCTCGCCTCGACACTGCAACAAAATACCCCGGGCGGTCCCCAAGGCATGGTCTCGATGGCCATGACCCTCGTCTACCCGAACCTGAAGCCGATGCTGGAGGCGAGCATCCGCAAGGTCACCGTGGCCGTGAAGTGGCAAGACGGGGGCAAGGAACGGGACATCTCTGTCGTCCAATACGTCACGAACCCTCTCCAAGGTTCGCTCACCCCGAACATCCCGACCGATCCGAACGATCCGCTGAATCAGACGGGCGCGGGCACCGGGACCGGCACGGGCACCAGCGGTCCCGGGTCGAGGCCAGCTTCGCCCGGGTCGGGCTTCAGTATAGGGAGCTCGCCGTAGGATGACGAGGGGTGTGCGCGCTCACGAGCGAGGCATGACGCTCATCGAAGTGCTCATCGCTATGAGCATTTTGGCGTTCATCGCTGTCGCCATGTACTCGTCGTTCGACGGGATGCGGCGGAGCCGCGCCGGCATCGAGCGCATCACCGATCGCTATCGAGAAGGGCGCCTCGCCATGGCGCGCATGGCTCGCGAGATCGAGAGCGCCTACCTCTCCGAGCACAAGCCGATCGATCCAAGCTTTTGGGTCAAGAAGACCATCTTCCAGGGCAAGCCGGGTTCACCGGGCGCTCGCCTCGACTTCAACAGCTTCTCGAATCGCGTCCTCAGAAGAAACGCTCGCGAGTCCGATCAGGTCGAGCTGAGCTATTTCGCGGGCGAAGATCCGGATCGAAGGGGCGTCTACGATCTCCTCCGGCGTCAGAGCACTATGCTCGACGACAAGCCGGACAAGGGGGGACGGATCGACGTGATGGCGAGCGATATCGACCTGTTCGATCTGGAGTACTTGGACCCGCTGAGCGGGCTTTGGCGCGATGAATGGGACAGCGTCTCCGTGGTCGGGGAGCGCGGACGTCTGCCGCGACAGGTCAAGATCACGTTGGTCATGAACAATGGCGAACGCGCCGCCGGCTCGGCGAGAAAACAGAAGATCCGTTTGGTCTCGAAGGTTTCGATCTTCGTTCGGGACCCTCTCACGTTCGGGGTGCGCTGATGGTCCGGCTGCTTTCGCCCCCGAAGAACTTGAGGAACAGGCTGCGACGGCGCCGCGCACGCCGTGGCGTGGCGCTGATCATGGTGCTCAGCACGCTGACGATCCTTTCGTTTATGCTCTCGGAGTTTCAGGACATGATGTCCGCCGAACTCCAGAGTTCGCTCACCACGCGCGATCAGGTCAAAGCAGAATACGCGGCGAAGAGCGCGGTCAATTTGGCACGCTTGCTGCTCGCCGCTGAGCCCACCATTCGGCGCGACTTGGTCCCGCTCATGATGATGCTGGGAGAGCAGCCGAAGCAGATCCCCGTCTGGAACTTCTCCGACGCGGTGCTCGGGGCCTTCAACGATCAGGACGGCACTGAGGCGTTTCAGAACCTCTCAGGCCTCAACGCAAAGGCAGGCCGAAATCTGGGGCTCGAAGGCGCGGGCTTCTACATGAAGATCATCGACGAGGATTCGAAGATCAATTTCAACATGGCAGCGCGCGCGGACACGTTCTCTCAGCAGCGCACAGCCGAACAAATCCTCGCGCTCATCGGTGGCGCTCAGTACAACGAATACTTCGAAAGACCCGACGAGAACGGAGATTTGAACACACGCCAGATCGTGTGCGGCGCCATCATCGACTGGGTGGATCCGAACACCGATCTGAACCCCTGCGAGCCTCGGAACCAGAACGCGAGTCAGGCGGGCGCCGAGGATAGCTATTATCAGCTGTTGCCTCGGCCCGATCTGCGAAAGAACGCCGCCTTCGATAGCCTCGAGGAGCTGCGCCTGGTGCGCGGGGTCACCGACGACTTCTGGACGACCTTCATCCAGCCCGATCCCGACAGGCCCGAGACGCGGAACGTTACAGTCTGGGGTACGGGGCAGGTCAATGTGAACACGGCCAATCCCCAGACGCTCATGTCTCTGGCATGTATGCTCGCTAAGCCGGACACACCACTCTGCATGGATCCGGTTCAGCAGATGCAGTTCATTCAGACGCTGCAGATCTTGGCCGGCTTCAGCGGAGGTATGCCGCTTTTCTCCTCAGCTAAGGACTTTGTGAACACGATCCAAGGCAAAGGGAAGGCTGCGGCGTTTTTGACGATGATGATCCCCGACTTCAAGCCGATTGCTCAGCTTTCGGAGAGCGAGCTCCTCAAGGTGCTCTCCACCGAGAGCAAGGTCTTCTCGATCTACGCCACGGGTTACGTTCGGGCCGGGAAGTTCGAGACCAAAAAGGCCGTCCACGCGGTCGTCGATATGCGCGGGGCGCCGCCGCCGGGCGGCGCGGCCGACCTCGCCATTTACGAGCAGCTTCAGCGATCGGGGGGCGAGCTCGACCCGAATAACCCGAGTGCCAACCCGTTTCTGCTCCCGAGTCCGGGAGGTTCTCTCGTTTACTTCCGGGTGGATTGACGCATGACATTTTTACAAGGAATCTCCAGGCGATGAGTCGCGTCGTAGGTCTCGATGTCCGAGCTGATCGGGTTCGCATCGCGGTCGTGCGCGGCGGACTTCGCACGGTTGTCGTTGAATCGATGAAGAGCGCGGCGCGCGCGCCGGACCAGCCTTTTGAAGAGGTAGTCCGTGAGCTCATGGTAGAGCTCAGCGCAGGAGGTCGCGTGGACGGCGTGATCACCGGCGTCCCGGCGCGACAGGCTTTTATTCAATACGCGCGCTTCCCGAAGAGCGCTCAGAAGCGCATCGATCAGCTCCTGCCGTTTGAGCTCGAGGCTGATCTTCCGCTCGACATCGACGACCTCGTCTTCACACACCAGCCGCTGCCTCCGATGACCGAAGGCAGTGAAGAGTTCGTGAATGAACTTGCGGTCTGCGCGCGCATCGATCAAGTCCAAGAGCTCATCAACCAGACTCGCGAGGCGACGGGTCACGAGCCGGAGCGGGTGGGCGTCACCGCGCTCGAACTAGGCCTATTGGTCGAACTTTGGCCGGGACTTGGGGCGGGGGATCCAGCTCTCATTGTAGAGGTAGGGCGAAAATCCTCGGAGACGTGCATCGTATCCAAGGGCATCGTGCGCGGTGCGCGATCGCTTCCCTTGGGCACGGACGCTTTCCCGAACGAGGCGACCGCCTTCATCGCACAACTCCGCCAGACGATCGTGGCCCATGAGACGAGGGCCTTCGAGGTGCCGGTGGGCTCGGTGTACCTGGTGGGAGAGGGGGCGATGGTCTCAGGACTTCGTGACTTCCTCGAAAGCTCTCTTGGTCTTCCGGTCTTCGTGCTCGAAGCGCAGACGGCGCGTCAAGGCGCGTTTGAAATGGTCCCGCCCGAGTCGAGTGCCCTCGTCCACGAGTTTGCGTGCGCGCTTGGGCTGGCGCTTCACGGCGCCAAAGGCAAAGGCTTTGACCTGCGCCAGGGGCCACTTTCATTCTCGCGCGGCTACGGCTTCATCAAGGAGCGGGCGCCCCTGCTCGGTGCGCTCGCCGTGACGATCCTCTTTTCGTTCATTTTCGCGACCTGGGCCGAGGGCAGGGCGCTGGAGCGGGACCACGAGGTCCTCGTGAAGACCCTCGAGCTCGTGACCCAAGACGCCTTTGGACAGGCTTCTTCCGATCCAGACGAAGCCCGGGCGCTCATGGACCGCTTCCTCAAGGTCAACCCCGAAGACCCGATGCCCTACATGGACGGGTTTGGTGCCGCGGTGACGCTCGCCAAGGTGCTGCCGATGGATCTCACGCACGACGTTGAGCAATTCGAGTTCACCAAGGGCAAGCTCAAGATCCGCGGACTGGTCGAGACGACCGAGGACGCCCAGGACGTCGCCAAATACCTCGAAGAGGATGAATGCTTGAGTGAGGTCAAGATCACGAAGATCACGCAAGTCGTGAACAGTGAGCGAGCGCGCTACCAGCTCGAGGCGGACGTGCGCTGCCCCCTCGATAAGCAGCCAGAAGAAGCGAAGAAGAAGACCACGGCGGGGGCTGCACAATGAGCATCGCCGAACGTTTCAACCAGCTCGCAGAGCGTGAGAGGAAGCTTCTCCTCGTCTTCCTAGGGGTCTGTTTTGCGCTGTTCCTGGTGCTCGTGCCCGTTGTCGTCCGCATGGGCGTCTCAGAGCAGGCTGAGGAAAATGAGAAGTTGAGTGAGACGATCGAAGCGATCACGCTCGAGCGGATCACCATCGCCAAGCGGAAGCAGCTCACTGAGAGACTCACTGCCCGTTACGCTAAGCAGGCCCCGGCGCTCGCGGGTTTTCTCGCCAGCACGGCCAACAAGGTTGGCCTCGAGATCCCGGAAACTTCTGATCGTTCGGTCGTTCCCCATGGAAAGTCCTTCAAAGAACGGCAGACGCGCATTCGTTTGAACAAGGTCGGGATGCGACAGCTCTCGGAGTTCATGGAAGCGGCGACGAACGCGGGGTATCCGGTCTACATTTCGCGCCTCGACATCAAAAAGCGCGGCGGGGCTCCGGATGAATACGACGTGGAGATGGACGTGAGCGCCTTTGACCGCGAGGAAACGAAGCCGAAGACCGCGGCGAAGACCGAGACGCCGGCGAAGGGGACCAAATGATCAAAGGCCTCCCGAAGATCAACGTCCAGCTCTCTGCGAAGCAGCTCACTGTGCTGCGCTGGCTCGCGGTTCCCGTTCTTTATGTCTTCTGTCTGATCCTCTTTGTTCGCGTGACGTTCCCATACGAGGCGCTGAGGTCGCGGATTGTGATGGAGTTTAACGCGCGAAATCAGGAGCGCGTCCTCGAGATCAAAGAGCTCTCGGGCGCAGGAATCTTCGGCGTGACCGCTGAAGGCGTACGCCTCGTTCCGACGTCGGGTCCGGGAACGGGGATCGCTTCCCTCTCGTTCGATCGCGCGCGGATCAGCTTTTCGCCCCTGGCGTCGCTCTTCGGCAACGTGAAGGTGAGTTATGATCTCGACGTCGGCGGCGGAGAGATCGAAGGTCGTTTCTACCAGAATCAGGAGCAGGCTGAGCTCGAGGTGACGGGCGAGAACGTCGATATTTCCGGCTTGTCCGTGCTCGGAGACATGATCGGCTTGCCGCTCGCTGGATCGATGAGCGGCGAGGTGGAGATGGTCTTGCCGAAGGGGAAGATCTCGGACGCCGTCGGCAAGTTTGCGCTCAAGATCGATGGATTGAACGTCGGTGATGGGAAAGCGAAGGTGCGCGGAACCATTGCGCTGCCCAAGATCGACGCGGGCACCTTGAACCTGGTCGCGGACGTCAAGGAAGGGCGTCTCGAAATCGCCGAGTTCTCGGCCAAGGGAAAAGACCTCGAGTTTGGCGCGAGCGGCAGGATCCGGCTGCGTGAGCCGTTCGATCGCAGCATCGTCGACGTCGAAGCCTCCTTTCAGTTCAAAGAGCGCTACACGACTCAGAGCGACATGACGAAGAGCATCTTCGGATCACCGGACGGAAAGGTGCCGGGGCTCTTCGACATGGACCCTGGCGTGCGTAAGGCCAAGGACGACAAGGGCTTTTACACCTGGCGCGTGACAGGCCTGCTCACGAAACCCGCTTTCCGCCCCGCGCCCAAGTCGAGCGCCAAAGACAAGCGGCAGGAGCAGGCGCCTTAAGCGCCTCTTCGGCTCCTTACTTCGTCTGGCTTGGGCACGGACCCGAGATCGAGGCGATCGCGGGTTGTCGCATAGCCGCCGGGCCCTTCGAGACGACCGACGGCGACGAGCTTGTCTTTCAAGAGTCGATAGTTGCTGGGGTCGATCCAGTCGTCGGGAGTGTGGATGAGTAAGACCTCACCGAAGAGCACCCGGTTCTCGCCGAGCTCGACGGTCTGCAGATAGCGGCATTCGAGGTGCACAGGAGAGATCGCTACGCGAGGCGCCTTCACTTTGAGGGAAGGAAGAAGCTCGAGACCGAGCGTCTCGACTTCGCTCTCTTCCGGCGGGAAGTCGGCGGAGGTGGCGTGCATAGCGGGGGCCGCCTCCACAGTGACGATATTCGCCACAAACTCGCCGCTTTGTTCGATGTTCCTGGCGGTGTCTTTGATGGTGCCGTCGGGTCGGCGATTCGGTCCCAGAGCCACAATGGGCGGGCGGTTTCCGAGGACGTTGAAGAACGAGTAGGGGGCGAGATTGACCCGGCCCTCCGCATCGAGGCTCGTGATCCAGCCGATCGGTCGCGGCACTACGAGCGCCGTCAGGAGTTTGTAACGATTGGGCTGCGAGAGCTCCGCCATGTCGAAGTGCATCGTTGGGACGAGCTTGGTAGAGATTGGGGGCTCTGTCCAAAGGTTCCGGTCGCGCGCCGGCGCGCCTCCTCGCGCGCGCAAATGCCCGGCACCCTGCGGACTGCTCTCGCCTGCCTCTTGGACGGACCCTCGTCCGGATGGCACAGATGGACCCTCGTCCGGATGGCGCAGATGGCGGGCGATCGAGCGCCCCTTTTGGTCGCGTCGCTATTTCCCCGCCGCGCGGGTAGAATGCCTGACAATGGCCGGACCACGTCCGAAGGAGCACGGCAAAGCGAAGAAAGGGGCCGCCTCGAAACTGGAGGTGATACCTGAGGATCTCAAGGATCTCGACAAGATCCACGGGCTGCTCAGGGTTCTGAACGACCCTTTGGCCGGGGGCATGGATCTCGCGCGCTGGATCGAGGGGATTCCGAGGCTGAAAGAGCGACTCCTTCGTACGGCGCGTTTGCGCAGCGGTCACCTGGATCTCGTCGCGCTGAATTCGGCGCTCAGCATCGTCGGAAACCAAGGGGTTGAGACCGAGCTCTTGCAGCTCCTTGAGGACATGACGATCGCAAAAGCCGAGTGGGAGCTTTACGAGGGGTGACGCCTCTCTTAAAGAAGCTCCCGTGCTTCCGCTCCAAGGCCTAACTCCGGATGCGCTCGCGGCTCTCGGTGCGATGGATCCGGCGGAGGCCCGCCGGGTGCACGCTTGCGTGCAGCGGGACGATTTCGATTTTCGGGGTCGCACCGGGGTGCGTCGGCAGTCGATGGAATGGCTCCGGAGGTCTTGCCATGTGCCATCACTGGAGGTCGTGCACGAGGCCCGGAGCCAGCTTGATCCCTTCGTGAAGTTCGGCCTCCGAGCGGCCGATGGCGCGATCTTTGAGACCGTGCGCATCCCTCTCGAGCGGCCGGGGCGTTACACAGTCTGTGTGAGCTCTCAGGTAGGCTGTGCTCTTGCCTGTCGATTCTGCGCGACCGGACGACTTGGACTTCAGCGAAACCTCGAGACCTGGGAGATCGTCGAGCAGGTGCGCATCGTGCGTCGGAGCCTCGGAGAGGGCCGCGTGCATGGTGTCGTTTTCCAGGGCATGGGGGAGCCTCTCTCGAACTTGGATCGCGTTCTCGACGCGATAAGGATCTTCTCGGAGCCCTCCGGTCTCGCGATCGACGGGCGCAACATCACAGTGTGCACGGCCGGCCTGCCCGCTGGGATCCGGCGGCTGGCTCTCGAAGCGCCGCGGGTTCGCCTCGGGCTGTCTCTCGGTAGCGCACAGGAGGACAAGCGCCGCTCGCTGATGCCGATCAGCGGAAGACATCCGCTCTCGTCCGTGCTTGACGCCGCTGTGCATCACGCTCAGGTCACGGGCCTCGCGCCGCTCTTCGCGGTCGCTCCCCTCAAGGGTGTCTCCGATAGCTTCGAGGACGGGCTGCGCATCGGTCAGTTGGCGATGGACTTCTGGAAACGTTCTGGCCTCCGCCCGCGCATCTCGGTCATCCCCTACAACTCGATCGGCCCCGAGGATCCCTTCGAGCGCCCCGACACTCAAGCGCTCGAGGAGTTCGAGCGAGGTGTCATGGTGGGTGGATATCCTCCTCATCGCCGTTATTCGGGTGGCAGCGATGTGAGCGCCGCATGTGGTCAACTGGCGGCGCGAGAGGCGAGGAGCTGCTGACGCTCTCCCGCGCTTCATGAAGCCGGGCTCGGTTCGTCGCGGGACGCTCGCGCCTATCGGTAGCCGCAAGGGATGATAGGATGGTCGATGATGGTGCCGCATCGATTGGAGGAGGCCCTCTCGGTCCTCGTTTCCGCTTTTGCGGAGAGGGACGATAGTGAGTCGGAAGCGAGCGCGGCAGGACCGGGCGCGTCCTGGTTCAAGCTAGGCGCAGAGCGGTCTCTCGAGTCACTCAAAGTGCGAGAGGCAGCGCGCGAGCTCGATAAGTTTCTGAGCCTTTTGTCTCGTTCGGGTCACGTGGCCGAGCGGCTCGGCCCCTTCCTGAACCCGGAGCGCTCACGGCTCCTCCGGCGGTGGTGCGAGGCCCAAGTGGCGCGCGGTGACGTGCGGCTGTTCGGATTTCTGAGCGCGCTGTCGAACCTCGAAGAACACCGCGAGGTGGTCCTTTCTTTGGCGCGAGAGCGGGTGGCTCAGGGGCCGCTCGCTGATGGGCTTGCTTGCGCCGCGCTGCGGGGCGAGGCCCTTGCCTTGCGTGCAGGGGAGCGGGTCCGCCTTCGCATGGAGATCTTGCTGTGGGAAGCGGGGGTCAGGAACGTCGACGTCCCTGAGTTTGGGCGCTTCGTTTGGAAATCCCCGGATCATTTCGAAGAGTTCGTGAAGAGGCCGTCGAAAGGAGCTCTTCGTGAGAGAGTGCTCGCGGCGCGCACGGTAGAGCTGGCGGCGCGCCATTTCGACACGCGTTCGGCCGGACGTCTGCTCGACGAGGTGCTGCGCGTCCTGCAGCCGCTATTGTTGCATCCAGAGCCGCTCGTTTCGATCCCTGCCGCGCGAGCGGTGGGTGTGCTTTCAGGGCACGTGGACCATCTCGGGGCCATGTTGCTCGACTGGCTCCACGGGCCTGCTCGTGTTTTGCGCGGGCGAGCGCTCACCGCGCTCGGTTCACTTCCCGCCTCGCGAGTGCGCGCCATTTGGGCTGAGTTCTTAGCTGCCCTCGATGTCGAAGAGGGCCGCAGTGAGCTGCTCGCGGCTGCGTCAGCGGCGACCCCCTATCTCTTCTTCCAGGCTCGCGATCTGTGGGACGGGCTGCTCGCAGAGGTGGTGTCGGCGGGTGACGAGGGGGCCCGGGCGGCCCTCGAAATGGCCCGTTCCCTCTCGGGCATCTTCTCGACCGACACCCAAAAAGACGTGGTGCGCGAGCCCCTCCGCGCCCTCAGACAGCTGGCGCGAGACGCGCGGCCGCAGACGCTCGGACCCGAGCGCGACTGGCTCACTGTGCTGTCGCTCACCGATGTGCTCGAGGACGCCGAGCGGGATCCACTGAATCTCGAGGCGGGGCTCGAGAACCTTGTGCGTCACGCCGCCGATCACGTGGACGCGGAGGCGGACCGGCGAGCTGCTCGCTTTGCGACCAGTCTCCCCCTCGTTTTCGAACAAGCGCTCTCGCTTGCGTTTGATGGTCCAACGCTCGAGGAACGTGCTGCCGGATGGAACGCTCTCGTGGGGGCGGCGCGTTGCTTAGCTCTGCGCCTCTGGCACCCGCAGGTGCGGGCGCGGAGTCTTGATGGAACCTTCGCTCCTCAGTCGATCGCGCCGACCTGGGAGCGGGTCGCGCGAGCCCCGGTTGAGATCTTGGATCGCATCCGCGCGACCGAAGCAGCGCCCCCCCAAGGAGGGTCCGAGTGGCGCGAAGTGGCGGAGATCGTCGCTCTCGAGCTCGCCGGGTATTCCCTGGACGCCTGCGTCGAGGAGGCAGGACTCAAAGAACTCCAAGGCTCCCAGGCCCACGCCATCTGCCGCTTCGTGACCAAACTCGAAGGCATGAACGACAGCGGCGCGCAGCCTACGGAAGAGCTCCAGCGCGCGCTCAGCGCCCTCTTTTGGCGTCTCGTCGACTCGACGCGCGGTACGGCCCTCGGAGCCGTCGATGATGTCGAGTGGCTGGGTCCCTTCTCTGCTTGGTGGGCGCTCGTCATCGAGAAGCCGCAAATGTTGATCCAGCTCGCGAACGCGCTACCGATGATCCGCATCGAAGCGCTCGAACGCTGCGCTTCCCTCGCTGAGGAGCTCCGCCAGAGACTCTCTCTGGGGCCGACGCCCACGTTGGTCCACGACGCCGAGCGAATGCTCAAGGCGCTGTTCGCGGACAAGACCGAGCTCGGTGAGGCACTGCTCTCGCTAGGGCGGGTTCTGGCGCAAATGTCGGGGGCGTCGGGTCGAGACCCGGATCTCGACGACAAGAGTCAGCGCCTCGTCGGGGCCGCCGGACGGGTGGTCACCGCACTTTCGAATCCGGTACGCGGTCTGCATTTGGCCGCGGACGAAGCGAAGAATGCACCGCTGAGTGATGCAGAGCTGAAGACGAGTGCGCTCGTGGTGCGGGCGATCCGTGGCCGCGAGATGGGCCTGCTCGACGTCTGGCTCGCATCACTTGGGCCAGCCGTCTCGCCGCTCGTTGAAGCGCTGATCGCTGGCGCCGTGGAGAGAACTCCGCCTCCGCCTCCTTCGCGCCAGAAGCTCAAGGCCGAAATGATCGAAGGCTACGAGCTGGTTCGGCCTTTAGGGGAAGGGGGCGTGGGCAAGGTTTGGCTCGTGCGGAAGCCCGGCGCAGATCGGCTCTTCGTGCTCAAGATTCCGAAGAAGGAGGCGCTCGAGAAAGCCAGCGACTCCGAGCGCCAGGGCCTCTTGACCTCGTTCGTGGAAGAAGCGCGCGCGCTCGCCAGCCTGTACCACCCGAACGTCGCGAACATTATCGATCGCGGAGTTTCGGGGGATGTGCCATTTTTGGTGCTCGAGCTGCTCATCGGCGCCGATCTCCTTCGCTACTGTCAGGCCAAGCTCCTGACCTTGGACGAGCTCAAGCCGATCGTCCTCGATACCTGCGCGGGGCTGGCCGCGCTCCACGGTGCGGGCCTCGTCCACCGGGATATCAAGCCCGCCAACATTTGGCTCCGTTTGCCGCTGGAGCAGGGCGTCTCTTTCTCCCCCGAGCAGCACAGAAGCGCCCCGAACATGAGACCGCTCTCTGCGGTGCTCATCGATTTCGGCATGGTGCGTCCGATGAAGGTGCCGGCGGACGCGAGCGGGAAGTTCGTCGCCGGAACTCCGGGCTTCATCGCTCCGGACCAGGTTCTCGATCCCGTCGAGCTCGACGGACGCGCGGACGTCTACGCCCTGGCGGGGACCATCTACGCGGTCACCACCGGGCGGACCTTCTTCGACGACATCAAAAACCCGAGAGATCGCGTGTTCGCCCACATGCAGAAGGATCCCCTCGAGAACCCGGAGCTCCTCAAGGACTACCCGCCGGCCCTGGCCAAGCTCATGCGGGCAGCGGTGGCGCTCGATCCCAAGGATAGACCCCACCCCCTCGAGTTCGCTCGCGCCTTTGAGGCGGCATCGGAGTGAGGCGCGCTCCGCTCTTTGTGTCCCCGGGCGGACACACTTTGACCTAGGGCGCGTGTTCTTTTTCGGCGAGCGGCGCTATAGCCGGCGGGACCGTGCGAATTGTTCATGCAGCCGATCTGCACCTCGATAGTCCGCTGGCGGGGCTGGCCGAATATGAGGGTGCGCCGGTAGGGGAGGTGCGTCGAGCCACGCGCCGCGCCTTCGTTGGGCTCGTCGACTTCTGTCTCGAAAAAAAGGTCGACGTGCTGCTCCTGGCCGGGGACCTCTATGACGGCGACTTTCGGGACTTTGCGACGGGCCTCTTCTTCGTCGAACAGGTGACGCGGCTCAAAGATGCAGGGACCCGGGTCGTTTGGCTCAGGGGGAACCACGACGCCGAGAGCCGAATGACGCGGCACTTGCGCCTGCCTGACAACGTCTTCGAACTCCGCACCCAAAGTCCTGAGACGATCGTCTTCGAAGATTTGGGGGCCGCATTTCACGGGCAAGGGTACGGTGAGCGAGATGTGACCCAGAACCTGGTGCGCGCCTATCCTCCGCCCGTCTCCGGTGCGCTCAATGTCGGCCTGCTCCATACGGCGCTCGAAGGCCGTCCAGGCCACGCGAACTACGCGCCCGCCACGCTCGCGGAGCTCCTCGCGAGAGGGTACGACTACTTTGCGCTTGGTCATGTGCACACGCGAGAAGTCTTGTCGACGGAGCCCTACGTCGTTTTCTCTGGGAATTTGCAGGGCCGGCACATCAGAGAGACAGGCCCGAAGGGGGCGACCCTCATCGAAGCTCCCCGCGGAAAAATCGAAGCGGTGACCCCAATTGAGCTCGACGTCGTTCGCTGGGAGCACCTCGAAATTTCTCTCGGGGAAGCGCGGAACCTGGAGGACGTTCTCGACCTCGTGGAGCGATCCCTTTCGCGGGCCACGGAGCGGGCATCGGGGCGAATTGTGGCCTGTCGAGTGACCTTGAGCGGTGAGACCGAAGCTCATGCGCAGCTCGCGGCGCGAGAGCGCCTGGTCTCGGAGCTGCGGGCGATTTCGGTCGCGCTCGGTCCGGTGTATCTCGAGAAGGTCGCGGTGAAGACGCGCGGCCCTGTCTCAGAGGCGCTGCTCACCGCGCGCGCCGATGCGTTGGCAGACCTGTTCCGTTTCATCGAAAGCGCACGGGCAGACCGCGAGGTTCGAGAGGAACTCAAGAGCACGATCGCCTCCGAGCTCAGCAGCCTTCCTCACGAGCTCGTGGAGCAAGAGCTCGCTGATTGGGAGGAGGTCGTCGCTTCGGCGAGTCGGCTTCTCGAGGCGAAGCTCCTCGCGCCCGGAGGCGGGGAGGAGGGGGGCAAGTGAGGCTTGGGACGCTCGAGCTCGTGGCCTTTGGCCCCTTCACGAACGTGTCTCTGGACCTTTCGGCGGGAGCCCCGGGTGGATTCCACCTCGTGTTCGGTCCCAACGAGGCAGGAAAAAGCACCTCCCTCAGGGCTGTGAAGGGGCTCCTCTTTGGGATTCCGGAGACGAGCCCTGACGCTCACAGTCATCCGGCGAGCCAGCTGCGAGTGGGCGGGCTGATCGAAGCGAGCGGATTTACTGCGCGCCTGTTTCGTTTGCGCAGGCGGAAGAGCTCGCTCGTCGACGAGGCTTCGAATCCATTTCCAGAGCCACGCCTTGCTGAAGCTCTCGGGTACCTCGACGAACGATCCTTCGAAACGCGCTTCGGACTGGATCAAGTCGAGCTCGAAAAAGGGGCCGAGGCGCTGCTCGCAGGGCGCGAGCAGGGGCTCTTTGCGGCAGGAACTGCGGGAGCGGATGTTCGCCAAGTGCTCCTCGAACTCGAGAAAGAGCACGAGGAGATCTTCACCAAGCGCGGCCGAGTTCGGCCCTTGAACCAAGCGGTCCAGAGGTACCGAGAAGCCGCCCGCTCCCTGACTCAGCTCGTGAAGCCGCCTGAGCTTTGGGTGGAGCAGGAGAGCGCACGGCGCAAGGTCGTCGAAGAGCTCGAGCGCCTTCGGGAAGCGCGGCGCAATACTCGGCTCGAGCACGTTGCGCTCAGCCGGCTCGGATCGATGATGTCTCAGTTCGCCGAGCTCGAGGAGCTCGAGAGCGAACACGGCCGATTGATCCTCGAGCTGCCTTCGGGTCAACCGCTCGCGAGCGGAGCTCGTGAAGGGCGGACCCGTGCCCAGGCGGAGCTGTTCGAGGCCAAGCGCCAAGGGGTTCAATGCGACAGCGAGATCCAGCGCCTCGAAGCTGCGCTCAGCAAGCTCAATGAGCCCGGGCGTCTCGAAGAGCGCAGTCGCCTTCTGCAGATGCGCGATGAGGCTGTCTCGCTTCGGGAACGTCTCGGCTCAGCGCGCAATGCGCGGGCGGACCTCTCTCGACTCCGGACCAAGGAGCAAACAGCGCTCGCCGAGGTAGCGCGCGTGCTCGACGGCGCGGGGATTCGGCCTGAAGGGATCGAGAAGGCCCTGGCTGGTCAAGCGAGCCGTTCCTTCATCGAGGCGGCGAGCTTGTCTCTCATAGCACCGGTCTCCGCTCCCACGCTCAGGAAGCTCTTGCGCAGAGAAGAGGTGCTGCGCGCCGAGAAAAACAACTTGTCGGGAGCGATCCGTGAGCTGACAGAGGACCTTTTGAGCGAAGAGGGGGCAGGGCAAAAAGAGGCTCCTGCCGAGGGCTTACCCAGGCCGGAATGGCTCAGCACGGTGATCGCAGGCGCTCGCCGAGTTCTCGATGGCCAGAAGTCGCGACGAGAATTGCAGGACGAGGTCAGCGCAGCTCGCAGTCGCGTTTCGGCCCTCGGGCGTGAGCTCGGTCTGAGCGAAATGAGCTCCCGAGACCGCGTCGAACAGGGCGTCCTTTCAGCTTCGGAACGAGCCAAGAAACTCGCGGAATACGAGAGGCTGCGGCGGGAATGTGAGCAATGTGAGCGTTCACGTTCTCGGGCGACGGAGGAGCTCGGGGCAACGGCTCGAGAGCTTGAGATCCTCGCTGAACAGGGAGCACTTCCGAGCCTTGCGGCCCTCGCCCAGGCGCGAAAGGAACGGGACACGGCGATCCTGAGGGCGCTCGCGGCGGGGGAGGCGCTCGATGCGGTCCTTCAAGAGGAGCTGCTTTCGCTGGTGACGAAGGCGGACCGAATCTCTGATGAGCTTCGTACTGAGGCGGCTCGGGTGGCGAGGGGGCGCGAGCTGCGCTCGCGCATCGAAAAGCTCGAGAAGGAGGCGGCGGACTCCCTGAAGGCTCAGAAGGAGGCTCTCGTTCGGGCTCGCGAGATCGCCGTCGGGCTCGAGAGGCGTCTCGAGGAGCTGGGCATGCGTAGTGGCGAGGCAGATGTGCCGGCGCTGCTCGAGAGGTTCGCTCGGCTGGAGGAATTTGTGCGTGCCCGAGGTGACCTTCAACACCTCGAGGAAACCCTGGCTCAGAACGACGCGCGGGAGCGCGAGGCACGAGAGCATCTCCTCGAAGCGCTCGGAACGGCGGCGCATCCGGGCCACGAACTTCTGGAGCTGCGTGAGCTGATTGCGCAGGCGGAGCAAGTCGTGAGCGCTGCCCGCAGCGCGGCTCGGATCGGGCAGGAGCGACGGGAACGAACCGAAAAGGGCCGAAGGCGCCTCGCGACGCTCAAGAGTAAGCTGTCCGCCGTCGAAGCTGAGCTGAAGGAAGTCGCCCACGAGCTGTCCCGTCTCCGGGAGCACCTCCGGCTTCCCTCTGAGACGGCGGTCTCCGAGCTCGAGGCAATGCTGGGCGCGAGCGAAGCAGCGCTCGTTCCGCTCACCGAGGCGCGTCAGCTCGCTCAACGGCAGGACGGCATCGCCCGGGACGCCGACCTTTTGACTGTAGAGATCAATGAGCTGATCGCGCACATTGCGCCCGACATCTCCGCGCCAGATGCCTTCCGCGCTGCGGACATTTTGCTCGAGAGGGCCGCCGAGGCGGAACGGGCCCACGAGGAAGCTGTGCGCCTCGAGCAGGAGCTGGCCGAGAGGCGGAGACAGAAGGAGAAAATTCGCCAGCGACAGGAGCAGGCGGAGCTCGAGCTCTCTCGTCTCCTGAGGGACGCTCACGCGGCCGACCTCGATGAGCTCGAGCGGCGGGAGGAGACGAGTGAGCGGGTGCTCCTGCTCCGCGAGAGGAGGGCGAAGCTGCTCGCTTCCCTGCAGGAGAAGGCGGGGGACGCGCCTCTTGCGGCGCTGCGCAAGGAGGCCGCCGCCTCCGATCACCGGGCGATTTTCGGGCGCATCGAAGCCATGAGCGAAGAGCTCGAAGCCCTCAATGAACAGGTGAGCGCTCGCGAGTCAGAGCTGCATAACCTCGAGCTCGGCCTGGCTCGATTTCAGACGGCGGATGCGGCGGAGGTGCGTCAGCTCGTGGCGCTCCGCGGGGAAGAGACCCGTGAGCTCATCCGCGGCTATTTGGTGCGGCGCACGGCGCGCTTGCTCCTCTCGAGAGAGGTGAGTCGCTACGCGAGCTCCTTTGCGGCGCCGACCGCGGAGCGCGCCTCGGTCCTGTTCGAGAGGCTGACTCTCGGAAAATATCGGCGCATCTCCGTGGACCCCTTCGACTTGGAGCTCCGCGTCGCGACCGACTCCAAGGAGCTCACGCCGTCCGAACTTTCCCGCGGCACGCGCGCTCAGATGTACCTGGCGTTGCGCCTGGCGAGCCTGGAGTCCTACTTTGCTCATCATGAGCCCGTGCCGCTCGTCTTGGACGACTTGCTCGTAGATTTCGACGACGAGCGCGCCACGGCCGCCTTTGAGGTGCTCGGGGAGCTCAGCGAGCGCGTCCAAATCCTCTATTTTACCCATTTGTCCCGAGATCTCGAGCGCGCCGCGGACGCCGTGCCCCGAAAACTCTTTCGCTATCACCGCCTGGGCGCCTAACTGTCGCGCTTTTCGGCCGTGAAGGGACATATTTTTCCGAGATGCGCTATAGAGCGCCCCACCGATGATTCGTACACGGACCAGCGTCATCCTCTTGTCCTCCGCGCTCTTGTCGCTCGGGTGCAAAAAGAACGACTCGCCTTCGGCGACCCAAAAAGAAATGCCTGACCCCGCCGCGAGCGCCGCGGACGAGGCTCAGCCAGCGAAAGAGAAGACGGTCGAGCCTCCGGCGGAACCTCCGCGTCCGGAGAAGAAGAAGTGGAACGTCGTGCTCCTGACGATCGACGCTCTGCGCGCGGACATGCCCTGGACCGGGTACCCCAAACAGATCGCGCCCCATCTCACGAAGCTCGCGGAGGAGAGCATCGTTTACGAGAACTATCGGAGCGTCTCGAGCTACACGGCGCAAACCGTCGCCACCATGCTGAGCGGACGGTACGCCTCGACCCTCTACCGGACGGGCACGTTCTTCACGAACTATTCCCTGGCCAATGACTGGATCAGCGAGTCCATGCAGGCGAGCGGCGCGCGCACCATGGCGGTCCACGCGCACCTGTACTTCGACCGAGCGCCCGGCCTGAAACAGGGCTTCGATATTTGGAAGATGGTCCCGGGGCTCAGCTGGAATGCGCAGACGGACGAGAGCGTCACCACGCCGCGGAGCTTCGCCGCGATCACTGAGCTCCTCTCGGATCCGAAGAACACGAGCGGCCAGTTCTTCCTCTGGAGCCATCTCATGGATCCCCACGATCAGTACGTCAAACACGAAGAGACGCCTGATTTTGGCAAGGATAACCGGGGACGCTACGACTCGGAGGTCTTCTTCGTCGACCGTCACATCGGCGAGTTCCTGGAGTTTGCGAAGAAACAGCCGTACTGGGATTCGACGGCGCTCTTGATCTCCGCGGACCACGGCGAAGCCTTCGGCGAGCACGGCATGTACAAACATGCCTTTGAGCTCTGGGAGGTGCTCACGCGCATCCCGCTCATCGTCCACCTGCCGGGTGTCGCTCCGCGGCGCATCGGAGCTGGCCGCACCCACATTGATCTCGCGCCGACCATCCTCGAGCTGATGGGGATCGACCCGATCGAGGGCTTCCAAGGTAAGAGCATGGTTCCGGAGCTTTACGGAGCAGAGCCGGAGAATCGAGAGCCGCTCTTCCTCGAGCTCGCCGAGGACACCAACAATGCGGCCCGCCGCGCCGTGGTGTCTGGGCGATACAAGCTGATCGTGTTCGATAGCGGAAAGAAGATGCTCTTTGATCTCGAGAGCGATCCCGGGGAGCTGACCGACAAGAGCAAGGACGAGCCCGAGAAGGTCAAAGAGCTCTCCGCGCTCATCGACGCCAAGTTCAAGGAGCTTCCGGTGGTGAAACCCTACGGCGGCAGCAAGCTCAAGAGCGGCAAGAGCGCCGACGGCCCGACGGGGCCCGCCAAGACCTCGAAGTGACGGGGATCGACGATGAGCAAGGCGTGGCCGAAAGAGCTCGAGGTAACGCTCGGGCTCGATGAACCCGAGGATCCGGAATACCTCCGGAATAAGGCTGCGCGCGCCCTGGGGGTTCCGGCAGCCGAGCTCGCTCTGCCGCGCCTTCTGAAGCGCAGCATCGACGCGCGCGGGGGCAGGGTGAGGATCCACTTTCTGCTCGGGTTCGACGAGGAAGAACAGGCCGGAGAAGAGCACAATCCGCCGCGCGAGGTGAGAGGCCCTGCCAGGGTCATCATCGTGGGTGATGGACCGGCCGGTCTTTTTTGCGCCTACGAGCTCGCCCGGCGCGGAGTCGCGGCCACTGTCGTCGAGCGGGGCAAACCTGTTCAACCGCGGCGCAGGGATCTCAAACTATTGAACGCCCGCGGTGGGGTGGATCCGAACAGCAACTATTGTTTCGGAGAAGGTGGAGCCGGGACCTATAGCGACGGCAAGCTCTACACGCGCAGCCATAAGCGCGGGGACGTTCGTGATGTTCTCGAGATCCTTGTGCGCCACGGCGCGCCCGCGAACATCCTGCTCGACGCTCGGCCTCACATCGGCTCGAACCTCTTGCCGAAGGTGATCTCGAGCATGCGGGAGGAGCTCGAGTCCGTGGGCATAGAGTTCCGCTTCGGAACTCGCCTTGTCGGAATTGAGCTTGAAGGACAGGGAGAGGCGCGCCGCGTTGTCGCGGTAAAGGTCGAGGACGTCGAGACCCAGCAGCAGTCGATGTGGCCTGCGGATTCGGTTGTGCTCGCGACGGGTCATTCGGCGCGCGACGTCGGGCAGCTCTGCGCGGCGCTCGGGCTCGATCTCGAGGTCAAGGGCTTTGCGCTCGGCGTCCGCATCGAACATCCCCAAAGCCTCATCAATGAGATCCAGTACGGCAAAGACGCTTGCCATCCGAAGCTCGGCGCCGCCTCCTATCGCGTCGCTCAAGAGATCGACGGGCGCGGGGTGTTCTCGTTCTGCATGTGCCCGGGCGGCTGGATCGTGCCGGCGCACACGGACACAGAGCACCTCGTCGTCAACGGAATGAGCCTCTCCAAGCGCGACTCAGATTTCGCAAACTCGGGTCTTGTGGTTCAGATCGACGTCTCGGACATGCAGACGCTCGGGATCGATTCGCCGCTTGTGGGCTTTGAGGTCCAGGCACGTGCCGAGCGTCGCGCCGCTGAGCTCGGCGGAGGTCAGAATCGTGCGCCGGCGATCCGGGTCACGGATTTTCTGGCCGGGCGTGAGAGCAGCACCCTTCCGAAGACCTCCTATCTGCCTGGGCTGACCGCGGCGGACGTGGGCCAGGCAGTCGACGCGACCGGGTTCAAGTTGGCGGCGCGGCTCAGGGCAGCCTTGATGCGTTTTGGCCGGAACTTGCGCGGCTATGTGACCGAAGACGCGATCTTGGTCGGCGTGGAGTCCCGGACCAGCTCCCCGGTCCGGATCACCCGTGACCCGAGCTCTCTCGAAGCACCGAAGGCGGCCGGACTTTTCCCGACCGGAGAAGGTGCTGGTTACGCCGGGGGCATTGTGAGCGCCGCAGTCGATGGACTTCGAGTCGCCGAGAAGGTCGCTCTGCGTCAAGCCGCGCGCAGCTGACGTTACGGCGCGCGGTCGAGCGAGGGAGCGCGCAGCCGAACGAGCGTGATCTCGGGCGCGTTGCCGGTTCGGAGCGGCGGACCCCAATATCCTGTGCCAGTGTTCACATATACCTGAGTGTCGCCGAATCGCGCTAGCCCGCGGACCACTGGCTGAATCATCGCCACGACCAAGGTCCAGGGCCAGAACTGCCCGCCGTGGGTGTGTCCGGAGAGCTGAAGTCCAACGCCGTGTTTGCGCGCATTTTCGAGCTCTGCGGGCTGGTGCGCGAGCAAGATCAGCTCTCGATTCGGATCGCGACCTTCCAGGGCGAGAGCGAGATCGGGAGCGTCTCCGTAGGGAGCTGCACGGTAGTCGGTGACACCCGCTAGATCGATGCGAGCGTCGCCCCGCGCCAGTTCCACGCGTGAGTTCTTGAGAGTCACGATGCCGAGCCGCTCAAGCTCCATCACCCAGTCATCAGCGCCTGAGTAGTACTCGTGGTTGCCGGTCACGAAGTAGGTCCCGTCAGTTGCACGAAGGTCCCGGAGAGGTTCGGTGTGATGACGGAGAGAGGCGACGCTGCCGTCGACGAGATCTCCGGTGATGGCGACGAGGTCGGCGCCGAGGCGATTCACTTCCTCGACCATGGCTTCGATGAAGGAGCGCCCGATGGTCGGTCCGACGTGGATGTCTGAGACCTGGACGATCCGGTAGCCGTCAAAGGCCCGAGGCAGTCTCTTCAGGGTGACGTCGAGCTCGGTGATCTGAAACGGACCGAGGGCACGAGCGACGCCGAGACCCGAGAAGCTTGCCCCGGCGAAGGCGACGCCTGCGGCCAAGCCGCGCTTGAAAATTTGGCGCCGGGCGGCATTTTCGGGGGCGCTATCCGACCTTCTCTTCCACGACACCAGAAAAAGGCGGCCCGGCTCCGTAAGCACCAGGAACCAGAAGAGGTTGGAGAGGATCCCCATCCAGAGGAACGCCATGACCGCGAGCCAGCTGACGGCTTCGCGGGGCAGCTGCCGCCCCAGGATCATCGTCAGGGGCAGGCCGACGGCGAGAGCCGACAGGGCAACGGTCAGAGCCCTGTGCCAAGGGCGCGGCAGGGAGGCGTCCCGGACCAGCCTGCGCCACACGTAATAATGTCCAAGGCCTGTGACGCTGCCTACAAGGAGTGCCCAGACCAGGAGCTGAGACGCGGTCATTCGCCTTCTTCCTAGCACACCCAGCCGGAAACACTGACGCCCTGGGCGCGGCATGGGGTACGCGCCTTTCACAGCCCGGAAACCCTAAAAACTTGCGCCCCGGTGATGTCTTTTCTCGAACCTGGATCCCTCGACGGCGGGACCGGGGGGCACTATGACTCGAAGTAAGGGGCTCGGCCGATCCAAGGGCGCCCCGAGCCGGCCTCACCCGAGGCCCCAGAACCACACCTCCATTGAGCCGCGTTCCAAAACGACTCGGCGCCTCCAGCCGGAACGACGAGTTCCCTCGCTGAGCGCGCGTCGCCGGGCGCCGCGAAACTGACCGGAGAACACAAGAGTGAGCATCCAGATCCCCGAAGCGACAGACCGAGACCCTCAAGAGACCCGAGAATGGATCGAATCTCTCGATGCCGTGATCGAGCATGAGGGGGCCGAGAGGGCCCGCTTCATCCTGCGTCGGGTCCTCGATTTCGCGCGTTTGAATCGGGTTGAGCCGAAGGGACCTTTGGTCACCGACTACGTCAACACCATCACGCCCGAGGAGGAGCCTGCATATCCGGGCGATCCGGAGCTGGAGGCGCGGGTCCAGGCCCTCGTCCGCTGGAACGCGATGGCGATGGTCCAGCGCGGGAATAAGCGCTTCGATGGCCTCGGCGGTCACCTTTCGTCCTATGCGTCGAGCGCGACGATGTACGAGGTCGGCTTCAACCACTTCTTCCGTGGTCCTGAAGGCGACGGCGCTGGCGACTTGGTCTTTTATCAGGGACACGCCTCCCCCGGCATCTACGCGCGTTCCTTCGTCGAGGGTCGCCTCTCGGTCGATCAGGTGGATCGCTTCCGTCGTGAGACCGTGCGCGGCGCGGGCATCAGCTCCTACCCGCATCCTCGGTTGATGCCCTCCTACTGGCAGTTCCCGACGGTCAGCATGGGTATCGGACCGATCACGGCCATCTACCAGGCTCGTTTTGCGCGTTACCTCTCCAATCGCGGGATCAAGAACACCGAAGGTTCCCACGTATGGGCTTTCCTCGGCGACGGTGAGTGTGATGAGCCGGAGAGCTTGGGTCAGCTGAGCATCGCGGCTCGTGAGAAGCTCGATAACCTGACCTTCGTCGTCAACTGCAACCTGCAGCGCCTCGACGGCCCCGTTCGCGGCAACGGCAAGATCGTTCAGGAGCTCGAAGGTATTTTCCGCGGCGCTGGCTGGGAAGTGATCAAGGTCCTGTGGGCGCCTGAGTGGGATCCGATCTTCGCTCGCGACACCGACGGCCTGCTCCGCCGCTATCTCAATGCGACGGTCGATGGCCAATGGCAGCGTTACATCAACGCTCCCGGCGACTTCGTTCGCAAAGATCTGTTCGGCCGTGACCCGCGTTTGCTCGAGCTGGTGAGCGATCTGTCAGACGACCAAATCGCTTCGCTTCGCCGCGGCGGACACAGTTATGAGAAGGTCTACGCCGCTTACGCGCGCGCTCAGGAGCTTCGCGGCCAGGGACGACCGGTCGCGATTCTCTGTCACACCGTCAAAGGCTGGTCGCTCGGCGAAGGCTTCGAGGGCGTCAACACGACCCACCAGAAGAAGACGCTCACCGAGGAGGAGCTCTGCCACTTCCGCGATCGCCTGGGCATCCCCTTGGACGACGCTGCGGCCAAACAGGCTCAGTTCTACCACCCCGGCAAGGACAGCCCTGAGGTTCAGTACATGCTCGAGCGTCGCCGTGCGCTCGGCGGCCTGATCCCGACCCGCCGCACCAGCATCCAGGTTCCCCTCGAGCTCCCCGATCACAGCGTGTACGCCGAGTTCGAGGCGGGCATGGCAAAGGGCGAGGCCTCGACGACGATGGTCTTCTCGCGCCTCCTCGCGAAGCTCGTACGCGACAAGAAGATCGGCAAGCGGATCGTCCCGATCATCCCGGACGAAGCCCGCACTTTCGGTCTCGACGCCCTGTTCGGCAACATCGGCATCTACTCCCCTGAAGGTCAGCTTTATGAGCCGAAGGACAAGGGGAAGCTCATGTATTACAAAGAGGCGAAGGACGGCCAGGTGCTCGAAGAGGGCATCACCGAAGCCGGATCGCTCGCCTCGTTCACGGCCGCTGCGACCAGCTACTCGGTCTTCAACGAGCCGATGATCCCGTTTTACATCTTCTATTCGATGTTCGGGTTCCAGCGCGTCGGCGACCAAATTTGGGCGGCGAGCGACTCGATGTCTCGCGGCTTCTTGCTCGGAGCGACCGCGGGCCGCACCACACTGAACGGCGAAGGTCTCCAGCACGAAGACGGCCACAGCCTCCTCAACTCGCTCGCCTTCTCGCAGGTCAAGTCCTACGACCCGGCGTTCGCTTATGAGCTCGCGGTGATCATCGAAGATGGCATGCGGCGCATGTACGTCGAAGAAGAGAACATCTTCTACTACATCACTGTCTATAACGAGGACTTCAGGATGCCGCCCATGCCGGGTCACGCCGCCTGGGCCGAAGCAGAGGGCAAGCAGGCTGATCCTGCGCTCTCCGAGAAGGTCCGTGAGGGCATCATCCGCGGCATCTACCAGTACTCGGCGGTGACGCCCGAGAAGCTCCACGTCGAGCTGCTCGGCTCGGGCCCGCTCCTGTTCCGCGCCATCGAAGCGCGAGAGATCCTGAAGAAGTACGGGGTTTCCGCGAATATCTGGAGCGTGACCAGCTACCACGAGCTTCGCAACGACGCCCTCTCGGCAGATCGCTGGAACCGGCTGCATCCGCTGTCCGAGGGGCGCGTGCCCTTCTTGAAGCAGGCCCTCGACGGAGTCACAGGTCCCTTCATCGCCGTGAGCGACTACATGAAGGCGCTCCCTGATCTCGTCCGCGAGTGGCTCCCGGGGCCTTTGACCTCGCTTGGCACCGAGGGCTTTGGAATGAGCGACACGCGCGAAGAGCTCCGTCGTCACTTTGAGATCGACGCCGAGAGCATCGCGATTGCGGCTCTCGATGCGCTGCGCAAGCAGGGTAAGGTCGACGGTGGGCTCGTGGCTCGCGCCATCAGCGAGCTCGGCGTGAACCCCGACAAGCTCGATCCCTTGAGTGTGTAAGTGAGAGAGGGCTCCCGGGACTGAGGGAGCCCTTCTGATTCGAGCCGTAGGCGAGAGTGTCCAAGATCCTTCGCTACAACACCCTTGAGGTCCTGACCGACGTTCAGTTCGAAGGCATTCCGACCGCTGTCTTCGTCGACGCGCGGGGCCTCGCGCCCTCTGCGATGCACAAGATCGCGGCGAGCCTGAACTTGCCCGAAGTGGTCTTCGTCACCCGCGGCGAACAGGGGGTTCACGGTCACATCCGGACCTTCTCCCCGGAAGGTGAGCGCTCTTTGCCCGGTCCCTCGCTGCTCGGCGCTGCTTGGATCCTCGGGAGCCACCTCGCGATCCCGCGGCTTTGTCTCGAGACTCCCTCGGGTCGATTTGAGCTCGAGATGGAGCGAAGCGGCGACCTGTTACATCTCGCTCATTGGTCGCTATCCGCGCCTCGGGCGGTAGAGCTGCAAAGCGAGGAGGGGATTCAGTCGGCCCTCGGTCTCTCCGCGGAGACGAGAGCTCAGCTTCAGGCCTACCAGAGCGAAGTGGGGCAGTGTGTGCTGGCCCGGGTTTCGGGGCCGCTCGAAGAGGTCCGCTTCGATCCGACGCGCCTTCAGGGCTATTCTGGCAGCGTCGTCGTCTATTCAGACGGCGCCCAGGCCCGCTATTTTTCGAGCGATTCTGAGCGCGGTGCCCTCCCGGAGCTCTCCGCGATGGCGACTCTCGGTCTCCATCTCGAGGGAGGGGCCCCGGGCCCCGAGCCGATGGAGATCGAGTTTGAAACCCTTCCGGGTCGTCGGAGTGTGGTGCGGACGTCCGTCGCGCGTGAGACGACGAGGGGGCTATTGGTCCGAGTGGGCGGTTCGGCGGTCGTGACCGGCCGCGGCGAGTTTTCGATCCGGCTCTGAGCGTCTCTTGACGTCTGTGGCCCGGCCAGGCCTGCGAGCTCAGACTACGGACGCGAGAGGGGTACCTCAGTGCCGTCCGGGAGGCGGACGGTGTACCAGTCTTGCTCCGGCTCGGGGATCAGCCAAGTGACGAGCGGTGAGTCGCCCGTCGTGATCCGGTAGACCTGAATCTCGAGGAGCTCGGTGCCCTCGGCCCCGAGCACGAGACCGGGCAGGGGAGCTTCTTCGGGGATCTCAAGGCGGTAGGGAGCGGCGCCAACACGGGCGACTCCGTCTCGCGTCCGAATCGAGAGGAAGGTGCTCGTGGTTACGGAAGGAGCGCCCTCGGCCTTGGCGCGAAGAGCGCGCTGGGCTCTGTTCAGCGCCGAAAAGACGGTGCGGTAGGTGTAGTCGCTGACCCAGGTCGGCTCGCAGTAGCTCATGACGTCTTTGGTTTCCGTCGGATCGAGCGCCTCTTGGGAGCGGAAATCGAACCCGAGCGAGCCGAGCGCGGCGTCCGGGTAGGGATACTTGGGATCTCCGTCGGTTCCGCAGGGCGCGTGGCCGAGGCCCATGTTGTGCCCGAGCTCATGCACGAAAGTGTCCTCGGAGGCGCGATCGCCGTATTCGATGCCGAGGGCGACGCGGAAGCCTGAGCTGCGAGTCTGGTAGCCGATCCCGTATGTACAGTCGCTCGACGAACAATGTTCCTTGAGCGTGGCTTTCGGGCGAACGAATCCGAAGTAGTAGATGTCCGGGGCCGGTTGGTCGGTGGCGCGCCGCTCTTGGAGCCGGGTGAGGAGCGCGTCGAAATCGAGAGTCCCTTCTTGTCCGCTCGTCATGGGCGGAAGGACGGCCAGTTTCGCCTGGGCGAGCGGGAACATCGCTTCGAGGGCCCTGGCGTAGGGAGCCAAGTGTTCCTCAGAAGTGTCGGGGAGTCGCCCGTCGTGTTCGATGGGGACGATGGCGACGGAGATTTCGGGACTCTCTTGGAGTTCGAGGGAGAGCTCACCTTCCTTGGGAGCGCGAGGGGAGAGCACGGGTCCACTCACGGAAAGCTCACATTCTACGACTTCAATCGCAAGCTCTGCGCTGTCCATGAGCGCCGCGGCGGGAACGAGGAACTGGAATGTCGTGTCCAGGTCGTAGGGTCTCGAGTCGAAGCTGATCTCGCGTTTGTCGTAGTAGACGGTCCGCTCGTTGTCCGAGCTCAGGAACAGGCGAGCCGCGAGAGTGCGCTTGGTGAAAGCAGGCTCGACGTCGACAAACGCCCTCACGAGCAGGGGGCGGCCGGAAAGGAGAGGAGCGCTCTCCTCGGGCTCTTCGTCATCTGAATAGACGGGGACCTCGACGCCTTGGTTCCAGGTGATCTGACGAAGGGAGACGTTCCGCGCGCTTCCGCCGCAGCCGTCGCTCGAAGGGCCGGGCGTGTGACGACAGATGCCGTTTTGACACACGTCGAGGGGCCCGCAGCGAAGACCACACTCTCCGCAGTGCTCTTGGCTCTTCTGGAGGTCGACACAGGTTCCCGAGCAGACGGTGCTCCCCTCGGGACAGACGCATTTGCCGTCTTCGCAGGAGCGCCCTTCTTTGCACTTGTTCCCGCAGCTGCCGCAGTTGTTGGGATCGGTCTTGATGGGTACGCAGCCGGTCTCGCACGCTGCGTTGTTCTCGGCGCAGGCGCACTTGCCTCCGATACAGCGAAACGTCTCGCCACAGGCCACGCCGCAGGCTCCGCAGTTTCGCCCGCTCGTGAGCAAGTCGACGCACACTCCGTCGCAGACCTTTCCCTCCTCGCAGGTGGGTGGGTCGATGGCGTTTCCGGCTCCCGCGCTGCCGTCGTCGTCCCGAGGCTTCTGACTGCTTGTGCCGCAGGCGACGACAAGCATGCCGAGAGCGAGCGCGGCGCTCAGGAACTTCGGGAGATGCCAAGCGCTCGAAGGCACGATGGACTCCGGCATACACGAACAACGCGTCCTCTCGCAATTGGCCCCGTCAATCTGAGGGAGGCAGGCGGGGACTTGCCGCCGGGCTTCCATCTCGAGCAGAGTGCGCGCCATGCCAAAGGCGGCTAGGCCCCGTGCTCCGTCCAGTCGCGCCTCGGCGCGGCCGGGGGCTCCCGCATCACGCCGGGCCCGAGCTGCGATCGCGGTCCGCTCCGAGGTGGCTCAGGAGCTGCTCCATTGGTTCGACGCTGGGAAGCGGGATTTGCCCTGGCGGAAGACGGCGGACGCTTACGCGATTTGGGTGAGCGAGATCATGCTTCAGCAGACCCGCGTCGAGGTCGTCAAGCGGTACTACCAGACCTGGATGGAGCGCTTCCCGAACGTGCAGAGCCTCGCTCAAGCCAAAACGGACGACGTGCTCCGCGTTTGGCAGGGGCTCGGCTACTACTCGCGAGCCCGTCGGCTCCAGGAAGGAGCCGTGTACATTGTTCGGGAGCATCAAGGCATCGTCCCGCGCTCCCATGAGCAGCTGCTCCGAGTCCCGGGCGTAGGGCCCTATTCAGCCGGGGCGATTGGAAGCATCGCCTTTGGACAGCGGGTGCCGGCGATCGACGGCAATGTCGTGCGGGTCGTGTGTCGGTACGACGCACTGACCGGCGATCCGAATCGCGCACCTATCAAGGGGCTCATTGAAGGTCGGGTCCAAGAGTGGCTGCCTGAGGAGCGCGTCGGTGACTTCAATCAAGCTCTCATGGAGCTCGGCGCAACCGTCTGTTTACCGCGCGCTCCGCTCTGCGCTGCCTGTCCGGTTCGCCCAGGCTGCCAAGGTTTTGCGCAGGGGATCGCGGCGAGCCTCCCTACGCCGAAGGAGCGTTCCCAGCCGACGAGCGTGCGCGCTTTGCCACTTCTGTTCCGATCACGCGGGAGACTCTTGGTCCTCCGGCTGCCAGAGGGGGCGCGCTGGTGGGCCGGACTGAGCGTCTTGCCGACCCTGGAGGTCGGCTCGGCGAGCGCGGGCGCCCTCACACCCCTCTCCTTAGGTCTTGAGCTCAAAGGCGACAGTGGAGACCTCGGAGCGAGCTTACTGAAAACATTGGCTCAGGTGGCAACAAATGAGCTCAACGTGCGTCCAATTGGGCCTCTCACGCACACCGTGACCCGCCACCGGGTGGAGCTAAATCCCTTTGAGATTCGGGCACCCCGTGGGGGACTCGAAGGGCTGGGGGAGCGAGCCCAGGCCGGGGCGGCGCTCGTTTGGCTGCGCCCGAGCGATGCACTGAAGGAGCCGCTCGCCGCACCGTTTCGGAAAATCCTTGAGAGAAGCTCCGAATAGCGAGTCCTCGGCGCTGGCTCTGGCGGAGCGCGCTGGCCTCCCATGTGCGCGTTTATGCATGTGCCCCCCGGTGCGCGTTGGTCTATGGGCCGAGCAAGATCTTCGCTATTGTGAATCCGATGCAGGTGAGCGTCCTTCCCCTCGATGCGGTACGGGCCGATGGCTGGTTCGAGCGTATCGGGGAAACCATCACGAGTTTCCAAGCTCTCTGTGACATCATTGGGCCGCGCTTCTTCGCCTTCGCGATGATCGCTGGTGTGCGCATCACCTCGCTCACCGTCGACAGGCGGCTCCCTGACAATACGCTCATCGAGTTCTCGATGGGGGATGATGGACAGGGCACGGGGATGATCGAAACAACGACGCTCGCTGAGTTCCGAAAGCGGCTCGTCTCTGCGCTTGTCCAAGAAGAGACGGAATATCCGGTGCCCGCGAGCGCCGACGATACCGAAGGCCTCCAGCGCCATATTGGTCCGCGGTATCTCTTGCTTGCTCCGCTTTTCGGTTACTCGCTCCGCGCACTCAGGGTCGGCGGAGGAGGTTCTGAGCTTGAGCTTTTTGCAGGTGATATCGAGGAGACCTATCCGCTACCTGCCTTCCGTGCCCGCCTGCGCACCCACGTGCGACAAGAGCTGGAGCGCGCTCAGCGGAACCAGAACCAGGGCACGATCGATCTCGGTAAGGTCACCGAAGCCGAAGAGGCCGCCAAGGCTCAGGACTTCGGCAGAGTCATCGAGTTGCTCGGCGGCTGGCCCGCCCCCCTCGCCATTTTCCTCCGCACCCCGGAGGGGCAGGCCCTCGGGCCCGACGCTCGCTTGAGCGTCGCTCGGGGGCTCGGTCTGCTCGGTACAGCGTGTGCCGAATTTGGTGATTACGACAAGGCGGAGGAAATTCTTCGCCTCGGGGTCCAATATGCGGCGGAGTCGCGGGGCGCCGGTGACGTCTACCTCCGGCTCGGTCTGGTCCTTTTGGCCCATGGGCGTCCCGGGGAGGCGATTGGCCCCCTTCGGCGGGCGGCGGCGATGGACGGCGACCCCGAGCAGGTCTGGCCGGCCCTCGGCGAGGCGTTCCTGGAGCGGGGGAGGGTCCTTGCGGCGATTTCTTGCGCAGCTGCTGCGGCGAAGTCCGGCGCCACGGGTCCAGCCTTTGAGGCCCTCCTCGAGCGCGCGGTCGAGCAGGGGGGATCGCTCTTTGAACCCTGGGCCAGCCGCTTCGCTCCCCGCGCCTCCGGCGAAACGGAAGCGCCACCCCGGACCACCGTGCCAGCGTCTGACTGCGCGGATTGACAGGACTTCTAGCGTCACGCTACATCGCGGGCCGCCCGTGGAGTCCAGGGCGCGGGCCGGAGCCCGCAGAGCTCTCGACCGAGCCTCAGCCGAGGCTCTCGCGGTAAGGTTTCGCAAGAAAACCGAGGATCATGTTCCAAGTATACCTGCCCGTTCTCTTTATCTTCGTCCTATCGCTGGTGATAGGCGGAGCCATGTTCGGTCTCGGCCACTTCGTCGGAAAGAAGCCTTACTCGGAAGAGCAGGCTGCCCCGTACGAGTGTGGAAATGACTCGACGGGCGCCGCTGGCATTCGGCTGGACGTGAAGTTCTACCTCACGGCGATCTTGTTCGTCGTCTTCGATATCGAGGTGGTTTTTATCTACCCTTGGGCTACGCTCTTTAGACAGCTTGGCTGGAGCGGTTTCGCGACGATGAGCGCATTCGTCGTCGCCCTCGTCGTCGCCCTTGCGTATTGCTGGAAGAAAGGAGCACTCGAATGGGAGAGCTGACTTTAGAGCGCCCGAGTTCTGTCGTCCTCGAGGCAGGAGAAGGCGCCGGGTTTGCCACGACACGCCTCAAGGACATGTTGTCCTGGGCACAGAAATACTCGCTTTTCATGTACCCCTTTGTCACCGCTTGCTGTGGCATGGAGTTCATGAGCCTGTCGGGTCCGCGCTTTGACTTCTCGCGGTTCGGCTCGGAAGCTCCGCGCTTCTCTCCTCGCCAGAGTGACTTGCTCTGGGTGGTCGGGACGATCACGCAGCGCCAGGCGCCCGTCCTTCGACGCATCTACGAGCAGATGATGGAGCCGAAGTGGGTCTTGGCCTTCGGAACCTGCGCGTCGAGCGGCGGATTTTACGACAACTACGCGTGCGTCGCGGGCATCGACAAGATCATCCCGGTCGACGTCTACGTCCCGGGCTGTCCTCCGCGCCCCGAAGGCGTGCTCGACGGTCTCATGCTCCTGCAGGACAAAATCCAGAGGGGCGACCGCACGCCTGGCATCGTGAAGCCCCGCCGGGATCCGGCGACGAATCAGGAGCTCGGCCTGGTAACGCTCAGGCGCGGGCGCGACGCAGAGGTCTGAGGAGCTTATGTCAAAAGAACTTCAGAGCCTCGTCGTGGGCCAATTTGGAGCGGACGTCATCGAGACGCACGCACAGCACGGCGACGAGACGGTCGTCGTGCGGCCGTCCGCCTGGTACGCCATTCACGCGTTCTTGCGCAACGATGCGCGCGCTCGCTGTTCGATGCTGAGCGATTTGACAGCGGTTGATTACCCCGAGCGTGAACCGCGCTTCGAGGTCGTCAGCCACGTCTACTCTCTCGAGCTCGGTCATCGTCTCCGCCTCAAGACGCGCGTCGGTGATCTCGAAGGCAATAGCGCGGATGTCGATTCGCTGACCTCGCTTTGGGCGAGCGCGAACTGGCTCGAGCGTGAGGCCTACGACATGTTTGGGATCCGTTTCGTCGGTCACCCGGACCTCCGCCGTATCCTGCTTTACCCCGAGTTCGAAGGGCATCCCCTTCGCAAGGACTACCCCGCGGATCGAATCCAGCCCCTGATTCCGTTCCGAGACGTCCCCGGAATCGAGAAGGTTCCGCCCTTTGGTCCCCATGAGGGCATGAGTTTTAGCCGCCGCTCGGGACCGCCCGCGCAAGAAGATTGAGCTGAGAAGACGAATGGAAGCCTTGGACATTGATCTCGACGAGTCCGAAGTCGAGCTCGCCATCGAGCCGATGCTCGTGAACGTGGGCCCGTCACACCCCGCGATGCACGGCACCGTGCGTTGCGTCATGGAGCTCTCCGGAGAGGCGATCACGCGAGTCGACGTTCAGGTCGGCTATCTGCACCGCGGGTTCGAGAAGATGTGCGAACGCGGGACCTGGTCGCAGGTTTTCCCGTACGTCGATCGCTGCAATTACGTCTCGCCGATGCTCAACAATGTCGGGTTCGCCCTGGCTTGTGAGAAGATGCTCGGCATGGAGGTCCCGGAGCGCTGCCAGTGGTACCGCATGGCGCTCGGTGAGCTCGCGCGCATCTCGGATCACCTCACCTGCGACGGCGCGATGGCGATGGAGCTCGGAGCGTTCACCCCCTTCCTTTGGATGGTGAAGGCCCGCGACATGATCTGGGACATCATGGAGGAGGAGACCGGCGCTCGCCTCACCCACAGCTTCGGCCGAGTGGGTGGCATGGCGAAGCCTCCGACCACCGGCTTCAAGGAGCACGCCCGCGCGGTCATCGACCAGGTTCTCAAGATCGTGAACGAGAGCGAAGGGCTCCTGCTCGGCAACCGAATCTTCCTCGATCGTCTCGAGGGCGTCGGCATCATCAGCGCCGAGGACGCGGTTTCGCTCGGCTGGACCGGACCCTGCCTCCGCGCCGCGGGCGTCGCGTACGACGTGCGCAAGGCGCATCCGTACATGAAGTACAGCGAGGTCGAGTTCGACGTGCCGGTCGGTAAGACCTCAGACTGCCTCGATCGCTTCCTGATTCGTCTCGAAGAGATCCGTCAGTCCATCCGCATCATCCGTCAGTGTCTTGATCGCATGCCCGACTCGGGCCCGATCAACATCGAGGACCCGCGCGTCATGCTCCCGCCCAAGGAGAGCGTCTACACGACGATCGAGGACACCATCCGCCACTTCAAGATCATCATGGAAGGTCTGAAGATCCCGGCTGGTGAGGTCTACTCCTACACCGAAGGCGGCAATGGTGAGCTCGGCTTCTACCTCGTTTCAGACGGCAGCGGCACGCCCTACCGCGTGCGTATCCGTCCCCCGTGCTTCCTCGTGACGGGCGGCCTTGAGCGCGTGATCACCGGTCAAATGATGGCCGACGTGGTGCCCTGCTTCGGGTCCCTGAACATGATCGGAGGCGAGTGCGATCGCTGAGTCCCCGAGGCTGAGAGACATAGAGAGATAGGATCCAGGACGAACATGCCGAAATTCAAGCTCGACGATTACGAGATCGAGTTCTCGCCCGGGGAAACCGTCATCCAGGCGGCCGAGCGCGCCGGACGCTCGATCCCCCACTATTGCTGGCATCCGGGACTCAGTGTCGCCGCGAACTGCCGCATGTGTTTGGTGGAAGTGATGCCGCCGCCCGGTCGTCCCGCGCTCAGCTTGGACGTGCTCCGCTTCGACGAGAAGAAGGGTGACTACGTCAAAGCCAAGAAGCCGAAGCTCCAGCCCGCCTGTCAGTTGGCGGCGAGCGACGGCATGGAGATCAAGAGCGACACCTCCGAGCACGTGATCGAGGCGCGCGCCGCGGTCCAGGAGTTCCTCCTCCTGAACCATCCGGTGGATTGCCCGATCTGCGACCAGGCTGGTGAGTGCCGTCTGCAGGACTACTGGCTCGATCACTCGGGGCGCTCGAAGCGCATGCGTGACGAGATCATCCACAAGCCGAAGGCCGTCGATTTTGGCCCGACGATTGTCTACGACGCCGAGCGCTGCATCGTTTGCACGCGCTGCGTCCGCTTCTGTGAAGAGGTCGTCGGCGATCCCGTGCTCGACAAGCGCGAGCGCGGAAATCTCGGCGAGATCGTGCTCGCCCCCGGGCGCAAGCTCGACCACGCGTACACGCTCATGACCGAGTACGTGTGCCCCGTGGGCGCGCTCACGGCGAAGGACTTCCGCTTCAAGGCGCGCGTCTGGTTCCTCAAGTCGGTCAAGTCGATCTGCGTCGGCTGCGCCACCGGGTGCAACTCGTACACGGATTTCGATCCTCGCGATCAGACCGTCTATCGCTACCGCCCGCGCGAGAACGCCGCGGTGAACCGCTACTGGATGTGTGACGAGGGTATGCTCGACTACCAGCGCATCCGCGAAAGGCGCATCCTGCGGGCCCGCGTCCAGTCGGACCCGGGCGCATCCGCGACCGACGCACTGCACAAGGCGGCTGCTCTGCTCAAGGGTCCCGGACTTGCGGTCCTGCTGAGCGCGGAGCACTCGAGTGAGGACAATGTGAGCGTCCTCGAGCTCGGCAAGGCCCTCGGCGCAGAGCAGTTCTTCATGACCGGTCGGCCGAACGGGGAAGGCGACAACATCCTCCGCAACGCGGACAAGAACCCGAACCGCCGTGGCATCTTGAACTTGCTGCCGACCGTCTCGAGCCTCGCAGCTCTCGAAAAGGCCGTCGAAGCAGGGCAGGTGACGCGCGTTCTGGCGCTCGGCAGCGCCGTCGACGGCTCCGCCGACTTCCTCCGCAAGGTTCCCGTGGTGGCCCTCTCGGTCCACGACGGACCCATCGCACAAGCCGCTCGCGTGACCCTTCCGGCCGCGAGCTGGGCGGAAGCGCAGGGAACATTCACGAACGCGGCTGGCCTCTCTCAGGTGAGCGAGAAGGCCGTGAACCCGCCGGGCGACGCTCAGCCCGGTTGGCGCTGGGCCCTTCACCTGGCCGGCGCCCTGGGAGTCAGCCTCCCGTTCACCAAGGGCAGTGAGGTGCGCGCTCGAGTCCAGCCGAGGCCGTCCACCGCTCCGAGCGCTCAAGCCTGAAAGAACTTTCCATGGTGCCCTCACTCGCGATCATCGGTATCGATTTTCTCAAGGCCTTCGCTGTGGCCATGTTCGCTATGAACGTCGGGGTCATTTTGACCTGGGTCGAGCGACGCATGCGAGGCATGATTCAGGACAGCGTCGGCCCGAACCGAGCAGCTATCCCGGTGCCCGGCTTCGTGGCCGCAGGCCTGGCGACCGGCCCCGCGTTCCTCCTGGCTGGCTCGGTGCTCTACCTGGCCTTTGGCTCGGAGCTCCCGGAGTCGGAGGACGCTGTCTTCTACGGCAAGCTCATGCTGCAGGCGGGAGTGCTGGTGGGCTGGGTGACGCTCGCGGCGATCGCACGCTCGGCTCAGGAGAGCGGCGCGCGCAATCCTCTCGAGCAGGCGATCGCTTCCCTCGGTTCTCCCCGTGGGATCGCTCTCGGAGGCGTTCTCTTGCAGGTTGCGCTGCTGATGATCGTTCCGCTCCTGATCGGTGAGGTTCTCACGGGTCCGCTCCTTCTCACGATCGGCGCGCTCGCTTTGGCGGGTACCGCTGTGGCAGGGGCCGGGCACGTCGGGGCGGCGCTCTCGAGTCAGAAGACCGTGCGCATCACCCTGCTCGGCCTTCTGCACCCGGCGGCTGACGGCCTCAAGACCGTCTTCAAGGCGGACTTCGTCCCGCCGAAGAGCGACCAGTTCCTCTATAACCTCGCTCCCTGGATTTCATTCTTCCCGACCCTGGTTCTGCTCGCGGTGGTGCCCTTCGGACCTGCCCTTTGCTTCGGGAAGGGCGAAGACGGCCAGATCGATCTCAGCGCGTTCCAGGGCATCGAGGCTCCTGGGCAGATGTGTGAGGCGAGCCGCCTCTCGCTCCAGGTCGCTGACCTGAACGTGGGTATTCTCTACTTCTTCGCGATGGCCGGCACCGGCATCGTCGGCGCCGCTCTGGCAGGCTGGGCTAGCGATAACAAGTTCAGCTTGCTCGGCGGCATGCGCGCCGCGAGCCAAATGGTCTCCTATGAAGTGACCCTCGGCCTGACCGTCGTCGGTCTGCTCATGGTCTACGGCACCGTGCGCATCGACGAGATGGTCCTGTGGCAGGCGAACAACACCTGGGGCATCTTTGTTCAGCCCTTCGCGTTCTTCCTCTTCTTGGCCGCGGCGATCGCCGAGACCAAGCGCATTCCCTTCGACATTCCTGAAGGCGAAAGCGAAGTTGTCGCCGGTTACTTCACCGAGTACGCGGGCATGAAGTTCTCGATGTTCTTCTTCTCGGAGTTCATCGCGGTCGTGTCCTCGAGCACGCTGATCGCAGCGTTGTTCCTCGGTGGCTGGCACGTGCCCTTCATGACCGCCGAAGGGATCATCGTGACGATCGGTGACTCGGAGCTCTTCCGTTCAGAGGTGTCTTCGGGGGCTCTAGTTGCTCTCGGTGCCCTGACCTTCATCGTGAAGATCATCGCGCTGTGTGTGCTCCAGGTGATCATCCGCTGGACGCTGCCGCGCTTCCGTTACGACCAGCTGATGCGCCTCGGTTGGCGCAAGCTCTTGCCTGCTTCGCTCTTCAACCTCGCGGTGACCGCGGTCCTGATCCTGGCGGCCGACGGAGCCTCCGCCGGCGTGAAGGAGAGTCTCGAGCGCGCAGCTGAGCTCTCGATGCTTGGCGTGGGAGTTGCCGTGATCGTCGGCGCCCTCGCTCTGGTCGTGTTCCTGTTCGCTCCGCGCAACAAGCGCATCATTTTGGCGACGAGCGCCGCCCGCTACGCTCAAGCGCTCGGCGGAACCCGCGAGGCCAAGCTCGAGGCATAACGAGATGACGACACAAGAGACATTTTCAAGCGCCGAGGGTCTCGGGCCCCGCAAAGTCCAAGGCAAGCCTCTGGCGAGGCCTGACCGTTCGGTGGGCGTCCAGGCGTTCATCCCTGCGCTGATCGGAGGCCTCGGCCAGACGATCGGCCGGGCTCTGGTGAATACCAAGGAGATGGTGCTCGGTACCCGGCCCGATCCGGTGCTCGAGGCGATCAACGACGGTATCAACACGATCAGCTACCCGGAGCAGCGCCGCCCTTATCCGGAGCGCTTCCGCGGGGTGCATCGTTTGACCCAGCGCGAGGACGGCTCTCCCCGCTGCGTGGCCTGCCTGTGTTGTTCGACGGCGTGCCCGGCTCAGTGCATCTACATCGAGGCTGGGGACTACGAAGGCGACAAGAAGCACGCCGGGTACGAGAAGTATCCGAAGCGCTTCGTCATCGACGAGCTCCGCTGCATCTTCTGCGGCTTCTGTGTCGAGGCTTGTCCCTGCGACGCGATCCGGATGGACACCGGTATTCACCCGGCGCCCTACGACTCGCGCGATCAGTTCATCTACGAAAAGGACCTGCTGCTCTCGATCCCCGGACGTCACGGCGATCACGAGTCGGCGAATCCCCGCATCGAACCGGGAGAGCCCGGCTTCCCTGGCATCACGCGCCTTCAGCACCACTAACGTCCCATGCCCGTGACATACGAGCCGGTCATTGGCCTCGAGATTCACGCGCAGCTGCTGACGAAGACCAAGCTCTTCTGCTCCTGTGCGGCGGAGGTGGGCGCGGAGCCGAATCAGAACGTGTGCCCGGTGTGCTTGGCGCTGCCGGGCGCGCTGCCTGTTTTGAACGCTGAGGCGCTGCGCCTGGCGGTGCGAGCCGCGCTCGCGCTTGGGCTCACGATCGCTCCCGAGAGCGTCTTTGCGCGGAAGAACTACTTCTACCCCGATCTCCCGAAGGGCTACCAAATCAGCCAATTCGATCGTCCCTACAGCTCCTCGGGCCATCTCGAGTACGAGCTCAGCGGCGAAGTGAAGCGCGCCGGCATCACGCGTATTCACATGGAGGAGGACGCGGGGAAGAACGTGCATGGTGTCGGGAACGACTCCGCTGTTGATCTGAATCGCGCCGGCACTCCGCTCATCGAGATCGTCGGCGAGCCCGACCTGCGCTCGAGCGCGGAGGCGGTCGCCTACATGAAGGCGCTCCGCGAGATCCTCGTTGCGACCGGCGTGAACGACGGAAACCTTGAGGAGGGGAGCTTCCGCTGTGACGCAAACGTCTCCGTTCGCCCGAAGGGGGAAACGAAGTTCGGGACGCGCGTCGAACTCAAGAACATCAACTCCTTTCGCTTCGTCCAGAAGGCGATCGACGTCGAGATCGCGCGTCAAATTGCGCTGCTCGAGGATGGCCTAGCGGTGGTCCAGGAGACGCGCGGTTATGACGCAGAGGGGAACCGAACCTACTCGCTGCGCTCCAAAGAGGAGGCGCACGACTATCGGTATTTCCCCGATCCGGATCTGCCGCCGGTGACGATCCCTTCGGAGCTCATCGAAGCGGAACGCACCCGGCTCCCTGAGCTTCCGCGCGCGACTCGCAAGCGCTGGATCGAGGAAGGAATCGCCGAGTCTGCGGCGCAGACCCTGACGCAACATCCGGGCCTCGTGCGTTTCGTCGAGGACGCCCGCAAGCACGCTCCTCAGCTTGGCCTGAAGAAGATCGCGAACTTCGTGCAGACCGAGATCCTCCGCGGCGCCGTCTTCCACGGTCTCGAAGCGCGTTTCTCCGTGACCCCGGCCCAGACGGCGAGCCTCCTCAGTCTCGTCGAGAAGGGGACCATCAGCGGCAAACAGGCCAAAGAGGTGTTCGCGCTGCTCGAAAATACGGACAAGGACCCCGCTCAGATTGTGGAGGAGCAGGGGCTCAGCGTCGTGAGCGACGGGGGGGCTCTTGAAGCGCTGCTCAAGGACCTCATCGTGAAAAACCCGAAACAAGCCCAGGGGCTCCGTGACGGAAAGAAGCAGCTGGCTGGGTTCTTCGTGGGTCAGGTCATGAAAGAGACCTCAGGCAAGGCAGATCCGAAGCTCGTGAGTGAGCTCCTCGAGAAGCTGATCGCCGAGGTTTGAGCGGCACGGGGTAAAGAGGCCAGAGATCGCGAGCCCGCCCCGTGGGCTGTGCTAAGGAGAGGCGGCGAGATGGATCACGAGGTCGAAGCGAGTAGAGCGAGCGGTGAGACGCGGCGGGTCCGTCTCAATGTCGTTCATCAAGAGCGGAAGCCAAACTGGCTCAAGGTGAAGGCCCCGGGCGGCGAGAACTACGTCCGGATCAAAGAGACCCTGCGCAAGCTCGACCTCTACACGGTCTGTGAAGAGGCGCGCTGCCCGAACGTGGGTGAATGCTGGAGCTCCGGGACCGCCACGGTCATGCTGCTCGGACACACCTGCACGCGGGGCTGCCGCTTCTGCGCGGTTCAGACAGGGAATCCTCGCGGTTTTGTCGATCCACGTGAGCCCGAGAACGTGGCGCAAGCGATCGCGACAATGAAGCTCAAGTACGTCGTGCTGACGATGGTCGATCGTGATGATTTGCTCGACGGCGGCGCGAGTCACATGGCGCGCACTGTGACGCTCCTCCGGGAGCTCGATCCTGAGCTCCTGGTCGAGACGCTTGTCGGTGACTTCGGCGGACGTAAGCGCGACGTGCTGACGATGGTGGACGCCGCTCCCCACGTCTACGCGCACAACATCGAGGTTCCGCGGCGACTCACACCGTTCATTCGTGATGGTCGCTGCGACTATGACCTTTCGCTCGAGACTCTGCGCGTGGCCAAAGAGCGCGCGCCTTCTCGTTACACGAAGAGCTCGATCATGGTTGGCATGGGCGAGACGGATGAGGAGGTCCTCGAGACGCTCCAGGACCTGAAGGACGCCGGGGTCGACCTTGTGACCATCGGTCAGTACCTTCGCCCGACTCCGAAACACGCAGCGGTGGCGCGTTTCGTCGAGCCTGCGCAGTTCGCTCTTTACGAAAAGGAGGGGCTCGCCATGGGCCTCAAGTTCGTGGCCTCGGGACCTCTGGTCCGGAGCAGCTATCACGCAGCCGAAGGATTCGTCATGGCGCTCGAGCGCGAAGCCCGGGCCCGTGAGGTCGGAGATGCGTAAGTTCGTTCCCGCCGGAGCGAACTGGGCCAAATAACTGACACTGGCGTCAGTAGTTCCAAATGAAGGGCGTTCGACTAGTCTCCGGCTCGCCGACGTACCCGGCCGCGGGTCGCGAGAGCGACCCCCAGAGGCCGGGTCAATTGGACGGAGCGACGATGCGACATATCAGCATGGACGACGACGAATATCCCATCGTTCGGGCGCTCTCCTCGGAGGGCGAGCTCGACCCGTCCCTCGACCCTGGCCTATCTCTCGAGGAGGTCGTGCACCTCTATCGACACTTGGTGCTCACCCGGACGCTCGACCAGAGGCTTGTGCTACTCCAGCGCCAGGGGCGAATCGGGTTCCACGTGGGGTCTTTGGGGGAGGAAGCGGCCATCATTGGCTCGACTTACGCCGTTCGTGAGACGGACTGGATTTTCCCCTGCTACCGCGAGTTCGGGTCAGCGCTCTTGCGCGGACTCAGCCTGCAGAAGTTCATGGACAACATGTTCGGCAACGCGAACGACACCGTGAAGGGTCGTCAGATGCCGGATCACTACACCTGCCGTGAGAAGTGTTGGGGGTCGATTAGTTCCCCGGTTGGGACTCAGATCACCCAGGCCGTAGGTTTTGCCTGGGGCGCGAAGATTGACGGCGCCGACACGGCCACGCTCGTGTACTTCGGCGACGGCGCGACCTCGACCCCCGACTTCCACAGCGGCATGAACCTGGCCGCGGTTTTCAAGGTTCCGACGCTGTTTTTCTGCCGCAACAACGGCTGGGCCATCAGCGTGCCCGCCGAAAAGCAGACCGCCTCGCGGACTTTCGCCGAAAAGGCGCGCGCGTACGGCATGCCGGGGGTGCGCGTCGACGGCAACGATCTGTTCGCCGTGATCGCGGTGACTAGGCGCGCTCGGGAGCGCGCCGCGCGAGGGGAAGGACCGACCCTGATCGAGGCGCTCACCTACCGCATGGGTGGGCACTCCACGAGCGACGATCCCGATCGCTACCGGGAACATGCAGAGCTGACCCCCTGGGCACAACAAGACCCCCTGCAGCGCGTGCGGAACTATCTCGAGAAACGCGGCGCCTGGCGCGCCTCTGACGAGGCCGCGTGGGTTGCTGAAATTGAAGCTCAATTCAAGAGCGCAGTAGCGACCAGTGAGTCGACGCCCCCTCCGGATCTCGGATCGATGTTTGACGACGTCTACGCAACTTTGCCGTGGCATCTGCTCGAACAGAGGGTGCAGCTCTTCGAAGGGCCCCGCGCGCCCAAGCTCCACTAGGAATTCGACATGGCGCAAATGAACATGGTCCAGGCCATCAACGACGCGCTTCGCGTCGCGATGAAGAGGGATCGACGTGTGGTCCTCCTCGGAGAGGACGTCGGAAAGGTCGGCGGAGTCTTCCGCGTGACCGCGGGTCTCGCCGATGAGTTCGGGTGTGAGCGAGTGATCGACACTCCGCTCACCGAAAACGGCATCGTCGGCGCCGCGATCGGGATGGCTCTCTACGGGCTCGTTCCGGTCCCGGAGATCCAGTTCGCCGATTTTTTCTGGCCTGCTTATGAGCAGGTGGTGAACGAGCTCTCGAAGTATCGTTACCGCTCGGGTGGCGAATACACGGCCGGCATGGTCATCCGAACGCCCGTCGGCGGCGGCATCCGCGGCGGCCATTACCACTCACAACACCCCGAGACGCAGTTTGTCTGCCTGCCTGGGCTCAAGGTGGTCTGTCCGGCGAGCGCCTACGACGCCAAGGGACTCTTGCTTTCGGCGCTGGAGGATCCAGATCCGGTCATCTTCTTCGAGCCGAAGCGGATCTACCGCGCGGCGAGGGGAGAGGTTCCCGAAGGCGACTACAAGGTGCCGATCGGCAGCGCCCAGGTCATTCGACCCGGTCGTGATGTGACGATCCTGGTGTACGGCGCGATGGTGTACGAGGCGCTCGACGCCGCGGCCAAGGCGCACCGGCAAGGGGTCGAGTGCGAGATCATCGATCTGCGCACGATCTGGCCCGTCGACATCGAGACCATCACCGAGAGCGTCAAGAAAACCGGTCGCGTCGTGGTCGTTCACGAAGCGCCGCGGACGCTCGGCTTTGGCGCGGAGCTGATCACGCTCCTGACCGAGCGCGCTTTTTACTATCTACAGGCGCCTCCGGTTCGTGTCACAGGTTTCGACACGCCGTTCCCGTACACGCTCGAGGCCGAATACATGCCTCTTTCGCATCGAATCTTGCCTGCCGTGCTTGATGTTGCGAAAGCAAGTTGAGTTCTGTAAAGCCAAAATCTGTCTCTCAAAGGCGGAGCGTCCGAGCTGTTTGGACGCCCGAGGAAACTGCTAGATGTCCAAATTCGAGTTCAAGCTCCCCGATATCGGGGAGGGGGTTGCCGAGGGTGAAATCGTAAGCTGGTTGGTAGCCGTTGGTGATACGGTGGCCGAAGACCAGGAGATGGTCGAGGTGATGACCGACAAGGCCACCGTAACGATCGGTGCGCCCAAGGCGGGCAAGATCCTCCAGCTCGGTGGAAACGTGGGCGATGTGGTGCCGGTGGGCAGCTTGCTCGTTCTGCTCGAGGTCGGCGAAGGAGGAGCGGAAGCTTCGGCTCCCGCCCAGGCTCCCGAAGCTCCGGCGGGCGAGAAAACCGAGGCCGACAAGAAGAAGGACGAAGCTCCTGTCGTCTTCCCCGTGCCGGACCAGTTGCCCCATGCTGGCAACGACAAGCCTCTGGCCGCTCCGGCCACCCGAAAGCTGGCCCGCGAGATCGGCGTCGATCTTTCGACGGTTCCCGGTTCCGGACCCGCGGGACGAATCACCCGCGAAGACGTCGAAAAGGCCGGCGCGCGCGGCGGTGTTGCTCCGGCAGCTTCTGCAGGGGCTCGCCTCGAGCCCGCTCCGCTCCCCGTTTCGCCGCCCCCGAAGGCTGCGACCGACACGCGCATTCCGGTGCGTGGACTCCGCAAGCGCATCTTCGAGAACATGGCGCGTTCGAAGCGCACCGCAGCTCACTTCACCTACGCGGATGAGGTCGACTGTGGAAAGCTCATCGAGCTCCGCAAGCGTGTCCTTCCGTTCGGCGAAGAGGCGAACGTCAAGCTCACCTTCCTCCCCTTCATCGTGAAGGCGACGGTCGCGGCGCTCAAGAAGAACCCTCAGCTCAACGTTTGGATCGACGACTCCACGATGGAGATCGTCCAGAAGGCCACCTACGATATCGGTATCGCTACGGCGACCGACGCGGGTCTGATCGTCCCCGTGGTCCGCGGCGCCGATCGTCTGAGCATCCTCGAGATTGCAGCTGAAATTCAGCGTTTGGCCGCTGACGCGCGCGTCGGCAAGAGCAAGCCCGAAGACCTCGGCGGGTCGACCTTCACCGTGACCTCACTCGGTAAGCTTGGCGGACTCTTCTCGACGCCCGTCGTGAACTACCCGGAGGTTGCGATCATGGGCGTGCACGAAATGAAGAAGCGCCCCGTGATTGTCGGCGACGAGATCAAGATCGGCAATGTGATGGTGCTCGCGCTCTCCTTCGATCACCGCGTGATCGACGGCCACGTAGGCGCGGCCTTCACTCAGGACGTCAAGGCGTTCCTCGAAGAGCCCGATCGACTGCTCGTCAGCATGGGCTAAAGAGCCAGCGGCTTCGCCGCCCTCTTGGATCTCACACGGGTCAGGACCAGAGAGGTTCTGGCCCGTGATGCGTTTGTGGTGATGGGGCTCTCGCGTGCCGGGCCGCGGGTCCCTTTGGGGGACCCTTCGAAATGCGCGCCTTTGCGCCTCGCGCCTCAGCCTTAGTGCGAGCCTTCATTCATTCTCTTCTGCTTGAGAATTTGGAGAGACATTGAACGCTCGGCGAAAGAGCGCTCAGAGAGCCCCGTCCCAGGGTCAAAGCAGGCGAAAAAGCTGCGCGACCGCTGCTTGGAAACGACGCGGAGGCGAAAAGGAGACGAAACGTCGGGGAGAGGAGTAGAGTGTAGGCCGCTAGGCCACCTTTGCGGGGTGGAGCGGGGGAATCTACCTCGCACGAGCCCGCCTCTCGGGGTAGCCTGACTGGATAACCAGGCATGCGGTTACGTAAATTCCCTCCGCTCATTCAGACCTCGCTGATCGGCGCTGCGCTCTGTTTCGCGTCCGTGTCTTCTGCTGCATCGGACGCGCCAACTGCCGTCGAGATCGAGAAGGCCGCGGAATCATTCGACCGAGGGCGCGCTGCGTTCCGTAGTGGCGGTTTCATCGAGGCAGCGGAGAGTTTCGAAGCGGCGGACGCTTACGCACCGAGCTCTGCGTCCCTGCGCCTCGCGATGTTGTCGAGGGCGAGGGCTGAACAGTTCGATCGTGCGCTCACCTTGGCGGCGCTGGCGCTTCGCCTCTATCCCGACGAAGCCGAGCTTCAGAAAGAGGCGACCGCGCTGATAGGCGCTCACGAAGCGGGCCTCGGACAGATCAATATTCGCTGCGATCAGCCCTGTAAGCTGCTCTTGGACAACAAGTTAGTCCATGGCGCCGAGGATTATGAGAGGACTCTCTACGTTACTCCTGGCAAACATCGGCTCCGAGTGAACTGGTCTGGGGGACATGTGAGGAATCTCGGTGTGAAGATCGAGGCGGGCGGTACAGAATCCCTCGACCTGATCGCCCCGACTGAGCCTGTGAGCCAGGAGACCTCTGAGTGGCTGAACTCGCGACAAGACGAGGAAAGTGACGAAGAGTACGCGAAAAAGCCGGCCGAGGCGGACGGTGGTCGCGGCTGGTCTCCGGCGGTGTTCTGGACCGGCGTGGGGCTGACCGGCGCAGGTGTGGTGGCGACCACAATCCTCGGGGTACGAGCCATCAACGAACCCGGCGTGGACGCAGTCCGCGAAAACTGCATGGGCAACGCGGATTGCCCTGAATACCAGCAAGGCCTGCAAAATCAGACCATCGCAAACGTGGCTTTAGGGGCAACGGTGGCGGTGGGTGTGCTCACGGTGGTCACCGGGGCGTGGCTGACCGACTGGGGTGGAAAGAAGAAAGAGACGGCGCTCCTGTCCAAGCAGTTCGGCAAGGTGGAGATGCAACCGATGTTAGGTTTTGCTGATGGGCCGGGCCTCGGCTTGAGCGGGAAATTTTAGGTTAAAGGGCGTGGCGACTCGACTCCTCGACACACAAACTCTCGGCAGGCAGTTCGTCGATCGATACGAACTGATGGGCGAGATTGCGTCGGGCGGCATGGCCACGGTGTACTTGGCCCGTGTTACGGGAGTCGCCGGATTCCAGCGTCTGTTTGCGCTGAAACGTCTCCATCCACATCTTCAGTCAGAGCGGGAGTTCGTCCAGATGTTCTTGGACGAGGCGCGCCTCGCCGCCGGTATTCACCATCCGAACGTGGTGCCGATCCTGGAAGTCGGGGCTAACCCGGCGGTCGGGTACTACCTTGTGATGGAATTCATCGAAGGGGAGACCTTCGCGCGTTTGCTCGCGCGGGCTGCCCAGACTCGGACGAGGGTGCCGGAGGCGATCGCGATCCGAATCATGCTCGACACGCTGCAGGGGCTGCACGCCGCGCACGAGCTGAGGGACGAGTCGGGCGCTCCGGCCGGTGTGGTCCACCGGGACGTCTCTCCGCAAAACGTGCTGGTGGGCGCGGACGGTATCGCGCGCATCACGGATTTCGGAGTGGCCCGCGCGGCGAGTCGGCTGAACGCGACGCGCGCGGGTCAGCTCAAGGGCAAGATCGCCTACATGGCCCCGGAGCAAGCGCTGGGGGGTGAGGAGCTCGATCGGCGCGCCGACGTGTTTGCTTCGGGTGTTGTCCTCTGGGAAGGCTTGGCTCAGAGGCGCCTGTTCAAGGCTGAAACGGAAGCGGCGACCCTGGCGCGTGTGCTCAACGAACAGATCCCGAGCCTGGCCGAGGTCGCTCCCCATGTGCCTCCCCGGATCGCCGAGGTTGTCATGCGCGCCCTCGAGCGAGACCTGTCTCGACGTTACTCGACCTGCGCTGAATTCGCGGATGCTCTGGAACAGGCGGCGGTGGCCTCGAACCTCCTCGCTTCGAGCCGTGACCTTCAGGGGTACATGCAGCGGGTTCTCGGCGGCGAGCTCGAGCAAGAGCGCAGCGCCATCCGGGGCTGGGCGGCGGTGGCCGAGGGGATGCCGATTCCGGGTCCCGTTACCCAGTCGCTGACGCCCTCCTTGGGCCGAACCATTCCCGCGATCACGAAGGAGACGAGCGGGACGACCTACGGCTCCGGACTTTACGAGGATCGAAGAGGCGCCACCTGGGGCCGGGCGCTGACCTTTGCGGGGGCTGTCCTTGTCTTGGCGGGCGGTTTCGTCGCCTACAAGGTCATCAATCGCCTCAGCACCGATGGTGGCCCTGAGGTCGCCGCTGGACAGCCCGAGGGCGTGGCCGAGCCCACCAGCACCAAGGTCGAGCTCACCCCGCCGCCACTGCCTGCTCCCGAGCCGGCCGTGGAGACCATCACACCCACCCCCGCGCCTGCGCCTGCGCCTGCGCCGGGTCCTGAACCTGTGCGGCCCCCCGCGTCCCAGCCCCAGAAGAAGGTCACGAAGCCGAAGACCGAGTCCAAGGCCAAGTCAGGAGCGGATCCTCTTCTCGATTCGAATCCTTACCGATGACGACCGGACGAGGGGCCCACGTTCGCCTGGATGGGAACGAGGGAAACCCTCGGTTGCCCGTGGCTCCCCCTAGGCAGGCGTGCTATGCGCCGTGCCCGCGGTCGGCCCGAGCAAGTCGTTGGGATGTGGCCCTTCGATCGCTCGCATCTGTGAGGAAATCGTGGCGCTAAAAAGAGTCAGCTTATTCACCGGCAACGCTAACCCTGACCTCGCGGCGGAGATCGCGAAGGAGCTCGAGTCACCCCTCGGAGAGGTGAGAGTTCCGAGGTTCAGCGACGGCGAGACCTTCGTCGAAATCAAGGAGAACGTCCGTGGTCTTGACGTTTACGTGGTCCAGCCGACCTCCTCGCCCGTGAACAACAACCTGATGGAGCTGCTCATCATGTGTGACGCGCTCCGCCGGGCCTCCACGGCCTCGATCACCGCGGTCATCCCGTACTACGGCTACGCCCGTCAGGACCGAAAGGTCGCTCCGCGCACCCCGATCACCTCAAAGCTCGTGGCGGACCTTTTGGTCGCGTCAGGTGTGAGTCGTGTGGTATGTGTGGATCTGCACGCTGGACAGATCCAAGGCTTCTTCAACATCCCCTTCGATCATCTGTACGCGCTCCCGGTATTCTTGAACGACTACCTGGTTCAGTCCTTCGACGACAGCGCTGTCTTCATTTCGCCGGACGCAGGCGGCGTCGAGCGCACGCGAGCTTATTCGAAGCGGCTCGGAGCCTCGATGGCCATCATCGACAAGCGCCGCGAACGCGCGAACGTCTCCGAGGTCATGCACATCATCGGCGATGTCAAAGACAAAGACTGCATCATCATCGACGACATGATCGACACAGCGGGCACGCTCTGTAACGCGGCGCGCGCGGTGATGGACAAGGGAGCCAAGAGCGTCGTCGCCTGTGCGACCCACGGCGTCCTGAGCGGTCCGGCCGTTCAGCGCATCGTCGAATCTCCGCTCCGCGAGGTGGTCGTGACGAACTCGATCGCGCCGACCCCCGAGGTGCTGGCGTCCGGAAAGATCCGGGTCATCTCGATCGCCAAGCTTCTCGCCGAGGCCATCCGCCGCATCCACAACAGCGACTCAGTGAGCTCGCTCTTCGTCTGAGTCCGGGGGCTCTCACGCCTATCGCGATGGGACCCTTGCCGCCCCGAGGAGGGCTCTCCTGGGGGCCGGGCGACCCGAGGCGACTTTAGACCCTCTTCCCGCGCGCGACTCGCTCAGCAGGCCCTCGGGGGCCTTGAGGGGCTCTCGGGGCCCGAGTAACTCGTCTCGAGCCCCTCGACTCGTCTCGAGCCCGTCTTTTCTGCCCATCACCACCAAAAAATTCGACGAATTGCGCGCTTCAGGAAGAAAACCTCTCGCGTTTTTCTCGGCAAGTGGTAAAGACCGCGCCCCGCCCTGTAGGGCGCTTTTGGAGTATTGCCCATGTTGACCAAGGTTTCCGCCACCGCCCGCTCCGTCCGAGGAAAGAACGCTGCCCGCCGCTTGCGCGCTGAGGGGAAAATCCCGGCTGTCGCTTACGGTGAGGGGCAGGACGTCCTGTCGCTCTCGGTTTCGCCGGAGGACGTGAAGAAGGCGCTTTTTAGCGACTACGGCGTGAACGTCGTGGTGGAGCTCGAGGTGGACGGCAAGGCGGCCGGTAAGGCCATGATCGCCGACTACCAGTACCACCCCGTGTCCCGCTCGCTTCTCCACGCTGATTTCATTCGCGTGAGCGAAGAGACCAAGGTCACCGTGAAGGTTCCGCTCGAGCTCTCCGGTCGCGCCCGCGGCGTCGTCATGGGTGGCGCCCTGCGGCAGGTCTTCCGTGAGCTCCCGGTTCGCTGCACCCCCAGCAAGATTCCGGTGAAGATCGTCCACGACATCACGAGCCTCGAGCTCGACTCGCACCTCAGCGTCGCCGACCTGAACGTTCCGGAAGGCGTTGAGGTTCTTCTGCCCGAGAAGCGCACCGTCGTCAGCGTCGCCATGGATCGTCGCGCGAAGAAGGACGAGGGCGAAGAGGAAAAGGATAAGAAGAAGTGATCTTTGCTGGGCTCGGAAATCCGGGCGCGCGTTATCGAGATACGTTCCACAACCTGGGCTTTCTCGTCATCGACCTCATCGCCGAGCGGTGGGGTCGACCCGATTTCAGGGACAAGTTCAAATCCGAGTTCGCGCTCGCGATCCCTCCGCGAAGCGGCGACAAGCATGTGCTCCTGAAGCCCCAAACCTTCATGAACCTCTCGGGGGAAGCGCTCGTCGCTGCTGCCCAGTTCTTCAAGGCCGAGCGCTCGGAGATCGTCGTGATCCATGACGAGCTCGACCTTCCGCTCGGCCGCATTCAGCTCAAAGTGGGGGGCGGGACCGGCGGCCACAATGGGCTCAAGTCCGCGATCCGCTGCCTCGGCGGCCCGGATTTCATTCGTTTGAGGCTCGGAATCGGACGCCCGCCTGCTGATTTTCAGGGCGATGTGGCCGATTTCGTGTTAATGCCCGTGCCCCCGGCGGACCGGGAAGTCGTGGATTCCATGATTTCGAGGGCCGCGGATGCCTTGGAGCTGATTGTCGACAAGGGAATCAGCCAGGCAATGAATCTCGTGAATCGCCGTCCCGCTTAGGGCGCGGCCTCCTTGCTCCCTCACTCGAGGGGGCCAATCGACCGAAAGGAGCCACATTGGCAGAAGCACAGAAGAAGGAGCATCCGCTCCGTGAATACGAAGTCATCTACATCCTGAAACCTGACGTGACGAAGGAAGTCGCGGAGAAGGTCGCGACCCGCGTGGCGGACGTGATCACTCGTATGGGCGGCACCTTGACGCGCATCGAGAACTGGGGCCGTCGCATGCTTGCCTATGAGATCGCTCACAGCAAGCGTGGCCTCTACGTCTACGTCACCTATCGTGGAGACGGAGCCCTTGTCGCCGAGCTCGAGCGCAACTTCCGCATGCTCGACGAGGTCATTCGCTTCCAGTCCGTCAAGATCGCCGACGAGGCGAGCGCGGATGAGGTTTCGAGCGACGCTCTCCACTTCGAAGCGGACGATGCACCCGCTGAAGAGGAGCAGGGCCTGACGCTCGAGCAGCGTCTCGGCCTCGCAGCCTCGCCGAACCGCGAGTACCAGTCGCAGGATGAGCTCAGCGACGAAGAAGAAGCGATGGAGGAGTTCTCATGAAGCAACAGGATTTGAACGCAGAGAAGGAGGCGCCGCGTAAGGTGCGCCGGCGTGGATGTCCGTTCTGCTCGGACGCTGCGATGACCATCGACTACAAGGACCCGGGTACGCTGAAGTACTTCATCAGCGAGCGTGGGAAGATCGTGCCTGGCCGCGTGTCGGGCGTTTGCGCCAAACATCAGCGTGAGCTCACCACCGCCGTGAAGCGGGCCCGAGTGATCGCCTTCTTGCCGTTCACCACGAACTACTAAGGAGAACAAAGATGTCGAGTCCGATTCGAGTGATTCTCCAGAAGAACGTGGAAAACCTGGGTCAGGGCGGGGAGATCGTCCGCGTCCGCCCCGGTTACGCGCGAAACTTCCTGATCCCGCGGGGCCTCGCCGCTCCGGCTACGGCTCAGAACTTGGCGCGCGCTGAGGACCTGAAGAAGCAGGCAGCAGCTCTCGCAGCGGCGGAGCTCGCCGAAGCTCAGGCGCTGAAGGCGAAGCTGGAAGCGACGAGCATCAAGCTCGAGCGCGCCGTGGGCGCTGACAACAAGATGTACGGCTCGGTCACGAGCAAGGACATCGAGGAAGCGTACTCTGCGCTCGGTCTGAGCGTGGATCGCAAGAAGATCGAGCTCGCCGAGCCGATCAAGAGCCTCGGTCTCTCCGACGTCCAGGTGCGACTCCACAAAGAGGTTGTCGCTACCTTGCGCGTCGAAGTCATCAAGGCTGGCTGAACTCGTTCAGCGTCCGCTGACGCTTCTGTGGCGTCAGTAAAAAAGCGAAGCGCCCTCTCTCGGAAGCGAGTAGGGCGCTTTCGCATTTGGGCAGCCAATTGGCGGTGCGGCGTGTTAGGCTCTGCACATGGAGCGTTTCGCTGCTGGACAGGCTCCCGGACGAGCTGCCCCCGTCGATCCTGCCTCCGAGCTGAAAGCTACTGGCGGTCGAGTTCCGCCTTCGGACCTCGACGCTGAGGCGGCTGTCTTGAGCTCGGTGCTCCTTTCGACGGAGGCCTTCGATCAGGTCCAGGAGATCCTCGAGCCGAAGCACTTCTACTCCGAGGCCAATCGGCGGGTGTTTGAGGCAGTGCTCGAACTCGGCGCCCAGAGCCGACCCATCGACACCGTGAGTGTCGCTACCTTCCTCCGGGATCGAGGCCGTCTCGATCAGATCGGCGGCACGCCTTATCTCGCGCGTTTGGTCGACGCGACCCCGGCCATCGCGCACGTCGAAGAGCACGCCCGCACGGTCCGGGAGAAGTGGCGGCTTCGTTCGCTCATCGCCACCTGTCAGAAGTTTGCGGTCGAAGGGTACGGCGATTGTGGTGAGGTGCAGGACTTCGTCGACCAGGCGGAGCAGGCGATTTTTGAGCTCGCTCGCGTCAAGGCGGAGTCGAGCGTCACCCCGATCCGGGGCGCGATCCAAAAAGCTTTCCACGTTCTGAGCGAAGCGCGGAGTCGCGGCGGTGGTGTCACGGGGTTCCCGACAGGGTTCGTCGAGCTCGACAAGAGGACCTCGGGCCTCCACAAGGGCGACCTCTATATCGTCGCGGGGCGCCCGGGTATGGGAAAGACGTCGTTCGTCTTGAACGTCGCGGCCAACATCGCCTCTCCTCGAAAGGTCACAGCGCCCGATGGAGGAAAGGTTCTCGAGCCCGGTTTTGGTGTGCTCTTCTTCTCTCTCGAAATGCCCCGGGAACAGCTCGCGGCGCGTATGCTCGCGAGCGAAGCGCGGGTGAACATGGCGAGTTTGCGTTCGGGACAGGTCGGCCCAGACGAGTGGAACAAGCTCACCGATGCCGCCGCCCGCCTCAGTCGTCTCCCGCTCTGGCTCGACGATACTCCTGCGATTTCCTTGCTGGACGTGCGCGCCCGGGTGCGCCGGCTCCAGGCGGAGATGAAGCGAAACGAAGACGGTCCGAAAGAGATCGGCCTCGTCGCCATCGACTATCTGCAGCTCATGAGCGGGCGAAAAGGCGTCACGAGCCGTGAACAAGAGATCTCGGAAATTTCCCGAGGCCTGAAGCAGCTCGCGAAGGAAATGGGCGTGCCGGTGATCGCGCTCAGTCAGCTGAACCGCTCCGTCGAAACGCGCACCACCAAGGACAAACGTCCTCAGCTCAGCGACCTGCGTGAATCCGGCGCTATCGAGCAGGACGCCGACGCCATCTTCTTCATCTACCGCGACGAGTACTACTTCCAGGACAGCCCGGACAAAGGCGTCGCTGAAGTCATCTGCGCCAAGCAAAGGAACGGCCCCACCGGCACCGCCAAGGTGAAGTTCTCCTCCGAGTTCACCCGCTTCGACAACCTCGACTCCGGCTACGAATTCGACGACGAATACGACCCCTTCCAGGGGGCGTGAGGGGGCGCCCTGGGGGATCGGGCCCGACATGGCCGTCAGCGCCCCACGTTCGCTCGAGCGGCATCCAATGAGCCCTCAACGAGCTCCAGCGAGGCCCCAACGAGCCCCAACGAAAAAGGCCCGAGGTTTTTGACCTCGAGCCTTTCTGAAGTTTGAAAAGAAGGGAGCGGGAGAAGGGATTTGAACCCTCGACCTCGACCTTGGGAAGGTCGCACTCTACCGCTGAGTTACTCCCGCGGAAGTGTCGGGTCGAGCGCAGGGAGACTGAGCTCGTCCGGTAGGAAGAGCGAGGGTAGTTGTCCCTCGGGGGCGCCGCAAGAGGATTTGAACGGCCTTGCCTCTCGGGAGCGGCGCGTGAGCGAGGGGGCGCGAGCGGCGGGGATCTCGCCGCGCCGAAGGATCCTTTTTCGTTGGTAGGTCCGCGAGCGCGAGAGACGGGGGCATTATTTAATCCCCGCCGATGCGACTGAGGCGACTCAAGTGGCGGCTCGCGCGCGCGGCGGCGCTGCCGTCGCGGAAGGCGAAGGTGAGGACCACGGACTCGCCGGAGCGGCCCATCGCCATGCCTTGGGTCGGGCCGAGCGCGGCGGAGAGCGTCTTGCGATCGAACTCGGCCGCGGCGCGCTCAATGTTCGATAGAGCGAAGCCATCGTCGGGGTTGCCGCCAGGAGGACGGCGAAAGGGCGATGCGATGTGGGGAGGATCGCCGTGGTGTCCGAGCAAAAAGAGAAGGCTGGTCGCCGCGTCAGCGTCGGTCTTGCCGAAGAACCAAGAGCCCAGGTGATAGCCGCGCTCGTGCGCGCAGCGGGCGACGACGCCCGCGTGGGTCGCGCCGAGGGCATTCGTGAGAGCGGTAGCGAGGTGATAGTAGCGGCCGCGCTCTTCTTCTCGGAAGTAGGAGTCGATGAGTGAACCGTGAAAGGAAAGGCTGATGCCCTCAAAGCGGCCCCGGGTGCTCTCAAGGGAGGAGCGCTCCAAGGTCACGTGAGCGCTCTCATCGGAGATGGCCGCGAGCTCGGGCTCGTCCGGCCAGATGAGCCGGGCGGGGCCGGTCCAGTCGTGGGCTCCGAAGAAAGGAGCGAGCGCCTCAGCGAGAGGTGGCTCGGGAGCTTCACCCCGCAGGGCGACGAAATCGACCACCCAGCCGTCCGTATCGGCGATCGTGACGGTGGCTCCCCGCGCGACGCGGGCCTTCGTCGCCTCACAGACGCGCTCGGCGCGCGAGGAGGACTCGGCCGGGCCCTCTGAGCGCACCCTCGTCGTGATCTCGACCTCCTCTGCCGGCGCAGCGGCCGCTCCGTCCCGCGGCTCAAACCAGAGATAGCCGGCGGCGCCCAGCAGGACGAAAGCGAAGGCACTGGCCGCGACGCCCCAAGGGAACTCGCCCCGGGATTCGAGGACGGGCGGGGGACAATCCGAATCCCGCTTCTTCACGAGGGCCTTGGCCAAGTCGAGGGCGAGGCTGCGCCTTTCGCTCTCCCCGGCGCCGCAAAAGCGCGCGATCTGAGCCCGGGCGGGCAGCGACACGGGACCGCGAGGGGTCGTGAGCACGAGACCATCCCCTTCGAGGCAAACCCGGCCGTGAACGGCGAAGCGCGAGAGCGCTTCTTGGACGCGCCGGAGCAGGTCTTCGGCGTCATCACTCGCGAGCGGCGCGTCGGGAGGTGTCCCGTACCTGTCCGTGCTGCGCTCGTCGTTCCCCATACTCGCCGGAGTTTGTCACGACCAAACCCAGAGCGGAAGGGAGCGCCTTGAATGCAAGGGAAACGGGTTCTATGGGACGAGTGATGCGGCCGCTGATCCTTCTCTCCAACGACGACGGGTACCGAGCACCAGGCATCGTGGCAGCCCATGAGGCGCTCCGACAGTGGGCCGACGTCGTCGTGTGTGCGCCGGACGCCGAACAGAGCGCGGCGAGTCACGCCCTCAGCATCAACCGCCCCTTGCGCCTCTACAGGCACGGCGACGGGATTTTCTCGGTCGACGGGACCCCGGCCGATTCCGTTTACGTCGCGATGAACCTCGAGGGCCTCTTGCCGAGGCGGCCCGATCTCGTCGTCAGCGGCATCAACCACGGCCTGAACCTCGGCCGTGATGTGTTTTATAGTGGCACCGTCGCCGCCGCGCGGGAAGGTGCACTCTCGGGCATTGTCGCCCTCGCTTTCTCCGCCGCGCGAGACACCGAGCTCGCCGCGGCCGCGCGCGTGACGAGCCATATCGCCAAGACGATCCACGAGTCAGGCCTCGGCGGGAGCCGCCTCTTCAACATCAACTTCCCGCCCGGCAGCGAGTGGGACGTGCGCCCGACCAGGCTCGGCGAGCGCGTGTACGGCGGGGGCATGGTCCAGCGCAGCGATCCGAGGGGGCTCGACTACTTCTGGATCGGCGGCAGCGGCCATGACGCGCGCCACGAACACGTCCCCGGGAGCGACACGGAGGCCTTCGATGAGGGCCACATCGGAATCACGCCCCTCGTTCTCGACCTTTGGTCGAGTAACCTCGAGCCTGACGCGCGTCTGATCGTTGACCTCCTGAAGAAGGAGGAGCGGTGAGCGTCACGAAAAACGAGGCGCCGCCGAACCTCGAGAGGATCGAGAGCCTGATCCGGACTATCGCGGACTTCCCGAGTCCGGGGATCCTATTCCGCGATCTGACGCCGGTCCTCGCTGATCCGGCCGGCTTCGAGGCCGTCCTTTCGGCTTTTGAGAAGATCTGTGCGGCCGATCGGCCTGAGGCGATTGTCGCGATTGAGGCGCGTGGGTTTCTCTTTGGCGCGCCTCTCGCGGCTCGGCTCCGGGTGCCTTTGATCCCGGTGCGCAAGGCCGGAAAGCTGCCGTTCCAGGTTCGGAAGGTCAGCTACGCCCTCGAATACGGGACCGCTGAGCTTGAGATGCACACGGACGCTTTGGCTCATGGCACGCGAGCGCTGGTGGTGGATGATGTGCTCGCGACGGGGGGAACAGCTGTGGCTGCGGCGGAGCTCGTACGGTCCCTCGGGGGGACGGTGAGCGCCTTTGCGTTTGTCGTCGAGCTCCCAGGTCTCGGGGGAGCCGCGCGCCTCAGGGAGGCGGGCGAGAGCGGCCTGGTCCACTCGCTCGTCCAGTATTGACGAGCGGACAGAACAGCGCCGCCGCTCGGCGTTAGATTTTCGGCCTATTTCTCCTGGCTCGAGAAGGCCAGGACCGGCGCGATGCCCTGGCTTCCGAGGCAGAGCGCGAGCAGACGATCGAAGCCGAGCGCATTGCCGATCGAAGGGGGCAGACCTTCTTCGAGCGCGCTCAAGAAGCGCTCATCGAGCGGGTACACAACTTCCCCGGCGCGCCTTCGGCGCTCCTGCTCTTCGAGGAAGCGGCGCCGCTGCTCGACGGGATTCGTGAGCTCAGCGAAGCCGTTCGAGAGCTCGATGCCGAGGGCGTAAAGCTCAGCCCGCTCCGCGAGCTCCGGTGCTCCGGGCACAGGCGTCGCGAGGGCCGCTTGGCTCAGGGGATAGTGATAGAGGAAGACAGGGCGGGAGAGCCGAGCGAGCTCGGGTTCGATCTGCGTTGTGAGCAGCTCGAAGTAGAGCTCGGGCTTTGATGCGGCCAAGTCGACGACATCGCTCTGATCTGTGAACTCGGCGAAGGCTTCTCTCACGCTGATGCGCTCGAAGGGCCCTTCGACGGAAGCCACTTGGCCCGGTCGATCTCCGCGCCGGAGCTCGCCCTTTCCGGTGAGGGCCTCACAAACGTGACGCACAAGGCCTTCGGTGCTCCGGAGCAGATGCTCGAAGTTCGAGAAAGCCTCGTACCACTCGAGCATCGTGAACTCCGGCTCGTGCCAAGTGCCTTGTTCTTCCGAGCGATAACATGGAGCGATCTGGTAGATCTTGTCGAATCCACCGACCAGGAGCCGCTTCATGTGGAACTCGGGGGAGGTGCGCAGATATCCGAAAGAGCGCTCGCTGATGACCTCACCGAGAGAATGGACGTGAGAATCGAGGCCGGGGCAGGGCACCACGGCCGGTGTGTCGACCTCGAGGAAGCCGCGGCTGTCGAAGTAGCCCCTGAGGATGCGGAGGGCGCGGTGCCGCTCACGGAGGAGAGAGCCCTTTTCTCCGAGCAAAAAACGCGCGACCTCCCCGTCGCCCCGCGGTTCCGGGGCCTTCTGGGCGAGCGTGAGCGCGGCGGACCCGTCCGCTTGTTTCTGCCATTCGACCCAGTCGCCGGGCGCGAGCGAAACCTCTTCGTCTACCTCGAGCCAGGCGCGTCCGCTCACGGAAGCGACGAGCACCCGGTTTCCGTCCAGACCGAGGATGCGCCCCGCTCCTCGCATAGGGCTCTCCGAGCTCAGTTCGCGGCGCCGCCAGCGGCGCTGACGCAGGTCCCGTCGTCGCAGACCTTCCCGTCGTTGCAGTCGCGATCCGTGACGCACTCAGCTTGGCACCGGCCCGAAGGTCCGCAGATCAGGGGCGATCGGCAGTCTGACGTATAGTCGCAACGGGCGCCCACGCCGACACCAGCGCCGCCGCTCCCGCCGTCGTCGCCGTTACTTCCGCCCATATTGCCGGAGGCACCCGTTCCGCCGGGGCCAACAGGAGCTCCACGCTTGCAGCGATCATCGCGAATAGGCTGGCCATCGTCGGGACAGCAGCGGCTCACACCGTCCCCGCCGGACTTGAGCTCGGACGCGGCCGTGCAGACGAGCCCACCTTCACAGTCGAGATCTCCGTTCGCCTGAACGCAGCGGTCGCCCTCAGGCTGCTTCTGGCAGCCGGGGGTAGCGATGCTCGCGAAGAGAAGACAGCCGCCCAAAGAGAGGGCGAGCTTGAAGCGAAGGCGGGAAACCATGGGGCGGCCTTATCAGTTCGGCGGGGGCCGTCAAGCCCGGCCCTTGGCCCGGAGCGCTTCGCTGAATCCGTAAATGTAGCTGGCGGCGCTCACCAAGGAGAAGCCGAGCGAGATATAGACGAGGGCGCGTCCAGCCACGACCAGGTCGACCACCCCAAAATCGAAGGGGAAAAAGCCAATCTGGTACGGGTAGCCGATGATCAGGCACAGGATGCCGACCATCTGGAAGGCGGTCTTGCTCTTTCCGCTGTCTCCGGCCGCGATGATGATCCCCTCGGTGACGGCGATGCTCCGAAGGCCGGTGATGCTGAGCTCACGGGTGAGCAGGAGCACGACGGCCCAGGCAGGGATGCGCCCCATGGACACGAGCCACACGAGCGTCGCCATGACGAGCAGCTTGTCAGCGAGGGGATCCAGGAACTTTCCGAGCACGCTCACGATCCCCATGCGTCGCGCCAGGATGCCGTCGAGCAAATCGGTGATCGCCGCGCCGCCGTAGACGAGCGCGGCGTAAACACAGTCCTCAGGCGTTGCCCGGTCGAGGAGCCAGAGCACCAGAGGGATCGCCACGATTCTTCCCATGGTGAGCAGATTGGGAAGGGCGAGCGCGTCAGCGGCGAGGCCGCGCGGTCTTGGGGCTGTGGATGCCACGGGGCTTACGATAATCGAAAGAAAGCGAACATGAAAAGCCGGGGACTCCGGTCTCGCGAGGGGCCCTACAGGGCGGGACTTTCGCGGTCAGGCGGGGCCGAGGGGCGCGGGCGCCCGGTCAAAGAGCGAGGAAACGGCCGAGGAGCTTCTGGCCGGCGGCCTGGCTCTTTTCGGGGTGGAACTGGGTCGCGATGACGTTGTCACGAGCGACCGCTGCCGTGACCCTGGTCGAACCGTGGGTCGCGGTGGCGGCGATGATGGAACGATCCTCGGGGACCGCGTGGTAGGAGTGGACGAAATAGAACCAGAGGTCGCTGGGTCCGAGGTCCCGGAAGACCGGGTGGGCTGTGGGCTCGATCTCGATGCGATTCCAGCCCATGTGGGGGATCTTGATGCCGGGCTCTTCGCGCAGCTTCTGGCAGGAGCCCGAGAACCATCCGAGGCCTTCGACCCCCGGCGCCTCTTCACTGCTCGCGAAGAGGGCCTGGAGGCCGAGGCAGATGCCGAGGTAGGGGGTTCCTTTTTTCATGGCTTCCACGAGGGAGTCACCGACGCCGCTGCGGATCCCGGCCAAACAGTGGGCGAAGCCGCCCTGGCCGGGGACCACGAGTTTATCCGCCGAGCGGACGTCCTCTGGAGTGCGCCCGCGCACGATGGTCACGTCGCTCCTCGGAGCCGCCACCTCGAGGGCGCGGCACACCGAGGTCATGTTCGCGTGGCCCGTCTCAACGACTACGACGCGCATCAGTCGAGGCTTCCCTTCGTCGAGGGGATTTGGTCCCCGTCGACGCGCACCGCATCGCGCAGCGCACGGGCGAGGGCCTTGAAGGCGATTTCGGTGATGTGGTGCAGGTTCTTCCCGGCCTCCTGCACGACGTGCAGGTTGATCTGAGCCGAGCGCGCGAGCGCCTCAAAGAAGACCTCCGCGAGCTCCGTGTCCCACTGTCCGATCTTCGCCTTCGGCATGTCGACGTCCCAGACGAAGAACGCGCGTCCCGAGAGATCCAAAGAACAGCTCACGCGCGCCTCGTCCATGGGGAGAGTGGCGTGACCGTAACGATTGATCCCGCGGCGATCGCCGAGCGCTTCACGCAGCGCCTGGCCGAGCACGATGCCGACATCTTCGGTCGTGTGGTGACCGTCAATGTGGACGTCGCCTTCGGCGCGCACCGTGAGGTCGAAGCGGCCGTGACGGGGCAGCTGCTCGAGCATGTGAGACAAGAAGGGCAGCGGCGTCACGATGTCGTGGCGCCCGGTTCCGTCCAGGTTTACCTCGACCGTGATGCGGGTCTCGCTCGTTTCTCTCCGGACGGTGGCTCGGCGTTCGCTCATGACCTCAAAAGCTTTCGATTTTCCAGGTGCCGCCCTCTAGCACAAGACTCGCGGTCCGTCCCTTGCCGTAGGCGACCGCTGCGCGCACTCCAAGGAGCTCGATGGGCGCGTCGTCGACCGCGAGCCGGAGACTGTCGAGGGCCGAGGCGAGGGAGCCGGGGCCAGGGCTCGTGAGGGCCTCTCGGAGCTCAGCCTCGCTCAGCTCCTTTCGGCGCGCCTCAGGCATCAGGCGATGGACAACATCCATGCGCCCTGCGTCGAAGGCGGAAATGAGCGAACGGAGAGCTTCACGGGGAGTGCGCGCCGGGTAGACGTCGATGGCCTCAGGCGGAACGCGCCATTTCCCATCCTCGTAGACAAGGAGGATCCCCGGACCACAGCTGGTCGTGACGATGGTCTTCGGCGTGCCGTCGCCTCGGGTCAGGGCTTCAGCGAAGGCGCGCACAGAAGCGGGGGACTTTCGAGAGAGGTCGCGGAAGGCCGCGCGAGAGATGCCGAGGCGGGCCTCCGAGCTCAAGAACTCATAGGCGCGGTCCGGATCGCCTTTGTCGAGGGCCCGCGTGTACGCGGCGAGGGCAGCCTCGGGCGTTTGGGCGTTTGTTCGAGGCGCGCAGGCGGACAAGAGAAGGGCGAAGAGCGCCCATTTTGTCCCCTGTGCCCCAAGCGCGTGCCCCCAGCCAGAGCAAATTTCTGGTTTTTGGTGTCGTTTGGGGTGCGGCTGCGCGGACACGAGGATAGGATTCCCGACGAATGACTCGTGCACAAGGGGCCCAGAAACCGGAGCGGATCGCTATCCTTCCTCTTCGGAACTCCGTCCTGTTTCCGCGATCGGTTGTCCCGATCAACGTTGGTCGCCCCAAGAGCGTGCGACTCGTCGAAGAGCTCGAGGCGGGCGGAGGCCTGATCGGCGTTGTTGCTCAGCGAGATCCTCAGACGGTCGATCCGACCTTCGACGACATTTACACGGTGGGGACCGTCGCGCGGATCGTCCGGGTCATTCGGATCAGCGCCACGAACTACTCCGTCGTTCTGAATGGAATCGGCCGTTTTCACGTCACTCAGCCCCTCGGCGTTGAGCCCTATCTCCGGGCGGAGGTCGTCCGAGTCTCCGATCCGACCGAGACCAGCCCCGAAATCGAGACCCTGGCCGGAGAGCTCCGGGACAAGACGCGGCAGGTGCTCGCGCTCACGCCGAACCTCCCGAAAGAGACCCAGAGCATCCTCGACAATGTCGAAGAGGCGGGCAGTCTCGCCGACCTCGTCGCTTCGAACTTCCCCGAGGAGCTCGCTCAGGTTCCCGTGCGTCAGCGAGTGCTTGAAGCCTACGGAATTCGCGAGCGGCTCGAGATTGTGACGAAGGTCCTGGACCGTCAGCTCGACGCGCTTCGGATCAAGGCTGAGGTCTCGAACATGGTCGAGACGGAGATGAGCCGGAATCAGCGCGCTTACGTGCTTCGGCAACAACTCCGGGCGATCCGGGAAGAGCTCGGGGAGAGCCCCGACGAGGACGATGAGGTGGAGCAGCTCCGGGAGCGCCTCGCGCTCATGGACCTGCCGACGGAAGCGCGCGACGTTGCCCGAAAGCAGCTGTCGCGGCTCGCTTCGATGCAGAGCCAGTCCCCCGAGTACCAGATCGCGCGCAACTACGTGGAGTGGATTTTGGACCTCCCATGGAAGGTCTCGACCCCGGATCTCCACCTCATCTCTGAGGTTCGGCGCTGTCTCGACCAAGATCACTACGGCCTCGAGCTCGTCAAGAAGCGCATCATTGAGTTCTCAGCGATCCGTGCCCTGCGCCAGGACAACCGAAGTCCGATCCTGCTCTTCGTCGGCCCGCCTGGCGTCGGCAAGACCTCTCTCGGCCGCTCGATCGCCCGCGCCATGGGGCGCCGCTACGCGCGCATTGCCCTCGGCGGCGTCCGCGACGAAGCGGAGATCCGCGGCCACAGGCGAACGTACGTTGGGGCGCTCCCCGGGCGCATCCTCGCAGCGCTGAAGAAGGTCGGCGCGAACAACCCGGTGTTGGTGCTCGATGAGATCGACAAGATGGGTGCGGACATGCGTGGCGATCCGGCCGCGGCGCTGCTCGAGGCCCTCGATCCGGCCCAGAACGATTCCTTCGTCGATCATTACCTCGACTTGCCCTTCGATCTCTCGAAGATCACCTTCCTCGCCACCGCGAACAGCTTCGGGGCGATCCCTGAAGCTCTCCGCGACCGCCTCGAGGTGATCGAAATCCCGGGTTATACCCCGATCGAGAAGCGCGAGATCGCGAGGCGCTTCCTGATCCCGAAGCAGCTCGAAGAGCACGGCATCGCCCCCGAACGTCTGACCTTCACCGAAAGCGGCATTCAGACCATCGTCGACTCCTATACGCGGGAGGCCGGCGTGCGCACCCTCGAGAAGCGCATCGCCGCGATCTGTCGCGAGATCGCCGTCAAAGAGGCGGAGGGGGAAATCCAGGCGGTCGAGGTCACCCGGACCGTCGTCGAAGAGATCTTGGGGCCCCCGGAGTACCGTCTCGAGACCACCGAGATCGCTCCCGCGCCGGGCATCGCAGCTGGGCTCGGAGCGAGCGGAGCCGGAGGAGAGCTGGTCATCGTGGAGGTGAGTCGGATGCCCGGGAAGGGGAACATTCGGCTCACGGGGAGTCTCGGAAAGGTGCTCGAAGAAGCGGCCCATACGGCCGTGAGTTTCGTGCGTTCGCGGGCTGACCGGCTCCACCTGAGCCCCGAATGGCTCAAGGACATCGATGTTCACATCCACGTGCCACGGGCGCGCGCTGTGCGCGATTTTGCTGGTCTCGGCTCGGCGATCTTCGCCGCGCTTTGTTCGCTCTTGCTCGGTGTGCCCTGCAGGAATGACGTTGCCGTCGTCGGCGAGCTCACGCTTCGAGGAGCAATTTTGCCTGTCAACAACGTGAAGGCGATGCTCCTCGCGGCGCATCGGGCGGGTGTGACGGAGGTCATCCTTCCGGCTCGCAATGAGGCGGATGTGAGTGAGGTCTCCGATGAGATCCTCGCGAATTTGAGGATTCGCTACATCTCTCACGTCGATAGTCTTCTCGGTTTGATCTTGTCCCCCGACGCTGCGCGCGCTTCTTCTGCGCCCGCCCAGCCGGGGCCGGCCGCAGCGCCGGCACTCTGAGCTCGCCGGCATGTTTCTGCTCAGGGGACCGGGGTACGAGCTGGCCCTCGTCTTTGGGCTCGTGGGGCCCTTCGTAGCGAGCCTCTGGGTCGCGCTCGGGCGCTCGCGCGCCCCGGTCTTCGGCAGCCTCGCGCGCGGCGCCTGGGTGAGCGCAGCCGTGCTCCTGGTCGCGTTCTTAGGCGGTCTTCAGAGCCCGGCCTGTGAACGGGGTCAGGCCTATGCGCTCATGCTGCTCGGGCCGACGCTCGGGACCGTCCTTGCGGCTCTGTGCACCGAGGCGGCGCTTTTTGCACGTCTGCGATCCGCCAAGCTCCAGCGGATCCCGCGCGCGCTGATCGGGCTCCTGGTGCCGCTCGCTCCGATCTGTATCGGGCTCTACGGGATCTACGCGTCCCCCGCGGTGTTTGCGTATAGTGAGTTCGTGGGTTACTTCGCTGGGCCCCTTTACGACCGTGTGGAGTACCGCTTCGAGACGCTGCTCAGCTATCGAGCCGGCTCGATTCTCCTCGGAGTGGGTCTGAGTCTCCTGCTCCGCAAGCAGGCGGTTCGGCTTGGGATCCTCTGTTTGGGCGGCTATTTCCTGGTTCGCTCGCTCGGCGATCAGCTGGGGCACGAGACGAGCGCCGAGAGCTTGTCTCGGGCCCTTTCGGGTCAGGTTCGCTTCAACGGTTGTTTGGTGACCTACGCGGAGGAGAAGACAAGCCGCGCCGAAGCGGAGCTCATCGCGCGGGAGTGCTCGGTGCACCTCGGCGAGCTCGCCGAATACTTCGAGGTCGAGCCCGAGCGGGAAGTTCTTGTGCGGCTCTTCGGGAGCGTCGAGGAGAAGGCCCGCTGGACCGGGGCAGGCCGAACTTACGTCGCGAAGCCCTGGCGCGGCGAGATCTACGTGCATTCGAGCGGCTACCCTCATCCGACGCTCCGTCACGAACTCGCGCACATCGTGGCGGCTCGCTTCGGACGGGGACCCTTTCGCATCGCAGGTGAGCTCGGCGGATGGATCCCCGATCCGGGACGCATCGAAGGTTTTGCTGTGGCTGCCGCTCCCCACGAAAACTCCGACGGGACGCTCCTTGAGTGGGCCCGGGCTCAAGTTGTGGTGGGCGCGATGCCGCCGCTCCGGCGACTCTTTCAGTTCGGATTCTACGGGGAGTCTTCGGCGCGCGCCTATGGAGCCGCGGGAGCCTTCATTGCCTACCTGCGCGAGGAGTACGGCGCGGGGGCGCTGCGCGCTTGGTACGGCGGAGCGGATCTCGAAGAGCTCACGGGCCAATCGATCGCCGAGCTGGAGCGGGGGTTTCATCGAGCCCTCGAGCGCGAGACGGTCCCCGAGGTAGTGCAGAGCGCGGCGCGGGCCCGTTACTCGGGCCCGGCGACCCTCGAGAGGATCTGTCCCCACGCCGTCGATCGCATCTTGGCTCGAGCGGAGCGCACCTGTTCTCTCGATCCCCGCGCCGCGGAGCGCTTGGCGAGCCAGGCTTGGACCTGGGATCCCCGGGCGCGAGAGGCTTCCCTGTTCCTCTCGCGCTGCTACCTGGGCGCGGGAGCCTCGGACGAGGCGCGACGTTTGCTTGGTCCGGTGCCCGGTGAGCCTCCTTGGACTGAAGAGCAGAAGCGTGAGGGGCGCGCTGACCTCGATTGGCTCGAGGGGCGCGCTGAGCGGGCCCTGGACGCTTATCGGGAGCTCCTCTCGGAGGCTTCTTCGAGCGGCCAGCGCAGGGCTCTTTGGCTGAAGATTTGGGCGCTGACGGACGCGCGCGGCTCGGCCGATGAAACGCTGGTTCGGGAGCTTCTTGCCCGCCGCGCGGGGCCCGTCGAGATTGTGAGCTATTTGGCCCAGAGCGCCGAGAGCGAGGAGTCTGAGTTTCTTCGGGCCTATCTGCTCGGGCGCGCGCTGCTGTCCCTCGGTCAGCCGGGGCCGGCGGCGGACGCATTTCTGCGCGCGCAGACGGAAAGGGCACCGAGTCTCGAGTTTGAGCAGGAAAACGAGCGAAGTTTGATGGTGAGTTTGTGTCAGGCGCGCCGCTCAGAGGAGGCGAAACAGGTCTTCGAGTCCCTGGATCTTTCGACGCGCAGCGCGGCCCGGAGGCTCGAACTGGAGGGGATCCAAAGGCGGTGTTTGCCATGAGGAGGGCTGTCCTCACGAGCGCCGCGTGGGGCGTTTTCTTGGTGATCGGGTGCAAGAAGACCGACCCGCCGCCCCCGCTGGAAGAGCCTCGGACAGCTCCTGCGCCGTCCGAGCCCGAAGTGCAGCTCGAGGCGCGCTCGGACACTCCACCGAGCAGAGTGGAGCTGAAGCCCGAGGCGTGCCCGGAGGGGATGGCGGACATCCCCGGGGGGACCTTCTGGGTGGGCTCGACCGGACGGACCTACGGAGATGAGGAAAATCCGCGCTTTCGCACGAAGGTTCGGGGGTTCTGCGCAGATGTGCACGAAGTGACCGCGGCGGAATACGACGCCTGTGTGAGTCGGGGGAAATGCCCCGTCCCCGCTGGCACCAAGCAGAGCCGCCGCTGCACGTCGGGTCAACCAGGGAAAGAAGATCACCCTATCAACTGCATCACATATGCTGAAGCTGAGGCCGTGTGCGCAGACCGGGGCGCACGCCTGCCGACGGAGATCGAGTGGGAGTATCTGGCGCGCGGGGGCGCTGAGATGCGAAAGTTCCCTTGGGGCGAGGTGAGCCCCGACGGGCACACTTGCTGGAAACACTCGGAGACCTGCAAGGTGAAGAGCTACGAGCCCGGGGCTTTCGGGCTCTATGACGTTGGGGGCAACGTCTGGGAGTGGACTTCGAGCTGGTTTGCGCCCTATCCGTGGCCCGCGGCGACCGGGCGCCACCGGGTGTACCGCGGAGGGAGCTGGAGTCGCCGCTTCGACAAGTGGATGAAGCCGACCTTGCGAAGTCGCGGCAGGCCTGACGATTCCGGGTCACACCTCGGGGTCCGCTGCGTCTTCGACAAACCGTCTGAACCGTGCCCCTACGGGAGCGACGAGGCGGGAGGCTGTTTGTTTGGGGTGGATGAGGTCGAGTGTCTCGACGGGAAAGTCTGGAACGGGCTGCGCTGCGCGAAGGCGGGTGCGACCGGCTGCGAAGAGGGAGCGCGTGAGGTCCCCGGGCGAGGTTGTGTGCAGGAGCGTTCGAGCGTGTTGGGGAGCTCAAACAAGGGCGCCTCTGCGCAGAGCGCCGCCAAGGTGGCGCGCGAGCGTTCCCCGTCTTTTGATGAAGACTGTAGAGCGAACCAGCCGAGTCGCCCCGTCGCCTACAAGTACACGGGCGGGGAGCACGTGGAGCGCAATCAGGCGGGGAAACGCGACGGCTGTAAGAATCGCGACGTGGGGGTCGGCTGGAACTCGGCCTGCTGCCCGAATTGAGCCACGGCGCTTCGCCTCGGAGAAATGGCTCACGGGGCCCCCGAGGGAGCCCCGTCCGAGTTCTAGTTTTTGGCCCGAGAAGAGCTTTGGATCGCGTCGCTCGTGGCCGCGGCCGTCTGGGCCGCGTCGCTTGCGCGCGCTCTTGCGTCGACTTCCTCGGTCGGACGCGCCGCGAGGGAGAGGCCCGGGCCGAGCTTCTTTTCAGCGTCCCGGAACTGGGTCGCGATCTGACGCCAATCGAGGGCAGCCCCCGGCGGAAGCACGAGTCCCCGCAAGTAGGCCAGATTGAAGGCGGCTGCGCCCGCCAAAGGACCTGTGCCCCGAGCGATCTGCTCGAGCGCTTCGGAGCTGCCCAGGGAAAGACCCACGAAGGAGCCCCGGCGCATCAACTCAACGGGACCATTGGGACCTGTCGCAAGCGCCGCTCCGAGCGCTCTGATGAGCTGCGCTTCGGAGAGGAGAGGTGAGCTCTCTGTGATGGTCTTGGCCAGATCGGCCGCGGCCACAAAATCGCTCGAACGGAAATAGGTTCGCCCCTTGTGGAAACGGGTCCAGGCCAGCGTCAGGCGTTCGCTCTCGCTCAGATCTGCGGGCAGGGCTTGGTCCCATCCGGCCGGAATGCCCCGCGCGGAGGCCGCGGTGAGGAGGAGACCTGTGACCCGGGCGTCTCCGAGCAGGAGCGGCAGGTAAGGGGAGGGGACGCTCGACGCGATCGCTTCGGCAGCGGCCGCGGGCGAAGGCGCTTGAGCCTTGGGAATCAGCAGAGAGTCGATGGCCTTCAGGCGCGAGCCACCGAAGACCTGCACGAGCAGGTCCCGCGCGAGATGGACCCGCGCATCGAAGACCACGCCTGCGCGCTCGAGCTCGATGAGCCCGACCAAACTCGCGTCCCGTCCGCGATTCTTCCGCGCGTCGAGGGCTTCCTCGAGGGAGGAGTAATAGACCTCTCGGACCTCTTCATCTGCGAGCATCTCCTCGGGAAGCGGAACCTCCCGGACGAGATTCACGAACCGCATATCGGCCATGCCCGCCTCGACCGCCGCGATTCCACGCGCGTAACCCCGAAGCTCGGAGCCTTTGCGGGCGAGACGCTCGAGAGCGACAGCTTCTCGCTTCGCCCAGGGGAAGACCTCTTGTTCGAGGAACTGGACGATCGCCGCCTTCTTCCGATCTTGAGGTGCGCCGGGCAGCTCGTGGGCCAAACGGCGAAGTCGTGCGGAGATCCCGTAGGCGAGCAGGAGCTCTCTCACGCCGCGCGAGACCTCGTCTTTGGCTCCTTCGCCGACCACGGAGGCCACCAGCACGTCCCCACACTCCACAGGACCGAGCTCCGCGCGGAGGGCACGAATCAGACCTGGCTCGAATTCGGAGCAGCGCTCGAGAGAGGCGAGCGCCGCTGAAGGCTCAGACGCCGTGACGGCGGAGGCCAAGAGGTTCAGGGCCCCATCGCAGCTTTCCCGGGCGGGCAGAGGCTCGCCGGGCGTGCACGAAGCGGGCGCGGGCGGCACCGCCTCGTCGAGGGGGCCGAGCACGTCTCGCTCCGCTGCAGCACGTTTCTCAGGGGGCGGCGCAGAAACTTCGGAGCCGCTCGAAGCGCTCTTCGGCGGCGGGGGAGTGCTCGCCCCGCACCCGGCGAGGACGAGCACACTCGCTGCGAATAGAATCCTCACGAAACGTCCAAGAGCTCCACGTCAAAGGTGAGCTGACCCGACGGCATGCCTGGCCGCGGCGGGGTCTCTCCATAGGCGAGATCTGCGGGGATCCAGAAGCGGAACTTCGCTCCCTGCTTCATGAGCTGGAGGCCCTCAGTCCAGCCGCGGATGACGCCGTTGAGCGGGAAAGAAGCGGGTTCACCGCGCGTCACCGACGAGTCGAACAGCTTGCCGTCTTTGGTCCAGCCGGAATAGTGGACAGTCACGGTGCTCTCTTCGGTCGGTTTCTTGCCATCGGCTTTGCCCGGTGAGAGCTCGATGTACACGAGACCCGAAGCGGTCTTCTTTGCACCCGGAGGCGGAACCGCCACGTCTTTCGGCGCGGCCGGGGGGACCTTCAAGAGCTCGATGTCGAAGGTGAGCTGACCTGCGGGACGACCGCCCATAGGCGTCTCACCGTAAGCGAGCTCAGCGGGGATCCAGAAGCGGCGCTTCTCTCCCTCTACCATGAGCTGGACGCCTTCGGTCCAGCCCTTGATCACGCGGTTCAGAGGAAACGAAGTCGGCTGTCCGCGGACGACCGAGCTATCAAACATCTTCCCGTCTTTGGTCCAGCCGGTGTAGTGCACCGAGACCGTGTCCGTCGGACCTGGGTGCGTCGTGCCCGTCCCTTTTGTGAGCACCTTGGAAGCGAGACCCGACGCGGTCTTCTCAGCATCCGCGGGCGGCGCGGCGACGTCTTCCGGGGCAGGGATGGCTTCGGGTTTCGGCTTCTCAGCCCCTTTGTTGGCGCTATCGGTCGTCACTTCTTTTTTCTCCTGGGCTGAGGGTGTGGAGCTCGTCGAATCTCCGGGCTCCTGGGAACGACGCGAACACGCGAGGGAGGAGGCGAGCAGAGCGACAGTGATCCATCGGACCGTCGGGGACTGATTCATGGGGGCGGAGCATTGTGGAAACTCCGCCGCTTGACCAGAGGTTTGGTAGTCCCCGGGCGGCACCTCGATTTTTCGAACCATGCTCATAGCTTTTCTGGTTCAGGTCGGTTGGTGTGGGATGGGACTCTGGCGGTTGGTCCAGGCTGGGACTTGTCGGATGCACGAGGGGCCGCCGGTCTCATTGTCGCCGCCTGGAGAGGTCAGTGAGGGGCCGCGCGGGGGCGCCATCGACTCGGAGTGGCCTTTTTAGTATGGGGCCGGGCGTGCGGACGCACTGGTTCTCCTCATTGCTCATTGTCGCGACTCTCGGAGGGGCCTTCGGCTGCGGAGGGGCTCAGCCGACCCCGAGCGCTCCTGAGAGTGAGCTCCCCCAAGAGCCGAAATCACCTGCGACAGCCGAGCCGGAGGTTGCTCAGAAACCCCCGTCGGCGACCCCGGCGTTCGAGGAATCCGAGCCAGCCCCGGCCAAAGCTTCGGAGCCCAGCGCGCCTCCTTTGCCTCGCGGGACCAAGGTGCTCCACGTGGGAGATTCGTTTGCGGGCGCTCTCGGACTCCCGCTCGGAAAGATGTTCGAAGAGGCGGGCGTGGGTTCGGTGCTCAAGTTCACGGACGCGAGCTACCTGACCGATTGGGCCTGGGATGGAAATCTTCAGAAGCACATCTGGAAGTACAACCCCGACCTGGTCCTCATTACCCTGGGGGCCAACGAGCTCGAAATCCAAGATCCAGAAAGTCGCGGCAAGACGATCAAGAAGATGATCGAGGCGATCGGTGACAGGCCCTGCGTTTGGATCGCGATCCCTCTCTGGGCGGGGCCGAAAAACGGTCTGCTCGACGTGATCGCGCGCAATGTTTCGCCTTGCCTTTTTCTCGACACCAATCAGCTCATGGATGTCGAAAATATGCCGCGGATTCGTGACGGCATTCATCCGACCGAGTCCGCCCGCAAGCAGTGGGCCGAGGTCGTGCTCCATTGGCTCAAGGCGCATCGGGAGGACGGCGCTGAGCGCCCTTGGGCGCTCCGGCCTTGATGCTCCCCTGAGCTCGCCTGGCGTCCGAGCCATGGATCTGCGCGGCGCTCGAGCCTCGTCGTGAAAAGAAAAAGCCGGAGCAACTCGCGTCGCTCCGGCCTCGCTGAGCTCTGATGCGCCTTTGAGGCGAACCTCAGTGGCTGACCTCAGTGGCTGACCTCAGTGGCTGACCTCAGTGGCTGACCTCAGTGGCTGACCTCAGTGGCTGACCTCAGTGGCTGACCTCGACGCGCTTGCCGAGGGGCTGACCGATCTCGGCGAGCAGCTCCTTGAACCAGGGCTCTTCGATGTTGAAAGGTTTGCCACCCTTGATGCGCGGGAACTCGATGGAGCGGAGGCGACCGTCCTGGTCCTCGTCGTGACCAATCACGCCGGAATCTCCCTTGAGACCCGACTCGACAGCGAGGTCGACCATGCTCTTGATGAGCTTGAGGTCGGCTTCGTTGGCCGCCGCGGAACGGGCGAAGTAGCCGGACTTCTGGACCAAGGACTTCTCAGCACCGAGCGCCTGCGAGAACTGCTTGGAGAACCAGTTGCCGACGTTGACGGCGTCGAGCTTGTAGTGACCGAACGCGTCCTTGGGGACGGACTCGCCGCGACTTTCCATCTCCTTGATGATCTGATCGACGCAAGCGCCCTCAGAGACGAAGATGTTGACGCAGTCGTTTTGGTCCATGAGCGCGCTCAGGCGCTTCGCTTCGGTCTCCGGATTGAACTCCATCTCGGGCACGTACACAGCGTGCACGTCCTTGTGAGCACGCGGCAGGTTGAAGCCGGGGACGAAATCCATCTTCTTGAGGCGCTCGCGGTAGACGCGAGCGGTAGCTGCGGTCAGCCAGCCACAGTTGCGGCCCATGACCTCGTGGATGATGAGCATGCGCGGGTTGGCCGACTGTTCGTTCACGACGTTCTCGAAGTAACGAGCACCTTCTTCCGCTGCGGTGTAAGCGCCGAGCGACTGGCGGATGGGGAAGACGTCGTTGTCGATGGTCTTGGGGAGACCGACGACTGTCAGGTCGTAGTTATGGGTCTTCAGGTAGGCGGCCAGATCAGCGGCCGTCGTGTTCGTGTCGTCGCCGCCGATCGTGTGGAGGATGGTCACGCCGTCGCGGGTGAGCTGGCGAGCGGCGACCTCGAGCGGAGACTCTCCTTCTTTGACGAGCCCGCGCTTCACGCAATCTTTGACGTTCGTGAGCTTGACGCGACTGTTGCCGATGGGGCTGCCGCCGTGCTTGTGAAGGATGCTCGCTTGCTTCTTGACCTCGGGGGTCACGGTGAGACTCACGCCCTGCAGGAGGCCCTTATAGCCGCCGAGGTAACCGATGATCTCGATGTCCGGAGCGATTTCCGTGTAGCGTTCGATGAGTCCTCCCACAGCCGAGGAGAGACAGGGGGCGAGTCCGCCTGCGGTCAGGAGGGCAACTTTCGGCTTCTTAGCGTTCATGTTCTTTTCTATTCGTTCTCGGAGGAAAAACGGTTCGAGCGCGCCGCTTAGCAGGGGGTGTCTCTCTCGAAAACCGCCAGAGCGCCGACGAACCGCATTTCTGCCATCCCGTCAACGCACCAAAATTGCAATCTAGGAAAAATTCAGTCCTCCGAGAAATGCGATTCTGCTGGACGGGCGGTTGCTCCGGGGCCGATCGGCTCGTACACCTCGACGCTCAGAGACGAGGTGGGTGGAACCGCTACCAACGTCTTTGAGTCGTCTTAATTTTTGACCCTGTTTTCGAGCTTCACGATCGAACCACCGAGCCATGACGTTATTCTCTGATCTTCGCCGGGCCCTTCGAAACTTCTCATTGGTCCAAATGGTCCTCGCGGGCCTAGGGCTCGGGGTAGCCTGTCTTCCCCAGTCGTCGTCGCCGACCTGCCAAGGCGGTCAGGTCGACTGTAACGGAGTCTGCGTTTCTGTCACATCCGACCCCCAGAACTGCGGCGCGTGCGGCAACGCATGTGGCGCTGGTCTCGTCTGCTCGCAGAACACTTGCTCTGCGACCTGCGGCGCGGGCCTCGAGAACTGCAATAGCGCGTGCGTCGTGCTCGCCTCCGATCCGAACAACTGTGGCGCCTGCGGCAATGCCTGCGCGAGCGGTAGCTGTGTGAATGGTGTGTGTGCGGCCAGCCAGGGTACGGGCGGCGGTCCGGGCGTCGGTGGCGGCGGTCCGGGCGTCGGTGGCACCGGGGATCCGGGCGCCGGAGGAGGCACGCCGGGCGTCGGTGGCGCCGGTGATCCGGGGAGTGGTGGCGCTGGACCGGGCGCTGGTGGCAGCGGTACGGGCGGCGAAGGCGAAGAAGGACCGATCACGGGTTACTTCGAGTCGGGCCCCTGGCATGGCTTCGGGTTCACCTCGCTCTTCAGCAGCGACGCGAACTCCGGCAACACCATCGAACCGCCGAACTTCGAAGGCGTCGAGACTTGGCCGATGTGCGCCAAGGGTACGATCAAACCTCCTTCTGAGCCTGATGGCTGGAGTGGCGCTCTCGTCGGTTGGGGTATCAACCAAGAGCGCGTGGAGAACGCCCCTCTCGGTACGGTGACCCCGACCAAGGAAGGCATCATCCTCGACATTCAGAACAAGAGCGCGACCCAGCTTCGCTTGCAGATTCAGGGTCCGGACGGCGCCACCGACGCGAACCAGCGCTGGTGCGCGGAGATCGGCGCTACCTCGAATCCGAGCCTCTTCGTCGCGTACGAAACGTTCAACACGGAGTGCTGGGCGGGTGGAAACGGCAAGGCTTACAATGGAGAGCCCCTCTCCCAGATCATCGTTCAGGCTCAGAGCATTCCGGACTCGACCGCGGACGTGAACTTCGACTTCTGCGTCAACAACATCTCTGAGGGGAACGGAAACATTCCGACCGTTGGATGCGACGTGAGCGGCGCTCCCGCTGGTGGTCAGAGCGGTACGCTCAGCAGCGGCGGCGGCGCGTTCCAGCGCGTGACTGCGGTCAACGGTCCTCCCACGATCGCGATCCAGAACAACATCTTCAGCGGCGGCGGCAGCTACAACATCACCTATAACGGCGCGAGCTTCAGCGTCACGAACTTCTCTGGCAGCCGTCCCACCACCGATGCACCGGTCGGCTACCCGTCCTTCATCTTCGGTTCGAACGGTGGGGATGGGTTCGGAACTGCCGGTAGCAACCTGCCGAAGTCGGTCGGGCAGTTGAACAAGATTCCGACGGGCATCCGCTGGAGCGGTGGTGGAAGCGGCGAATACAACGTTGCCTACGACGTCTGGTTCTCTCCGGGCGGCGCTGATGGCGGCCCGGGATCGCGGAGCTTCCTCATGGTCTGGCTCGATCGCTCCCCGAACGTCTACGCCGAAGGCCAAGGCCAGGGCGAGTCCGGTGGAACACTCGCCATCGGTGGACGTACCTTCGCGATCTACGTCTCGCGCCAGTTCGAAGGCCGACCCATCATCAGCTACGTCGCGACGAGCCGGCTCAACGAGTTCAGCTTCGACCTGAACGACTTCATCAAGGACGCCAAGACGCGCACCTCGACGACGGAGAAGACGCCGGTCATCAACGACAGCATGAGCCTCACGAACGTGTTCGTTGGCTTTGAGGTCTGGAGCGGCGCAAGCAACCTCAAGATCGACAACTTCTGCATCAGCAATAATTGAGGTTCGGCCCCTCGGGGCACGTCGGCCCGCTTCTTTTCGAGTTCCCTACCCGGGGGACCGAGAGGGCGGGCCGAACGCTTTTTGGAGCCCCAGCTGCGCTTTCTGAGCGACGGCGCAGGGCTGACCTTTCGGACGATGGCGCGGAGAGGCTGCGCAGGTTAGCCTTCAAGGGTCATGGTGCAGCAGAGTCGCCGGCCGAGCTCCGGTCGCCCGAGCCAATCCCGAGGATCTTCGCCTGCGAGCCAAGCGGGGGGGGACGAGACCTACGCGGTTCCGATCAAAAAAACCTCACCGCTCCTCTACGTTGTGGGTGGTTTGGTGGTGCTCGGCATCGGTCTCGTCATCGCGTTCACCTCGGGAGGCAGCGACGCCGAGGAACAAGCCAAGAAGGTCACTCCGGAGCCTTCGGAGGGTCTGACGGTCGAGCAGCAGAAGGAACGCCTCGAGCATCTCCGCAAGACGCAGGCCGCCCTCCAAGCTGCTGAGCTCGAAGAGAAGGCCGCCGAGGCTGCGAAACCCGCACCGTCACCAGAGCCTGCGCCGGCCACTACCCAGGCACCGAAACAAGCTGCCGCAGCTCCGAAGGCCCCTGCGGCTGCGGCTCCGAAGAACAACGAGCAAGCCAAGAAGAAGGCGGCGGACCTCGACGCGCTCGGCGCTGACATCACTTCCCAGCTCAAGTGACGGCAGATCCCTTGGCGGTTCACAAGGAGCCTACGAGCAGCTCGGAGGCGGCTCGGCGCGCGGCTTCGCTCATTGTGGCGGGCATCGAAGGGACCGAGCTCACCGATCAGGCCCGAGAGGTGCTCGATCTGGGCGTCGGCGGTATCATCCTCTTCTCCCGGAACTACCGGAGCCGCGATCAGGTCGGCGAGCTCATCGGAGCGCTGCGCAGCTACGCGGGGCGCAAGCTCGTGGTGAGCGTCGATCACGAGGGAGGAGTCGTGCAGCGCTTTCGCGAAGGGTTCACCCGGATCGAGCCCATGCGCGCGATCGGGGAAAGAGGCGACGCTCGCCTGGCCTTTGAACTTGGCCAGACGATGGGCCGGGAGCTCCGCGCGGTCGGGATCGACTGGAACTTCGCCCCGGTGCTCGACGTCGACACCAACCCAGAAAACCCCATCATCGGAGATCGCTCGTTCTCACGCGAGCCGAGCGTGGTGGGGGAGTTTGGGGTGGCGCTGGCCGAGGGCCTGGAATCCGAGGGAGTTGCCTCCTGCGGGAAACATTTTCCAGGACACGGCGACACCTCCCAAGACTCACACCTCGAGCTCCCCGAACTTCCTCACTCTTTCGAGCGCCTCCGCGCCGTCGAGCTCCCTCCGTTTCAGCGGTACGCGGAGGCGGGTCTCGCTTCGATCATGACGGCTCACGTTCTGTTCCGGGCGCTCGACCCCGAGGTTCCGGCGACTATGTCGCGAGCCGCTTTGACTTCTCTCTTGCGTGAGGAGCTCGGCTTTCAGGGTCTGATTGTGAGCGACGATCTCGAGATGAAGGCGATCCGCGATCACTACGGAGCGGCCGAAGCCGCCGAACGAAGCCTGCTCGCGGGCGCCGATGCGTTCCTTTGCTGCGCTCCGAACGGGACCATCTTCGAGGTGTACGAACGGCTCAAGGCTCCCTCGAGTGAGGAGTTCGAGCGCCGTCTTTCGGAGTCCAGCCTGAGGATGGCCGCGTTTCAGGCCCACTGGGCACCTTGAGAAAAAAGGCGCTCTGGGGGGAGAGGGCCTTCGGATGTAGATGCCGAGGGGCCGCGGAGCGAATTTTTAGCCGACGAGCGCGGCGGCCTTGGCCAAGAAGCGGAGGGGCGGGGCCTCGTCGTGGACAAGGGGCGCGAAGCGCTTGCGGAACTCGCCGCTCGTCATGTTCGCGGTGGTCGCGAGGCGAGCCAAGAGATCTTCGTCTTCGAAATCATCTCGCCGCAGGCGGATCATGTAGCGTCGAGCGATCTTGTAGGTCTCGGTCTCGGTATCGACCGGGCGCACCTGAAGCCCTCCGCCGGCCTGGCTCTCCATGTCCGTAAAGCTTACGGGCGTGAACTTGCCAGCCACCATGGTCATCATCGCGCTCTTGCCCCCTTCGAGCAGGAACTTAGCGGCGGAGTAACCAAGGTCTCGGGCGTACTCCATGTCGAAGGGGATCGGATCGGCGCTCCGCAGCTCGTAGCCGATGCTCTTTTCGGCCATCTCCGCGCGCACTCCAAAGTGCCCGAGTCGCTCATGGACGCGGTCGCGCACGACCTCGCCGAGGCGCAGATCACCGAGACGCACGCTCGAGCCGCTCGCGGGCCGACGCACGAGCGCGAGCTCGTCGGGGGGAAGCCATTCGGCCAAACCTTCAGCGAGGAGTGCCACGCCGTCCCGTCGACCTGAGGCCATGCGCTTGATGATGGCTCCGATGAGAGTATCGACGATCCAATCGATGGTGAGGCGGCCGGGAGGAAGCTCTTCGGGGATGAGCGTGAGGGTAGCACCCGCGGCTTTTCCGATGCCGAGCGCGAGGTGACCGGCGCTTCGGCCCATGGTGGTGACCAGGTACCAGCGGCCCATGGTCTTCGCGTCGACTAACAGATCGCGAATGATGCCCACTCCGACGTGTCGCGCGGTTTCGTAGCCGAGCGTCTGGATGCCTGGGGGGAGGGGGAGATCGTTGTCGATGGTCTTTGGGACGTGGACGAAGTGAATGTCCGAGGTCGCCCGCGCCAGGCGCATCGTCACCTTGCAGGTTTCGTCGCCGCCGATCGTGATGAGCCGATCGATGCCGAGCACCTTGAGCGTGTTGATGGCAGCCTGATCTTCGGCGGGGGTGCTCGGAACGTCGCGGGAGGTGCGGAGCAAAGAGCCGCCGCGGAAGTGAGATTGGCTCACGACTTCGATGGGCAGAGCCATCCGCTGAGGTGTCGTCTTGCCCCGGAGATGGGAGTAGCCGTCCATCAGGCCGATCACCTCAACTCCCGCCAAGTTCCCGCGGATAGCCGCAGCTGCGATCACGCTGTTGGTACCTGGGGCCGGTCCGCCGCCGACGAGGATGCCGAGCTTGCCCGTTTTCTCCATGGGTTACCGGTCCATATCACGGCCTCCTGGGAAGACGAAAAGGACGGCTCGTCATAGAAATGTTAGTTCAGGTGAAAAGATTTGCTCGTGCCACCTGAGCGACGACGCGAAAGCTCTTCCCGCACATTCGCTCCTTCGAAGCTGGAAGATTTCATGATTCGCTGGAAGAACAGCTTGGGCAGGCGTGACAGGACGAGAAAACCGCTTGCTCTTTCCCTAAGGGGTGATAGCGCTACCACGTTCATGGAATCGAAGAACTTTGGCTTAATGCTCGCTCTAGGAATCGGGGGACTTTTCTTGGACGCGGCCTGCGAGCCCGCGCCGATCCCAAAGCTCTCCTGTGGCCCGGACGAGACCTACGGTTACCGGCGCTGCTGGCTACGAGCTGACGTTCGCCTCAACACGGTCGGGCTGTTGCCCGAGCGAAAGAAGGTCGCCGCCTTCGCTGGGGACGAGGCGCGTTTTGAGGTGCGGCGCGTCTCCGATGACCAGCGTGTGTTCGAAGGAAAGGCGAGCGCGCCCGTCGATTGGCCGGAGACGGGAGAGAAGCTCCGAATGGCGGACTTCTCCGACCTCCGTGAGCCTGGCGAGTATTACGTCTCCGTTGTTGGGACTTCGCAGCGCTCAGCAGCGTTTTCGATCGGGAGCGAACGCCTTGTGGAGGCCGCTTCGGTCAGCGTTCTGGCGATGTATGGGCAGCGCTGCGGCGAAGCGGTGCATCTGGAGCACGAGGGAGACACATTCTCCCACGACGAGTGCCACATGGCCGAGGCCCGGCTCGATCACGCCAAGTACCCCGCGAGCAGCGCAGAAGGAGCTGCGGGAGCGGCAGGCGCCTCGAGTACTCCGGCGACAGCCCCCGCGCCGAAGAGCCTCGACGATCGAGGCGGCTGGCATGACGCGGGCGATTACGGAAAGTACACGGTCAACGGCGCCTTCGCGCTCGCTTATTACTTGAAGGCTTACGAAGAGTTTCCCGAGACCGCGGGGCGGCTCGAGGTGGCGATCCCTGAGCGCGACAACGACGTGCCGGATCTGCTCGATGAGTCGCGGGTCGAGCTCGAGTGGCTGCTCAAGGTGCAGTTTCCGAACGGTGCCTTCGCTCACAAGGTCACGGGCCTGAACTTCGAGGCGAACATCATGCCCGAGGCCGATCTGCAGACCCGCTATTTCACCGAAGCCGGCAGCGCGGCGACGGGAGACGCCGCAGCGGTCCTCGCCCTCGGGGCGCGACTTTATCGCGAGCTCGATCCTGAGTTCTCAGCGCGGTGTCTTGACGCGGCGCGCCGCGGGGCGGCGTTCCTCGATGAGCACCCCGAGCTGATCCGTCCTGATCTGAGCAAATTCGCGACGGGCGCCTACCTGGCGGGGGACGGGGACGCAGACGAGCGGGCCTGGGCCCTGATCGAGCTCTATGAAACGACGGGGGAGCTCGAATACCTCAAGAAGTTCGAAGACTTCCTGAAGAAGCCCGCGGACCGCGTGCCCGCGGGGGGCCCTTCGCCGCTCCGTCTACATCCCTTCATCGATTGGTACGGGGCCAATAACCTCGCGCTCATCACCTACGTCAGATCTGCGAGCGAGGAGCGGGATCCCGACCTCCTCGCGCAGGTGCAAGACAGTCTCTTGCTCGTCGCTGACAGCATCGTCACGGAAGCCGAGACCGATCCCTACGGACGAGGCTCGCGCGTTTACTCCTGGGGTGGCAACGGAGGCGTCGTGCGCATGTCCCACCTGCTCGCCGCGGCCTACACGGTTGAGCCGAAAGAGGAGTATCTCGACACGATCCAAGCTCAGGTGGACCACGTGTTTGGGCGAAATCCGTTCTCGCGCTCCTTCGTGACGGGAGTGGGTCACTATCCGCCGCTCTATCCGCACCATCGTCCCTCGACGGGCGATGACGTGGGCCTCCCGTGGCCCGGCCTGCTCATCGGTGGGCCCCACGGCGACGGCAATGTGCCTGGGCATGCGCTACCGGCGATGAATTGGGCGGATGCGCTGAACGACTATTGGCACAATGAGATCGCCATCAATTGGAACACAGCGCTCACCTACGCGCTCATCGCGCTGCTCGGCACCTCCGAGAGCGAGCTTGGGCCTTCGGGCCAGGCGGATGCGGAGGAATGAGGGACGGGCGCTTTCGGGATGGAGCATGGACTTCGGAGAGACCCGCAAGAAAGTGAGAGCAGGCTCCCCGAAAGTGAGAACTCCCGAGGCGCGAGAGTAGGGTAAAAAGCCCCCATGCCTTGAGCTAGGGCGGATTTCCCTGGTAAAGGAGCGTCCGCGCGAGCGAAAAGAAGTCGTGAGTCCTAGGGTGCTTGAGGCAGGGGGCCCGCGAGACGCGCACCAAGAGTTTCTACGAAGTCGTGAGAGAGGAATCGAATGAACACCGAGATGAAGAAGCGAATTTCACAGGCCACCCTCGCAATGCTTGCCGCAAGTGGCTTGGCTGCTCTGGGCTGTCAGGGCACCGTCAACCCCACTGACCCGAAAGTCGCTGAGACCGAAGAGGGAAAGATCTGCGAGGGCCCCGACGGGCTCATCGACGACGGTGAGGACAACAACAACGCGACCGCTGTTGTCGCTGGTCGTGGTGGCTACTGGTACACCTTCGTGGACGACGCAGGCTCGACCGTTTGGCCGACCGCTGGCGCGCACGGCGGTACCTTCGAGATGTCCCCCGGTGGCGCCGAAGGCTCCCAGTTCGCCGCCCGCTTCAAGGGCAAGATCGGAAACGGCTCCGTGCTGTTCTCCGGCATGGGCATGAACTTCCTCGATCCGAAGGGCCCCTACGACGCGAGCAAGTACGGCGGTATCTCCTTCTGGGCGAAGAAGGGTCCCGGCTCGACCGGCAAGATCCGCATCAAGATCCCCGACAACAACACGGATCCCGATGGTGGCGTGTGCACCGAGTGTTTCAATGACTTCGGTATGGACCTGACGCTGACGGAAGAGTGGCAGCGGTTCATCATCCCCTGGTACGCGATGCGCCAGATGCCGGGTTGGGGCCGTCCGAAGAAGATGAAGATCGACCCGACGACCGTCTACGGTATCCAGGTTCAGGTCAACGAGCCGGGCGCTGACTACGATATCGCTATCGATCAGATCCGCTTCACCGGCTGCAAGTAAAGAGCCGATTTTCAGAGAGAGGCGAGTCCATAAAGGGCTCGCCTCTTTTCTTTTCACTCAACCGAAGAGGCTTGGGCCCGTGAGATGATCCCCGGGAAAGAGCCTCGGAAAGACCCTTTGCCATGTTCCGAACCTCGACTCAGCTCCTTCTGATCTCCTCGCTTGTTCTGTCGCTCTCCGCGTGTCAGCGCAAAGGCGCGAGCGCTCCAGCGGCTGGCGTTGATATCCCCGACGGCCCTCCGCCCGGGGGGAATCTGCTCAAGAACGCGACCTTTGACGGCGGCAAGAGCGTCCCCTGGACCTCCTCTTTTACGGCTCCTGCCCGGGGCAAAGCCAAGGTCATCGATGGCGCCCTGTGTCTGACGATCGAAGATCGCGGGGTGAATCCTTGGGATGCGCAGCTGCGTCATCGGGAGATGGTGGCCCAACAAGGCCACACCTACACCGCGAGCTTCAAGATCTGGGCGAACCAGACCTCGATGGGGCGCGTGAAGCTCGGCATGTCCGGGCCGCCCTATGCTGAGTACTGGTACCAGGATGTCCCGCTCACGACCGAGAAGAAGACGGTGCGCTCGACGTTCACGATGCGCGGCAAGGATGATCCGACGGTCGAGCTCGCGTTCCATTTGGGCGGCAGGCTCGCCCAGAACGCGACGATGCCTCTCGTCGTGTGCATCGATGATGTCTATCTGAGCGATCCCGAGTTCACGCCGCCGCCCGCGGAGGCAGAGGCGCCCGTCTCGAACGTGCGCGTGAACCAGCTCGGCTACCTCCTCAAGGGTCCGAAGATCGCGACCTATGTCACCGACAAGAAGGAACCGCTCGCTTACCAGCTGAAAGAAGGCGAGACCGTGGTGGCTTCCGGGGAAACTGTGCCGTTTGGTCCCGATCCGGCGAGCGGTGACTCTGTGCACACCATCGACTTCTCCGAGGTGAACAAGGAGGGCGAGTTTGTGCTCGTGGTCGGCGACGATGTGAGTCCGCCCTTCTCGATCAAGGAGCGACTCTACAGCGAGCTCAAGCGCGACGCGATCAAATACTTCTACCACAATCGGAGCGGTGTGCCGATTGAGCTGCCTTACGCCGTGGAGGAGCGCTGGACCCGCCCTGCGGGTCATGCCGAAAGTGATAAGGCCGTTCGCTGCGCCCAGGATGCGGGCTGCGACTACAGCTTGGATGTGAGTGGGGGATGGTACGACGCTGGCGACTTCGGAAAATACGTGGTCAACGGCGGATTTTCGGTCTGGATGCTCCTGAACGCCTGGGAGCGAGCAGAGCTGAAGAAGACCTCCGCGGCTCTCGGCGACGGAACTCTCCAGATCCCCGAGTCGAAGAACGGGATCCCGGATCTGCTCGACGAAGCCGCCTTCGAGCTCGATTTCTTCCTGAAGATGCAGGTGCCCGAGGGCAAGCCCCACGCCGGCATGGTCCATCACAAGATCCACGACGTGAACTGGACCGCGCTCGGCCTTCGTCCTGATGAATCGGAGAAGCAGATGGAGCGCCGGCTGCGTCCGGTGTCGACGGCTGCGACCCTGAACGCAGCGGCCACGCTCGCACAAGGCGCGCGCATCTTTGCCCGCTTCGATCCGGCGCGGAGCATGAAGTATCTCGAGGCTGCGCGCCGCGCTTATCGCGCGGCCGAGAAGGAGCCGAAGCTCTTCATTGGTCCCGAGGACACGACGGGCGGTGGTCCCTACGACGACAAGAACGTGAGCGATGAGTTCTACTGGGCTGAAGTCGAGCTGTTCCTTGCTACCCGGGAGGACGAGTTCAAAAAGAAGTTCCTGGCGTCCCCGCTTCATCAAGCCTCCGGTCTCGGTGGTGAGGGCTTCTATTGGCGCGAGACAGCAGGACTTGGTCTCTTGAGTCTCGCGACCCACCGAAACGTTCTCTCTGCGCAAGAGCGGGCCCAGGTGGAGAAGAAGCTCTTGTTCGCGGCGGACCGGCTCCTCGAGATCCAAGCCAAGCAGGGCTACCGCATCCCGGTCGGCCATGAGCATGGCTACTACTGGGGCTCGAATGGCGCTTTGCTGAATGAGCTCGTGGTGCTCGCTGTCGCTTCCGACATCGGCCCCGAGGAGAAGTACCGCAAGGCGGCGACGATCGGGTTCGATTATTTGCTGGGAAGGAATGCCCTCGGTCAGTCGTACATCACAGGTTACGGTCATCGTCCCCTGAAAAACCCTCACCACCGCTTCTGGGCTCACCAAGCGGTCTCGAGCTTCCCTGAGCCGCCGCCCGGAGCCGTCTCAGGCGGCCCGAACAGCCAGATCCAAGATCCCTACACGGAGGCTTCTGGTCTCGCGGGCTGCGCGCCCCAGCGCTGCTTCGTCGATCACATCGACGCCTACAGCGTCAACGAGGTCGCGATCAACTGGAACGCGGCGCTCGGCTGGTTCGCGATCTATCTCGACGAGAAGTGACAGGAGCTGACCTTGCGGCGCTCCCCTTTTTCGGGGGCGCCGCAGGCGCTCGGTCGGCGAGGATGAAGACGTCAGCCGCCGGAGGGCGACGCTCGTTTTCCCTGTCGCGAGCCGCGCGCCTCCGCCTCTTGGGGCGCCGTTTGAAGCTTCGAAGCGGGCGGCTCGGACAGGCGCGCGCAGCCCTTAGGCCGTTTGCTGTTTGGTCTCGTCACCGTAGCCGAAGGCCATCGCCACGAGGCCGAGGGCGGGCGCAACCGCGACCCACTTGAGCGTCTCGAGGGGGCTGATCCCCGAGCGCACGATGACGCCGACCAAGAAGGGGAAGAAGGCCGTCGCGATCCGGCCGAAGTTGTAACAGAAGCCCGCTCCCGTTCCGCGAAGGCGCGTCGGGAACAGCTCCGGAAGGTAGAAGGAGAAAGCTCCAAACACGCCGAACACGGTGACTCCCGTCAGGCCCATCGCGAACATCCGGACGTCCGGCGAGAGCGGGAGCGCGTAGGTGGCCCAGACGCCGATGGCGCTGAACCCAAAGTAGATCGCGAACATCGGCCGGCGTCCGAGGTAGAGCGCCGCGGGGATCGTGAGCAGTGTTCCGATCAGGCCGCCGAGATTGAAGCGGGTGGTGGCGGTGGTGATGTAGGCCGTCTTCTCGAGGGCGAGCTGGGAAGGATCGGTGTTTGCTGTCTGAGCGAGGTAAGAGGCGACGACGGGCAAAAACGCGCTGCAGGTCCACCAGGTGATGAGCGCGGTGATCGAGAGGATGAGCGCGCCGATGGTGCGGCGACGAAGCTCCGGCGAAAACAGCTCGCGGATGCGCGGAGCCTTGTCGGATGGAGCCCACTCCTCGGACTCTTTGACCTTGATGCGGATGAGGAGGGCCACGACCGCCGGGATCAGGCCGGTGAGGAAGACCGCGCGCCAGGAAAGGTCCGGGTTCGAGGCGAGGGAGTCCATTTGGCGCGTGAACAGGTCGTTCACGAAGGTCGCAAGGAAGAGACCGAAGGGCGCCGATGTGTAGAGCAGCGCTCCGCCCATCACGCGCTTTTCCCGCGGAAGAGTCTCGGCAACCAGAGACGCTCCTGCGGCCCATTCACCGCCGATACCGAGCGCGGCAATGAAACGGAAACACGCGAGGAAGAGGATGTGCGGAGAGAAGGCGCAGGCCGCTGTTCCGAGCGCGTAGGTGAGCATCGTCAGAAGCAGCGTCTTGGTTCGCCCGAAGCGGTCAGTAAGCTTGCCGAACACGATGCCGCCGATGGCCCAGCCGACGAGCAAGAGGCTCGTGAGGCTGGCGGTCCAGTACATCGTCGTCTTATGGGTCGCGGGATCGCCCGGATCGAGGCCGAGGAGGTTCGGGATGCAGATGGGCGCGACGAAGTTGAAGAGGAGTCCGTCGAAGACGTCAAAGCCCCAGCCGAGCCAGGCAGCGAAAAGGACGAGCCATTGATAACGCGACAAGCCGAACATAAAGTGCTCCCCATACCAGAGACTGCCCCGGGTTCCCTAGGGCTTTCGGGACGCTCGGAACTCGAAAAATCGGTGCCATTTTGGCTTGCGGCGACGCGGCAGGTTCGCGAAAACGGGCCGAGTGACGACTGACGAGATCCCCCGTCCGAGAGCGGAGAGTGAGGAGCGCTGGAGCTCCAAGATCGGGGTGATCTTGGCGGTCGCGGGATCGGCCGTCGGGCTTGGAAATTTCCTGCGCTTCCCGGGCCAGGCCGTCGAGAACGGCGGGGGAGCGTTCATGATCCCCTATGTGATCGCCCTCGTCTTCCTCGGCATTCCGATCGGCTGGGCTGAGTGGACCATGGCGCGTTACGGTGGTCATAAAGGATTTCACTCAAGCCCTGCGGTGCTCGGCGCCATCGGAGGGGGCCGAACGACTCGCTACCTCGGCGTGCTCGGTCTGCTCGTGCCTCTCGTCATCTACATGTACTACGTGGTGATCGAGACCTGGTGCATGCGCTACGCCTGGGACTACCTGACCGGCGGCATCCAGCTCGGCGACGATCCATCCCGCTTCTCTGAGGGCGCTGGGGATCACTTCGCTGCGGTATCCGGGGTCCGCGGCACCGGCGCCCATTTCCTCGAACGCCTTGCGCCCTGGATCTTAGTGACGGTCGTGAACGTCTGGTTCGTGGGCCGCGGAATTTCTAAGGGGATCGAGCGGGTGTCCCGCTTGGGCATGCCGCTTATGGCGCTCTGCGCCTGCATCGTCTTGGGACGTGTTCTGACCCTGGGTACGCCGGACCCGAACTTCCCTGAAAGGAATGTTCTCGGAGGGCTCGGTTACATGTGGAACCCGAACCTCTCCCAGCTTGCGGACTTCAAGACCTGGCTCGCGGCGGCGGCTCAGGTCTTCTTCAGTCTCTCGGTCGGCTTCGGCGTCATCATCAACTACGCCTCCTATCTCCGCCGCAAGGACGACGTCGTGCTCTCGGGTCTGACCGCGGCATCGACCAACGAGACGTTTGAGGTGGTGTTTGGCGGCCTGATCACGATCCCGGCCGCTTTTATTTTTCTGGGCGCAAGCGGTGCGGCGGGGGGAACCTTTGGCCTCGGGTTCCAGACCTTGCCGGTCGTGTTTGAGCACATGGGTCCCTCGGGCCGCTTCTTCGGTTTCGTCTGGTTTTTGATGCTCTTTTTGGCAGCGCTCACGAGCTCGCTCTCGATGCTGCAGCCGGTGGTTGCGTTCGTCTGTGAAGCGCTCGGCGTGTCGCGGGCGCGCGCGGTCGCCTTCACGTCCGCGCCGGCTTTGCTCGGATCGCTTTGGGTCCTCTATCAGAGCGAAGATCTCGTGGCCCTCGACACGATGGATTTTTGGGTAGGAACCCTGGGAATCTTCCTGTTCGCCACGGTCCAAATCGTAATCTTCGGCTGGATCTTCGGAGTCGAGCGGGGGATCTCCGAGGCCCATCACGGCGCGCTGATTCGAATTCCACGGGTCTACCGGTACATCATGAAGTACGTGGCACCGACCTACCTGCTCGTAGTGCTCGTGGGTTTCTGCTTCCAATCGTTGCCCGGCTACGTGCAGGCTATCTTCGACAACCATGTGGTTGCCTGGACACTTGCGGGGCTAGCTCTCGTGATCGCGGGCCTCTTGCTCTTGACGAGACAACTTGAGGTGCGCCTCCGGGCGGCCGGGTTGGATGTCGACGGAGAGTTGGACGAGGTTGCCCCGCCGAGGAGGACGACGTGACGCCGCTCGGCTGGGTCTTCATGCTGAGCTCGGTGAGCTTCGTCCTCGGGCTCACGACGTTCTGCTTCTACCGGGTGCTCGTGTCCCACGTGGAGCCCCCGGAGGACGACAACGCGCCGGGGAGAGAAGACGAGCGCTCTCCTTCTGAGGGTGTCGGCTGAGGTTCTGCTCGGGCGGTCCTTTGGAGTCTCTTTTACAAGTCGATTTGTCCGCCGATTTCGATCACCCGGTCTGAAGGCAGACCGAAGAAGGTCGTCGCCTTCGCTGAGTTCCTGAGCAAGAACGCGTAGAGGAACTTGCGCCAGCGAGCCATGCCTCCGCGCTCGGTGAGGCGGAGCGCCTCGCGCCCGAGGAAGAAGGTCGTGTGGTCGAGGGGCGGGGAGGGGGTGTCGGGCCGCCGCAAAATCTCTGTGAGGTCCGGCTGCTCCATGAAGCCGTAGTGGGCCACGATGCGAATGAAGCCGTGGCCGAGATCGGTGACGTCAACGCGCTTCGAGACGTCGACATAAGGCACCTGTTCGGTGACCACCGTGAGCAGGATGACCTGCTTATGAACGACCCGGTTGAAGCGGAAGTTCTGCATGAGCGGCGGCGGGGTGCCGTCCGAGTTGCTGGTCATGAACACCGCCGTCCCGGGAACACGCGCAGGCATCTCGACGTGCAGAACCTCGACGAAGTCGTCGATGGGGATAATCTCTTCGACGATTCTCTCTGCCACGAGGCCTCGTCCCCGGTGCCAAGTCAGCATGACCGTGAGCATGGCCGCGCCAACCAAGAGCGGGACCCAGCCGCCCTGGGGGATTTTCAGAACTGTCGACGAGAAGAAGGCCAGATCGACGCAGAAGAAGATGATCGTGACGCTGAGGGCGAGGGGCGCGCTCCACTTCCAGGCTTTCCGCGCGACCACGTAGGCGAGGGCGGTCGTGATGAGCATGCTGGTCGTGACGGCGACGCCATAAGCCGCAGCGAGCCGGGTCGATGACTGGAAGCTCAGGACGAGCAGGATCGTCGAGATCATCAGGACCCAGTTCACGAGCGGCACGTAGATCTGACCGATCTCGTGGGCGGAGGTGTGCCGGACCTCAAAGCGCGGCAGATAACCGAGCATGGTCGCCTGCCGGGTGACCGAAAATGCTCCGGAGATGAGCGCTTGTGAGGCGATGATCGTGGCGCAGGTCGAGAGGAGAACCAGCGGTAAGAGGGCCCAGCGGGGCGCGAGGGAGAAGAAGGGGCTCTCGGCGAGCTCAGGGCTTTGGAGCAGGAGCGCGCCTTGGCCGAGGTAGTTCAATAGGAGCGCGGGGCCGACGAAAAAGAACCAGGAGACCCGGATCGGTTGAGGGCCGAAATGACCCATGTCCGCGTAGAGGGCCTCGCCGCCCGTGATGACGAGGAACACCGCCCCGAGCACGACCATGCCGTGGAGGCCGTTCTTCATGAAGAACTGGACGGCGTAGACCGGATTCAGCGAGGTGAGGATGCGTGGCTCTTGGAGGAGCTGACCGAGACCGAGGAGCGCGATCGTGCAGAACCAAAGCACCATCACCGGGCCGAAGATGGCGCCGATTTTTCCCGTGCCCCGCTTTTGGGCCAAAAAGAGCCCGCACAGAAGGAGGCAGGTGATCGGGAGGACAACATGCTCGAGGCGACTCGTTACGACCGTGAGGCCTTCGACGGCGGAGAGCACCGAGACCGCCGGGGTGAGCATGCCGTCTCCGTAGAGGAGCGCTGCACCGAAGAGCCCGAGCAGGATGATGATTTTTTTGCGCCACTTTGCGTCGCTGCCGTGCGTGAGCGCGAGGGCCATCAGCGCGAGCTCACCACCCTCGCCGTGGTTGTCGGCGCGGAGCACGTAAAGGACGTACTTGATCGAAACCGAGAGCGTCAAAGACCAGAAGATCAGCGAGAGGACGCCGAAGATGTTGGTCTCCGTGACCGGCAGGCCGTGGGCTCCGGAGAAACACTCGCGGAGCGCGTAGAGAGGGCTCGTGCCGATGTCGCCGTAGACGACGCCGAGCGCGGCAACGCTGAGCGCAATGATGCTCTTGTGCCCGTGTTCCGAGTGATTCTCCTGATGCGGGGGCTCGGGGGGAGCGCGGTCGTCGGGCGAAGTCGCAGAAGCTTCAGAAGTGGGGGAGGCCGCTGCGTGAGATGGCCCGTCTGGATTCGAGTCGGTCATCGGTTCTCTATCGAACGTCCGCTTCGACCCATAGTCCACCCGAGGGCATGTCGGAACCACTTTGCCCCACAAGACCGGGCACGTGCGGGGCGGGCCGCAGGACCGAACAGTAAGATCTGCCGACCACTCCCCCCATTCGCCCTGAATAACGCGGACTTTTTGGAGGTCACCGGCCCCAGCATTGTCGGCCCTCCGGCATCTTTCACGGGCGCGGGGGGAGTGCTAGGAGTCGCCCTGCTTTGTGCCCGGGGCCCGGTTGGCCGCGGCCACTGCCAGACTCCTCTCGGCCCTACGAGCGGCCCCGCGAAGAAAGAAAAACTACGTCATGCGTTTCGGTCACTTCGACGACGACAACAAAGAGTACGTCATCACCACTCCGAAGACCCCGTACCCCTGGATCAACTACCTCGGTTCGGAGCAGTTCTTCGGTCTCGTCTCCAATCAGGCGGGCGGCTATTGCTTCTACCGGGACGCCAAGCTCCGTCGTCTGACCCGTTACCGGTACAATAACGTTCCGACGGACGATGGTGGGCGCTACTTCTACGTGAAGGAAGGCGACACCGTGTGGAACCCCTCCTGGGGCCCGGTGAAGACCGATCTCGACTCCTACGAGTGCCGCCACGGCCTCGGCTACTCACGCATCACTGGCAAGAAGAACGGCCTCTCCGTTTCGACGCTGTTCTTCGTCCCCGTGGGTAAGACCTGCGAGGTTCACTCGGTCACCCTGAAGAACGAATCGTCCGAGAAAAAGCGCTTCCAGCTCTATTCTTTCCTCGAGTGGTGCCTCTGGAACGCCGAGGACGACATGACCAACTTCCAGCGGAACTTCTCGACCGGTGAGGTCGAGATCGCGGACGGCGGTCAGACCCTCTACCACAAGACCGAGTTCAAAGAGCGCCGGAACCACTACGCGTTTTACCATGTCAACGCGCCGGTCGTCGGGTACGACACGGATCGCGAGACCTTCCTCGGCCTCTACAATGGCTTCCACGAGCCCCAGGTCGTGCTCGAGGGCAAGAGCCGCAATTCGAAGGCTGCTGGCTGGTCGCCGGTTGCATCCCACTGCCTCGAGATCGAGCTCGCTCCGGGCGAAGAGAAACACCTGTCTTTCGTCCTCGGCTACATCGAGGTCCCCAAGGATCAGAAATGGGAGTCGAAGGGCGTCATCAACAAGAAGCCGGCCAAGGAGCTCATCGCTGAGCTCGACTCGAAGGAGAAGGTCGACGCGGCTCTGGCTCAGCTGAACAGCTACTGGAACAACCTGCTCTCCGGTTACTCGCTGAAATCGAGCGAAGAGAAGCTCGACCGCATGGTGAACATCTGGAACCAGTACCAGTGTATGGTCACCTTCAACATGTCGCGCTCCGCTTCGTTCTTCGAGAGCGGCATCGGACGCGGCATGGGCTTCCGCGACTCGAACCAGGACCTGCTCGGCTTCGTGCACCTGATTCCCGAGCGCGCTCGTGAGCGTATTCTCGACATCGCAGCCACCCAGTTCGAGGACGGCAGCGCCTATCACCAGTACCAGCCCCTGACCAAGCGCGGCAACAACGCGATCGGCAGCGGCTTCAACGACGATCCGCTCTGGCTCATCCTCGGCGTCGCCGCTTACATCAAGGAGACCGGCGACTTTTCGATCCTCGACGAGCAGGTTCCGTTCGACAACGACGAGTCGAAGGCGAAGAGCCTGCTTGAGCACTGCAAGCGCTCCTTCGACCACGTTCTGAACAACCTCGGTCCGAACGGCCTCCCGCTCATTGGGCGCGCCGACTGGAACGACTGCTTGAACCTGAATTGCTTCAGCGACACGCCCGGGGAGAGCTTCCAGACCACGGAGAACCGTGAAGGGCGCACCGCCGAGTCGATCTTCATCGCCGGCATGTTCGTCTCGATCGGTCCGATGTACGCGGACATGGCTGAGCGTAAGGGCGACAAGGCGGAAGCCGAGCGCGTCCGCGCCGAGGTCGCCAAGATGGAGAAGGTCGTGCTCGACAAGGGATGGGACGGAGAGTGGTTCCTCCGCGCTTATGACTTCTTCGGCAAGAAGGTCGGGTCCAAGGAGAACAAAGAGGCCAAGATCTTCATCGAGCCCCAGGGTTACTGCGTCATGGCGGGCATCGGCGTGAAGACGGGCCATGCCATCAAGGCGCTCGACTCCGTCAAGGAGTACCTCGACTGCCCCTACGGCATCGTTTTGAACAACCCCGCTTTCACCGAGTACGTCATCGAGTACGGAGAGATCTCGACGTACCCCGCCGGGTACAAGGAAAACGCGGGCATCTTCTGCCACAACAATCCCTGGATCATGATCGCGGAGACTGTCGTCGGACGGCCCGAGCGCGCTTGGGAGTATTACCGGAAGATCTGCCCCTCCTATCTCGAGGACATCAGCGATCTTCACCGCACCGAGCCCTACGTCTACGCCCAGATGATCGCGGGCAAGGACGCAGTGAAGCCTGGTGAGGCGAAGAACAGCTGGCTCACGGGTACGGGCTCTTGGAACTTCGTGGCCATCAGCCAGTACCTGCTCGGCGTCCGTCCGGAGTGGGATGGCCTCGTTGTGCAGCCCTGCATGACCAAGGAGGTCCCGAGCTACGAGGTGACCCGACGTGCCCGCGGCGCGATCTACAAGATCACCGTGAAGAACTCGGGTTCGGCCGGTCCCGCCAAGCTGACGGTCGACGGCAAACCCATCGAGGGGAACCTCGTGCCCTACGCTCCGGCCGGATCGGTCGTGAACGTGTACTGCGAGGTCTAACGCGAGGTGTCGCTCGGGGGACGCGGTCTCCTGGGCGCTTCCTGAAGTCCCGCCACGCAGCCAGAAATGGCTACGACAAGCGGGACCGAGAGGGCGGTGAGCGGATCGTTCGCCGCCCTTTCTGCGTCCATCTGTCTCGCCAGACCGAAAATTAGCGTCATCGCAAAAACGGTCGTGGGGGCCGAATTTGTTCCGATTTGGCGGTTTCCACGCGTGGCCGGTGAAAGCGCTTCAGGCTACACTTTTCATCCATCATGCTTACCGGTCGGAATCGTAACTCCCGTTCTCTTTTTCGGGCTCTCGCTTATCCATCACTTGCAGCTTTTGGAATCATCGCGCTTGCCTGTGGCGCTAGTAAGCCGACCAGCGGCCCCGGCGGTGATGGGAGCAGTGACCACGGCAGTGACTCCAGCGATGGTTCGTCGAGCGATGGACAGAATCCGGGGGTAGGGGGAAACAGTTCGGCCAGTGACGGGAACCAGGGCACCGGCTCGAATGGCAGCGGCGCGGGAAGCTCGGACGACGAAGACTTCGACGATTTGATCATCGGAGGCGGCGGCAAGGGAACTTACGTCCCGCCGGAGGAAGAGGAGTTCTGCGACAGCGTTGCGGTGAGCTTCGTTCCGAAGACGCCGACGGTTTATGTGCTCGTGGATCGGTCGAAGAGCATGTTCGAGGCCACCGACTTCTGGGGCAAGCTGAAGACGGCCGTGCTTCCCGTGCTCCAAGAGCTGCAGGACGACGTACGGCTTGGATTCGGGGCGTACACCGGAACGAGCAACGCGATGTGTGAGGGGCTCACGCCCGGCGCCCCGATCGGCCTGAACAACTACAGCGCCATCGAGACCGCGTACAACGCCCTTTCCTGGGAAGGTTCTGGCGAAACGCCGACGCCGCAGGCGATCGAGCAAGCGCGAGACCTCCTGCTCCAGGATCGTGCCGCCATGGGAGCGTCGGCCGGCGATTACTACATCCTCCTGGTCACGGACGGCGATCCTGACTTCTGCGACAACCCGAACCCGATCTGTCCTGCGGACGTACTCGTCGCAACGCTGCAACAGACCGCAGCGCAAGGTGTTCGGACTCTCGTGTTCGGGATCGATAACCCCTCGCTGAATGACGACCTGCGGGCGGCCGGGATCTTCGACGTTTACGCGCAGGCCGGCTGGGGTCAGGAGCCGGACTGGGTCGATGGTCTCGAGGTCGGGAACTACAACGGCAAGCTGGATGGACAGTGCAAGGGAACGCCTGAATGGCTTGCAGCGCGTACGGCGAACGGGAACGCACCTGCGGCGGCGGATTGCAGTCCTCAGCCCGCCGAGGGGAACCCCGCCTGCTTCCTGCCCGCCGGAAAGTACAGCGCGGCCGGTGGCACTCAGAAGGCCTTCTTGAACACGGATCCGGCTGCTCTCGCGGCGGAGATCCGCAGCCGCCTCGAAGCCCTCAAGTCCTGCATCTTCGACCTGAGCCACTCGAACGTCGAAGTGAAGGAAGACAAAGTCGCGACCGGCCAGATCTATGTAAACGAGGAGCTCATCCCGAGCACCGACTGGCGCATGAACGATCCGACGACTCTCGAGCTCCTCGGCAACGCCTGCGAAACGTGGCTCAAGCCCGAGGTCACCGAGTTCTTTGCAGGCTTCCCCTGCGACGCGCTGATCATCAAGTGAGTCTTGTGGGTGGGGCGCTTCGCGCCCCACCATGCAGCGCAGCTCTCACAGAGAGGCCAGAAGACCCGGGAGCTCGCGAATGGAGTTCGGCTGGCTCGCCTCGCTTACGAGGGGACCAGCGAAGTCCCCGAGGTCACCCCGGGAACAGGCGCGGGCCAAGTCAACGCCAGCGTCTCTCAGGTGCACGTCTTCTTCGAGCTCGGGGACCACCTCGGCTCGACGAGCGTCGTCCTCGACAAAGCGACG